>CEPV01012338.1_pt1 | contig 399740 bp, 384 predicted proteins | sample 530451 | NCBI WGS metagenome assembly CEPV01 (sample SAMEA2620097, study PRJEB7988) | marine metagenome | isolation source: saline water (ENVO:00002010), including
GGTTTGAGCAATACGCTCCTGATCCAACAACAAACTGTCTTCAGGGAAGTTTAAAATGGTCTGAACGTTCAAGATACCGCCTGGCAACAAAGCGCCACCACCACGGCCACGTCTATCCGTTTGCAGGCTGATACCAATATTTTGAACCTGACCCAACTGCGCCGCAACGGAGCCAACTCCATGTAATACAGTAGAAGGTGGTAATGGAATGGTTTCATCCATCACCCGTAAAATACTTTTTGGGTTGCTAATGTGCCCCAAAACCTTTTCCTTTTGCATAATGCGAATAGCATTTTTAAGGTCTTTTGTTTTGTTTTGTAGGCCTTGCAGTTCAATTTGTGTGGTCACCCACAGCACAATCACCCAACAAAGAGCCAAAAATACACATATTGACAAAGTGATCATCAAAAAGCTTTTGTCCTTACGGCAATAAAGCGGACGGATATCCTTCGATGGTTTGCCCAAGCTTTCAAAGGTGACCACCTCTTGCTCAAAAGGTTCTAAGGCATCACTGTACTGAGACAGATCATCCCCTTCACCGTGAACAGCAACAATAATCTTCTCTTCTTTACCTTCCAACATCCGCTCGGACAAGGAAGAAACCACCGTGTTGACCACATCTTCTTCTGGGGAGTTGATTAAGGATGTTCCCCACACTTCATGGCCATCATCCGTTACTGTTTTAACACCGTGAACAACGTAACGCCCACCAAAAACAAAATAAAACGCACCGACATCAGGGCCAACAAAGTCTTGCGGCAAGTACATGTGATGGGTTTGTCTGCTTTCATCCAGCTCTAAGGAAATGTTACCATAAACATAAACGTATGGGCCTTCTTGGCGCCACAAAGCTGGCAAGTCATCCGCATCGCCGTGGCGTAATTTTACAGTGTTATCATTGGGTGCTGTAATATCGGCATATTTTTTAATGCGAGAGTATTTAGGAATAAGCAAACTGCAGATAGGGCCTTTGCCGCCATCATTATAAATAATGCGATCGTCTGTAAACAGTATAGTATTCACGAGTACTCCATCAATGCAATCATCGGTGCCACTAAACTTGTGTACATACTAATAATAAAGAATGGTAACAAGCCAGCCATTACGACCAACATCAGCAAACTTGTCGCTTTTTTGGTAATGCGCTCAAATTCACTTGCGTAGGGCACTTTTAAGTCTTCCACACGTTCAGCAATCTTACCAGTTTTTTCACCCGCTTCGACCGCACTTCTAAAAGAACCCCTAAAGGGTAGTGCTGCCAGTGCATCACCTAGCTTTGAACCGTGGTCATGTTCATAGGCCGCACGTTTAAGAGCTGTACACACCATGGTGTTGTTTAACGAAAGTGCCAGTGTGTTTAAAACCGCAGGCAGTGGCATGCTGGCACGCACCAGTGCCGGCATAAAGTAAACCACCATCACAGCGTTGTAGGACAAAATAATACGGCGGATCGGCGTAATACCCATCAAAGTGCGCTCAATGTATTGTGACACAACTCTAGTGTTTCGGGTAAAGAAGATGATAATCGGCGCCAACGCAAACAAAATAGGAATAATATAGTTGGCACGCAACCATACTGAACCAAACCAATAAAAACGAATAATCAGCGGGAATTTGTCAATGACCGAATCATCACGTTGCAACACAGGCTCCATCACCACCGGCAACATAAAAATCATCACCCCGAGGGACATTAAAATAAGCATAAAACCACCCACCACAGGCATCATCATTTTACCTTTGAGAGCTTTGGTGGAGTTTTGACGCATGGTTAAGGCTTCAACCAGTGAGGGCACAGCCACACGCAACTGGTTGCTTTGCTCCGCCGCACGAATGATGGAAATTTCCTGTTCGGTAAAGCCAAGGCCTGTGCCTTTTAACGCATCAGAAAACAAAACTTGACCAGAGTTATAATCCCGCACCACACGTTCCATTTTCGCACGGAGAGATTTATATTCATCACGGGAGTAAACGTCACAAGTGTTTGCAATCGCCTCGTTCACAGGGAACGCACCACCACCAGACGTTAACCAAGAAGAGAGCGTTCTAAAGAACTCAATTCTTTCCGTTAAGCCAAGCTCTGTGATCCCAAACTCTAAACCCATTAAATGTCACCTGCCAATTCTTGTACCTTAGATGCCAATTCATGCACATCGGTGATACCATTTTTCATGTGTAGCACACCCATGTAACCCATCGGCTTCCAACCAGCACGTCTTGCAACATCTTCAAGGGATGTGTAGTCACGCGCCACAGAAATGTTCACCATTTCCTTGTTTGGGCTTAACCATTCCGCAATCGCAATTCGACCATGGTAGCCTGTGTAGTTACAACTTGCGCAACCATTCGGGTCGTGGGTAAACAACTTCGAACCATCTGGCTCCACATCAAACTTGTTGAAGACATACTTGGTATATTCATCAATTTCATTCACAGGTTGTTTACAGTGGGTGCACAAGCGACGAATCAGACGCTGAGCTGCAATACCACGCACATAGGAAATGTTAAAACCATAGATACCCAATTCATCCAAACGGATGATCGCGTCCAAAGATGTGTTGGTGTGCAAGGTACTGAACACCAAGTGACCTGTGTTGGCAGCTTCAAACACCAAGCCTGCCATTTGAGGGTCACGCACCTCACCAAACACAACCACGTCAGGGTCGGCACGAAGTGACGATTTCAACAGTTCCAAACCACTTCTTGCTGGGTCAGCCTCTGCCATTTCCATTTGTACAGCGTAGCCTGCAACACGTTTCTCTGGTGGATCTTCAATGGTGTGAACACTTAAGCCACGGCCCATTGGGTTGGCACTGACAATCGCCGAGTGGATACTTTCCGTCTTACCAGAACCTGTTGGACCGGTCCAAAGAATAACCCCGTTGGGGGACTTGGCCGCCTCGCGCACAAATTGAATAAAGTATTCAGGGTAACCCAATTGCTCCATCGCCATCACGTCAGGGTTCAAACGGCGAATAACAATACGTGGCAATGGCCCTTGTCTGCCCGCATGGGGCTGAATTTGAATACGCCAGTCGTAACCGCTACGGGTAAAAGCACCTTTGTTGGGGTGGTGTCTATCCACCTTTGGCATACGGGCGATGTTTTCAATACGCACGCGCAACCTTTCCAGCTGGTCTAAGGTAATCACCTCTTTAGATTGAACAAAACCATCGACACGGTAACGCACCATGGCTTTAAAGTCCCCCTTAATGGACGGGTCAATGTGAATATCAGAAGATCGGGCATCAATGGCATTACCGATGATACGGTCTAGCAAGGCATCCGCCTCCATGTTGCTGTCCACATCTTCATCTTCGCCTGAAAGCCAAAACGCACCACAAACATCACGCAAAGCAAAGTGCCACACAAATTTATGGTCTGGTAAAAATTCTGAAATAGAGGCTTCTAGCACCAAGTTTTTGGTCGGTGCTTCGTGCGCCAAGTGCAGTTCACTCACGGTTTTAGAGTCATCTTCAGAAGCCACTTTGTGCCACAAAGGGATGGCACGTGCTTCACGCAACAAGGCACACACACGGCTGTCGAGGGATTGTCTCAAGCCCATTGCTTCATGTGGAATGTTTAGGAAAGATGTAATCTCTTTACGTTTTTGGGTCCGTGCAATCGCGCGGGACAATTGCACCGGCGTGATGATTTTTTGAATAACCAAGTCACGGCACACCAACTGTGGAAGCTTGCTTAATTTTAAAGCCTGACCCACACGGGCCTTGGCCGTAGCATCTAAGCTTAGATCATCCGCTTCGTATAAAATTTTTAAAACGTTGCTGTAAAGGTCGTCTACGCCAAGGGAAATTGTTTCTTTGAAAAACTTGGCTTCCAGCTCGTCTTCGGTGAGGTTTTGTGAAAAACTACCTGCTGAAAGGTCGGGCAATTCTTCCATTTCCATGTCGTCCAAGTCATCGTCGGCAATGTCAAGGTCTAAGCCTTCAAAACCAGCAGATTGAGCAGCCACAGTCTCTGACGATGAACCACTTTTCGGTTCGGACAATGTTTCCATCTCGGGCGCTGTAAGCGGGGCACCAAAGTTGTCCTCATCTTCATCTGCAAGCAAATCCTCCTCGTGGGCGGCCACAACCTCTTCGGCCACTTCTAGAGAAACATCTGGCGTTTCCACGGCCAAGTCGGCCTTTTCCGCTTCGGTCAGGTCCATCTCAAGGTCCAAACTACTATCTGAAGTGTCGCTTGTTGCTTCCAAGCTAGGTACAGGCTCGCTGTAAACCTCTTCGGCAGGTACTAAATCGTCAGGGAGCGGGAATGGGTCCTTCGCTTGTTGCTTAACAGGGTCGAAGGTGGGGTTCACAATCACCTCAACCGCTTTTGGCTCGGCCTGTTCGGTTGCAAGGGCAATATCTTCACTGCCAAAGTCCAAATCAAAGTCATCTTCCAGCTCGTCAAAGCCATCGTCCACAGGTGATGAATACTCGCCAGTGGTGTCTTGCACAAGGTCATCTGCCATTTCAGCGCCTTGGCTGGCCATCTGGTCATCATCTTGACCTGCAAAGCTGTTGTCAAAATCTGGTAGGTCGAAGTCGTCGTCACTGTTCAGCTTGTGGCCAGCCTCTTCCTCTGCGAAGGACAATAATTCGTCACCTTGTTGAGCCACTGACTGGTCACCGTGGGTGGTGTTATCGTCTTCTAGGTCATCAAAAGACGTGACCGAGCTGTCAGCCACATCTTGTGAAGCATCTTTCAACTTTTTATCATCATCTTGATTGTGATCGCTCACGTTTCCCCCTCACCTATTTTTGTTATTTAGGTGCTTTTACTTACTTTATTAACCTTTTAAAGATCATGTTCCTTGCCAACAGGATGTTTAAAGTTTTAATAAAAAACCCCTCCACCCCGCTGCTTTTGCGGCGCGGAGGGGCCCATTACCATCAAACGTTAGTTCAATAGGTTACCACAGTATGTCATTGTTTGAATGTCTGTAGTTAAGTCAGTGTACTTCACACGACCAGCTGTTTCATCAATCTCACCATCGATTGTTTCATCAGCGTTGGTGATCTCTGTCAATGGCACGTTTGCCAACTCAATCACCAAGTGGTTTTTACCATCGTCACAACCATCAACTTCTTGACCAATTGCACCACCAGAACCGAATTGGTGAGCAACTGCTAGACCAGAAGGTGCCACATCAAAACCAGATAGGTAAGGCTTCCAACGCTCGGCGTACTGGTTGGTACCAGTAACAGCCTCTGGAGAAGCAAGTACCGCAATGTTCGTTAGAGATGATGATGATGTAATATCAGCAACCGCAATGTGTGGCCACACACCTTGACGGGCGTAGAAAGCACCGTTTGCTTCTTCAATTTGCTTTAGGTAAGACGCCAACTTTGTACCAGACGTACGGTTTAGAAGGTCCCAACCTACAGACGCAATAATCAATGTAATCAATACAGCAATTACCGCAACGATCAAGATAGTCTGGTCAATTGTGTAACCAGCTGCCTTTTTCATGTTACTCTTAAGACTTGTTTTGTTCATTTTCCTTTTCTCCCACTAAGTCAAAATTTATTGTTCTTGTATTATGGCATACGCCATTAATTTTTACCTGTTAATAAAGCCTTTTAACTTGTAATAACACGATAAACTCTACATTTTCGTACGTAATGTCCTCATCATTTAACAGTTTACCCGCCATTGGCACATTACGCAACAAAGGAACACCAGATTCTTTGTCAACCGCAATGGTACGGGTTAAACCACCAATTACTTTTACTTCACCATCACGAATACGAACCTTTTGGTCAATCACTCGTGTGGTTACCACAGGCACTTCCGACCCTGTGCCATCTGGCACAACAACATAACGGTCAATTTCAGTCATTGGAACTTGAACGCTTAATGTGTGTGGCTCACCTTCGTCAGCAACCTGTGCGGTTACCGCAAACTGAACACCGACGAACTGTGTTTTTTCTTCCGCTGTTTGCTCGATAGATGGTTCTGTTGTTGGGTCACCATCATCATCTTCTTCTTCACGGGTAATTAAAAAGTATTTTTCATTACGGCCATCAATCATCACCGCCGTTTGTCTATCCATCACTTCCATCATCGGCTGCATTAACTGGTAAGTTGTACCAAAACTTTCGGCAAAGCGCACCGCTGTGTCTAAGTTATCGCGGGTGTATCGAAACGCACCGCCGTAACTTTCACTAAAGGTTAACAAGCCATTGGTCAACGCTGCTGAAACGCTAACATTTTCCCCTTGCCCTGCAAAGCCAGTTTCGCCACTGCCCACACCTGTGCCAGAACGCAACTCACCACCTTGCTGGAAACCATGCTTCTTAGAAACCGCCAAGATACGCGCCTCCACCATCAAGCGGCGGCTTGCAATGTCCTGCACATGGCGGACAATTTCATCAGCAGAATTCAACACATTGTAAGGTGCGCGCATTTGAATAAGACCTACAGTACGGTTAACACGCACATAACCACATTCATAAGAGCCATTGCCTGCTGCAACTGGCGCTGTGCCACCATCTGCCGGCAAGAGAGAAGAAATGTCAGAAACGTTATTTTGCATTTCTTCGCATGATTTTTCCACCAAGTTGCTTAAATCTTCTTCCAAATCATCCCAAAGGTTACGGGTAGATGTTGTGTTGACAGAACCGCTACCACCAGATGTTGAAGAGCCACCGTCACCTTCACCACTGAATGAAGACGCATAGGTGACAGATTGGTTTTGTGTACGCTCAGGTTCATGCAAATCCAAAATCCACTGTCTTTGTGGGAAACCACCCACTGAGTAATGCGTACCATTGTTCACCAAGGATAAACCATGAGGTGACAGAACCGCATCAAAAGCGTCCAAGCATGTAATGTCTTTGAAAGATGTTGTCACCAACGTTGTGGCCAACTGCTGTTTGTTTTCCGTGATCACCATGTTGTAGTCACACAGCTTCGCCAAACCACGCACCACCTGTGAAAGGCTGACGTTTAAGCCTGGTGCAAATTCTTCAATACGCTTCTCATCTAAAGAAGGGAGCACTAATATACGGCGCTGACCTTCACGAACAATCTGCACACCGTACACATCTTCAATGTAGTTACGCACTTCATTAAAGGTCAGTTCGTTGATGATCACGTTCTTCGAGGTTTCCTGTCTAACGTCATCGCTGTAGCGTACCGCCAAGTTGTAAACCTGTGCCACGCGTGACAAAAGCGAGGACAAGGCGTAAGTACCTTGCAATTTAAACGTTGCGTCTGCACGCATCTGCTTTTTAGAGACTGGATCGCCGACACCAATCACAGCCGAACCTTGCTCCTTGTAGTTTTTAAAGCTTTCTGCTGGTGAATTGTTTTGTAAATAGCTGGCATCACCACAAGCCACAAGGCCTGTAGTGATACTTGCCAACAAAGCAACGTTAAACAGTTTTCTCATTATTGACCTACTCCTTCAAATCCAAATCGGTTGTTGTGGGTAATCACAATCAGTTTACCGCCTGGGAAAATTTCATACTTTAGGTTAAACAGTCTCAACAGTCGTTCAAGCGCAATGGCAAACGGCTCTTCAATGTGTGCAGGCTTCAAGACTTGATCTAGCCCCGCGTAAACACGCAGTCTCCACTCACCTTTACCGGCTTGGTTTACAATGTTTTCCAACGCGTCTACCAATGGCACTTCATCATAGTGCAGGGAAACCATTGTTTCTTTAAGAACATTTTCAGTTACAGCTACTTCATCCAAGTCACCCACGCCAACAGAAGATGTCATCCCTGCAAGGCGGTGACCACCCGAACGGTCTGTGATAACCATACGCTGGGTGTTGTCATAACGAATCACACGAAGCGGCTGACCACTTCTGGTTTGAATGCGTGCTACAAGAGCGTTTAGTACATTCATAAATGGTTCTTCAGTGTAAATAGAAATTTCCATTTCAGGCAAAGCGGCGTTTTGTTCAGCCATATCCCAAACAATGGTCCACTCACCACCGCCAATTTGGTCCATCATACGCTGAATAGCACGGCGGACGCTGATGCGGTCTTCACGCAGACGCACAAGTGAGTTGGTCATGTCCAGTGAACGTTGCTGAACTGTCCCTTGTAAAATTTCAACACCTTCACCTGTACGCACTTTTTGAGGCGCTGTTAGGTGGGTACTGCCGTTTGGTGTTGTGCCAGCCATCATGCCTGGCGCCATTTGCATTTCGTAGCCTTGCTCCATACCGTTGTATGCACCTTGAACCGCACCTTGGCTTGTTGCCACACGGTTAAGGTCCGCTTCTTGTCCAACGTAACCGTTAGAAATGCGGTTTAACTCACGCTCGAAAGAGTCTGGCGAGTTGTATGCTTGAGCCACTGAAAAAGAACCTTGTGGAAAATCTGACGCGTAGCTATTGCCGTCAATGGCTTTAAAATTGTTGAGCTCCGCCTCGGTTTTAAGGCGGTGCTGTGCATGGCTTGGCACGAAGACACCCCTTGTATCATCGGCATAATCAGGGGTCTGAGTGACCGTTAGGGGCGGAACATAGCCCGGCACAGGTTGCGCCAAAGCTGCGTTTGTTACAGTTGCACTTATAAATGAAATGGCCAACATCCACTTAAAAGATGTGACATTTACATAATTTTTCAATACATTCTTCTTATACATATTCGTTATCACCAATAGCTACGGTTGATTTGTAGAGGAAGATTAGCATAATGTATAAGACAATGTTAATAGCAACTAACTAGAATAAAGAAGAAGGTGTTGTAAAAAAACCATGTATGATCCGAGGTTCAGATTCACGCTTTTAATAGTCCTACTCTCATTTGTAGGCACCACAGGCACCTTAATATACTACTTCTTTTACAAGGGGCTTAATTGGTCACAATACTTCCACGGCGTGTTGAATATTGGTGGCTCTGTCCTTGGTGGGTGCCTGTTTGTGTTGATTTGTACCAAATTTATCACTTTTAATAAAAATAAAAAGACAGGGTTTGAAGCCAGCTACATCGATGAAACTGGAACAGGGTTCAATTTCCCCGTGTCTTTAAGCAAGTTTTTGCCTGAAATGGTCGCGCCACCTTATTCCAACCAAAGCTTAAGTGAACTTGAAGCCCAGCTCATCGGCTTTTTGAACAGTTACCGCAATTGGCCTTATGACATCAGTGGCGAATCTAAAAAAAGTCTATACGACCACGCCATAGAACAGTGGAAAGCGATGCGCAGTTTGCCCAATGCAGGCCCATTGCACTATGCCGCAGCCTTAGCGCAAGACCTTTCATTGGCATACGCCTTTCAAGAAAAGCGCAAAAAATACCCACTTTCACAGTTTTGGAAACGTGATGACGTGCGTTTTAGCCGCCGATGTGTTGAACATGGAGGGCTCAGTGCAACCATCTTAGCCACCATGCCAGCGTTTAAAACCCTTGGTGACGACATTAAAACCAACCAAAAATACCGCCGTGCCATTTTAACGGCCATCCGCTACCGTGATAACCCGACCAGCATTCCCGTAAACTGCGACCCACTGGGTAAGGACATTTACGAATCACTTCACAAGGCGTATCAAAAGTCACTCGAAAAGGCTGACTCCACAGGCTTTAACCCTGCCGAGAACCACATTAAAACCTTCAACCATGAGATTTACTCCTTCTTCCAAGGAGTGTTAAAGGAACTGGACATCAACCCTGCCAACGTCACTAAAGACAGTGACGGTGTTTATTTAGGCGGTGGCGTTTTAATGGTGTCCCTTTGTCATATGGTGCGCCGTTATGCCAAATTGCTAACACCTACCTCACGTGGTAATTTTAACCTGTGGGATATCCCCAGCGAGGAACATGTTTCATGGCCTCATTTCATTCAAGCGTTCCGTGATATCGGCGCCCTACGTGAAACGTGGGACGACATTGAACCCGGAAAGTCCGGCACTTTTGACCTAAAAGCCAACAACATTCACTTTAAGCACGCCATCTTTTTAAACATTGAGCGTGAAAAGTTTCCCGAGTTGAGACAAACGCTGGACACTTACCCCACATGGCAAGGGCTGATTGAAATGCAAAAAAACGAGGAAAGTTTGTTGCAGGAGGTTCAAACCAAGGCCAAGAATGTCGATAAGATGATTCAAACCGTCTACAGCCGCCCCACAGTGGCCAACTAACACAACTCGCATGCAACAAAAAAGCACCCATCTGGGTGCTTTTTAATGACTTTTATGCAAGCGCTAACGACTGATTCCGCCTTCTCGCGCCTTCATACGTACACCTGCTTCCGTGCCTTCGCCTAAGTCTTCATTTAAAATAAAGGTTGCAAAGAAGTAGTAACAGCCACCGTCCAGCTTTTTCTTCACTGTCACGGTCCACTTCGGTGTAAAACCAGTTAAACCTGTTGTAATTTTCATCAAGTATTTGGTTGAAAGTGTCACCGGACGACAAGCCTCAACGTACTTATCTTCCCCTTCTGCCTTCATCACAGCGCCAACCCACCATGCAACAAACAAAACCGAAATAAACAGCAATACCGTTTTACCAAAATCCATAACTTCTTTTCCCCGTTGATTAGATATTTTCAACAGAATGACCCAAAGGCGTTAATTTTGCAACAAACAAAACGCGCTACCTTTGGGCCATCTTCTATTTGAAATTTAAGTGCGTGACTTAAAAGCCATCCACCTGATCGGCAGACTCAGCTGGTTTTTCAGCCGGTTTTGCCGCTGGCTTCTCTTCCGCCGCAGCCGCTTCTGCTGGTGCTTTTTCAGCAGGCTTTACCTTTTTCTTACGCTCGGCAATGTCATAACGCTGGGCGATACGTGAAATAAAGTTGGTACCAGTCAGGTCAATTTGGTGACGCTCGATACATTCTTTCAACTTCTCGGCCATGGCGCCAACACTGTCGTTAAAATCTTTTTGTGTTTGTTCAAAATCTTCACGGCTACTTTTTGCAATGTAACCACGGGTTTGACGGTCAGCAACCACCAAAACATGTTCCCACAAACGTGCAAAGTTAATCATGTCCGTGCCTTCTGGCGTGGTACGAATCACCACCTCGGCAAAGTTACCGTGACGCTCTAATTGGGATTTTTGGTTTTCAAGACGTGCTTGATATTGATTTTTAGATTTATCTTTTGCTGTAGTCATTTTGTTATCCTTGTAGTTATTAAGTTTAAGTTTTCAAAGTCGTAGCTTTCAATATCTACGAATACAGTTTTAAATTTGCCCCCCATACTCTTCATTCAAAGGACAATTTAATTTATAAGGGTCATCCAACAGTTTTCAACCCTTACCCCTCAACTTTGCCACCTTCAAAGCAAAGATGCAACAAAACACAATAATTTTAGGCAATTTAGCAACAAAAAAGGCGCCGACTGGCACCTTCTTTTCCCACAGTTATGGTTTATTTGGTCACAATAATTTCAATTGTGTCACCGTTCATGTGCTTTGCAGGCATTGAAGCAATTGGCACATTGCTTACCTTCGCAACCTTAGAAAGGTATTTACTGACAGCGCGCACACGCTCACGGAATTCTTTCGAAGATGGTCTTGCGCCACGGGCGTAAATTGCCACCGGCTTTTCGCCTGCAAGGGCGCGAATCACGTTACGGGAAGACACCAACTGCTCACGGGCAGGCCATACCTTGCCTGATTCATATTCAATGGTCCAGATAGACACAGAGTTGTCCGCATCATCGCTTGACTTGCTGCTGTCGTCCGCCAAGCTTGGCATGCCGGAAAACGCACCGCCCGCATTTGCTCTTGCCGCTGTTTTGCGTGCGGCTGACTTGCTGGCCACACCCAGTGAGGATGTAATGCGGTTGTCTTGGTATGAAACAGGCTGGTAACCACCGGCTACAGGTCTTGCAAAAGGCTGATTCACCGCTGGTAGGCGAGACGGCGCATTTTGCGTTTGTGGCTGTGGGTAAGACATTGGCTGGAAAACACCTTGGTTTGGCGCTTGGGTGGAATCCCCTTCCATCACACCATTGGTCATGCGTGAAAGTTCGTTACGCTCAATCAACTGCATCCGACGATCCAAGCGGATCATTGCACGCTCCACACGGCGGACACGTTCGTTTAGGTTACGCACTTGGCCAATCACCTCGTCGCTCATACCGTTGGAAACGTAAACAGGAGTGCGCTGCTGCCCTTGTTGTTGAGGCGCTTGCCCTTGCGGCTGATAGCCATTGGAAGGGGCTGAAGATGCTGGCTGAAAATAAGGGCTTTGGCCCATAGAGTCATAACTTTGTTGCATATGCATGTTCTGACAACCCGCCAAAACCGCAGAACACAACACCAAACCAGCATATTTTTTCATATTCAACGTACCTGTTTTTATTTTCAATCAACTAATAAGTTAAATATAAATTACAAGCTATAAGGGGTAAAATCAAGCACAATTTATGAAAAGTGTTTTATCTAAAGTTAGATTCTGGAAATAAAGAAGTCACGCACTGTGGCGAAGATAATGTTAAACACACGCCCAATACTGCGCAAAACAAACCAAATACCCAAACCTGTAAACAGGAAAAACTTGTAGGTATAGTCAATGGTTCCGTGGAAAACGGTGCTGGCCATGTCCAGAAGCTTGCCTTCTTTAACCTTGGCCCAAAACGCCAAAACAGCCATCACAAGCAAAAACATAAGAAAAATTTTAAGCCCAGGCTCAATGTAATTGACATAAAGACGTGCAAACTCTTCCATGGTAGACCTCTTCTCTGTTATCCCTCATTAGAAAATGTATGGTATTTTGAAGCAATGTCAAGACCTTGTTTGTCCGGCATGCGGAAACGGGGGAAATCCAACTCCTTATTGTCATTGTTAAAGCTCAACAACGGCACTTGAATTTTCACCACACTGTTACGGCCAATGTAAATGGCTTCACCATCTTTAAGGGTCCGAAAATCCTCTGGGCGGACAATTTTGTCATAACCATAGCTGATAGACTTACCAAAACCACGGCCACGGCCACCTGCCCTCAAAGCGGAGGAATCATCATCGCCGGACGCAAAACTTAACGACTCGCTAAAACTTTCCGACACACTTTTTTGCAGGGATTCACCGGCAATTTGACTCATCACTTCGCAAGATTCACTTTCTTGCAACAAGAATGAAATTTTGTTCCAGGTGTTACCAAAAATTTTGGCGGCAAAGTCATCGCTCAAGCCACGTTCTTTATCCTTTAAGGAAGAATAGGTCTGAATAAAGGGAAACATGCAAATGTTAGAAGAACGTGCCTGTTCAAACACCGGCGCAAGCGACGCCTGTGCGTAGGATGAAAACTCATCCATCAACACCAAAAAGGTTGGCGACGGCTTATAGTCATCATTTTGCACCTGACCAATCGCCGTTCGAATGTCCGACACCAAAAACTTCGCAAAGTCGACCGCAATCTCACTTTTAGAAAGCATGGGCAGTGACACATAAACCAGCAGGTTGTTTTTAATGGCGTCGTAAATGTCCAGCTCGGGATTGTATTCATTCAACACCTTACCAGCTTCGTTCACATAATAAGAGTGCAGCCTTGAAGCCAAGTCACCAAAAGTGTGCTGCATTTTCTTTTCATTGATAATTTGCTGACCTGTGCGGCGGTCCACCTCCATCATCTGATCAAGGAAAATTTTAAAATCTCGGTATTCTTTGGTTTCTTTCGGGCCGTTTTTAAGCATCCATCGCATAGCAGATTCGTTGGACATCAACACGTTCAGGTCACCAAAATTAAACGGCAGGCCAAAGGCTGTTAACATACCCGCAATGGCACGCATTCCACGCGCAGCCTGTCCCCTAAAGTAAGGGTCACCCTTGTTACCGTCCAACAACTGCATAATTCGGCTGGTAATTTCGTCATTATCGCCCCTTAAAAGCGGATTGTAGGTGTTGGAAATGGACGCATCGGAGATGTTGATAATGCGAACATCTTGCCACCGATCATGTTGCCTTGCTAAGTTTAGGAACTTTAAAATCTCCTCACGGTTGGCTTTACCATCAATGTGAATGGCGCCACCGCCGCTCATCATCTGTTGCTTCAAAATCAGGTTCAAAAAGTTTGACTTACCACCACCCGTGGCCGCAATGCCCAAGCAGTGTCTGGTCATCAGGTTCGAGGCAATGTTTAAGCTGTCAAATTTACTATCGCTCACTTTTTAGACTCCCCATCCCATTGTAAAATATCCAGCACCTTGCCAAAATAATACTCATCTGGGAAGCGGTTTTTACGGTTTTTAGTATCTTTACGCCTTGTCACAAGGAAGTACATCCAAGCTTCTTTGGTGATCAACCAACCCACAAGCGCGCCACCTAAAAAGCCAATCAGAGAATTACGTTCCAGCACACCAACTTTACCAGTCCAAGGCATTAAAACCCATGTAACCAAAGCAATCATCACCATGGGGCGGATCAACCAAATACTGCGCTCACGGGCAATTTTTTGCCAATCGAAGGAGCTGTCTAACTGCTGGCTTGACATCAGACCTACATCTCCCCTCTTAAGAAGCTTTTCAGCTTAGCAATGTCCACCAAACCTTCAATTTTCTCAAGACCTTGACCCATATTACGATCCACAATCAAAGTGGGTGTACTGTTTACGCCAAGGGCTGTCGCCTCACCAGGGATGGCCGCACGCCATGCACAGTCTAATTTGCCGTATATATTTTCTTTGGTTCGCTCAGAAGGCGTCATGTCGACACAGGTCACCTTCAGGTCAGAGCCCAGGTCTTCAATCAACTGTTTAAAGCCTGTTTCAAATTTTTTGCAGTAAGGGCATTCCGCGCTGAAATAATAACTCACCTCTACCGGGCCACCTTCAAGCGGTGCGGCGGTTAAACTTTCCCCCTTCAAGCTGGAGGTTCCGGTGTTGACAGCACCTACTTCTTGTCGTTTTGAAATAGCAAGGCCCGCATCCCCTTCGGCAAAACCAATGGTGGGCGCACCTTGCCTTGCTTGACTGTTGGCGGCAATACCTTGATAGTCCACCTGTTGGGAAGGTAAGCGGTCAGCAAAACCTTCAAAACCTTTGGGCAACCCTACGCCATAATCGGGGATTTCAGCCATCGGTTCATAACCTGGCACTTCCAAGCCTTTACCTTCCATTTCATTTAAAATGGTCTGCGCTTGCCCCCAAGCGGCTGTCAGCTTTTGGTTACGCTCCATCAATTCACGGTATTTTTTAGCCCATTTAATGGCGTTTTCCAGTGTAGGCTCCAAGTTAAAAGCCACAAACTCACGCGGGGGCTTGCCATAGCCTTCCATATATTCATCAATTTTGTCATCCAAAGTCTTTTCTGACTGTTCAAACTGTGGCTGTTTTTGTTGTTCTTTAGGCACAGGGTTTGGGTCCACCACATCTTCAAGCGGTGCCAGCGGCGGTGGCAACATGCCACCATCATTCACTTCGGTTTCGGAAACAGGGCGGTCACAGGCTGAATCCCCCACTTGGGTGTAAGAAAGGCAGGTTTGATTGTTGGCCAGCACCGGGACCGCCATAATCATCATCCAAACTGTAAAAACAAGTCCTTTAAACACGGTAAAATCCATCTAAAAACATTTTCCCTCCTCTTTAAAATAATTGTTTTTGTGCGCAAATGCAAACAAAGGCGTATATTTAAAGCAAAAACAATTTGCCACTATCAACAAAAAAGCAACGGCAAAAAGCCACAAAAGTTTGTTTGTGTATACTGTTATTTGTGGTAAAAAATGAAAAACAACATACAAAGAAGCGGAATTTCAAATGTTTATTATCGGCAACCTTCTCATTGGTCTAACCACTGTTTTGGACAGTTTCCTGTTTATATTCACCATCATTATCTTGGCATCCGCCATTATCAGCTGGGTGAATGCAGACCCTTACAACCCTATTGTTCGTGTCATCAACAACCTCACCACACCGGTTTACCGCAAAGTTAGGCGCCGTATTAAAACAAATTTTGGCAACATGGACCTGACCCCGCTTATCTTGCTTTTTATCATTATGTTTATTCAAAGTGGCATTTTGCCGTCGATCCGCGAAATTGGCATTCGCCTTGCGGCACAGTAAGCAAAACCACTCAATAAAAACCATCATAAAAAGCAGGCATAAACCCCATGTCCAACGAAGTTAAAAAACAAACCCAACAAGCCAAAATGCAGGCTGGTAAAATCACCACCATTGCCAGCATTGCTGTCAACATCCTCCTGACCGCAGTTAAAACTGTAATTGGTTTCTTAACCGGTTCCACCGTACTTATCGCAGATGGTATCCACTCCCTATCGGACCTGATTAGTGATGTTTTCACCTACGCCCTCATTCGCATTGCAGGGCAAGAACCCGATGAGGACCACCCCTACGGCCACGGCAAATTTGAAACATTTGGCACCATGTTTTTAGCCATCTTCCTAGCTGGGGTTTCCGTTGCCATTGGCTTAGAAGCTGTGGAAGACCTGAAAAACCCAGAACAGCAAAACCAGCTTGGCCTTTTTGCGCTGAGCGCTGCCGCCATTTCCATCCTCGCCAATGAACTTTTGTATCAGTTTTGCGCTTTTAAGGGTCGCCAAGTAAACTCACCGATTATTTTAGCCAACGCATGGCATCACCGAACCGACAGCATATCCTCCCTTGCCGCACTGGTTGGTATTGGTGCCAACATGCTAGGTTTTTTAATGGCCGATGCCATTGCCGCACTTGTGGTAACCGCCTTTTTGTTAAAAGTGTCTTACAAAATTGGCCGAAGTGCTTTTGATGAATTGGTTGACGCCTCAGTAGATGAAGAAATTCTCGAACAAATCAGCCAAGCAGTCCTTTCCAACAGTGGGGTGATTGGCTACCACCAGCTGCGTGCACGTTCCATTGGCGGACAAATTTTTGTCGATGTCCATGCCGATGTGCCAACCAACATCAGCGTCAGTGAAGGACACGCCATTGCCCACAGCGTGGAAGAGTCCATTTTTGAAAATATTGACCACGTCGCCGATGTAACCGTTCACATTGACCCCAAAGGCGCCAAGCAAAGCGCCCTGCCACAAGAGCTGGTGCGCAAAGACCTTGAACCCCTGGTGATCAACATTTTAAAGGACTATAAAAAAGACCTTGAGCTGGACCATATTTTGCTCCACGTTCTTGAAGACGGCTTTTACGCCGACCTACGCTTGAAAAAAGTGAAGCTGGACGAGCAAGAAGCCAAAGAGCTAAAACAAGCCCTTGAAAGCGCAGAAACCCCCCTTAAAAAGGTTTCCATCAGTGTACTTCACATTTCATAGCCCTCAAAATGTTAACAACCACTAACATTACAAAAACATAAGAAAACCAACAAAAAAGGCGCCATAAAGGCGCCTTTTTTCTATTAAAAAACTATGCCGATTTTTGTTCTTTGCTTTGCTGTGCTTGAACGTACATCGCATGGAAGTTCACAGGTGCAATCATCGGTGCACGGTAGCCCGCATCCGAAATGGCATTCATCAGAACTTGTCTTGCGAATGGGAACATCAGCGCCGCACCATCAATGCTCAAAAGCGGTGTTACTTGATCTTCTGCAATGTTCTTCACTTGAAAGACACCTGCATATTCAACTTCTGCCAAATAGCAAGTGACATCCTGCTTGTTTTTAGCTTCGCCACGCAAGCGCAAAACCACTTCGTGAGCGCCTTCTTCAGCGTCCAAAGCACGCACACCAATGCCCACATCCATCTGCATGGAGATGCCTTCCGCATCCTTTGCAAATGGCGGCACTGGACACTCCAATGAAATATCTTTTGCAAACTGCCCTGCAATGTTAAACATTGCCTGTTCTGCATTTTTTTCTGTTGCTTCGGTCATCATGCTCCCCTTATAGTCAAATTAGATATTATTTTGACAAATTTTTAACACAAAAGGACCAAAAACACCATGACTCATTATGACTTATTTGTAATTGGCGCAGGATCTGGCGGTTTAGCCGCAGCCAAGAACGCCGCGAAATATGGCAAAAAAGTCGCCATCGCAGAAGCTGACCGTGTGGGCGGAACATGCGTGTTAAAAGGCTGTGTCCCTAAAAAAATTATGTCCTACGCCGGCCACTATGCCGACAGCTTAAGCGAAGCCAAGGGTTACGGCTTTGACATTCAGCACACATTTGACTTCAAAACCTTTGCCCAAAAACGCAATGATGAAATTGACCGCCTCAACGGCATTCACCTTTCGTTACTTGAAAAAGCGGGAGTGGAACTGATTATGGGTCACGCCGCTTTTAAAGATGACCACACCGTGACCGTTGACGGACAAGACTACACCGCCGACCATTTTGTCATTGCCGTAGGCGGTACCCCAACCGTGCCAGAAATTGAAGGCGCAGAGCATATGATCACGTCAGACGGTGTTTGGCAGTTGGACAGCCTGCCAAAGTCCATGGTTGTATGGGGTGGCGGTTACATTGGGGTGGAATTTGCCAGCATCTTCCAGTCCCTCGGCACAGAGGTAACCGTTGTCATTCGACGTCAAAACGTCCTCGCAGGGTTTGATGAAGAAATCTCAACATTTTTACAAGACGAAATGACAAAGCGTGGCATTCAATTCATCACAGATGATACCATTGAGCACGTTACAACCAACAATGACGGTGTAAAAACAGCGCATTTAAAGTCGGGCAAAGCACTGGAAGCAGAGGTTGTTTTAGCGGCGACAGGCCGTGTGCCACACACCCATAAATTAAAATTAGAAAATGCGCATATAACCTGCAATAACAAGGGCTATGTCAAGGTAAGTAAGCAACTACTCACCACTAACGACAAAGTTTACGCCGTAGGTGATGTAACCGGCAGAGTGGAACTGACACCGGTGGCAATCAAGCATGGCCGCATGGTCACCAACAACCTATATAGCAACCACAACCAAACGGTGGACGATGCCGCGCCAACCGCTGTTTTCACCAACCCACCACTGGGTGTTGTTGGCTTAACCGAACAGCAAGCGATTGAAAAATACGGCTCCGAAAACATTGAAGTATACAAAGAAGAGTTTAGACCGATGATCCACGTTCTTTCCCAAAAAACTGAACGCGTTCTCATGAAAATGATTGTCCACAAAACGGAGCGAACCGTCCTTGGTTTGCACATGGCTGGCCGTGACGCGGCGGAAATTATCCAAGGGTTTGCTGTAGCTGTACGTGCGGAGCTGACAAAAGAACAGTTTGACGCAACGGTTGCCATTCACCCCTCCAGCGCAGAAGAGTTTGTGTTGATGAAAGAGCCTGTGCGATAAACTTTTGACAAAAGGTTAAAATCGAGAGAAGATGTGGCCAGCTAAACGCTGCATCTTCTTTTCTTTTTTGAGGTTCTTTTTATGAACAGATTCTCACTCTTAGACATTAAAGACATTGACCTAAAAACATGGCAACAAATTGCCTTAACATACCCAAACCAATCCATACAATCTAAACACATAAGCCTTGCAAGGCTTGCAGATAGATTTGACATGGACGAAACTTTCTTAAAAATACTTACCTACATCACAGCGCATAAAAAGCTTGAAACGTCCGAGCTACGCACTAGTCTTGACTTGGTTGCACTTCAAGTCTTGAAGAAAATCAAATTCAAAGCCAATAAAAAACGTAACGCGCCCATTTTAAGGGACATTATAACGCATATAGAGCATGGCCGAACAACTCAGTTCAAAACGCATTCAGCCATTGAAAGGACAGAATATGGAAAAACCGTCCATGATGGCGGGACAACACAAGAAGTAGTCCACAGCATTGTTCAAAATTCCGTTGGTAATGAACAAGGCATAGACTCCTTTATTCACTGCGGTGAAAATTACATTGTATTCAACCTTGCAAAAGCCGCCCTGAGCAGAGATTGGCTCACCTTCTTCACATCACCTATATTTGAAGAAAACCCCGAAAAGGCTTTGCAAACGCAAGCAAACATGTACGACCCGCATAAGCAGCCCTTTTACCAACCAGAAGGGCACTTAACAAAACCTGTTATACCCCGGACTCAAGTTTATAAAGAACTTTACAAAGCCATTTACCGCTATTAACACACAACGACATCAAGCCTGCAACTTTGCAGGCTTTTTTATTTTGTTGTAGACTGTCTTTCATACACAAAAAAGAACAAAAAGGTTTAAACATGTTAGAAATTGGCACCACCGCACCGGAATTTACACTACCAAATCAAAATGGCGAGCAAAAATCCCTGTCCGACTTCAAAGGTAAGTGGGTTGTTTTATACTTTTACCCCAAAGCGCTAACACCTGGCTGCACCGTTCAGGCCTGCGCCCTTGCTGAACACAAAAACGAGTTGGACAGCCTCAACGCCGTCGCAGTAGGCGTCAGCGCCGATAAAGAAAGCCTGCTCAAACGCTTTGAAGACAAAAAAGAACTCAACTTCACACTGCTTGGTGATACATCCGACAATCAAGAAATGTTAAAATCCTACCATGCTTGGGGCCTTAAAAAGTTTATGGGACGTGAATATGACGGCATCCACCGCATCACCTACATCATTGACCCACATGGCAAAATTGCCCACAGCATTGCCAAAGTCAAAACAAAAACTCACCATGAAGAAGTTTTAAACTTTTTAAAAGAGCAAAACTAACCCACAGCTTTAAAAAGCAGAGGCGGCCAACCCGCCTCTTTTTTATGGCAAACCCCTTGCACATTCACCTCGGCTATACTACATTTCACACAACATCAACTTACCAATAAATTAAAGGCTTTAAACATGTCAAACCGCCCTTCTCAGCGCCAAAACAATGAAATGCGTGAAATTTCTGTTGAAACCGGTATCAACGATTATGCAGAAGGCTCTTGCCTCATTTCTTTTGGCAACACCAAGGTGCATTGCACCGCCTCTGTGCAGGAAATGGTCCCTCGCTGGATGAAAATGCAGGGCAAAAAAGGCGGCTGGTTAACAGCTGAATATGGCATGTTGCCACGCTCCACCCATGACCGCATTGACAGAGAAGCCACCAAAGGCAAACAATCTGGCCGTACGTTGGAAATTTCTCGCCTTATCGGTCGCTCCCTACGCGCGGTGGTTGACCTTGAAAAACTGGGTGGTCGCACCATTTGGCTGGACTGTGACGTTATTCAAGCCGACGGTGGCACACGCACCGCCTCCATCACCGGTGCCTTTATTGCACTGCACCTATGCATTCAAAAGCTGATGCTAGAAGGCAAAGTGAAGCAAAACCCGATTCAAGAATATGTTGCGGCCATCAGCTGTGGTGTTACAAATGCTGGCGCTGTGATTGATCTAGACTACATTGAGGACTCCAACGCCGTTGCGGACAGCAACTTTGTTATGACAGAATCTGGTGGATTAGTTGAAATTCAAAGCACAGCTGAAGACAAAGCTATTAACGAAACTGAATTTTTGGAAATGATGCGCCTTGCCAAAAACGGCATTGCCGACCTGATCCACATGCAAAAACAAGCTACAGGCCAAGCTTCATGAATAAACTAGTAGTTGCAAGCCACAACCCCAAAAAACTGCAAGAATTGCAAGCCATTTTAGCGCAAGTGGGTTATCAAACCATTGGCGCCAGCGAGGTGCATTTACCCGACGTTGAAGAAACAGAGGACACTTTTGTCGGCAACGCAACATTGAAGGTTGAAAGCGCATTTCGGCACTTGAACTTCCCTGCCTTAGCCGACGATTCTGGCTTTTGTGTGGACGCTTTAAACGGCGCCCCAGGCGTTTATTCCGCAAGGTATGAAGGTGGCTACCAACGCGTTTTAAAGGAAATCGCACACCTTACAAAGCCCAATGATCGCCGTGCTCATTTTGTTTGCATCATCGCTTATATTGACGAAAACGGTGAGCAACACAACTTTGAAGGACGCATTTCTGGCCATATCCCCATGGAGCCACAGGGCACAGCAGGCTTTGCTTATGACCCCATTTTCATCCCGGACGGTTTTGACATAACATTTGCGGAAATGACTGCCGAGCAAAAGCACAGCCTGAGCCACCGTGGCCAAGCATTGGCCAAGCTTGTGGAACACTTACGCCAAAAGGCAAAATAACCCATAAAATGAACCCTCACAGCCCTTTAGACCTTTCAATTTATGTCCATTGGCCTTGGTGCCTCAAAAAGTGCCCCTATTGCGACTTTAACTCGCATACAACCAACCGCCATTTAGAAGAAAGCTACATCGAAAGTATACTGGCTGACATTGAACATCAAAAGAAGCTGGTAGGCGACAGAAATATCACCAGTATCTTCTTCGGCGGCGGCACACCATCACTCATGAAAGCTGACTATATTGAACGCATCCTTCACAAAATTGACGGACTATTCAGCATACAAAGCGATACAGAAATCACCATCGAAGCCAACCCAACCTCAACCACTGCTTCAAAAATTAAAGATTTTAAGCGTGCCGGTATCAATAGAATGAGCATTGGTGTCCAGTCCTTTCATGACAGTTATTTGAAATTTTTAGGTCGTGAGCACAATGCCAAACAAGCCTTTGCTACGATTGAAGAAGCACTCAACCACATTGACAATGTCAGTTTTGACTTGATCTACGGATTACCCGAGCAAAAACTAACCAACTGGCAGGCCGATTTAGAGCACGCCATAAAATTTGGCACCAAACATTTGAGCGCCTACCAACTGACCATCGAAAAAAATACAAAATTCTATACCGACGTTAAAAGACAAAAATGGCAACCCATGTGCGACGACGTTCAGGCCGATTTTTATGACTGCACCCGAGAAATAGTGACTGCGCATAATTTTAACCATTATGAAATCTCAAACTTTAGCAAGGCTGGCTACGATTGTGTTCATAACCATAAGATATGGCAATATCAGGACTACATTGGTGTAGGTGCAGGCGCCCATGGTAGACATCAAACAATTGATAATCAGACATATTTAACCCAAAATTACCGCATGCCAAGTACCTATGTTGAGCATGTGAAACCTGTGAAACATAGTTTTTATCGCCATGAAACATTGACCAGCCATGAAACATGGCAAGAAATGCTCATTATGGGACTTCGTATACAAAAAGGCGTGCCCATTCATTTACTAGAACGCAATAATACAACAAAACAAGCCCTGTTGAGATTTATGCAACTGGGTATGTTGTATAATAATCGTGGCAACATTGCACTTACCGACCATGGCAAACTCCACTTAGACAGCATCTTAACCGACCTTATTTTTTAAATGCACACCATTTAATTGCATATCACCAAATTCAAAAATTCAAAACTTAAATCAACCCTCACAAGTATGCAACATTCAACAAATGGACGCCTAAATATAAAAAGTAACAATATCAGTGCTTTAATTCATTTATTTACATGTTAATAAATATTCACTAAATTACCTTAAGTTGGTGAGTGTAACATTACCGTGTTTGTCATATATTTAACAGATGATAGCTGTCAGTGAAACACTAAACACAACCCAACTTTGCAACAATGTCACCAAGGCAACTTTGCACCAACACGCCTGATCCCATTTACACTGTTGCTTAATAACACACCACCTAGCAAATTGTTGCATTTTTTCACTTTTTATACATTAAACCAATTGGTTATGTATGATCACTTTAAGACTTTGAATGCAATTTTAAGACGACAAGCTTAAAATTGATACTGCAATGATAGGCCAGCAGAGCCATTCAATATGTGAAATTCGCATAAATTGTCTGCATTATGGCCTTATATGATAGAGGACAGAAAAAAGCCGCCATAGCGGCGGCTTTTAATAAATTCTATGTTAAATCAATGTAGTAAACCAATTGGTATATCAAATTTATATTACTCGGATAAAACTGTGCACCTGCTTCACACCCTTAGTGGTGCGCAATAGATACTTCACCGCTTCCAGTTCGCTGGCTGTTCTTGCATAACCAAACACATAAGCATGGCCGTTCACCACATGGATGTTGTAATTCACCGACTTAATATCCTTCTCAGCGAACATCAGGGACTTAATTTCTGTCGCCAACCAAGTGTCCTGCGTATATTGCTTAGCTGGGTAATACCCGTCTGTGAACAGTTCATTGTAAACCTGCTGAACACCTTGAACCGACTGCACCACAGCCTCCACTTCAAGTGCTTGTTTGGACGATGAAACCACGCCGGTTATGAGCACATTGCCGCGCAATACAGTAATTTCAACCTGTGTTAGGTACTGATAGTGTTGCTGTGTTAACTTATCTTTGATGTAGGTTTTGATCTTAATGTCACTAATTGCCGTTTCTGTCCCACGGTCCTGACTGGCAATGTAGCCAGCGGTGGCCGCACCGCCTAACAACAACGGCACACAGCCTGATGCCATCAAGCTGGTTGATAATAATCCAAGCAATACATAGTGACGCATTAAAAAACCTCCTTTAAAGTTATATTTTCAAGATAACAATTTGTGTGAATTTTTAAAGCGAAAATGGGTTTTTGATATGCTGTATAAACGGGGGTGTGGGACATATCAGCACTAGGTGAAACTCCACCGACTTATCTTTATATTGTCGACCCACCACCTTCATTTTATGTTGCAACCTTTCACGTTGGCTGGGGTGCAAAGCCCTGTGTGCTTGGTCGAAGTTTTGGCGCCATTTAACCTCAACCACTGTAATGGCACTGCCCTTTTGGGCAATGATATCCCCTTCCACTCCGCCGGAATGGTCATTCACCTTTAGAGGGCGATAGCCTTTTAAACAGAGATACAAAAGCGCTAAAACTTCCGCAGTTTTACCCAAAATGTGTCGTTTATTTGTCATTTCACCATTGCACAACAAGCTTTGTTCATATACCTTCTTAAAATACACATATATTACAGGGTTGTTCTATGAATTTAAAAAGTTTTTTCGCTGTTGCCGTTCTTTCCACCGCATTGCCGTCACAATCTTATGCGCAGTATGATTCTATCAGCGCTTTAATTGATGTGACCAGCCAAGCTGAAGTTACAAACACAACAGCGGCAGATGTCAGCGCCATCGCCATAGAGCCAACCCTTGAACCGCAACAACCTGTATACACCACAGATGACCACAAAAAGCTGGCACAGGAATTTATTAAAAAAGGTCTCTATAACAAAGCTCTCTTTCATATTGACGCCCTGCAAGCCACAGAAGAAGAGCTGTTTGCCACCTTTTTAAAGGCCACAGTTTTGGCGCAACAAGGGCAATTTGAAAAAGCCTTTGACCTGTATGACCACACCACAGGCTTTAACAGCCCCTTTAAAGAAGCCAGTCAGGATGCACAAGCAGAACTTGCCCTTAAATTGGCATGGGTGGCGGCACATCAAAACAACTTACAACAAGCTGGATACTGGTTAAACCGCTACAACCCACACAAGGAAACAGGCCACCTTGAGGATATGCGTGAACAACTTGAAGACACCATCAACATTAAAAAGCTTGAAAAATTTGACAATGCGCCCAAAGGCAAACCTTTGAAAGTGGCCTTGCTGTTGCCGCTTTCTGGCATTCATCAAAACATGGGTCAAAACATGCTAGAAGCTGCCCAGCTGGCGCTGTTCCAGCAGCCCAACCAAAACGTTTTGCTTTACCCACATGACACTCAAAGCACCGAAACGGGCGCAAGACTTGCCGCACAAAAAGCGATTAGTGACCGTGCGCACATTATTTTAGGCCCTCTCACTGCGGCCAATACCCGTGCAATCGAAAGCTTTGCCGAATCGGCGGATATGCCTGTGATTAGCTTTTCATCAGACAGCACCCTTGCCAACCGTGACCTTCACATTTTTGGCCACAACAACGGCATTCAAGGCTCTTTGGCGGCGAAAATGATTGCCGATAGTGATGTATCCATCAGTGCGGTGCTGGCCCCAAACAATGATTATGGCATCAACATGACCCAAACCTTTACCGATCAGGCCTTGGCACTCGGTGTTTCTGTGTCGCAAGTGGTTTACTTTGACCCTAATTCGAATGACCAATCGCAACAGCTAAAACAGTTGGCACAAGAAGAGCGTGCCCTGCAATTACTTAAGGATGAAAAGGCAATGCTGGAACGTGAATTTAAGCTGGTGGGCGCAGCCATGTCGGATGCCTCCCTCACCCGCCTTGAAAGCCTTGAAACCCTCAGCCCACAGCCAATGGTAGACTTTGGTGCCCTTTACCTGCCGGTCAGCAGCAACAAATTACCGCTCATTGCCTCCCAATTGGCTTTTTATGATATGGACAACAGCCACATTCAACTGGTGGGCAGTGCCTTATGGCACAACAAATCACTGTATACAAACAAGGGTGAATACATCAAAGGCAGTTTATACCCTGCCCCAGCCAGCGCCCTTCTAACCGTTTTGGAAAAGGACTTTAAGACCCACTATCAAAAGGATATGGCGCCGATGTCGTCACTGGCTTATGACGCTGTGAAGATGGTGACCCAAGCCTACGTTTACAGTGGATACCGCCCCAACCGCATTCAAGACGAGTTTTACCGAGATGGTGGCTACTTGCTGAGCAATGGCCCTACAAAGCTGTTTAGGGGCGGTTTGACAGAGCGCCTTTATGACACCAACGAAGTGCGGACCTACAGCCACATCACTCGTTTGTCAGCGCCTATGGCCTTCCCACCCAGCTTGCCAGAGCCGCTTGACCCTCGTGAGAGGTCAGGGTTGGACAGCTTCTTCAACCCGTGGGGATTTTAATATAGCTTAAAAAAAGGCGGCCAATTGGCCGCTTTTTTTGTCATAATACTTAGAAGGCCAAGGCCATAATGCCCCGCTCCACCACCAAATCTGGCGCCACACCCCCTGCCCGACTTTGATGCTGTAGCGCCAACAAACGCTGTAACGCCGTTTGTAAGCGCTTTACAGGGTAATCCCGCACTTGCCGTTCAAATTCAGCCTTGCCAAAGAATACAGGCGGTTTAAGGGACATCATCGCCCTGTCCATCGCCATGCCTTGGTTATTCATTTCCCTGGCTTGTATCAAACGGCGCACATGACGAATCACCATCGCTAAAATCATGTTAGCGTCCTGCCCCTCTTCCCGCAGGTGATGGAGATAAAGCTCGACCATTTCCTTTTGGCGCATGCCAATGGCATCGCACAGCTTAAATGCATTAACCGACGGTGCGGCAGATAAACAATCCAAACAATCCTGCAAGGTGATGGTGTCTTGACCTGTGGTGTAAATCATCAGCTTTTCAATTTCAGCCATGGTCACCGCACGGTCATTACCCAAGTTGTTGAGCAAAAAGGCCATGGCGTCGGGCTGCATTTGCTTGCCCTCGTCACGCAGTTTATTTTGCAACAATTGTTTGATACTTTGGTTGCTGTCTTGATAACAGCGTACGCCGATGGCGTTGTTATTTTTTTCAATGTGCTTAATCAAAGCAATTTTAGGGTCAAAACCGCTGGCGGCAAAAACAAAGTGAACTCCTTCATTGATATGTTCCAATACATCGAGAATGGCTTGAGTGACCGTGGCTTTTTCGTTAGCTGGTAAGTCCTTACTTACACCCTGTAAGTACACCAATTTACTGCCCCCCATCAAGGAAACTGTCTGGGTTGCTTCTAACAACGATTGCGGGTTTTCCACCACGTCTTCCACCCGAAAACGATCGACCCGAAAAGGGTCATTCAAGTCGTCACACAGGTGTTCTGCAACCTTTTGGGCATAGTCCTTGGCAAGGCCTGCATCTTCTCCGTAAATGCAAACAAAAGGCGGCACATTCGCCGCATTTTGTTTTAAAAGACCGTCAAGCTGTTTGACATTCCACTTCATGCGTCACCATTTCGCTTTTGTTCATGTAAAAAGAAATTGATGTATTGAATCGCTTCTCGGCTGGTAAACTCTGCCGCACTTTGACGGGCACGCTCACGGCCAGCATCGGTACTCAGCGGTGAAGGCTCCACATTATAAATAGCTGTGGTCGTGTACACCTTCTGGAAGACTTGCTCACCTTTGTGATCTTTAAGGCTTAGGCTAGCGGTTAAAACCACTTCAAAACGGTCTTCAGTGGCATCTCTTAAAACCGCCAGTGTGCGTTGCTCTTCATCTAAATGAATGTGCAATGTGTAAGCCGCACTGTCTGGATGGCTAGTAAACACTTGCGCCAAACGGCGGTTGACTAGTTGTGCCACACGGCGTTCCCCTGGCAATTTTTCACCGGTGTTAACCACAACTTCCGCTACCGCAACAGACTGGACAGCGTCCGCCGTTGTTTGATAAACGGTGCTGTAACCACAACCCGCTAACAAAAGCGACCAAGCCAATAACATAAATTTCACAGCAACTACCCTTCCCTTAGCCGACGACAATGTTTACAAGACGTTTTGGTACCACAATGCACTTACGCACCGATAAACCACCTAAATGCGGTGCAATCGCCTCTAGGGCACGTTTTTCGGCATCATCATTGGCAATGTCCGCCGGCACGGTTAAACGCTCTTTTAATTTACCGTTCATTTGCACCACCAATGTAATTTCACTGTCTTTCGCGGCTTTTTGATCAACCTCTGGCCAGCTTGTGGCTGTCAGCGGTGCGCTGTGGCCAAGTGCTTGCCACATTTCTTCTGTCATATGTGGAACCGCAGGGTTTAACAAGCGCACACATGCTTCCACCCCTTCACGGTAGAGGGATTTCTGCGTTTCGCCTGTCACCTTGTAAGCTGAAAGCTTGTTGGAAAGCTCCATCACGGCAGCAATCATGGTGTTGAATTGGAATTTCTCAACGTCTTTGCTGACCTTATCAATGCACTGGTGAATGGCACGCTTGATATCCACATCTGCTTTTTCGGTCAGCAGATTGGTGGCCACGGTGTGATCCACCTTAGTAGATAGTTTATCTGCGTCCATCAAATTCCAAAGACGCCCTAGGAAGCGCCACGCGCCTTCCACGGCATTATCTGACCATTCAAGGTCACGCTCTGCTGGTGCTTGGAACAAAATAAACAAACGGGCTGTGTCAACGCCGTATTTGTCAATCAAGGTCATTGGCTCCACCACGTTGTTTTTGGACTTACTCATCTTCTCCATACGGTTGACTTGAACAGCTTCGCCGTTGAATGTCACTTGATCACCGTCGACGTCCACCTCGCTTGGGTAGAGGTAACGCCCTTCGCTTGTTTGGTAGGAGTTATGAAGCACCATCCCTTGGGTCAGCAATGCTTTAAACGGCTCGTCACAGTTTACATAGCCCAAATCACGCATCACTTTATGAATAAATCTTGCATACAACAGGTGCAAAATGGCATGTTCCACCCCACCGATGTATTGGTCCACACCGCCACTCAGCCAGTAATTCACGTCATCTTTGTTCACCACATCGTTTGATTGTGGACTGCAATAACGCAAGAAATACCATGAAGAATCCATGAACGTATCCATGGTGTCGGTCACACGCTGTGCTTTTTCGCCGCAGCTTGGGCAAGAGGTGTGCTTCCATGTGGCATGGTGGTCGAGTGGGTTGCCTGGTTTGTCGAAGGTGACATCTTCTGGCAGCTCAATCGGCAAGTTTTCTTTTTTCTCGGCCACCAAACCACAAGATGGGCACTCTACAAACGGAATCGGGCAACCCCAATAACGTTGGCGAGAAATCCCCCAGTCACGCAGGCGATAATTTTCCGTTTTTTCGCCTTTGCCTAATTTTTCTATGCGTGCGATCACCGCTTTTTTAGCGGCTTCGTTGGTTAAACCGTCAAATTCGCCCGAGTTGATCATCACCCCTTCGCCGGTGTAGGCGTTGTCTGCTGGCATGTCCTCTGCGTGGATCACCTGTTGGATGGCAATGTCGTATTTTTTGGCAAATTCATAATCACGTTCGTCATGGGCTGGCACTGCCATCACCGCACCTGTACCGTAACCCATCAACACAAAGTTGGCGATGTAAACCGGAACATCTTCCCCTGTGATGGGGTGAACCGCAACATAAGGGGTTTTAAAGCCTTTTTTCTCGGCCTTTTCGATGGCTTCTTGCGAGGTGCCCATGCTTTGGCATTCTTCCACAAAAGCTTTTGCTTCAGCGTTTTGTTCGGCCAATTGTGCCGCCAATGGATGCTCTGGCGCAATGGAGCAGTAGGTCACACCCATGATGGTGTCCGGCCTTGTGGTGTATACAGGCAACGTTACACCATCACCCGCACCTTTTACATCAAAAGCGAAGGACAAACCTTCGGACTTACCAATCCAGTTTTCTTGCATCAAGCGCACCCGCTCTGGCCAGTCATTTAATTGGGACAAGTCGCCCAACAACTCATCGGCATATTTGGTAATGGCCATAAACCACTGGGTCATGCTGCGACGCTCCACCACAGCGCCACTGCGCCAGCCTTTACCGTCCACCACTTGTTCATTAGCAAGGACTGTGTTGTCCACAGGGTCCCAGTTGACCAAAGATTCTTTTTGGTAAACCAAACCTTTGTTGTACATGTCAATAAACAGGGCTTGTTGTGCGCCGTAGTAATCTTTTTTGCAGGTGGCCAGCTCACGGTCCCAGTCGTAGGCAAAACCGGCTTTTTTCAGGCCGTCACGCATTGCCGCAATGTTTGAGTCTGTCCAGCTGGCAGGGTGGGTGTTGTGTTGCATCGCCGCGTTTTCCGCCGGCATACCAAAAGAATCCCAACCCATGGGATGAAGCACGTTAAAACCTTTGGCACGTTTGTAACGGGCAATCACATCGCCCAAGGTGTAGTTACGCAGGTGACCCATGTGCAGCTTACCAGATGGGTAAGGGAACATTTCCAGCACATAGTATTTCGGCTTAGATGTGTCTGTAACGGTTTTAAAAGTGTTTTCAGCGTCCCACACGCCTTGCCACTTCTCTTCAATCTCAAACGGGTTGTAACGGGCTGTCATTTGTTTTGATGCTTTCTTCGCTGTCTGTGTTGGTTACTGTACGGCTTGTGCTTTAATTTTAAGGGCACGGGCGTTGGTTAAAATGGTATCTTCTAATTGGGTTGCGGTTTGATTGTCTGCCGCCATATCAACCCAGTCGCCATTTTGTTTTTCTTGCTTAAACACAGAAACCTTGAGGTTGCGGGTGGAAAAAGCCTTGCCTGTGACAAAAGCATTGACCTTCACACGCTCATTGCGGTTGTTTGGGTTTGTATACCAATCGGTAATGATCACACCATCGGTGGAGTTGGCAGAAGCCAGCGGCATGAAGGAAAGGGCGTCCAAAGAAGCGTGCCACAGGTAAACGTTAACCGGCAAAGCAGTGGACTGCGCATCGCCCACCAAAGCACCACCTTCAAATGAGTCCAACAAGTTGCCAGACTTGCCCGAGATCAGACCTTCGCCTTTGTATGTGTCGTGTGGCGTTGGGTTGACGTCTGCTTGCTCAACATTGGCACTGCAGGCTGCCACAGCCACGGCCACAGCAGTAAGAAGGATTTGCTTTTTCATAATCTAAAACACCTATTTTCATTATTTCATTTATTTAAAACGGCATTCTAACCGCTTGCACCGCATTTGTTAACACAAAAAACAAAAAACCCGCTTTAAAAGCGGGTTTTTATTTGCTTAAGATCTAAACTTAGAACTTAACGCGTACGTTCGCCATGATTAGGTCGATATCGTCAGCTGAGCTTGTGTTGTTCTCAGCTTCTAGGTTACGGTAAGCACCTGCAACAGATACACCGTGGCCCAAGTTGTACTGAGCACCGATACCGAAGGCTTTACCTTCTAGACCAGCAGCGTTATCAGCTTCGTGTGTTGCGTAGTCAGCAGCCACTTCGAAAGCGTCGAAAGCGTAACCAACTTTGAAGTAGTGCATGTCAGCTTCATCAGCACCTGTTTCAGTTGACTCTTGACCGTAAGCATATGTTGCAGCCAAACCAGAATCGTGCTTCAAAGAAACAGAACCCATGATTGTGTTGTCAACATCGCTTGTAGAGTTAGACTCGTAACCCAAAGCAGCTTTAACAGCTACAGCGTCGTATTTACCTTTGTAGAATACAGCACCTTGAATTTCACCACCTTCAGATGTAGAAACGCGAGCTTGAACACCGTTGATTACTGGAGAGTTGTATGCAACAACGTCAGCACGGTCGCCATCAAAACGACTGAATGTATCAGCTACTGTCGGTGTACCTGCACCACCTACAAAAGAAGTACCACCACCAAAACGAGCGATGTCAGAACCTAGAAGGTCAGAAACACCAGCCATGTCTTGCTCAGCAGCAGAGTCAGTTGCAACAGATGTGTGACCAACCAATACTGTACCGAAAGCACCAGCAACACCAACACGAGCGTGACGCTCAGTTAGAGTAGAAGCAGAACCAGAAGTTACATCTGTACCGCTCTTAACGCGAGTGTCGTCGCCGTTCATTTCGTATTCAGCCAATACAGAAACTGTCAAACCGTTGTCCAACATTTGCTCGCCTTTAAGACCAACACGTGTAGAAGATTTGTCGTTATCACGTACAGCAAACTCAGAGTCTGTACCGTTGTCTGTTACCATAAGTGTTTTGTTAACCTGACCGTAAAGCTCAACGTCTACAGCTTTCGCATCAGCAGCAAAACCAGCAGCCATCAAAGCGCCTGTTGCCATCAAAAGTGTTTTTTTCATTTTTATATTCTCTCCTAAGGAGTTATTATTATCTCTAACAATCCGAATCTATGACGAGTCGAATCTCTCACGTATTCAAAATTAGTCCCCCAATATGGGTAAGGTCAAACAAATTCCACCACCCATACCCAAACGCACACATGCTGTGTGTTTTTTATACAACCCATTCAAAACATTAAAAAACCTTGAAAAACTGGGGCAAACAAGGCAAAATAAAGGGGTAAAACAACAGCAAAAGAGCGCTTATGAATATTGCCCAAAATTTAAACACAACAAAAAAATTTTTAATAAAAAACGGTTGTAAATTGATTGCGGTGAGCAAAAAACACCCCGAATCCAGCATCCAAGAAGCAAAAAAAGCAGGCGTTTGCCACTTTGGCGAAAGTTATATTCAAGAAGTGATTCAAAAATCAGCGGTTTTTACAGGGGTCAACCTGCATTTTATTGGCCACTTACAAAGCAATAAAGCCAAAGATGCCGTGCAACACTGCCAGTACATTCACAGCATTGACCGCATGAAACTGGCAACCACCATCGAAAAAGCCTGCGTGAAACTGAACAAGAGAATAGGGGGCTTTGTTCAAATTAACCTTACAAACGAAGCCAGCAAAGGCGGTGTGCACCCAGATGACCTTGAAGAACTTGTGACCTACATCCAACAACATTGCCCGCACATTGACTTGCTGGGTCTGATGTACATCCCACCCAAGGGGGTGAACCCGGACCCTTTATATAAAGAAGTGGCAAGGCTGAATCAACAGCACCAATTCAAGGAACTTTCTATGGGCATGAGTGGGGACTATGAAACGGCAATAAAAAATGGCGCCACCTACGTTCGTATAGGTACCGCCATTTTTGGTCAAAGATAAGAGATGGATATTGTATCCAATGTAAGCATAAAACTTACGCTGCACCCAAAAGCTTTAAGAGTTTGGTCATTTCTTCTTCACTTTTAAATGCAATAGTCAAAGAACCGACACCACTTTTTTGCTTTAAAGAGGCGTTGAGACCCACCGCATCACGGACACGGGTCTCCAGTTCCTTGGTTGCAAAGTCCGTTGTTGAACGTTCTTTGCGCTTGCCGTCCTTTTCAAGGTGCTTACGCACCAACTTTTCAGTATCACGGACGGACAAACCTTTTTTAATCACTTGTTTGGCCAGGCGCAGTTGCAAGCTTTCATCTTCGCTGACTGCCAACAATGCACGGGCATGCCCCATGGAGATCTCTTTATGCTCCACAAAGGCTTTAATTTTCTCGGGCAGGGCCAACAAACGCATCAGGTTGGTGATATGACTGCGGCTTTTGCCTGTTACACGGGCCATTTCTTCGTGGGTGTAGTTAAACTCGTTCACCAAGCGCAGGTAACCGTCTGCCTCGTCAATGGCGTTCAAGTCATCACGCTGAACGTTCTCAACAATCGCCAGTTCCAACGCTTTGCCGTCTTCAAGCTCACGCACCACCACTGGCACTTCGGTTAAACCAGCCAACTGTGAAGCACGCCAGCGACGCTCACCCGCAATAATCTCATAAGTGCCATTTGGCATCGGGCGCACCAACAGTGGTTGAATAATTCCCTGACTGCGGATGGACTGTGACAAGCTCTGCAAAGCATCATCGTTAAACACACGACGTGGCTGAACAGAAGAGGGCACCAATTTCTTAACCGGCAGTTTCATTTCAGCGGTGGTTGTCTTCCCCTGTGAAACAGCACCAGCTGCTGCATCATCTAAAAGAGCACTCAAACCTTTTCCAAGAGCGTTTGACATTATGCCGCCACCTCCATGCTTAGAACAGCTGTAGAAGCCTTCACATCACGACGGATAATTTCACCAGCCAATTTAATATAAGCTTGCGCACCTGCACATTTAACATCGTGCAACAAAACAGGTTTACCAAAAGAAGGCGCTTCGGAAACACGAACGTTTCTTGGGATCATTGTTTTGTACACTTTATCACCTAGGTGACGCCGCACATCTTCTTCCACCACAGAAGAAAGCTTATTGCGTGTATCAAACATTGTCAGCAACACACCGTTCAGTTTCAATTTGTCGTTCAAATTCTTTTTCACCAAATCGATGGTCTGGAAAAGTTGTGACAAACCTTCCATTGCAAAAAATTCACATTGCAAAGGCACCAAAACATCAGTTGCCGCTGTCAAAGCGTTCAACGTCAGCAAGCCAAGGGAAGGTGGGCAATCAATAAACACGTAATCATAAACATCAACCTGCTCAAAAAGCGCATCTTCCAAACGACGCTCACGCGCCATCACTGGAACAAGCTCAACTTCTGCACCACTTAAATGAATAGTCGATGGCACAACATCCAAATTTGGCACATTTGTTTTGTGAACCACTTCGGACAATGTCGCATCATGCATTAAAAGTGAATAACTGTTTTTTGTGTTCACCATTTTCTCAATGCCAAATGCAGTAGATGTATTTCCTTGCGGATCAAAATCGATCACCAACACCTTTTTTCCGCACGCCGCCAAACCTGTTGCCAAGTTCACAGCGGTGGTTGTTTTACCAACACCACCCTTTTGATTTGATAACGCTATAATCTTTGTCATTTCTCTTATCTTCTTTTTTGTTTCACGTGGAACTATTACTCAAGACCAAAATTTTTCCACCTGTAAAAGTTATACTCCTTTTTTCTTCTATTGTCATGCACTTTATTAAAGGCGAGTTATTTTTTTCATCCTCAAATGACGCCCCTTTTAGCAATACATACTTTCCACCTTCTAAAAGCAGCGGGTTCCCTGCCTTTAAAATATTATCCACCTCAGAAAAGGCACGAGAAGTAATCACAGAATATCGTTCATTTTTTTCATGCAATTTATAAACGTCTTCTTTTAGGGGTAAAAACTGATCGCCTAATTTAAGTTGACGTTTTACTTCGCTCATAAATTGAATCTTTTTACCTACCAATTCACAAGCATGAACTTTTGCACCTGTTAAAATCGCAATAATAATTGAAGGCAGTCCTGCACCCGCTCCAATATCCAACACAACGTCATCACTTTTTATCAATGAACAAATTTGAGCGCAGTCTAAAATGTGACGACTATATATATAAGGAATCGTGTCCGGCCCAACGAGGTTAAATTTCACTTGCCATTTCTCTAATAAAAACGCGTATTGATCAATACGCGCTAATTTCTCTTCGGTGAGCTGAATATTTAATTCGGCACACTTTTGAATAAAGATGTCTCTATCATTCATGGGCATTACTTTCTCCATAATTTTTCTTAATGTAAATATAAAGGGAAGTCAGCGCCGATGGTGTCACACCACTGATACGACCTGCCGCACCCAATGTCGCTGGGCGGAAGGTTTCCAACTTTTGACGCACTTCGTTTGAAAGGCTTTTGATATTGCCATAGTCAAAGCTGACTGGAATCTCAAAGGACTCCTCGGCACGCAACAGCTCGGCATCTTCACGCTGACGACTGATATAACCATCGTACTGCGCCTCAATCTCAACCTGCTCCATGGCATCGGCACGTAGTTCGGCCAGCTCTGGGCAAAAGGGCATCGCCATCGCCAAGGTAATCTGTGGACGTTTAATCACATCAAACAGGGACTGACTGTCCTTATAACTGCCAGACAACTCCGCCACCTTTTGTGCAAAAGCATCACTTGGGCGCACCTTCAAACCTTTGATTACATCGCCAGCAGTTTGAAGGGCAGCAAGCCGTTCATTAAACCTTTTTTCACGTGAAACATTCACGCAACCCAGCTCCAAGCCCTTTTGAGTCAAGCGTAAATCGGCATTGTCCGCACGCAACAACAGGCGGTACTCTGCACGGGATGTAAACATACGGTAAGGCTCATTGGTGCCCTTGGTGACAAGATCATCAATCAACACACCAATATAGGCATCGGCACGGTCCAGCACAAACTTCGGCTTATCTAATGCACGACAAGCGGCGTTCAGGCCAGCCATCAACCCTTGGGCGGCGGCTTCTTCATAGCCTGTGGTGCCATTGATTTGCCCTGCCAAGTAAAGGGCAGGGATCTTCTTGGTTTCAAGGGTATGGTGCAGCTCAGTCGGCTCCACATAGTCATATTCAATGGCATAGCCTGGGCGCAGAATTTCCACATTCTCTAAGCCCTCAATGGTGCGGATCATTTCCATCTGAACATCAATCGGCAACGAGGTGGAAATGCCATTGGGGTAAACTTCAATGCTGTTTCGGCCTTCGGGCTCAAGGAAAATCTGGTGGCCAGCCTTTTCAGCAAAGCGGACAACCTTGTCCTCAATCGAAGGGCAGTAACGTGGCCCGGTGCTGTTGATTTGACCGCTATACATCGGCGCTTTGTCCAAGTTATTGCGGATAATCTCGTGGGTCTTCTCATTGGTGTAAGTCACATAACAAGGGATTTGTTCCTGCTCAATGCGCTCGGTCATGTAAGAAAAGGGCAGGGGCTTGTCATCACCTGGTTGCAAGGTCAGCTTGCTATAATCAATGGTACGACCATCCAAACGGGCAGGGGTTCCCGTCTTCAGACGACCCAGCTTAAACTGCATCCGCTCAAAGGTTTCGGACAGTTTGACCGAGGCCGGCTCGCCAGCGCGGCCGCCGCCCACCTTGGCAGGGCCAATGTGAATCAAACCACGCAAGAACGTACCCGTGGTGATGACCACCGCCTTGGCCTGAAAAGCCCAACCGCTGGAACATATCACGGTTTCCGCCATGCCCTCATCATTGAGCAAAACATCTTCCACCATCGCCTGTTTGATGGTGAGGTTCTCGGTTGCCTCCAGCTCCTCACGCACCGCTTCACGGTAAACGAATCGGTCGGTCTGGGCACGGGGGCCACGCACGGCAGGGCCCTTGGAAGCATTCAACATACGGAACTGGATACCGGCCTTATCGGTCATCCGACCCATGATACCGTCTAGTGCGTCAATCTCGCGCACCAAGTGACCCTTCGCCAAGCCACCCACCGCTGGGTTGCATGACATTTGGCCAATGGTGTCCAAGTTGCCCGTTAAAAGCAGTGTTTGAGCGCCCATTCTGGCCGATGCGGCGGCCGCCTCGCTGCCGGCGTGGCCTGCGCCAATCACAATTACATCATAAATTCCGTGCGTTTTCATTTCATATTCCTTTGATTCACGTGAAACGTATACAGTTTATAGGTGGGAAACCTTTTAAAATCAAGTGTTTTCCCAAAATAAAAAGCACCGAAACCGATGCTTTGCAAGGTCAGTGCTTTTTTGCAGGCTTAAAAAATGTTAAGCCATTGTAATATTATAACTTTTGAAGTTCTTCGCCCCCTAAAAGATGATAGTGGAGGTGTGGCACCTCTTGCCCTGCATGATCGCCATTGTTGGCCACCAAGCGAAAACCACCTGCCGTTAAACCAGCCTTCGCGGCAATTTCGGGGATCTTCGCCATCAGGTGGCCTAAAATTTCAGCGTCCTCAGGTTTAGCTTCACGCAGGTCGACAATCCGTTTTTTAGGGATCACCAAAACGTGGATCTTCGCTTTGGGCTGAATATCCCGAAAGGACAAAATCAACTCATCTTCATAAACCTTATCGGCGGGAATTTCGCCACGCAAAATTTTGCCAAAAATGGTTGGGTTGTTTTCAATGTTTTGTTTTAAATCCATGTTCTTTTCCCTTATATGCGTTTTTGTTTCGTCTTTGTTGCGCCTGATATGCGTCGCTCGTTCGTCTTTTGGCATCAAAAATGGCTTAGTGCGCTTCTTCCCAATTGCTGGCGGTGTCCACATCCACTTGCAGTGGTACTGTCAGCTCAACAACGCCTTCCATCACATTTTTCACAAGTTTTTCAGTGTCCTCCACTTCATTTTCAGGCACTTCAAACACCAGTTCATCATGCACCTGCATCAACATTTTGGCCGCCAAACCTGCTTTTTGCAAGGCAGGCTCCATTTCCAGCATCGCTTTTTTAATAATATCCGCATTGGAACCTTGAAGCGGTGCGTTGATCGCCGCGCGCTCTGCGCCTGCGCGGAGCATGGGTTGTTTGGCTTCAATGTTTGGAAAGTGAACACGGCGGCCAAAAATTGTTTCGATATAACCCTTTTCATGCGCCATTTCTTTGTAACCTTCAAGGAAACGGCGGACACCGGCATAGCGCTCAAAATAATTTTCAATATATTCTGCCGCTTCTTTTTGTGAAACGCCAATCTGCTTGGCAAGGCTGACCTTACCCATGCCGTAAACCAAACCAAAGTTAATGGCTTTGGCCGCACTACGCTGTTGTGGTTCAACGTCGGTCAAGGAGATGCCAAAAATTTGCGCCGCTGTATATCTGTGGATATCTTCACCGTCGACAAATGCTTTTGTTAACCCTTCCGAGCCGCTCATGTGGGCAAGCAACCTTAATTCAATTTGTGAATAATCGGCACACATAATGGTGTGACCAGCCTTTGCGACAAAACAGTGACGAATCTTACGGCCGTCTTCGGTGCGTGACGGGATGTTTTGCAAGTTCGGGTCAGAGGAAGAAAAGCGCCCAGTCGCCGCCCCCATTTGATGGTAAGAGGTGTGAACACGCCCTGTTTTGGGGTTAATTTGCCCCACCAAGGCATCGGTATATGTGCCTTTTAGCTTCATTAAAGCACGGTATTTTACAACTTCGGCGCAAATTTCATATTCATCGGCCAGTTTGTTCAACACTTCGGCATTGGTTGAACGTTTTTTGCCTTTGGTTTCAATGCCTAGTTTATCGAACAAAATTTCTCCCAACTGCTTAGGCGAATTGACATTAAACTCGGCGTCTGCCAGCTCAAATATCCGTTTTTCGTGGCTTTGGATGCGCTGTTGGAACGTTTTTGACAATTCTTGCAGAGCGTCTTTATCCACCACCACGCCCAAATGTTCCATCTTCATCAACACTTCAATCAATGGTTTTTCAACGGTTTGATACAGTTTATATACAGCCTCATAACCTTCTGATTCTATCCGTTTTTTGAAGATATGATAAAGTTGCAGCGTGATATCCGCATCTTCTGCGGCGTAGGGTGTGGCCTCCGCAATTGAAATTTCATCAAAGGTTTTCTGCTTTTTGCCGGTGCCGGCAATTTCCTTGAAGGAGATGCAAGTGTGACCCAAGTGGCGCTCGGCCAAGTCGTCCATGCCGTGGCCATGCAAGCCACCATCTAAACAGGCGGACATCAACATTGTATCTTCCACACCCTTTAACAAAATGCCTTCGTTGTAAAAAATATGCATGTCATATTTAATATTCTGGCCAATTTTTGTATACCTATAGTCTTCTAGATAAGGTCTCAACGCTTCTAAAACGTAGGCTTTATCCAGCTGATCCCCTTCTTGGGACAGCATATCCACCTTGTGAGTCAAAGGAATATAGCAAGCCTCATCCGCCCGCACAGCAAGGGAAATCCCCACCAGCTCTGCCTGCATCACATTTAAAGATGTTGTTTCGGTATCAATGGCAAAAACCTTATGTTTTTCAAGCTTTTTCAGCCAATTTTCAAACCATTCTTTTTTATTAACCGTCATGTAATTTTTGTAAGTAAGTGGTTGCTTACTTTGTACTTCTTCAACGATATCATACTCTTGTTTAACATCTTCATTTTTAGTAAACAATTTAACCGCTCTCGCCTTCAGGCGATTGAATTCCATTTTTGATAAAAATTCTTCCGTTTTTTGCGGGCAGGGGCTGTATGCCAAATCCTTCAATGTTTTATCAAGTGGTGTTTGCCTGTCCAAGGTCACCAATTGTTTGGAAATGTAGGCAAGGTCTTTGTTATCCTTCAAGTTTTGGCGCAGTTTTTCGCGTGCCACTTCCTCAATATTGTCATACAAATTGTCAAGACTGCCAAACTGTTGAATCAGCTGGGCTGCGGTTTTAGGGCCAACACCTTTAACACCAGGGACATTGTCACTGCTGTCGCCAATCAAGGACTGTACTTCAATCACCTTATCGGGCGTTACCGCAAATTTATCCACCACTTGCTCGGCGTGGATGAAAAGGTCCTTCATGGTGTCATACATATAAACATCGTCGTTGACCAACTGCATCAAGTCCTTGTCTGATGACACAATCACAACTTCCACTTCACCGCCAAATTTTTCGGCGCAGGCGGCAATCAAATCATCCGCTTCATAGTTGTCCAGCTTTAAAGTTTCTATCCCAAAGGACTGAACCAACGTTTCCAGCAAAGGAATTTGCTGCAACATTTCTTCGTCCGGCTCCTTGCGGTGGCCTTTATAATCTGGGTAAATGTCATGGCGGAAGGTTCTTGGTGTATCAATTGCCACAGCTAAATAATGGGGGTGAACGTCTTCAATCACTTTTAACAGCATTTGGGTAAAGCCATACAATGCGTTGGTGGGCAAGCCATCACTGCGGGTGAGGGCGCGGACTGCATAATAGGCACGGAATAAGAAATTAAATCCGTCGATAACTACCAATTTTTCTTTTTGTGACATGAGAAACCTTATTTTTCACTGATTCAACTGCCAATATACCAAAAAAAAGCAAACATTGCATGCTTGCTTTTGAAGGTTTATTGCCAGATTTGTGGATTATTTTAAGCGCCCTGTAATGCGGCCATTGGGGCTGATGTAAATGGTGCCCTGTTCAGGTGTTGTAAAGTGAAGCGCTAAAAGGTAACCCCGCTTGCTGAGGCGAATTTCCTTTTCAACCGATTGCCAGTCTTCTTCCTTCACCACAAGCTGTTGTTTGGCCAAGTAAGCATTGACCGCTTGCTGCGGTGTAAAATAAAGGTTGGTTTGAACCGGCACAAACTGACCGTCTGGCATCCACAATCCAAAACTCGCCCCGTCGAGGGCAAGTAAGAAGGCGTCCTGTTCAGCGTATACAACATGCTGGAACCCGCATTGGTCAAACGCAACATCTGCTGGCAATTGCTTACAAGGGTCGACCATTTCTTTTGCTTTTTTTGAGCTTGTTTGAGCCTCTTGACCTGTTTGCTGGCCTTGTTTTTGGGCAACTTGTGTTTGATCAATGGGGTTTATGACATAGTACACCCCACCACATATAATCAAAAGACCAACTAGAACTGGGAAAACTTTACGCATCGTCACCTCATTTACTTATGTTTATTCTTTCGCATCAACACATAAACGGCGCCACTGCCGCCGTGCTTGCCCTGCGCTGTGTGGTAAGCCAGCACGTAAGGGCTGTTTTGCAGCCATTGGCAAATGTTGGCTTTAATGATACCCATGTTACCACAGTCGCCATAACCTTTGCCTTTACCATGAACAATTAAAACACACCTTTTGTTTTGCTGATAGGTCTCGGTTAAAAAGTCATTCAAGCCTTGCCATGCTTGGTCTTCCTTAAAACCGTGAAGGTCTAACCGACCTTCAATGGGAAAAGAACCTTTTTTAAGCTTTTTAAAATGGTCTGGCGAAATGCTGACCCGGCAACCGGACAAGGTTTTCTCTGTGTGTTGAATGTTGTTAAAAACCTCATCAGAAATGGGGATATTATAATTTAAATTTTGTGGGATGTTTTCCTTCGGCAGCAGATGGTGTGGGATCGCCTCGCGCACTTCATCATCGTCATCATCGTGTGATTCGACAATATAATCCGACAATGCAAGCTTGGCCTTATGCTTGCCTTTTAACGGCTGAACGTCTTCAATTTCCTGTGCCCAATCTGGGTCCATCTTGTCACTTTCATCCATGTGTTAGCAGTAAACTTTGCTTGGTTTCACTGAGGTGGTTTTGCTTTTCAAAAATGTCCTTCATTTGCCACATTGAGGCAAACTCCGCAAAATAGTCACCTATAAAGATATATTGGCCATAATCTGCCAATTTTTCAAGGCACAGTGTGACTTCGTCATGTTTTTCCAGCGCTTGGAGGGAAAGCATTTTAAGCTTTAAAAGCTGTTGGGACTGGAACACCGCCAAACCTTTGTCACAAAATTCAAGGCACTGGTCATGATGATCCAAGCGGTAAGCTTCATGCGCTTGAACGTAAAATTCAACAAAATGGCCTTCATGCCCCTTTAAAAAAGCTTTTAAACGGCGCTTGTAATATTGATTGGGTTGACCCTTTATGGTTTGTTGCCATAGATTGTATACTTCAAGGCTGGGGCACTTTTTAAAAAAGTCATTTAAAAGTTTAAGCTTTTTCTTATCATTGGTTTCCAGCTCCAGGGTTTGCTCAAAGCTTAAAAAGTTCATCGCCGAGGCCTGTAAAGACTTTTTAAGGAACTTTTGTTGATCCTTGCTGTTGCTGGTCACTTTAAATTTTTCGTAATAAATCATGCTTTCAACATCATCCAAAAATTCGGACGTGTAAGAACTGTATTTTTGCGCATGGGGCAAAAGCTTTAAAAGGTCATCATAGTATGAAAGCTGAAACTGCGCTTGTAGCAATTTATCGACCACTTTTTTGTTCTTGGGGCGCATGGCAAAGGCTTGTTGGCAGGTTTCGTGCACTTTTTCCCAATTTTCCAGCCGGCTAAATTGCTCCATCATCCCCATTAAACCCACCCAAGAACCTTGGGAACGCTTGGACAAGTCCTCATAAAATGGGAGAGCTTTTTGTGGTGTGTTTTCAAACACCGCCAATTCAGCGCCTAAATAATCCTTTAGGGCAGGGTGTGGCAGTAACTTTTGCGACTTTTTGCCATGTTTTTGCGCGCCTTTAAAGTCCCCCTCGCGGAAGGATTCCAGTGTCAGCAAAAAGTGGTCAAACCCTTCTTGATAACGCTTTTTATCACGCCATTTTTCTAGCGTATGAGGTGCTTGCACCAAAAAGGCCCACAGTTGGCCAAGTAAAAACGCCGCCAAAGCCAAAAGTAACAGCACCACCAAAACAAAAGGCGTGGTGGCTGTGATTTGATAACCGTAAACTTCAAAGGTTGACACACCTTCTAAACTGGAAAGGCCTTGCACAGCAAAACCCACCGCAAACAATAAGACAATAAAGAAAAGTAACCGTACCATGGGACTATTGCTCACCTTTGGTGATCGCTTTAAAATGCATCACCGCACTTTTTAAGGCTTGTTGCTGTTGTTGAGCAACCAACATTTTTTCCCGCAGAGGTTCTGTGCGTTTGTCTGACTTTAACACCCCTTGGCTCAGCGTTGTAAGGGCCTTGTCGTATTGACCTTGGATAATTTGATTTTGCACATCATACAAACTTTTGAGCCATGGATTTTGGCTGTTTTTATCTTCCAGTTTGCGTACTTCCACCCATTTGGAAATGTACTGTCTGGCTTGATCAAAATAACTGTTTTCAAGCTGTGCTTGGCTCAGCAGGTCATCCACTTCGGGCGAACCAAGGTGCAACAATTGGTAGCTGAGCATCATCAAATGGGCGTTGGTCACGGGGCCATGGCCTTCCGTTGCGGTAATTAAATTTTTAAGGGACTGGTTAAATTCGGGGCTTAAATTTTGAGAAACCGCCAATTCATGGAGGTTGGTAATCTTCATCAAGTCGGCATCGCCACTGTGATAAGCATCCACCAAGGAAAGAACCTGACTGGTTAATTGCTGATACTCTGGCTTGGCCAGCTTTTGCTGCTGTGCCAATTGCTTTTTATAGCTGTCCACTTCGCTTTGCAGTTGCTGAATGCGGGTATCCAGCGCCAAAGTGGTCTTAGCAACGCCGTCTAACTGCTCTAAATTGCGGGATTCGCGCGCTTCAATCATCTTCAGCACCCGCTCCACCGCGGCGACATTTTGCTCCAGCAGGTTTTCAAGATCAGCAACGGAACGGATTTCCGTTTGCAGGTCGGCTTCATGCACCAGCACATTTTTGGTCAGTTTGGGTTGTTGTTCTTCGTTCAACAGCTTCATTTCCAGCTGTGGATAAACATTGGCAACCACCGCAGCCAGCACCAAAATTAACGCCAGTAGATACCACAGGATATTTTTTTGAAAGGGTAGCCAAAAAGGCAATGGTCGGTTGTTGTCTTTTGTTGTGTTCTTTTTGGACGACTTTGGCACATCTTTACCCTTTGTTTTTTATCTGATAAACATAAGTTTAAAGGTATCTGGCCGTTACAATCAAAAGAAATTTACAAAAAATGGATAAAACCACCCAATTTACAAAGTTTGGATGACATTTTTAACAGCTTTTAACGACGGTTCCTCACACACCAAAACGTTTTTGAAATTTTGGCAATGTTGGGCAATTTGTTGACTAAACGTAATCACGTTAAAGTTTTGGCTTTGAAGGCCTGCCTGAACCATCAGTTTTTGAAAATGTTCTGCCCCTTGGCTGGAAAAGAAGACAATGGCTTTAAACGGTTCACTTTTTAAAAGCGCTATCGTTTCATCGTCCAATTTTTCACTGTATACGGTTTGATAGGCCAGCTTGTTCACCACTTCAATGCCCTTAGCGGTCAATGTTTGATACCATGATGTATCGGCCCTATCGCCCGCAGCGTGAATGAGACGCATCGGCGGGAAGCGTTTGGCCATGTCCGCAGCCATGTTTTCGGCATTGCTTCTGCCGGTAAAGGCCACACGACGACCGGTTTCAATACATTCCTTTTCCGTTGCATCGCCGACGCAAAAAAACGGCAGTTTAGTCTGCGGAATGGCCAGCACAGCATTGGGGCTGGTGACAATAAAACCATCGAGCTGTTGTTCTTTGCTGATGTCTATCCGGTTCAACTGGGTAGAAGAAATGGCAAAAGTTTTGTGCGCAATGTCACTTTCCGTGAAATATCGGCTGGTTTTGCGGATTTGGTCCTTGGTGCGAACAATTAAAAACATGCGCTTTTTTTATGAAGCTTTTTGAATGTTCTTAATAATGTCCTTCGCGCCTTGATCAATCAAGCTTTTCGCCACGGCAAGGCCCAGTTTTTCAGCATCTTGATAAGGCATTTTTTCACGCGCACGAACCACTTCTTGACCATCGGGAGATGACACAAGCGCAATAAAACGCAAGTTGCCGCCCTTGGTCACTTCACAAAATCCTGCAATTGGGGTGTGGCAGTTGCCTTGTAATTCTTTAAGGACAATACGCTCCGCAGTGACACAGGTAAAGGTATCTTCATGGTTGATTTGCGCCAACAACGCCATCACATCGGCGTCGTCTTCTCGGCATTGTATACCAATAACACCTTGGGCAATGGCTGGGCACAACATGTCCGGTTCAAATACTTCGCTGATGCGGGCATCCATGCCAATGCGCTCCAAACCAGATTTGGCCATAATCAAGGCATCCACTTCGCCAATGTCCAGCTTGCCAATGCGAGTGTCCGCCGCACCGCGGATCGGCACAATGTCTAAGTAAGGAAAGGCGGCTTGCAAGGCAGCGGCACGTCTGGGTGCGCTGGTGCCCACTTTTGCACCTTCTTTTAAACCGATAAAGTCTTCACCTTTACGGCAAACAGCCACATCACGGATGTCATCCCTTTCCAGCATGGCAGGGATAGCCAAGCCTTGAGGCAAGTCCACATCGCCTGGCACATCTTTCATGGAGTGCATGGCCATTTCAACCTCACCGTCTAGCAGTGCTTGTTCAATTTCTTTGCAAAAAAGGCCTTTACCGCCCATGGCTTTTAAATCGCCCATGAATTTATCGCCCGTTGTTTTGATCACAACCGCTTGATATTCATTTTCCGGCGCAACTTCTGATAATTTATCAATGATTCGTTGTGTTTGTGCCAAAGCCATTTTGCTTCCGCGGGTACCGATTCGGTATGTTTTTGCCATGATAAGAAAGCCTTTTTTTGTGTTTAATACACATTTTTATCAGCATCTTCTTAGCATTGATTTTTATTTTTGTCTAGTTTATTTCCAAGCGCTTTGGCGGTGGTTTTAAGCCATACCCACAACTTTATTATTTAGGAACAAAGACATACATTGAACCACTTGCATTTTGTGCGCCAGCAAATTGTCCGGCTTGGAAACCTTGGCCAAAGTAAATGTCCCCCCTTAGGCCACCTTTGATGGCGGCGCCTGTGTCCTCTGCAAACATCCAGCTTTTAAAGCTTTGTTGGTTATAATTGAGGTTTGTTTTTAAAAAAACCGGCACACCAAGTGGAATATATTTTGGATCCACCGCTAAGGACCTGTTGGCGTGAAGCGGCACATTTAATGACCCACGCACCTGACCATCGCCTTCAGCAAAGAAGATGTAGCGCTTATTTTTATTTAAGAATTCGTCCACCTTATCGGGGTTTTTGTCAAAAAATTCATAAATGGTCGCCATGGTGAGCTTATCTTTGGCGATATAACCTTGCTGAATCAGGTCACGGCCAATAGCGCGGTAGGCATGGCCATTGTTACCAGCATAAGCCACATGAAAAACATCGCCATCTGGCAACTTAATAAAAGCACTGCCTTGAATGCTTACAAAAAAGGCATCCACCTTGGACTTAAGCCAAACCAACGGCTCGGCCGCAGCGTTGTGGATATCTTTTCTGGTGTAATAACGCTGAATGGTTTTGCTTTTAGAATCCACCCGAACCATAAACTTTGAAGGTTGTTTACCTTCTAAACCCAAATCGGTCAAATTTAGGGTATAAATGTCAGTTGGTTTTGCCAAAAGCGGGTGGCTATATTCTGCTGTTTTTGTGCGTGACCCTTCAAAAAATGGCGCATAATAGCCGGTAAACAAGCTGTCCTTACTTTGAACTTTCAGCACATTAAAGTGGTTGTTGATAAATGTTGGAATGTCATCCAAGCTTTGCGCTTTGCTACACAGCTGTTGCCACTGATCGGAACGGCCAAAAAGGCCTCTATCATCAAATTTTTCTTTTTGGAGAATACGGTGGCAGTTTTGGAGCATTTTGCTTTTAAAAAGCTCGGTGTCTTCATTTTGAAGATACGGTAAAACTTCGGCAACGCTTACTGGCTCAAAGGAAACGGGCTTTTGTGCACAACCTTGCAGCCACAGCGCAAACAAAACAGGGATCAGCTTTTTCATCAGACCGTTCTTCACTTCTTTTAAGTTATGAAAGTAAGGTTATACGCTCAAGTTCCCAGTTCAGGTCTTCGCTGTCAATGCTGCGTGCCCATGTCCAAATGGAAACCACTTCGCTGGGGGCTTTTTCAACATCGTCTTCGCTTAGGTCTTCGCTTTCAATCACGTCTGTTTGTTGGGCCACATACTTCACGTCAATAATCGCAGTACGGCCATGCAATTTGGCTTCAACAATCTCAACATTTTCAATTTTTTCAATTAAAACAAAGCGCTTTTTGTTTTCAGACTCTAACGTTTCGACACTTTCCATAATTTCGTCAAAGTGCCTTGGCGCAACCATGCCTTCTAAAGTGTCTTCGTCCTTATCGTTGATGGCATCATAATACATTTGATAAGCCAACTCGGCACCTGATAAAAATTCTTTCTTTTTAAAATCTTTATCGGCTTGCTCAATCAACTTAACGCCAGACAAACCTTCCAAATGCTTCAGGCTAACCTTTTTCTTTTGTTCTTTTTGAACTTTTTCCACTTCTTTGATCACATCTTCAGGGAACTTTACCACTTTTTTGGACTTTTTATCGTCCTTTGGCAATTGGTTGCCCATAAACCGACTGACAATAAAAACTGCCAATAAAATAAGAAAAACAATATCTAAAGCGCTAAAGCCAGCCTGCATTGTGAAAAACCTCTTTATTATTCGTTTTAAATTTAGTGGATTTACCTTTATAGTAATCAAAATTTGAAAATTTATCCACCCTTGTTTAAAACATTCTGTGGATAACTGTGGATAAGTCAATTTTAAAAACCATGAATTTGTTTTGTTCAAATTTATAAATAAAAAATACACAATATAACTCAGTGATAAAAATAATTATAAATCATTGAAAAGTTTTTGAAAGTTTGATTTTATCCCCACTGTTAGACCTACTATAAACAATAACTATATTTTTATATAAATATAAAATAAAATAATGATGAATATGTTGATAAAAAACTTAAGACGAGAACACACAGATCAAACACCCATGTGGTTGATGCGTCAAGCAGGGCGATATTTACCGGAATACCGTGAATTGCGGAAAAAAGCAGGTTCATTTCTAGACCTTTGTTATAATCCAGAATTGGCAACCGAAGTGACCCTGCAACCCATTCGTCGTTATAACTTCGATGTTGCCATTTTATTTTCGGACATTTTGGTGATTCCCCACGCTCTGGGTCTCGACCTTAAATTTGTAACAGGCGAAGGCCCTGTGCTTCAAAAGCTGGAGACTCAAAGCCGTGAAGCTTTTGGCCAAAGTTTGGCAGATCTTGAAAACAACATTCAAAATGTTCGAACCTTTTTAAACCCTGTGGCGCAAACCGTTAAAGGTGTGAAGGCCGAGCTTTCAGCCGAAAAAGCGTTGATGGGTTTTTGCGGCGCACCTTGGACTGTGGCACTTTATATGCTGGACAACAAACCGTCTAAAGCCAGTGACGTGACAAGAACAGCGGCTTACGCTTACCCCGACTTGTTTGATAAACTGATGGACATCTTGGTGGAAAGTTCTTTTGAATATCTGAGCAGTCAAATTGAAAATGGCGCAGATGCGGTGCAAATTTTTGACAGTTGGGCTTCACAAATCCCCGATACTTTGTTTGAAAAGGCCCTTTTACGACCCACTTTGAAGCTGTGCCGTCTGCTGAAAAACAAATTCCCACAAACGCCAATTGTTCTGTTCCCGCGCGGCTTAAGCGAAAGCAAGCTTTTAAGGCTGACCGACGAAGGTGCAGGCCTGTTTGATGGCCTTAGCTTGGATTATACGGTGGACCTGCAATGGGCTTGCGATAACTTGCAAGACAAAGTCTGCCTACAAGGCAACTTGGACCCAGTAGTGATGCTTTCAAACCCTCAAAAAATTAAAGAAGAGGCTGAAAAGGTGCTGAAAATTGCCACCCAAAAGCCAGGTTACATCTTTAATTTTGGTCACGGTATTTTACCATCGGTACCTGTAGAACATGTGGCTGTTTTGGCTGAAACTGTACAAAACTGGCAAAAATCATGAGCTATGAAGCGGTTAAAGCCTTACACCTGATTGCGCTTATTTGTTGGTTTGCGGGATTGTTTTATTTGCCAAGAATTTTTGTTTATTTGGCGATGGATGAACACAAGACCAGCGAAACCACACTGAACGTGATGGCTTTTAAATTGTACAAATACATTATGAACCCAGCAATGATGGCCACTTGGTTTTTTGGCATCACACTGCTTTATTTAAACCCTTACTGGTTTGAAGGCGGGTGGTTGCACAGCAAGTTGTTGTGCGTGGTTTTGTTGACCATTTTTCACATTCTTTGCGGTCGATACGTTAAAGTTTTTGCCCGTCAGCAAAACAAACGCAACCACAAATTTTACCGTTACTTTAATGAAATACCAACAATTCTGCTGATTGTGATTGTGGTGCTGGCGGTTCTCAAACCATTTTAAATGGCAAAAAAACTTGACGAACAGCCAGAAAGTGACAATAATAAATTTTAATTATATAAGCGTTCTTTGTTAACTCCTCTTTTTTATAAAAACCCAAGCAGGAATCTCAACAAAGGACATATACTGTTCAAATTCAGGAAAATCCAATGCATTTAAACGAAATTAAAGCGAAACAAACGTCCGAGCTTATTGAACTGGCCGAGTCTCTCAAAATTGCTGATGCGTCAGAGATGCGCCGACAGGACTTGTTATTCGCCATTGTCCCAAAGCTTCAAGGCATTGACGTAGAAGCTTCTAAAAAATCCAAGGCTGAAAAGTCAGAAAAAGATGAAACGGAAAACGGCGACAAGCCAAAACGCGCACGCCGCACTAAAAAAGCAGATGATGCTTTGCCAATGCCTGAAAAGGACGTTTTGGCCCACGGTGTTCTTGAAATTTTACAAGACGGCTTTGGTTTCTTGCGTAGTGTGGAAGAAAACTACGTGCCAAGCCAAGAAGACATTTACGTTTCGCCAAGCCAAATTCGTCGCTTAGGCTTACGCAAAGGTGACATTGTGGAAGGGACCATCCGTGCCCCAAACCCAGGCGAGCGCTACTTTGCATTGGTTAAAATTATGTCCGTCAACTTTGACGCGCCAGAAAAAGCCAAAAAACGCCTGTCGTTTGAAAAATTAACACCACTTTACCCAGACAGTAAGTTTGAACTTTCAGTCGAGTATGACCCTAAGTCAACAGACGGTAAAAAGCGTGACCTAACAGGCCGTGTGGTGGACCTTATTTCCCCTATCGGTAAAGGCCAGCGCTGTATGTTGGTGGCACCGCCAAAAGCGGGTAAAACCATGATGTTGCAAGCGATTGTTCACGCAATTGAGGAAAAGCACCCCGAAGTGCACGTGATTGTATTGCTGATTGATGAACGCCCTGAAGAGGTGACAGATATGCGCCGCAGCGTTAAAGGTGAAGTGGTTGCTTCTACCTTTGATGAGCCGGCTAGCCGCCACGTTCAGGTTTCTGAAATGGTGATTGAAAAAGCCAAGCGTTTGGTGGAAGGCGGTAAGGACGTTGTGATTCTGCTGGACTCCTTAACGAGACTGGCGCGTGCCTACAACACGGTTGTGCCAAGTTCTGGTAAAGTTTTGACCGGTGGTGTGGATGCCAACGCCCTTCAGCGTCCAAAACGATTCTTCGGTGCTGCGAGGAACATTGAGCGTGGTGGCTCACTTTCCATCATCGCAACTGCTTTGATTGACACGGGTTCTCGTATGGATGAAGTGATCTTTGAAGAATTTAAAGGGACTGGTAACAGTGAAATTTGGCTGGATCGTAAGCTTGTTGAAAAGCGCATTTACCCAGCGATTGACCTTTCTAAGTCTGGCACCCGTAAGGAAGACTTGTTGTTTGACGCGGCTTCCTTGCAGAAAATTTGGCTGTTGCGCCGTATTTTACAGCCGATGAACGCCACCGAATCGATGGAGTTCTTGCTCGATAAAATGCGCAAAACCCGCAACAATGAAGAATTTTTCCGTTCGATGAATGGTTAAAATTTGATAGTTGAATTTGAAAGCCCCTGCCTTTAGCGGGGGCTTTTTTTGTCGGCGTTTAAAATGATTGTTTTTATAACAACTTCAAGTTGAAACCTGCGCATTTAAAGCGAAATGAAGGCGAATAGGCGACGCATAATGACGAAACGCATTGGCCGTGATGGCAAAAATTTGACCAAAAAGGCTGATTTTACTAATCTAAAGTTGTGAAAAGTTGAATACAATGGCACTTTAATGCGTCAAATGCGCATCAATGACGCATCAACCCAGTCGCAAGTAGCTGTTTTGGACTGTTTGCGCCACTTGAAAAAAGTGGTTGGCTTCAAACTTGACTTTTGAATGTAAAAGTCTTATCTGTGTATACATCAATATATCTTTTTTCCTTTTTATTCCTTCTGGAGGTTTTATGACTGAAGAAGCTCAAACCAAACCGGCACGCACATTTCGCATGCCAAAAATAAATTATTATGTGCGTAAAGTGTATCGTCCCAAAATTTTGGTGCTGGACTTTGACGACACGGTGCTTTTGTGGCCCCGAAATTTGAAGTTAACCAACGGTAAAAGGCTGAATTTCAGCGCATATGTCGCCAATGTTTTTGCGAAGTTTACCGCAGAAATTTTGGGCATTGATAAAGACGAGGCTTATGAACTTTGTTTTGCGGGTTTTGTGGAATATGGTTCGGCGATCATTGGCTTGATGGAGTCGGATGATTATGACGTGACCTATGACCAAGCCCATGAAATTTTTATCAAGGTACACCACCATGTGGCGACCAATCCTTCCAAAGGTTTGGTGGCGTGGGCGAAAGCCAACATCCGCTTGTATGAGCAATTGAAGGCGCTGAAAACTACACCTTACATTTTCACCCATGGTAGCACAGAATATGCGTTGATTGGTTTAAAATGCATGGGCTTGCTGGACACGGTTATCCCTGCGGAAAATGTGTTTGGGATGGACATGTTTGGTTATTACAACACCAAAAACAAGCCAGCGGCTTATGTGTGGTTGCAACAAAAGCTGAACATTCCTTTTAACCGGATGATTATGTCGGAAGATTCGCACCGTAATTTGTCTTACGCCCACGGTTTTGGCATGAAAACGGTGCTGTTGCACCGCCCTGATGAAAAGGGAGACCCTTTTGCGCCTTACCCTTATGTGGACCATAACCACCAAACGTTGGCCGATTATATCGCCATGTTTTTGGACAAGGGTGTGAATTACACCGAAGAAAAGCTGGACCGCAGTTATCTGGAATTGATCAGTGAAGTGCAAACAGCTGGCACTGCGCACACTTATCAACCACCGCTTTTTGTGAAGCCATCGTAAAAAAAGCCCCCATTTGGGGGCTTTTTTATTGTCGGTTGATGGGGTTAAATGGTTCTAACACCAATTTTTTCATCTATCGCTTGGATGATTTCGGCTTGCTTAAGCCAAATTTCACGCTCGACAATGGCAAGGCCATCATCAACGGTCATCGGTGTCGCGTCATGCAGGCCAATGGATTGCTTCAGTTCATCAGAAAGTGTTCTGACGTTAATGGGCTTGTTGAGGTACACATGCAAATGGCTACCGTATAACATGCCCGTAGAAACACCACACTCAGGATAGATGTTCACAATTGGCACATCGACTTCTTCCAGCTTACCCATGGTAATGCCCATACAGCGCTGATGGCTGTTCGCGTCATTCAGGGGGCCAATGTACTTAATGTGTGAACCAAAGGGCATAAAACCCTGCTGAAGAAGCTGGAAAGCGCATTTTTGAGCATAGGCGAGGTTTCGTCCTTCAATGGCTTGGCGCATGCTGGGGTCTTTCTCGCTTGAGCGGTATGCGCTTTCTAAAACGATTGAACGGGCTTGGAGCCCTGCGGCTTTTAAATTTAAAGGCCGGTCTTTTGTCGCCAGATAAAAATAATAAGGTACAATGTCCGTTTCAGCATTTAAGGTGCCCGAGGCTTCCTTTTCTTGCATTTCTTTGACCAGTTCAGGGCGTAAATCTTCACGGGTAATGATGTTTTTGACACGTTGAATTGTCATAAATTAGACCTCTAAAGGTTAAGGGAAACAAAATAAAAAGTGTTGATGTTACAAAGAATATAAACTGTATACATTAAAATAATTGGTGTTGGCAAGTAAAAAAAGCCCCCAATAAATGGGGGCTTGGTTGAGTGGGCTTGCCTTACTCTTCGCCGCGCATCACGCCCAGCAAGTTGAGGATGTGAATAAACATCACCACAAAGTTCATGTAAAAGCTTGTGGCACCAAAAATGGCCATCTTACTGCGGACAACTTCGTCCCCTGCAAAGTGGGCAAACTGCTCTTTGAGTTGGTTGATTTCAAAGGCTGTGGCCACAGCAATCAACGGCACAACTGCCAAGCTGATCATAAAGCTAAAGCCACTGCTTTGCACAAACAGGTTGATAACGATGGCGGCAATTAAGCCCCAGCTGGCCATCATCAAAAAGCGGCCCATGCCAGCCATGCTTTTAGGGTTGGTGTAACCGTAAAAAGCGGCACCGGCAAACATCATCGCTGTCACAAAGAAAGCGGTTGTAATGCTGCTGCCTGTGTAGATCATCGCAACTGGGGAAAGGCTGAATCCAGTCAGTGCGCTAAAGGCGATAAAAACGCCCAAGGCGGCTTTCGGGCTCATGCTGAAGATGATTTTGTGCATAAAAAAGCCAAAACCAAACCATACCGCAAGGAAAACCCAGTGCGACTTCATGGCAATGGCCATCATTTCAGGGCTGTTGACAGTAAACCATGCCACCAAACCACTGAGTGCGACACCACCCGTCATGTAGTTAAACACTTGGCGTAAGTGGGCAGCCATTTCAGTGTCTGTGACGTGGGACGCGGTTCGTGACTGCATTTGTCCAAACATTTTATAAAACTCCTATAAATTTTAAATTTATTTTCGGCAAAGTTTTGTTGTACACTTTACCTAACATTATTATAGATACAATTTAACAGAATTTCAAAGGGATTCACAAGCAAAAAAGGGCTAGAAAAACCATGCAAAAAGTAGGGATACCAACCGAAATCAAGCCATTTGAAAAGCGGGTGGCACTGACCCCTGACGCTTGCGAAAAATTGACATCTAAAGGTGTGGAAGTGCATGTTCAGTCAGGTGCGGGCATGGGCGCTGGCTTCGAAGATGACAGCTACAAGGCGGCAGGTTGTGTGTTGCAACCCACAGCGGTCGACCTTTATAAAAACGCTGAATTGATTGTGAAAGTGAAAGAGCCGTTAGAGGGTGACCTCGCACACTTAAACAGCAAACACCTGTTGTTTTGTTATTTGCATTTGGCATCAAGCCCTGCGTTGGTGGAGGCTCTGCTGGAAAAGAAAATTAAGTCTGTCGCTTTTGAAACCGTGGTTGAAGATGGTAAAACACCACTGCTTGCACCCATGAGCGCCATTGCAGGGCGTTTGGCAACTCAAATAGCCACATGGCATTTGCATGCCCAGCGTGGTGGCAATGGCACGCTTTTAGGGGGCATTCACGGCAAACCCACAGGCCACGTTTTGGTGGTGGGCGCAGGGGTAGCTGGCACCGAGGCGGCACGCTTGGCTTATGGCATGGGCGCACAGGTAACGGTGGTGGACATTAACGCCCAAAGGCTGGAAACCCTTAAGCAAGAAATGCCAAAACTGCACACCGATACTTCCAACGATGACACGCTTTTACAATATGCACAAACGGCTGATGTGTTGGTGGGTGCGGTGTATGTGGTGGGCAAAAAAGCGCCCACAGTGGTCAAGCAACAGCATGTTACGGCAATGGCTAAGGGGTCTATCGTGGTGGATATTTCCATTGATCAAGGCGGTTGTGTGGCAACCTCCAAGCCTTGTAGCCATGACAAACCGGTTTATGAGGTGGAAGGCGTGCTCCACAGTGCGATCACCAACTTGCCAGCGGCGGCGCCCAAAACGGCATCGGAAATTTTATCCCAAAGCATTTTGCCTTACGTTGAAAATTTGGCACAAAACAATTGGATAACAACGCTCACCCAAGCCATCAACACCGAAGACGGTCAATTAAAAGTGGAGCTTTAACAACCACATTTCTCTCACAAACGTTTAAAAAGCTTGACAAATATGTGTATACAGCCTTAAAAGTGAAGGCAGTTTATACATTTTTACCTTTTTAAGGAGCGTTTGATGCTTCAACTTCTACACCCTAAAACGGCGACAGCTTTGAGAATCCACCCAACGACGGCAACGGCAACACCCAGCCCCGCTCAGCAAGCAAGCAAACAGCTTTGGGATTTAACAACGGGCAATCACTTATCCACCAGCCAGTTTAAGGCACTATTTTTACCGCACGGTTTGGCCACTGTGACCTTCCATGCGGTTTTAAAAAAATATGGCTGTCACTGGGGGGAGCTGTTCCAGCGTCAACTGAAAAAGTGGGGGCAGAGCACTTTGCAAAAGTGCCCCCACGGTTTGATTGTGGCACAACAATATTACTTATCCTTGGCTTTTTGCCAAAAGTTAGACCCTGCTGTTTTTGCGGCAATTGTGCTGTTGGCTTTGCACCAAGATCAATCGCTGGAGATGGTTTGTGACAATAACTTAACCAAAAAGTTAAATATAAACCTAACCAATGCTTTTGCTGAAATAAGCCACCGCTATAAATGGCTGGACGGCAAAAAAATTGCCAAAAGCAAAGCCGAACAAGTTTATGGCCAATATAGCTTTTAAGCGAACACAAAAAAGCCTCCGTTTAGGAGGCCTTTTTTATGGATTATTTCACCCTTGGTGGTTCGGCAAACACGTGGCCACCGGCGGCAATGCAACGCCTTGGGAAAGTGTTGATAATGGCTTGCCCCTTCACCAAGCACTCATCAAAGTCACGGATGGTGATGGATTCCTGGGTTGGTTTTTCCGCCACGTCTAAAAAAATCTCGCCATTTTTAAGCAGGCACTGTCTGGGCGTGGTGGGCACCATTTTGTTGCCCAGTTTAACACATTGATCAAAGTCAATAATTGGCAGCATTTTAACCATCATCCGTTGGTTTTTGGGGCTGTAATTCAACCCCCAAAGTGTGTATTCCAAATCACGGTTGGGGTCAGTCATCAACTTTTCACCGTTAAAGGTTTTCAAGGCGCCGTTATAAATGGTAAAAGGCTCAATTAGCTCGCCATATTTGTTGGTAATCGCAACTTCCAGCCCACGGTAGCCGGATTCTGGGTTAGGAATGTCCAAGTTGCTTTCAACCGTTGCCTTGTTTGGCAGTTGTGCCAGCTTTTTGTAAAAAACGCCCATGTCTGCAGGGGAAAGGCGCCATTTAAAAAGTTCCAGCGCTTGGGTGTCCATCACCGTAATTTCAACTTTTAAGGTGTTGTCGGCAATTACGGCCAAATTTTCAAAGCTGAATTGGGTAACTGAAGATGGAATATCCGCATTTTTAGCTTCGGCGCTGTTTTGCACCGTTAACATTAAACACAAAAAAGTCAAAATAAGTGGTCGCATGGTGTTAGTCCAATTCATGGGTTCGTGGGCGTTGTAGTAAAAATTCAATCACTTTATGGGCGGAAACATCCCCTTGAATAATGCCGTCCACCGCGCTAAAGATGGCAAGGTCTATCCCTTGGCTCAGCGCTTGGGTGGTGACAATGCGGGCGGTGTGGACACCTTCAACGTAACCATCTACCCTTTGTAAAGCTTCTTCACGGGTAAAGCCGTTGCCAAGCTGGTAGCCAAATTCATAATTGCGGGACGTTTTGGAGCTGGCGGTTAAAATGGCATCGCCCAAGCCGGCTAAACCAAAGATGGTTTCCCCTTGACCGCCATAGGCTTTGGCAAAACGCTCGGTCTCTCTCAATCCACGGCAGATAATCGCCGCGCGGACACTTTCCCCCAATTCCATCGCATCGGCAATGCCGGCGGCAATGGCAATTAAGTTTTTTAAAGCAGCGCCAATTTGTGCACCAATGATGTCATGATTGTGATACAAACGTATCTTCGCATAACTAATAATCTGATCAATGTGTTGAATTGTCTGTTCATCCTTAGCGGAAACCGCCAACATACAAGGCTTTCCTGCGGCCAATTCCATGGCGAAGGCAGGGCCGGTTAACACCGCAATTTTCGGTTTTGCGGTCATCACTTCTTGTGCGACATCGCTTAGCAGGGCGCCATCTGAAGGGCGAAAGCCTTTGGAGCAAATCACCAACGTGTGGTCGTCCGTGATGTGGCTGTTCAATTGCGATAAAATTTCTGTGTAATACTGGGCAGGAATAGCTAAAAAGAGTGTTTTACTTTGGGTTGCCGCTTCCTTGAGGGACTTTGTCACCTCCACGGTTTCTGCCAACTGAAGGTCAGGCAAATAAGGGGAGGTGCGGTTTTTTTGAATGCTTTTATAGGTTGCGCTTTCATAGCACCAAAGCTGTACTGATTTTTCGGACAGGGCGATGGACTGCGCTAAGGCCGAGCCCCATGCACCTGCACCAATGACTGCTGCTGTAAATTCCATTTTTATTACACTTATAGTTGGTCCAACGGCCACCGTGGTTTGGCTTGCAGGGTTTTATAGTCCGCAGTTTGTGGGTTGGCCACAAAACGCAAAGCGCCTGCGTAAGCAATCATCACGGCGTTATCTGTGCATAATTTTAAAGGAGGTGCATGAAATGTCACGTTATTTTCAGCACAAAGGCTGTTTAGTTCGCTCCGCAGTAACTTATTTGCCGCAACGCCACCAGCCAACACCAGTTGCTTGCTTTGGGTTTGTTGCAATGCGATGGCACATTTTTTTTGTAAAATACGGCTGACCGTGTGCTGGAACGACGCGCAAATGTCCGACATGGCGTTTTGACGTTCATCGTCGCTCAAGGCTTCCAATTGGCGGCGTATGGCCGACTTTAAACCAGAAAATGAAAAGTTGACCGATCCATCTTGCAAAGTGAGGGGGAAGTTGAAAGCCGTCGGGTCGCCGTCTTGCGCCAAACGCTCAATGTTGGGACCACCGGGATAGGGCAAGCCCAGCATTTTGGCAACCTTGTCAAAACATTCACCTATCGAGTCATCCAAGGTGGAGCCCAAAAGCTGATATTGCCCCAAGTCTGTCACATGAATGAATTGGCAGTGGCCGCCACTGACCAATAACAACAAGTAGGGAAAGTTTAACTTTTCGGTTAAATGTGCTGTGAGGGCATGACCTTCTAAATGGTTGACACCAATAATCGGTTTGCCTGTGGCCAAGTGGAGGGACTTGGCAAAGCTTTGCGCCACAATTAATCCACCTAAAAGACCAGGGCCTTGGGTGTAAGCAATGGCGTCCACATCTGCCAACGTGGTTTGGGACTGTTCTAAGGCTTGCTGAACAATTTGATCCATCCGTTCCATATGGGCACGAGATGCAATTTCTGGCACCACGCCACCGTACTCAATATGCTCCTTGGTTTGGGAGTAAACAACGTTGGATAAAATGTCAAATTGTTGATTTTTGGCAACAGAAACGACAGCCGCAGCTGTTTCGTCACAAGATGATTCGATTCCTAAAATTTTCATAGGCCAATTATACAAAATTATGGCGTAAATGGAAGGAAATTTTTCATAAGCGTAAAACATATGATGTTAGTAGTTGCTTACTTGTTTTTGCGGTAAGTTGTTATATACTTACATAAGCTATACAATTGATTTTATGTAACTAAATTTAAAAAACAATATTTTATCGCAACTGGCGTTATAGAGTGGTTTGAAGCGTTTGAATGAAATGTCTTCCCATGGCGTAAAGCTTTATTATACCAAAAATGGGTGATGCTGGGGAGTGTCAAAACGCAGGTTTAAGGGCTGGCAAAATGATGATTTGTACACTAAAAAATGGAGCGCATCGGGTGCATTAAAGATATTTTTGACACACATTACAGGCGAAGGTCGCGCGACCATTCTGAACCCATTTTTCAATTTTATTTTGGCATGTGCTGCAAGGTTCGCCAGCACGTCCATAGACCTTAAATGCATGTTGAAAGTAACCCAATTTACCCGAAGCTTGTTTATGATCTTTCAAAGAAGACCCACCAGCGGCAATGGCTTCATTGAGCACTTGGATGATGCATTTGTGCAAGGTTTCTGCCTGTTTTGGCCGAATTTTATGGGCTTTAGAAAGGGGGTGAATGGCCGCAAGGTACAGAATTTCACTGGCATAAATGTTGCCAATGCCAACAATTTTACTGTTGTCCATCAAAGTTTGTTTAATGCTAACTTGCCTTTTTCGCATAATGTTATAGAGCATTTGGTATGTGAAATCAGGGTCTAATGGTTCAACGCCAAGGTTGATAATGTACTTTTGTTGGTTTAGTTTATCGCTCGCCACAAGGTCATAAAAACCAAAACGACGTGGGTCATTAAAATGAATTTGTGCCTGACTGGTGGCAATGATGATGTGGTCATGCTTACGTGCTTCAGTGCCAATGGGTTGGATGGTGAGGGTGCCACTCATACCAAGATGCAAAACCAGCGTTTTGTTATGATTAAGGTGGATGAGCAACAGCTTACTCCGCCTGGTCAGGTCTGTGACGGTGGTGCTTTTAAGCTGTGTTTCAATGTCCGCCGGTGCGGTAATGCGTAGGTCACGGCGCAAAATTTGCACACTTTGAAGGGTTTGCCCTTTCAGAGTAGGGGATAAACCGTTTTTAACTGTTTCAACTTCTGGCAATTCTGGCATAAAAGTAATATAGTGGCTTTAAGATAAATCACAAGCTTTGGACCTTAAAAAATGGCTTTTTTTAAAAATGATACAATTGTTGCATTGACCACCGCACCACTGGCCGCAGGCGTTGGTGTGATTCGGGTTTCTGGCCCGCAGGCGTTGGACGCTGTGCAAAAATTGTTTGCGAAAACCATCAGCCAGCCAAGGCATATGTACTATGGCCAGCTGTCTGCGTTGGATGGCCGTGCCTTAGACGAAGTGATGGCGGTTTACTTTAAAGCCCCGCACAGTTTTACCGGTGAAGATGTAGTGGAGATTAACTGCCACGGTGGCTTGGCGGTGATTGATAGTATATTATGCGAATTGAAAAGATTTGATAAGGTGCGCAGTGCGGAAGCAGGGGAATTTACCCGCCGTGCCTTTATGAATGATAAGCTGGACCTGACCGCTGCTGAAGGCATTGCTGACCTTGTCGCTGCGGAAACGGAGGAGCAACGAAAGCAAGCTTTAAGCCATGTAAAGGGTGAGCTTTCAAACCTTTTTGAAGATTGGCGCAGTCAAATTATGCACCTGTTGGCGCACACCGAAGCGGCGATTGACTTCCCTGATGAGGAGCTGGATGTGTTGGCTGAAGCGGGGATTGAGCAGAAAATTCAAACTTTGTTAAGCCAGTTGCAAGGTGCAGTTGCCACCAATGCTGGTGAACGTTTACGAGACGGTTTTAAAGTGGCTATTTTGGGCAAGCCGAATGCAGGCAAATCAAGCTTAACCAATTTGTTAACTGGCAAGGAAACAGCCATTGTGAGTGATATCGCCGGCACAACGAGGGACGTGATTGACAGTCATTTAAACATTGGCGGTTACCCTGTGATATTGTCCGACACCGCAGGGATTCGGGAAACGGATGACGTGATTGAAAAAGAAGGTGTGGGCCGTGCTAGAGCCAAAGCGCAGGAGGCCGACTTTACCATTTTGGTGGTGGATCCAACAAGCTTTGACACCGAGGATCAGGCTTTGTTGCCATTGTTGCAAACAGGCAGATCTTGCGTTGTGTTTAGCCGTAAGGATAAATTAAACGACTTGGTTGAATGTAGTAAAGTTAACCAATTGGTAGAATGTAGTGGCGACGAACTCTATGTCCATGACCATGACCGGCGTTTGCCTGCCCTGCACTTGAATTTGCAGGATCGGGATAGCTTGGCGCCGTTGTTGGTAGTGTTGGAAGGAATGATTCAAAGTCTGTTTGGTCAAAGCCAAAACCAAGCACGTATATCCCGTGAACGTCATCGCTTGGCCATTTTGGATACCTGCAGCCATCTTGAGCGTGGTCTAAACCTGTTTGCGATGGCGGATAGTTTGTCCCTCAGTGAACTTTTGGCGCAGGACCTGCGGGATGCCGCTGCCTCCATTGGTCAGGTGACTGGTAAAACCGATACCGAAGATGTGCTGGACTTGGTGTTTAGTAGTTTTTGTATTGGTAAGTAGTTGACATTGGCCTGTCCTCTGCCTATATATGGTATAGTTTTCTTGACCCATCTATAGGCTTTTTATGTTTAATTTGAACTTGGATCGACACACCAATGTCATCACCGCGGCATTGATGTTTGTTTTGGCTTTTTGTTTTTTTGAAGCGGCACTTATCTGTACAGCTGTAGTTTTGGCGCTGGATTGCCACCGTTACTACACTGCAGATGGCTTTAAATTCCCTGTCACACAAAAGAAAAAGCACGTTGCCAGTGTTGCTGCATTGATTGTGGGTGGCATATTAGCGATTCTATTGAGTACGCCCTCCTTGTGAGGGCTTATTTTATGCCCAAAGGTTGTATGCAGTGGCTTTGATGCTGTGGCATTTTTTAACAATTTGTGCCAATTGTTGGGCTGTCTCTTCAATGGGCTGTTGGGTGTTTAAGGCAAAGTCGGCCATTTGTTGGTATTCAGCGTCGGTCATTTGTTTTTGCGATATCATTTGCCATTTGGCCAAGCTTGCATTGTCCCTTGCCATGAACCTTTGCTTGCGGATTTCAGATGTGCTAACACAGGCTAATACAAGGTCGCATAATTTATTAAAGCCGGCATCGAACATCAATGGCACGCTTAAGGCGACCATTTGCACATTGTTTTGATGTTGTTGGTGGAGCCATTGTTGAATGAACTGGCGCACCGCAGGGTGGACAATTTGCTCCAATTTGCTTGTGTCAGATGGATTTTTCCTTAAATGGTTGGACAGTTTGCGGCGGTCAATGTCCCCCGCTGGGGTGAGGATGTCCGCCCCAAGCCATTTGAGCAATTGCTGTTGCACGGGTTGGTCTTTTAAGTAAAGTTGGTGAACAACTTGGTCCGCATCCAAAGTGGGGATGCCTTGCTTTTCAAGCATGTTTTCCACTGTGCTTTTGCCGCTGGCTATGGCGCCAGTAACCCCTAAAATAAACACGTTTAACTTTCTGGTTAAGTAAATACACCCAGCTTATAAAGCTGTGCCATTAAGGGGTGGAGGGGTAAGCCCATGATGCTGTATTGGTCGCCGTCAATTTTTTCAATCAAATGGGCGCCGTAGGGGCTTTCAATGCGGCAAGCGCCGGCTATGCCGACCAGTGAACCGTGCGGGCCTTGCTCTTCCAAGTCAAAATAGCGTTCAGCGTCCAGCATGCCAAAGCGTCGCATGGTAATAGCTGAGGTGTTTTGAAATTCCCATTCGATAATGCCGTTTTTGGCAAGGGTGAGCGAGGTAACCAGTTCAAACGATTTTCCAGAAAAGCTGGTCAGTTGGCCAATGGCTTCACTGCGGCTGTAGGGTTTGCGGATTTCTTCACCGCCGAGGACACAGGCTTGGTCGCCAGATAGCACGTAATATTCAGGGTGTTCCTTGCTGATATCTACTGATTTGAAGTTTGAAATTTCTTGGATATATCGATCGATTGTTAAATGTTCAACCGTTTGTTTAAATGTTTCTTCATCTTGGTCAGAGTGGATGTTTTTAAGGGTTTCAAAGTTGATTTGCGCATGCTTTAAAACCTTTTGACGGCTGTCCGATTGTGAGGCGAGAAGCATCTTTTCAGTTTGTTTAAACATTTGGTTTAATATACTCCCATTTCAAGGCGTTTTTTGATCACCCAGCCACTGCTGTTGCCGTAAACCACCTTGCAAAGGTACTGGGTACAGTGGTCAATGGCAAGGATGACGCCGGGGGCGAACTTTACCAGCGGTTCGGTGGCGTCAGGCTCGCGGTACATTACAATGGGTTTGCCTTCGCTGACCAATGTGGTGCGACGTTTGGAGATAAGGCTTTTATAAACCCAGCCGGTTTCGCCTTCAATGTCTCTAATTTGGTACCATGATTGGTACTTGCGCAAAATTTCCACTGGATAGCCAAATTTTTTGTAAATCCACAAAATGGGGTATTGGGTGCCAGGGCCACTGCGGACATTGGCTTCATTTTGGCGGATGCTGCCGTACATCACGTCCATTTCGTCGGTGAAGGACGGTTGGGCGGCAACGACAAAGGCAAGGCTGATGGCGATGTATAAAAGTTTTTTCATGGCAGGCATTATGGCAAATTTTAAACTTTTTGCCAAGGTTTCATCACAGTGGTTTGTAGGGAATATAGCGGTACATTAAAGCTTCGCTGATGTGGGGTTTGGCAATGTTTTGCGCCCCTGCTAGGTCGGCAATGGTGCGGGCGACCCTGAGGATACGGTGGTAACCACGGGCGGACATCGCATATTTTTCGGAAGCCTTTTGCATAAGGGTGATGCAGTCGGCACTGAGCGGGCAGTATTGGTCGAGCAAAGCGCCATAAAGCTGGCTGTTTTTGCTGATGCTGGCCTGTTTGTAGCGCTGGGTTTGCAAGGCATAGGCTTGGTCAACCCGTTTTTTGATGGTGGCGCTGTTTTCCTTTGCCGGCGGTAGTTGCATGTCCTCAATTGAAACGGGGGCCACGTCAACGTGCAAATCAATTCTATCCAATAAAGGGCCGGAAAGTTTGTTACGATAATTTTGAATTTGCTTGGGCGTGCTGGTGCAAGGAATGCTGGGGTGCCCCAAATATCCACAAGGCGAGGGGTTCATGGCGGCAATAAACTGGAAGTTTGCCGGATAGGTCACATGGTGATTGGCACGGGACACGGTGATTTCGCCCGTTTCAAGGGGTTGGCGCAAAGTTTCCAGCACTTGCCTTGGGAATTCGGGCAGTTCGTCCAAAAACAGCACGCCGCCATGGGCGAGGGACATTTCCCCCGGCTTGGCTTTAAGACCACCGCCACACAAAGCCACAGCCGATGCGGTGTGGTGCGGTTCACGGAATGGTTTTTGGTGGATAATGCCATGGTCGGGCAACAATCCAGCGATGGAATGGATCATGGATATATCCAAAATTTCTTGCGAGGAAAGGCTGGGCATAATGCCAACCATCCGTTTTGCGATCATGCTTTTGCCGCTGCCTGGGGTGCCGCACATCAACATGTTGTGACCACCAGCGGCGGCAATTTCGGCGGCACGTTTGGCAAATTCTTGACCGCGGACATCGCTGAAATCAAGCTGATTTTCTGGTGATGTTGGAGCGCTGACCTCGGGCGTTTGCGCTGTTGTGAGGCGAATTTTATTTTGCAGGTGGTGCATCAGCTCTTTAAGGTGGTTGCAAGGGTAAACGGCAACTCCTTCCACCCATGAAGCTTCGTTGCCGTTGGCTTGGGGCAGGAATAAGTTTTCAAACTGCTTTGTTTTGGCGTGAATGGCGGCGGGGAGGGCGCCGACAATGCCCCTTATGCTGCCATCTAGCCCCAGTTCACCTAAAAAGAGGCTTTGGGGAATGTGGTCATGAGGCACAATTTTAAGAACTTTAAGCAGGCCAATGGCAATGGGCAGGTCAAAATGGTTGCCTTCCTTGTGGATATCCGCTGGCGAAAGGCTGACCGTGATCCGTTTAGCAGGCAAAGCAATGCCAAGGGCATGAAAAGCACCGCGGATACGATCGCGCGATTCCTTGACCGCGCTGTCGGGCAGGCCAACAATGTTAAAGCTGGCAATGCCTGGCGCAATTTGCACCTGAATTTGGATGGTTTGGGCGTGGATGCCTGCAAGTGTAATGGTGTGAATTTCAGCAATCATGGCTAGAATTTAAATGTTTTTGATATAAAAGACAAGGTTTTATTGGTTGTCAAACATCTGTTTTAAATAAAAAGAAGTTGTGTTTTGTTGTGAGGAATTATACATTGTATGCACTTATTTACATCATCTTTTCAAAAACATTTTGTTTTAAATTTTTACAGCTTATGCAGGTGACCGTTCTGACTGGTTGCAAGTACCCTGCTTTTTGAAGGGCCGGTGTTGGAGACTATTTTGTCAATTCAGCCCGCATATGTAAAGATTTCTCAAGTTTACTCAACTAAAAGGTTTAATGTTATGAAGGCACCCGTACCTCGTTGTGAAAAGTGCAAGACCGAAGGCTTTAAAAATTTTCGTTTTGAGTCTGACAATGCGATGATTTGCAAACAGTGCAACACCAGATATCGTTTGATGAATTATGACGAATATCAGGCGTATTTAAAGAAATCCAACCAGGATGATAGCGATTAAAAAGGAGGGCACTGCCCTCCTTTTTTATGGCTTGAACTTATTTAACTAAAAAGTTAAATGTCAATATTCTGAACACGCAACGCATTTTCTTGAATGAAGTCACGGCGTGGTTCTACCACGTCGCCCATCAAGGTTGCGAAAATCTCGTCCGCCTTCATAGCGTCCTCAATGCGCACTTGCAGTAAGTTGCGGTTGTCTGGGTCCAGTGTGGTTTCCCACAATTGGTCAGGGTTCATTTCACCAAGACCCTTATAACGCTGGATGGACAAACCTTGACGACCAGAAGTTAAAATCGCTTCCGCCATTTCGGTTGGGTTGGTGACCGCTTTGGTGCTGTTTTTAAAGGTTAGCTGGGCGGTGCCGATCAGGTCCTTCAAGCTGGACATGGTCAGCAAGCTGCGTACAGCCGGAATGTGCAAGCTTTCGCCTTCCACGATGTAGCTTTCAATCAAGCCTTCTTTTTTGCGGTTGAAGATCAGGCGTTGTTGTTCGCTGCCTGTGTCCTCGGTTGTGACGGTCCACTGCTCGTGCTCTTCTTCCGTTTCATTAAGGTAGCTTTGCAATGTTTGTGCGGTGGTCGCCGCTTCGGATGCACTCATCAAAGCATTTTCAGTAATGGCGTTTTTAACCATCGCCCACAGGATGAAGGCCGGCACTTTATGTTCGATTGATTTGGCCATGGCGCTGGCATGGTTGGCGGTTTTGAAAGTGGTCATCAAGTCCGCACCGGTGCGCGATTCGCCGTTTTGTAGGCTGAGCACCACACCGTCTGTGCCTTCGTTGGCAAGGTAAGCGTCCAGCGCTGGCTGGTCTTTTAAATAGCTGACAGACTTGCCTTTGGCCACGCGGAACAGCGGTGGCTGGGCAATGTACAAGTGGCCAGATTCAACAATTTGTGGCATGTGACGGTAAAAGAAGGTCAACAACAATGTGCGAATGTGGGAACCATCGACGTCGGCATCGGTCATGATAACAATCTTGTGGTAGCGCAGTTTTTCAATGTTGAAATCTTCCTTGCCAATACCAGTTCCGAGAGCTGTCACCAAGGTGCCGATCTCTTGGTTTTGGAGCATACGGTCAAAACGGACACGTTCGACGTTTAGGATTTTACCACGTTGTGGCAAGATGGCTTGGAATTTACGGTCACGCCCTTGCTTGGCGGAACCCCCCGCAGAGTCACCCTCTACGATGAATATTTCGCATAACTCTGCATTTTTAGAGGAGCAGTCAGCCAGCTTCCCAGGTAGGTTGGCCACGTCCAACGCGCCTTTACGGCGGGTCAGTTCACGGGCTTTGCGGGCTGCATCACGGGCGGCAGCACTTTCAATCACCTTTTGGACAACCATTTTGGCCACCGCTGGGTGTTCTTCAAAGTATTCGGCAACCTTTTCACCAATCAAGCCTTCCACAGCACCACGCACTTCAGATGAAACCAATTTATCCTTGGTTTGGGAGCTGAATTTCGGGTCCGGCACTTTTACAGATAGGACACAGGTGAGGCCTTCACGGCAATCATCACCAGAAAATGAAGCGGACTTGCCTTTTTTAATCAGGCCGTTTTCTTGGGCGTAGTTGTTAACAATTCGGGTCAATGCGGCACGGAAACCTTGAATGTGGGTTCCGCCATCCTTTTGGGGGATGTTGTTGGTGAATGGGTATACATTCTCTTGGTAGCCGTCGTTCCACTGCATGGCAAATTCAACGCCAATGTCGTCCTTTTCGCCGGTGGCGTAGATCATTTCATCGTCGTATACAGGTTGGCGGTTGCGGTCAAGGTGTTTGACGAAAGCGGCCACACCACCTTCATAGTTGAACACTTCTTGTTTAACTTCCTCGCCGCGCTTGTCGGTAATGGTGATGTGCACGCCAGAGTTTAAAAACGCAAGCTCGCGGATGCGGTTGACCAAGGTGTCAAAATTAAATTCGATGAATGAAAACGTTTCTTCAGAAGGGTAGAAGGTGATGGCAGAGCCTGTTTCTTCAGTGTCGCCGGTTACGGCAAGTGGTGCGTCCGGTTCACCGTGGGTGTAGCTTTGTTCCCAAATTTTGCCACCACGCCAAATTTTAATTTTCAAGGTGGAGGACAAGGCGTTAACCACAGAAACACCGACACCGTGCAAACCGCCAGACACTTTGTAAGAGTTGTTGTCAAACTTACCACCGGCGTGAAGTTGGGTCATAATCACCTCAGCGGCGGAAACGCCTTCTTCGGGGTGAATGTCCGTTGGGATACCACGGCCATTATCTTGAATGGTGGCCGAACCATCGGCGTTTAAAGTGACGAAAATACGGTCACAGTGCCCAGCGAGGGATTCATCAATGGCGTTGTCCAACACCTCGTAAACCATGTGGTGGAGGCCAGAGCCGTCGTCCGTGTCACCAATGTACATGCCAGGACGCTTACGGACAGCGTCTAAGCCTTTCAAAACTTTAATGGAATCGGCGCCGTATTCTGCGCTGTTTTCTGCCAAATTTGCTTGAACTGCTTGATCTGTCATGTTTAAGTTTTCCTCGTGGGTTGTTGTTGTTTCCATTGGGTTTTTCGCCCCTGTTTTATTTTCATTCAAAACGTTGCTTATTATAGCATTTTTTTGCCTTAATTTATAATTTTTTTTGCATTTTAGCTCTGTGTGTATACACGCTAAGTTTTAACTAACAAGGCATTGTTTTTAATGATGAAAATTTGCATTTTATTTGGAGTGTTTTTTGTTTGATTGATGCTTGGTGGCTGTGGCTTTTGTGCCAACAGAAAAAACCCCCTTTTTTATGATAAAAAAGAGGGTTGTCGAGGGGGGTTGTGAAAGTTAGCTTCGGATGATGGCGGTTAGAATACGGTATGTTTCGTCAGGGTTTTCAACCCATAAACATTTGTTTTCTTCACGCTCGTCTTCCAGTGCTTGCTTTAACTCAAAGTCGTTACCTTCTGGTTGCATACTGTCACCAAAGAAAACAACGTGACGGCTGTCTTCCTTGCGCAGGTGCGGCAACATCACTGCTTTGGACATTTTCTGGTCGCTAAAGTCAATGCTTGTTTTACCAAAAGCCTGAACATCGAGCGATGGAAATTGCATTTGCAGGTAGTTGGCGGCAGTGTTTAAAAAATTGGTTTTTTTGTTCCATTTAATAAACGCTTCCCGCTGTGCTTTTTTGTGGTTTTCACCCAGCAAGCTTAAAGCACCTTTACAAGGGCGCTTCACAATATGCTGGCCGGTTTTATCCGGGAATCCACAAGCATCCACCAGTTTGTGCAACGCTTTTTCCAGACCCTTAGGCCAGCTAAAATGATGTTGAAACTCCATCTTGCCTTGGTGCCAAAATTCCATACCCATGCAGGTAAAGGCGTAGGCACTGCGCAAGATGTTTTCTGGTATACGTTCTTCTAATTCTGCGTAAGAGCGAGAAGTGATGAACGCCAACTGATAACCTTGCACAAAAGCCAAGTAATCAAGCGTGTTGCACATTTCAGGGGTTAAAGGTTGGCCAGAATGGGCCAAGGTGTCATCCACGTCAAAGGCGAGGATGTGTGTTTTTGAACAGAAATTGTTCATAAGATTTCTCCAAGCCCTAGACTGCAGGGCGGTTAAAAAAGGAATAAATAATAAATTTAATATCTTTAATTATAAGGGCGGAGGCGGCGGAATGCAAGGTTGTTCTAACCTGCTTGCACTTGCCCTTGTTGAACGTGGAAAAACTGTACGTCGGTTAAATTGGCAAAGGTTTCCTTTTCGGTGCCGGTGAGCCACACTTGGCAACCGAGATTTGTGACCTCGGTTAAAAAGTAATTTTTGGTTTTTTGGTCCAAGTGTCCGGCAACTTCGTCCAGTAAAATAATGGGTGGGTTGTGGGTGGTTGCGGCAGTCAGTCTGGCATTGGCAATTAAAATTTCGAGGATCGCCTTTTTGTGCTGACCGGTGGAGCACTGCGCTAAGGGAATGTCCAGCTCGGTCAGTTGACCGGTGAGGTTGCTGCGTTGGGGGCCGTGTAAGGTGGCACCGGCTTTGAGGTCTCTTTGTCGGGTGTCGGCCCATTTTTGCTGTAAAGCTTGGGGAGATTTATCATCCCGCTTTTCAAAAGACCCTTCCAGCTCAAGGTGAACCGCTGTTAAATGTTGATGGAGGTTTGTTAAATAGTCCGTACGGGCTTGTGCCACTTTCACAGCGTATTGGGCGGCTTGTTCTTCCTCAATGTCAATCCAGTCGGTTGGGGCATGGTCCTTTAAAAGTTTTAAGCGGTTTTTAAGATGATGCTTAAGGCGGTTGAGGTTGCCAGCATGTTGTGGCTGTTGGCCAAACACCAAACGGTCCAAAAATTCACGCCTTGCGGAAGCACTGTCCATAAACAAGCGGTCCATTTTCGGGGTAAACCACAAAATGTTGCCAAGGGTGGAAAGGTCACCTTGGGTTTTGTTTTTTTCGCCATTGAGCTTGATGTGGCGTTTGCTGCCTTTAAAGTGCATGCCAATTTGCTGGGGTTGATCATTTTCCAGCTGGGCGTGAATCACCCATTCTTTAAAGCCGTGCTGGGTGTGGCTGTCCATTTTCAGGCGGTGTAAGCCCCGACCCGGGGTGAGCAGGGACAAGGCTTCCAACACCGATGTTTTACCTGCACCATTTTCACCATAAAGCACCACAATGGCCTGACCTTTTAAGGTCAGGCTGGCTTGCTCAATGTTGCGAAAGTTATGTAGCTTTAGGTTGGTTATTTTCATAAGCGCTATATTAAAGGTTTTGCCGATAAATTCAATTGTTTGATTGGATGCCATTAAAAAAGCCTCCGCTTGGGAGGCTTTTTTGAACCAAGTGAAGCGAACTAGATGCGCATTGGCATCACCACAAACAAGCTGGATGTGTCTTCTGGGTCTTTCACAATCACAGGGGATGTGCTGTCCTTAAAGTAGAACAACATGTCTTCACCTTCAATGTGGCCACCAATTTCGGACAGGTACTTGGCGTTGAAGCCCACGTCAATGTCGTCATTGTCGTATTCAACTTTAACTTCTTCTAATGCGTTTTCTTGGTCAGGGTTGTTGGCGCTGATCATCAAGTTGTCCTTGTGCAAACCAAATTTGATGGAGCGAGATTTCTCGTGTGAAAGAATGGATACACGGTCCACCGCTTGCATTAATGCTTGGCGAGAAACGTCCATTTCTTTTTTGTTGTCCGATGGGATCACACGCTCATAATCTGGGAATGAACCGTCAATCAACTTAGATGTGAAGACAGCGTCGCCAGCTTCGGCTTGCAGTTTCTTCTCGTTGATGGTCAGTTTCAAGTTGTCGCAAGTGTCGGCCAATTTACGCAATTCTACCACTGTGCGGCGTGGGATAATAACGCCTGTTAGGTCGGCTGCACCTTGTGGCAAGTTTACTTCCAAGCGTGCAAGGCGGTGACCGTCGGTGGAAACAAAGCGCAATGTTGGTTCATCGCTGGTGCCTGCAACGTGCATGTATACACCGTTGAGGTATTGGCGTGTTTCTTCGGTGGAAACAGCAAAAAGGGCTTTGGCTAAAATGCGTTTCAGGTCCGCAGAGCTGAGGTCAAAGGTCACACCATCGTCGACACGGGTCATGTCAGGGAAGGCGTCAGCGTTCAGGCAAGCGAGAGAGAATTGAGCCTTACCAGCAGAAAGGGACAAACGGTCACCTTCGTTGGAAAGTTCAACACCAATCATCACACCTTCAGGGATCTTGGCGATAATTTCATACAATTTGTGGGCGCTGACAGTGGTGACACCTTCTTGCTCAATAAAGGCTTCTGTTTTGCCTTGTACGGTAATGTCATTGTTGGTGGCTGTAACTTCAAGCATGTTGCCAGAAGCTTTCAAGCGCACGTTTGACAAAATGGCAATGCTGGTGCGTTTTTCAACAATTGATTGTGAGTGTTTAAGCTGTTTAAACAAAGTTTCTCTTGAAATAGATAGCTTCATAAATTGACCCTTTTTATCCCTTTTTATTTCGAGTGCGCAAACTGTTCACGCAGACTGGTGCAAGAATAGCACGGTCATGCCATTTCGGCAAAGAAAAACGCATCAAAAATGCAAGATTGAACCGTTTTTTGAACTTTGAAAGATTCTGTGAATACCAACGTAAAAATTGCAACCGATTTGCGGTTTAGTAGCACTCTATTAGCTGTTTTTAAGGATGTTTTGCAGCAGGTTCACGTCTTCAAGTAGGCTGTTGTCTGTGCCCATGAGTTTTTCAATGGTTTTAGCAGCATGCATTACGGTGGTGTGGTCACGGCCACCAAAGGCTTTGCCAATTTCGGGGAAACTTTTGCTGGTGAGTGTTTTGGCAAGGTACATGGCAATTTGCCTTGGTCTTGCCACGGCGCGCACACGGCGGGAGGAGCTCATGTCGCTCATTTTAATGTTGTAAAATTCGGCCACTTTTTTCTGAATTTCGGCGATCGGGACTTCACGGTCCACATGGCGGAACAGGTCACGCAGCAGTTCGGTGGCGCTTTCAACCGTAATTTCTTGCTGAACCAACATCGCATGGGCGGCAATGCGGTTAAGCGCACCTTCTAGCTCACGGACGTTGCTTTCAATTTTACTGGCAAGAACCATGGCGACATTGCTGGAAATTTCAATGCCCAAGCTTTGCGCTTTTTGACCCAAAATCGCCAACCTTGTTTCAAGGTCGGGTTTGTGAATTTCGGTGGCAAGACCCCAACCTAGGCGGGAGCGCAAACGGTCCTCAATGCCTTGCATTTCGTGGGGAGATTTATCCGCCGTTAGGATGATTTGCTTGCGTTCGCTGACCAAGGCTTCAAAGGTGTGGAAAAACTCTTCTTGGGTGGCTTCTTTGCCAGCAATAAACTGAACATCGTCAATCATCAACACGTCAACATTGCGGAAAGTGTCCTTAAAGTTGTGGGTTGTTTTGTTTTTAAGAGCACTGATGAAATTGTGGAGGAATTTTTCGGCGCTGATGTACATCACCTTGCGGCCTGCTTGGTTTTTTTGAATGTACCATGCAATGGCGTGCATCAAGTGGGTTTTACCCAAGCCAACGCCACCATGTAGAATGAATGGGTTGTATGCAATGTCTTCACTTTCGGCAATCCGCTTGGCGGCGGCGTAGGCAAATTCGTTCGACTTACCGGTTACGAAGTTTTCAAAGGTGAAGCGTGGGTCCAAGGGGTTTCCTTGATAAGTTTGACCGTTTGGCTTGATAGCGGCTTGCGGTTTGCTGGCTTGTGTGCTGGCCACAGGCTGAACTGGTATAGCGGTTTGCAATGCCGGTTGAGCGGTCGGCTGAACTGCTGGTTGTGCTGCTGGTTGTGCCACAGGTTGCTGTGGCTGTGCCACGGGCTTGGCAGGGCTGGTCACTGGTGCGGTTTGCTGAATGTGAAATTCAATGTCAACTGGTCGATCCATCGCTTGGGAAAGGCCACGGCGCAACATGTCGCTGTAATGGCGCAAAACCCAATCGTGCATAAAACGGGTGGGCACGGTAATGGCCACCACAGCGTCACATGACTTTTCTTCGTCTAGGTTTAAAGGTGCTAACCAAGAGGCAAAGCTGCTTTCGCCAACTTCGCTTTTCAGCCAGTCTTTGACCTGAGACCATAAAAGTGGGTTGATGGTCATGTAACTTTTGCACCCTTATTTTTAAAATTTTAGTTTAAAAAAGGCCACCGTTAGGCAGCCTTTAAACGGTTGTTAAACCTTGTTTGGTAAAGGCTTGCCTTACGCACTGAGACCTTTAACACGCGCACTCAGACGAGAAATTTTGCGTGAAGCGGTTTCTTTTTTGATCAGACCTTTAGAAGCTGCTTTGTGCAAGTTAGCCATAGCAGTTGTAAAAGTTTGACCAATTTTGTCCTTGTCGCCAGCTTCGATAGCTGTTTCAAGCGCTTTGATAGAAGAACGCATTGTAGAGCGTGCTGCACGGTTGCGCTCGGTAATGCGAGCAGTTTGACGGATACGTTTTTTAGCTTGTTGATGGGTAGCCATAATATTTACCTTCCTCATTTCAATGAAGTTCAACCCCAACTGTTTACACCCAACTGTGTAAAGTGAGCTGTTTGTTAAAAAAATAACAAATGGGTTTTAATGTGGGGGTGAATTTACCTTGTGGATAAAAGCTTGTCAATCCCTATTTTCAAGGGCTTTGCGATTTTATCCACAGGGTAAAGTTAACTGTGTTGTTAAATACAGTGCCGTGCGTGGCTTTGCGGTTTATGCCGTTTCGTCCACATCGCCAAAAGTAATTTCTTGCGGTTCCATCATTTCATGGGCACCAATCACCTTGGCAGGGTCCACAAAGTCACCCTTTTCAAAGGTTTGAACGGCATCGTCCACATAAGACTCTCGGCGCAAGCCACACAATGTGGTGGTAACCCCTGGGATGCTGGCGACTGCGTTGATGGCCAGTTGTTGCATAGGTGCGTCTTTCCAGCTTTCGGGCACGCGGTCACGCATTTCATGTTCTAGGGGTTGGATATTGTCCGCATCTTTTTGGCGTACGTCCTTGCGCAATGCTTTAAGCAGTGTTTGTGCTTGGTTGACAAAACTTTCTGAAATCATCTGCAACGATTCCTTCATTTCAGGGCGTTCTTGCGCAATTTCGTGCAGAACATGCTGCATCATGGCAATGTGCGGTGTTAAAAACACCATGTCCATATGGTCTAATTGAACGCTGTTGCTCACCTGTTCTAGCAAGTCTTCGCCGTGGGCGGTAAAGCTAAACAGTGATTGTTCATCCACTGAAGGCCAGCCACCGAGTACTTTGTTTAAAGCACTTTCGGTGCCTTTTAGTTCTTCAAAAATCTCGCTCACCGCAGGGATGTCCGCCTCTTCACGGTTGTAAGCATCGCTTAGGCGATAAATACCACCGGACATTGGGAAAGCGTTGAGTGGTCGGTTGGCCAGCACAGCCAAGTTCATCCGACTTGCCAGCTCTAAGGTGGTGACTTTTTCGGTGCCGTCAATAATTTGTGCTTCGGTGTTTACGGTTTTCAGCGCGCCTAGTTCCAGCACGTTGACAGGCATTTCCACCATTCGGAACATTGGGCGTTTTTTGCGACCCCAAGCTTTTTGGGCAGCGTTTTGCGCGGCTTGGAAAATTTTAGCAAGGTCGGTGTGGTCGCCTTGGTGGCTTTCCACACCAAAGGTGTTGGATGAAACACCGTAAAAAGCAATTTTGCCTTGTTTGACTTGTTCTTCTAAAAATTCAAAAGCCTTTTCAATGCGGTTGTAAAACAGGTCTTCAATTTCTTGGGTGCGCTCGCCCGACTGGGCAATGGCGTGGCCAATAAAATATTCTGGGTTGTGCAACAGGTAGCCGTCCACCGTTTCAACATTTAAGCGGTCCAGCGATGTTTGCAATTGCTTTTGTAAGTTGGTGGGGTGGATGCTGTGCCACAAGTGGTCATTCACTTTAACAATTTCTTCAATGCCTTCGGCTTCCGCTTCAAGAATGTGCTGGCCTTGAATGTAACCACCTTTGGTAATCAAAACCACTTCTTCACGGTTGATAAAGTTTTTTTCGGTCAGTTCGGACAATGTTTCGCCGATGAAGCTTTCACTTTCACCGTCCATGTAATTCACAGCGGTGTCAATGAGGTTGATGCCGTTGAGCAGGGCTTTTTTAAGGGCGGCTTTGTTTTCGTCGTTGCCGTTGGTGCGGTAAGAGCCAAAGCCCACTTTCGAAACGGTTAAGCCTTCCATAATACGCCATGTATTGGGGCTGACTTTTGGGTTCTTCTGCCAAATTTTATCGGCATAGTTTTTGGTGCTTGCTTCTGTTGCGCGTCCTAAAATTTTGCTCATCTTTTACCTGTGTATCATTCGTTGTTGAACATGTCTTTTTTGTGACAGGTCAAAGCCCTGTTGTAAAGGATTTTGTGCGAATGCTGACTTGTTTCTTTACATCTATGTGCTTTCCATTGTTTAATAGTATTAAGCAGAAAGTGCTGGGTAAGCACACAGACAACAAAGGAAATAATGAAATTATGATTCGTAAGCTGACAATGGCTGCAATGGTTTTGGCAACAACTGCCACAGCACAAGCAGAGGACTTGACTAAAAAAGACGTTGAACAAATTGTACATGACTATATCACTCAAAACGGTGGTGTGATTGCAAGCTCTGTGGATTCTTACTTGGCGGATCAGCGCCGTTTGGCCGCTGCCGACTACATTGATGCGCACACACCAGTTGTGGGCAACCCAGATGCGGAAGTTTTGTTTATTGAATTTAGTGACTTCCGTTGTGGTTACTGCCGACGTGTGCAAGACACATTACAGCCCTTGCGTGAAAAATACAGCGACCAAGTACGCTTCGCCTTTAAAAACATGCCTATCTTAAGCGAAGAGTCTCGTGCAGCGGCCTTGGCGGCATTGGCAGCGAACAAGCAAGATAAGTTCTGGGAGTATACCAGCAAGCTTTGGGAAAACCAGCCGCGCTTAGGTGATGATCTTTTTGTAGAAATTGCCAAAGAGCTTGAGTTGGATGTTGAAAAGTTCAACGCTGACCGTGCTTCACAAGAAATTTTTGACCAAGCCCAAAAAGACTTTATGGACGGTCAAGAAGCGGGTGTTCAAGGCACGCCACACTTTGTGATTGACGGTAACCCGCTTTCTGGTGCTCAGCCGCTAGAAAACTTTGAAAAAGCTATTAAAGAAGCGATTGAAGCAAACAAAGAACAGTAATGTTGAGGTTCTTGAGCTTTGAATAAGTCATACAAAAAAGCTTTTATGAAAGGATCCCTGCCAATTTTTATTTTGGCAGGGGTCGTTCTTTTTCTTGCGTTGGCGCTGGAATTGTTGCGCCTGACCATGTACGCAGATTCAGGCACGCATATTGTTAAAGCGCAGATGGAAAAAAAGCGCAATATTGACGATGGCGAAAGTGTGTTTGCGCAAATCCACAAGCAATACCCCACCTATAAAGAAGCGCTTGAAAGCTTGGTGCAGTATGACGTGAAGTTTCAAAAGCACAATTACGTGCTGGGGGATTACAAATCCAAAGTGCAAGTGGTGCTGTTTAATGACAATGACTGTGCTGTTTGCAGGCAAGAGCAGGAGCGCTTGTTGCGCATTCTAACCCCTTATCAAGATCGGGTGGTGATTGTGTTTAAGCACATGCCTTCGGTTCGGGGGGAGGAATCCTTATCTTCCATGTTTGGTCAAATTGCGGTGCGGGAAGGGGTTTACGAACCTTTCATTCAAGGTCTTTCAGAGGCGGATAAAACTTTTGAAACACCGGAGGATTATTTCAATTTACTGAATAATCTGGGTGTGAGCTTAAGCAAGCTGCGGGGAATTATGACCCATGATATGACCAACATTTTAACTGAGATTCAATCCGACGTGGACATGGCGGTGGATGCCGGTGCTTACAACGCCAAAAGTTTGCCGGTGGTATACATCAACGGCTACCGTTTGGGGTCGGACTATTTACCACAGCATAAAATGGAAGTTTATCTCGACCGCTTAATTGACGGCAAAACCATCATCCCTAAAGAAGGTTTTGAGGAATAAGGCTTCACCAAGCTTTCTTGGTCGTCAGGGTCTTTTTAATCTGAAAATTTATTTTTAAAAAAGTGCGAAAGGCGGTTAGCTGGCGCGCGCTTGTTTTTGTTCGTGCCTAAAAATGCGACCGCAGTAAGGGCAAACCACTTCATTTTTTGTGCCACCGACCACGGTTAGGTAAACCCGTGGGTGCTTGCTGAACTTTGGGCCATCGCAAGCCACCTTGTCACTGGTTACATATTCAACTTCTGTGGTGGTGGGTTTGATATATTCTGACATTGTTCAAAGCTCTTTGGTTTTGTTTCTTCTTAAAATATCGCAAGGGGTGTGTTTTTGTAAAGCGTTTCTTGCAAAAGGTGGGTTGTGGGGTGGTGAATTAATTGGTGCGCCCGAAGGGAGTCGAACCCCTGACCTTAGGCACCGGAAGCCTACGCTCTATCCAGCTGAGCTACGGGCGCGTGGATGAAGCTTCATCTTTATGTATCTTGGGCGTTTTGACAAGGAATTTTTTAGCCCTTGGACGTTGTCGGCTTTTTTTGTATGATGTTGCCATTGACAATGAATACGGGTTTTTAAATGTCTGAAGAACTGCTTTTTCCTGAAATTGAGCCATTTAACAGTGGTTTTTTGCAGGTTTCTCCAATCCATAAAATTTACTATGAAGAAAGTGGCAACCCAAGTGGTTTGCCTGTGGTGATGGTTCATGGGGGTCCGGGGGATTGCTCCAGCCCCAAGCATCGCCGCCGTTTCGACCCTGAAAAATGTCGGATTATATTGTTTGACCAGCGGGGTGCAGGGCAAAGCTTGCCCAGTGCCTGCTTGGAGGAAAATACCACCGATCACTTGGTGGCGGATATGGAAAAATTACGCCAACATTTGGCGGTTGACCGTTGGCTGGTTGTGGGTAGCTCCTGGGGGAGCACGCTTAGTTTGGTGTATGCCCAAGCACACCCGGCGGCGGTTTTGGGCATGGTGCTGAATGGTATCTTTTTAGGTTACCGTGTGAATACGGACTGGATTCACGGCCCCAGCGGCGCCGCCCGCATTTTCCCCGAGCATTACGATGACTACATCAACTGGTTGCCCGAAGATGAACGGTCCGACCCCTTTGATGCTTATACCAAGCGCATTCATGGTGCGGATAAAGAACTGGCGATGGAGGCGGCACAGCGGATGCTGACCTATGAAGGACAGATTATGGCGATGGAGGCTACAACCATTTCTAAAAATGAAGAAAGGGCAGAGGCTGAAGCAATGATGGATGCAGCAGAAAAGCAAGCCGCCCAAGCAGGCTTTGCCCAGTTTGCATACAGTCATTGTTTGCTGGAAACTCATTATGCCCAAGCCGACTTCTTTTTAAAGGAACGTCAAATTTTGGATGCTGTGGATGTACTGAAAAACATCCCCATTACGCTGATTCATGGCCGTTATGACCTGATTTGCCCGATTAAAAACGCCTATAAACTCAACTTCTTTATGCCACACAGCCGCTTGGTGGTGGTGAGCAATGCAGGGCACGGCACTGGCGAGATGTTGGCAGAAGTGATGGCTGAAATTGACAAGATGGTTGCGCTGTTTACCTAAAAGTTAAGGCAAGCCAAACGGCTTACATGGCAAGGGTAAGGTCATCATCCGAGCGGGATTTTTCATACAAGAGGTGTTCCGCCATAAAGGTGAAAAGGTCTTTGCGCACCTTTTCTTGGGCAATTTTATGTTCAATATCCAAGTAAAGGCGTAACAATTCTTCTTGCGATAAATTGTCCGGCGGCATTTTTTTCAGGCGTTTATATTTTAATAAAAGCTCTTGATGCTTGTTTTCGGCCTTGGTGGCATGGTCGCTTAACTTTTGTTCTTCATAGGTTAAGGATGAGGCGATGCCGCTGCTTTCAAGCAGTGAGGTGTGGGCGTCCCGCGCGGCAAGGCGAATGTCCTCAAATGTGCCGTTGACCTTGGAGATTTGGGTTAAAATGTCCAATTCTTCATGGACTGCACGCTCTTGATGGCTTAGTTCTTCCAATTGAATGCAGGCGCGGTCGTCTTGGGTGAGGCATTCTTCGCCGTGATTTTCTTTTTGGTAACTGTCCTTAATGAGCTGTTGTTTTTGTTGTATCAGCGCTAAGCTTTCTTCAAGCTCGGCCTGCTTTTCTTGAATTGCGTTGTACAAAATCTCCATCTCTGCTGCCCCTAACATTTGATGTATACAACTATAAAATGGTTGATTGTGTTGCCTTTTTCAACCCTTGGGAGGCAATTTGGATGATTTAAGGTTTGTTTTTTTTGCAAAAATTTCATATATTTTTGGGGAAAATAGTTTATTAGACAAACTAAGGGAATCATAAATGACTGAAGCAGCTGTTAAACAAATGGAAAAATTGTACCCAGAGGGTTACATCCCCACCGAAGATGAGGAGTTTATGAACCCTCAAATGGTGGCATACTTTAAAGACATGCTTTTGGACTGGCGCCACCAGCTGGAGCAAGAAAGCACCGCAACGGTAAAAGATCTTCAAGAAAACTCTTCTATTCAATCGGACCTGAATGATCAGGCTTCTTTGGAATATGAGCAAACTGTTGAGTTGCGCACCCGTGACCGTGAGCGTAAGCTGATTACCAAAATTGATGAAGCACTTGAACGCATTGAAGATGATGAATTTGGATTTTGTGAAGAAACAGGTGACCCAATTGGTGTAAAACGCTTGCTTGCAAGACCCATTGCAACATTGTGCATTGAAGCCAAGCGTCGCCAAGAAAAGCAAGAAACAGGTTACGCGGGTTAATGCACGAGCTTGACCCTAAGTTGTTGGAAATTTTGGTGTGCCCTGTAACCAAGGGTGTGCTGAAGTATGACAAAAAAAGGCAAGAGCTTGTCAGCGAGTCGGCCAAGTTGGCTTATCCTATTCGTGATGGCATCCCCGTGATGTTGCCCGAAGAGGCGAGACACCTTGGAAAGTGATTAAAATAAGTGTATGGTTAAAGCCACCTTTGACAAGTAAAGGTGGTTTAACTTTTTTAAAGGGCATGAATGATGCAACCGATGGAAATTAGAGTGCGAGATGGTGGCCAGCTGATGAGCATTGCCTTTAGCTTGGATGAGATGTATCAACTGAGCGCAGAGCTTTTGCGGGTGGAATCCCCTTCGGCGGAAGTGAAGGGTCACGCAGGGGACGAAAAGAAGATTATCGCAGGCAAAAAAGGTGTCAAAATTAAAGCGCTTGAACCAGTGGGTCATTATGCGCTTAAAATTGTTTTTGACGATGGCCATGCCACAGGCATTTACACATGGGAATACTTGCAAGAGCTGGGCGAAAACAAAGATCAGGTCTGGGCCACTTACTTGCAAAAATTAGAAGAAAAGAATTTAAAAAGGGAACATTAAAATGCATAAAATTTTATTGGCCTTGATGGTTGTTTTGGCGCCTTTTTCGGTTGCGCAAGCGGATGAACCACAGGCGATTGAAACACGCAAAATGTGGGCAAGGGCAACCATTGGCCAGTCCCTCACCACGGCTGTATACGGCATCCTAGAAAACCAAACAGGGCAAGACGATGCGTTGGTGGCAGTTTCCACCCCCGTTGCACGGATGGCGCAAATTCACCGCACCACCATGAATGAGATGGGTATTATGACCATGGACCACATGGAAAAAGTTGTTTTAAAGGACGGTACTTTTGTGGTGATGGAGCCTGGCGATATTCACATTATGTTGATGGGGCTAGAGCAAAAGTTAGAAGCAGGCTTTGAAGTGCCCTTGAAGTTGGAGTTTGAAAATTCTCCCGCCAGACAAGTGCGGGTGATGGTTTACCCTGCCACCACAAAATTTGGCGATGTAAAATAAAGAACCTTGAGCGAGTATAAGGAAATTAAATAAAATGTATTACGTTTACGATGTGGACATGACGCTTGTTGAATCTGACTGCGCGATGACCCCTGAAATGGCGGACGCTTTTCGCAAGGCGATGGCTGGAAAAAGTTACTTTTTTTGTTCGGGCAGCGCTTTGCCAAAAATGAAGGAGCAAATCCCTGCGGATATCATTGAAAATGCTGCTGGGCTTTTGCCTGTGATGGGCGGTGAACTTTGGCAGGGTGATAAATTAGCCTACCGCCGCAAGTTTGTTTGGCCAGAGGGGTTGAGAGAGGACTTGGAAGAGATTCTTGCAAACAGCACCTACCCTGAAAGAACGGGTGACCATATTCAAGACCGTAAAACGATGATTTGTTTTTCCACCGTTGGTAAAGCGGCGGACATGCCTGCCCGCAAGCGTTACGAAGCGTGGGAAAGTGAGCATAACGAACGTGTCGGTTTTGCAGAAACTTTGGCTGCAAAATATCCTGCGCTGCATTTTTCAATTGGTGGCAAAACATCGGTGGACATCAGCGAGCATGGCAACGACAAGTCCCAAGCTTTAAGTGCTTTGCGTGAATATTACGGCCCTGAACCGGTGACCTTTTTTGGCGACCGCATGTACCAAGGTGGCAATGATTATCCCCTTGCGGAAGCTTTAAAAGCGGAAGACAACGGCAACGTGGTTGTGGCTGTTCAAAATCCAGAAGATACTTTGCAACGCCTGCTTGATATGGCGATGGCGCAAGCATCTTAAAACGTGATAAACGGAGACCTCTCATGAACATTATCCACGCAGAAAACATCCAAAAATCCTTTGGCGACTTTGAGGCGGTGAAAGGTGTTGACTTTAAGGTCCCTCAAGGCACTTGTGTGGGTTTGCTTGGCCCCAATGGTGCAGGTAAAACCACCACCATGCGGATGATTATGGGTTTAAGCTCACTAAGTGCGGGTTCATTAAAGGTGTTTGATACGCCGGTGGATAAAGTGACACGTGCCGAAAAAATGAAAATTGGTCTCGTGCCGCAAGAAGACAACTTGGACCCCGACCTTTCGGTGCGTCAAAATTTGGAAATTTATGGCAGTTACTTCGGCTTGGAAAAATCATTCATTCAACAGCAGGCAGACAGTTTGCTGGAATTTATGCAACTGGGGGAAAAGGCCAACAACCGTGTAAACCATCTCAGCGGTGGCATGAAGCGTCGATTGATCATTGCCCGTGCGTTGATTGCCGATCCAGAGTTTATTATTTTAGATGAGCCAACAACAGGGCTGGATCCGCAAGCAAGGGTGCTGATTTGGAAAAGTTTGTTGAAGTTGAAAGATCAAGGTAAAACGCTGCTTTTGACCACCCACTACATGGATGAAGCCCAGCGCTTGTGCGACAACATTGTGATTGTGGACGGTGGTAAAGTGTTGGATGAAGGCTCACCCAAAGAGCTGATTTCCCGCCATGTCAAAAACCATGTGTTTGAGGTGCAAAAGCCGGTGCCAGAAGCGTTACAGGATTCGGACATTGACCATGAAGACATTGGCGACAGTGTTCTTTATTATGTCAACAACCCTGACAAGGTGAAGCATTTGCTGCCAGACGGCATTACCTACACCCAACGTGTTTCAAACTTGGAAGATGTTTTCCTGCGCCTCACTGGTCATAAATTAAGAGAGTAGAGAGTCGGTATTAAATGTTTTTTTCTATCCCCAATATTGCGGCGTTGATGAACCGTTATTACATTGAATATCGCCAGTTGATTGGTGCATTTTTCTTTGGTGATGTGTTGGAAAGGGTGATGTTTTTCATCGCTTTTGGTATGGGTCTTGGCCGCGCGGTGGCGCAAATTGACGGGGTGGACTACATCACCTTTTTAGCACCGGGCATTGCTGCGGGTTCGGGTGTGTTTATTATGGCCGTTGCCACCACTTATGGCGTGAGCAACCGTTACGAAGGCAGTGCCATTTGGCAAAGTTGGCTGGCTACCCCTGTGCGCTTGCAGGACATTTTGCTGTCCGAATTGATTTTTAACATGCTGAGAGCCACACCTTCGTTGGTTATTTTATACATTGTGGCCTACTTTTTTGATGCGGTGCCGTCGGTGAGTGGGGCTATCCTTTCCCTGCCGGTGTTGATGTTTGCCAATTTAGTCTATGGTTCTATCACCTTGAACATGGGTGTTTATTTGGGGCGGATGCTTTATTTTAGATACATTCAAGCGCTGTGGGTGATGCCGATGTACTTGTTCAGCGGTGTGTTCTTTGACATTAAGGAAGCACCCGAATGGATGCAGGTTTTTGCCAACATCTTCCCGCTGTATCATGTGTTGGAAGTGGTGCGCCCTTTGGTGTTGGGTCGACCGGTTGACTTGGCACAAGCGTTGATCAGCTTCACTGTTTTGAGTGTTATTTTTGTGGTGGCCTTTTGCTTGGCTTACAACCAATTTAAAAAACGCTTGTTTGATTGATGAAAGGTGGCCTTGACCATGTTTTTTAAAACTGTTTACGCTCTTTGGTATCGCCATTTTTTAACATGGAAAACCATGTTTTGGTCGTCCTTAACGTCCAATGTTTTTAACCCGCTGTTGTTTTTATTCTCCTTTGGTTTTGGCATGGGGGCGATTGTTGAGAATATTGAAGTTGGCGGCCAAGTGGTCGATTATTTGGTTTACATTGTGCCAGGGATGATGGCTTACAGTGGCATGTTTACCGCCAGTTTTGAAACCAGCATTTCCGCCTTTGCACGCTATTACATGCAAAGCTATTGGGACCAAGTGCTGGCCACCCCAGCGATGTTGCACCATTTGATGATGGGGGAAATTTTATGGGCCAGCACCAAGGCGATGTTTGCAGTGGTTTGTGTGCTTTTGGTGGGTTATTTGTTTGAAGGTGTGGTGCTGGATTGGTCAATCCTTTGGGTGTTGCCAGTGATGTTTTTGGGCTGTTTTTGCTTTGCCACTTGCGGCATGGTGGCGACATCTTTTGCCAAAAGTTTTGAAATGTTCAGTTACTTTTTCACCTTTTGGGTAACACCGATGTTTATCTTCAGCGGTGTGTTTTTCCCAGTTGACCGCTTCCCTGAAATGGTTCAGTGGCTGGCTTACCTTTTGCCGATGACTCACTTGGTGGACATTGTTCGTGATTTAAGCGTTGCAGGGGTGATGGATGCCGGTGTTTTAATGATGAAACTGGCTTATATTGCATTTGTTGCTGTGGTGGCGTATGCTGTGGCTTATAGAAATATGAAGCATAGAATTTTTGACTGATGAAAAAACTGATAGAAGTTGTTTTTGATACGGAAACCACAGGTTTTGACCCTGCAACGGGCGATAAGATTGTGGAAATTGGTGCCATCCGCATTTATGACAAAATGCGCAGCGATGACCCAAAAGACACCTTCCATTTGTTAATCAACCCTGAAAGGGACATCCCAGACGAGGTGGTCAAAGTTCACGGTATCACCAATGAAAAGGTGAAGGATGCTCCTACCTTTGCAGAAATTGCGGATGATTTTTTGGCCTTTGTGGGGGACGCACCGCTGGTGGCGCACAACGCTTCATTTGATATGAAGTTTATGAACGCCGAACTCGAACAATGTGGCAAGCCACCATTGACCAACGAAGTGGTGGACACTTTGGCGATTACCCGACGTAAGTTCCCCGGCGCACGGGCGACGTTGGATGCGCTTTGTTCGCGTTTTGATGTAGATTTATCTGCCCGTACATTCCACGGCGCGTTGTTGGATAGCCAGCTTTTGGCCGACGTTTACTTGCACCTGTGCGGTGGTTTGCAGCATGGCTTTAGCCTGAGCGATCAGGCAGGCGAAAAAGACGATGACGGTGAAAAGATTGTCGATGTTCAGCAATTGGTTCAATCCGATGTTAGACCGTCCCGAGCGTTTCCAGCCACTCAAGAAGAGTTGGATGCGCACCGTGAATTTGTAGCGCAAATTGAAGATAACTTGTGGGGTATTTCTCCTCAGTCTTAACGCTTTATTTGGCGAATTTGGCACTTTTAAACGATGAGTGCTAATTTTTTTCTGGCACTTTATTGAAAAGAGTGCTAATGTCCCCTATATCATTTTTGAAACGTAGAAAAAGTGGAGAGTTTTAAATGAAAGAGCTTTCAGAACGATCACTCACCGTTTTGAATGACATTGTCGAGATTTACACCGAAACAGGGCTGCCTGTCGGTTCTAAGGCGCTGTGCGAAAAGTCGCAGCTAAATCTTTCTCCCGCTTCACTTCGTAATGTGATGGCAGACCTTGAAAAGAACGGTTACCTTGCCAGTCCACACACCTCCGCCGGTCGTGCCCCAACCGAAGAGGGCTTCCGTTATTATGCCAAAAGCTTGGTGTCGGTTGAGGAGGACTTTTTAAACGAAGAAATTCGCAAGGAAATTGAAAAGCGTATTCAAGAAGACAAACCGCTGAAGGAAAAAATTGACAGTTTGTCCGCTTTTATCAGTGATATGACATCCTGCACAGGGGTGGTGACTGCCCCACGCTTTGACATGGAAACGTTGGACCAGTTGGAGTTCTTACGCCTCAGTGATGACCGTGTTTTGGCGGTGCTTGTCACCCAAAGCGGCGAAGTTGAAAACCGTGTGGTGCATGTGCCAAGCCATATTTCCATTGAAAAGTTGAACGAAAGTGCAAAACACCTCAAAGATGTGGTGGCTGGCAAAACATTGTCCGACGCGCGGGTGCTGATGATGCAAGAACTGATGGAGAAAAAACATCAGGTCGACAATATGATGAAAGAGATGATTGAGGTGGCTGACGAATGGGCTGACCCCACCGATACCGACACAGCGTTGGTGGTGGCGGGCACTCAAAACCTTTTTCAGTACCCTGAAATTGTCCGTGATCAACTCAAAGGCTTGTTCAAAGTTTTTGAGGAAAAACGCTTGTTGATGGCGTTGATGAATGAAGTTCAAAAAGCAGAAGGCGTGCAAATTTTTGTTGGCGCTGATTGCAAGCTGGAGGAAGCTTCTAACTTTTCTGTGGTCAGCACTTCATACGGCAATAAAGAAAAAACAATTGTGGGCACTTTGGGCGTTGTTGGCCCCATGCGCATGAATTATAAAAAGGCGGTGCAGTTGATTGACTACACCGGCAAAGTTTTAAGCAAGGCGCTAGAGTCTAAGGATTTAGAAGTTGCACCTGAAATACAAAAGGAAAATGTGTGATGACAAACGAAAACAAAACTGAAAATGTTGTGGAAGAAAACGTGGTGAACATGGACACGGTGGTGGACAATTCTGCGGAAGAAAACAGCACAGAATTAACTGAAGTGGAAAAGTTGACCGCCGAGCGTGACGAATGGAAGGACAAGTCATACCGTTTGGCAGCCGAGATGGAAAACGTTAAAAAACGCACAGAAAAAGACATTACGGACGCGAAAAAATACGGCGTGACCAGCTTTGCAAGAGAGCTGTTGGACGTGCAAGACAACCTAGAACGTGCCCTTGCAGTATTGGAAGAAACCGACGTTGCAGAAGACAAGAAAAAGCCAATGGTTGAAGGTGTGACCATGGTTAAAAGTCAACTTGTCAAAGCGTTTGACCGTGTTCAAATTAAAAAAATTGAAGCGACAGGGCAAAAATTAAACCCTGAACTTCATCAAGCTGTGATGCAAATTCCAAGTGAGGAAGAAGCCGGCACAGTGGTGCAAGAAATTCAGGCTGGTTACATGATTGCTGACCGCTTGCTACGCCCAGCGATGGTGGGTGTTGCTGTGGCAAAACCAGAGCAAGAAGCTTAATTAAAAACTGATTAAAATTTGATATAGAAAGAGGAGAGAAAACAATGGCAAAAGTTATTGGTATTGATTTAGGAACAACAAACTCATGTATCGCTATTATGGATGGTGAGAACACCAAGGTGATTGAAAACGCAGAAGGTGCACGCACAACCCCGTCTGTTGTGGCTTTCACAGAAGATGGCGAGCGCCTGGTGGGTATGCCTGCTAAACGCCAAAGTGTGACCAACCCAGAAAACACTTTGTTTGCGATTAAACGTCTGATTGGCCGTACCGCCAAAGACCCAATGGTTGCAAAAGACAAAGAGCTGATGCCATACAAAATTGTTGAATCTGACAATGGCGATGCTTGGGTGGAAGCGCATGGCAAGAAAATGTCTCCTTCTGAAGTTTCTGCTGCAATTTTGCAAAAAATGAAAAAAACAGCTGAAGACTACTTGGGCGAAACGGTGACTGATGCGGTGATCACTGTGCCTGCTTACTTTAATGATGCTCAGCGTCAAGCCACCAAAGATGCAGGTAAAATTGCAGGCTTGAACGTACTTCGTTTGGTCAACGAGCCAACAGCGGCGGCTTTGGCTTACGGTTTGTCCGAAAATGATGATCAAACAAAAACTGTTGTGGTGTATGACCTTGGTGGTGGTACATTTGACGTATCTGTTCTTGAAATTGGCGACGGTGTTGTTGAAGTTAAAGCCACAAACGGTGACACTTTCCTTGGTGGTGAAGACTTTGACACACGCATCATCGACTTCCTTGCTAAAGAGTTTGAAAAAGAAAACGGCATGAACCTGAAAAACGACAAGTTGGCCTTGCAACGTTTGAAGGACGAAGCGGAAAAAGCGAAGAAAGAACTTTCATCTGCTTCTTCAATTGAAGTGAACTTGCCATTTATCACTGCGGATGCCACAGGTCCAAAACACCTAAACGTGAAGTTGACCCGTGCGAAGTTAGAAGAATTGGTGGGCGAGTTGGTGAAAAAATCACTTGAGCCATGCAAAGCGGCGATGAAAGACGCAGGCGTTTCAACTTCTGAGATTGATGAAGTGATTTTGGTGGGTGGTCAAACCCGTATGCCATTGGTACAAAGCGAAGTTGAGAAGTTCTTCGGTAAGGCGCCACACAAGGGTGTGAACCCAGATGAAGTTGTGGCTTGTGGTGCGGCCATTCAAGCCGGTATCTTGCAAGGTGACGTGAAGGATGTTCTTCTTTTAGACGTGACACCACTTTCCCTTGGTATTGAAACTTTGGGCGGTGTGTTTACACGTTTGATCGACCGTAACACGACCATTCCAACCAAGAAGTCACAAGTGTTCTCCACAGCGGAAGACAACCAAAACGCCGTAACCATTCGTGTGTTCCAAGGTGAGCGTCCAATGGCGAACGACAACAAAATGTTGGGTCAGTTTGACTTGGTGGGCTTGCCACCAGCGCCACGTGGTGTGCCACAAATTGAAGTGACATTCGACATTGATGCCAACGGTATCGTCCACGTTACAGCGAAGGACAAAGGCACAGGTAAAGAACAGCAAATTAAGATCCAAGCGTCTGGCGGTCTCAACGATGATGACATTGAGCGCATGGTGAAAGAAGCTGAAGAAAATGCCGATGCAGATAAGAAGCGTAAAGAACTTGTTGACGCGCGCAACCAAGGTGAAGCGATGGTTCATTCTGTGCGCAAAACTTTGGAAGAAAACAAAGACCTTGTTGGCGAAGATGAGAAGAACAACATCGAAACCGCAGCCAAGGAACTTGAAGAGCTGTTGGAAAAAGACGATGCTTCCCTAGAAGATATTCAAGCGAAGACAGAATCTTTGACACAAGCTTCCATGAAGTTGGGCGAAGCGATTTACGCCAAACAACAAGCTGAAGGTCAAAACGCTGAATCAGGTGAAGCAGAAGCCAAGTCCGACGACAATGTGGTAGACGCCGAATTTGAAGAGGTGAAAGACGACAAAGCGGATGAAAAGTCTGCATAAATTGCGCAGGGGCTTGAAACTTTGAGTTATGTATATTATTGTATGGTATACAAAATTTGAAGTGAAAGCAAAAGGGCTGGGTGACCAGCCCTGACCCTGTTAAGAAAGGTAGGATAAAATGTTAAAATTAGGACTAATCGCAACGGCACTTGTCAGCCTATCGGTGGCTGATGCGGATGCACGTGGATCTTCTGCGCGTTATAGCATGTACGGTTACAGTGGCTCGGGTTCTGATTATAACATGTATGGTTACGGCTCTAGAGGTTCAAACTACGACGTTTTTCGTAACGTCGGCCGCGGTGGTGGTTCAACAGGTCAATACTGGGGGGATACCTCCATCCAGCGTTATGATGATCCAACAGGCCAACGGATGATTGAAGTTCAAGCACCGAGACCACCGCTACCTTCTGGCAATTACGATAGAGCACGCAACCGTGCTCGCACAGCTTATTAAAAATAGGCTTGTGAATTTCAATAACTTCTAAATTTTGGAGGTTGATGTTTAGATGACTAAACGCGATTATTACGAAGTGCTTGGCGTTGAAAAGGGTGCAGATGCTGCTGCCTTGAAAAAGGCGTATCGCAAACAAGCCATGAAATTTCACCCAGACCGCAACCCAGGCGACACAGCAGCTGAAGCCAGCTTTAAAGAGGTGAACGAAGCCTATGACACTTTAAAAGACCCTCAAAAACGTGCCGCTTATGACCAATACGGTCATGCAGCCTTTGAAAACGGCGGCGCTGGTGCTGGCGGTTTTGGTGGTTTTGGCGGTGGCGGTGGTCACGACTTTGGTGACATGTTTGAAGATATGTTCGGGGACATGTTTGGCGGTGGGCGTGGTCGTTCCCGCGGACCACAGCGTGGCGGCGACTTGCGCTATAACCTGACAATTAGCTTAGAAGAAGCTTATGCGGGCAAGGCGGTTCAGGTAACCATTCCAACCGCTGTTTCGTGCAACACTTGTGACGGCTCTGGTGCTAAAAAAGGCACTTCTGTAAAAACCTGTGGCACCTGCGGTGGCCGCGGTGAAGTGCGTGTTCAGCAAGGCTTCTTTGCCATGAGCAGAACCTGTAACACTTGTGGCGGTAAAGGGCAAATTATCACCGACCCATGCGACACTTGTCATGGTTCTGGCACCGTGCGTAAGGAAAAAACACTGAATGTTAATATCCCTAAAGGTGTGGACAATGGCACCCGCATTCGGGTGACGGGTGAAGGTGAAGCCGGCGAAAACGGGGCCCCGAATGGTGACCTTTACATTTTTGTTCAACTTAAGAATCATAACTTGTTTGAGCGTGAAGGCCCGCACATTTTGCTGGATATGCCCATTGATTTTGTTTCAGCAGCGTTGGGTGGCCAGTTGGAAGTTCCAACCCTAGATGGTAAAAAAGCTTTGCTGAAAATTCCAGAAGGGGCGCAAAGCGGCACCCAATTTAGAATGCGTGGTAAGGGCATGCCTGTAACCAACAGCAGCGCTTATGGTGACATGTTTGTGAATGTGACGGTGGAAGTGCCGACTAAACTTTCTAAAAAGCAGAAAGAGCTTTTAAAGCAGTTTAAAAATGCTTCATCAGACCGCAACAGCCCTGAGCAGGACAGCTTTTTGAAAAAGGCAACCAAGTTTTGGGGGCTTGCAAGCTAGCTTGTAAAAACCATAAAAAAAGCCCTCCTTTTGGAGGGTTTTTTAGTAAATTCGTCATTGGTTAATCAGAAGGCTTAGCGGCGCTGTCGTCTTCGTCGTTACCGTTTAGTTTGCAGTACATTTCGCTGTGCGTACGCTTGGATTCTTGCTCTTGCTTTTTTGCTTCTTCGCGTTCGCGGTTGCGTAGTTCATTTGCTGTGTGGCAGATGTCGGATGTGGAGTTTCTTTTTTCGCTCATCGGTATGCACCTCATAAAGTGGGGGGGGTGTGGTTAAAGGGAATAAAGTGTGTCCATATTTAATATGTTAGTCATAAACTATTTAAATTCAAGCGCTTTTTATAAATTTTTTTCTTTATATTGGCAAAGGTGAGTGATAGGGCATTGACTGCATTCAGGTTTTCGGGCTTTGCAGATGTAACGACCGTGGAGAATCAGCCAGTGATGTGCATCTTTTAAAAAGTCGACAGGGATTTTTTTGGGCAGTTTATCCATCATCTGATCGGGGGTTTTGGCTTTGCATAAACCTGTGCGGTTGGCAACCCTTAAGATGTGGGTGTCCACCGCCAGTGTGGGCTCACCAAAGGCAATGTTGCGGACAACGTTGGCAGTTTTGCGCCCCACACCAGGCAAGGCTTCTAAAGCGGCTTGATCATTGGGGACAATGCCACCATGTAACTCTTCCAGCATTTGTGCAGCGGCTATCACGTTTTTAGCCTTGGTTTTATAAAGGCCAATGGTTTTAATGTGTTCAATCAACCCTTCTTCTCCAAGCTCTAACATTTGCTTGGGGGTTTGTACTTTTTTAAATAAGGCACGGGTTGCTTTGTTAACGCCAATGTCGGTGGCTTGGGCACTTAAGGCAACGGCCACTAAAAAGGTGTAGGTGTTGACGCTTTCAAGCTCCCCTTCTGGATTGGGGTTTTGATGGTGGAAAAGGGTAAACATCTCTTCAATTTGTTTTTTGTTCAGCATGTTTTCTCCTGTTATTTCTTTTGAAGGTAAAGGCTGACAAAGGGGGTCACATCACGGCTTAATAGGTCACTTTTTTCAACCCAAATAAGGTTGCTGACGCAGTGCTCTTCAAGCTGTTGGGGCAAAGGCTGGGTTGTTTGGGCATGATAAAGTACACCAATATGCCTTAAAACCGCCACCTCACCATGGCTGTTGTATTGAAATAGGCTGCTTAAGGTTCTGTACTGTTGGCAATGCTCCACGTCCATCCCGGTGTGTTCGGTGACAATGCGGCACAATGTCTGCTCTAAAATTTCATGGGGCAGGGGAACACCTTCGGGGAAGTCGAGCAGTCCTTTGTAAGGACCGTCTTTTTGTTGAATGAGTAAAATTTTGGACTGACAAGGGCTTTCAATTAAAGCGTAAACGCCAAAGTGATGATGGTAAACATCGCCCCGCATTACGCATCCTTTTGGGACTGGTGGTAGCCCTTATACCATTCGGCAAACTGCTTTAAGCCGTCTTCTAGGTTGGTGTTGGGTTGATAACCAACGGCTTTTTTCAGTTTTTCGGTTGAGGCGTAAGTTTTATAAACTTCGGTTGCGGGCCAGTCTTGCAGGTCGAGAATGGCTTCCTTGCCCAGCACTTCTTCCATGGTTTGAATGTATTCCAGCAATTGCACAGGCTTGCTGTTGCCAATGTTGTAAATTTCGGCTGGAATATCACCCGTTGCAGGGTGGAAGGTGAGCCTAGTGACACCTTCGACAATATCGCCGACGAAGGTGAAGTCACGCCACAGGTCGCCATGGTTGAAAACTTTAATGGGCTTGCCGTCTAAAATGTTTTTGGCAAACAGCATCGGGCTCATATCTGGGCGACCCCAAGGGCCATAAACGGTGAAGAACCTTAAACCGCTGCAAGGCAGTTTAAATAGGTTGGCGTAGGTGTGTGCCATCAGCTCATTGGCACGCTTTGAAGCGGCATAAAGGCTGCGTGGGTCGCACACTTCGTCCGTTTCTTCAAAGGGGACTTTTTCATTGCCACCATAAACAGAAGAGGACGAGGCGTAGACCAAATGTTTAAAGGTTTTGCCTTGTTCTATAAGGTCCCGACAGCATTCTAGAATATTCACAAAGCCAACCATGTTGCTTTGGGCGTATGAGTGTGGGTTTTCCAAGCTGTAACGCACGCCGGCTTGCGCCGCAAGGTTGATCACATAATGTGGTTGTTCATTTTTAAAAATGTCCTGCAACGGCGCAAGGTCGGCAATGTCGGTCTGGTAAAAGGTAAACTGAGAATGCTCTTTTAAACGGTTTAATCTTTGCATTTTAAGCGCAGGATCGTAATAGTCGTTGAGGTTATCCACCCCCACAACTTTATAGCCCTGATCTAGCAGTTTAAGGCTTGTTTCGCAGCCAATAAAACCGGCCGCTCCTGTGATTAAAATGGTGTCCATTTATAAAGTCTCTTTTTTATCCTTATCGGCCAATGCTGATGTATTGAACGCCTAAGTCGGCCATGTCCGCAGGGTTAAACAAGTTGCGAAGGTCAACAATTGTTTTGCTGCTTGTTTGCTCGGCAACGGCTTGAACATCCATGGTTTTAAATTCTTGCCACTCGGTTAAAATAACTGCAATGTCCGCACCTTCTAAAGCTTCTTCCTTGCTGGAAGCGAGTGCTAGGTTTGGCATGCGCCACTGTGCTTGTTCATGGGCTTCAGGGTCATAAGCGACCAAGGTTGCGCCCAGTTTTTCAAGCTCGGGTAAGATGGTTAGGGCAGGGGCGTCACGCATGTCGTCGGTGTCGGCTTTAAAGGCCAAGCCCAGTACCGCCACTTTTTTACCTTGGATGGACCCGCCCAATGCTTGTGCCACTTTTTCCGCAAGGCGTTTTTTAATGTTTTCGTTGGCTTCAATGGTTTTTTCTACAATGGTTTGCGGTGCGTCAAATTCTTGCCCTTGGAACGCCAATGCGTTGGTGTCTTTCGGGAAGCATGAGCCACCGTAACCAGGGCCAGGCTGCAAGAACTTTGAACCAATACGTGTGTCTAGGCCAATGCCTTCGGACACGCTCATAACGTCTGCGCCTACTTTTTCACACAGGTTTGCAATTTCGTTGATGAAGGTGATTTTTGTCGCCAAAAATGCGTTGGCGGCGTACTTAATCAACTCCGATGATTCGCGGTTGGTGATCAATAGTGAATAGCCTTCGTCAGTTTGTGGCTTGTAAATGGCTTTCATCACCTGTGCAGATTTTTCATTAGGGCAACCCACCACAATGCGGTCTGGCTTCATAAAGTCACCAATGGCAGCGCCTTCACGCAGGAATTCTGGGTTGGAACACACGTCAAATTCTGCCTGTGGGTTCACGGACTTGATACGGTCTTCCACGCGCTGACCGGTGCCTACGGGAACGGTAGACTTGTTCACAATCACGGTGTAACCGCTGAGGTTTTTGGCAATGTCTTCTGCGGCTTGTAAAACGTACTGCATGTCGGCGCTGCCATCTTCGTCCTGTGGTGTGCCGACGGCAATAAACACAGCGTCAGAGTTGGGTACACATGTGGAAAGGTCGGTGGTGAAGTGCAGTCGGCCCGCTTTTTGGTTGCGTGCGACCAGCTCATCAAGACCTGGCTCGTAGATTGGAATGATGTTTTCTTCGGTTAATTTGCGAATTTTTTCTGCATCAATGTCAACGCAGGTGACGTCCATGCCCATTTCAGCAAAGCAAGTGCCGCTGACAAGACCAACATAGCCTGTTCCAATCATTGTGATACGTGGTTTCATTTTTTAAATTCCTTGTGTTTTGTCGTTTTTATGCACATTTTACGTTTTTAAAAACGTCCGACGTGCTGATTGTTTGAATATATTCTTTGAGTTTAGGGCCAATAAATTCATCCTTAAGCGCAAAGTAAAGGTTGGCTTGTTGGAAACCGAATTTATCACCACAGTCAAAGCGTTCTCCTTTGAGGATGTAGCCGTAGAAATCTTCTTTTTGGAGCAAGCTGTCCATGGCGTCAGTCAGCTGAATTTCACCACCGTGGCCGGGCTTGGTTTGCGCCAGTTCGTCAAAAATGCTGGCGTTGAAAACATAGCGACCTGTGACAGCAAGGGTCGAAGGTGCGTCTTCCGGTTTTGGTTTTTCCACAAAGCCATGGGCTTGCACTTTGCCGTTTTCAACCTGTTCGTTTTGAATGTCAATCACACCGTAATTTTGGGTGCGGTCTTGTGGCACGTTCATGGTCAACACAACATTGCTGCCTGTTTGGCTGTGTACGTCAATCATCTTGGATAAAGCGTTTTCACTGTCGTCATAAATGATGTCATCTGGCAATAAAACGGCAAAAGGTTCATCGCCAATCACAGATCTTGCTTGATAAATGGCATGGCCAAGACCTAAAGGTGCACCTTGGCGGGTGTAAAATAGCTTGGTGTTTTCTGGCAAAATTTCGGTTACGGCTGCCAACTCTTTGAGTTTGCCTTTGCGCTCCAACATGTCCACCAACTCGTAGGGTTTGTCAAAATGGTTTTCAATGGCTGACTTGCCACGCCCTGTCACAAAAACAAATTCTTCAATGCCTGCGGCGAGGGCTTCTTCAACCACATATTGAATGATTGGTTTGTCCACCACAGTAAGCATTTCCTTTGGTGTTGCTTTAGTTGCTGGTAAAAATCTTGTACCTAAACCCGCAACAGGTAAAACTGCTTTGCGTACTTTTTGTGTCATCTAAAATCTTCTCCCGTTTTAACCTACTTTGCGCCCTTAAGTGCTTTGTAAGGGCTGTTATTGGCAGGCTGATATTCTTTTACAAGCTCTTGAAGCATTTGAACAGCTTTTAATGCATTTTCCTCTTCACAAGCTTGCCAAATTTTGGATGTTTTTTCCAATGTTTCTTCCATAGTTAGGGTGTGTGGGTTGACCAAAAACGTTTTTTCGAGTGATGTTTTGCTCATACCCTCGGCGTCATACCACAATTCTTCATAAAGTTTTTCACCGGGTCTTAGGCCTGTAATTTCAATGCCAATGTCTTGGTAAGGTTTTAAACCAGACAAGCGGATCATCTCTTCTGCAAGGTGAAGAATGCGCACGCGTTCGCCCATATCCAACATGAAAAGGTCACCACTTTGACCGTGAGCACCTGCTTGTAAAATAAGGCTTGCCGCTTCGGGGATGGTCATGAAGTAGCGTGTTGCATCCTTGTGGGTGACCGTTAAAGGGCCACCTTCCATAATTTGCTTTCGGAAAAGTGGGATAACCGACCCGTTAGATCCCAGTACATTGCCAAAGCGCACGGCCATCACTTGGGTTTGGGTGTTTTTAGCTTTTGCCAAGCTGTACATTTCCGCCGCACGTTTGGTTGCGCCCATCACGTTTGTAGGGTTCACCGCTTTGTCGGTGGATACGATAACAACTTTTTGAGTGCCATGCTCAATGGCACAGTCCACCAGTGTTTTAGTGCCAAATAAGTTGTTTTCCAAACCTGAAATGGGGTTGGCTTCAATCATTGGTACATGTTTATAAGCGGCGGCGTGAAAAACAACGCTCGGTTTAAATTCGCTGAAAATACGGTTTAGGTCGTGGCTGTTTTTAATGTCCACCAACATGCAAGTTTTGCGCAAATTGGGATGTTGTTTGGCAATGGCAAAGTCAATGTGGTAAAGGGCGTCTTCGCTGTGGTCCAATAAGATGATGTTTTCAGGGCCGATGCTGGCAATTTGTTTTGCAAGCTCTTGACCGATTGAGCCGCCAGCACCTGTTACTAAAACGGTTTGGTCCTCAATGAGATTGTGGATTGAGGTCATGTCCAATTTTACAGGGTCACGGCCTAACAAGTCTTCAATCATCACAGGTTTTAAGTCGGTCAGGGTTTTGCCGTCCTTTAAGTTGGAGATGGAGGGAATGCGTTTGATGGTCATTTCTTTCTGGCTGGCAAGGTCAATCAATTTTTTTAATTTTGGCCCTTGTAAGTCGGAGATGATCAGCTGACCCACTGGTTTGTTGGCGCGCTCTAATTTAATGAGCAAGCGGGGCAGGTCGTCTAGCCCACCCAGAACTTTTATGTTGTGGAAAACGCGACCCTTTTGACCACCGTCAATGTCAATCGCACCGAGGATATTATAGTTGTTTGGTTTTTTGCGGCTGGTTTCGCGCACAAAAAGGTCCGTTGCATCGCCAACGCCCACTAAAATAACATTGTTTTCTTTGGTGGATTGACGGGGCAATAACGCTGTTTGAAACACCTTGTCGTGCCACAGTCTAAAAACAATGCGTGGCGTCGCCGATAGGGCAATTTGCAAAAGCGGTAAAATGAAGAAAACACTGCGTGGAAAATGGGTTAAACCTGCGGTTACAGTCAAGGCAGTTGCGCTGAATAAAATGGCAAAAACAACCCCATAGCTTAACCTTGTGAGGTCCCTTGCGGTGATGTAACGCCAAATGTTTTTGTGAATGTTCAGGCGTATAAAAAACAAACTTGAAACTACAGCGTAGCCAAAGCCATACATTTTAAATTGAGTTTCTGTGCCAGGCGGTAAGTTAAAGTCATAACGCAGGAGCACTGCTGCCCATAAGGCAATCACGGCAATAAAAGCGTCATAGACAATGACAAAAGATGTTTTTAAAAAGGACTTGTTAAGAAAGTTCATGTTACTTCAAACCTCCTTCAAGGTAGCGGATGCGCACCGCAACAACGGCTAATAAAATAGCGGCAATGGTAAACAACCACAAGCCAGCCGCTGGCCTTACAAAGGCAAAAAGCGCCAACATAAATAAAACACTGTTTAAAAGAATAACTCTTTTAACCACTTGATCATGGGACATCCCCATTAAAACGGCACGTTGGTAAAAATGTTCACGGTGGGCTTGCCAAGGCAACTTGCCTTGCAGCAATCTTTTAACCAAGGTGAAGGTGCTGTCAAAAATGAAGACAGCGCTGATGATAAGTGCAGTCCAAAAGCCTGCTTCAAAGTTTTGGGTTAGGCCGTAAAGCATAAAGCCTGCAAAAATAAAACCAAGGTAAGTGCTACCCACATCGCCCATAAACACACGGGCAGGGTGCCAGTTAAAGCGCAAAATGCCCAAAACGGTGCTGGCAAGCACCAATAAAACAGGCGCAACTTGTGGTAAGGCAAGGCTGAGGAATATGGCCATAAAAGCGGCCTGAACTGCGGCTAAACCGTCAATACCGTCCATGAAATTATAAAGGTTAGTAAACCAAACCCAAGCCAGCACAATCAAAGTTTTTTCCAGCCAGAAAGGTAAGTAAGTTCCTAAAAGTGTTGGCAAGGTGTATGTGCAAATGGCGGCGGCGGCCACATGGCACAAAAGCCTTGTTTTGGCGGAAAGCTCAAAGCGGTCATCCATCCAACCCAGATAGGCCACAAAAATGGATGTGACAATTAAAGTGCTGAAGTAGCCAAATTGTGGCAGGTCACGGTTAAAGGCCAACCAAACAAGGGCAAAAGCTGTGGTCAACACCACAAAGGCATAGCCCCCACCGCGGGGTGTGGGTGTTTTGTGTGAACTGCGATCATTCACTTCATTATATAGCTTCAATGCTATACATTTTTTCATGGCTTTACCGGCATACAATGTGCCAACCAAAAAGCCTAAAAAAACGCATAAAAATTGCACCAGTCCTTCAGCCATTTTTATGTCTTTCGATATCTTGAATTAAAATTTCTATTCCCTTTTTAAAGGTAATTGGGCTGTATGAAAAGTCTTTTTTGGCTTCGCTGTGGTCAAAAGCCTTGTTTTCATTCAATCTCAGCACCTGCTCGGCTTTGAATTTGGGGTTTTTAAAAAGCTTTTCATAAAACTTTAACAGCATCCAAACAGGTTTGAGGGGCAGTGACACCACATGCACGTTTTTGTGAAGCTGCTGTGCAATAGTTTGAATGACTTCACGAAACGTTAATGGGTTTTGACCGCTGATGTTGTAAAATTTGTTTTGAGTATTTGGGCTTTGATAAGCTTGGACCAACGCTGTTGCCACATCGTCCACGTGGTTGGGTTGCTGTAATGCCTGACCCGAACCGGGGATGATCACAAGCGGACTTTTTTGAATGAAGCGCACTAGTCTTTCCATATTGCGGTCACCCTTTAAACCATAAATCATAGTGGGTCGTATGATGGTCCAATGCGGTATTTTTGAGCTTTGAATACACTTTTCGGCCTGTGATCGCACTTTTTTGGAAGGGGCATTGAGCTGGGTTAAAATGGCTGTGGTGCTGGTGAAAACTGCTTTTTGAATGCGGGACTCTTCACAGGCTTTAACCACCAAAGGGGCGTGGCCAAAACCAAGGGACGCTGCGTAGATGACACCGTCCACCTGTTGCAGGGCGGCTTTCAAGCTTTCTATGTCGTCTAGATTGCCGTAGGCCACTTTATAATGACCAGATTCGATGGTGGGCTTGATTGAACTTTTTCTTAAAAAACAGGTAACATCAGCACCTTGCGCTATCAGTTTTTGTAGGACACGTTGACCTGTAAAGCCAGAAGCACCAATGAGTAAAACTTTTTCTTTTGTCATTTGTGTTGGCTGATGGTGCGTTCAAAGATCATAATGTACTTTTTAGCCAAGGTGCTGTGCAGGTAGTTCTGGCTTACAAACTGACGACCTTGACGTCCCATTTGCTCTGCTTTAGCTGGGTTTTCGATCAATGTTTGCAGTTCACGACCTAAAATTTCAGGTTTTTCGGGTGGGCAAACAATGGAACTTTGGCTTTGGTTTAAAATGTCCGCCGCTTCACCTTGAAGCATCGCGACAATGGGCGTGCCCGCAGCCATCACTTCAAACATTTTAGAAGGGATGAATGTCGCAAATCCGGGAATGTCCTTGAGTGGGATAAAACAAGCGTAGGCAAGGTTATAAAAAGCCCATACCTTTTCTTTTTGTTGGGAGGGGATAAATTGGACGTTTGGCATGCCTTTGGCCAAGGATTCAATTCTAGCCTTGTCCGCACCGTCGCCAACAAATAAAAATAAAGTTTCACTGTTGTTCATCATCATCCGAGCGGCGTCGATAATCTGACCCAAGGCTTGGGACTGGCCATGGGTACCAATGTAAAGCAAAACCTTGGTCATGTTGTTGATTTGAAACTCGCTTTGCAAGCGGCTAACGTCACCATTTTTTTTAGGGTCTGTGGCGGTTTGCCATTCATCATCGCTGACACCGTTGGTGATGACATAAAGCTTTTTCGGGTCAATGCCACGGTCGGCAATGTTTTTGGCAAAGCCCTTGGTAACGGTCACAACAGAACCTGCTTTGCGGTATAAAAACATTTCCAATTTTTCAATTGTTTTAAGCACTGTTTCATTTTTAATGGTGCCAAGCTCTCTAAAAATGCCAGGCCAAAGGTCACGTACTTCAAAAACAAAAGGCACTTTGTGAATGCGGGATAAACGCCACGCCGAAATGACACAGAAAAATGAAGGTGAACTTGCCATGATAATGTCTGGTTTTTGGGTGAATTTTATTTTTTTATGGGCTTTGTAAACCTTCCAAGCGAAGGAAATGTGCGACCATGTCTTTTTAAGAAACTTGGAGTTAGGGGTGATGAAAAACTTGTGGCGCACAATGGTGTAGCCATCTTCCTCTTCCGTGAAAACCGCTTTTGATTTTTTGTAATCGGGGTGGTATTCCCCTTGTGGGTGGTTGGGCACACTGGTTAAAATGGAGACATCATGCCCTTGTTTGACCCATTGCTTAGCAAGACCACTTAAACGGGCGGAAGGTGCACCCGGCTCTGGCTTGAAGTATTGGCAAATGGTCCAGATGTGCATTTTACTTACTTTCTGTTGGGATCAGTTTGATGGTTTCGCCTGTTGTGAATGCCAGTTCTTTGACGCTAACGTCGATTAACAAATCGGCCCTTGGTGATTTGAAAATGACATGGTCATCCTTACTTAAAGGGCTTAAGGTCAGCGGCCATGACTTTTCGACAATGTCCCCTGCGGGAATCACGTCGGTGTCTTCAATTTTTACTTTGCGGAGAAGGGTGCCATCCTTTTTCTTGAAGGTGATATCCGCTTTGAATTTTTGAATGTCTTCCTTGGATTGGTTTTGGAAGGCGATGCGCAACATTACACGCATTTCACCAAACTGACCTTTGCTTAAACCGTCAGATTTTTCAATGCTGACAATGTGCAAAGTATCTTGCATTTTTTGCATCAGCGCTTTGTTTTTGGACTGAATTTTTTTAACGCGCAACGTTTCAATTTGGTTGAGGGTTTCGCCCAAGTTTTCAAGGGCGGTCACTTGCCAGCCACTTTCTTTTTTGTGGAGTAAAACTTTTAATGAAGAGCTAAAGTCCAAGTCTTGCCTTTTAAACAGCAAGTTGGCGGTCGCTTTTTGGTTGGTTTTTTGAACAACCTCAAAACCAAGGAATTTAAAAGACTCCCCAGAAAGGTCTAGCCACACTTTTTCTAAAATAGGTTTGTTGCTGTAAAGGTTTGTAATGTCCTTTTTAGCACTAAAATACCCGGTGGTGATGTAAGTGGTCATTTGGGTTTCAATGCTGTTGACCAGTTCAGGTTTGATGTAATCACTGATGCGGTTTTGAATTGTTTTGCCAATGTTTTTAATTTCACCCCAAAAAGACCCTTCCGCAGCGCTGCCTTTTTGCGGGTCTTCCATGAATTCTTTCAAAATGCTCTCGCTCAAGGATTGGGTGTCTACATATTGGGTGAAGGTTTTAAGCTGGCGTTTTTCAATGGCTACAGCAATTTTTTTCAGTGCAAATTCTGGGCTATTTTTGCTGTTTTTTTGCATGATATGCACAGTTAAAAGGGTGCCCAGTAAGGACAATGTGATGATGATTGCCACAACGAAGAAAGTTTTTTTAGATAACATGAATCAGTCCTGTAAAATTTTAATTGCCCATTTTATTGTGCAGATATTCTGCCTGTAATTTCCTTTTATGACAAGTTGTTTTCCTGTCTCGCAAATTCCAAAGTGGGGGGCATATTCACTGCCAGCGTCATAAAGGCGCCCACCTGCAATTTTAAAAGCAAGGCGTTTGCCTTTAGCGGTGGTAATTTCGGCCTCTTCGCTGTTGAGGATTTTGCACTTGGTTTCAGGGTGCAGGTGGAAGTGCGCCAACGTTTTAAAACCTTTTTTACAGTGGATGACATCCTCGCCGCGAATGTCGTTACCATCTTCAGATAAAAATATTTTACGGCTGTGGCTGGCATTTAAATGGGCGTAACCATCGTGGCTGACTTCTACCCCTGTGCCAACCTTTTCCTCTTCTTTGAAGGTGAAGTGAACGTTTTGTGGTCGCCTGCCGACGCGGAAGGTTTGCCAAATTTCGGCACTGCTTTCGCCATTGATGCTGACGGTGTTGTGGGCACCAGTGCTTCTAAAAACATTGCGTTTTTTGTGCTGGTAGGCGTAGGTGCCGCTGTTGACAAACACTCGTTCGTCGCCAAGGCACATTTCAAAGGACGCTGTGTCCGCATGGGCGTGGGCGGGCAAAAAGTCTGGGCAGCATTTGCCCACGTCCACCATCAGCATGGTGTCGTGATGCTCTAGCCTGACATAACCGGTGTTGGGCAGCTGTTTGGGGCGGCTGTCAATCATCCGACATCTTTTCCAAACCTCGTCTAAAAAGTTGGTGTTGCCCACAGAACCGTCGTTAAAAAGGGCAAGGCCTTTGTCTTTATATCGGTAAAAGTCGAAGGCAAGGGCCATCCGGTCAATGGTTTCAATCAACGCAATGGGCGGCGTTTGTCCAGCTTTTCGAATGAGTGCTGTCAGGTCCAGCAAGTCCACCAACACATCCACATGATAAGAAGGACTTTTTTCGTAATGGCCACCATCTTCATGAATTTGAATTTTGAGTTGATCCAACAGTAGGTTTAGTGCTTCAAGGTAAGTGGTTTGTTGACCTGGCAAGCAAAGGCCAATGTACACCATGGCTTTCAGGTTTTTAATCAGGTGGTTACCTTCCACATCCCATTCAAGGTTTTGGCTTAAATGTTCGCACTGCCTCAGTAGGCTTTGGTTGAAAAGCTCCTTCATGCCGGGGTCCATGTTTTCACTGATGTAGTGGTAATGGCTGAGCCAGTTGATCACACGGATGGAAAGTGGGTAGGGATGCCACGAAATTTTGTTGAAGTGGTTGCAGTTTAGAAGCCAGCTTTCAACCAGTGACTGCGCTGTTGTTTGGCCTTTTTCGGCATGGGTTCGAAGGTCGTTGATCCAGTTAAAGTAATGGAGGTTATAAATCCATAAAGCAGTTGCTCCTTGTGGGTACCATTTCACATCGTCACCGAAGTTGATTTCTTGGTTGATGAATGAGAATGTCTTTTTATGAACAATCTTGTCGGCTTGTTTTTTGTTGCCCTTCCATAGATTAGGTGGGGTTACCAGCAGGTTGTGGGGTGAGGTGATGCGGTCCTCTAAGTAAGGGTAAAAGGGACTGATATAATAAAGCGATTTTACTTTGTATTGAACACGGGTAATCACCTGTGAAAGTTTCAGGTGTTTGATGGTTCTATAGTTTTGTAAAATGTAGTTCAAGGCGTTCATTCCAGCAGTTTATCAACTGTGCCCCACACTGCAACTTTTTTGTCATTCTTTGCGGTTGGTGATGGTGCTTTTGGAGCACAAAAAACCCCTCGCGGGGAGGGGTTTTTAAAGTGGATGAGGTTACGCCTTAATGGGGTTGTTCTCGTCCGCCTCTTTGGCTTGGTCAATTTCTTGGTTGCCTTTGCAGGTAAACCAAAGGATACCAAGACCCAAAATTGCGGAGGTGAATGAGCCCAATAAGATACCAAGCTTGGCTTCTCGCAGGTAGTTCACAAGTTCTGGTGTGCTGCCTTGGTAAGCCAAGGTCGCAATAAAGATACTCATGGTGAAACCGATACCCGCGAGGCAGCTGACAGCGGCAACGTGGCCAATGCGCATGCCTTTTGGTAGTTTGGCAACTTTAATGGTGGTGAAGAACCATGTAAAGAAGGTGATACCAATGGGCTTACCAATCACCAAGCCTGCAATCACACCAAGGGTTACAGGTTCAAACAGGTGGTGGGTTGTAATGCCATCTAAGTTGACGCCAGCGTTGGCAAAAGCAAACACAGGCAACACCACAAAGGCGATAAAGGAGTGTAAGTCATGTTCTAGCTGACGAAGCAGTGAACGGCGCTCGCCTTTAATTTCAAGCGGAATCGCAAAGGCTGTGATGACACCTGCAAGGGTAGCGTGAATTCCAGATTTGAGCACGCAGATCCAAAGGGCAATACCAAACATCAAGTAAAGAGAACCTTTTGAAACTTTGAAGTAGTTCAGCAAGGCCAAGCAAGCAATGAAGCCAGCGCCCAGCATCAAGTTGCCAACGTCTAGGTTTGCTGTGTAGAACAATGCAATAATAACAATCGCACCCAAGTCATCAATAATCGCCAGTGCAAGTAAGAAGACTTTGAGAGCGATTGGCACACGTTTACCTAGCACGGATAGTACACCTAAGGCAAAGGCGATGTCTGTTGCGGTTGGGATGGCCCAGCCATTCATGGTGACGGCGCCGGCTTCCCCTGCGTTAATCAAGTAAAAGACATAACCAGGTACAACCATACCACCGATAGCGGCAACAATTGGTAAAATCAATTGCTCTCGGGTGGAAAGCATGCCTTCCATCACCTCACGTTTAATCTCCAATCCAACAAGGAAGAAGAAGATCGCCATCAAGCCATCGTTGATCCAGTGGATGATGTCTTTTTCAATTACCAAGGCACCAATGCCGACAACAGCTTTTGTTTCATGAAGGATGGAGTGGTAAGTGTGTGCTAGTGGGGAGTTAGCAATAATCATGGCCAAGGCTGCGCAGAAAATTAAAATAGCACCGCCGGCGGCTTCAAACTTTAAAAACTCTTGCAGCATGACAATTGGATTGTACTTTGGATTCACCAATGCAATGCTTTGCTGAGTTTTTGTTTTTTTGCTGTTTTCAACGGCTGCGGCAACGGTTTTAGGCGTTGCTTTTTTGGCAGCTGGCTTTTTAGCAGTTGTTTTTTTAGCGGCTGGTTTTTTTGGTGCAGCTTTTTTGGTCACAGTTTTTTTGGCTGTGGTTTTAGAAGCGGCAGGCTTTTTTGTCGCTGTTTTTTTGGTAGTGTTTTTTTTACTACCTTCAGCGGTCTTGGATGGTTTTTTTGTTGTTGCCATGATTTCATTACCCATAAGTAGTTTTCTTTTAAGGATAAAGAAACCAAGCCTTTTTAAGCAAGGGAAGAATGCGCTTTGCTTTTAAAATAGGGGCGGTTAAATGTTACTTTATGGTAGAAGTGCAACATATAACATTAGACGGATATTTTGTTACTGTACCACACGCCATGAGCCATCAGGTTGCTGGCACGCTGTGCCATAGGCGTTGTGAGGCTGACCTGAGATGTAAATTTTTTGTTCAAATTCTCGGCAATATTCACCACGGGCGCTTGTGCCTTCACGTACAGGTAACACACTGCCAGAGTGGCCACTTTTAGGGTTGTGCCAGTTGATTTGATGGCCCATGGGTGTGCTGTAAGCCGTTTGTTGCGCACGGTACAAATAAGCACGGTCGGCTTTATCAAGGGATGACCCGATGGAATCACCAAAAAGCGAACCAATCATTGAACCGCCAATAATGGCCGCTGTTTGGCCAGTGCCGCTGCCAACGTTGGAGCCTAAAACGCCGCCAATCACGCCACCTAAAAGTTTGCCAGTGTCTTGTTTACTGCTGCAACCCACTGTGGTGGTTGTAATAATGGCGAACATAAAAGCGTGGGCAAGGGTTTTCATACATGTCTCTCTTCGTTGGGTTGTGTTAATTTATTTATAAGCAGGGTTGGTAACATTTCAAGCGGTCGATGAATGTTTTTGCATTAAAACGGCGGCATTGCCTTGTGCTGCAAAGGTGTTTTCGGCTGGGTGTTCCCCTGCAAGAATGTTTAAAATGCGCCTTGTGGCTTGGCCATCACCGTATGGGTTTACCGCTGATGCCATTTTTTTGTAATAATCAGGGTCTTCCATCAATTTTGAAACAGTATTTAAAATGAGGGTTGGGTTGGTACCAACCATTTTAACAGTGCCTGCTTTTAGGGCTTCGGGTCGTTCAGTGGTGTCCCTTAGTACCAATACCGGCTTGCCGAGAGATGGGGCTTCCTCTTGCAAACCGCCACTGTCGGTTAAAATGATGTGGCTTTGGCACATGGCGGCAATAAATGTTGGGTAGTCCATCGGGTCAACTAGATGAATGTTGTGATAGCCTTTTAAAGTATCGTTCACAGGCCCTTTAACATTGGGGTTTAGGTGGACAGGGTAGACAATATCTACGTCATTATATTTGTCGGCAATGTCTTTGAGCGCTTGGCACAGATTGCTAAAGCCTTCACCATAGTTTTCACGCCGGTGCCCTGTTACTAAAATAACTTTCTGTTTGTTTTCAATAAAAGGGAACGGGTCAATGTTCAAGGGCTCAATGCGCTTTTGGGTTTCGTAAAGGGCGTCAATCACAGTGTTGCCGGTGATGAAAATATCCTTGTATACACCTTCGGCATTCAAGCAATGTGCTGCGGTTAATGTGGGCGCAAAATGGAAGTCGGCCAGCGGTGCAATCAACCGCCTGTTGCCTTCTTCTGGGTAGGGGGAAAGCATGTTGCCCGTACGCAAGCCCGCTTCAATATGGGCCACTTTAATTTTTGATTTTTGATAAAAGTCATAGTTATAAAAGGCAGCCAGTGCGGCTAAAAAAGCGGTTGTTGTGTCCCCGTGTACCATGGCAATGTCGGGTCTGTGATGGCTGAATACATCCTCCATACCGCTTAAAATACGGCCAGAAAGTTTGGCAAGGGGTTGGCCGGGTTGCATCACGTCAAGGGTGTAGTCGGCACGGATGCCAAACCAGTCCATCACTTGTTGTAACATTTCTTTGTGCTGGCCGGTGGAGCAAACAAGGCATTTAAACCTTGGGTCTTTTTGCATGGCAAGAATCAGTGGCGCCATTTTAATGGCTTCTGGTCTGGTTCCAACCGTTACCAAAACTTTAAGCGTCACGTGTGTGCTCCCTATTTTTTATTGTTGTGGGCAAGGCTGCGTAAGGTGGCAATGTTTGTTTTATATTCACTTTCTTGCGTAAAAATAGCGCTGCCTGCTACAAAACAGTTTGCACCTTTTTGGGCACAGTTGGCAATGGTTTGTGCATTGACACCACCGTCAACTTGCAAGGTTATGTCTCGCCCTGTTGCAACAATGGCTTGTTTGACTTCGGCAACTTTGTTCAGTTGTTCAGTCATGAATTTTTGGCCGCCAAATCCGGGTTCAACCGTCATCACCAGCACATGGTCAATGTGCTCAAGGTAAGGCAATATGCTTGAAATGGGGGTGTTTGGCTTTAATGTTAAACCCATTTTCATGCCAAGTGCGTGCACTCGGTCAATGGCTTGTTTGGGGTTTGGCAGTGTTTCAATGTGCAGGGTTAGTTGGTCGCAACCTGCTTTTTGGTAATTTTCCACAAGGTCTAGTGGGTTTGCCACCATGAGGTGTGCATCAAAAAACAGTTTGCTGTGAGGGCGCAGTGCGCGGATGATTGGTGGGCCAAAGGTAAGGTTGGGCACAAAGTGGCCGTCCATCACGTCTAAATGAAGCCAGTCCGCCCCAGCGGCTTCAATGGCCTGAGCTTCTTGTTTAAGGTTTGCGAAGTCAGCGCTCAGAAGTGACGGTGCAATAATCATCTTTTAGGCCTTTTTGCGCAGGCAGGCCGCAAAGAATCCATCCAAGTTTTCAGCAGGTGTGGTGCGCAACTCGCCATTTTCGTTGATGATATGCTCATTGCCGCCAACATCTTCAGGGGTAATTTTAACACGTTCAAAGTGTGGGTTGTTTTGCAAGAACTGCGCAATTTGATCTTCCCCTTCAGACTTGAAGAGAGAGCAGGTTGAGTAAACCATCACACCTTCTGGCTTTAAAATGCGGGCGGCTTCTTGCAAGATGCTTTTTTGAATTTGAATCAGAGACTTTACATTTTCTGGGGTGCGACTTACCAAAACATCGGGGTGTCTTCTGGTGGTTCCAGAAGAAGAACAAGGTACGTCCAGCAATACGCCTGCAAAGCTGTTTTTGTCAAAATTGGTTTGTGCAGCGTCGCCAATGGTGATCGGGCAGCTGACTTGACAGCGTTCAAAGTTCTGGCGCATTTTATCAATGCGGGATTCATTGATTTCAAGGGCGTGAACGTTGTGGTTTGGATAAAGGTCAATCAGTTGAATGGTTTTGCCTCCGGGTGCGGCGCAAGCGTCCAAAATGTCACCTTGTTGGTTGGACTTGGACAGTAAACGGGCGGGGATTTGTGCCGCCGCATCTTGCACGTAAACATGGCCTTCATCCCAACCAGGGATTTCAGTGATGGCAATGTGTTTTTTGCGCAGGCGGTAAGTTTCCTCATGGATGGGAATGTTGTAGTAAAACTCGTCAATATCGTCTTGTTTTAGTACATCATTATGACGGACACGAATGTCCACTTTAGCGTGTTTGAGCATGTGTTCAAAAATGGCTTCGCCACGGACTTGACCGTAATCCTGCACAATTTGTTTTTGGATCCACTTTGGAACATTTAAAGCGTTGATGTTTTGCTTGCTTAAAATGTCCCCGCCTTCACGTTGAGCACGTCGCAAAATGGCGTTGATGATGCCTGTTGCACGTACTTTACCACGGGTCTTAGCAAGCTCCACAGCGCCGTGAATGGCCGCGTGAGATGGAATGCTGTCCATAAATAAAAGTTGGGCAATGCCAATGCGCATGATGTTTTTTTCAAGGCTGTCATTGTCAAAGGGATGTTTCATGAATTTGTCAATCAGGTATGAAATTTCACCCATGTGACGTAATGTTGTACTGGTGATGGCTTTGGCTAGTTTTTGTTCACGCTCGCTCAGAGAGGGGAGCGCTCGGGACTCGGCCATTTCTATCGGCAAGCCTTTGATGATAATTTCTCGAATAATATTGACGCTTGCATTTCTGCTGCTCAGTGCTTCATCCATAATTTTCGTAATGCCCACAAGTTGAATATATAAATCTGCCCTAAATTTATAAGGTTTGTTCATATTTACGTTTTTTTTGAGAAAAAATCAACGAAAAATAAGGGTTTCACCAAATAATTCACTGAAATTCTTGCGAATGATGCTTTTTTGTGTAAATCTGAACCAGACACCACCGACCTTCGGGTTCCTTTTTTCGACTATGAGGTATACTCATGTTTAAATCTATACGAACTGCTTCCTATGCGCTCATTTGCGTCCTTATTTCCGTTTTAATTCCGTTTTCGGCATTAGCGCAGAATGCGAAACCTACACCACTTGAAAGCTGCGCTGAAGAGCTGGTTTCTGAGGTTAGATTTGACTTGTTTTCTAAAGATGAGTCATTAAAAGAAAGTGTTTATGTTGTGTTTTTTATGCGAGATGTGCACGACATTACAGGGCTTTATCAAAAAAATGCATCGGTTGTTGATGACTTTTCAAAGCGGTTTGTACAAGTAGAGCGACCTTATGTGCAGCATGCCTGCTTGAACAATCAAAAAGGTGAAGCTAACCCGCATTACAACGGTCTTATGACTTTGTTAAATGAGTTTTCTATCATCATGATACGGCAAAAAGACCTGCTGTACGAAGACTTTAAGTCGATAAATGCGGCGTTGACTGATTCTCAGTCCAAGTTTTTTGAGCATGTAGACAAAGACAAGTTTAATCGACTGTACGATGAGCTTGTGCGCAAAGACCACCCTGATGCTGAAAAATTTTTTGGTGCTTTGAGAAAGGTTCAGCGTACGACTTTAACCTATCAGGCTTTTGTGTTGAATGACGCATCTGAAAGTGAACTGGAAGTTTTACAATCTGCACAAAGTCAGTCCTTTGATACAGCGGTATTAGTTGTTGAGGAGCTGTTACAACAATATAATATATAGAAAATATAGCGCAAAAAGCCTCTGTTCATCAGGGGCTTTTTTTTGTATAGTTTCGTTTATGATGTTTTTAATATTTTTAGTTGTTTTGTTTTTAGAGCTTTTTGCGTTTTATGCTGTCGGTTCAGAGGTCGGTGGCTTTTATGTTTTTTTGTGGGTTGTGCTCACATTGCTTTACGGTGTTTCAAGGTTGAAGATGGGTGTAGCTGGTCTAGGGGGTTCTTCATCGCGCAATCAACAGCCGTCAGATCAGGTGTTGGATGGTTTAATTGCAGTGATGGGTAGTGTTCTTATTATTATTCCAGGGTTTTTGACTGATGCAATTGGTTTTTTAATGTTGTTGCCTTTTGTGCGTCATTTGTTACGCCATTCTATTTTAGACAGCGTGCTGGGCCGTTACACTTACGGCATGTTTAATGGTGAGCGTTTTGATGCGGTTAAAGAGCATTACCAGCAAAAGAAAAGTCAGCGTCAAAGCAGAATGCGGGATCCAGAGTCTTTAAGAAAACAAAAAGTTGTCGATGCAGACTTTGAAGTTGTTGATGAAGACTCTCAGTGTGATTGACAAATATGTGTCATTTTAGGGTTGGTTTTTCTATGTTTTAAGTTCTGTCTTTTAATTTTTAGATGTTTATATGTAACAGTTGTGTTGTTAAAGAAAAGTGCTCCTTGTAAGTTTTTTGCTGTCTTTGTTCACAAAAGATTGGGAGCTGTGCCATACTTGATATGTGTTCCTACATTCATTTTTGCATGTAGCATTTAATTTTTAAAGGGAGTGCACACAGCATTTGACGGCATTAATAACAACAATTTCATATTGGATTTTGGCATCTTTGTGGCTTTTGGTGCTGGTGCTGTATGTCGCCAATTTTAGTTATATCCGTAATGCTCGTGGCACTATTGGGGCCATGTTGTTGACAACTGGTCTTATTGCGGGGGTTGAGTTTTTCACGTCGGATATGTTCCGTGATTTTTTAAAAACATTTGCTATGCAAAAGGATTTAGCTTTTAACTCCTTTGGTTTTGATTTGGATTTGTTTTTAACCACTGAAAATGTGCGCTTGATTGCTGGTATTGTTCTGCTGGCAGTTCTTTTATTTTGGCTTATCCCGCTGGAGGTCAAAGAAAGGTCGAAGCTGGAACGCTGTTTGGAAGAAAGTGAAGAGCGCTTCCGCACCATTACAGAAAACACGACAGATATTACCATTATTTACAGGTCAGATGCGGGTTTTACATACATCAGCCCGTCTGTCTATAAGGTGATAGGTGTTAAGCCCGAAGGGTTTGCCGGCAAGGGGCCTGATGAAATTTTACACCCAGACGATTACGATGTTTTTATGAACGCTGTTTCTGTGGCTATTAAACATGAAAATAAAACAGTGGCTATGCCGGATTTTCGTGTTAAGGACGATAAAGGTAAGTGGGTTTATTTTGAAGGGCGGATGACCCATATGCCAAACGTGCGAGGTGTGAATGGCTTGGTTTTAAATTGCCGCGATATTCAAAAGAGAAAAGAGGCGCAAGAGCTTTTAAACCATCGCCTTGATATGGACATGATGATTAGCCAAATTTCAACAGAGTTCATCAATACCACAAACCAAAATATTGAAGAAAAACTTCAAAAAACTTTGGAAAAGTTAGGGTGCTTTGCTGAACTTTCTCATGTTCATTTTTTCCAAAAAAAGGATGCTCAAGATGCGTATCACTTCTTAATTGGTTGGTCGCATGATGATCATCCTTGTATTTTTGAAGATATAGAGGATATACAGCCTGACGCATTTCCTTGGATGTTTGAAAAATTAGAACTGTTGGAAACAGTTTATATTCCAGATGTTTTTAAAATCTCACCCAAAGCGAAGGCTGAGCGTAAATTCTTCACCGAACATGGCTTACGCACTCTATTGGTGATTCCAGTGAGTAAGGAAGGCGCATTAACAGGCTTTTTAATGCTAGACAGTGTGAGCTTACTTAAAAAATGGAATAAGCACGACTTGTCTCTTTTGAATGTGGTGGCAGAAATTGTATCCAATGCGTTAGAGCGCCATAGTGCGCAAGAAAATTTAGTGACCCTTTCAAGGGCGGTCGAGCAAAGCATGTCGTCAGTGTTGATCTTCACACCTGAAGCAGAAGTGAAATACGTGAACAAAAAGTTTGAAGAAGTGACAGGTTACAGCGCTGAGGAGTTTGTTGGTCGTAATATTCACGATTTTGAACATGTAGAAGGTTTTGATGAGAGATTTCAAGATGTTTTAAAGACAGTGCTTGAAGGGAGAGAATGGCGAGGTGAGGTTGTGAACCGTAAGAAAGACGGCTCAGACTTGTGGGAATATGTGGTTGTTTCCCCCATTAAGGATAGTCAAGGTGAAGTGAAACACATTTTAAGTGTTCGTGAAGATATCACCGAGAAAAAAGACTTTGAAGACAAGTTGATACATCAAGCAAATTATGATGACTTGACTAACATTCCTAACCGTGTACTGGCGCATGATAGATTGTCCGAAGCGATTACCCGTGCACAATTGAATAAAGAAAGTGTCGCTGCCATTATCATTGGTTTGGATACCTTTAAGAAAGTGAATGAAACGCTTGGCCACCACGTTGGTGACCAACTTCTAATTGAAGCAAGCTTGCGTTTGAAGCATTATGTGCCTGAATTAGGCACTTTGGCACGCCTTGGTGGTGATGAGTTTTTGATTGTTTTGCCAATCGATCATGATGACTATGCCGAAATTGTCGCTTCCCGTATTTTAGAGTCCTTTACAGACCCGTTTTTGCTTGGGGATCATGAGGTGACTGTGACGGCGAGTATGGGGATATCCATCAGTCCTAATGATGGTGATGACCCAAGTTTAATCTTACGTAATGCTGGCAGCGCTATGCACAAGGCGAAGGATTCTGGGCGTAATAATTTTCAGTTCTTCGCAGAGGAAATGCACAGCGACGCTTTAAAGCGTGTTCAGATGGAGGGTTACCTTAGACGCGCGCTGGAGTTTGATGAACTTGAACTTTATTATCAGCCCATTGTGGACACCGCCAGTCGCAAAGTGATCGGTGCAGAAGCCTTGGTGAGGTGGAGCAACCCGCAACTAGGTTTTGTGTCGCCAGCCGATTTTATTCCGCTTGCAGAAGATATTGGTTTAATTGTGCCAATGGGTGATTGGATTTTAAAAACGGCGTGTAAACAAGCGGCTGAATGGCAAGGGCAAGAAGGGTTCCCTTCATATGTCAGTGTCAATGTGTCGGTACGCCAGTTTAAAGGTCAAAACTTTGCGACAACGGTTGAAAAAACCTTGGAAGAGGTTGGCTTGCCACCTGAATGTTTGAAGGTGGAAGTAACCGAAAGCCTGTTGGTGGATGAGGAAGTCGGCGGCACTGTCGACACAGCGCTTCAAGCTTTGAACAACATGGGTGTGCACATTTCATTAGATGACTTTGGTACGGGTTATTCATCTTTAAGCTATCTTAAAAAATACAATTTCCACACATTGAAGATTGATAGGTCTTTTGTTCGAGATGTGCCTGACGATAGGGAAGACAAAGCCTTGGTAGAAGCAATTATGGCGATGGCGCATAGCTTGAAATTAGAAGTGGTGGCCGAAGGTGTGGAAGAGCAAGAGCAGATTGACTACCTTTCATCTTTAGGGTGTGATGCTTTGCAAGGGTTCTTTTATTCCAAGCCGTTGCCAGACAAGCAGTTTGCTGATTTGATTGTGAATTGGGACTTTGCAAAAGAAAAGTTTTAACAGTTCGTTCAGTTTTTGCGTGTCCTTTTATTGTGCTACAATCCATAAAATAATAACAAGGAATGGCAGACCATGAAATCAGGAAAATACGTTTCAAAAGTGCCAGATTCAACTGGTTATATTGAGTATACAAAAGAAGAGAACGCCATTTGGGCTGACCTTGTGTCACGGCAAAAGTCGATTTTGCCGGGGCTTGTGTGCGACGCTTATCGCCACGGCTTAGATGTTTTAAAATTGCCTGAAGACCGCGTGCCTCAACTTAAAGATATTGGTCAAGTTTTGAAAAGGGAAACAAATTTTGATGTGGAGCCTGTGCCAGCCCTTATTTCTCCGCATAAGTTTTTTTCATTGCTTGCGAACCGTAAGTTCCCAGCAGCAACCTTTATCCGCACAAGAGAAGAGTTTGATTACTTGCAAGAGCCAGATATATTCCATGAAATTTGGGGTCACTGCCCGATGTTGACACATCAAACCTACACGGATTTTATGCAAAAATACGGCGAGTTGGCCCTGAGTTTGGATGAAAAATACATCTGGATGCTACAGCGCCTTTTTTGGTTTACCGTTGAGTTTGGCTTAATTAAGGAGTCTGGCGCCAAGACGCCAAAGATTTATGGTGCTGGGATAGTTTCATCTGCCGGGGAAAGTCCATACGCAGTCCACAGCGATGTTCCCTCACGCAAGCATTTTGATATTTTAGATGTTTTTCGTACACCTTATCGTATTGATATTTTTCAAACGGTCTATTTTATGATTGAAAGTTTTGACGAACTTTATGATGTGGTGAGAACGGACCTTGTGCCTGTGATGGAAAAAGCCCTTGAAAAAGGGATGCATCCGCCCACGTTCCCACCTAAAGGTGCATAATCACAACAGCTAACCTTTTTAAATCTTTCAAACTTTCTTGCAGGTTTGTTATCTTTGTGTGGTAGTGGTTCATTTTGCTTTATACTATAATCATAACAATTGATAAGGGCGAGTTATTTGAAATTAAGGGTTTTAGGGTGCGACGGTGGCAGAGGCTTGGGTTATAACAGTACAAGCTTGCTTTTTAATGATCATATTTTGGTGGATGCTGGAACAATTCAAAGTGAGTTGACCTTAGAAGAGGCCTCAAAAATAACAGACATTTTTTTCACCCATTCTCATTTGGACCACTTAGTGGACTTGCCATTTTTGTTTGATGCAACGTTTGAGTCCCGTAAGGAGCCTTTGCGCCTTCACGGTACAAAACACACCATTGATGCGTTGATGAAGCATATCTTCAATGACACGATTTGGCCCAACTTTTCCAAATTACCCACAGCTGAAAAAGGACAGTTTGTGACACATGTCATTCAGGCTGACAATGTTTATGATGTTGCTGGTTTAAGGTTTACACCGATTGAGGTTAGTCACACAGTGCCAACAGTTGGTTTTAAAATTGAAGATGATAACGGTGCTTTGATTTTCTCAGGTGATACAGGTCCGGTTGATTCTATATGGGATGCTGCAAATGACTGCACAAATTTAGAGGCGGTTATTTTAGACCTTTCTTTCCCTGTGAGTGAACAGGGCGTTGCTGACCTTTCAAAACACATGACAGCAAGTGATGTGGAAGTAGAACTGAAAAAGCTTAAAGTGGATTGCGATGTTTACGCTTTCCATTACAAGGTTGGCCTTGCTTCGACCTTGGAAGTACAAACAAAGCAGTTGAAGCACTTTGGTAAAGAGGTTAAACCTCTACGTCATTTTAAAGAAATGATTATTTAGCGAAGACTTTACTCGGGAATCTTTTCAAGTTCAGGCGTGAATTTAAACAATTCTGAATCTACAGGTTTGTTGTATTTTTGGTTGGCGAATGTAATGTTTAAATTGGTACCAAATTCACCTTTTTGAGTCATGCTTAGTAGCTTGATGGGGTTGCTTTCAAAGCGCAAATTAAATTGTTGGGAGCTGTCGTCTGCCAGTTGTAGCGTGATGTTTATGATGCCTTCAAGTTCTTCACTGCTTAACACTTTAAAGTCTTCATCATTTAAGCGCAGTGGTTGCTTGGTTAAAAAGGAAGCAAAGCCAGATGACATGGGAATTTGTGTGGTTTGCTCGGTTTCAAAGTCATGGAAGAACATGCGACTGCCGGTGGAAACAATTTTTTGATTTTGAGGCAGCTGGTATTGCCATAAAAACTTGCGTGGTTGCTGGTAATAAAAAATACCAGAGCTGTAACCTTCGCTGGGAGTAAACTGCTGGAACGTGGCTGAGAATGAATTTAAGTTGTTTAAGTACTTTTCCACCTGTGCGACAACAGGGCTGTTTGCCAAGGCATTTAATGGTAAAAACAAGCTGAGGGCTAAAATATATCTAAACATATTGGCATTATGTCTTTTTTGCATTTTTCTTGCAAGTTTCTTTGTGATATTGATTAGAAATTAAAAATTTAAATAAAAGGTGTAAGTTCTCATGTTAACAGGTCCAGAATATATTCCAGAAGATGCAAAAAAAGCAGTCGTCTTAATGCATGGCTTTGGCAGTAACGGCGATGATTTGTTTTCATTGGTGCCCTATATTGCAAAAGATGGTTTTGAAGATGTTGCATTTTTTGCACCGAACGCGCCGACAACCACTCCGATGGGTATGGGTTATCAATGGTTTAGCGATAACGGTTGGACCTTTAACGACCGTGACGGTATTGAGCATGCAAAAGACCTGTTGGAAGCATATATTCAAAAGCATATCTGCAACAAGCTGGGTATTGACTTTAATGACGTTGCTATTGTCAGCTTTTCACAAGGGACGATGACATCTCTCTTTGCAGCACCAAGGTTTGAAAAGAAATTGGCAGCGGTAATTGCTTTGAGTGGCCGGATGATGTGGCATCAAGAGTTAGAAGATTTAGAAGAAGGTGAGTTTCATAAACCGGCTGTGCATATGATGCACGGGGAAGCTGATGAAGTTGTTGAGGTGGATGAAAGCCGCATTGCATACAGTGAATTAGAAGGCTTAGGCTTTGATGCTTTGACGCTTGATATTTTTGAAGATTTGGGACATGAAATTGATGAAAGAGTGGTTGGTAAAATTCAAAATTATTTGAAAGACTGCTTAAAATAAAAGAAAGCCCTCGAAGTGAGGGCTTTTCTTTACGTGGTTTGTAGGTTGGTCAGTTCCATTTTAAATGCGGCTAACTCTTTTTCAGCTTTTTGCATTTTATGGAGCCAGAATTGTGAAATAACCTTGCTGGTTTCTTGATACATTTCCGCCTTTGCTTTGCAGGTTTGAATCACGCTTTTTAAGCGCTCAATCAAAAGCTCTAATGCGTCCATATATTCATCACCAAGAAGGTTGACCTTTTCTTTCAAAGCTTCAAATTCTTGGCACATTTGACCGTGAATTTGTTCTTTTTTTGCAGAAAGCTCAAGGCTGAGGTTGTTAAACGACTTTTCAAGGTCAAACAAAATACGCTTTTGCATCGCCATTTTAATTTCACTGTCACTCGGTTTTAGTTTGTATTCAATTAGACCAAGGAGAGACATCAGGTCAATAACTCTGGCATGAATGTCCAAACAGTACATGAGCTTTGCACGCCATGTTTTTTGATTGCCTTCGTGGATTAAGCCATGCTCGTAGGAGTAACCAAATGCATGGTGCCCATTGTGAAAGCCTTCACCAAAAACCAAAATGGCAACAAGCCAATTGTCATGTGCTTGTCCTGTTTTATGGTTCTGGTAAGGTTTTTCGCCTTGCATGTGGCACAGGCTGTTGACCAAAAATGTTGCATGTTGGCATAAAAACCGTGCGGTGTTGATTGCCAAAATCATCATGGCAATTTCCCACATCAGCGGTGCCATGCTCAGTGTGCCAGTGCTGACAAACATCCAAAAGTTGCTTGAGAATAAACAAGCAAGAACAGTGGGTAAAATCAGTGCTGAAAATGCGTACAAAACAACATAATGTTTTTGTTGCCACCTTAAAATGGCATCGCTTTCAAGCTCTTTTCTTTTGCTGTCACTGTGGGATTTGTAGTCAAACTCCTTGACGTTGATGTAACACATCCAACCAACATGAGACCATAAAAAGCCCAGCCATTTACTTTTAAACTCAAGCGGGGTGTGGTGGTCTTGGCCAGGTTTATCTTCAACAAGGTGATGCTTCCAATGGCGCAATACCCATGAAATGGCATCGCCTTGCCCTGCAATGGAGCCGAAAATGGCACCAAACAAGCGCATGGCTTTGCTTGCGAACTGGCCTGCCCAGTTGTTTTTAAATTCAAATGACTTGTGTGTCCAATAACGGTGATAAACACCGATTGACAGGATGCACAGGCTGTACACAACAGCGACAATGCTGCCATAAAAAAGCCAGCCTCCTTTGATGAATAACAGCGCGATAAATGTTGGAATGACGACGGCTGGTAAAGCGATCAGCAATCCAAACATCAGCCAGCTAAATTGATGTAAATTCTTTTGGCTTAAGGGCTTGGGGATAGGTTCTCTTAGGTGAAACATAAAAGCCTCCTTAATTTGAGGTTGTATTATCAAAAGGTATAAAAAGATGTCTTTCGATTACAAATACATCTTTTTAAGACCTCGGACAAGGAAATACCTTATTGATAGTACTTATTATGGTTGTAGTGCGTTGTGTTTTCAACAAAAAGCTGTGGTTTTGTTTTATTCGTAGCCGCCTTCCGGGGGTTGTTGGATGATGACTTCCCTTTTGCCAACGTGGTTGGCTTCGCTGATCATGCCGTCTGCTTCCATTTGCTCAATGATGGATGCGGCACGGTTGTAGCCAATTTTTAAGTGGCGTTGAATGAATGAGGTGGAGGCTTTTTGTTCACGCGCGACAACTTCAATGGCTTGTCGGTAAAGCGGGTCGCTTTCATCTGTCGATGCTTCTGAGCCGTTGCCACCTGAACTGGTTGATCCGCCGCCGGCAGAGATTTTGAAAATATCAATATAATCGGGCTCGCGTTGCGATTTTAGGTGGTTAACCACAGCGTGGCATTCATCTTCATCAATGAAGGCACCGTGTAAGCGCTGTAGGCCGTTAGAGCCGTTTTCAAGGTATAACATGTCACCTTTGCCCAGCAGTTGCTCTGCGCCCATACTATCCAGTACAGTGCGGGAGTCAATTTTGGATGTGACGCTAAAGGAAATACGGGTTGGAATGTTGGCTTTAATCAAACCTGTGATGACATCCACACTTGGCCTTTGGGTGGCAACCAATAAATGTATACCAGATGCACGGGCCATTTGCGCCAAGCGTGCAATGGAGATCTCCACCTCTTTACCGGCCACCATCATTAAGTCAGCCAGCTCATCAATCACGACCACAATGTAGGGTAGTTCAGCTTCTGCAAGAGGCTGTTCTTCGTAAGTGGGTTGTCCTGTTTGTGCATCAAAACCTGTTTGGACCTGCTTGGTTGGGATTGTCCCTTTTTTCTTCATATCCGCAAACTTGGCGTTGAAGCTTTGCATGTTTTTCACGCCCATTTCGCTCATCATTTTATAGCGGCGTTCCATTTCAGCCACCACCCATTTGAGCGCTGATGATGCTTTGTGTGGGTCAATAATCACTGGGGAGAGCAGGTGCGGAATGTCATTGTAAATGGAAAGCTCCAGCATTTTAGGGTCAATCATGACAAAGCGCAATTGCTCTGGTGTCATGCGGCATAGCAAGCTGACAATAAAACCGTTCATCGCAACAGACTTACCCGAGCCGGTGGTTCCTGCAATCAGTGCATGCGGCATTTTGGAAATGTCTGCAACAACTGGTTGGCCTGCAGTGTCCACACCCATGGCGACGGTTAGCTTGCCAGTGTCAGCTTCAAACAACTCCGTAGAAATAATGTCCTTAAAAGTAACCATGAGGCGTTTTTGGTTTGGCATTTCAATACCAATAACACTGCGACCTGGAATGGGTGCAATACGGATGGCTGTGGCACTCATGGCACGGGCAAGGTCATTTGAAAGACCAACTACGGTTGACGTTTTAACGCCAGCGGCAGGTTCTAATTCATAGATTGTAATCACAGGGCCTGGGCAAATTTTGGTAACGCTCCCTTTCACTCCAAAGTTGGCCAATTGCTGTTCAATCATGCGAGCATTTTGTTGCAAGGCGTCTTCGCTCTCACCTTTGTTGTCAGACTTGTTTTCAGTAAACAGGTGTAAAGGCGGCATTTGATAGGAATTGTCTTTGAGGTCCAGCGGTAAAATAGTTTGTTGCTCTGCCATCCGCTCTTGCGTGATGGTTGCCTTGGTTGGTGCCTTTTTTTGAATGGTTGGCTTTTGCACTTTTGCAGGTCTTGGTGAAGGCAAGGGCAGGTCAATCTGCATGGCTTTTTTAAACTTGATACGTGCAATACCGCGGATGGCAATCAAAGCCCAGTGGCGAATAAACTTTTCACTGACCCGTGCGGCGTGGAAAATGTCCAACAAGGTAATGCCTGTCCACAGCATAACGCTCATTAAAAAAACAATTCCAGCCAATGCTGCAACGGCAAATGTGCCCATCAAAGGCTCCATGATGTTGACAGTAAGTTTGCCAATAATGCCGCCATTGCCAATGTTGTTTTCAATGGGCCAATGGGGTAGAACGTTCCACATTTGGAAGATAACTGTGGTTGAAATAAGCAAGATAGGTAATGTTAGAATGCGAATGTACCGGTCTTGCGACTCCTTATGCATTAACAATTGCAACGCGTAAAAACCGCTGATAATGGGCAGTATGAAGGAGGCGATGCCGAAGTACTCTAGCAAAATATCACTTAAATAGGCGCCAATAAGGCCGGCTTTGTTGCTGACGGCAAAAGCTGGACCAGCAACGCTCAGTGAAGGGTCGTTGGGGTTGTGGGTGGTGAGGCATATTAAAAAATAAGCTGTCAGCGCTAGCATAAACAAACCAAAGGCTTCGGCAATGCGTAAGGACAAGAAGTTGCTTTCAACTTCTGTTGTCTTGCTGTGCCTTTTGGGCCTTGTTTTGTTTTGTGTCTTCTTCCCCATACATTTATGTATAGCTAAAATCAAAGATGCCCTCCAGCGAAAACGTTGCAGATTCACAAAAGGGAACTCTCCTTCTGTTGTCAATTTCCCACAAAAAAAGCCCCGCTGAAAGCGAGGCTTTGTGAGTTTCTTAGAGATATAACTCTAACTTAGAAGCTCCAACGTGCTTGTAGCATACCAGTGTGAGCAAGGAAGTCTTCTTTAACTTCTGCGTCGTAACCAGCTGTGAACTCGAATCCAGCAGTTGTTACAACGTTTACACCAGCACCTAAACCTAGAGAGTGGCGTGCAATGTCAGCACCTTGTGCTGTAAATGCAGTACCACCACCTAAGAAGGTTGAAGTTGTTTCTACTTCATCACCAATTGCGTCGTAAGAGTACTTCGCACGTAGGTAAGGCATGTATTCAGAGCCATCACGGCCTGTGATGTTCCATTCCATGTCAGCCCCAAGAGAAACAAGAAGTGCAGATTGGTTATCAGTGTCAACGGACTGACCGTTCGCACCAGAGCCTGTTTCTGTGTAGTCATCTGTTTCTACCATGATGTAGTGTAGACCAAAGTTAGGTGTTACACGTGTGTTTGCCCAGTCGTAAGACTTACCAACTTCACCTTTAACAGAGAACTGGTTACCATCGTAATCAGCTGTGTAAGTGTCGTTTAGGAAGTCTGTACGAGAACCTTCGTGCTCGTTGAAAGCGTATGAGATCATACCATCAACGTACATGTCGTTTGCAAGGTCTTTAGAGCCGTAAGCAGTCAACTGGTAAGTGTCGATATCTGTTTGAGCGTTGTTCGCTTGGTCAGAGTCAACGTCTGCTTTCGCGTAAGCGAAAGCAACACCAACGCGTCCACCGTGAACGATTTCGTCAGTGTCCACACCGATGGCAAAACCACCTGTTGTTGCGTCAAAACCTTTAACGCCTTTGCGCTCGTCTTGTTCAACGTTTGTACCGAAAGCTTGTAGCCACATTTCGCGGTTCGCCATCATGTGCTCACCTGCAACCATGCCACTGCGGCCGTTGTCTGTACCTCGTAGCAATGCTAGACGGTTAGAAACTGTGCCAGTAGAAGCAACAGATGTGTTGATAGAAGCTGCACCAGCACCACCAGAAACGTCAGGAGTCAAAGACTCAAGAGCTGTGTCAACGTTGTCACTTGCAAGAACTTCTGTGTAAAGAGAAGCTAATGCAGAGCTGTCAACAGAGCCTGCTACGCCTTTGTTGTTGCCACCAGTTGCGGCACCGGCAAGGGTTGTTACACCAGTGGTTGCAAGGTTGATTTCTAGGTCATAAGCAGTTGCTGTATTGGCAGACCATGTATACTGCAATAGTCCGTTGCTAGCAACAAAGTTGCCAGTTGTTGGAGATGCAGCAGATGTACCTGTTACGATGTCTGCGAATGTATCGCCATCTATGTCAGAAAGGTCAACGCTTTGAGCGATTTTAATACCTACTCGAGAACTTGAAAAGTCTACGGCTTCGCCTGATGTCAAGGTTGCGTATGCACCTGCCCCGTCAACTTCTAGTAGAACTTTATTTATGTTGTCTACTGAAGTAACAGTAAGGTCACCAGCTTTATCAACAGCTACTTTACCTGCAGAGCCGATGAACAAGTCACCAACTGTGTGAGATGCAGCACCAAAGTTCATTGTGCCAGTAACATTTGTGTCAGCGCCACCAGTCAAAGCACCTGTGAAGGTTGCTGTACCTGCAACTGTCGCACTTGTGTCAACAACAGAAGCACCTGTGATGTTAAGAGTTGCGCCGTTAGCTACTGTTAGGTCAGCTGTTTCAGTGCCAGCGATAGAGTTAAGAGTAACGTTACCGCCGTTGATGTTAATGTCTTCTACGTTTGTAAGCGCAGCAGAAGAATTAACCCAACCAGAGTTTACAGTGAATGTATCATCTGCAGCACCTGCAGTGGCACCTGTGAAGCCGTCAATTTCTGTTTGGCTTGCAGATGTTGCGCCGCCAGAAATAATAACTGTTGCGGATGTGCCACTTGCTGTGATTAAGCCGTTGATAGCTGTATCGTTACCAGTAAGTGTAATTGTGTCTGTGCCAGCAGCTGTAATTGCACCTGTTGTACCGCCGTTTACTGTTAAGCTGTTAATACCAGCGCCTGTGTTGATTGCTCCAGCAGTGCCAGAAACTGTAAGAGTATCATTGCCAGCTCCTGTTGTAATGTCACCAGATGTACCAGATACTGTTACAGTATTTGCGCCGTCTCCTAAGTTTGAAGATCCGGACATTGTACCAGAAACTGTTAGGGTGTCATCACCAGCGCCAGTTGCTAGAGATGTGAAAGCAGCCGTGCCAGATGTATTAGATACAGTCACAGTATTGTTACCTGCACCAAGGTTTACTGCACCAATTGTAGATGCTCCTGAGCCTGTTACAGTTAAAGTATCAGCGCCTGTTCCTGCGTCAATCGCACCAGTAGTGGCTGCTGTAACTGTGATGTCAACATTGTTTGTTCCTGTTAGTGCAGAAGCGTCAATGTCGCCAGCAGAAGCTCCACTGTTTACGTTAAGAGTTGTACCGTCAACATCGGAAACAGTAATACCATTCCCAGTACCAGCAGTCAGCGTTCCATTAACATTTACAGTATTGTTAGCACCAACGATAGAAATGGCATCAGCATTGTTGGTTGTGTCTATGGTGACAGTATCAGAAACGCTCAAGGTGTTGTCTGTGCCTGTAAGAATAACAAGGGCAGTTGTTTGTCCAGCGGCGCCTGTAATATTATGGTCGATGTTGATTGATGTGCCTGTTACATCTGCAGCAATGGCGATAGATTCATCTGCACCAAAAGTGATTGCTCCAGTTGTCTGAACTGAGTCGCCGTTGTTAATTGTTGTGCTGCTATCAGTATCTGTATGTGTGAGCGTACTTACACTGCCTGTAGACCCATCTGTAATGCCTGCAGCTGCTACATCAATATTTGCAGCATTTGCAATACCAGCAACAGAAATCGCTGAAACCAACGCCGTAGACGCCAGTAAAAGCTTTGTGTTTGTTGAAGTCATTATTTGTTTTCCTTAATTATTTATTTTTCGTTACATAAACAAATTCTCTCTCATGAAGAGTGGCATACTTAAAAGGATAAGCCTGCCGAATGCCCAAAAAAATTCAAAAATTTTGAAAGTTTCGAACAAAAGTGCCTAGGTATGCTATTCTATTTTTCAGGTGGTGACAAATATAAATCGGGAGTTTATCTTTAAATGTTAACAACTTTTAGGTGTGTCTATCGTGCAATTCCCTTGTTTTGTGCGGTTCTTGTCCTAAGTGCTTGTGCTAAAAAGAATTTTGTGCTGGAAAATGTTGAAATGTACGACAAAAAATTGTGGGTTTTTGACCACGATTATGCACCTGTTGCGCTGGGTTTACCACAATTAAAAATTGTAGACAATGTGGGAGGGTCAATGCCTGTTTACATCGAAGGAGACGGGCGTGGCTGGGTGACACGGAAGAAAATATCGGATGATCCAACTCCGGGTTTTTCACTTGTTTTAAGGTTGATGCAAAAAGACAATCGGCCGTCCATTTATTTAGCGCGGCCATGTATGTATCATTTAAATGATTTATGCCACAGCGACCACTGGACAGACGGTCGCCATGCGGCTGAACTGGTGGACGTTATGAACGAAGCATTGGATGCGGTGAAGCAAATGTATGATGTTTCTAGTTTTGAGTTGATTGGCCACAGTGGTGGTGGTGCTATGGCGGTGCTGATGGCGGCAAAACGTCAAGATATCAGCCAGATTGTGACCGTTGCTGCTAACTTGGATGTGGCCTATTTTACCGATATTCACCATGTGAGCGAGATGAAGGGATCGTTAGATCCTATTGATTTTGCGCATCAGGTTTCACACATTCCCCAACTTCACCTAGTGGGTGGGGATGATGACGTCATACCATATAAGTTGGTTGAACGATATGTGCACCAAAGTCAGTCACCTTGTGTAAGGTCTAAGTTAATGAAAGGCTTTACGCATTTGAAAGGTTGGGTAGATGTGTGGCCAAATGTTGCGCAGCTGAACCATGACTGCTAGACTAGTATCGTATGTGATACTTTAAACAAAAAGAAAGAGAGTGTAAGTTGAAAAATTTGATTGGCGTTGTTTTGGGAATTGTTGTTCTAGCTTTGGCTGGGGCAGTTGTATTTAGCTCTCAAATCGTTCAAACTGCGGTGGAGGAAGTGGGCAGCCGTGCATTGGGTGTGCCTGTTACGTTAGAAAATGCCCATGTGGGCTTTTTATCGGGTTCGTTTAAATTGCAAGGCTTGAAGGTGGCTAATCCGTCTGGGTTTGAAAAAGACCGTGCTCTTTCTTTTAGTGAGGTGGAGGTTCAGGTTGAACCAAAAAGCCTGATGTCCAACAAAATTGTGGTGAACAAGATTGCTGTGCGCGCACCTGAGGTTTTTTATGAAGGTAACTTGAAAACCAATAATTTTAAAGAATTTAAAAAGTATCTTGAACATCAAAAATCACGCAGTGAAGTTTCTGCGCCAAAGTCGTCTAAGGCGGAGCGTTCTGTTGCTTCAACCTCTGCACCTTCCCAGCAAAAAGTACAAATTGATTATGTGTTGATTGAGCAAGCGGCCATGCATGCATTGTTAAAAACACCTGTGGCGGAAAGAGAGTTTAACTTACAGCTTCCAAAGGTGGAAATTGAAGGTATTGGCAATCAAAAAGAAGGTGTTGATATTCAACAGGCATTGCAAACTATTTTGCAGCCATTTGTTATGCAGATTGAAGCAGTTGCACTGAAAAAAATAGAAGATGAAGGCATGAACGGTGTTTTGGAAAAGTTAAAGCAAAAAAGTGGCCCAATGTTGGATAACATTCGCAATTTGTTTTAAATAAAATATCGAAAAATAAAAGCCCTGCAAAATGCAGGGCTTTTTTCGTTAGGCTTCTTCAACGGTTGTGAAAATGCCATCAATGGTGTTGATGTGATTGGACGTTTCAATGTCAAAACTCTCACTGCGTTTTACAACTTTAACTGACTTGATGTTTTCGTCAAATTCAGCGTCGTCATAAACATTGCAGAGAAGTTCATGGTATTGCGCATCCAATTCACGGGCACCTGTTTTATTGGCAATGGCATTTTTCGCAATTTGCTCAATAGCCGGTTTGGTGATGCTTAGTTCCACGTTGTTATCAAGGCGGGCAAACAACTCTTGCCACTGATAATAAATACTATTGGGAACATCCAGTTGAATGCGAATTAGTTCATCTTCTGTTAGTTCCAGTACGTATGAACGGATTGGGAAGCGACCTAATATTTGCATGTTGAAGCCCCAATGGCTTAACGCTTTAAAATCAATTTTGTCGGCAATTGAATTGCGGTCCGGTGTTTCAGTTGTTAAGCGCTCTGCGCCATAGCCAATACTACCTTGTTGAGAAAATAATCCCTCAATCCCTTCAAACGCGCCCATGGCTACAACGGTGATGTTGTGTGTGTCCAGGTAATGCGTATCCGGTGATATTTGGTTTTCTTTAAAGGGGACTAGCCCTCCTTCAATAAAGGTTAGCAGGTCATTGATCAGGCTTTGTCTGAATCTTCTAACGGTTGAGTCAGGGTCGTTGCCGCCAATTTTGTCCCATTCGTCTAAAACAAGAATGACAGACCCTGCCTTTTCAATGTCTTTTCCACAACGTAGCCAAATGTCACGTGCCAGCTCATCGGTGTTTTTGCCTTTGTAGCCCGTAGGCGACAAAGATGATGCATCAACAATAATCACTGGAATGCCAGTTATTTCAGACAGTCGGCGCCAGATTTCCGTTTTACCGCAACCTGAGGGGCCATGAATTAAAGCGTTTTTCTTGCGCAGTTTTACACCGTTGACTGTTTTGCCAAAGTTTAACTCAATATGATGTTTTACAAGGCGAACGCAGTCACGTTTTGCCTTAGTTTGGCCGATGACATTTTCGTCTAAATAAGACATAATGTCTTTCATCTTGAGGGATGTTGGGCACTTTTTGTTTTTTTTAGCGGTTACAGCTTCTTGTAACAGGGTTGCACCGCTTTGTAGAATATCAATTTGAGTTTCCTCACCATTGAAAGTGACCTTGGCATTTGGCCAGTTGAATTTTTCATGTTGAGAGTATGAGTAAAGCTCTTGTGCATCATGAGTTTTTAGTCCGCCTTCTGCAAATTGTTTTAAAACAAATTCTCCACCCATGCGAAATGAAGTGGCAACAGCTTCGTTCAGTTTTTTAGGTTTGATATGAATAGTCATAAGACTACCTCCAGCGCATAGATGCGCATTAGTGTGTAATAGGTTGTAAGAGGAAAACTCTAATAAAAGATTTGGTAAAGCTTATGATTAAATTGTGTGACGTTGTTGTGCGGTTTTCAAGCGGTTTTGTATTTTTTTTGTGTTGAATGATTTAAGTGTTTGTTTTATCAGAAAGATGGCTGCGTGATGTACAATGTGGAAGCAATGTCGTTAACGTCTTTTTTAACCTGGAAAGTGTCCACATTCGATGTGTTGGGGTAGGAAAGCATGGCTTGTTCTATAACACTGCAGGCCTCTTCATATGAAAGGCTGCGCGCAATCACTTCTGCCCCCTTGCCATGGACATGCGCAATACCATACGACCCATCGGAAGCTAAATAAACCCTAAGCGGGTAAAGATCACTCATTTGCAAACCCCTTTAATAACATGTTGTTATTGTAATAATATGGGTCAGGTTTGGTGACAAGGCAATACCCCTTAAGGCATAAGTGTTGGTAGGACTATCCTTACCAGCTGCCAGTATTAGGCATGGAAGACCATGGCTCTTTAACGTCCAGTGCGTCACCTTTTTGAAGTAATTCAATGGATATATTATCAGGCGTTTTGATGAAAGCCATGTTGCCATCACGTGGCGGTCGGTTAATGACGACGCCTGCATCTAATAGTTTTTGACACGTTTCGTATATATTATCCACGCGATAGGCAAGGTGGCCAAAATTGCGTCCTTGGTTATAATCTTCAGTTTTGCCGTTTTCATCTGGCCAGTTATATGTCAGCTCTAACAAGGGTGTTTTGTTAGTCTTTGCTTTTTGTGCATCGCCCTCTGCGGCAAGGAAAATCAATGTAAATCGGCCTTTCTCGTTTTCAATGCGGTTTGTTTCAATAAATCCAAGTTTATTGGTGAAGAAATCTAATGTTTCATCCACGTTTTTAATGCGAATCATGCTGTGTAAGTATTCCATAACTGCCTCCTTTGTTCTTTTTATTATGGTTTGATTTCTGTATCGTCCCATGCAAAAACCTTCCCAGTGTCTGCATGGGTTTTGGTTTGAATGGTCTGAATCAGCTGTTTGCTGGAAAACTCAGGAGAGAACAGCTTTTCAGGCTTTACATTTTTTTGAAAAGGCTTTGAAAGCGAACTTTTGACTGTGCCTGGGTGTAAGCCAATGATAATAGATTCCTTGTTGGTGCGTGCCATTTCAATGGCGAAAGTTTTGATCATCATATTCAGCGCAGCTTTTGAGGTGCGATATGCGTACCAACCGCCTAAATAATTGTCCGACACGCTACCTACACGGGCGGAAAGTGCAGCAAACAAAATAGGTTTGTTATGATGCATTGAAGGAAGGAAGTGTTTGGCTATCAAGCTTGGGGCAACAGTGTTAACGGTGAATAGTTCTGTCATTTTATCGGCTGTTATTTCTCTCATACTTTTTTCAGGCATTATTTCAGGATTGTGGAGCATTCCTGTAGCTACCATGACCAAGTCCAGCGGTTTTGTTTGAGTTGCTGTTTGTGCAGATTGTTGTATGTTTTGCTCATCTAGGTAATTGATGATGTGTGGAAATACGTTCTTCTGCGTTGTTTGTATGGGTGTTCTAGAAAAGGCGTGAATGTCCGCTTGGGGGCACTGTTTGCTTAAAGTGTTTATGAGGGCTTGCCCAATGGCCCCGTTAGCCCCAATAATGGCGATGTTTTTGACATTTTTTAAGTTGAACATGAATTAACTTTAACACAAGAAAAGTTTGAAGGTCTAGTTTTGTGAGGAGTGGTTTGATGATAAAAAAAACACGCTGTCGGGCGTGTTTTTAAAATAAATGGTGGTGGAGTGTTCAGCTTCTTCTCATAGCGATGCAATACTCTGTTGTTCGACAATTTACAGCGTATTTTTGCAGGGAATTGGCAGGGAAGATGTAACATGTGATTTTAATCTTATCGCAATAAAAAAGCTCCCTGCATAAGGCAGGGAGTTTTCAATCGTCTGAAAATTTAAAGGTTAAGCTTCTTCATTCTTGTGAACAATAGCTTTATCCATGCTCATTTCATAAGAGCGCATTTGAAGTGAATGCTCAACACCCACACCATAAATAGAATGACTGCCATCGACACGTTTGTGACGATGTTCTAGCCTTTCAATTTGTTCCTTGTGGTATGCGCGGCTTGCTTCTGTTTCATACAAAGGCTGCATATGTGGCAAGAATTGACTGTTTTCGTAAACCAATTGCATAGGCACATAAAATTGCGTGCCAGCGGGAATTGTTTTGTTATTGTGTGGCCTGTTGGGGCGGTTTGAGCGAAGTTTCTTTTCCAATACACCATTTTCAGGAATATCGAATTGATTTTCATTAACGATGACATCGCCTATAAACCGACCTGAATCACCTAAAAAACGCAAACGGTTTAAGGCGCCAGGCAATGAGTTCTTCGCAGGGTTTCCGCTTAGCTTCATGCTTTCCCATATGCCGTCGCTTGTTCCTGCATATTTTGAAACAAATTCAACATTGACAAGAGGTTCTTGTAATGTTGCGCCGTCACGTGCCAGTTCACCTTTAAATTGTAGATATTCACCAAACATCCAAATTTCGCCTGTACAGTCTTGATCAATCAAAGACTTTACGGTTATGGCGCTGAGACCGCCGCTGGGCGCAATTTTGACATATTTCAAGCCAGCGGCATCCAATTGCGCACGTGCCCATTTTGAAATTTCCGCCAAGTCACCACTATCAATACGAATACTGTAACCTTTTGGCTGAAGCTCGCTTAAAACCATAATGGCGTCTTCTACGCCAATATAAGGGTCAATGGTGTCCACCAATAAGGTGTAATTTTCAGGATATGTTTCTATGATTTGACGGTAAGCCCAGCGTTGTGCCTCACGCAAAGACTCTTCATCGATAACCATTTCCACATCTGGGTGGTGCTCCAAATAAACTTTAACGGTTGGCTCTAGTTCAGGACTCTTTTCAAAGAAGGAAGCCATCGGCAAATCTATATCGTGGCGTTCTTTGAAATATTCTTCCATAAGAACTTGCATGGTGAAGTGATCCACCGTACCGCTCCATGGAATATTGAACATGCGGCCAGCTTTAACGTTTGAAGTTGCATCGGCACCTGCAATGTAAGCTGAACGAGATGTCCAAACTCCGTCAGTGTCGTTACTGCGGCGTAATGCAGCTTCTAGAGCCAAATGCAAAGGACGCATAACATAGCGTGCACGTGCCATTTTGGTGGCAACGCTACTGCAACGGCGCATGTGGTTGGTGAACATAGATTCCACCCACTTAATTTGCCATTTTGGTCCATGAAAGCGCACTGCAGGTCCAGGGAATAAAACTTCCCCATCGCGTACAGCATAAACTTTACCTTCAAACTTACGGCCAGCGGCCATTTGAATGACTTCTTCTTTAACACCTTTGTCACGTAGTGCATTTTGTACAGCTTCATCAACTTCCCAGTCTTCTAGTTTATGAAGAAGCTCCCATAAACCAGCTATAACTGTGTAGTTTACCTTTTCTGAATCTCCCCGCAAAACAAGGTTGGTAACACCCCATTCGTCGGGGTTGCGCATGGCGTTGAGAATAATAGGTAAGGTGGTTAAATGATAACCATCTGTGTCTTCCGCTGCAGAAACAGCGTAATTAAACGGGTTTTTAGATTTTGTAGTCATAAATTTCCTCTGTGTAAGAGTAAGTTCGCTAGAAATAGCGTGAAAAAAGAAATGTGTTCCTGATTTTTCTGCCGTTTGTTTTTAGCATTAAAAATGTATGTATACAAGAAAAAACACCTCTAACTATATGGTTAGAAGTGTTTTTTACTATCGATATAAATTTTGCGTCTAAATAAGCACGAACAGCGTGACTTAAAAGTGCGGTTCGTTGACCCTTTTTAAGATATTCGCGAATGTCTGTTGCGCTTCCTTTGATAACACTTGCATCTATGTAGAAAATGTTCGGGGTTGCGCTCCAGTCAAAAACCTTTTTGTCATGTAAAATATTTGGATATTTTTTTAATGCTTGTGAGGTTTGAATTCTATGTAAAGAACAGTCTCTACCGACTACCAAGATAGGCATCATGTGAAGAATTTCTTCCCAATATTTCCATGTATGAAAATGCATTAAGTTATCGCTGCCCAACATCCAAATAAATGGATGGTTGGGGTAACGTTCTTGCAACCTTTTTAAAACAGAATAGCTGTAATAAGGTGATGAATTGTATTTTCAAAGTCGCTCACTTTAATCCTTGAGATTGAATTTGGCACATGGCGAAGCGGTGCTGGTAATCAGCCATATCATATATAGAGTTATGTGGATTTTGTGCCGCTGGCATTAACCACACTTCATCTAAAGTTGCGCCACATTCGTTTAGTCTTTCGTAAATCATTTTTGCAATGCCTAAATGGCTTTTGTGGATGGGATTAAAAGACCCACCTAAAATGAGAACTTTTTTCATGCTCTAAGCCCTTTGTTATAGAAAAAGAGCGCCATGGCATTTGCTTCGTGCTGGTGAAAAAATTGAATATTTTTCGGAACATGGAGATGTTGCAACAGCTCATGACCATCATAAGGTTCTAAAAGCGGCTTCTTACGGTAGCTGGTTGAAAAACCAAATTTGTAAGGTTTGGCTGGCAATTGTTCATCTGTTGGCTTTGCTTGCTTTTCTAAATAATGCGCCAGCGGTTCTTCAACAAAATAAGCGACAAAAGTTGCGTCGTGTATTTTATTGCTATCATCTGTACGCACCATAAGGCTAGCAACAGGTTCACAGCGGTTGATAAAGTCAGACTGCGAGACGATTTTTGCAAAGCCAGAGCCCATTTCTTCGACACATTCACGATATATTTCTATACGCTTGTCTTGAACTGTGCCAACGGGATTTTTAAGGTAATCACCACACTCTGCAAAGCCACCATAAAAGCTATGTTGGCCAGAAGCCGAGCCATCTGCATTGCGCCGTTCGGAAATGTAGATAGTCAGCTGACTGTTGTCCCAGCGGTAAAAAATAACACCACCGCAAGGTGATGCCTGTGGGTATTTATTAGACATGTTTTCTCTCCTATCTTAAAAAAAAGAAGGAGCTCTCTTGAGAGTGCTCCTTCTTGAACGGTTTGTGAGTTTATGATTCTGGTACCCCTTGTAAGAAGTTGTAACCATTCACATTTGGCATGCGGTACTGAACACCAATAACAGCGCCTTTTGTGACTTTAGGGCCTTTGGGCAGTTTGTCAATTTTATGATGATTCGGTGTGATTCTGCGAATGACACGTCGTACATCTACGGCGAGAATCTCATCTGAGACAATTTCACGAGGGTGAATCCGTTCTTCAAGAAACTGATAGAGTATAGCGTCAGCAATAGAATTGTCTGGCAATATATCTGTATCAGTCTGATCAGGCTCAAGCTCGGCGCTTTGAGGTCGGTTGATGATTTCTTCCAACACTTTTATTTCAGTGCGGGAAGCATTTAACCAATTTGCAATTTTAACAACTGAGGTTCTATTGGGTGTCTCACCTTCTTTGATTGAACCTTTATACCAGTCTTGCATGGGGGCATATAAGCCAATGCCGTCGCCACCGTCTGTGGTGAAATTTCCTGTTAAAGCTTCCGTTTTGGTCGATGTGCAAATCATACCAGCACGATAGCCTTCTTCATTGCGTTGGTTTGCAATACCAGAAAGTTCTTCGCCACGAATGCGGGATTGTAAGTTTTCCATAGATGTGCCAACTGGATAACCAGCAGTAGAGTGTTGGCGCCTGTTAATGGCAGCGTCAACAATTTCATCAATGGGGTAAACTTCCAAATGAAGCCCGTACATATCAGCTGTTTTTTGTGCATAATCAAGAGACTCTAAACTGGAGTGAAATTTAACACCCTTTTCTTTGTCTCCTGGGTTTTCTTGTTTGTAAGGTAGGTAATAGAGTTCAACTTGATCTAAGTTGACCGTTTCAGCCAGAAGTGCAAGTACCATGGCTGAGTCCATACCACCGCTTAATCCAAGAATGAACTTATTATGCCCTGTTTTGTTAAAGTAGTCTTTCATGCCAAGGCACGTGGCTTTAAACACTTGCTCTTCAATGCACATATCAAACGTTTGATTTGAAGTGGATGCAAATGTGCATGTACCGTCTGCATTTCGGACCAGTTCCATGTCAAAAACAGATTCTTCAAATGAAGGCTGAAGGCCTACAACTTTAGAAGATCCTGGGTTGCATGCAAATGATGTTCCATCAAAAATGTAAGAATCTTGACCTGCAAGTGAATTTAAGTAATACACAGGTAAGCCAGTTTCATCTGCACGTTTTTGAATGGTTTCTTGACGCACAAAGTGCTTGTTGCCATAAAAAGGTGAAGCGTTAATTGTTAAAATAACATCGGCACCTAAGGCTTTTGCCTTTTGCGCGGCGTCAGCTCTCCATATACCATGGCAAATGATAACAGCAATTTTAAATCCCTTGTATTCAATGAGTTGCGTTAAGTCACCCTTACTAAAATGGCGTTCATCGTCTAGCTCATCTTCATGCGGTAGGTCATCTTTATCAAAATAGGCTGCAATTTTTCCATTTACTGCAAATGCAGCAGAATTAAAGCGGTTGCCTGCATTGTTATAACGCGGCAAGCCTAAGATCATTGCTGTATCTGCGGTTGTGGTTTGTGCAAGGTTTTGGGTGGCATTTTCAGCATCTGTTGTGAAGTAAGGGTAAGAAAGCAAGTCTTGCAAAGGGTAACCTGTGACAGACATTTCCGGAAAAAGAATAATATCTACATTATCTTTTTGTGCTTTTTTATAGAGTTGTTCGTGTTTTTTGCAGTTTTGTGCAATTGCACCTACAGTTGTATTAACTTGGGCACCACGAATTTTAAGTGTTTGGTTTTTCGACATAAGTCCTCCTTTTGAAGGTTTTGGCGTTGTAAAAGGGAAATGTATAGATTTTACATGATGTTTTTTAAGTATTTTTTGATATACATCAAACCTTTACTGTATGCAATGTTCTTTATATAAAAAAACACCTCAAACCAAAGCTTGAGATGTTTTAAATCGAAAAACAAATATTATTGTTGGTCTATATATGCTTGAGCAGTTGTTAAAACCAATTGGCCAGACGCAACAGCGTCTTTTAATATTGAACGTTCAACAACATTGCCATTTGTATCAAAGCCAGGGCAGCGTTCCACCAATTCGGTTAAACTGGCAACACCACCAGGAAGGTTTGTGTCCCAAATTCCGCAGCAAAGGTCGGTTATCCAGTAAACTTTAAATCCGCGTTCAAGATAACCAATAATGGCATCGCGCACGCAATAGTCTGAAGCGTGGCCAAAGACGACAGCTTCTTCAACGCCCATTTTCTGAATATCCGAGATAAATTCGTCTCGGTGATCAAAAAAATGATATTGGCCATCTACGCGTAAAGCTAAATGAAACAAGTTTTGGTAAACTTCTTTTTCTTCATCGCTGGCAAATTTAATTTGCTCAAGAGGAACGCCAACGTCAGAATTTTCAGCCCACATATCGAATTTATTTTTCAAAATCCAATAAACACCTGATGCGTTAATGGCATTTTCATCAACAAGGTATTCGTGTTCTTCTGTACCAAATCCTTGGTGAAAATCAAAAATGGCTTCTTCTGGGCTATGTTTATATTCGCCTTCAAAGTGTGTATCATTTTTTAGTAGAGCGTATGAAAACTCTGTTTTTTTTAAAAAGTTATGGATAGGTTCAACTGTTTTTTCAGAACCCGGTACATAAAGAATGTTACCTGGAACCATAAAACCTTTGGAACAATCAACAATATCTAGCATCGGTAAAATTTTCATAAACAGGTTACCTCTTGATTGAGTGAGAAAAGAAAAAAGAGATGCGGCTACTTTTTTAGTTGGTGCAAATTTACTTGGTATGCGACTGTAAATCAAGCAAAACATGCATTTATACTTTGCATATCTTAATGGGCTTCAGCAAGAATATCCAAAATGGGGCAGGGGTGATTGAGTTGAAATTACTTCCTGTAAAGAGCTTTGTGAAGCTGTGAAAATCATTACATCTACGGCTGAAAAAGAACTTATGAAACATTTCGGTGGAATAGTTTAGATCACTCACTTCCCTGTTAAAGCAGTTCCATTTTATCAAGCTAAAACAGAGTGTGGTCAATATGCTAAGTATTGATGGGTATTGGTGAAGTTGTTGGTTGTGGCGAACGCCATACTGGTACAAAAGAAACAAATGCTGTTTTAATTGAGCATGAGGTGAATCCATCAGAATACCAATGGTACTTAAATATGAAAGAATCTTACCCAATGAAAACTTCAGGCTGTTATTAGCTAAGAAGAGGGCTAAAGGCTCTTTTTTATTTGTTTAGTTGAATATTTTTTGTAAATGCATACAGTTAGTGTATTAAATGAATTTTAGGGCAAAAAATGGCAAATAAAGTAAAATCATCGATGCCTGCTAGGCGCAAAAATAAACCCAAACGTAGAACTGTTAATGAACGCAGGGAGGATATGTTGATTATATCTTCTGCCACGCAGGGTGATATTTACACTTGGGCCGTTTCTTTGGCTGTTATGGCAGGTGTACTGGGTGTGATTATTACTTTAGCTATTGTGAAAGGATAATTTAATGTTTGCTGTGGGCTTGATGCAGGCGCTTGGGATTACCCTGCTTATTTCTTTTTATAATGCTTATTTACGTGTGGCGGTGCAGGAATGGCAGGTTCAGCCTGTTGTGTTTACTTGTGTTTGCTTGATGGTTTCGGCTTTTGTTTTATCCCTTTGTGCAGGTCCTGGGCGTTTTGTGCGGGAAACTTTAAGGTCTCCTGTTACTTGGCTTTATAGTGCGGTTCTTATTGGCGCTTATGTGGTTGATGTTTACGTCATGCACTATGTTAGTGCAACAGAAGCAAGTTTTTTTAGTCGCATGACAATCCCCATTTCACTTTTTATTGCTTGGGCGTTTTTTAAACGTCAGCCTGAAAAGTCAGACCTTGCAGGTTTAACACTTATTTTAGCAGGGCTTATTTGGTTGGTCATGCTTCAGCCAAGTGCATCATTGTGGGTAATTTTGTTTGTGGTGGGCTTGTCTGCACTTTTTCAGACCATTCAATATGTCATTGCAGAAACCCATAAAGAAGCTGTGAGTGCGAGTGAAACAGGAACAATTCGGGACAAAGCGCGTGTGGTGGGTTTTGTGACTTTTGTTTCTAGTTTTGTGTTTTTGATAGTAAGCCTTATTTTAAGTTATGTGCATTATTATTTTAATGTAGAAGCGCTTGCGGCGATCACTTTCATTCCAGAGCCTTCAGGGTTTATTCATCTGCCAACGGTATTGGCTGCTTCTTTTTATGGGTTATGTATTTTGCCGTTTATTCGTTATTTTAAGTGGGCGGCTAGTTACAATCTAAAGGCTGAAAACTTACTTGTGTTTATGGCTTTTATTCCTGTTTTAACTTACTTAATTGAGGTGGTCGCAGGTATGTTTATACACATTCCGTCAAATGCACATGTGTTTGATGGTGAAAGAGGTGAGAAACTTCTTTTTATTGGTGTTTTGCTTACACTCGGTGCAGGACTGACCGCCTTTTTGAAGGTCAGGGCTGAAATTGTTAAACAAGGTACAAATAACGGTATTTGGCATGCGATGAAAGAAGCTTTTACACCTGAAGGTAAAAGTTTGGTGATTGAACACACATTCCATGGCATGGACGACTATGAAACTGTGTGCGCTGCTATTGAATATTGCGAAGGGGGGTTAGAAAAAGCGTCTGACGCATTAGGTGTTCCAGCCACTTCTATTGAGGTGATAAGAGATGGGCGTGGACGCCATGCATTTATTCCGCAAATTTCAAGAGATGTTTCAAGACGATTCCGTCAAAATGTAGCACTCAGTGATGCGTTGACAGGTTTAGATAATCGCACAGCTTTTATGGCGGCGTTAAAAGCAGGTACAGCCTCTAAGCGGAAATTTAGTGTACTGTTTATGGATTTGGATAAGTTTAAACCAATCAATGATACTTACGGCCATGAAGCGGGTGATGAAGTTTTAAAAGCTGTTGCAGAGCGTTTGTTAGAGGTACTTCCTAAGTCTGCTTGCATTGCTCGTTTAGGTGGCGATGAGTTTGTGGCTTTATTAAAAGCGGATAAAACTAAAGTTCAAAGTCACATGAACAAAATTTCTGAGGTTTTAAGGCAACCGTTTGATGTAAAAAGCTCCAGCGAGTCTATTTCCATTGGCGTAAGCATTGGCGTTGCTCATTACCCAGATGATGCTAAAACAGCGAAGGATCTTCTAAACTTCGCAGATGTGGGTATGTATAGAGGTAAAAATGAGCGCTAATTGCTTTAACAGAATACCACCTATGCGAAATAGGCAAGGTTTATGCGGGGTTTGTTTTTTGAATTTCGGAATTTTCTAATTCTTGTAAACTAGGCTTGTACTTTTCAAATGCACACGGCTAGCTTATTTTTTTGGCTAAAGAGAAGAGGTCAGGGTACGTCAATAAAGTCATATGATTTAAGAAGAGTTATACATAACTTAAAAACATAACTTTAAAGGGTTGATTTACACTTCTTAACACCCATTTTTTATGAAACCTTTCAGGTTCGCACATTCTTAGTGTGTGGATAAGTAACACATTTTCTTTTTCCCCTTCTTACTTGGAGATAAATTATGCTTGAATTTTCAACGGTTGATGAGCACGGCGTACAAAACTATAAAACCCGTTATTTGCTTTTGGCTAGTGTTTTGTTTCTTTAGATGGTGTTTTACCCTGTAGGTGAGTGGCGGAAATTGCAGTTTGAGAGAAAAGGCATAAATTCTCTAAATTCCCTGATAAATTGGATTATCTACCCACTTTCGAAATTTGAGTGGCTGGCAAAACGGCGCAGAACGGCGGGCTTTTTGGGGTGTAGGTATAAAAAACAGCCTGCTGGGTGTGATTTTAAAATAAATGGTGGATCTAAGCGGGCTCGAACCGCTGACCTCCACGCTGCCAGCGTGGCGCTCTCCCAGCTGAGCTATAGACCCACAGCTGAATGCACTCAATGTATATAATTCATATAGTGCAATCAAGTGAAAATTAATTGGTTCGTGTCATTATTTTGAAATTTAATTGACAGGCTATCCTTTTAAAAGTTAAATTCTCGCCTGTAACACCATCTTTTTTTTCTTTTTTAAGGTATTCGTTATGTTTCAAAAACCTACAATTTATTGGGCTCGCCCCATAACAACTTATTCTCGTACACACAAAAAAGCGATTGAAAAACATCAAAGTGGTGAAGAAACACTTACAGATGCTGAATTGAAGCTTCACTGTGAGCTTTACCCACAGTGTGTACAACTAGAACAGGCATTTCACCAGTGGTTAACGTCTCAATGTCTTTCTGTGGTTGATCCAGGCAGTGAAGCGGTAGCATCTGCTTTTGACGCTTGGCAAGAACAGCCAGTGACAGATTACTATGAAAATGACAATGGTGAGTTGTCATCGGATGTTTTACATGACCTTTATCTGACAGCTCAAAAGGAAAAGAAAGAGCGTTGTAAGAACCCTATGCCATTTTTTACCGATTTGGCTAAGAATTGCCAATATATTATTTTTACATGTTTTGACGATAACCTTCGGTCTGATGCTGCTCCAGCAGTGCCCAACCGCATTGGTTGCGGTGTTGTAAAGGAAGTGAATGCGTGGGCTCATGCCAAACAAAATTTTGAAGTTTCATTCCTGAGTTATCGCATTGAAGATGACCAGGTAAAAATTGAGACCTCTAACGTTTTCTGGCCTTCGGACGAATTAGATGGAGATGTCTTATGTGACAGACACCAAGTTTTGACTGGTGATAACACTGTTAAGCTAACATGTTTGGACTATCCACAAACCAAGGCGCTTTTGTTGTTGCAAGGCTACAAGTCGCGCAGTTCTAAGTATAAAAAATAACGATTGAAAAACCCTGCCATTACGGTGGGGTTTTTGTTTGCCAAAATACCACGGCCTTATACGTTTACAGCTTTTGAGGGTTTGCACATTTTAAGAAGATTGATTATCTTTTTAGGGGATAACATAAAGGTTTTAAGTTTTATGAACGATATTCAGGCTTTTTTAAATTGGTATTTAAACCCACGGGCAAGGATGGCGCGGGGGCTTTTCAATGTCATTTTCTTTTTGGCTTTTGTGCCAGTTCTTTATTTTAAGTTTATAGAAATGTCAGAGTCTGCTAGTCATAAAACGCAGCAATATGCCCCTGTGATGAACATGCTGAAAGACGGTTTAAGTGGTCAAAAATCACTGGATTCAACCGACCTGCAAGGCTTTTTGCAAAATGAAAGTCAAAAGCGTGAGGCGGTGAGGGGGTTAATGGATGAATTTGACCTTAACAGCGTGATGCAAGGGCAGTCAGTAGCGCAGTCTAAAAAGAAAGAAACCCGGTTTTCTGATTTTCTGAATATTTTGATTTACTTGGCATTGGTGCCGATTGTGATGATGCGCTGGAGGGACTTGGGTAAGTGGGAGAATAGTCTAATGATCTATACAGGCTTGACTTACAGTGCGCTATTGCTTGATGTTTTGTACTCTGTGTTTTCTGTGCAGGTGGCAGTGGGGCTTAAAGGGGCTTGTGCAGTTGTTTCTTTTGTTATGTTTTCATGGCTCTGTATGGGTGGAAGCAAAAAAAGACAGCGTGATATTGTTCAAGGTGATACCTATATGCCGGGTGACAGCCCAGACGACCCTTATTAAAATAAATGAAAAGGTTTAAACGATTGTGATTAAAAATAATCTGCGTCATTACTTCAACCTTCAATCCCCGATCTCGGGTGGACAGTTTTTTGCTTTGTATATTTTGGTAACATTGCTTTGGGCTTTGTTGTTGGTTTTGTTTGTGGCGCCACCAAACATGTTTGAAGCGGCAGCGCAAAATATGGAGTCCCGTTTCCCTTTTGGTATTCGCTTGTTTTTGCTGGGTTATGAACTGTTTTTGATACCCTTGTATGTGCGGCGCACAGTGGACTTGGGTTGGGCAAAGATACAGCGTGATCTGCTGTTGATGGGGGTGTTGTTAGCCCCCGTGTTGGATGCATTATTGTCGGATGGTGGCTATGTCAGTATGGCGGTGGTGATTGCTTTCTTCAGTGTATTGGATTTGATTTTAACCTTTGCATTGTTTGTGCTACCTTCGGCAAAAAAAGAGAGATGATTATGACACAAAGAAACCCGATGATTGGTAAGGTGATTGCCATTGATGGCCCAGCCGGTGCAGGGAAAGGTACGCTTGCAACCAGCTTGGCGCGAGAATACCGGATGAAGTATTTGGATACGGGGACTCTTTATCGAACAGTAGCTTACAAAGTGCTTCGCGCAGGGGGCGACCCTGCAAGGGAGGAGGACGCCCTTAAGGCTTGCGACCTTTCAGATTACGACTTTAAGCACATGGGCAACAACAAGTTTTGCGTTTTATTGGATGGTGAAGATGTTATGTCTGAATTGCGCACTCAATCCGTCGGTCAAGGGGCTTCAAAGGTGGCGTTTTACACATCAGTGCGCAGTGCGCTTAAGCAGTTTCAGATTGAATTTGCTGAAAAATGGGCCAGTCAATACGGTGTCATTCTGGACGGTCGGGACATTGGAACTGTGATTTGCCCAGACGCGGATTATAAGTTTTTTATTGATGCAGACCCTGAAGTGCGTGCACACAGGCGTATTGAGGAGTTGAAATCTCGTGGCCATCAGGCCAACTTTGAAGAAACGCTTTCAGAAATCTTGGAAAGAGATGCTCGTGACCGTGGCAGGAAAGATGCACCATTAAAGCCTGCAGGTGACGCTTATGTTGTTGACACCAGTCATAAAAATGCGTTACAAGTGCTTCAAATGGTTATGGATTATATTTCCATGCCTGTGGCAAAGGTGTAAGCCACCACAAAGGGAGCAGTCCTGCGAGTTCCGGCGCATGGTGAGGTTTTGATTGTTTTTCAATGCCTTGTGTTAAGATCTTTGTGAATCCTAAAGTGATAATTTCCGGGTATTTTGAAAGAAAATTTATGTTTAAAGAACAAGATCCTGCCGCTTTTGGCGTTACTCCTGAAATGATTGAAAAAGCTATGAGCGAATCTTTTGAGACGCTTTTAGATGAAACTTTTGAAGAAAAACGTGGCCTAGAAGGCGAAGTTTTCAAAGGTATCATTACAGCTATCGATGGTGATCAGGCGATCGTTGATATCGGCATGAAGAGTGAAGGTCGTATTGAGCTCCGTGAATTCGGCTCTGCTGACCAAATTGGTGAAGTGAAGATTGGTGACGCTGTTGATGTTTACGTTGAAAACATGGACAACGTAAGAGGCCGTCTTATCCTTTCACGTGAAAAAGCACGTCGTGAAGAAGTTCTTGACGTTCTTGAAAAAGCACACCTTGCAAACGAAAAGGTTAAAGGTGTTATCTTTGGTCGCGTTAAAGGTGGTTTCACTGTTGACTTGCAAGGCGTTTTGGCCTTCTTGCCTGGTTCTCAAGTAGATGTGCGTCCTATTAAAGACGTGACACCATTGATGAACGTAGAGCAAGAATTGATGATCATCAAGATGGACCGCGCACGCGGTAACTTGATTGTTTCTCGCCGTGCAATTATGGACGAGTCTCGCGCAGAAGAGCGTGAAGATCTTCTAAAAGACATCCACGAAGGTAAAGTTCTAGACGGTGTTGTGAAGAACATCACTGACTACGGTGCGTTTATCGACCTTGGTGGTCTTGACGGTCTATTGCACATCACGGATATTGCGTGGCACCGTATCAGCCACCCATCTGAAGTGATCTCTCTAGGTGAAACAATCAAAGTACAAGTGATCCGCTTCAACGAAGAAACTGGTCGCGTATCTCTTGGTTTGAAACAGCTTCACGATGATCCTTGGAAGGAAGTTGCTGACAAGTTCCCAATCGGTGCTAAAGTTAAAGGTACTGTTACAAACATCACTGAATACGGTGCGTTTGTTGAACTTGATCAAGGCGTTGAAGGTTTGATCCACGTTTCTGAAATGTCATGGACACGTAAGAACATTCACCCAGGTAAGATCGTTTCTACTTCTGAAGAAGTTGAAGTGATGGTACTTGAAATCGACTCAAACAAGCGTCGTATCTCTCTTGGTTACAAGCAGTGTAAAGAAAACCCATGGGAAGCATACGCCTCTCAGGCACAAGTTGGTACAGTTGTAGAAGGCCCTGTGCGTTCTATCACTGACTTTGGTATCTTCATTGCTTTGAACGAAGAAATCGACGGTTTGATCCACATGAGCGATATCTCTTGGGATAAAGACGGTGCAGAAGCACTGGCTGACTACAAAAAAGGTGACACAATTAAAGCGAAGATCCTTGCTGTAGACCCAGAAAAAGAGCGTATCTCTCTTGGTGTGAAACAGTTGGAGAAAGATCCAAACGAAGGCACCGGCGTGAAGAAAGGTAGCAAGGTAACTGGTACAATTACTGAAATCAACGACAACGGCTTGTTGGTTGATCTTGGTGATGACGTAACAGGTCAAATCCGTGTGACCGATCTTGGCCGTGAAAAAGCTGATCAAGACTTGAACCGCTTCAACGCGGGTGACGAAGTGACAGCTCTTGTTGTTCGTGCAACAAAGCGTGAAGGATCTATCGGTCTTTCTATTAAAGCGCTTGAAGTGCAGGAAGAAAAAGAAGCTGTAGCACAGTACTCAGGTGAGAGTGGTGCTGCAACACTTGGTGACGCTCTTGGCGCTGCTTTGAAAAAAGCCAAGTAAGGAGTTCAGTTTTTTATGACTGAAAACCAAACTTTTAGCCTCATGGTTATGGACCGCGCGCGCAGGCGTTGGCGGTTCATAGCTGTGTTGGCTATTATTTTTATCGTTATTTTTGCGTTACCAGAAACACCCTCAAAAGTGAAAACAGGCCCTTATATTGCCCGTGTTAACTTAGAAGGTTTTATTTCAAGCGACCGTGAGCAGTTGGCCAATTTGTACGAATTGGGCAATGAAGGCTCGGTTCAAGCGTTGATGGTTTACATTGACTCTCCGGGTGGAACAATGGTTGGCGGCTTGGATGTTTATCAAGCGCTTCACCGCATTTCACAGTCTAAGCCTGTTGTGTGTGTTATGGGCACGGCGGCGGCTTCTGCTGGTTATATGGTTTCGCTGGGTTGTTCTCATGTTGTGGCAAGTCCTGCAACATTGACAGGCTCAATTGGCGTGTTTATGCCATTGGTGGATGCCACGTCTTTGGCTGAAAAGCTAGGTGTAAAATCGGCTTCTATTGCCAGTGGATCACTTAAAATGGCGACATCACCCCTTGAAAAGCAGACGGTTCAATCACAAGTTTATTTGCAAGACATGGTGGATGACTTGCAAAAAACCTTTATGAGCTATGTTGTAAAGCACCGTCCTATAAATGATGAAATTAAAAAAATCATTTCCGATGGGCGTGCGCTCACAGGGCGTAAAGCCTATGAGTTAAAGCTGGTAGATGCTTTGGGTGACTTGGTCACAGCAAAGAAATGGCTTGAAAATGAGCATCCAATCACGAAAGATAGTCCTGTAAGGGATGTGCCTTTGGTGCGTGAAAAAAACTTTTTTGAGAAAGCTTTCGCTTCTTGGTCTTTTGTTGAAAATTTTTCAACAGAATTTAAAGGGCATGCTATTCTCGCAATTGCAAAACCTTAACAAATTAAAATAGGTATATATCAAATGACTAAATCAGAACTTATTACTAAATTAACAACACAAAACCCATCACTTTCAGCACAGGATGTTGAGAATGTTGTTAACACAATCCTTGAAGAAATCACCAGCACATTGGTTGATGGTGGTCGTGTGGAATTGCGCGGTTTTGGTGCATTTTCTGTGCGTGAGCGTGAAGCACGTACAGCCCGCAACCCACGTACAGGTGAGCAAGTTCAGGTGGACGCAAAGCGCGTACCATTCTTTAAAATGGGTAAAGAACTTAAAGAGCGCATCAACGGCTAGTTGCAGCTTTTTGTCTTTTCAACACCCTGAGCTATCAGGGTGTTTTTTTATGGGCTTGTCTGCTTTGTAATTTGAGGAGAAGTCTGTATAATCCAAGTGACAACATAAAGGCTTTTGATTATGAACTTACTCTCACACATTTTGCTGCAACTGCTGTTTGGTCTCGGCCTGTTAATGGCCGGTGCACTGTTTTTTCAAAACACACACCTTGTGGATGTGCATCTTGGGTTAAGTACTCTTAAGTCTGTGCCCTTGTGGCTTTGCATGCTCAGTTGTTTTGTTTTAGGGCTGTTGGTTGCGCTGGGGCTGTGTTTGAACTTAAAAACAATTAAAGGACGTAAATAAACTGATGAAAACCATCTATGCGGTCACCGGCAATGCTGGTAAGCGGGAATCTATTCAAAAAGCTTTGGCTGACCTGCCTATAAAAATTGAAATGGTTGACCCTGATCTACATAATATTATGGAGCCTCAGCATGCGGATGTTGAAGTGGTGGCAAAGTCAAAGGCGATGCAGGCGTGGCAAAAAATTAAAAAACCTTTAATTGTGGAAGATGGTGGGTTCCATTTAAAAGCTTTTAATGATTTTCCAGGAGCTTACAGTAAGCCTGTTTGGGAAACGTTAGGTTTGGATGGTTTTGTGAAGTTGATGTCAGGCGTGGAAGATAGGCGTTGCTTTTTTAAAGGTGCGCTTTGCTACGTGGATGAAAAAGGTCAACAACACCTTTTTGAAGAAGAAAACCACGGCATGTTTTCTAACAGCATTTCGAACCCTCACCCAAAACAGTGGAGTGATGCTTGGCGTGTTTTCAAACCTGAAGGTTTTGATAAAAACATGTCGGACATGACAGAAGCTGAATTCGAAGGTTACCGCCTCTCTCGTGAAAACGCTGAAACCAGTCGTTGGAAGAGGTTGCGTGAACACCTTTTAAACGAATAATTCTTCCCCCTCCGTTTGGAGGGTTTTTTATTGGAAAATACCAACAGCTGTGCTTATAATAAAATTATGAAGATGATGAATATCATATATGCGATGACCTTGGTTGCCAGTTTACTTGGCGGGCAGTTTGCGATGGCTGGTGGTTGTCCCATGCAAATGGGTGCGGATGCCCAGATGCAAGGTGATATGCAGATGATGGACTGTCATCAATCAAATATGGATGATGTGAGTAACGACCAATGTGCACATTGTACGGTCTGTCACCTGTCTTTTGTATATGACTTGCAAGGCGTGACGAAGGCGCAAAAGCATTTTATTCATTACAACAATCCTGTGCAAAATGCTGTTTCAGCTGTGGCACACCTCAATCTACCACCCCCTAAACAGGCCTTTTCCATTCTTTAAGCTATAAGTGCGACTACGTGCACTTGTTTTATCATTTTATAATAAAGGGAAACAATGATGTTTCAAAAAATATTAATCGTACTTTTGTGTGCGATGCCAGCACTGGCAGAGTCTCGTCCAGTGTCCTATCCCACAGGGTGGACAACAATGGCCATGAACGACGCCGATAAAAATGCGGTGCACGTGCACTATTCGCCAACTTTTAAATATTCTGTTGGCTACAAGGGTGAATACTGGCGTGAGGATGAATGGTCTTTCCACGGTATTCAAGTCAATTATCTTGCTAAGAGGTGGAACAAAAAAGCGTCCCAAGCGAATGTCTATTTCAAAAATGCGATCGGGCTTGCAATCGGCGATGAAAGCCAAACAGGTAGCCATCAGCAATTAGCTGGGTTTTCTGCCATTGCGGCAGATTGGGAGGATCGCAGACTTTTCACGTCCTATGAAGGGCGGTTGACCCACGCAGGAGACTTAGACCAGTTTTTCATGCAAAAGGCACGCCTTGGCGTGGCACCTTATATTGGCAATTATGGTGACTTACACACATGGCTGATGCTTCAAGTTGACCATAACCCCAAAAGTTCAAACCCTGTTACTTGGACACCCTTGGTGCGCTTTTTTAAAGGTGTTCATTTGTTGGAACTTGGTTCAAATTTGCAGGGTGATGCTTTGCTGAATTGGGTTATTAGATTTTAAAGAAAGGATATAAAAAATGAAATTATTTTTAAATTTATGGATGGCGGCATCCTTGATGCTGTTTACAGGAAATTCATACGCAAATGATGCGCATAAACACGAAAAGGGTCAGTCAAATGTTGCGGCTGAAAATGTGATGTACAGCGGTGATGTGAAGGTTCATGTGACCGGTTTAGTGTGCGACTTCTGTGCCCAAGCACTTGAAAAGGTCTTTGGTAAGCAGGAGGCTGTTCAATCTATCAATGTAGATCTCAACGAAAGTTTGGTGTCGGTCACTTTAAAAGAAGGCCATACAATGTCCCATCAAAAGTTGATTCAGTTGATTGTGGACTCGGGTTACAATGTGGACAAGGTTGAGGCTTCTGACCATGAGTGAACATGAAATAGACGGCTTTAAAAACTTAAAAAGATACACATTGATCAGCTTGTTTACTTCAACAGGAACGCTGCTTTGCTGTGCTTTGCCTGCCCTTATGGTGACACTTGGGGCAGGTGCCGCATTGGCGGGTTTGGTTTCAGCTGTGCCATGGTTGGTGTTTTTATCTCAGTATAAGGTTTGGACCTTTACGGTGGCGGGGGTTATGCTGATTTTTGCCGGTTATATGAAGTATCGAGCAAGGTATTTGCCCTGCCCTGCCCAGCCAGCTCAAGCAAAGCTTTGTCAAAAGATGCGCCGTGTCAGCAACCTTATTTACGGGTTGTCTGTCCTGATTTATGCTATCGGGTTCTTTTTTGCTTTTGTAGCGGTGCATTTGTTTTATTAAAGCGCAACTTAAATAGATCAAAGCCCTTTTTTAAAGAGGGCTTTGAATGTTTCTTTGGTAGGTGTCCCAAATTTTTTGAATATGATGTTGGTTGGGGTTTTGCGGGTCTAAATGTTGCTGAACACGCTTGCGAACCTTTTTGTAAATGTGCATGTTTTTTTCAACTGACCATTGGATGGCAGCTGTAAGCAGTGGCGGTTGCCCCTCTTTAAGTGCCGCTAGAATATTATCCACATAAACAACTTTGCCAGTTGCCATAAAAGCGCCCCATAAGGTGTCCGCCTCTTCGGGTGTTTCGGGCGCGCGGGCGAGGAGTGAGTTTTCTGCGGGCTGGCTTAAATTGGGTTTGTAAGCTTGCGGTATTAAATACTCGGCTTCAAACAAGTATAGCCCCTTGATGGCAAGCTTTTTAAGCTCTTGCGATGTGGTTTGTGAGAACACAAAACCTTGGGTGCGGTTGTCCCTTAAAATAAAATGCGGCAACATCCCTTGCAAGGCACCTTGGGTTTCTGCCAAGTTTTCAGGGGTGTCAATGAATGTTAAAAATTCTGTTACTTTTTCATCTTCTTGATGTTCAAAGAAGTGTGTCGCCCAGTAATTCCATGTGTTCACTTCTTGCGCCAAGGCAAAGCTGGCATAAAAGGTGGTACACAGCATTAAAATAATTTTTTGCATTGTTTGTGCCTATTTTTATGATGTTTTGCTAGTATAACAAAAGACGAAGGTGATGCAAAAAAGGTTTTTTGAAATGCGTTTTTGGTTTTTGGCTTTATTTTTAATGTGCGTAGGGCAAAACACTTGCGCTAAAGAAGTTTTGAAATTGCCAGATTCGGTGGCGCGTTATGCCATGGAAAAGGTAGGGCAAGCCACTTTTGAGTTTTTGTTTTTGGATATTTATGAAGCCACTCTTTATGCGCCAAAAGGTGTTTATACCGCAGGAGAGCCGTTTGCTTTAAAGTTAACCTACAAAAAGTCTTTAAAGGGTGCAGCAATTGCTAAAAGATCGCAAGATGAAATGGCCAATTTAAGTGACGTGGATGGTGACACTCTCAAAAGATGGGGTGATGCGATGTTAGAAATTTTCCCCAATGTTGAAAAGGGGGATGTGATTGTTGGTGTTTATCAGCCCAAATTACCTACACCTTTTTACTTGAACAGCCAGTTTCTGGGGCAGGTGGGTGACCCTGATTTTGGTCAGCATTTTTTTGACATATGGCTTAAACCAAGACCGCAATATGAACAGTTTAGAAAAAAGTTGTTAAATCAACTTTGAGCTTTACATTTAATCGCTCTGGATAAATAATAACCATAAAATAATTATTGGTATTATCAATTATAAAAAGAATGAAACATGACTGATTTACTAGACGCTGTCTTACTGGCAAGGTTGCAATTTGCCTTTACCATCTCTTTCCACATTATCTTCCCAGCTTTCACCATTGGCCTGGCCAGTTGGTTGGCTGTGGTTGAATGGCGCTGGTTAAGTACAGGCCAGCAAGTGTATGAACAGATTTACAAAATGTGGGTCAAGGTTTTTGCGGTTTGTTTTGGTTTAGGTGTTGTTTCAGGTGTTGTGATGTCGTACCAGTTTGGGACAAACTGGTCAGTGTTTAGTGACCGGGTGGGGAATGTGATTGGCCCGCTTTTGGGCTATGAAGTTTTAACAGCCTTTTTCCTTGAAGCGTCATTCTTAGGAATTATGTTGTTTGGCTGGGGCCGTGTGAGCAAAAAAATGCACTTTGTTTCCACCTGTATTGTTGCAGTGGGCACATTGATTTCTGCTTTTTGGATTTTGTCGGCCAACAGTTGGATGCAAACACCGCAAGGTTTTGAAATAGGTGCCGATGGTTTGCTTTACCCCACCAGTTGGATGGAAATTATCTTTAACCCGTCATTCCCTTACCGCTTAGCGCATATGATTACAGCGGCCTACCTGACCACCGCTTTTGTGGTGGCGGGTGTGGCGGCCTTTTACTTGTGGAAAGGAATTTACCAAAAGCACGCTAAAATTATGATGGCAATGGCCATGCTGATGGCGGTTTTTGTTTCCCCCATTCAGTTATTGATTGGTCACGAGCATGGTGAAAATACATTAGAGTACCAACCCATCAAAGTGGCGGCGATGGAAGGTAACTGGGAAACAGGTACGCACAAACCGCTTTATCTTTTCGGTATGCCAAACGAAGAAACTGAAACAACAGACTATGCATTGGCCATTCCAAACGGAGCCAGTTTGGTGTTAACAGGCCGTGCGGACGGTGTGGTGCCAGGCTTAAAGGGGGTGCCTAAAAGTGAAAGGCCTCCGGTTTCTATTGTCTTTTGGTCCTTTAGAACTATGGTAGGCATTGGCCTAGCAATGATTTTAACAGGTGTTATGGCTGTGGTGCTTCATTACCGTAAAAGTCTTTACACAGCCCGTTGGTTCCAGTGGTGGTGCATGGCCATGTTGCCAAGTGGTTTTGTGGCTATTTTAGCTGGTTGGTTTGTCACCGAAGTCGGTCGCCAGCCCTACACAGCTTATGGTGTTATCAAAACAGCGGAAAGTATTTCACCTGTTAATGCAGAGCAGGTAGCCATTACATTGCTTGGCTTTGTTGTGGTGTACACATTTATATTCGGAGCGGGGATTCATTATGTGATCAAGCTCATCCGTAAAGGGCCTGACATTGGCGAGGAAGAGGAACGTTACTATGATCACAGCATTGAAGCTTCTGTGACAAAAGCCGCAACAAAAGGAGACGCACAATGATAGATTTTTCAAACTTTATTGACCTGCCACTGGTTTGGGGTGTGCTTATTGCGACAGCTGTGTTTTTATATGCGTTGCTTGATGGTTTTGACTTGGGTTGCGGCATTTTGTTTCCCTTTGCACCGTCGGATAAGTCCCGTAATCAGATTATGAATTCTATTGCGCCATTTTGGGACGGTAACGAAACATGGTTGGTGCTTGGTACTGGTGGCTTGTTTGTGGCCTTTCCCGTGGCTTATGCCATTTTATTGCCAGCTGTATACATGCCGGCGACCTTTATGTTGTTTGGGTTGATTTTTAGAGGGGTTGCTTTTGAATTTCGCTTTAAAGCCTCACAAAAAAACCGCCGTATGTGGGACTTTTCTTTCCATGCAGGGTCCTTGTTGGCGGCCTTTATGCAGGGGATGATTTTAGGCAACGTTGTCCAAGGTTTTGAAGTGGCAGGCCGAAACTTTGCCGGTGGTGCGCTGGATTGGGCCAATGGCTTCGCCGTTTTGACAGGCTTAGGTGTGGTTGCAGCTTATGCTTTATTGGGCGCTGCATGGCTGGTTTATAAAACCGAAGGTGCCACCCAAAAATGGGCAAGAAAAATGGGACGTTATGTGTTTTTCTATGTTGGTTTGGCCATGGTTGTGATCAGCATTTCTATGCCGTTTATGGACAGTCGCATTGAAAGTTTGTGGTTTAACACGCCGAATATTTATTATTTGTCGATCATTCCACTTTTAACACTCTTGGCATTTTACACACTTTGGAAAGACCTTGGTGATAACAAGCGTGAGGTACGTCCATTTTTATTGGTGGCTGCCATTTTCTTGCTGGGTTATATGGGGATTTGCATCAGCCTTTATCCGTGGATTGTGCCTTTTGAGTTTACATTATGGGAAGCAGCAGCGGTGTCTACATCTCAAAGCTTTGTGTTGATTGGTACCGTGATTATGTTGCCGATTATCTTGGCCTATACCGCATATTGTTACTATGTGTTTAAGGGGAAAAGCAGTGATGAGCCAATGTATTAAAAACAAGGTGTTCAGCTGTTTCATGCGTTTGTCACCCAAGCAAAGGCAGTGGTTGTGGTTTGTTGCACTGTGGTGTTGTGGGCTGTTTTCAGTGCTTGCATTGTCATATGTTATACGCCTTGCAATGGGTATAGAAAGCTCATAAACAAACCTTAATGCTTGATAGTATGACGTGGGTTATGCCAAAATAAAATAAAAAAGGTTTTTGGTGATGTTGGCAGATTTTATTTCTTTGTATGAATCTACATTGATTGCTTTGTACATTTTGTTGTTGATGGTTTTTGTGCAGGCCTTGGTGGCAACGGTTGCTCACCGCATGCAAAAACAATATGTCCCAGGTATTGTGAATGAAAATCTCGGTCATGAGTCCTTCGTTTTTCGCTCCCACAGAACATTCATGAACTCGCTTGAAAATGTCCCTTTCATGTGTTTGCTGGTTTTATTGGCTGCCATGGTTGGCATCGCCCCGCAAACATTGGCAATCATTACGTGGGTGTATGTTTTAGCACGTCTGTTGCACATGGTTTTATATTATAAAATTGCCACCGAAAAGAACCCTAGCCCACGTAGTCACTTTTATTTGATTGGTGTTTTAGCGCAATTGACACTTTTTGTTCTACTGGCCATCCACTTTTTGTCATAATTTTATTCACAGAAGCTATGGAAAAAATATACATGTACACGAAAGGCCAATGCTATGAAAGAAGTTAAGTTTTCATATACAGGTAGTTCTATCAAAGTGGCTCAGTATGCACTTTTTTTATGTGTCATGTTTCCATTCTCAATCTGGGCAATGATGCATTTCTTTGGGAATAGTGAAGAACTGAAAAATCATATTCATTACATTTACATGGGCGTAGCGGTCGGATGTCTAACCATCTTTATGATTGGTGTACTGCCGAATATTTTTAAGAAAAGAATTGTTAAGATTACCATTGATCAAGATTACCTGCAGGTGTTTTTTACAGACAGTGTAGACTACAAAATGAAGATAAAAGACATATCTAAAATACATGTTATTACAGAATCTCAAAGAAGCACGATGAAAAGTTATTTCATTGTTAAAAATAACGGTGAACGCCTTGCTTTGCCACACTATTATAATGTTCCGATACATAAAGTTGTGAAGTGTTTAAAGGAAGCTAATCCGAGTATTGAGCAGTCTGGGAATGTACGGTATTAAGGGTTTAATCACCGTTACCGTAAATTGTTTGATTGTCTTTTACGTTGATAAAAATTTAAAATGGCGGAGATGACAGGATTCGAACCTGCGAGGGGTTGCCCCCAACACGCTTTCCAGGCGTGCGCCTTAAACCGCTCGGCCACATCTCCACTTCAAGACGGTGTGACTATACCTAACATTTTTTTAAGCCGCAAGTTTTAACCATGAGGTTGAGGTGTTTTTTTTAGCATTTTATGTCGGTAAAAACCTAATGCTATAGATGCACAGCCAATTGATGAACTAATAATTTCAGCATAAGAGCTCATCAAAATGCCAATATTTAACCAAATAAAATATCCCACAGCCATTAAAATGCGACTTATGGTGTAATTCTCATAAAAGTATAAGGCAAACCCAAAAGCTGTAAATCCTAAGAGAGGTAAATAACTTGTCCAAACGCCGTTACTAAAAAAGTAGCATATAAATAAAACAATGATAGCGGATGAAGTAATGATAAGTAGCCGATGTTGCGGGAACATGAAAATGCTTAGCCCTGCTCTTAATACTGCAACCATAATAGTAAATGCAGGTGCATGAGCGGCAAGAAGGAAGTAATGTAATGACCATAATGAATCTGAAAAAATGCGCAGCCCAAACATCGTTTTTTGGTCTTTAAATTGGTAAGAGCAAGAAGAAACTGAAAATGCAACAAAGCCAACAAATTGTACCAACCAAAATTCCATTTTATTAACCTTTAAAAATTGGGATAGGTGGCTTTGTGTGCCTGTAAAAAGCAAGTGCAATTGAGCACATGTTCACAGCTGAACTGATCATGTCAGGGTAAGATTGGTTGCAAGCTCCAATCACAAGCCATGTAGCAGTACCAACAAACATCAATAGTCGGTTCAATTTATAATGGTCATGGTAATAAACGGCGAGACTGTAAAAAATAGTCGAAAATAATGGGAGGTATTCATACCACAAGCCAGTGGCTTGATAAAAAGTAAGCCCGCAAATAAGTACTAGACTCAAAAGGATGAAATACGCTTTGTAAATAGGCCAAATAAAAATGGAAAGGAACGTCCTAACCAGTGATATGAACAGGGTTAAGGCGGCGATGGGGGCATCCAACAAGTAATAATGAATCGCCCAAATATTGTCGTTAAAAATACGAATGCCATACATGGTTTTCTGATTTTTAAATTGATAAGAGATGACCGAAATGGCAAACGCTAAAAAGCAAATAGCTTGTATCATCCAAAAATCCATCAAAACTAACTCTCAAAAATCTCTTTTAAGATCTCAAAATCCGTGTCGGTCAAAGCAGGGTAATTGGCAATGCGGATGTGTGTTTTTTTAAGCTTGCCGTAACCTGAGCCCAGTTCAATTTTTTGCTGGCTGGCTTTTTGTTTGTAATGGGTTAAGTTTTCTTCGCCCAGTTCAATGCACAAACTAAAAGGGGATCGAACGGTAGGGTCTTCCACAAATGGTTTGGCGTTTGGGTGGCTTTCAAAAAAGTTATAAAGGTCACTTGCACGTACCAGTGTTTTATTGTGCACATTTTGTAAGCCTGTTTGTTGCAAACGCTTGCACTGTTGACCCAATAAATAAATGTTCAATATGTTGGGGGTTTGGATGGTTTGATATTTGCCATCCGCCATTTGTTTCTCCATGTTGGTAAAATTGAAAAACCCTTGAGGAAGGTGTTTGCTCAACATGGCTTTCGACTTTGCCATGGCGCGTGGGCCCACAAACATCACACCAAGGCCACTAGGTAAACCCCAGCCTTTTTGGGTGCTAAAGTACCAAACATCTGCTTGGTTGATGTCTAAGTTGCAAGCGCCAATGCTTGATGTTACGTCAATGGCTAGCAAGCAGTCGCTGTATTTTTGACGTAGTTTTTGGATGGTATCATCTGGCACCGTTACACCGGTGCTGGTTTCATTGTGGCACAGGGTGATCAGTTCCGCCGTTTGGGGGATATCCACGTTTAAATGGTCGTTCAATTCACCCCAAGGGGCTACATCCTCATGGCAGGTTTTGCCCCAACTGTTTAAGCAATGGGCAAAGGCACTGCTAAAGTGACCACACACAAAGGAAAAGGCTTCTTTTTCCACAAGGTTGCGGGCGCAAATTTCCCAGCCTTCTGTGGCGCTGGTGGTGAAGAAGATGCGGTAGTCTTCGGGCACGTTGTAAAGCTGGCGCAAGGCATTGACAGTCATTTCGCTTATTTGGGTAAAATCTTCACCGCGGTGGGAGACGGATAAAAAATTGTTGGCCACGGCATGGGCAATATCATCTTTTACCACTTGGCTGATTTGTGTTGGCCCAACTGAAAAGGTGAGGTCGAATGGTTTTTTCATGCGTAGAGAACCCTTGTTTTAATGGTGCCTTCAATGTTTTTAAAGTGACTGTTGTTTAAGCCTTTTTGTTGGCTTTCAATGTCGGTCACCACATAGCCAACCCCGTTTTTGGTTTGTAAATACTGGCCAGATATATTGGCGCCCAATTGGCCAAACACTGTGTTTAAAGCATTGAGCATGCCCGGTTTGTTTTGGTGAATGTGTAAAATACGCTGGCTGTTTGGGTGCGGTGGTAAGTTCACTTCAGGGAAGTTGACCGCCCCTGTGGTGCTGCCATTGTCGCTGTATTTTATCAATTTTTCGGAAACCTCAACCGCAATGTTGGCTTGCGCTTCCTTGGTGCTGCCGCCAATGTGCGGTGTCAGCAATGTTTGGGTTATCCCTCTTAACGCAGATGTTAGTTTTTCGTCCTTGCCTTTCGGCTCTTGGGGGAAAACGTCAATCGCCGCACCGGATAAATGCTTGGCTTCAAGGGCGCTTGCCAAGTCATCAATGTTGACTACCGTCCCCCGTGAGGCATTGATTAAACAAGCACCAGGCAACATCTGTGATATCTCTTTTTGAGTGATCATGTTTTGAGTTTCCGGGGTTTCTGGCACATGTAGGGTGACGATGTTGGATCTCGTTAAAAGCTCATCTAAAGTGGCGCAAGGGCGTGCGTTGCCCATGGAAAGTTTGCTTTCAATGTCATAATAAATCACGTTCATGCCGAAGTTTTCGGCCAATTGTGCCACCTGCATGCCAATGTGGCCGTAGCCAACAATGCCTAAGGTTTTGCCCCTTAATTCATAAGACCTTTCGGCAGTTTTTAGCCATGTGCCGTCAAGGTGAAGTGCCATGTTTTTTTGTGGGATGCCTCGCATTAACATAATTGCCTCACCGATGACCAGTTCCGCCACCGATCTGGTGTTGGAGAAGGGGGCATTAAACACTGGAATGCCGTGTGATGCAGCGGCGTTTAAGTCCACTTGGTTGGTGCCAATGCAAAAGCAGCCAATGGCCATCAATTTTGATGTTTGGCTCAACGCCTCTTGGCTGACTTGGGTGCGGGAGCGAATGCCTAAAATGTGGGTGTTTTTTAATTTTTCCAACAAGGCTTCACCTTGTAATGCGGTTGGTAAAAGTTCGACATTTTTATACCCTTGGGCGTGGAAATTTTCCACAGCGCTTTGATGAACACCTTCTAACAATAAAACATTGATTTTATCTTTGCTGAGAGAATGCATGGTCACACACCTTTTTTAATTTGGGTTATTTTTTGTTCTACCGCTTTTTCGAACTGAGCGATGTCGATTACAAATGTGGGGGACTGTTGTTGCACATTTTCACGCTTGGCATGCAAGCCAAAGCCGATAAATGCCGTGCATTTCCCATCAAGATAGACCTCAAGGTCGGTCACACCATCGCCAATCATAATGGCTTGGTTGCACAGTGATAATTCTTCAATAACTTTGCCCTTGCCATAGTTGTGGCACAGCGGATTTTTTTCATCCAAACCGGTGATGTAACCTTGGTCGTCAAACAACAGCTTGTTGGCGTGAATGTGCGATTTCTCAATATTCAACTGTGCGGCGGTGGGGTGCATGTAATCCTTAAAACCACCCGATAGAATGTGAATGGTGTGCCCATGTTGTTGCCATTTGTCAATCAACGGCTTTAAGCCAGCTGTGATGTGTTGGGGCAAGCTGTTGGCAAAGGCTTCAATGTCACTTTGGTGGATTTTAGCCGCCTTTAAACGCTGGGTGAGGGACTGAAAAAGGGATATCTCACCCGCCATACCCTGCTTTGTGATGTGGGCAATGTGTTTTTTGAGTGCGCTGTCAGTCATGTGCTGTGACAATAGCACGTCCAGCGTTTCAATTTCCACCATGGTGGAGTCAAAATCAAAAAATATATCAGCCACAGGGGAGCCACCTTTATTCATCTTAAAATCAGTTTAAAAAAAGCGCAGAGATTAGGCAAGGGAATGCCCAGGATCTTCATCGAATACATACAAAGGGGATGCTTTGTCTGTTTCAATTTCGTCACGGGATTTTGTGTGTTCCATTTCATCTTCAATATGGTCTTGGAAGGCTTCTAATAGCGCTTGCTCATCGGTGGTCAGTTGGCTTTTGTCCAAACTGCGTGCATAACGGTTGAGATTGTACAAACGCTCTTCAAGGGATAGGTCGACAAAATAGCCTTCGTCATCCGTTGGAAATGCCACCGCTTGGAGGGACTTTTCAAAGTCGCAAGCTTCATCGTTGAGGGCAAAATCAAAAAATGGGTCCCCTTGGTCTGCAAGGGTCGGGTCTTCAAAACGTTTGGGGGATGTCAGCTCCCGCTCGACGTCTCTTAAGTGAACAAGGGTGTCTTTGTGGGGCAGGGCATAACGCTCTAAAAATGTGGGGTCGACACCTAAAACATCTTCAACTTCCCCTTGTTCAATTTGCGAAAGCAACAGTTCCAGCTCCAAGGGCGTGGGGGCGTTTTCAATGTTTAAGGCTTGTTGTATCTTTGGCATGTTTTGCGATAGCTCTTTGATTATATCGCACTGAGTGTGGAACGCTTGCCTAGAGAGTATCGCCGGTTTGATATCTTCCTCTTTTGAGCCTAAAGTCATCTTTAAAGCGTAATCCGCAACTTCTTCTTTGCTGTTGAGGCTTTGAATATGTTCCACGCAGACCCGTTCTTTTAAGTGGTTTAAAGTGGCGCAGGTAAAATGAATGTCATGGCCGTGCATTATACCGTTGTATAAACGTTTGAGGGATGTTTGATCAAAGGTTTCCAGCCCGGCACCGTCGTGAATGGCACTGATACAGCCCATGGCATCGGCTGTGCATTCGTGAATATTTTTAGAATATTTATCGTCATTAAGTGCGGCGAGCGGTTTTTGTTTCAGTTTGTGGTTCAACACAGCATGACCCATTTCATGGTCGAAAACCTTGAGGTTATGGTTCATCGGTGCTGTTGCCGTGAGTTGCACTTCTTGTTGCTGCCAGCCTGTGGTATGGCAAAGGTAGTCTGAAAGACTTTGCGCCGCGGTTTGTGGAGTGATGGCGTTGATGACACGGCCATTAAAGGTAACATGAATGTTGCTGGCACGGTCATCTATCAAGGTGTTTAAAGTTTTGTCGTGGAAGCTTTCATTGTCCTTAAATGAGGCCTTGCGTAAAGTTTGCGCTAGGGGGCTGACGTTGCCGTAAATGTCAACATCCTCAAATTGCTCTTGCGTTGTTCTTTTATATTCACCAATCAGCTGTGCATCGAGTTCACGGTGAAGGTGGGTGGGGTATGTACCGTCTTCCCGTGGGGCATTTTCGGGCAGGTGGCTTTGTTTTTTAAAGGGCTCTGGGTCAAGGACAATGGCCACAATGTCATGGCCAAATTCTTCCGCACGGTGGCGCATGGCGGCCATAAATTCGCCATGTTCAAGGGCTGTCCCTGCGTACAGTTTTTCAATGCTTGTGGGAAGCTCATCTTTGTATAGCTTGCTCACGTTATGTTACCCTTTGTTACCCTCTTGTTATTTACATATAGAACTGGGCATTATTTTTTCAATAGAATGCCTGACAGTTTGCCACAAAAAAAAGCCCCCTAAAATTTAGGGGGCTTGGCGTATGTTTTAAGTTACGCTAAGGTTTTGAGGATTTCCTCCGCTTTTTCGGTCACATCTTTTGAAAGGCCAGGGTGTTGGGTGATACGTTCCACCTCGGACTTGATCAAAGACTGCCTTTTGCTGTCCAAGCTTTTGGCCTGCGTAAACGGCGTCATCAGTTTTGAAGCCGCTTCGGGGTTAAAGTCATTGATACGCAAAATTTCATCACTCAATGCACTGTAGCCCGATCCATCAACGTTGTGAAAATGAACATAGTTTTGTGTAAACGCCCCCCAAACAGAACGAATCTTGTTTGGGTTGGTGTCGTCATAGGCTGGGCTTTGTGTCAACTGTTGAATCACATCAAGGATGTTATCAACGTCTTGCAAAGCTTGAACCGTAAACCAAGTGTCCATCACATCGGTGTTGTTTTGCCACTTTTGCACATAGCTTGCTAAAGTTTTGCTTTTCAGCTTTTTGTCGCAACCATCCACAATGGATCTAAACGCAGCACCTTCAAGGGTGAAGTTGTTGGCGTTATCAAACTGACTTTGCGCCAAGTTTAGGTGTTTAACACCGTCCACGGCACACAGGTAGCTTAAGCACAAATTGCGTAAAGCACGTTCACTTGCCGTGTTGACGCTCAGCGCTTGGTAGCAAGACAAAAAGTCACCTTCTAAGGCTTTTGCCAATTGCTGTTTTGCCGCTTTACGTGCGTGGTGTACCGCATCCACCGGGATGGTTGCGTATTGACCGTGCAGGGCACTTTCAGTTGGCAAGGTTAACATCAAACGTTTCATGTCCTGTTCAAGGTTTGAATCATTCAACAATTCACGCAGTGTTTGTGTTAACTGGCTGCTAAGCACCAGCGCTTGACCATCTTGATAAGCTTTGACCAGACGCTTCAGCTCGGCGGTGACCAAACGGTTGCAGGCTTCCCATTTGTTGTAGGGGTCATTGTCATAATGCATCAGGTGCAACAGTTCGTCGGTTGTTTGCTCCATCTCTACTTTAACAGGTGCGCTAAAGTTTCTGAGGAATGACAGCACAGGCTTTTCAGAAATGTTACCAAACACAATGGTTTGTTTTTCTTTTGTGATGTCCACCACCACAGTGCCATCGCAATAAACGTCAGACGCTTCCTTTTCTAGCATGTTACGGCCTTGACTGTCCAACAAACCAATGGCCACAGGAATGTGGAAAGGTTTGGGTTTTGGATAGCCATCTAAATGCCGCACAGATTGTGCAATCTCAACACTAAAGGTTTTGCCTTTAGGGTCGTAGGCTGTTTGCACTTTCAGCAGTGGCGTGCCACCTTGGTCGTACCAGTTGCGGAACTGGGTAAGGTCCACTTTGCCACCATCTTCCATGGCTTTTACAAACTCTTCGGTTGTGACTGCTTGACCGTCATGACGATCAAAGTACAAGTTTAAAGCTTGTTTAAAGCCATCTTTACCCAGCATGCTGTAAAGCATGTAAATAATTTCTGCACCCTTTTCGTAAACGGTTAGGGTGTAAAAATTGTTAATTGTGGTAAAGAAATGAGGGCGGATGGGGTGTGCAACTGAACCCGCATCTTCAGCAAATTGAGCAGATGTTAAAAGCTTCACGTCCTCAATGCGCTTAATGGCATGGCTGGTATGGTCGGCATTAAATTGTGCATCACGGAAAACGGTTAAACCTTCTTTGAGGGAAAGTTGGAACCAGTCCCGACAGGTGACACGGTTGCCCGACCAGTTGTGTGCATATTCATGGAAGATAACATCGGCAATACGCTGTAAAGCCTCATCCGAGGCTGTTTTGGGGCTACCCAAAACAAAGCGGGTGTTGAAAATGTTTAGACCCTTGTTTTCCATGGCGCCCATATTAAAGTGTGACGTTGCCACAATCATGTACAGGTCCAAGTCGTATTCACGGTCAAAACGCTTTTCGTCATAGTCCATACTTTCAATCAAGCTGTCCAACGCATGTTGCATTTCGCTGTATGGCACGTCGGTGTCTGCAAAAATTTGCAAGGTAACGTCGCGACCACTGCGGGTGGTGAACTGGCCTTCTAGCAAGTTAAATTCCCCTGCAACCATTGCAAACAGGTAGCTGGGTTTTAAGCTTGGGTCGTGCCATGAAACGGTGTGTGTACCGTCGCCATTGTCCGCAGAGCCTACTTTGTTACCGTTGGAAAGCAGTTGCGGATATTTTGCTTTGTCCGCTGTCATGTTAACGCGGAATTCGCTCATCACGTCAGGGCGGTCAAGGTAATAGCTGATACGGCGAAAGTCTTCCGCTTCGCATTGCGTTAAAAAGGCGTTGCCCGCTTTGTAAAAACCACCTTTGGAATTGTTTTCTTGCGGTTTGATGCGATTTGTAATTTCCAATGTGAAGGATTTTGGCACGTTGGGGATGGACAATTGGCCAACCACTTTATTGGCTTGAGACTTGTCTTCGGTTATGTTGTATGCACTGTCAGACAAGGTTTTGCCGTCCACCTTCACGCCAACCACTTCAATGTTTACACCGTCCAACACCAGTGTGTTGCTGGGGTTGTTGGGGTTGCTTTCAACAGTGAGAGTGGCCTTCACATCAGTGTAAGCCTCACCAATGGTGACATCCAGCTGTGTTTGTGGGATGAAGAAGTTGGGTTGTTGGTAGTCTTTCAGGTATGTTTTTTTGCTAGCTTGCTTTTTTTGAGTCATGTCGAGCCTCGTTTGCTTTACAGTTTAGGATGTTATATTGGCATGAATAATCGCCAAAATCAGTATTTTTAGGTTGTTTCAGTGAAGAAGGGAATAAGGGTGTGTTACAAAAACGATAAGGTGGATTGTTAAACCTTGTTTATACACGTTTGTATACCATATTGTCAACATACAAAAAAACGGCCACGAGGGCCGTTTTTTATAAAAAGCATTAAAGCTTAGTGCTGAACACCACCTTCGCCGTGAGCGTGACCGTGGTCGATCTCATCAGCGGTTGCTTCACGTACAGCTGTCACTTCAACGTCAAATGTCAAGTCTTCACCTGCAAGTGGGTGGTTGGCATCGATGGTGACTGTGTCGTCAGAAACGTTTGTCACAGTTACAATGCTTTGACCTTGAGGGTCTGTTGAAAACATCATGCCTACTTGAACATCTTCAGGGAACTGTTCACGTGGCACGTCCGCAATGCGGTCATCAAATTTTGGACCGTAAGCTTCGTCAGATGCAACAGTGACAGTTTTTTTGTCGCCTGTTTCCATTTCAACAAGTTCTTTTTCAAGACCAGAAATGATTTGGTTGCTTCCTGTTAAGAAAGCAAGTGCTTCTTTACCTTCTGAGCTGTCTAAAACGTCACCGTTGGTGTTTGTTAGCTTGTAGTGGAAAGAAATAACTTTTTGAGACATTGTGTTTTCCTAATTTGGTTTTAAATTCTATTTACCTTGGCATAGATACATCCGAAAAGCAACAAAAGTGCTTAATAACTAAGCACTTTTGCTTGGCATGCGCGCAGATTCGTTATTTTTCTTCTTTCTGCGCCACAATTTCCACCAATTTATCGGACTGTTCCTTCAAGCTTTGGCTTGCACTAGCGGCTTCTTCCACCAGTGAGGCGTTTTGCTGGGTGAAGGAATCCATTTGAGTGATGGCACGGTTGATCTCATCAATGCCACTGGCTTGGTCGGTTGTGGCTTGGGTGATGTTGTTGACCATCCTTGTCACCTCTTGAACACTCATGATAATTTCATCCAAGCATTCACCGGTTTCGTTCACTTGTCGGGAGCCACTTTCCACCTTGTTGACACTGTCGGTAATCAGCTCCTTAATTTCCTTGGCTGCGGTGGCACTGCGCCCTGCCAAGCTGCGCACTTCGGACGCTACCACGGCAAAGCCACGGCCTTGCTCGCCAGCCCGGGCGGCTTCCACCGCCGCGTTCAAGGCCAATAAATTGGTTTGGAAGGCAATTTCGTCAATCACGCTGATAATTTCGTTGATTTTCTTAGACGATTCGCTGATTTCGGTCATCGCTTGAATGGCGGTTTTAACCACCTCACCGCCACGGTCGGCCGAAGATTTGGTGTTGTTGGAAAGTTCTGAGGCTTCGCGCGCACTTTCGGCTGTGTCATTCACACGCTCGGTAATTTGTTGCATCGATGCGGTGGTTTGCTGGATGGAGGCCGCTTGGGACTCTGTCCGCTCACTGAGGTTTTGATTCCCTTGGGAAATGTCGGTTGTGGCGTTGTTGATTGACCCGACAATGTGTTTGATTTGGCTTTCAATGTTGTATTGCTGGGTCACGTCTTGCCATTCTACATAGTAGCCAATACGCTTGTCTTCTTTATCAAATACACCACCTGCGTTGAGCGATAGCTTCAGGTCACCGATGGTGATCACCGCACGGTGCTGTTGACCCGGCTTTAAAGCATGGAGAATGGTCTTAATCCGGCTGGGGTCTTTGTGGAACATGTGAATGGAAGCGCCCATTAACTTGCTGGCATCAAAGTCAGGGAAGGTTTTGCGCATGGCAGGGGTTAGGGCTTTGAGGTTCTTCATGCTTTGTTTGTTGGCGTAGATGATTTCTTCATCATCGTTGGTAATTAGAACATTGGTGCCCAGGCCTTCCATGGTTGAACCCAATGTGCTGGCTTCGTTGAGTGCTTTTTGGATGTTACCAACAGACTCTTTTAAAGAGATACGCATTTTTTCAATGTAGGTTAAAGTTTCGCCAATTTCATCCTGAGCGTAAATGTTGATGGGGTCATCATAGCTGCCATTGGCAATCGCATTGACAGAATTGTTGGCACGCACCAAGGGGCGAACAATTTTAAGGTCGGAAATCACTTTTAAAGCAGCAAGCAACAGTAACACAATGGCGGCGCTGGCAACCATTGCCCATTCACTTGACTGGCGGACACCTTCACGCTTTTGGTACAGTTCTTTGGTTAAGCTGTCATAGTATGCGGACAATTGACTAAACTCATTTTTTAAATTGTAGTCCCCGCTTTGTGCCAAGTGGTCAATTTCAGAAACAGGAATGTTTTGCGCATGCTTAGGGCGGGCGATTGCAATTTCTTGATCTAGATTTTCAACCACCTCTATGATGTGTGACAAGGTGTCTTCTTCAAGTTTGATTAAAGGTAAAGATTTGTACTCTTCGGTTTTTTGTAAAATGACTGATTTGTTATCGGCAAATTTTTTGGCGTATTTTTCGTCACCACGTAAAATGTAGTTTTTATAATTGTGAATGGCACCATCATAACCCATTTCCACTTCAATTTTGTTGAGCAGAACTTCCTTGGCTTTAATTTCCTTTTTATAGGTTTGCCAGTTGTCTTCCATCATTCCAAAATTGTTGTGTATAAAAAACAAAGAGCCCATTTGTGCTAAAACGGAAATGGCAATAAACCCCACAATGATGTGTTGAATTTTAAGCCTGTTTAACAATTTCATCATTTTCTTAACCTTTATGTTGTCTGCTTTTTTAAAGTTGAATTTATTAAAGCAGGGTCTTTTGGGGTTTGAGAAGTGTTTGTGCAATTTTGGGTTGTGGTTCTTTGCGGTAATTATTCCAAAATAGGTAAAGAAAAGGTTGTGTTTTACCCAGTTTGGTTGTGTAAACTTTGTGTAACACTGTCATTTGTTATATAAATGCTGTTATGTAAAACAATGGATTGATTGTACACAATCTATGTGCTAAAAGAACCTTGAATAAACAACTCCACAAAAGGAAACCTCATCCATGCGTTATGGCGGACAAATACAAGCAGCAATTGATCTTTACAATGAGGCAGGTCGCCGTGCGGCACCGCTGGATGTGGTGATCTCCCAATACTTCCGCAGTCGCAGGTACATTGGCTCAAAGGACAAGGGTGTTATTTCAGGCGTGGTATACGGCATGATGCGCCGTTTGGGCGAGGTGGATTACCTCATTGATACCATGAAAGGTGACAAATCCTACCGTTTGCGTGTTTTTGTATACTTGCTCCTTGAAGGTGCAACCAAGCAGGACATTGACAACATTTGCAGTGGCGACACTTACGCCCCTAAAATTCTCAACAATGAAGAGAAGAAGGTGATTAAGGGCATTGACTTTGCCGCCCTTAAAAAAGCACCAGACCATGCAAGAATGAATTACCCAAAGTGGATGGATTGGCACTTGAAGCAAGCCTTTGGTGACGACCTTGAGGCTGTGATGGAGGCGATGAACCAACAGGCCACAACGGACATTCGCGTCAACACTTTAAAATCTTCCGTGGATAAGGTTCAAGCGCAGATGAAGTCCGAAGGGTTTGAAATGCGCCGCACCGATTACTCACCCCTTGGGTTGCGGATGGATGAAAGACGCAGTGTCTTCTCAACAAAGGTGTTTAAAGAAGGCGCTTTTGAAATGCAGGATGAAGGTTCCCAGCTGATTGCGGCCATCTGCCGTGTGGCTCCAGGGATGAAAGTGACCGACTTTTGCGCAGGCGCTGGCGGTAAAACCTTGGCCTTGTCGGCGGACATGGGCAATAAGGGGACTCTACACGCTTGTGACATTCACGAACGTCGCTTGAAGGAAATGCCAAAACGCTTAAAGCGTGCAGGGGTGAACAATGTGCAAACCCATCTGCTGGCTTCTGAAAATGACAAATGGGTGAAACGCCATAAGGAAACACAGGACGTGGTGCTTGTGGATGCCCCGTGCAGTGGTGCTGGCACATGGCGACGCAGTCCAGACAGTCGCTGGAAAATGACCCAAGAAAGCTTACAAGAGCTGACAGAAATTCAAGCCTCTGTCCTTCAAAGTGCGGCACGTTTGGTGACCAAAGGTGGGCGGTTGATTTATGCCACTTGCTCGGTTTTAAAGGAAGAAAACGAACAGCAGGTGGAAAAGTTTTTAGAGGCGAACCCGCACTTTCAACTTCAAAAAATTGAAGAGCTGGACGTCAAGGCAAACTTGCCAGAGGGTGTTTCCACTTACTTAAAGTTAAACCCTCACCACCACGGCACTGATGGCTTCTTTGTGGCATCACTGGTTAAGGATTTATAACCACCGGCAGGCGTGGCGGTTTCAACAACGTTGCGCCTTGCTTTAAAATTGCATAAACTTGTCACAAAAATAACAACAAAGGGCGATGGGATGACCAAAAAATGGCAGGACGTTACGGTAACGCCCACTTATGGCAAAAATGCAGAGCGTTGCGCACATTATTTTGCAATGTTGCATGACCTAGACTTGGCGAACATGTCACTGGTGCGGATGGGTCAACACCAAGCGATGCGTGACCATGAGGATTCCGACACGGTCAGCGAAAACATCTATTTCGATTATGCATTGATGCACTATTTCCGCTGTTTTGGCACGTCACGTCACGCTTTGGGTGTCCGTATTTTTGAAACGCTGGAAAATGACAACCGAATGGAAGCCAGACGCTTACACAATTTTTTCAAAGACACATACGACATGAAAGTCAAACGCCCGGACGATGTTTTTTCGCAGGTGAAGGTGGGCGTTGCTTTAAAAGACCTTAAAGACGGCAACGGCGAGAAGGCCGTAGAAGATGTTTTTTGGCTGATGAATAAGTTTCAGATTTGTAAACCAGAGATGACCAAAGCCTTTAGCGGCTTGGTGCTGACCGTTAAAAAGCAAGTTGAAAGGCTGGCGAAAGAAGCGATTGATGACTTGCTGAAGGAAGCGGGGGAGAGCGATATTGAAAAATTGTATGCCTCCGCCATCACAGGCCAAGCTTTTTCGGAAATGGAAGCCAAGGCTGTGAACATTGACCTTGCCACTAAAAAAGAGGCGTAACGCGCATGTTATTGAATTGGATGGGGCGTTTTAAGCCACGCACGGTTATTTATCTCACTCTTATTTTAGGGGTGGGGTTGACCGCTTCTTCTTTTTATATTGAACATGTTTTGCACCAGCAACCTTGCCCCATGTGTTTGTGGCAGCGTTACAGCCACATGGCATTGTGGGCTGTGGCTTTAGTGGCCTTGCTATTGTGGCCTTATTTCCCCAAACCAAGATTGTATGCCGTTATGTTTTTATTGGTGGGGTTGTACAGCGGTGGCGTTGGTCTTTACCAAGGGGCTGGTCAACAAGGTTGGGTGGAATTGCCACAAAGCTGTGTTGGCGGCGAGGTGGAGCTTTTGGATTCGGATCAGCTGTTCCTAGCACTCACCAATGTGCCGAAGCCACCTTCTTGTAAGGACATTGACTTTGAAATTTTTGGGCTGACACTGGCTTGGTGGAATTTTATTGTAATGCTGGTGATGGTTGCATGTTTAACCATTTGGTTGAATAAAAATAGACGAAAAAGGTAAACGACGTTATGAAAATTAAGTTTAAAAAATTACAAGCCGATGCTGTGGCACCGCAATACGCCAATCTTTCCGCTGCGGGGCTGGACCTTTCCACTTCCAAGGAAGTGACAATCCCTGTGATGACCCCAACCTTGCTGCCTACCGGCATTGCGGTGGAAATTCCTGAAGGTTATGTGGGTTTGTTGGCTTTGCGCAGTTCCACCCCCATTAAAAAGGGTTTGTTTATCCCCAACGGTTTTGGCGTGATTGACAGCGATTACCGCGGTGAGCTGTTTTTCCAAGTCTGTGCTTTAAAAGAGGACATCACCCTGCCGGCGTTTGACCGCATTGGCCAGTTGGTGATTGTCCCTGCAAGGCATGTGGCCGGGATGCATATTACGGGTGTGGAAGAGGTGGCAGAACTTTCGGACACTGAGCGCGGTGCCGGTGGCTTTGGCTCAACGGGTTAGGTTTTGTATCCTTAAAAGGTGAGTGGTCTGAAAAATAAAAAACACCCATGTTGCAGGGTGTTTTTTTATGTCTTTGTCGGTTGTGATATGTCCGACGATAAGGGTTTTAAAGGCTGTTTATTCTGGGCCAACGTTGATGTAAACACGGCTACCCGTTTGGGTTGCTTCAATAATAATGGCCACAAACTTGCCCGGCTTGGCGTAGTACATGCTGGATGTTGCGGACTGGAACGAGTTGACCATGCTCCAACCGTTGGCGGTCATTTGTTCTTCAAAAAAGCGGAACAAGCTGTCCGCATCGCCACTGCCAGATAGGGTAATTTTACCCACGGTTTGGGTGGGGCTGGTGAAGATGACGCTTTTATCCAAGTCAATTTTATGGGTGGATGGAATGGCAATATCAGGGAATGAGCGGATAACGCCAGACTCAAACACCTTGGTGTCCGTTAAAACTTCTTTTTCGCCTTTATCGTTAAAGCTGTGAACTTCGGGGGACTTGTATGTGCCGCCGATACCTGTGGCACAGCCTGAAACAGTTGCCGCCAATAAAACAGCCAAAAAGTTTTTGCTCAAAGTTTTCATCTATCTCACTTTGTTATTCGTTTTATATAAAATTAGACTGCCTCTATTCTTTAAAAAGAACAAAGTCGTTGTCAATGGTTGGTTTTTGTTGGCTTTTAAAACGGCGCTACTTTGTTTGGTCCGTTGTATCAAAAATGCCGATGATATCTTGCTCATCAAAGGACTCTTCCCCGCCGGTAAATTCGCAAGTCATCACAATAGGGCCTTCTTTAAGCAGGTCCTTGCATTGGTCTTCACCGAGGCTTTTAAGGGCCATTTTCATCCGTTCACGGGTTTTGGGGTTGGCGAAGTTAAGGTCCTTTTGTTCATAAACCCGAACCTTGTCCTCCGCAAATAAGCGGATGAGCAACTCTTCCTCGCTGATGTTGCCAGGTAAAAACTCTTCGTCGGTCATGGTGCTTAAAATAATGGCCAAGCGGCGCCAGTCGTCCATGTTGTGTTCTTCTTGCGGTAAAGCTTGTAAGAAAATACAGCCACAGCAAAGTTTGCCGTCCACTTCGCCGACGCTGACCTTAAAGTAAGTGTTCAGCTGAACCGAGTCGTTGAAGTATTGCTCTACCGAACTGCTGACCGAAGTTTCGTTTAAGCCGACAAAGCTTTGGTAAACGTGACGGTTTTGTTTTTCGCCTTGCTCGACAGAGACTGCAAAAATCGTGTTGTCTTTCACCAAAGTTTTGTAGCTGAGGCTGTCCATGTCCGCTCCGTCTTCAATGCGGGCAAAGGCACGCAAGTTGCCTCCTTTGTCGCAAGCGGCAACCATCAGCGGAATGTCGCTGGTGGACTGAATTTGCAAGGTGACATTGCTTTTGTGTTTAAGGTCTGCGGTTAAGGTGGCGCTGGCGGCCAACAACTCCACAAGGGACTTTTGCACAAACTTCGGCGTGTCCTTTAAGGTTGGAATGTGTTCGTACAGGTTTTCAATACGCATCACCATGCCACGAATGGGCATGTTGTCAAAAACAAATGGCTGAATTAAACCCGATGGCTTTGATTGAATATCCGTCATAAAAAACCTCTTATCTCTATCTTCGTTCAGGCGTTTTTTACTTGAAAATGAGGCAATTGTCTAGCCAAGGCCACTGAATTATGAACATTTTGTGCTGCAGCCATGCTCCTGCAGGAACATTTCGGCTTGTTTTTGCGCCAAAAAGGCAATTTCTTCTTTGCTGATGCTTTTGTCGTAACCGCAAAGCAACTTGGAATAAGTTAGGCCTTTGCAAGCGTATATCAGGTTGTGGGCCGACTCGTGGCTGTCGTCAATCTCAATCAAGCCTTTGTCGTGCAGTTTTTCTAGAACTGTTGCCAACCTTGTGATGCCCCGTTCAATGCGAGAGACAAAAATTTGCCCCAGCTTGGCATTGCGCTGGCCTTCGGCAATGGAAAGTCTGTAAAGTGCCACCCCTTTAGGCGAATAAAGCGGGGTCATAATCCGTTCTAAAAAGGAAGACAAAGCTTTTTGTGGGCAATTGAGCTGTGGCTCTTGCAAAGTTTCCTTTTGCAGCTCTTTAAAAATGTCAGAAACAATTTCGTTGAATAAATTTTCCTTTGAGCCGAAGTTTGAATAAATGGTTTGCTTGGAAACGTTGGCCGCTTGGGCAATTTCGTCCATATGGGCTTTTTCAAAACCGTCACGGACAAAAATTTTGGAGGCGGATTTTAAAATGTCCTGCTCTTTTTGCTTGCGGGATCTTGAAACTTTCTCAACAGTTCTTAGGTTTGCGTTGGCCATGTCATTCTTACCATTTGTCAAATTGTCATCAAATTACATTTTCTAAGTATGGTTGATTAAATTTAAGAGTTCAAGTTTAAGGTTTAATTAGATGAATTTTTTGATGAAATTTTATAGCTTTTTTTCTTTTAAATGGTCACTTAGCATTTTTACAAAGAGCTTTACCCTTGAGGATAGGTGTCGGTTTTTTGGGAAAACGGCATAAATAGCGCCAAAATTTTGACTGATCTCGTTTTTTAAAATAGGTGTGAGCAGGCCGCGTTCTATCTGATCTTGTACAAAAAAAGCGGGCAAATAAGCAATGCCAACGCCTTGTAGGCAAGCTTCTAAAATTAATGAGCCATTGCTAGATTTGAGTGTGGGGGTTACGTCTACATTTATGTTGTTGCCGTTTTTGCTTTCTATATTCCACATGTGCATTGATGACTGCTGGGTAAATAAAAGTGCTTTGTGATTTTTAAGTTCATTTAAATTTTTGGGTGTACCGTGAGTTTTTAAATAGCTTGGTGAAGCGCATATATAAATTGGGCAGGGTGAAAGTTTGCGTGCAATAAAGCTAGAATCTTTTAGCTTGCCTATGCGAACCGCAACGTCGTATCCACTGTCTGCGAGGTTGACAAGTGTATCACTAAAATCTACATCTAGCTGGACTTCAGGATATTGTTTGGCAAATTCTGCAATGGGTTTTGCTAGGTAAAGTATTCCAAAACTCATAGGAATGGAAACTTTTAAAATGCCTTTTGGTGTTGCTTTAAGGTCTTGAATTTGTTTTTCAGCTTCTACAAGGTCTTCGATTGCTTGTCGCGCACGAGAGTAATAAATAGCACCTTCCTCGCTGAGTGTTACTTTGCGCGTTGTTCGGTGTAAGAGTGTAGTGCCTAATTCATCTTCTAGTTTTTGAACCTGCTTACTTACAGCAGACCCTGTCATGCCAATTTCATTGGCGGCTTTGTTAAAGCTTTCATGCTTAGCTACTGTGATGAAAATTTTAATTCTATTGATATTTTGCACTATTGTTTCCTTTTAGGAATAAATGTTGTTCTCTTTTCATGTATTGAAAACTTTATTCTGATGTTGATAATTAAATGTGTCAATACTTGAAAAGTTACATATGCAAAGAAAAATATGCATTTAGTTATGTGTGGTTTGATATCTCGTTTTGAATTGTAGGTTAGATTGCTTCAAGGCAAGAGTTTACTTGTTGAGAGTATATTTTAGAAAATTAAAAGTAAGGAGAAATAGACAATGAAGTTTTTAAAAACAGCATTTTTAAGTGCTACCATTATGGCAACTGGTGTTAATGCAAATGCTGAGGAGTATGTTATTGATCATGAAGGTGCCCATGCTTCTGTAAACTTTAAAATTAGCCATTTGGGCTATAGCTTTATTGTGGGTCGTTTTAATGAATTTTCGGGAACATTTAACTATGATGCTGCAAATTTTGAAGGTTCTAGTGCAAACGTGGTGGTAAAAACTGCTAGTGTTGACAGTAATCATTTGGCGCGTGATAAGCACCTCAAGGGGGCAGATTTTTTAGATGTGGAGCAATTTCCAGACGCAACTTTTGTCAGTACGTCGTTTGAGCCAACAGGTGATGATGAAGGTGTTTTGAGTGGTAATCTTACTTTACATGGAGTAACGAAGCCAGTTCAGATTGACGTTGAATTTGTTGGTGAGGGCTCAGACCCATGGGGCGGTTATCGTGCCGGTTTTGTTGGCTTTACAGCAATCGCTCTGAAGGACTTTGGTATTGATTATGACCTTGGACCAGCGTCGGCTACAGTTGATCTTGAGTTTCATGTCGAAGGTATTCGTCAATAATTTAAAGTTTTTGACTGGTATAAGCCCTCAATTAGGGGGCTTTTTTGTTGTTTTCATTGACATTGACTTTGAGTTGTAAAAAAACACCCTTAAGGGTGTGCTTTTAAATGGTGCCGGAGGTGGGACTCGAACCCACACGTCCTAGGGACACTGGATTTTGAGTCCAGCGCGTCTACCAATTCCGCCACCCCGGCAAGAGTATTTATGATTGGTCGAGGCTTAAAATGCGATAAATCACACATTTTGGCAAGTGTTTTTTTAAGAATTTTTACCGAAAATGATGAATTATGTTTTTTATGTCACGGGCGTTGTTATAAGTCTTTTGCTCCAATCAATGCATTTGATGGGTGTTTATTGTTGTAATTCAATTGGTTAAATGACATTTTACCACCAAGGTGATACGCCTTTAACAAAACGTAAATATTGTTTAACCTCTTGTGGAATGTCTATAATATCCAGAATGCCACTAATGCAACCTGCCATAAGGAAGGTGTGCGATTATATATTTTGAAACAAGGGTACGATTTGTTATGAAGTTTATTTTACTACTAACCCTAGGATTAACAACCTTTTCGGGTGTGTTGGATGCGGAAGCGCAGCAGCGTTTCTTCACCTTGTCTGGTGGCAGCAGGGGTGACACGGCCAACGCCAAGCATGAATCACAAATCAGTGAACTGCGCTCACGCGCTGACAAGCGTGACAATTGCGCGGCTGATGGCTTTGTGTATGGTGTGGGTGGCGATGGCACCAAACACGGCCAAGCGGGTGGAGACGGGTGTATCTCTTCTTTCAAAATTGACCAAGATGGTCACGTGGCTTTGACGGGGGACATTCTGGTAGACGGCAATGTCGTCATTGGTGGTAAAAATGTTCAAGCGCACGCCCTTGAGGACGCACCAACGTGTAACGAAGAACAAAAACTGACATGGACCAACAGCGGTTGGTCATGCGTGGAAGAGGCGGACCCATCGGTGGGTGCGCTTGTTTCTGGCAAATGGTGTGCGGAAAGTGGCGGTCAGATTGTCTGTAACCAAGATAAACCAAGCTCGGACCTTGAGCTGGACGTGGCGATTGATGACGCCGTCATCAATGGTGTGAGAGACTTTGCCCGCAAAAGCGGGTCATTGGCGTCTTGTGGCGGTGGTGAAGTTTTAATTGCCGACGGTTCAACCCTAAAATGTATTTCTTTGGACAGTATCGCATCCGGTACACTTATTTTAAATGACTTGTCAGACGTAAACGCGGCCTTGCCTGCGGCGCAGGATATCTTGTACTTTAATGGTACCAACTGGGCATCTGGCCAAATTGTGGAAGGTTTTGCAAAAGAGCCGATTGACAACACAACATCAGGCAAGTGCCAATTAGGCGAAGTGTTAACGTTTGATGGCACACAGCTTACCTGTGTGGCGGACATTGGTGGCCCAAGCGATGCCCTAATTTTAGAAGACATGGCGGACGTGTCGGGCACAGCAGATGCCACAGCAACCAATATTCTATACTTCGATGGTCAATACTGGAAAGCCGACGCTGAACGCGACTTGACAGTGAGCGACTGGGCTAAAATTGCCAACCCAATTAACAGCCTTGTGGGCGGACAGTGTGACACGGGTCATATTCTAACATACAACGGCACAAGCTTAGAATGTGTGATTGACGCTGGTGGTGCAGCATCTCCTTTTGCTTTAAGTGACTTGTCAGACGTGTCGGTAACAGCGCCATCAACCAGTCAAGTGCTTTCATACAATGGTTCCACATGGGTCAATCAATCAGAGACTGACCCGAACGTTCAGGCCTTTGCTAGAACGTCCAACCCATTGCCAACTTGCCCTGCGGATAATATTTTAACTTCTGACGGCACCAGCTTGTCTTGCGTGGCGGATGCGGGTTCAGGGGCAGATGGCTTGGCGTTCAATGACCTGTCAGATGTTTCCATTACTGCTCCTGCCAATCACGACTTGGTGGTTTACAACGGCACAGGTTTTGTCAACAAAGGCAGTGCTGTTTGTGGCGCAGGAGAAGTGCTTTCCTACGACGGCACCATTTTTTCTTGTGTGAATGTGGAAAATAGTGGTTTATGGACAAACAATACAACTTACATCAGCCGTGGCAGTGCCCATGTTGTCGACAATGGCCAAGCTTTGCCGGCTGCATTAGAAGGCGCAGGTACAAAAATGCTTTGGTATCCACAAAAAAGTGCTTTCCGTGCAGGTGCCGTAGCTGGGACACAATGGGAGGATGCAAATATTGGTGATGGGTCAGCTGCATTTGGCTATAGCACATATGCAGGTGGACAGTATTCCTTCGCAACAGGTATGGGTTCTAATGCATCAGGTCAAAGTTCTTTTGCTGTTAACCGGTTGGCACGTGCTTCAGGTCTACATGCATTTGCTTCAGGTTACTGGACTCATGCCATAGGTGGCACATCCACAGCTATGGGTTTTCGTAATAGAGCCTCTGGTGGTAATTCATTTGCAATAGGTAGTTGGACAGAAGCCGCTGGCCTGAACTCGGTTACAATGGGTAGCACGGTTTCTGCAACTGGTGACTACACAGTAGCAATTGGTCTAGACGATACATTTTACAATGTAGCTGATGCAAACACCATGGCTGTTATGGGCGGCAACGTGGGTATTGGCACAGTGTCACCTTCCACAGAGCTAGAAGTTTCCGGAACAATAACGGCCACAGCGTTTGTGGGTGATGGTTCAAGTTTGACCAATATTAACAGCTCAGCCGTGACCATTGGTCTTGATGATTTGACGGATGCTAAAAACGATGGAAATATTGGTATCGGTAACGAATCTTTAAGGGACCATACAACTGGATTTGGTAATACAGGTGTAGGTACAGGTACGTTAAGGGAAATTACCTCAACGAGTATGAACAGTGCATTTGGTGCCCAGGCATTGTTGAAAAATAGAAATCATCGTAATGCCGCTTTTGGTTACTATGCTTTATACGACAATATTGGCGGTTCAAGTAATACAGCTATGGGTACACATAGTTTGACTGATGTGAATTCGGGTAGTAACAATGTTGGTCTCGGTTCTTATGCGGGTAGCAATATTACCACAGGCGACAGTAACATTATGATTGGTGCAAGGACTCCTGCACAAGACCCAACAGCTTCTAACCAATTAAACATTGGCAACGCCATTTACGGTTTGGATATCAGCCAGTCGGACATTGCTAAAATTGGTATCAACGTTACTTCTCCAACCGAAAGTTTGGAAGTTTCCGGCACCGTTTCCGCCACAGCTTTTGTGGGGGATGGTTCACAGCTGACAGGTGTTGTCGCAAGTTCTGTGACCATTGGCTTGGATGACTTGACAGACGGTGTGAGCGACGGTTCAAGTGTTTTCCTAGGTGTCGATTCAGGTGTTAATGACGATGCTTCGAATAACAATAACACAGGTGTTGGTTATCAAGCGTTAGCGAGCACTGAAACAGGTTTTGAAAATACCGCAATGGGTCGTGGGGCGTTGGCATCTATCACATTCGGTAGCCAAAACAGTGCATTTGGTGCAAGAGCGTTGGGTGAAAGTACAGCGTCGTTTAACTCGGCTTTTGGTTACAATGCATTGCAGGATAACACCACCGGTGCGAATAACACAGCGCTTGGTTTGCGCACGTTATTTTCTAACACAACAGGTAGCACTAACGTTGCCGTGGGTAATCGTGCTGGTTATAATATCACAACAGGTAGCAACAACCTTATGCTTGGTAATTTGGCTTACGCGCAGGACCCAACAGCGTCTAACCAACTGAACATTGGTAACGCCATTTACGGTTTAGATGTGAGTACTGCAGAAATTGCCAAAATTGGTATCAATATTGCCTCCCCAACCGAAAGTTTGGAAGTTTCAGGCACCGTATCTGCCACAGCGTTTGTGGGTGATGGTTCAAGTTTGACCAACATTAACGCTTCGGCTGTTGCTATAGCCATTGATGATCTGACGGATGGTATCTATGATGGCTCCAGCGTGTTCTTAGGTTCAGGTGCAGGTTCTGGTGATTCTGGTGGTAATTCGTCTGTAGGTATTGGTCGAAACGCATTGAGTGTGAACGGATCTGTCAGAAATACAGCAGTCGGTTATCATACTTTGGAGCGTAATAACTCGGGTAATGATAACTCTGCCTTTGGTTTTGAGGCAGGTACAGAAATTACCAACGGTAACAACAACACAGCTGTCGGTTCTCGTGCGATGGATGCATTGGCATTAGGTGATAATAACACCGCTGTCGGTTCAAATGCCTTAACAACAACGTGGGGTCAAAGTAATAACACTGCTGTTGGTTATGGCGCTTCTGACAGAACAATAGGTGACAACAACACCTCTCTTGGTTCTCAGGCACTGCGTTATAACTCTACAGGTCAAGCCAACGTGGCGTTGGGTGCTTTTGCGGGTCTAGGTGTTGGTGGTAATGCCATCAACCGAAATACTTTGATAGGTTTTGAGTCGGGTATGTCTCTCACAGCAGGTGGTGATTACAACATTGCTTTGGGTTACAGATCTGGTCAGAATATCACATCGGGTAACAACAATATTATGATTGGTAATACTGTAGGTCCTTCTGCTGTAACTGCAAGTTATGAGCTTAATATTGGTAACACCATTTATGGTGACCTTTCAAACGACTTTGTCGGTATTGGTAAGCGCCCAACCACTGAACTTGAAGTGGTTGGCACCGTTTCCGCCACCGCGTTTGTGGGTGATGGCTCTGGCTTGACCAACATTCCAGCAGGTTCAAACCTGCAAGTGGCGGACACCAGTGTTTCCATTGTGGACACAGGCGCAGGCGAAGTGCACATGGATGTGGACGGCGAACGTATGGTTACAGTGGCTGCCGGTGCAGCGGAAGTTTCGGGCACCTTGAAGGTTGCAGGCACAGGCGCAGAGGCTTGTACACTAGGCACCAAAGGTACCATTCGCTTTAATTCTGCCACAGGTCGCTTGCAGTATTGCCGGCCCTAATTAGAAAAAGTGTAAACACAGGTTAAAAACAAAAAAGCTAAGTTAATATAAAGAGAAATGTCGCAAATGAAAAAGTATGTATTTTGGTTGTTGGTTTTAGTGTCACCCACAGCAGGTGCGCAAAATTGGGCCAACATTGGTACGGTTGGCACGCTCAACAATAATGAGCTGTGCTACACCGACGGCACGGACATTATTTGCGACGCAGGGCTTTTTGTAAACGGCTCAACCGCTTTAGAAGTTTCTGGCACCGTTTCCGCCACCGCGTTTGTGGGGGATGGGTCTTCCTTAACAGGTGTAGCCGGCTTGTGGACTGACAGTGGCGATTATGTGAATTATGACGACTTCCGCCTTTACAAAAACACAACAACAATAGATGTTCCAAACGGCTTCAAAGGTTTTATCTATGATGCAGACAAAGCGTCTATCCGTGTAGGGCGTGACCCGTCAGGTTTTTTTGATGATGCTAATATTGGTGCTTATAGCTTTTCTTTTGGTAACGACGCACGTGCAACCGGTGATTATAGCTTTGCTGCTGGTCACTATGCTCGTGCCACTCAAGATAATAACATTGCAATGGGTATGGCTTCGAGAGCAAGTGGTATCAGTAGTATTGCCATTGGCTCGAACGGGGACGTGAACAGCGGCCCTCCGACAGACAGCAATACAAGCAGCATCAACACAGTTGCAGGGGGGACTTATGCCGTGGCTTTAGGTCGTGCTTGGGCTGCTGGAGGGTCGTCCTTTGCTGTTCAGCCAGGTGCGTACGCATTAGGTAATCAATCCACAGCCATTGGTTACCGTGCAGACGCGCTCAGTGCAAATGCTGTTGCCCTTGGTGTTAGAGCAAAAGCCTCAGCGGACAATGCGTTGGCTTTGGGCAGTAATTCAAATGCAGCGGGTGATTATGCGGTTGCTGTGGGTCAGAACACAACAGTATCTGGTGCAAATTCAATGGTGATCGGCTTGGCAGACGTAACAGGCACCACCGTTTCCGACTCTAACACATTGGCCATTTTGGGCGGTCAAGTAGCTGTAAATCAAACATCTGCCAACGCCGAACTTGACGTTGCTGGCACCGTTTCCGCCACCGCATTTGTGGGGGATGGGTCAAGCTTAACAAACGTTGTCGCCACATCTGTTACCATTGGTTTGGATGACTTGACGGATGCGCAAGCTGTTTCAAATAGTATTATGATTGGCGCTAGCACTTCAACTGCAGGTAATCGCATTGTTGCAATAGGTGAATATGCACTAGAATCTGCAACTGTAAACACAGATCAAAGTGTAGCCATTGGTTACAGCGCTTCAAGATATGGGTCTTCTGACAGGCTTGTTGCAGTTGGTGCAAATGCGCTAAGAAATGGGGGGCTAGAGTCAACTGCGGTTGGCTTTGAAGCATTAAAAGAAAATTCAGGTCAACGTAACGCTGTTGTTGGCGCACGTGCTCTTGCGCTTCCAAGTACGGGTGGTGGTAACTCTGTTCTTGGTTGGGGTGGTTTAGCTAATACAACTGGTTCAAGTAATGTGGCAATTGGTTCAAATTCAGGTTATAACATTACCACTGGCGCTCAAAACATTATGATTGGTTCAGCTGTTTTGGCACAAGACCCAACAGCTTCCAATCAATTGAACATTGGTAACGCTATTTATGGGTTAGATATCAGCCAGTCGGACATTGCTAAAATTGGTATTAACGTAGCTTCTCCAACGGAAAGTTTGGAAGTTTCTGGAACCGTTTCCGCCACGGCCTTTGTGGGGGATGGTTCTGGCTTAACAGGCGTTGTCGCCACATCTGTGACCATTGGTTTGAATGACTTGACGGACGGATATTCCAATGCGACATCTCAAACAATTTACATTGGTTCTGGCACGCCAACTACAGGTTCTAAAAATGTGGGCATTGGTCATGATGCTTTAGGTTCAAACACAACGGGTATCCGAAATGTGGCCATCGGTTCAGCTGCGCTGGATGCAAACACAACAGGTGATAATAACATTGCTTTGGGCGACCAAACTCTATGGAGTAATCAAACTGGTAACCATAACTTCGCCGCAGGTTATCAAGCCTTGTCCCAAGGTTCAGCCGTTCAGGACAGTGTTGCGATTGGTTATCAAGCTTTGCGCAATGCTTCTGGTACAGGTAATATCGGTCTTGGTAATAGCGCTTTGTACACATCGTCAGGGTCTGGTAACATAGCTTTTGGTGGCTCTGCCTTAAGGTCTATCTCAACAGGTTCTCGAAACATTGGTTTGGGTACCACTGCTGGATTTTTTGTAAGTGGTGGGGATAATAATATTGCCATGGGCCACAGGGCGTCTTACGGTATTTCTGGTAATACGACTGGTAGCAATAACATTTCCATTGGTTCGCAAAGTAATGAATTTTTAGAAGGTGGTTCAAACAACATTGCAATTGGTGTGGGTGTCGATGTTGTAGACCTGGCCGGATCGGACCAATTAAACATTGGTAACACCCTTTACGGTGACCTTGCGAATGACCGTATCGGTGTGGGTGTTGAATCTCCACTGGCCGAACTTGACGTTTCCGGCACCGTTTCTGCCACAGCGTTTGTGGGGGATGGGTCTGGTTTAACAGGTATAAGCGGGCTTTGGGTTCAAGAGGCAGATGGTATCAGCCGCACCGGCTTAAAAGTATACGATAGCGGTGCAACGCCTGACATTGGTATCAATGAATCGGCAGCATTCTGGCATCATGACAAAGGCGCTTTCCGAGCAGGTAATGACAATTTCGGCACCACGATGGACGACGCGAATATTGGTCTATACTCCGCAGCCTTTGGTGATGGGTCTCTCGCATCAGGTCAAGATTCATTTGCTGTGGGAGGTTCACGTGCGACAGCCACACGTGCAATGGCACTAGGTGGTGGCACAGCCAGCGGTTTATACAGTTTTTCTGCAGGTACATCAGCTAACGCAACAAACAACTACGCCATGGCGCTTGGTTTTAGTGTTGGAGCAACGGGTCAGCACTCAGTGGCTGTGGGTCGAGGTGTTACAGTTTCGGGCAATAACTCTATCGGATTCGGTCTAGGTTCGGGGGTTAGCGCTACCATTGCAGATTCAGATACTTTTGCCATTATGAACGCAATTGGTGGTGTGGGTATCGGCACCGTTTCCCCAGCGACCGAGCTGGAAGTTTCAGGTACAGTGACTGCCACCGCCTTTGTCGGGGATGGCTCAAGCTTGACCAACATTAACCCTGGAGCTATATCAATCGGCATTGACGATTTGACCGATGCATATGCCCAAGGCACCAACTTAGCAATTGGCTCTAATGCATTGAGAGATTTGACAACCGGTCAAAATAACCTAGTAGTAGGCAACGGCGCGCTGGTTGAGGGTGAGGGTACTTCATACAACACCGTATTTGGTTTGGGTGCGATGGCGTCTGCTGTTGGCTGGAATACCAGAGATAGTTCTGTCTTTGGCCGGTTGGCCTTAACCTCGCTGATAGAGGGTACAAAAAACACAGTTTTAGGTGGCCAAGCAGGTCGTAATTTAACAAACGGTGCAGCCAATATTTTTATTGGGCACTTGGCCGGCGATAACCTGACTGCGGGGTCTAATAATATTGTTTTGGGCACAGAAGAAGGATTGCCAAACGCATCAGCTTCTAATCAATTGAATATTGGTGGTGCCATTTATGGTGCAGACTTGACGGGAACGGAAATTGCCAAAATTGGTATCAATGTGCCCGTACCAACTGAAAGTTTGGAAGTTTCCGGCACCGTCTCTGCCACAGCCTTTGTGGGGGATGGCTCTTCCTTGACGGGTATTTCAGGGCTGTGGAGCGATGAGGGAGAGTATATCTCCTACGGCGGTGTCAACGGTTTCCGTGTGTATGATGCATCATCCACGGTCAGCGTTGTCAACTTAGATAAATTCGCTTTTTATGACCCTGAAAAACGTGCGATGCGTGGCGGTGAAAATGAATTTGGAGGCTGGGCGGACGCCAATCTTGGACAAAATAGTTTTGCGTGGGGGTCACGAACACAGGCTAACGGCGCAAGTTCCATTGCTTTAGGTGGGCATTACACCCGTGCGATGGCTGATAGATCTGTAGCGATTGGTGCCATAGCAAGGGCGACTGCTGGCAGTTCTATTGCCATCGGTACCAACACCAACGGCGGTGGTATCAACAGTTCAGTATTGGGTGATAGAACTGACGCAACAGGCGATGGTTCTGTGGCCATTGCACGTTCTCGTTCATCGGGTGAAAACTCCATTGCTATTGGTAACGCCAGTGCCGCAGACGGTGATCATTCCTTCGCATTTGGCCGTAAGGCAGAAGTTTCCGCCAATGACTCTATGGTGTTGGCTGTGGGTAACGGTAATGAATCTAACCCTGTTACAGTTTCAAACACCATTGCTTTAATGGGTGCCACAAACGGCGTGGGTATCGGCACTGTTTCTCCAGCAACCGAACTTGAAGTTTCAGGTACAGTGACCGCCACGGCATTTGTGGGTGATGGCTCAAGCTTAACTGGTGTTGTGGCAACGTCTGCCACTTTGGCTTTGGGCGACTTAACGGATGGTTACGATGCTGGTGGTAGTTTGGTATTAGGTCGATTATCTGCACCTAACTTGACTTCTGATGGCAATACTATTGTGGGTCTTGAATCAGCCCAAAGGTTGGCGGGTGGTCGCAACAACGTTATTTTGGGTCGTTACACTGCAACGCGGTTGGAAACCGGTCACGCTAACGTCGCAATAGGTTTCCAAGCGTTGCAAGGCAACACCGATCCGAACATGGACACAACGACTGATAGTATTGCCATTGGTACCAATGCTATGCGTTATATGTCCGGTGATAATAATATTGGTATTGGCTCAAGAGCTCTTTATGACCAAGCGGGACAGTATAATGTGGGTGTCGGTGAATACACGTTGGCCAGTAGTACAGGGGATAAAAACCTTGCCCTTGGTACGAATGCAGCACGCTATCAAACATCGGGTGACAATAACATTGCCATTGGTGTTTCAAGTTCACTTCCAAGTTTAACAGGGTCAAACCAGCTTTCTATCGGAAACTCCATTTACGGTTTGGATATGGGTCAGGCGGATATTGCTAAAATTGGTATTAACGTAGCTTCTCCAACGGAAAGTTTGGAAGTTTCCGGCACCGTTTCCGCCACAGCGTTTGTGGGGGATGGGTCAAGCTTGACCAACATTAACCCTGGAGCTATATCAATCGGTATTGACGATTTGACCGATGGCTCTGCAGTTGGAAACAGTGTGTTTTTGGGCACAGATGCTGGTAATAGCGATGGGGGTGCAAACCCTAACACAGGTGTGGGTTATCGTACTCAGCGTCAGACTACAGGTTATGGTAACGTATCTATGGGTGCGAGGTCTCTGGATGAGCTTGGAAATGGTGATTATAATACAGCCATTGGTTACATGGCTCTGCGCTATGCGCAAGGTGATGCAAACGTTGCAGTTGGTCCACGTGCGGGGCATGGAACCTCAGGCAATGCTACAACAGTTGTCCGTAATGTGTTGTTCGGTGCTTCATCCGGGTTTAATTTGTTGACAGGTGCGGATGATAATACACTTTTAGGTGCAAATTCAGGTTATAACATTACCACTGGCGCTCGAAACATTATGATTGGTTCAGCTGTTTTTGCACAAGACCCAACAGCTTCCAATCAATTGAACATTGGTAACGCCATATATGGTTTGGATATCAGCCAGTCGGACATTGCTAAAATTGGTATTAACGTAGCTTCCCCAACCGAAAGCTTGGAAGTTTCCGGCACTGTTTCTGCCACGGCATTTGTGGGGGATGGTTCTAGCTTAACAAATGTGGACGGCTTATGGACCGATGCGGGGGATTACATTACCCGTGATGGTTTCCGTGTTTATGCCCCTGCCACAACAATTGACCTAGACACAAGCAACGTAGCTTTCTTTGATGTTGGTAAAGGTGCGTTTAGAACAGGTCAGGCAGGTTCAGGGCAACAATTTGACGAAGCCAATATTGGCACCAACAGTTTTGCGGCGGGTTATCATGTGATGGCTTCGGGTGCAAACTCTATGTCGATGGGGCGTTCAACAACCGCAAGCGGTGAAAATGCAGCGGCTATCGGTTCATACAGTACGGTAACCGGCACTGGCGGTGTCAGCGTTGGTCGTGGTAACAATGTCGATGGCATTGAAAGCATGGCCTTTGGTGCATACAACGTGGTTGATAACAATGGTCAAATGGCCTTTGGTAAAGGTCACAACATTCAACGTGGTATGGGCTTTGGTTTGGATACCAGTGTTACAGGTTTTGGCAGTTTAGCCCTTGCAACCAGCAACGGTATTGCCGTGTCCGGTGATAATTCACTGGGTATAGGTTTTGGTAATGCCACAAGCTCTACTGTGAATGTGGCAGCAAACGATACGCTTGCTTTAATAGGCGGCAATGTTGGTATCGGCACCGTTTCCCCGGCGACTGAACTTGAAGTTTCCGGCACCGTTTCCGCCACAGCGTTTGTGGGTGACGGTTCTGGTTTAACAGGTGTTGGCGGCCTGTGGACCGATGCAGGGGATTACATTACCCGTGATGGTTTCCGTGTTTATGTTTCTGGCACCACAATTGACCTGAACAACAATGATAGAATTGCCTTCTGGGATGAAGAAAAAGCAGCGTTTAGAGCTGGTCGTGTCAACTTTAATGACTGGGATGACTCTCAAATTGGGGACAATTCCACCGCCTTTGCAGGCGGGCGAGCTTCGGGTAGCGGGTCATTTGCTTGGGGTGCTCAATCCGTTGTAACGGGTCAGGCGGACTTGGCCTTGGGTTCTGGGGCGCAAACAAGTGGCACGAACTATTGGAAGATGGCCATTGGTGTAAACTCTCGTGCAACGTTTTCTCCAGGTAATACGGCGATTGGTCCTTATGCCAAAGCGGAAGGTGGTTCTGCCAATTACAGTTCCTTTGCGGTTGGTCCTTTTGCAACGGCAAGAAATGGTCGTTACAACATTGCCATTGGTCGTTACACCTTGGCGGAAACAGGCTATGAAAATATGGCCGTTGGTCATGGTGCCACGGTTTCAGGCGCAAGGTCCCTTTCACTGGGTTATGGCGGTATTGTTTCAGGCGATGACTCCATGATGATTGGTGTGGGCGCCGATGCTTCGGGCACCATTGTGGCGAACAACAACACCTTGGCCATTATGGGTGCAAGCGGTGGTGTGGGTATCGGCACTGTGGCACCAACGGCACCGCTGGAAGTTTCTGGCACCGCCAAAGCCACAGAATTTGTGGTGACTTCGGACCGAACCTTTAAAGAAAACATTCAACCGCTGAAAGGTGCGCTGGAACTGGTGAACCAGTTGCAAGGTGTGTCCTACAAATTTAAGTCCGAAACAGGGATGACCCAAAAACCGCAAATTGGTTTGATTGCTCAAGACGTGGCCAAGGTGTACCCACAAGTGGTCAACGGCAAAGAAGGGCAGATGTCTGTGAATTATGCGGCTCTTGTTTCACCCCTTATTGAAGCGGTGAAGGACCTAAACGGCAAACTTGAAAAACAACAAGAATTGATTGATCAACAACAAAAGTTGATTGAAAAATTGATGGAGGACAAATAAATGTTCAAACCACAAACAAAAGCAGTGGCAATGCCTGTGTTGAATAAAATGTACCCTTACATGGTTGCAATTTCCTTGATGTGCTTGGCGACGTCCAGCGCAGGGGCGCAGGTTGCTGTGAAGAAGAATGTGGACGATTCTATGTCCCTCCAGTCTGGCGGTGCGGAACAGGTACGCATTATGACAGACGGTAAGGTAGGGGTGAACACCATTGCACCTGCCGTGGCTTTGGATGTTTCAGGTTCGTTGATGATTGCCAACGGCGGCGAGGTGTGTGACGCCTCCACCGAAGGTGCACTGCGCTATACGCTTGCAAACGGTGTGGAATACTGTAACTCCAGCGCCTGGGGTGGTGTGGGTGCTAGCCTTTGGGTGAACAACACAGACTACATTTCTTACGAAGGGGTTCGCTTGTATAAGGCAGGCACAACGTGGGACCATAACTTTGGCGATGCTGGCCTGTTTTACCATGAAGATAAATCAGCTTTGCGTGTTGGTTCACACAACAATGCTTCGGCGGATGAAGCGAATGTGGGTTCTTTAAGCTTTGGTATTGGTTCTTCGGTTATTGCTTCGGGTGATAGATCATTCGCCATGGGGAGCTCGTCTGTCGCATCGGCAGATGATGCCTTTGCATTTGGTACATCTACAGCGTCGGGTGCTCGTGCCATTGCGATGGGTAATGGTGCGCAAGCAACTGCTGGAGATTCTGTTGCAATGGGTAGTTCAACCCAAGCAACGCAATTGTTTGCTGTGGCATTAGGCCGTAGCACAGTGGCCAGTAACAATTCATCTTTCGCTGTGGGTAACGGTTCAACCGCTTCCGGTGTGACATCGGCGGCCATTGGTTTTGGTAGCGCTGCATCCGGTAATTATAGCTTGGCTACAAACTACAACACCGTGGCAGGTGGCGCAAACTCTGTGGCCATGGGTCGCGCATCTAAAACCATAGGAACGACATCGTTTGCTTTTGGTGAAGGTGTTGTGGCACAAGGTATTTACAGTGCGATTATTGGTTTAGATTCGACAGTTTCCGGCACAACAGTGACAGACGCAAGAACCATGGCAATTGTTGGTGGTGAAGTGGCCATTAACAAAACTTCTGCCAACAGTGAGCTGGATGTGTCTGGTACTGTTACTGCAACATCCTTTGTGGGGGATGGTACAAGTTTGACAGGTGTGGTTGCCACACCCGCAGGGGATGATGCAACCTTGCAATTTAACAATGCAGGTGTTTTAGCGGGTGCTCCAATAAAATACAACTCAACTTATGATAAATTTTACGCACGCGGTGGGTTGAATAATTACATTGTAGACCACAGTACGGGTGGGACATATGCAGGTAATATGAATATTGGTGCTGCAAATCCTGCAATGTCAGAAGGTGCGTTGCACTTGGCAGTGGCTGGTTATGACAAGACAACAGACCTGCGTCACATGTTAGGAGCAGTTATGATTGGTAACAGTGATAGTGTTCTAGATGCGACACCGCAACCTATGGTGCAAGGTGATTATTTGCCAGGTATCGGATTTGCGGGTCATACCACAACATCATTGGGGACTTCTACAAATCTGGCCGCATCGATTCATGGTTTTGTGGATGGTACGGTTAGTTCTGGTGTATTACCAACAGCTATTACGATAAATACAGGTTCAAGCACAGGTAACTTGCAGGAGCGTATGCGCATTGCGTCAACAGGTGAGGTGGGCATTGGTACTACCGCTCCGTCAGTAGCTCTGGATGTTTCTGGTTCTATCCAATACACCGGCGACTTGACTGACGTGTCCGACCGTAGGTTGAAGCAAAATATTCAACCCTTAGAAAGTGAATTGAATAAAGTGAGCCAAGTGCAAGCGGTGCGCTTTGAAATGAAGGACCGCCCAGGCGTGGTAGAGCTGGGTGTGATTGCTCAAGACATTGAGGAAATTTACCCAGAACTGGTCAAAACAGCGGACGATGACATGCAAACCAAGTCCGTCAACTATGTTGGTTTGATTGCGCCTATGCTGCAAGCGATGCGTGAATTGAAGGCGGAAGTTGAAACGCTGAAAATTCAAAATGCTCAGCAAAAAGTGCAAATTGATCAGTTGATGGAAAAAACAAATCAATAAATCTTGAAATCTCGATAGGGGGTTGTATACTTATAACATAATGTAAGTATACAACCTTTTCTTTTTTGTAGGGCCTTTTTAAAGGTCTGTTCACCTTGGAGCTTTCCATGCAGAAATCGTTCAATAAAAAAGCGCTTAAAAATGTTTTATGGGGCGTTGCTATTTTGGTGATGGCGCTTGTGGCTATATACCTGTTTTTTTCATTGGCTATGGGTACAATTTCAATTTTTACTGCGACAGGCTGGGGCTTGGTCGTTCTAGGCCTGCTTTTTGTCTTTTGCTTTATAAGTGAGGGCTTGGCTCTTGTTTTGGCAATTGCCATTTATGTCTTGATTTATCATTCAGCGGTGGGTCAAAGTTTAACCCAGTGTGTGAATGCAGCGCAAGGCTTTGGTCAAGTGGTTACTTGCTTTGGCCAAGCCGTAGAAACCTTAGAAAACGGTGATGCGCAAACTGAACCCGTACAACCACCTTCAAACAAGGGGTCGTGACACGTACTTGATCAGCGAATAACTTAAAAAGGTGGCGTTTTGCCGCCTTTTTGTTATATTGGCTGGTATGAAACAAGTCACCGTGATTAAAAACAATTTTGATGTTTTGCCACAAACAGGGGGCACAGCCCTTGTGGTGGGCAATTTTGAAGGTGTCCACAAGGGTCACCAAGCTTTGCTTAAAAAATTGGTGCAGGTGGCAAGGTCCAAGCAGTTAACGCCTTGTGTTTACACGTTTTACCCGCATCCTAAAAAGTTTTTTAATAAGGCAGGTGCGCCCAAACGGCTGATGTCGTTATCGCAAAAGGTGTGGAGACTGTGCGACCATGGCATTGAAGCGGTGGTGACAAAACCATTCACCTCTCAGTTTGCCAGCATGACCTTTGACGCCTTTTTAAATCACCTTAAAAATGACCTAAACGTCAAATACCTGCTGGTGGGGGAAGACTTTGCCTTCGGCAAAAACCGTGAAGGCACGGTAAAAACTTTGCAAGAATATGCCCCAAAAATGGGTTTTGAGGTGGAGGTGGTTCAAGATGTTTTAAATCTTGAAGACCAGCGTTATTCATCCACCTTGGTGCGGGACCTTTTGGCAAGTGGTCAGGTGAAGGCAGCGGGCTATCAACTGGGTTTTCCGGTTTGTTATAAAACCTACCTTTACGAAGACGATTTTTGCAATTTAGTTGCACATTTAAATGGTTACAGCGCCATAAAAAATGGTGTGTACTTTATGAAAGTGGAGTATACTGCCCCGGTAGAGGGTTATGAAAGTGCGGTTGTGCCGGCGCGTGTGGAAAACAGCAAGGCTTACATTGCACCTTTGCCCCAATTGCCCAACCTTGTTGAAGGTCGGGTTTATTTAAGTTTAATTGATAAAATAGAAAAGTAGAATAAAAGCGACATGTCTGAAAATATACGTGAAACTTTAAACCTTCCTCAAACCAACTTCCCCATGCGTGCGGGTTTGCCCAAGCGTGAGCCGGAGTGGTTGGCCAACTGGCAACAAAAGGACCTTTACAGCCAATTGCGTGCCAAGTCCAAAGCGCAAGGTCGCAAGCCTTTTATTCTACACTGTGGCCCTCCTTACGCCAACGGCAACTTGCACATTGGCCACGCCTTGAACTTTGCCTTGAAGGACTTTGTGGTACGCTCCAAGCAAATGATGGGTTACGACTGTTTGTACACCCCAGGGTGGGACTGTCACGGCCTGCCGATTGAGTGGAAAGTGGAAGAAGGCTTTAAAGCCAAAGGTCAGACAAAAGAAGATTTCTCGGTCAAGGAAATTCGCGACATGTGCCGCAGCTTTGCCAAAGGCTGGGTGACCACGCAAATTGAAGACGGCAAGCGTTTTGGCTCCATGGCGGACTTTGCCAACCCTTACCTGACCATGAACCCTAAAAATGAAGCGGGCATCGTCCGTGAATTGGGTCGCATGGCGGACAGTGGCTTGGTTTACAAAGGTGCCAAGTCGATCATGTGGTCAATTGTTGAAGAAACTTCTCTGGCCGAAGCGGAAGTGGAATATGCCGATAAGGAATCATTGGCCATTTATGTAAAGTTCCATGTCAAAGGCAGCGACGAAGCGGTAACCATTTGGACCACCACCCCGTGGACCATCCCCGCCAACAAGGCCGTAGCCTACGGTCAGGACATTGAATACAGCCTGATCGAAGCCACCAACGTCTTCGAAAAAGCCACCGCTGAAGTCGGCGACAAGGTTTGGGTTTCCACCAAATTGCTAGAAGAATTTACCAAAATGGTTGGCTTTACTGAATATACAGTGCTTAAAACGGCGCTGGGCAGCCACTTTGAAGGCGCGGTGCTCAGCCACCCTGTCTACGGTCAGGACATTCCAATGTTGCCAGGCCATCATGTGACGGAAGACGGCGGTACAGGTTTTGTCCACACTGCACCTTCGCATGGGGCGGACGACTTTATCATCGGTCAAGAGCATGGGCTGGACCTTGAGTGCCACGTTCTCGGTGATGGCACCTATGACGAAACGGTGGGTGACCTGCCAAGCACCGGCGTGCAACTTTCTGGGATGGTGATCTGGGATGCGCAGAAAAAAATTATTGAAGAAATGACCCAAAATCGCACTTTGATGCGTTGGTACAAATTCAAGCACAGTTACCCCATTTCATGGCGTTCTAAAGCACCGCTGATTTTCCGCACCACACCGCAGTGGTTTGTGGCGATGGATAAAGCCATTGAAGTGACTGGCGGTCAAACTGTCCGTCAAAAAGCGATGGCGGAAATTGCCCGCATTGGTGAGGAAAAAGGCTGGGTACCAGAGTATGGTCAGCGCCGCATCACCGCCATGGTGGAAAATAAACCTGACTGGTGTATCTCTCGTCAGCGTGCTTGGGGTGTGCCAATTACCATCATGCAGCACAAACCTACAGGTGCTTACACCTTTGAAAAGGAAGTGTTTGACCACATTGCCAACAAAATTGAAAAGGACGGCATTGACGTTTGGGAAACTCTCAGCGTGAGTGAGCTGTTGCCAGAAGGTTATTTGGAGCAAAAGGGCTGGAAAGCGGAAGACATGGTCAAAGAAACGGACATTTTGGACGTTTGGTTTGACAGTGGCACAACCTACGCCCATGTGGTGGAGGACATGATGGGCCAAACCTTGCCAGCGGACCTTTACCTTGAAGGCAGCGACCAGCACCGTGGTTGGTTTAACTCCTCCTTAACATCTTGCGTGGCAACCCACGGCTTTGCGCCTTACAAACAAGTTTTAACCCACGGCTTTGTGGTGGACGGCGAAGGCAAAAAAATGTCCAAGTCCATCGGCAACGTGGTGACTCCTGCGGAAATTGCGAAAAAATACGGCATGGATATCCTACGCCTTTGGGTGGCCGGTTCGGACTATAACGAAGACGTGCGCTACAGTGAAGAAATTATGAAAGGGGTGGCGGACAGTTACCGCCGTTTCCGTAACACCTTCCGTTTCTTGCTGGGGAACTTGTACGACTTTGATGCCGCCGAACATGCTGTGGATTATCAAAACTTGCCAGAGCTGGAAAAATGGGTGTTGCACAAAATGCAAGGCATGCTTGCCGATGTGCAAAAAGCTTACAATGCTTATAAGTTCCGTACCGTTTATGAATTGTTGCACAACTTCTGCGCCAAGGAACTTTCCAACCTGTACTTCGACATCCGCAAGGACAGTTTGTACTGCGACCCAAGGGTTGAAACAACCGAAGGTGCCGACGCTTACAACCGTCGCCGTGCTTGTCAAACAGTGCTCAACATCTTACTTAAAGGTTTAACCACCCACTTGGCGCCGATTATGCCATTTACCACCGACGAAGTGTGGAAAGAGGCTTTTGGACAAGAGGTAGAGCTGCACTTGGAAGACTTTATGGCGCTGGATGAAGATTGGCAAAATGCTGAACTGGAACAACAGTTTGAAGCGGTTTGGCAATTGCGTGATGCGGTCAACCTTGAAATGGAAAAAGCGCGCGCCGCTGGCGACATTAAGGCCAACTTGGAAGCGAAAGTTGTGGTGCAAAACAACACGGGATTCAGCGCCGATACGTTGGCAGACATCTTGGTGGTTTCTGCGGTGGAAGAGGGTGAGCTTCAAGTGGTTTCACTGCCACAAAATGATAGTTTTGTGAAATGCATCCGCTCCTGGAAGTACATCGCTAAGGATCAAGCGGTGGAAGTGGAAGGCGGCTTTGTCACCCCGCGTGACGCGGTGGCCTTGAAAGCCAATCAACAAGAAACAAAGGCAGCTTAAAACATGCAAAAAGTTAAAAATTATTTCTCACTGCGTTACTTGGGCATTATGTTTGCCCTGCTTTGGATCAGCTTAGACCAAGCCACCAAAGGCATGGCTTTAAAATACCTGACCGCCGACCCTGTGCCGGTGATTGACGGGTTTTTCAACTTGCGCTTGGCGTTTAACCGTGGTGTTTCCTTTAGCTTGTTGAGAGACGTCAACATTGCAGACCTGCCCGAAATTTTAGGCATCTTTGCGTTTGTGGTGGCGGTGGTGTTGGTGCATTACTTAGGGCACCACAAAGAAAAGTTGGTCTACATTTTAGGGTTATCGTTTATTTTAGGTGGCGCCGTTGGCAACGGGATAGACCGCTTTGCTTACGGCGCTGTGGTGGATTTTTTAGACTTCCACTACGCAGGCTGGCACTGGCCAACCTTTAACGTGGCGGATATTGCGATTGTGTTGGGTGTCATGCTAATGTTGTATGACGCATACTTTGAAAGCAATGACACCACAGAAATGGAAATTGAAAAAGGGGAAGAAGAGAAATGAAAAAAGCACTTGCACTGGTTTTGGTTGCCACAGCAATGACAGGTTGTATGTCTGGCAAAAAAGGGCCGGATGAAACGGTGGTGTTGGAAAACATGCCACTGACATTGCCACCAAATTTTGAACTGCGTCCACCACGCCAAGCGGAACCGGTGGCGTTAACCCGTGGTCGCAAACAAGCGCAACAGCTTATTTTAGGTGCGGACAAAGCAACAAACACAGCCCCAAAAGTTGAAACGCAAGATTCATGGTTGGTGGAAAAAGCTGGCGGTGAAGCCCGCAACCAATCCATCCGTGACATTATGGCGGAAGAGGAAATGTCCAAGTCTGAAACAAAGGACGAGAAAAAGGGCTGGTTTTCAAGCATGTTTGATGACAGCGCAAGCGCCGACCCAACCTTAGAAGAATTGGCTGAACTTTCCCGCAAGAAAAAGCAGGCAGAGTAACAATAAAACAGCTTAAAAAAGGGTGAAGGCTTGAAAAAACTTTGTTCAATTTTTGTGATGTTACTAACCCTCACGCCATGGGTGGCTTGGGGGTTTGACTTTGAGCACACCACCCTTGAAAACGGGCTGGATGTTTATGTTGTGTCCGACCACCGCACCCCTGTGGTGGTGAACTTTGTGTGGTACAAAGCAGGTGCTGGGGACGAAGAAAACGGCAAAACAGGCCTTGCCCACATGCTTGAACACTTGATGTTTAAGGGCACCGAAAACATTCCACCGCAAGAATTTTCCAAAATTGTGGCCCGTCACGGCGGTAAGGACAATGCCTTTACATCGTACGACTACACCGCTTATTACCAAAAGGTTGCCAAAGAAAACCTGCTGAAAATGATGGAAATTGAAGCGGACAGGATGCAAGGTTTAACCTTTACCGACGCTGAATTTCAGCCCGAGCGTGACGTGATTTTGGAAGAAAGACGGATGCGGGTTGAAAGCAAGCCGCAAAACCGCTTTTTTGAGGAATTTTCCCACGTTCACATGCCCAACCATCCTTATGGCCGACCGGTCATTGGCTGGCAAAAGGACATTGAAAATTACACCTACCAAATGAACCATGACTGGTACAAAAAATGGTACCACCCCAACAATGCTTTTGTGATTTTAATTGGCGATATCACTTTGGATGAAGCCAGGCCAATGCTGGCACAAACCTATGCCAAAGTGCCCAATGTCCGCCAAGTGAACCACCAGCCGTGGGCGGTGGAGCCGGCTTTTGATGGTGCCAAGCGTTACCAAAAGGTGGACAAGGCGGTGCAAGTGCCACTTTGGGCTCGTATGTACCGTGCCACCAGCTTGTTTGCAGGCATTGCAGGGGCAAAGCCTAATAAGGACGACACATTGCCTTTGATGGTGATGGCGCAAATTTTAGGCGGCGGTAACTCCAGTTATCTTTACCAAAAATTGGTCAAAGAGCAGGAGTTGGCGGACAGTGTTTCGGTGAGCTACAGTTCAGTTCAGCGGGGGGAATCTTCGGTGGATGTGGTGCTGGTGCCGAAAGAAGGTGTTCGTCTAGAAACTTTGGAGCATGCTTATGAACAAGCGCTCACTGCCTTTAGCCAAAACACTTTGAGTGATGCACAGGTTAAGCGTGCGATTACCTTGTTAAAGTCCTACGATGTGTACGGCAGAGACGACCCGTTTGTGGCGGCTTACCATTTTGGTAAATTTATGGTGGCAGGCGGTAAGGCGAAAGCCTTTGATGACTGGCTGACCGAGATTGAAAAGGTCACCGCAGAAGACGTGTTAAACGTGGCCAATAAGTACCTTCAGGTGGACCATTCCACCACAGGTTTGCTGGTTCAAAATGATAACCAATTCTAATTTTTGAAAAAAATTGAAAATAAAACTGGACTTGCGAGTTTAATTGTTGTAAACATGCCAACCCATTTGTTTTTTTTATAGTTGAAGTCATTTTTAAAACAAGTGGATTCCCTAAACTTGGAAAGCAGATGTCTCCCAGCATCTGCTTTTTTTGTGTTGTTTGCAGAATCTGCGGTGGCAAGGCTTTATTCTTGCCTTAAAATTGCGTAAGATAAATTTCTAATTCAATCATAAAATGGAATTTTAGAAGATGAGAATCCTTGTTGCGCTTTGGGCTTTGTTGGTGGCTGGTCATGCCACAGCGGTGGAAATTGAAAAAGTCCCCCTCAAAGGCGGGGTGGAAGCATGGCTGGTGGAAAGTCACAGCTTGCCGATGGTGCATGTGCAAGTTTCATTTAAAGCAGGCAGCGTTTTTGACCCGGCGGATGCGCACGGTTTAGCGTCACTCACAGCGCAGATGATCACCGAAGGATCGGGCGAGGACAATGCCCAAGCCTTTGCCCAAAAATTGGAAGCGGTGGGCGCTTTGATGACCAGCAACGCCAATAAACTCAGTGTCACCACCGCCATGCGGATGCTGGCCGAACACAAAGATCAGTCTTTTAAATTGTTCCGCCAAGCGCTGACCCAGCCACGTTTTGATGAAGTAGCTTTTAAACGTGTTCAAGACGCAGTGCTGACAGGCATTCGCGCTGGGTTACAAAACCCTTCACAAGTAGCCAGTAAGCTGCGGGATCAGTATGTTTATGATGGCACAGCCTACGCCCACAGCACCGATGGCACGGTGGCAACGGTTGCCGCTTTGCAAAAGGCCGATGTTCAAAACTTTTATAACAAACATTACAATCAACAAAATATGGTGATCAGCGTCGTCGGTGCGATCACCGCAGACGAACTGCAAGACCAGCTCAACCCGTTGATTGAATCTTTGGCAACGGGTCAAAATTTTGACTTCCCTGCGGCGCAAACGAACAGTACCCCTCTGGTGTTACGGCAAGAAATGGCGGTGCCACAAAGCACGGTTTACATGGCGCACAGCGGTATCACAAGGGACGATCCGGACTATTACGCCGCTTATGTTATGAATTACATTTTAGGCGGCGGTGGCTTCAATTCCCGCTTGATGGAAGAAATCCGCGAAAAGCGTGGCTTGGCCTACGGTGTTTATAGTTATTTTGAGCCACTGCCCAAAGGTGGCGCATTTGTGGTGACGGTGAGCACAAAAAATGAAGATGTCCACAAGTCAATTGACTTGATTAAGCAACAAATGTCCGCCATCCAAAAAGGTGTGAGTGAAAAAGAATATCAAGGCGCACAGGCCTACTTAAAAGGGTCCTTCCCTTTAAGGTTGGACTCCAGCAGTAAGGTGTTGGGTTACCTCAATATGATGCAGTTGCATAACATGGGTGTGGACTATTTAAACAACTGGACCAAACGGATTGGCCAAGTGACCCAAGCAGACGTGGCAAGAGTGGCCAAACGTTTGTTAAAGCCAGAGTCGATGGTGACGGTGATTGTGGGTCAAAACCATGAATGATTTGTTTACCTACGCTGAATCCCAAAACGATGAGCCGAAACAAAAGCCGGCCAACCAATCCAGTGGCAAGCAAAATGTGCTGACCGTTTCGCAACTTTCCAACCAATTGCGAATGGCGATTGAAGGGCAGTTTGCGTCACTGGCGGTGGAAGGGGAAATTTCGGGCTACAAAAAAGCAGCCTCTGGCCACATTTATTTTGACCTGAAGGATGCGCAAAACCTTATCAAGTCCATTGTGTGGCGCAGCAGCGCCGAGCGGATTAAAATTCCGCTGGAGGACGGTCAAAGCGTGGTGGTTTACGGCAAGCTTACTACTTACGGCGCACGCAGTAATTACCAATTGATTGTCACCAAAATTGAGCTGGCGGGCTTGGGCGCCTTGATGCAAAAATTTGAAGAAATGAAAGCAAGGCTTGAAAAAGAAGGCTTGTTTGACACGGCGCACAAAAAGCCACTGCCGCAAATGCCACAAAAAATTGGCATCATCACCTCGCCCACAGGGGCGGTGATTGACGACATGCTCCACCGCATTAAAGACCGTTTTCCCTGCCATGTTCAGCTTTACCCTGTGTTGGTGCAAGGGGTGGGTGCTAAGGAGCAAATTGCCGAAGGTGTCGATTATTTTAACAACCTACCCAAAGACCAACAGCCGGACGTGTTGATTGTGGCCCGTGGTGGTGGCTCATTGGAAGATTTGTGGGCCTTTAACGAAGAGATGGTCGTGCGGGCCATTTACCGCTCCACCATCCCTGTGGTCAGTGCCGTGGGGCACGAACCGGATGTGACCTTGTGTGATTATGTTGCCGACTTGCGGGCGCCAACCCCCACCGCGGCGGCGGAACTGGTGGTGCCGGTGCGGGCGGATTTGGTCTACACCCTATTGCTGTTTAAGGGCAAGCTGGAACAAGCGATGTTCCATTACACCAACCAGCGCAAACGCCATTTATCTATGTATCAACGTGCGTTGGGTGACCCCCGCCATTTGATGACCCAAGCTAAGTTGCGCCTGGATGAACGGTCGGAGCGTTTTTACAGCGCCTTCCAAGGCTTTACCAAGCTAAAAAGGTCACGGTTACAACCTTTTGAGCAAAGCTTTTCTGCGGCGGCTTGGCAAAAGACCATTCAGCCGCAAAGGCGTCACCTTGATCAGTTGCAGGGGCGTTTGAGCGTGGATATTCTGCACCGCCGCCTCAAAAACATGCAAGAAACACTCAACCAAAAACACAAACTGTTACAAAGTTATTCATACGAAGGGCCTTTGAAGCGGGGTTATGCCTATGTCACCAACCCCAAAGGGCAGGTAATCCGCCAAAAAGCGGACATTGAAAGTCCAATGATGGATGTTCACTTTGTGGATGGTGTGGTTTCAGTAAAAACAGACACTTAACCCTAATTAGGTATTGAAAAAGTGGTATATACAGCCTAAGTTACTACTAACAATTCAGGGGTATATCTATTACTGGATGGATACCAGACTAAATGCTTAGGGGTATAAAAGTCACTGAATGACCTTGAAAAGGGGGGTGTTTCAGCCTCTCTTTTTTTAACACTAGCCAGTTATTTTATTTTTTGGCATCATGTCCGTTATGAAGTTTTTACAATTATTTTTATGGTTTATTTTTGCATCCGTCAGCACCCACGCCATCAGCGGTGAGGTGTTAAGCAAACTGCAAGGCTACCCCGAGCAAGGTGGTTTTGTTTGGGGTCAAACCATTCCTTTAGCGCAAGTGAAACTGGGCGACGCCAGCGCACAGGCGGATGAAAAAGGCTTGTTTTACATTGGCATTCCACGTTTGGCACAGCAAACAGAACAATTGGAAATTTCGGTTTTAGGGGTGCCGCAATACACCCAAAAACTGACCATTGCCCAGCATGAATATCCCACACAGTACATCAAAGGGGTGAAGAAAAAGCACGTTAACCCCCGCAGTGAGGCGGACATGGCGCACATTCGCAGTGACATTGAAAAAATAAACGCTGCCCGTGCCCAGCCGTTTGAGATGTTGCCTTACATTGAAAAAACATTTAGCCAACCTGTCAGCGGGACCATCACGGGTGTTTATGGCAGCCGCCGTTTTTACAATGGCGAGGAGCGTAGCTGGCACAAAGGCACAGACTTTGCCCGTAAAACAGGCACGCCCATTGCCGCCCCGCAAGATGCAGTGGTGAAGTTGGCATTGGCAAACTCTTACTTCAATGGCAATTTAATTATGCTGGACCATGGCCACGGCATGATGACCTTGTACGCCCACCTTGACCGTTTAGACGTGAAGACGGGGGATAGTGTCAAGCAAGGCGATGTCATTGGTACTGTGGGGTCCACAGGGCGCTCCACAGGTCCGCATTTGCACTGGGGGCTTTATTGGGGTAAAATGGCTCTCAATCCAATGTTGTTGTTTAAAACACCACAAAACTTAATGTAAGGAATAGAATTTTGCAGTTATTTATGGGGTTGGTTCACGCTGTTTTGATGATGGGTACTTTGGCGTTGACCTATGAATATTATGACAACTTGGCCGAAGGTTATCAATTGCCTGAAATTATTCACACCGTTGTTTATGCGGGTGTGATTGGCGTTTCGGTGGTGTGGGCCATTGGCCATGCCCTTTTTGGCGCGGCGATGGGCATTGCCGCTGGCGGCGTGATGGACGGCATTCGCATGGGTCTTATATTAGGGGTGGGGATGAGCATTGGCCGTCTTTGGCCTTACATTTTAACCTTTTCCACAGGTGCTTTTTTCTGCCATGCGGAAACGTGGGTTGTGGTGGCTTCTGCGCTGTTAGGGTTTGTGTGCTTGGGCATCAACACCATGGTTAAGTTTTTCTGGGGTAACACCTCAGGCGCTTAAACCGCTTATCTAAATTTTAAAGATTGTTTAGCTTAAAACGTTTATGGTGCCACAGCCATTGGCTGGGGTTCTGGCGAATTTGCGCTTCAATAATGCTGTTGAATTTTTGAATGGCATGGGCGCTGTCCTTCCGGTTGTCGCCGGTTTTTTGCAGTTCCACTGGTGGGTAAAAGGTTACTTTAAACTGGCCCCATGCGGTGCGCTCCACAAACACAGGCACCACGTCTTTTTGGTACTTTAGCGCCAAGTCCGCAATGGCGGAAGGGCTTTTGACTTCTTGGCCAAAAAAGGTGCTGGCAATGCCGTCGCTCATTTTCTGGTCATTCAAAAAGCCAGCGCACATGCCATCTTTGACCAGTTTAATCAACTTTTTAGCACCTTTGACACCTTTGGGAATCATCACGCCACTTTCTTGTGCGCGCAAACGGGTGATGAAACCATCGACCCATTTGTTGTTGGCAGGGCGGTAAATGCCAGCCATGGGAATGCCATAAAAACCAAGGGTTTTGTTGACCAATTCCCAGTTGCCGTAGTGGGCGGTTAAAATCAGGCGGCTGGTGTCATTCCGAATGTGTTCAAGGCCTTCAACTTCCACGGCTTTAAAAAAGGCGTCGCCTTTTAGGCTGTAAATTTTGGGCATTTCAAACAAGGTTTGAACAAAGCTAATTGTGGCATGCTGGTGAGTTTTTTGAACTTCCGCTTCTGTCAGTTCTGGTAAGCAAAGGCGGATGTTGGCACGGGCCACACGGTTGACATGGGTTGGCAAGCTGGCCAAAAATGTGCCCAAGCCATGGCCGATACAGGCGGTGAGGCGCAGGGGCAATAGGCGCAACAGCGCAAACAAAACCCTTAAAAGAAGATATTGCAAACCGTGGTTGATTGTTTTCAGCATGTTCACCTTTATTTTTTAAAGTTTAAAGTGGCCAACTTTTTTTCCACCAATTCAATGATTTTTTCCTTCGATGCATCGTCAAAGGTTGGGCGCACCACACGGCAACGCTTTTTAAAGTCTTTCGGTAGTTTTTCAGCGTCTTTCGGGGTGGTGACCAGTTGGCTGCCTTGGGATTTTTGCACCAACATTTTAAGGTCATCCTCTGTGTATTTATGATGGTCGCCAAACACTTTACGGCCGGCAATGTTAAGGTCGGCTTTAATCAGCCCTTCAAAAAATTGCAACGGGTTGCCAATGCCACAAAAAGCAAAAAGTTTGCGGCCTAACAGTGCGGTAATGTCCTTTTCTAAGGGGCGACGCTTCATTAAAATGGTGGGGATGTCCAGTTCCACCACAGCTTTTTGGCTGATGACCGCAAAGTCCGCACGGGTGTGGTTTTTAAGAGGTTCACGCAAGGGGCCAGCAGGAATGGTGAAGCCGTTGCCAAAACCGTCTTGACCGACTACCAAAATGTCCACATCACGGGGCAGTTTAAAGTGTTGGAAACCATCGTCTAAAATCAGCATCGTTGCGCCATGTTCATGGGCGAGTTTTGCTGTGAGGCGGCGGTCTGGCCCCACCCAAATTTGATTGGCCACGTCCATGGTGAACAGCATTTTAGGTTCATCGCCGACCACTTCGGTGCTGTCATCTTGAGTGACCTGGTGCGCCGTTTTAATTTGGCCACCATAACCACGGGACAAGATGGCCACCGTTTCGCCTTTGTTTTTAAAATGCTCTGCCAGCATGGCAACAATGGGGGTTTTGCCGCTGCCACCAGCGGTGATGTTACCCACCGAAATAATGGGAATATGCGGGCGTTGTGCCTTTTTTTCCTTCAGGTAACGGTCCAGTTTGCCCAACAGTTGATAAAGCCATGACGCTGGCCATAAAAGCCATGCTGTTAATTGACGTGTTTGCCAAAATTCTGGTGCTTGCCTTGGCATTCAAATTCCCCTTTTCCCTAAACTAAAAAATCTTCAATGCGCTGGGCGGTTTTTGCAGTGGCACCGCCAAGGTTTTGCATTTTCTCGGTAATTTTCTCTTCGGCTAGGGTTCTTTGTTTATCATTTTTCAAAAAATACACAAGGTCTTTTTCAATTTGTGCCACATTTTCGGACTGTAAAATAATTTCACGCTCTTTGAAAATTTGCATCATTTCTGTGAAGTTTTCCATCGAAGGGCCGGTTAGGGTAACCTTGCCACACTTTAAAGGCTCGAAGGGGTTTTGGCCACCGCCACTGTGCAAGCTTTTGCCCATCAACACCACGTTTGCAAGGCGATACCACAAGCCCAGCTCGCCAATGGTGTCCGCAATGTAGATGTTTTCAATCGGTTCCCCTGTGCTGCGTAGGTTGCAGGTGTAACCCGCCTGTTGCAATTGCTTTTGAATGCCTTTACCACGGTGGGGGTGCCTTGGCACAATCACGGTGATGAGGTTTTTAACCTCGGCCTTGGCACGTTGGTGAATGGCGGCCATCACTTCGTCTTCCCCTGGGTGGGTGCTGGCACAAACAAACAGTTTGTGGTTTTGCAGTTGTTGTTGCAAAGCTTCAAGCTCTTCAAGGTCTGCTGGTGGTTTGGGGGCATCAAATTTTAAATTGCCGCTGTTTTCAAGGGGGCTGTTGCACACCTTTTGGAAGTTGCTGTAAGACTCCTCACTTTGTGCCAAAATAAGCCGAATTTTTTGAAACATAAACCCTGTCAACGGGGCAAGCTTTTGATAACGTGCCGCGCTTTTTGCGCTCATCCGACCGTTGATGATGATCGGGTTGGGCGCTTGATGCAAAAGTTCTGGCCACAGTTCAGATTCGACAAACACGCTTAAGTCCGGTTGCCAGTGGCGGATAAAGTTTTTAACGCTCCAGTAAAAGTCCAACGGCACAAATTGATGGACGACATTTTGCGGCAAGCGCTTGGCCATCAGCTCGGCGGAGGTGACAGTACCGGTGGTGACCAAAATGTGGAGACTGGGCTGACGCTCTTGCAAGGTGCGAATCAGCGGGAGGATGGACAAACTTTCCCCGACACTGGCGGCGTGCAACCACAACAGCTTGCCTTGTGGTCGTGGAATTTTGCTGAAGCCTAAACGTTCGGGGATGCGTTTTTTATCTTCCTTACCTTTGATGAGGCGGATGATGAACATCAGGTCCACCAGTGGTGACAGCACAACCCACAATACACGGTAAAAATATAGTGCCAACATAAGTTTACGATGCCTTTTGAATGTGGACGTTTTGGGTTTTGTTAAATTCCACACCTGCGGCTTCGTCGGCAGATTTTTCAACTTTGTTCAAAGCGTCCTCACAGTCTTGATAAAAAATATCACGCTCGGTTTCGCTGGCGGTTTTGGCAATGCTGAGCGGTGTGTGGTAGTGGATGTAAATGTCACTTTTTAATTTAGGCAACATGAACTTGTCCCAACTTTTGAAGAATTTGGCAGGCGTGGCGCTGACCGACACCGCCACCAACGGCGCCCCTGTGAGGCGGGAAGCCTCGGCCGCACCGGCTTGCAATGTGCCCCTTGGGCCTTTGGGGCCATCGGGGGTGATGAACAGGCTTTCACCTTGTTTTAACACGTCCAACATTTCCTTAAAGGCACGGGCACCCCCTTTTGAGCTGGAGCCGACAATGGTTTTGTAGCCAAAAATTTTGGCGGCAAACTTCACAATGCGACCATCGCTGTGGTCACTGATGACGGTGCGTGCCACCGTTTCTTTGGGGAAAAGGTAAGGCATAAAAATCAGCCGGCCATGCCAAATGGCTAAAATAAACGGTTTGTTTTGTTTTTGCAAATCGTCCACTACGTCTTTGTTTTGAACGTGGATGGTGCAGGTGCGGTGCAACAAATGAATGTAAAGGGCCACAAGGCTGGCAACCAACCATTGCCCCGGCCATGTTTTGATAAATTTTTTCAACAAGAACTTGATCACGTTTTTTTACCTTAAGACTGTTGTTGCATTTTATAAAGATTGGCATAGACACCGTCTTTTTCAAGCAGTTCTTTGTGGGTACCTGTTTCCACCACTTGGCCATGGTCCAACACGTGGATGATGTCGGCATCTTGGGTGGTGGAAAGGCGGTGCGCCACAATTAAGCTGGTGCGCCCTCTCATCAAGGTGTTGAGCGCGTCTTGGATGCTTTTTTCGGACTGGGTGTCCAAGCTGGAGGTCGCTTCATCCAACAGCAAAATAGGGGCATTTTTCAGCATGGCACGGGCAATGGCAATGCGCTGACGCTGACCGCCCGATAAGCTGAAGCCGTCTTCGCCAACCACCGTGTCAAAGCCATTTTCACTTTGGATGATAAAGTCATAAGCGGCGGCGTCTTTGGCGGCTTGTTCAATTTGTTCACGGCTGGCCAGGGGCGAACCATAGGCAATGTTGTTGGCAATGGTGTCGTTAAATAAGGCCACTTCTTGGGTGACAAGGCCAATGTTTTGGCGCAGTGAGTTCAAGGTGACATCCGCAATTTTTTGGCCGTCAATTTCAATGTGGCCGTCCTTCGGGTCATAAAAACGGGGGATAAGGTTTAAAATGGTGCTTTTACCAGCGCCAGATGCACCGACCAGCGCCACTTTTTTGCCCGCAGGGATGTGGAGGTTGAGGTTTTGGGTGGCGGTGTGACCGTCGGCGTAAGCAAAGGTGACGTTGTTAAAGTTTATTTCGCCGTTTTTCACTTTCAGTTCTTTGGCGCCCGCTTGTTCGGTGATGGTGGCGGGTTGGTCCATCAAGGTGAAGGTGCGCTCGGCGGCGGCCAATCCTTCTTGCAGACTGTTGTTGATGCTGGTTACACTTTTAAGAGGGCGGTAAATGCTCATCGCCGCGGTGAGGAAGGACATAAATTCCCCCGCAGTCATCTGGTTTTGCCAAATCAGGTGGCAACCAAACATAATCACACCGGCAATAATCAAGCCACCCAACAACTCCATCACAGGAGAAGAAAGCGCACGCACCCGTGCCATTTTCACAAGCAGTTTAAACACGGCGTGAATGCTGCGGCTGCTGCGGTCAATCTCGCGGTTTTCGGTGGTGAAGGACTTCACTTGGCGAATGTGACCCAAACTTTCCCTTAAAATGCCACCTAAAGCGCCCATTTCTTCTTGTGTGCCACCGCTGTAACGGCGCATTCTTCTACCAAAGTAAACAATAGGGGCAGCGGCTAGAGGAATGATGGTTAGGCACACCAAGGCCAACATCCAGTTTTGGTGTACCATTAAAACAATGAGGCCTAAAATCATCGGTACGTCCTTCAGCACCCCAGTAATGGTGTTGGAAAGGGCTTTTTTAAGTTGATGTAGGTCATAAATAAAACGGCTGGTTAAGCCCGAAACTGTTTGCTTTTGCAACACCGCAAGGTCATGGTGGATCACATGTTTATAAAGGTCAGTTTGCAGGTCGGCAATCATCCGCTGGCCAATGTATTCCATTAAGTAGTTTTGAAAATAACCCGCCACCCCTTTGATGAAAAAGATCAACACCACAATGGCCGGCACAATGAAAAACAGCGCTTCGTTGCGGTTGATTAAAAGCTCGTCTAAAATGGGTTGAATCATCTTGGCGGTGAGGGCCGTGCAAACCGCCACCAAAATCATGCAGATAATGGCCATAAAAAGCCGCCCCTTGTGCGGGGCGAGATATTCCCGCATCAGACGTTTGACAAGGTAAAAAGTGTGGCTATTGGCTGAAGGGGTGGGCTGGTTTTGGCGTGTCATCAATTTGCTAGCTTTGGTTTTCTAAAAATGCTTTCCATGAAGCTATAGCTTTTTTGTCCCCATTTTGCAAGGACTCTATCAGGTGCAGCATGGACGCTTGGCTGACAAATAACATGTCGTCGGATGGGCAGTCTAATACCACGTGGCCGGCCACTTGCGCTTTAAACATCGGCGCACCGGTGATGGGGCTTTGGCCTTTGCTAAAGCTTTTCATCTTTTCTTCTGTTTCTAAATAGCGCTTTTCAATGGCGGCAAGGTGCTGTTTCAGTTGCTCTTTGCTTTTGTTTTCTTCTTTGACGAAATACTCGTCTTCACGAACGCGTTTCATGTCGTCCCAAGCGGAAGTGCTCATTTGTTTTTACCCCTTTGTTTGTTCGTTCACCTATGAATCTCATTGCATAGGATATTAAATTGTTGTATGGATATCCATTCATTTTAGGTATTTAAAAGCAAAACAACAAGGGGTGTGGTGCTCTTTTGGCAGAAATTAACACAGTAACAACAAAAAAAGGTCGCATTTGGGGCTTTTTGTTGGCTTTTGCGGTTGTTTTGGTGGCCTTGATTTTGTGGCAAACACGCATTGACACCGCCATTCACATGTGGGCACAACACACCAAAGACACCCACGGTGGCGAATCTTTCTGGGGGTTCTTGTCCTGGTTGGGGGAAGATCATGTTCAAATGGCGATCTGCCTTTTCTTCGGTATTTGGTATTACAAACAATCTAATTATCAAATGAGCCGTGTTTGGTACTTGTCGGTCGTGATTTATCTTTTATCGGGTGTTTGTGTTCAAATTTTAAAGCATATTATTGCAAGGCCAAGGCCGAAGATGTTGCCGGAATATGACGTTCAGTGGTTTGAGTTTGGCGCCAAGTTGCACAGCATGCCGTCAGGTCACACCATGACCACTTTTGCCTGGTTGGCTTGCTTGTTGCCGTTTTACCCCAAAAAAGTACAGGCCTTTTTAATGTTGGCTGCGACGCTGATTGGTTTTTCACGGGTCGGCCTTGGCGCGCATTATACAAGTGACGTGTTGATTGGTGCCGTGTTAGGCTATACCTTTGGGGCGTGGATGCGTCAGAAATTTAAATTAACTAAAGAAGTGCAGTAAACAATGAATCACCTGTCCAAAAATGTGATAACTCGCCATAAAGCCAACAAATGCCTTGGGTCACTGGTGTTGATGACCTTTTTAATTTTTGGCGGTCTGTTTTTTGTCAACCTTGGCAACACAGGTTTGTTTGATGTGGATGAAGCCATTTTTGCTGAAGCTAGCTATGAAATGTTAGAGACGGGGGACTTTGTAACCCCGCACTACAACGGCGAGCCCCGTTACCACAAGCCACCGCTGATTTACTGGGTGCAAGCCGCGGCGATGGACTTTTTGGGTAAGTCGCCCTTTGCGGCACGTTTGCCATCGGCCTTTTTTGCCTTTTTAACGGTGTTTGGCTTTTATGCTTTTATTACGGGGATGACCGGAAACAGGCGCTTGGCGCTGACTGCGGCGGTTATTCTTGGGGCGAACTTGTCGTTTCTCGTTATCTCACAAGCGGCGACAGCGGACATGGCGCTGAATTTCTTTATTGTGATGTCCACCATGGGTTTAATTGCCAATTTGTACGCCAAGCAACGCTCTAAAGTTGCACCGTTGATGGTGGGGATTGTGCTGGGGATGGCCATGTTGGCCAAAGGCCCTGTCAGTTTGGTTGTGCCTGGCTTTGTGGTAGGCTTGGCGGTGTTGTTTAAGCCGCATTTTGTTCACAACCTAAAATGCGTGAACCCTATTTGGGTGTTGTTGGCCATGGTGGTAACCTTGGTGCCGTGGGTGCAATTTGTGGTGGACGCGAAGGGGATGGACTTTTTCCATGAATTTATTGTGGTTCACAACATTGAACGTTTTAGCCAAGGCATGGGCAACACTCAAAGTTCTTCTTACTTTTATTATGTGTTTGTGCTGATGGTTGGCTTTTTCCCTTGGGTGCTGTTTTTGCCAAGCGCTTTGGGGAACGCTTTAAAAGGTTTCCGCGCACGTCTTGCGTCAGAAGATGTGGAAGACGCTTTGCCGGCTTTAGGCTTCTTGTGGTTTATTGTTATTTTTGTGCTGTTTAGCTTTTCGGCGACCAAGCTGCCCCACTACATTTTACCAGCCTACGCAGGTGCCGCTTTGATGGTGGCCGCACGATTGGAAAAACTGTGGGATAAACCGCTGAGCGCTTGGTTGTGGTTGTGGGCGGCGCCCATTGTGGCGTTGGTTGGCACAGTGTTTACTTTGTTTAAATTTGTGCCAGATATTGCCCTTGGGCGGGTGGCAAACTTGCCAGCACCTTTGCAAAACTTTTTAAATTATTTGCAAAGCCAGCACGGTGTGGTGTTGGGCGAGCTGGAAAGCCAAACCCGCTTTGTGTTGGAGCAAGATGTCCACATTTCCACCCTTGCGTTTGCTTCGGGTGTGTTGGTGTTGCTGGCTATGCCGTTGGCGTTTTATTATGTGTTGGCTAAAAACCGTGCGGGTGTCATTTTAATGGCGTCGGTGCAGTTTATGTTCTTGCTTTTGGTTTCGGTCAGTGTTGTGCCTGTTGTGTATAAATACATTCAACAGCCTTTAGCCAACATTGGTAGCGAAATTGCACAAGGCTTTAACCCAGAGCGTGACCAACTTTATTTTGTTGCCATTCACCAGCCTTCGGTGCGGTTTGTCTCTGGTGTGCCTTTTGTTTCATTGCCACGGCCTGAAAACTTGCTGGCACAGCCCATGCCTAAAAGCATGGATGCACAGTTGTGGTTTGTGCTGAAGCAAGAGCGGTTGGCGCAAATGGAAAGCATTGCCCCAAGTTATGCCAGTCAAACCACTTGTGAAGGTGGCTATTGTTTGGTTACAATAACCATGGAAAATTTACGCCGTCATTTACAACAACGTTAAAAGGTTTATCATTTTATGAGTAAAGATATTTCAATCATTGTGCCCATTTATAACGAAGAGGAAAGCTTGCCTCATTTGTTAAAGCGTGTGTCCGAAGCGATGCGTGCCACCGACTTTAAATGGGAAATTATCTGTGTCGATGACGGCTCAAGCGACCGCAGTGCGGAAATGCTGGAAGAATTAAAGGCCGACTACCCTGAGCTGAAACCGCTTTACCAGCGCCGTAACTATGGCCAAACAGCGGCCATGCAAGCAGGGTTTGACCATGCCGAGGGCGACGTGTTTGTGACCATGGATGGCGACTTGCAAAATGACCCTGCGGATATTCCGATGATGATGGAATTGATGGAAAAAGAACAGGCGGACATTGTTTCTGGCTGGCGTAAAAAGCGCAAGGACGATGATTTTCGCAATTTCTTGTCCCGCACTGCAAACAAGCTGGTTTCTAAAATGACCGAGGTAAGCTTGCACGACACTGGATGTTCTCTCAAGGCTTACCGCAAGGAAGTGATGGAAAACATGCGCATTTACGGCGAGCTGCACCGCTTTATTCCAGCCGTGGTTTCCCAATTTGGTGCCAAGGTGGTGGAAGTGGAAGTGCAACACCACGCCCGTGCTTATGGTTCTTCCAAATATGGTAACATTGGCCGCATGTTCCGTGTGGTGTTGGACCTGATTTTGCTTAAATTCTTGTTGCGTTACATCAACCGCCCTATGCACGCCTTTGGTATGACAGGCTTGGCCTGCTTGGTGCCTGGTGGTTTGTTGATGTCCTACCTGTTTTTGATTAAGATTTTTGGCGCGGACATTGGCCACAGACCTTTGCTGTTCTTATCTGTTATGTTGATTTTGATGGGTGTTCAGTTGATTGGTATGGGTGTGCTGGGCGAGCTTTTGGTCCGCATTTACCACGAGCCAGAAGGGCGCAGGCAGTACGTTCTAAGGGACGGTCCACGCTTGCGCAAAAAGGAAACCGCTGTAAAATCTTCAAAGTCTAGCGCTTCAAAGGCTGCCACAGCAAAGGCTTCGGCCAAAAAGCCAGCCGCCAAAAAGGCAACGGCTAAAAAGCCGGCGACCAAGAAGTCTGCGGCGCAAAAGTCTACAGCCAAAAAGTCCTAAACAGGCTTTGTGAAATACAAAAAAGCCCTCGGTTTGAGGGCTTTTTGTTTGCTTTTAGGCAATCGCTTGAAGGGTTAGGCTTTTCTTATACATGGCATAACGCACAGCATAACAGCAGGCGACTATAACTAAGAAAAGCGGTAGTGAGTAAAATTTAACTATCAGCGCGTAAATGCTGCCAAATAGTACCAAAAACACAACTGCCAACAGTATGCTTGGGGCGTATATTTTATCCTTCGCATCGTTTAACTTAAGAATCTGAACATTTATCAATGCCAGTGCTATTGACTCGCTCAAGCCAAGTTTTAACGCAAGGAAAAATACAAGGAATGAGAGTGCTAACAGCATGATGTTGTGACTTCCCAAATGGATTATTGGGTTGTAGTCGTCAGAATTGATGTCAAACACGTTTTTGTGTAGCTTAAGCATAAAAATGCTCCTTAAAGGGTGAATTTGGAAAATGTAAATGTGGTTCATATATGTATATGTAATTATTGTGTGGTTTTGCGGGTGAGTTTTCAAGGTTAATCTGTCAAAAAAATGTGTTTTTATGAGTTTAAATTGATGGGTAAAAATTTATGCGATAAAAAAGGCCATTGTGATGCGTGATTTGTGCATTTGGTGCGTAAATTTGCGTCAATATGCGCAATTGATGCGTATTTCATTCGTATTTTTGGCATCGGATTCCTGACAGGTGAGTGGGTGCTGTAGTGTGTTCTAAAAAAGAAGCCTTGGTTTTCACCAAGGCTTTAAAACATTTGAAACTTTTTTGAGGGAAGCTTCATTCAACTTCAAGCGAATTAAAGGTCTCACTTCTACCCGTAACATTTCTCCTAGGTGTTACATAACCTCCTTATTTGTTCTTTTTTGCACTATCCGGTCCGTAAATCGAGTGGTTGCTTTGGCGGTGTTCTGGTTTGTGGTTTGTTGCTGGTTTTTTGGTTTATCTACCGCTTCAAATCCCTCTGCCGTAATCACGCCTAAGTCATCCAATCCATAAATAAGGAACGCGCCTAAAACCATTGTGGTCAGCAGTTTTAGCATAAGGTCCCTTTCTTTTTATTGTTATTTAATGTAGGTTTTGGTTGCACTTTTGTTCGTCTCAAAATTTCTAACCGAAACAAGTAAAGACTTACACCCTACGTATTTATTATGGGGTAGGGGAAAATATAAAAACTGACAATAACTGTCAACCGTAAATTAACACTGTCAGTTCAATTGTTTAAGGTGATTCGTCTGTTTTTGTCTGATTTGGGGTTGATTTTTGAATAAAAAGCGCAATTTATCAAAAAAGATGTGGACAATTTGAAATGCTTCATGTAAAACACGCCTTTGACGGGATATATCTCGCTTTTGTCTTATGTATGTAAGGTAAAAAAATAGAGTAAATTGTTGAATTAGATATAGAACAGGTAAATTAAAATGTACGCAGTATTAAAATGCGGTGGTAAGCAACTCAAAGTTTCAAAAGGCGATACTGTCCTTGTTGAAAAGCTTGCTGGCGAAAAAGGTGAAAAAGTAACTTTAGACAATGTTCTGCTTCTAGCAGACGGTGACAAGTTAACAGTTGGCACACCTGTTGTAGAAGGTGCAACAGTGACAGCTTCTATCGTTGAGCAAATTCGCGATAAAAAAGTTATTATCTTTAAGAAAAAGCGCCGTCAAGGTTACAAGCGCAAAAAGGGTCACCGTCAGTACCTAACTGTTCTTAAAGTGGAAGAAATTTCTGCTAAGCCTAAAGCTAAAAAAGCTGCTAAGGCATAGTTTATATAAGAAAAGTGAGAGGAGACTAAGATATGGCTCATAAAAAAGCAGGTGGTAGTTCTAACAACGGTCGTGATTCTGAAGGCCGTCGCCTTGGTGTTAAAAAATTTGGTGGCGAAGCTGTTATCCCAGGTAACATCATCGTACGTCAGCGTGGCACAAAGTGGCACCCTGGTAAAAACGTTGGTATGGGTAAAGACCACACCTTGTTTGCACTTACAGGTGGTGAAGTGAAGTTTTACAACGGCTTCAAAAACCGTACATACGTTTCTGTAGAAGCTTCTGCATAAGCGGTTCTGTTCTATCAAAAAGCGCTCGTTTCGGGCGCTTTTTTTGTTGCCTTTTTGTCGGCGGGGTAGTAGTTTGGCTTTGTTATAAAAATCTATTTTATCTTTTTGAATTTCCTACTTTTTGTGAGGTTTTATATGCTTCAACTTTTTAAAAAATACTGTGAGGACATTGCAGGGGAGCCTTTTAAGGGCTCTATCAAATGTTTATTCTTGTCGTTTGTTGCCATGTGTTTGGCCTTTGTTTTTGTGGCTTCTGTTGTTTATAACATTCATTTAACTCTTTCGGGTCAGTCTACGGCTGTTTCGTGGTGGGCTTCGTTGGTGTTTTTGTTTTGTGTGTTTTTGTATGGCGCTTTGGTTGCGGCATTTGCATGGCTGTTTCGCTTAGGAAGGTCACACTCAAAAACTTGATTTTTTTCAATTTTTGGCCAAGTTTTGATGCGTAAAATGCGCATTAAATACGAACGAGATGCGAAAATGTGCGCAAATCGGCGCATGCAATGTGAAATTTTGCGCATTGTGCGCATTGTTTTTAAGTCTGAATGCTTTTTATTTTTTTGAGCGTTTGCTCACATACTTTTTGAGGTTTTGAATATGAACTATGAAAAATTTATGGCGCGTTGCGTGAAGATTTACAATGGTCAGTCAATGCCAAATGTGGTGCGTATCAATGATGATCGCATTGCGGCGCTGGCACCTGAAATTCAAGTGACTGACGAAGAAGCCAGTTGGGATTTTTACTTACCAGAGTCTTTGCAGGTGGATCAAGGTGATGACCCTGCGCTTTTACAGCAAGTGGCTTATTACTTTTTTGTGATGTTGTCGTTGCAGTATCGCTTTTGGGATAAAGATGACCAAGGTGATTTGCAGCACTGGCATTATAAAAGTGACCCTAAATTGAAAGGGTCGGCGGGTTTGGCGCAGTTGATGATGGATCGATATCATGCGGGTACTTTCCCTGGGTTTCATTTAAAGGACTTGGATACGCTTTCGGAATATACCGACCTGTTTCGTGGTGTGGGTATTCCCGCTTATACCTCACGAGCTTTGATTCTTGCGTCATTGGCCGACTATGATCATTTTGTGCAGGATGTTTATCCGAAGTTTATACAGGGTATGAAATTTGATGTGACCACGGCTTATGAGATGTCTCAACTGTATCGCGATGCATACGGTGACCCTTACTTGAAGAAGATTCAGTTGTTTTTGGGCATTTTAGCAGCAAATTTTCGGGCCCGTGGCTTGAAGGTTGAAACGTCGCTGACCGCTTATTCGGACTATCGCCTGCCGCAGGTGCTGCGTCATTTGGGGGTGCTGGAGTATGAAGGCTTGTTTGCCTATCTGGTAGGCCATCAGCATCTGTTGAACAAAGGTGGGCCTTTGGAGGAAGCGATTCGTGCCGCGACGGTGCTGGCTTGTGAAAAGTTGGCGCAAGCTGCCGGTGTGCGCAGTGCCGATGTGGATTGTTATTTATTCTTAAAAACCCGTGACCCCAATTTTATGAAAGGGATTGAACCTTTCCATTTGGTGGCAACCACGCACTATTAACGACAATAAAAAGGCTCCCTGTTGGGAGCCTTTTTTCGTGAGTAGTTTTTATTTTAATTCATCTACCTAAATAGGTTCAGGTTTTTTTAATGCGATGTATATTAAAAACACTGTTAAGATGAGTGCGAGTCCGATGACGGCCTTTGAAGCAAAAAGTATTACCTGTAGAGTCATTTTTTATCCTTAGCCTGAAAGGCAGTTTTGAGTTTAGAAATGTGTCATCATAACTGTGAATGGTTATTAAGGTTTAAACGTAAGCCACATTTACATGTGAGTGAGGTGTTATCATTATTTTATGTTTGTTTGTTTGAGTGATTGCTGACATTTAATATGCTTGTTTTTAGTAATGTTGTGTTATTTGTTTGCTTTGTAGCGTTTTGACCTTACCTTTTCACTTGAGTGTATACATGTTTTGGGTTATACATTGGGATGAAATTCAAATAAATTTATTTAAGTTTAAAGGGTGGAGCCGTCCCATGCAGTTTTTAGATGAAGCGAAGATATTTATAGCCTCTGGTAAAGGGGGGAATGGCTGTGTGTCCTTTAGGCGTGAAAGGTTTATCCCCAAAGGTGGGCCAGACGGTGGCAATGGAGGGCGCGGTGGCTCGGTTATTTTTGTCGGCGAGAAGGACATGAACACCCTGATTGACTTCCGTTACACCCAACACTTTAAAGCCAAACGTGGTGAAGGTGGCGCCGGTAAGGACCGTTTTGGTAAAGCCGGTGACGACATTTACATTAAAGTGCCGCTTGGTACTGAAATTATCAACGACGAAACAGGCGAAGTGATTTTGGACGTGCTTGAACACGGCCAACAAATTGAGCTTTTAAAAGGTGGTGAAGGGGGTCGTGGTAATGCGTCCTTCGTGTCGTCCAAAAACCGTGCGCCACGTCAGTTTACCGAAGGGGGCGACAACCAAGAATGTTACGTGCGCTTGCGCCTAAAATTGTTGGCGGACGTGGGCTTACTGGGTAAACCAAGTGTTGGTAAGTCGACCTTTATTTCCAAAGTTTCCGAAGCGAAGCCGAAGGTGGCGGATTATCCATTTACAACATTGCACCCAAACCTTGGGATGGTGAAGTATCACGAGACAGACTTTGTCTTGGCCGATTTACCGGGGTTGATTGAAGGGGCTAGTGAAGGCCACGGCTTGGGTCACCGCTTTTTAAAGCATTTGTCCCGTTGTTCTTCACAGCTTCACTTGGTGGATGCGTGCAGTGAAACCATTGCCGAGGATTACACCGTGTTGCGTGGCGAGCTGGAAAAGTTTGACGCGATGTACGGTTCTGCCATTTCAAAATTGCCAGAAATTGTGGCCCTTTCACGGACAGACGCGTTGCAAGATGACAAAATTGCCGAAGCGAAGGCCGAGCTGGAAGCAGCTTGTCAAAAGGAAGTAATTGTCCTTTCCTCCCATGATGGCCGTGGGGTGGATGATATTTTAACCTTGCTGGTGCAAGAGGTGCACAACCTCCGTAAAGAGCGTGACAAGGACCTTTTAACAGGCGGTGAAAATGAGCCGACTGAGCAAGAAATTGCCGACGAGTATGACCCAGGTGATCCAAGGGACTATGTGGATGAAGACGATTACATGGAGTCTTGGTACAAGTAATCAAGCCATCAATTTAACAGCGCCTACGGGCGCTTTTTTGTGATATGCTGGGGTATGATCGACTTTTTATGGCAACAGCTTTATCAATTTTCACATCTAGAATGGCTGTTGATAGCCGTTTCGTTCTTCACGTCCTTGTTGACGGTGGTGGCGGGCATTGGCGGTGGCGTGTTGTTGCTGGCAGTGATGCTCAGCGTTTTTCCGCCAGCAGTGGTGTTGCCTGTCCATGGGGTGGTGCAATTGGGGTCCAATTTCTTCCGTGCGTTGTTGCTAAGGCGCTTTTTATCATGGTCTGTGTTTGTGCCTTTTATTGCGGGTTCGGCGTTGGGTGCGCTGGCGGGTGCGCATGTTTATGTGGCCTTGCCTGAGGCGGTCTTAAAGCTGATTTTGGCTTTGTTTATTTTGCATTTGGTGTGGTTGCCAAAGTTGGGCAAAGTGTCCTTATTGTCGCTGCGGTTACGGTCCATTGTCGGTGGTTTTTTAAGCACCATGGCTTCCCTTTTTGTAGGGGCGTCTGGGCCGTTGGCGGCGGCTTTTATTCAGCGTTCTACCGCTAAAAAGGAAGGTTATATCGCCACCCACGCCGCCGCCATGGTGGCACAGCACGGTTTTAAGTCTGTTGCGTTTGGCTTTTTGGGTTTTGCGTTTTATGACTATGCATTGTTGATGATTTTAATGATCGCCACAGGTTTCTTGGGAACCTTTTTAGGCAAGCGGGTGTTGTTGCGGTTGCCAGAAAGCCTTTTTGAGGTCATTTATAAAACAGTGATCAGCCTTGTGGCGGTCAAGTTGTTGTATGAGGGGTTATTTGTTTAAAGGGTGTGATGTGTCATGCACTTTTTTCAGCTCCTTTGCGTCCATCGCAAGGTAGCGTTCGGTGGCGCTGATGCTAGCGTGGCCTAAAAGTTCTTGCAGGGTGCGAATGTCGGCGCCGTTTTCAAGCAAGTGGGTGGCAAAACAGTGGCGTAAGGTGTGTGGGGTGAGGTGGTCTGGCAAGCCAAGCTCTTGACGAATACGCTTGAGTACCATTTGCGCCGCTCTCGGTGTTAAGCGTTCAAAGTAGCGGGCGTTGACAAACAAGGCTTCGTTGCCTTTTTCAATGCCTCGTTCCTTGGCAAGGTCTTCCAAGGCGCTGCGCACGGGCTTGGGCACGGGGAGTGAGCGTTCTTTGTCGCCCTTGCCGTGGATGATGATGCGGTCAGAAAAAGCGTCCTTGATGTTGAGGGATAAAGCCTCGCTGATCCGCACGCCAAGGCCGTACATGGCCAGCACAAGGGCATAGTCACGCTTTTGGGCCATGCTGGCACCTTGTTGCGGTGGTTTCAGTTTGGTTAAAATGTTTACTACCTGCTCTGGGCTGATGGCTTTAGGCGCTTTTTTGTCGGTTTTCATGTTGTGAACGTTAAAAATCTGATCATTGCGTAAGATTTTTTTGCGCTTAAGATATTTAAAAAATGCCTTGATGGTGGACAAGCGTCGGTTGACCGTTTGCTTGGAAACCTTTTCGGTTAAAATGCTTTGGGTCATAAAGTTTTGAATATCGTCCTCGGTTAGGTTTTCTAGGCTGGTTTTGTCCAGTTGATTGCCAAGGTGTTTTTGGATGAAGTTATCAAAAATATTCAGGTCACGCTCATAGGCCATGATGGTGTTGTGTGACGACCTTTTTTCATGGTTGAGGTAATCTAAAAACTTTTTTTGATAGGGCAACATGGCGGGCTTAACCTTTATCTGCTAAAAATTCCTGTAACTTATAACTGATGATACCGCCTAAAAATTCCAGCAGTTCAACACCTTGTCCTTCATGGAAGCGTTCAATGTCTTGGCTGCCAAGGGTTAGGATGCCAAAGTTTTCTTGCTTTTTATTTGTCAGTAAAATCAACGCTTCGGACTTGATGCAGCCGTCGCCACCACCGCTGTGGAGGCAGGCGTTTTCGTTTTGAGCGGTACGCAAGCAAACGCTTTGACCATCTTTAAAGTTGCGGGTGCAAGCTTGCTGGTAGCCTTCTGGGTTGTCATGTTTAAGGATGACTTGGGCGCTGTCTAGGTTTAGTTCATTTTCTATGACATTGCGAAAATGGTTCATCATGCTTTCCTTGGTGGTGCTGTGCAACAGGTCCAAGGTGAGTTGGTTAATTTGTTTTGTGCTTTCAATGTTTTGCAGCGCTGTGGCCATGATGCGTTTTTGACGCTCTTCCATTTGGGCAATTTTTTTTGTCAGCTTCATATTTTGAAAATCGCCAAAACTGGCAATTTGACCACCCTTCTTGCGCGGTAGTGTCATTTTTTCAAAAAGTTCAATTTTTTGAGTGAAAAAGTCACTGTTTTGCTCTAGGTATTGGATAACCTCATGTTCTTGAAGGGTTTCTTTGATTTTCTCTGCGGTGTTTTTGGTCATTTCTATCAAACTTTCTTGCAAAAAAACTGTCACTGGTGGTTAAAAAAAATATTTCAAGGGGTTTAAAGTTGGAATGTGTATACCATAATAAATATTAGCAGTAGCGAGATGTTTGTTTAAAAGCTTTAGGGCCATTAAATAAACATTTTGATACAAGCTTCCCTCTTGCTTGGGCGTCACGCATGTGGCGCCTTTTCTTTATGGCTTTTCCTTTTCTTACCCTTGGTTTTGTTATATTGTCATGGTTGGCTATAAAGTGACAAGTGTGTAAAAAAGGTTTAAGAAAAACGTGGTGCAACAAAGCAACAATTTTGTGGTGACGGTGGCAACGTCGTTGGCTGTGCCTAAGTTGTTGGACTATCGCCTTTTGGCTGACATTGCCCCCAAATCTGGCGCTTTTGTTCAGGTGGAAGTGGGCACTAAAGTGGTGTGTGGTATTGTGGTGGCGGTGCAACCAGTGGCAAATTATGACGGTGCGGTAAAGAAGCTGAAACCTTGCACCTTGTTGCCGGATGTTCCAGCCATTCAACCGCAAACACTGCGCTTTATGCGCTTTGCTTCTAAGTATACCTTTGCCTTACCGGGCGACCCTGTCCGTGCGGCGTTGGTCGCCGGTCAAGTGCCCGAAAAAGTGGCGCCTGAGAAACGGTTGGTGGCCAGTGGCATCACACCCAAGGCGCAAACAGCCGCCCGTCAAAAAGTGCTGGATACTTTAACCCACAATGCCACTTTTTACACCAGCCAGAGTGATTTGGCGAAGGATGCAGAGGTAAGCACTGCGGTGGTCAAAGGGTTGCTGGATCAGCAAGTGTTGGCATGGCAAACGGTGGCCGATGTGGCACCAGAAATTGACATTCAATTGCCCGACTTGAACCCGTCCCAAGCGGCGGCGGCAGGGCAGTTGGCCAGTTGTCTCAGCCAAGGTCAGCATCAAACCTTCTTTTTAGATGGGGTGATGGGTAGTGGCAAAACCGAAGTTTATTTTGACACCATTGCCCGCATTTTAGAGCAAACAGAAGACGGTCAGGTGTTGTTGCTGGTACCCGAAATTGCCCTTACACCGCAATTGGTCAAACGCTTTGAAAAACGCTTTGGCTTTGTGCCGACCTTATGGCATTCCAACTTAGGCGAAAAGGCCCGCAGGCGCCATTGGTGGCAAATTGCCAAAGGGCAAGCCCGCGTGGTGATTGGCGCAAGGTCTGCGCTGTTTTTAAATTATCAAAACCTCAAGCTTTTGGTGGTGGATGAGGAACATGACAGTTCTTACAAGCAAGAAGAAGTATTCCGTTATCACGGGCGAGACATGGCGGTGACGTTGGGTCACTTTTGGCAATGCCCTGTGGTGCTATGCTCGGCAACCCCGTCGCTGGAAACTTGGAACAATACCTTGAGTGGTCGCTATCAGCATCTTATTCTGGATGGCCGTTTTGGCGAAGCCGAACTGCCCGATTTACAGCTGGTGGATATGAAGGAACAAAAAGTCGGCAGGGGCGACAGGTGGCTTTCCGCCCCCATTGTCGAGGCGGTCAAGGCACGCTTGGAAAAGGGTGAGCAATCATTGGTGTTTTTAAACCGTCGTGGCGTGGCACCACTGTTGATTTGTGGCGGCTGCGGCGCACGTTCGGGTTGCCCCAGTTGCGATGCATCCCTTGTAGTTCATAAAAGTTATTTAATTTGCCACCATTGTGGCTTCCATGAGCCGATCCCGAAAAAATGCCCCAAGTGCGATGCCGAAAAACTGCGTGCCTTTGGCCCAGGAACCCGTAAGATAAAAGACGAGCTTGCCAGCTATTTCCCCGAAGCAAGGATTGTGGTGGCGGACAGTGACAGCGTGAAAACCGACCGCCAGATGGGCGACGTGGTGACGGCAATGGAAAAAGGCGAAATTGACATTTTGGTTGGCACGCAAATGGTGGCCAAGGGGCACCACTTCCCCAATTTGACTTATGTGGGCATTGTGGATGGTGACATGGGGCTTGCAAGGGGAGAGCTTCGCGCCGCAGAGCGTACTTTTCAGGTGTTGATGCAGGTGGCAGGGCGTGCAGGGCGTGCGCTTAAAAAAGGGACGGTTTCCATTCAAACCCATGACCCACAGCACCCGTTGTTTGACTGTTTGATGCGGATGGACCGTGACCAGTTTTTGAAAATGGAGCTTCAAAGCCGTAAATTATGGCAGGACCCACCTTTTTCGAAGCAAATGGCACTGATTGTCAGCGGTAAGGACGAGCGGGCGGTGGCTTACGCCGCAAAAACATTGGCCGGTCAGTTTCAGGTGGGCGATGCCCAGATTTTAGGCCCAGCGCCAGCGCCGCTGGCCAAACTGCGTGATAAATACCGTTACCGGCTTTTGGTGAAGTCAAAGCATAAAATGCATGACAATATACAAAAGTGGTTGAGTGGTACAAATATACCCAGTTCTGTGCGGGTTGTGGTGGACGTTGACCCTGTGAGTTTTTATTGATCCTGATGTTTGTTTATTGCAAGCTATTGTCTTTGTTTGTTTTTTAAATTTTCTTTGAAGTTGTTGGCTGTAAAGGGTTTTGTTGCCCTTTAAACACAAGGTGTTTGGCAGAATTGGCATATAAGTTGCGGTGAATAGCTTGGGAAGCTTGGTTGAAAATTATTGCTTGTGCTAAAATTTATACAACTGGGAGAAGTAAAAAAATGCGTAACTTATTTAAAGTGATTAAAAGTCAAACAGGCTTGGCCGCCGATGAAGCGGTGTTGGCCACAGCCATGGTTGCAAGTTTGGGTGCCTTTTTGGTGGTCAACGTGCCGTGGGGTAACATGTTCAGCACGGCGGAAGCCATGCAAGAACAACTGGAAATGGTCGAGCAGGCCAATGCCGAATTTTATCAACGCCACCGTTTGTGGCCACATCAAACCACATCTGGTGACTGGCGGATGAATGTCAGTGCTTTGGTTTCGCCAGAAGCGATGCGTTATCCTTACAGCTCGATGACCTCTTTTAAAAACCACATTAGCGATATTACCAAGAAGCATGACCCCAATGGTGTAAACCACTCTTATGGCACTGGCGGTAGTATTATGCAGCGTGCGGTCAGCTACCAAGGTCAAGAATACATTGAGATTATTTTAGAAGGTGTGCCACTGGCACAGGCCAAAAGCTTGGATACCCGTATTGACGGCGCTTATGACCCCGACAATGGCAAAGTGTACATGATTTTCAATGAAGAGTCAGAATCGGTAGACGTGCACTACCGTGCCAACCGTATCTAATAGCGCTCGCCACACTTGAAATGGCAAAGGCCGGCTTTAATGCTGGCCTTTTTATTAGGCTAACCTTGGATGTGAAGGATTGTTTTATGGCTGACCTTGCCAGCACCGTTTGAAATGGCGTTTTGTTGCACCGTATGTCCTTTGAATAAACCTTCTAAATGGGGAATGTTTTGGCTGTGTTGTAAGGTGGTAAAGGTGCCTGCCTTATCGCGCAGCTTTAAACCTGTTTCAAACCACTTTTGTAACTGCGCTATTGTACAGCCATGGGCTTGCAGTTTGTGGGGGTTGGGACTGGTAAACCCTTTTTCAAGCAAGTGGTATGGTGGGTTGCTGATGACGTGGCTGTATCTTTCGTTTAAATTGCCTGCCAACAGGTCCACCGTTTCAAAGGTGCAGTTTTCAAGATTATTCAGATTGGCATTTTGTTTGGCTTGCTGGGTTAGTTGAGGGTTGATATCCACCCCATGAAAATGACAGTGTGGATAACGCTGTGCCAGCAATAAGGTGATGATGCCGTTGCCGCAACCCATGTCCAGCACAATGTCTCCATCTGCCAATTTAACGTGTTTTTCAAAGTGCTCTACCAGCCATGCAGGGTCTTGACTGGGTTTTAAAAAACCGTCCACCTCAATAAGCTGAAGGCTGTGTTGGTAGCTGTATATCAAACCGAACCTGTGGCCTTGTTAGCGGTTGCGGATGCGGTTGATTTTGGTGCTGCTGGGTTTAAGCTCCTGCGGCACATACACTTGCTTACCGTGCGTGATATAGCTGTACTTTTGGCGGCCCCAATGCTTGTTGTGGCCTGCGCAAGTAATGTCAACCCCACGGGTTTGACATTTGATGATCGCATCCAAGCTGCCACTGCTGGGCAACGGGTAATTGTAGACAAACGAAATGGCTTGTTTTTCGGGGTTGTAAAAACCTTTAATCTCCCTTGGTTTGGGGCTGGATGGGTGGAGGACTTCACCTTCTAACGGGTAAACCACACCTAGGACCTCACCGTCTTGTTTGGGGGTGATTTTACGTCTTTCATCCACCTCAAAGGTGACAATGGCGCCCACGGGTAAAATGTGTTTTGCACGGCTGTCATTGTTTGGGTGCTCGGTCGTTATTGCATACTTGCCAGATGGGAAGTTGGGTGCAACCGTGCTGTAGTTGAAGACACGTTTGAAAGTGTATTCACGGTCATTGGTTTTGTATATAATTTTATCCCCTTCAAGGTTTAACGCTTGCACGGATCCAAAAATCTTCTCAAACGGCAGGGGCAGGGATGACCCAGCTTTTTCACTGTCTGGCAAAGTAATTTCCATGGTGTTGGGGTTGATACGCCCGGTCATTTCCAAGCGGGCAATTTTACCGTAGTCTTCTGTTAAGTCTTCTGGTGATTGCACTTTAATGGCACCAAGGCGACTGATAAGAGTGACTTTCACGCTCAACAGGTCGGTTTGTTCTTGTTGCTTTTTGGCGCTGTCTGGTGTGTCGTCTTCGGTCACCTTGCTGTTTTGAATCAGATCAATGTGCAGCATGCTTGTGCCCAAGCTGTCACGGCCTTTAAGTTGGCCATTTTCCAAGGCGTATACACCTACTTGAGCGCGGATTGTATCCACATATTCTTGCAGGTAAGGGCGTGCCTGTTCAATTAAAGTGGTGTCCGACAAAATAGTAAACAGTTTGGCGGCTTTTTCATGATCGCCTGCTTCATAAGCGTCAATAGCGCGCATCAGTGTGGCAAACTGTGGGCGGGTGTCCCTGAGGTATTGTTTAAATGTGTCGGAAGTGTTGTTCCAAAGCGCTTTAGAGTCTTCTAAAGTGTCCACACGTTTCATGGTTTCAGCCACGACAAAACTGCTTGGAATTTCACTGAATGTATCAATCAATTTTTCACCCTGTTCGGCAAACTCTACCGCAGTGAGCGAGCTGTCAGACACCAAGCTGTTTTTAATGGAATTGATCAGGTAGGCGTGTTTATCGTCCTTGTTAAATTCACTGCTAAAGTGGTTGTACAAACGGTGCAATGAAACAGGAATACCATAATTCCCTTCGGCCTTAACAATCAAGCTTTTAAGTAAGTTGTCCAAAACTTCTGGCTGTTCTTTGAAGTGTTGTTTTAAAAATTCAAATTTACTGCCAAGGTCCACCTGTGCTTCATCGGTGGGGATGTACAATGGGTCCACCACTTGGGAATTTAGCTTCTTTTGGGTACCACTTTGACCTAAATAATCGTCAAAACTTTGGAGTAACAAACTATCCAAACTGAAGTCAATGCCCATGGTTTCGGACAGAAAGTTGGCCAAAGTGTCCATGCCTTCAAAGTTGTTATTTTGCCATTTGTTTTCCAGTGCGTCAATGGTGATAGACACCACTTTTTGGCGAGAAAGGCGGGCAATGTCTGGCTGGAATGAGGCATAGTTGTACACCAAGTCATAGTTGGCATTGTTAACGGCTGAAATCATCGCTTCGTTTAAAAGTTTGGTGACTTTGGTTTTGATGACATCGGCATTGTCTGCTGGCAAAATGATGTGTTGAATGACATCAAGGATGCTTTTGTTTTCGCTGATGAGGTGGTTGGAAACATCAAACAAAGCGTTGTTGTATTCTTGAATGGTGTTGGATGGAATATCCCCTGGGGCAAGGCCTTCGTAAAGGATGCTGTAATTGTCGGTTTCTTTGGCGTAGGCGGTGGCAGGCTCAAGGAAAATATCCCATGACTTTTCATTGCGGGGGTTTGTCAGCAGTGCTACTTTAACCAAGTGGAGCGCAAATTCTTCACGGTCCATCTGCCCTGTCATCTGAACAGGTTCTACCACGGTGATGCTTGTGTCCTGTGGTTGGATCTTTTCTGCTACTGGCTGTGGTTCAGTTGTTTGAACTGGCTGGTCAGCTGGGGTGTTGAGTGGGTAGCTGTGCAAAATGGCACGGTCAATAAAAGCTTGATTGCGGGACATGGCATATACCGCATTGGCAATTTTGGCTTGACCACGTTCGGTGTTAAAGTAAGGAATGTTGGCCACTTTAAGGGCATTGCGAAATTCGTGAATAAACATCCGCGCACCGGTGTTGGGATTGTTTTCCACCATTTGTTGATAAACGGCGTAAGGCAAAGCGTTGATGGCATGGTCGTTGATGGGCAGAGTTGTGTCCGCCTTTTGAATGTTTTCCAGCGCAGTGGCAAGGTCATCCTTGTCATTGGCAATGTAACCTTTGGCCAGCAAGGCAATGCTTTGGTTGGGGTCCTTGATAATTACTTTTTGTGCCAAGGCGCCCAGCAAGGTGTTGGCCGGTGGTACGTCACCTTTGTGAATATGGTCGTAGACTTTTTTAAAGGTCACGTCGATCATTCTTTGGTGTAAAGGGCCGTACGGAGTGTAGGCCATAATGGCTGCCAATGCTTTTGGGTGGTGCTTACTGTGGCTGAGCTTCTCGGTCACCGCTGTTATACGGTCAAACAAATAAACTGTTTGGTCGTCGAGCAAAAATTCGTTTTGTTGAACGTTGCTGAGGTGGCTTGTTAAGGCGTCAAGCTTGCTTGGGTTGTTGTCAAAACAGTTGGTTTGGGCGCATTCTGCCAGCACAACTTCAGCGGCAAGGGTGTGGTAAAGGGGGTTTTGTGGCTCGTCTTCAATGTTGTCAGCCAGCCATTCAATGGCGTCGGCATAGTCATTTTCTGCTATGTATTTTTCAACCTTTTCAACAGGGTTGCCCGAGCACCCAGACAGGGTGATGAGTACGAGCCCAAGCGCCAAAAATGACCTTTTCATCATGTTAACAATGCCTTTTTGTTTTTTATGCATAAAAACTTACGGTGCATTTTAAACTTGATTTGCCACAACCGACAAGAATGCTATGTTTTTGACCGCTGACGACTGTGTCACTTATGTTCCACTTGCATTTTGAGTGAAAGTGGATGATGATAATGTTATGAGAATTTTTTGGGTCATTTTTTGTGTTGTTTGGCTGGGTTTTGTCACCACAGCGCAAGCCACTTCCCCTTCTAACAGTTACAACTGGCAAGAAGACGGTGAACGTTTGACCTTTGACGTACGCTGGTCGTTTATGACCCTGGGTTCTGCTGAATTGTTGCTGGAAAATAACCCAGACGGTTATGTGTTGACCGGTCGCGCGTGGACCGACCCTAAGGTGAATTCGCTTTATATTTTGCGTGACCGCATTCGCTCAGAAGGGACGCATAGCGATGCACCTTTTTTGACCAGTCGTTTCCATGCGCAGTTGAATGAAAACAATTACCGTGCGGATAAGCTGGTGCTTTTTGACCATGTAAAAAAGCAAACAACATACATCAACAAGCACAAAAACCGCCCGCCACAAATCCATGAGGCCGAAGCAGGCGCACGGGATATTTTGTCGGTGCTTTATGCCTTGAGGGCGCAAACGGATAAACTCAAAAAAGGGGACGTTTTAACCCGACCCGTCACCCATTATGACAACCGTTATACCTACAAAATGCGGGTGTTGGGCTATGAGAAGATGGACACCATTTTTGGTGAGGTGGATGTGATTAAAATTCACCCTGTTTTGATTAAGCATGACAACCCAAACCGTAAAAAAGAACGTTTGAAACTTTGGGTGACTGCTGATGGCCGATATATTCCGGTGAAGATTGACATTAAACTACCGCTCGGGTCTTTTGAGGCTGTTTTAAGGCAAGCGGGCCCAGCAAGCTCCTCTTCAGTGGCGCCAGCAGCGTTGCCTTTGACCGGAAAAATTGACATGCGTGTCAAAAGAAGTATAAACGAAGATGTTTATGAAAATTAACAAGTTTCAAAAGGTATTCTTTTTATGAAAGTTCAAGTGTACATTCCCAGCCGTATGGCCAGCACCCGTTTGCCAAACAAACCTTTGGCGGACATTGCAGGCAAACCGATGATTTGTCATGTGGTCAACCGCGCGCAGGAGGCAGATGTGGGTGATGTTTTTGTGGCCTGTGATGATGAGCGTATTGGCGAAGCCGTCCGCGCAGATGGTGGCCAGTTTGTGATGACGGACAGTGCCTTGCCTTCAGGGTCTGACCGCATTTGGCAGGCGGTGCAAAGGCAAATGGCACAAGGTGGCGAAAAGCCGGACGTGATTATCAACGTTCAAGGGGATGAACCTTTTTTACCACCAGAATTGCTAAAAGAAGCGGTCAAGGCGTTTGACCTTGGCTGGCCAGATGTGGTGACTTTTGCCCACGAGATTGATAACCCTGCGGAATTGGCGGACCCTAATATGGTTAAATTGGTGACAGACGAACATGGCCGTGCCCATTACTTCTCTCGTTGTCCAATTCCGCACGGTGCAAAGGTGATGAAACGTCACATTGGCTTTTATGCCTACCGCTACGACGCGCTGGAAAAATTTGTGGCCAGTGCACCATCACCGCTGGAAAAGCAAGAAAGCTTGGAGCAATTGCGTGGCCTTGACATTGGCTTAAAATATTACGTGGCGATGACCAAACATGCCCCCATTGGCATTGACACACCTGAAGACCTTGAAAAGGCAAGGGCTTTAAAAGCCTAAGTTGCGGAAATTTCTGCTGGATAAAAAGCTACCCTTGTGGTAGCTTTTTGATTGTCTACAATCTTTCATTTCTTTTTCTTCTTAAAACTGAGCGAGGTTTATCTTATGTGGATAGCCATTATGACCCTTGTTATACTTATTGTTGTTATTGCTGCTTTTTTTTACTTTTGTAAAAATCATACAGCGTATTTGGTTCAAACAATTCAAAAAGCCATTGTTGGAGACGAACGAATCTTTCAAGGTACCATCAACGGATGTGTGCGTGACCATCAAGTAAAGCAAATGCGCAGTGCCAATGATGTTCAATTGCAAATGAAATTAGCGGTTGAACTGTTTAATGGTACACGTTTACCTCTTGGCCCTCATGGGCAGGTGGTTGGTGTGATTGATGGTTCACGCTTTGTGTTGGAGACCCCGAATGGTAAGCGTAAAATTATATGCGACCACTGCACCGAGCATTTGGTGGGTTTGTATTGTTCAGACCGCAACCTTGGCAAGCATGAGCAGGGTGTTGAAACCGTCAACGGTTTAAGCGCACGTGATTATGTTTCGATCACGTTGGCCTGCAATAAAGCTTTTAATAGCACTGTTTTGGGGATGCGTTCAACGGAACGTTGTCTTCATATCTCTCGCGATTTTGTAGAGCATACGGGTGTTTTGCCGGACTGTGGCTGCAAAGTTTCTAAGAGCTGTCGTAGCCTTAATGGTTAACATGAGGTTTTGTTATGTTTATTTTCATTGCTTTAGGTTTGCTCGCGTTTGCGCTTTACGTTTATCACGGACATCAGCAATTTGTTAAAAGCCTTGGTCCTGAAAATTTGGAGATACTTCAAAAAAAGGCTAAAAGTACAAACCTGCGGAAGCAGATTTACAATAGCTCTTGTTTGGGTTCTCAAAAAAAGATGGCGCATGAAATTTTTTGTTTGTGGGGTTATAAAAGCACTCACATTCAAGAAATTGGCGAGTTGGCAGGTATTATCAATCGTGAATATTTTGTTTTTAAAACAGAAGATGGTTGTTTAAAGTCGGTTTGTTATCCATGTGTGCGGCAAATGTTGGATAAACACCATCCATCAAAACACTTACCCATAAGTGTGGAAGCCTTTGCGGTGAAGGATTTGTCCACCACAACAACCATACCAATGGTTAAAGAAGGTGTGCGCCGACGTTGGTATGCAACAAGTATAGAATTGCCTTTTAAAGGTGAACAACCTGTTTGTGAAATGCCATGCTGTGCTTCATGCAAAATCAATGAACACTGTTCTTAATTTGATCATTGAAACTGCTTTGCGAAAAAAACCTCTTCAATTGAAGAGGTTTTTTTATGTTCGATTAAGTATCGTCAGGTTTAAAGAGTTTGGGTGCAAAGTAAAGTAACAGCGTGAGCGGCCACCAGCTCAGCAACACCACAAGCATAATGACCAAACCAAAAAATGGGTTGAGTTTGTAGGTTTTTTGAAGGTGAGAACCCACTTTGTATGAGCTCCAAATTGCAAAGGCAGCAACAGCGATCGCTAAAAGTATCAGGGCAATTTCCATAAGAATAACCTCGTATGGTGGCTATGAAAAAGGATGGAGATGGGACAAATGATCTGTTCCCATTAAAATACACAGCTTGTAAGCGCTGTGCAAGCGCTTAAATTTTTTGGGTTTGTTGTGTCAGTTTAAAAGAGTGTTTGCTACCAAGCGCCGCGATTGTCGATTTTCATGCCAATTTGGCGGTCATGCTCGTCGTACGCTTGCACCACACGAGCCACAAGGGCATGGCGCACCACGTCAATGTCACTAAAGCGGATCACTTCAATGTCCTTCAAGCCTTCTAGTACGCTTAATGCTTCTCTCAAACCGCTTGGGTTGCCGGGTTTAAGGTCACACTGTGATGGGTCACCTGTGACAATCATTCGGCTGCCTTCGCCCATACGGGTTAAAAACATCCGCATTTGCATCGGTGTGGTGTTTTGCGCTTCGTCTAAAAGCATGATGCAGTCATTGAGGGTGCGACCACGCATGTAGGCCAAGGGCGCAATTTCAATGACGCCACTTTCAATGTATTCTTTTGATTTTTCAGGGCCGACCATGTCATTCAATGCGTCAAACAAAGGGCGCAAGTATGGGTCAATTTTTTCCTCCAAGGTGCCGGGTAGGAAGCCAAGGTTTTCCCCCGCTTCCACCACAGGTCGGGTGAGGATGATTTTTTTAACTTGCTTGCTTGCCAACATGCTGATGGCCATGGCCATCGCCATAAACGTTTTACCCGTCCCCGCAGGACCTGCGCCAAACACCAGTTTGGAGGTGCGCAGTGCATTAACATACACATGCTGTTGCATGGTGCGAGGGGTAATTTTTTTAAGAGGTGTTTGAATAACCGCCTTGTCGCCAATCAGGTCATTCGGGCGTTTTTCACTGTCAATTAAGCCGTCTGTAATGCGTAAAGCAGCGGTGACTTCGCTGGCGCCAACAGTCATGTCCTTAAGTAGAAGTTCGTATAAATCCTCTAAAACAACTTTGGCCTTTTCCCCTTGGGTAGGCTCGCCAAAAATGGCAATTTGGTTGCCTTTCACAATCAGCTGAACACCTAGGTATTCTTCAATCAGTTGAAGGTTGCTGTCATGGTGGCCGCAAAGGTTGATCAACAGTTGATTGTCATCAAAAGAAAGGCGTAGAGGCTTCACGTCCTTTTTAGGTTGATCCTGCGTGTTTGAAGTTTTTTTATCAGCCATAGGTGTTTGAATTCTTTTTCTTTGTATATTGATAAGATGTTTTATTTTCCCAAAAAAAAACGGGCGAGGCAAGCACGAATGTGGTTAATTTATTTCTTAGCCAATTTCATAGAAAAAGGCAGGTGTGCAAAGCCAATCAGCACGCCCAACCACAAAGTTGTAAAGCGAATGACAACCGTGGCAGGCACCGCAATTTCAAGCGGGATATTTAAGGTGGCCAGCAGGGCAATCATGGTGGCTTCGGTGCCGCCTAAACCACCAGGGGACATGGTGGCCGACCCTAAAATAATAGCAAAGCTAAAAATAAAGCCGCATTGTAAAAATGTGAGGTCTGCGCCCATTTGATTTAAGATCATTTGGAAGGATAGTGCCATGGCCGCCCACCCTAAAAGGGAAAGGGCCACTGTTTTGATAAATAACCAAGGGCTGACCAGTTGGGTGATGTTTTTTGCCAAGCGTTGCAAGCTGGCAAACAGGCGTTTTTTGCGCTTGCCTGTTAAGCTGTAAAGAGCTTTGATGGTTTTTGAAATCCAGCTAGGTTTGTTTAAAAATACAACAGCGACAAATGTGATGAGACATAAAGCAATCACCGACGTATTTTGACCGCCGGCTGTGAATGATAGTCCGCCGATAACGCATAAAATTAGTAAAGCGGCAAGGTCGGTGATAGGGTCCATCACCATCAGCGGTAGCGAACGTGCATAGCGCACTTGATGGCAACGCTGGAAAAACCACAGGCGGATGCCAGTGCCGACCTTGCCGGGGGTTACGGTCATGGACATGCCACTAAAATAATAAAGGAACAATCGCCTTATAGGCACGCCCAGTTGCAACTTTTGGGCAAATAAATGCCATTTTAAACCACGGGCACAATAATTGATGATGGATAAACTGATCACGGTCAGCCAAGTGCTAAGGTTTAGCATGGTCAGCTTTTGCCAAACATTCTCCGCCCCTGTTAAAAAGGAAAGTGCCACAAAAGCCACCCCAAACAGCAACATAAATGAAATGACCGTGTATTCCATTTTTTGAATTGATTTCGGGTTGAATTTAGGGGCTTTTTTTGCAGGCATATCGTTTAAACCGCAGGTGGGACAAGACCCACTTTTCTCATCACTTTTTGCAACGTGCGTTCGGCTTGAATGTTGGCCTTTTCCGCACCAACTTTAAGGATTTTGTCCAGTTCGGCACGGTGGTTCATCAGCTCATTAAAGCGTTTTTGAATGGGTTCAATTTCGGCAACCACAGCGTCTGCAACGGTGGACTTAAATGCGCCGTATTGCTGACCTGAAAATTCATTTTGTGCCGCTTCAATAGATATGTTTTGCACGGTGGCATAAATTTCTAGCAAGTTGGCAATGCCGGGTTTGTTTGCAACGTCGTATTCCACTGTACTACCGCTGTCTGTCACCGCAGAGCGGATTTTTTTGGCAATGCTTTTGACATCTTCTTCCATAAAAATGGTACCTTTACCGTCAATGGATTTGGACATTTTTGCGGTGGGGTTTTGCAGGTCCTTCACCCTTGCACCTGTTTTTGGCAACATCGGCTCGGGTACCACAAAAATGGGTTTTGCGCCTTCTTTGCCTTGGGTGTAATGGTTGTTAAAGCGAATGGCAATGTCGCGGGTAAGTTCAATGTGCTGTTTTTGGTCTTCACCAACGGGGACAGCGTCAATGTTGTAAAGCAAAATGTCCGCCGCTTGCAGTACAGGGTAACCAAACAGGCCTACGTTGATGTTGTGGCTGTGACGTTTGGACTTGTCCTTAAATTGAGTCATACGTTCCAGTTCACCCATTTGAGCAAAGGTGTTTAAAATCCACCCCAGTTGAGCATGAGCAGGGACATGTGATTGAACAAACAATGTAGATTTTTCAGGGTCTAAGCCGCAGGCTAGATACCACGCCGCCACAGCGTAGGTGCGTTTTTTAAGCTCTGCCGGATCTTGACGAACCGTGATGGCGTGAAGGTCGGCAATAAAGTAAGTAACGTCCGCTTCATCTTGCAATGAAACTTGTGGCTTGATGGCACCAAGATAGTTGCCCAGTGAAGGGCGACCAGAAGGCTGAATACCGCTGAGAATTTTTTTCATCAAAATTTTGCTCTGCTTTGTTTTTATTTGCTACCCAGCTGTTGTACAACAACTGGGCGTAAAAACAAAGTGGATTTATAACGGAGGAGTTGTGGGGCAATGCTTAGTTGATGGCTGTGCCTTCGTTTTTGGAGGCGGCTTTGTTGCTGTACATGGCTTTGTCCGCCGCTTCAATGATGGCTTCTTCGCTTTGGCAGTTTGTGCCACCAAAAATTTGAACCCCCATGGATGCGCTGACCGACACTTGTTTGTCATGAGCGGTGATGCGGATCTCACGAATTTTTTGTTCAACAATGTCGGCCTTACTTTGGGCTTCATCGCAGGCGACTTCGTTCATGATGACGGCAAATTCATCCCCTCCAATGCGGGAGACTGTGTCCGTCTCACGGAAGACATCACGCAACACTTTGCCCACTTCTTGTAAGATGGCGTCACCTGCTTTGTGACCGTAATTGTCATTGATGCCTTTAAAGTTATCAAGGTCAATGTAAACAACCGCTCCCTCACGGTTGTAGCGTTTGGCTTGCTTGATGCTCATGGCTAAGCTTTCGTCAAACACTTTGCGGTTGGAAAGTTTGGTTAAGTGGTCTTGGGTGGCCAGCTTTAAAAGTTCACTTTCTTCAAGTTTGCGTTTGGTCACGTCGACAAATTGAACAATGGTGTAAGGGTTTTCAACATTGGCAACGCGGGACATGGAAAGGGAAACCCACATGTGCTGACCTGTAACTGTTTTCAGCTTCAATTCAATGCCACGGTAACTGCGGCCACTGTTGATCACTTTTTGTAAGGCTTGGTTGAAGACGGCTTTGTCAATCTCGCTGAAGAAATTAGAAATGTGCGACTTTAAAATGAAGTTTAGCGGCATGTCTAGCCACTGGCATAGCGAGCGGTTGACCATAGAAGGTTTGCCATCATCGCCAATAAAGCAAACACCGTAAGGGGCATACTCTAAAGCAGTGACATAACGTTCATGCTTTTGGCGCAGTGGTTCGGCCTGTTGTTCGTTTTGTTGCACCTTTTGCATGGTGCCAATGATGTGGGATACCTGACCATCTTCAACAATCGGCATGAGGGTGATTTTTAAATTCAGTTGGCTTTTGCCAAGGCTCCACAAAACTTCTTTTTCGACCGTTTCTTGGAATTTTTTAACCTTTTGGGTTTGGGTAATAAGCCATGTGGCGTTTTCGGGTTCAAAAACTTCACCCAACGTTTTTTGACACAGGTTATTGGGCACGCCTGTTATTTTACGCATGGCAGCGTTGCTGTGCAAAATGCTGTGGTTGGGTGTGGTGCAGTCTAAAATAAACACACCTTCTTGAATAGCATCCAATGCGAATGGCATGAGTGCAGACAGTTTTCCTTCACCTTGAATAAACATAGCGCCCTGTTGTTTGTTGTCAATTGTATTCATTATAAGGTCTTTCGTTGTAATTGTCATGTTCATTCGTTAAATTTTCAAGGTTCGTTTTTGTAAATATCTATTTTTGTTATGTTTATTATCATGAAGACAAATTATGATTGTGCAAGTTTAAATTTTAGTATCGCATAGGTTGTGTAAATTGTGATTTTGAATAATTTCAATGGCTTGTTTGGTGTTTGCTGTGTTTGACAAAAATTTGGTTTTTTAAACAAAGAAAATGTTTGTGTGATGTATATCAAAAGTGTGCTTGATTTTGTGGAGGTGACTGTCTATAACCAAAGGGTAAGTTTGATGACTTTAGCTGGATGATAGGTGAAATATGACGCCATTTTTGTTAGAGATGTTAAGAGACCCTGAAACCAAGGCACCTCTTTGCGTTGAGCATGCACGTTATGGTGAAAAGGGTCGGGTGACTGATTGCATATTAAAAGGTCGCAGAGGGCGCACATACCCAGTTCGAAAGTCTATTCCACGTTTTACAGGTGAGCGCCAAAAAGTTCGCACGGTAGTGAGCGATAAAGAGCAACACACCGAACGTCATAAAAGTCTCTATAAAAATGCATGGGAAAATGAATTTGTCCGCAATACCTTTGGTGCTGAAAATATCTTTAAAGATCGGGTGGTGATTGATTGTGGTGGTGGCTCGGGCTATCAAGCGCTTTGGATGCTTGAGATGGGTGCAAAGCATGTGATTTACATTGAAAATTCCCGCGCGGTGGACGGTGTTGCACGGGAGTGTATGGAAGAGTCAGCACATATTGACATTGTCCAATGCACATTGGAAGAACTACCTTTTGATGAAGGGTCGTTTGATGGGGTTGTGGTTTGTAATGATGCGTTGCGTCATTCTCCTTCTTTTGACCATAGCTTAAAGTCGTTGTGGGCGTTGCTTTCACCAGCGGGGGAAATTGTCTTCCAGTGTCCTGTGCGTCAAACCAAGCGCTGGTATCATCATATGCGTTATAAAGTTGTAAACAAAACATTTAGGCGTTTTATGATGCGGCGCTCCAATGCTTTTGTGTGTGGTTATGCACGTTTGGTTTCCTTTTTACATTTGTGGCCGGGTGTTGGGTATTTGTTGATGAAAAATCACTTGGTTTATCGCACCACTAAGCCTAGTGGGCACTTTTGTTGGTTGCGCCGATATAAAGATGCGGTGGACCACACCTTTGAATATTTTGCAGGCTATAAATATGAGCATGTGAAAACGGCCGATGAACTTAAAAGCTTGGTCGGTTTTTTACAAAACAACCCTGCGGCTGTTTTTAATTTAGAAGCGGTATGCAACAAAGACAAGCCTGTTGGCATGGCTATCCGCGTGAAGAAGGGTGAGTCCGCTTCTTAAGGGCTGTTAATAAATCGTAAGGAATGAGCGACAGCACCATCACTTTAAGGCAGGCGTAAGGCATGCGCAACGCCGTGATCACAACGCGGTGGTAAGCTTTATTCTTTAAGGCTCTGTTCCATACTTTGTTTTGAATGATAAGACTGCGAATGAGCGCAAGCAAAGGTGCGGTGATGATGCCTAAAGGTGTGATGGTGCGGGCATGCCTTGCTATGTAAGCTTCATGGCAGGCTAAGCGGTCTAAGAATTTTGAGCTGAGTGATTTGGGTTGAATGTAATAGGTGGTTAAAGCACCTTTGTGGACAAAACATGAGTTTTCAGGGTTCTTTAAAATTTTAAGCCAAAGTTCATATCCTACGTCGCAATTGAAGTGTTCTTCAAAGCCACCTGCTTTGATGACCGCTTGTCTTTCCACCACCACGGTGCTTGTGGTGATGTAATCAAATAAAAACAAACTAAAGTGACTAAAAGGCTGCGGTTGATAAAATTTAGAGCATTCTTCGTAAAACTTACGCCCCATGGGGTAATGGTGAATAATATCATGTGCAATAAGGGTGCAACGATGCTTTTTAAGCTCTTCAATGGACCTCTCCATTTTTTTACTGTGCCATTCATCATCGGCGTCTAGAAAGGCAATGTAATGACTTTCTGCTTTGTTGATGGCGACATTGCGGGCATGTCCTGGGCTAACATTGCTGAGCTTGATAAGCTGAATAGGCATGTTCCAGCCTTCGACGGATCTCTCTTTTTCAATAAGTTGCAGGGTGCGGTCGGTGGAGCCACCATCCACAATGATAATTTCTCGTGGTTTGCTGGTTTGCATGCACACACTGTGAATGGCACGCAGAATTGTTTCCTCAGCATTAAGGGTGGGTATAATAACAGAAACGTCTGCCCATTTATGATAATGAAAACTCACAGTGCTTGTTCTTTTTATTTTTATCATATGAATTATTGCTTTAAAGCGCATACATTTTCCATAAAAATAAAAAGTGATACATGCCCTTTTACCAAGGGGGCTGTGTCTTCAAGGTATGAAATGACGCTATATGCGTTTTTTAATTTTTATGTGCTCAGTTGTTTCAGTGTTTATACTTAAATAAAAGATTGAAGGTTTTTTGTATTGCGTATTTTGGCCGTTTTAACGATTGCTATTTTCTTATTGCCTCAGTTTGCGTGGGGTGATGACGGCTATCGCCTTATGGTGGAGAGTTATTATGACAATAAGCTAAAGGATATAATTCAAAGTCAAGAAATAAAGGATTTGCTGATAGCGGCTAACAAGCAACAAGCAGAGTGGGGTTTAGATGATTTTGAAACTTTAAAAGCAACATGGGAGGAGCGTTTGGAAAGTAAGGATTATAGTCTATATCGCCAAATGTCTTTAAACCCTGTCTCGATGACTTTGGACGCTTTGACGCATAGTACAAAGGGCTTGGTTACCAGTTTGTCGTTGGTAACTCTAAAAGGTGTAACTATTGCTCTAAGCGGTTTGCAGCATAGAATATGGCACTCAGAAATTTTGCAGCAAAAGGCTGATGTTTTGATGAAAGATGTTGAGTATGTGCCTCACGCGCATGAATTTGAGCAAGTTGTCTTTTACCCTGTTTTTAAAGATGGTGATTTGCTGGGATTTTCACGGGTGGTTTATGATGCAGAATATTTAGACGGGTTGAGTTACCGTTATAATCGTTTACGTAGGGAGTTTAGATGAAGACTAAAATATCACTCGGTTTAAAACTCTCTGCTGTGTTGATGGCCTTGGTTGCCTTTTCTGTTTTGGTGTTTATGTCAGTCAATTTTATCTACCAAAAGAAGATGTTTTATGACCATGCAATGAAGGCAGGCGAGCAGACGGTTCGCCTGCTTCGTCCGTTGTTGGCAGGTGGTGTGAAATGGCATAAAGAAAAAGCAATTCGAAGTGCATATGGTTATTTGCTGGAAGATAAAAATAGCAGTGCAATTGCAGTGACAACTTTTGACCGTGCTTTGAAGGTAGAAACTTATGATGAGTCACCTTATTACCAGCACGACTTCGACCTTCATAAATTGCTTGTACAAAATTTAACCCAGCTAGATAAGGGTGAGGTTGTCACCATTTCACAGATAGACAAAAGCCAGTATATCACTTTTATCAGTGTGGTGATGCCCCGTACGGGTGAGTTGGTGGGGTATTTGTCCATTGTGTGGACTCAGAGGAATATTGATCAAATTTTTGAAAAGTCTATGTCGGTTAAGCTTGTATTGATGTTGCTGGTTTTGATTTTTGTGATGCTCTTGATGTTGTTTTTATTGGACAAAATATTGGTCAAGCCCTTGAAGCATCTCACAAATAGAATGCATAGGGTCGCTCAAAATGCAGATGTGCCAATATCTATTCGGTATTTAGAGCGTGGTGATGAATTGGGCAGTTTGGTGCATTCTTTTAATAATATGGTTTTTAAAATAAAAGAGCGTGATTTTAAGCTACAAAAAGAACGTGATTTGGCTGAAAAGCAAAGGCAAGCGGCTGAAGTGGCGAACATGGCAAAACGTGATTTTCTAGCAAATATGAGCCATGAAATTAGAACGCCGATGAATGGGGTGATTGGCACTACAGACATTTTATTGAATACATCGCTGAGTGAAGAACAGCGAGATTTGGCACAGACCATTGAACGTAGTGCAGACAATTTATTGTGTATCATCAATGATATCTTAGATTTTACAAAGATAGAAGCTGGAGAGCTTGCTTTGGAAAATGTATCCTTTGATTTTCGTAATGCTATCTTTGATGTTTTTAATACATTTCATCATCTAGCGTCAGTGAAGGGTGTTTCCATGTTGCTGCGTTTTGAGCCTGGAATGCCGGGTTTGGCGGTGGGTGACCCCACAAGGGTTAAGCAAATATTTTCTAATTTGGTTAGCAATGCCATTAAATTTACGCATCAAGGTTTTGTTAAAATAACAGTGCGATATGACGAGCGTTTGGGTTTTTGTGCGGCAGTTGAAGATACAGGTATTGGTATTAGCGCTGAAAATCAACATAAAATATTTGAACGGTTTACTCAAGCCGATGCTTCTACAACTAGAGAGTATGGTGGGACAGGGCTTGGGCTTTCAATTATCAGTGAATTGGTGGCACGGATGAATGGTCGTATCAATTTAAAAAGTGAGCTGGCTAATGGATCGTGCTTTGAATTTAACTTGAAATTAGAGCGAGATGACCTGAACGACACTTTTTATAAATATCAAGTGGCGCAAAACAGTGTGGCAGGTAAGGCTTTGGTTGTGGATTGCGATGATTTGGAATCTGAGTATATGGTCGAGATTTTGGAGTATGTTGGTTTTGATGTGACATTGCTGAGGTGTATAGACGATGTTGATGATATGTTTAATCCAGAGGTTGACTTTGCTTTTGTGAACATTGATCAATATTCAGAAGATAATATGATGTGGCTTCGTAAGTCTTCAAATTTTGTGAAAAACACACATTTAAAGTGGGTAACTTATGCATATAAAGATAGTTCGATAAATTCGCAAGAATTGAACGAGCTTGGGGTTTATGCACATATCAAAAAGCCGCTTTCTGAAATTGCGATGTATAAGTTTTTAAATAGACTTAGTTCCCATGCGTGTGAATTTGTGTACAGTGATAGCTCTGGATTAATACAAGATGGGGGGAGTGGTGAGCCAGATTTTCAAGGCATGCGTGTTTTGGTTGCTGAAGACGATATCATTAATCAAAAAGTCATTTTAAAAATGCTTCAAGGCTTTGAGGTTGACGTAGATGTTGTTGGGAATGGTCAAGAGGCATTTGAGCAATTTAAGACGCAAGATTACGACGTTATTTTTATGGATATGCAAATGCCGGTTATGGATGGGACTAAGGCGACAGCGCTTATTCGTCAGTTGGAAAATGAGAATGATATGACGCCTATTCCCATATATGCTTTGACAGCTAATGCTTTGAAAGAGCATCGAGATTTGTGTATTCAGTCTGGGATGGATGGCTATTTAAGCAAGCCTGTGACCAGTTCTAAACTTGAATCAGTTTTCCATGAAGTTCAGAAAAATAGTGTTCGCGGTAGTTTAAAGGGTGATGACAACATTGCTGTGGTTAAAGTACAAAAGTTGGAAAGTACAGTGGGCAAAGGAAGTGAAAATCAAAAAGAGGCTTTAGAAGGATACATTGAGACGGCGCATCAGGTTCTTAACGTTTTGGAAACGGCGTGTAAAAACAAGGATCGAAAAAATTGGACGACTGCTATGAAGCGGTTAAAAGATGCTGCAAAACCTTTAGGTATGGACGAGGTTGTGTATCAGTGTCGTTTGGCTTTGGATGCAAATGATGTGGAGTATGATAACAGGCTTAAAAATCTTAAAATCACCTTGATGAAGGTTGAGTCATTTATCCATAAAACATTTTCATAATAATTAACTGATTAGTTTAATTAACTGCTATTATTCATTTTTTGTGCTCGGAATTTGATAGTTAACCGATTGATTAACTGTTCATTGCGGCAGGGGTAAAGCGGATAAACCTTTTGCTGGTTTCATTGGATCGAATGACCAAGCAGGCGTGAATATCCTTTTGCCCTTCAAGCAAAATAACACCGCCCATCGGTGCTTGTAGCTTGGTGCCTAGCTTTTCAAAGGTTTCGCTGTATTTTTGAACCCAAGCCCTGTCTGTCGGTGGGGTGTAAAGCGCAAGAGCTGATTGGGTCGCCTTAAAGGCGCATTTTTGATAAGCGCGGTCCAGTTGGCCGGTGCTAAACGGTCGCCCCATCGCAAGAGGCGAAATCTCACGATGGGACCAAGCTCCACTGCGGTTAGCCGCAATAGTGAGGATGTGCCCCTTGTCCTTTAAAATACGGTTACACTCATTTAAAACAGCCAGCTCATCTTGACAAAACTCTAGGCAGTGCATCACCAAAATGGCATCAAAAAAATCGTCGGGGAATGGTTGTTCATGTTCCCAGCTGAGTATGCATTTGTTGGGTGCGTGGTTGGGCCAAGGCATAGCTCCCATGCGTGCAGGCAAGGCGCAAAAAACCTGAGCCTCTTTGAGCCAAAGTTTAACGTAGGGTATTCCGTAACCCACTACTAAAATGCGTTTACCGTGAAGACTGGGCCAAAGCTTGGAAATGGCATGTTGCACATGGCGGCGCACCATGTGGCCTGTGGGTGTTCTATACCAGTTTCTAAGTGTTAAAATATCCAACTTTTGCACCAATTTCAGTTTCGGGTTATAGTATTATGCAATAAAAAAGTAAGGAAGTCATGCTCTATGTTGAACATTGCATACACATTTAACCCGCAAGACGAAATGGCGCTTTCTTTGGTATCAAAGCGACTGCATCAAAAAAGCGCTTCTGAATATGTGTTGGGTGTTAATTCTGTGCCGCATGTTTCAATCACTCATATAGAGGGGGATGCATCAGATGTTGACGATATGTGGCAAAAATTACAACAATCCGTCATCCCAACCGAAATTCCGGTGGTGATCAAAACTTTTGTGCTTGATGCGCCATGGCGAAGTCGTATTTATAGTAGTTTTAGCTTAGAAGGGGTGGGATCCCTGTCCAAAATCCAAAAAGATGTTATGCGATTGTTTGATGGTAGGAAAGTGTTTAATGGTTATGGTGCTGATTTTGAACCACACATCACCACAGGCTGCCATCTAAAATTGGCAGAAGCATCAAAGTTGCCAGCTCAAAAGCCACCTTTTAAAAAAACGACGGCTTATTTAACCATCGGTAGTCGAGATTCTTATGGTCGAATGGTTCAAATTCACAAAGGGGGATATGTTAAACCAAAATGTTAAATGTGAATTTATTAAAGGCTTTTGATAGCAATTACATTTTCATGCTCCAATGTGATGTAACGGGGCAAAGGGCTGTGGTAGATCCTGGTGATAGTGAGCCTGTTTTGTCATTTCTAGCTGAGGATACTTTGCATAATATCTTAATCACCCATCACCATTATGACCATGTAGGCGGTGTTGCTAAATTATGCGATATTTATAATTCTGATGTGATCTGTGCAAGGTGCGATGTGCATCGTATACCACGGGCGACAACCACGGTGGTGGACGGTGATGAAGTGATGGTGGGTGCTTCTAAGGCGAAGGTGTTGCGCTTGGATGGGCACACCATTGGCCATATTGCTTATTATTTTGAGCAAGAGAAAATGCTTTTTTGTGGTGACACATTGTTTTCTGGCGGTTGTGGCCGTCTGTTTGAAGGGTCTGCTGATAATATGTTTAACTCATTGGTTAAATTAAAAGGCCTGCCTGACGATGTTGCGGTTTATTGTGCCCATGAATACACGGTGGATAACTTTAAATTTGCAGTTTCGGTGGCGGATGGGCGCTGTTACCAGCAAGCCTTAATGCAGGCGGAAAAAGTGCGCGAACAAGGGTTGCCCACTATTCCAACAACTATTTGCTATGAAAGATCGCATAATATATTTATGCGTGCTGCGACTGTGGAGGCCTTTGCAAAACTACGCCAACAAAAAGATAACTTCTAGCGGTTGACGGCTCTTAATACACGGATATAGCTAAATTGACCGGCAGGGGCGGATTTGTCATGAGGGATCATCCCCATAATAAGGTCACCTTTTTGGGTGGGTAACCCTTCGATCTTATGGTCCTCGGTGGCGATGTAGCTTTGCCAAAGGCTGCCAATTTGCTGTTTTTCATCAATGGTGGTGGCGACCAGTCCTGCTTTAATGACTTGATAGTGTAATTTTTGTGGGCGGTTGCCAAAACGGCTTTCAAGTTCGTCTAGGGTGTAGTTAAATTCTTTCGCCTTATCATCTGTCAAACTTCGCATATGGTTGTCTTGATAAAATCCGTAAATTTGGCTGGGCAGTAACAGGTCAGAGTCTGGATTATTCAAGGCGAAAGACCCTGGGAAAAAGGCAACCACTTGCCATGTGCCAATCAAGTCGGCTTTTTGGGCAGGTTTGGTTTGGGCCTGTGCTAAATGGGTGAAGGAGAGGCAAAGTAATGCCCATAACCAAGTTTTTAAAAATATTTGACGCATGTTAAAAGCCTTTTTAGTTTTTAAACAAGGTGTTTGCCAGCGCAAAGCCACCAATGGAAAGGATAACAGAAGCGGTTACGTAGCAAAAGGCTTTTGCATAAAGCCCTTTGTTAATAAGGTGAAAGCTTTCCATGCTAAAAGTGGAAAAGGTGGTAAATGCGCCAAGAATACCAGCGCTGACCAATGCTTTAAGGGCTGGGCTGATGTTTGGGTTTTGGCTTTGCCATGCCATAAAAGCGCCTAATAAAAATGACCCGAAGATGTTGATGGCAAAAGTGGTGCTGATATGTGGTTGCCATTGACTGATGCCGTAACGCAAAAGAGCGCCAATCATGCCACCAGATGCCACAAGTAAATACAGAGTCATGTGGTTAGTGGTGCGCACTTGGTGTTGGATTTGTCTACCCCGCGCTTAAAAGTCATATACCAGGGAGAGCGTCCTTGCTTGATGGCTTTTTGCTCGTATTTTGTGCTCAGCCACCAGTCGGGTGCGGTTGCCCATTCGGTTGGTTTGGTTGCAATGGGGAAGAATGTGTCGTGATTGTACACTTCGCGCAAGATCCACATCATATAGTCTGGGATATCGGTGGCGATGAATAAAACGCCGTCATCTTTGAGCAGTCGGTTGGCAAGGTTTAAGAGCTCGGTATTGACGATGCGGCGCTTTTTTTGTTTATTTTTCGGCCATGGGTCTGGGTAAAGCACAACCAGTTCATCGGCGCATTGTGGCGGTAGGTTTTCAAGTAAATCACGGGCATCGTCATGGCAAATGTGGAAGTTTTGGCTGTTTTGCTCGGTTAGGGTGTTGACCAGTGCGTTAAGGCCGTTTTTGTATACTTCACAGCCGATGAATTGTGTTTCAGGCTCGTTTTTTGCGCGTTGTGCCAAGCAAGCGCCGTTGCCCATACCAATTTCCACCACCAGTTTGCTTTGTGGTTTAAATTCTTTTGCTTGTTGAGCTGTTAATAGATAAGGTTTTAGCTTGTCGTCCAGTTTTTGCTGGTCCTTTTGGGTGAGTCTTGAGGAGGTACGCCCAAAGGAGCGCAAGCGCCCTTCTTTTACAAATAAGTCTTTGTCACCGTGTTTCATAATATGTGTTGTAGACAATTTTTAGAAAAGTGTAAAGGTTGGCGTTGAATTTTTTAATAAATTGTTTTATGTTGCGCTTTGTAAGTTACCTGGTCTTTTTTATGTAAATCCACCCTTTTGCAATTTTGCATTTCTTTCCATTTAGGAGCATTTGTTATGAAAAGTGTATTTAAAGCGGTTTTTGCGGTTGGTTTAATGGCTTGCGCCTCGCTTGCTGTGGCGGACAAGGGGAAAAGCCCCTTGCGTGACCGATGTTTTGACCAAGTCACGGCGGTGACTGCACCAAAACTGGATGCGTTGCGCAGTAAAATGCGAAGCGCTCGTGCTAAGGACGGTAAAACTTATTATGAGGTTTACCGCCTTTACCGTGGCTTTCATTTAACTGCTAAGCGCTTTGATGATATTAAGCAAAGTGCCGATGCCATTTCCACTTCGTCCATTTTTGCCGTCAACCATTGCAGTTACTTTTTCGGTGACATGGATAAAGGCGAGAAAGAAACCATCAGTCGTGTGGAGCGCTTGAGTGCCAATGCGTTTTTGGCGGAAGACACTGTGCCAAAAATTGACGCCTTTTACGGGCAGTTCGACCACTTTATTAAAAGTTATTACAATGTTTATGTAGCGAAGTAAGAAAAGCCCCCAACTTTGGGGGCTTTTTCTATACGAGATTTTCTTTAATTTTGTCAATCAAGTCGGTGGCTTCCCACGGGAAGTGATTGCCTTCGGCTGGGTGACCAAAGTGGCCATAAGCTGCCGTTTTTTGATAAATCGGCTGATTGAGGTTTAAATGGGTGCGGATGCCTTTGGGTGACAGGTCCATTGACTTGCGCACGGCTTGTGCCAGTTCTTCATCGCTGTAGCCTTTGCCGGTGTCAAAAGTGTCAAGGTAGATGGCCAGTGGCTGGCTGACACCAATAGCGTAGCAAAGTTGAATTTCGCAAGATTGTGCTAACCCCGCAGCAACCACGTTTTTGGCAAGGTATCTTGCGGCGTATGCGGCGCTACGGTCAACTTTTGTAGGGTCTTTACCGCTAAAGGCACCGCCGCCGTGACGGCTCATACCACCGTACGTATCAACAATGATTTTGCGCCCTGTTAAACCGGTGTCTGCCCCAGGTCCGCCATAATTAAAGGAGCCTGTCGGGTTGATGTACACTTTGGTTTTACTGGTGATCCACCCTTTGGGGAACACTTGTGCCAAAACAGTTTCGGCCAATGTTTTGATGTCATCTTGGCTGACGTCTTTTTTGTGTTGGTGGGAAACAACAACCGTGTCCACCGCCACAGGTTTATCGTCTTTGTAAAGAAGGGTGACTTGGCTTTTGGCGTCGGGTTCTAATCGTGTTTCGCCAGCATGGCGCATTTCTGCCAATTTTTTCATGATCAAGTGGGCGTAATAAATGGGGGCAGGCATCAATGTCGGTGTTTCATTGACCGCAAAGCCAAACATTAGGCCTTGGTCGCCAGCGCCTTCTTCTTTGCTTTCGCCTTCGTCAACACCTTGGGCAATTTCGGCGCTTTGGCTGTGAATGCGGTTGATAATCTCCACCGTATCGGCGTTAAAGTCGCCAAAAGTGTAGCCAATTTTGCGGATGGTTTGGCGGATTATTTTGTCATAATCGGGTTTGAAATGAGAGCGTACTTCCCCCGCAACGGTTACAAGGTTTTTGGTGACCAATGTTTCCACAGCGACACGTGCTTGTGGGTCTTGCGCAAGGAATGCATCTAATATCGCGTCGCTGATTTGGTCGCAGACTTTGTCAGGGTGGCCTTCAGAAACGGATTCGCTGGTGAATAAAAATGTGTTTGCCATAATTGTGTGTGCTTATTTTTGTTTTTGTTTTTTGTGACTGTTAATATACATTGAAGTGAAGATTTTATGCAATGGAGATATGAAATGTCAACCATGGTTATCATGGCAGGTTTGTTTGCACTGGCTTTTGTCCGCGCTTTGTACATGCGGCAACAGGCGTTGGTTAGCACGCCGTTTGAGTCCTGCAATTCGATTGGTGGTTGGTATGTGTTGGCGCCGATTTTGTTGTTGCCTATTTTTATGGAGGAAGCGCAAGCAGTTCAGGCTATTTTGGTCGATAGCCCTTATTTAATTTTACTGGGTTTGCTTAAGGGCGCAGGTTTTTGGGGGTTGATTTATTGCGGGCAGATCATACGTCGTACAAGTAACAGCAGTGCTGGTTTCTTTGGGTTTTTGTGCATTGGCGTGATTGCGGCGGGTAATGCCATTTTTGGCGAGGAATTAACGTTGCCGCAGTGGCTTTCAGTTTCGGCTCTTTTTGCTATTGGTTTGTATTTTTATTTTAAAGGGCATTTAAGTACGCAAACGCCCTTTGTGAAGTTGTTGTTTTTAATTCAAGTATGCATTGGTAGTATGTTTGGCTTGGTGGATCACTTCTTTTTAACCCATTGCCATTGGTATGGTTTGGTGTTTTTAAGTGGCGTGGGGATGTTGACGACCGCTTGTTTGTTTGGCAGGCGTTCAAGTTTTCAGGTTTTTATGGCGCCATTTAAGTGGAACACGGCTGGTTTGGGTGTTTTTCAAACGGCGACTGAAATGGTGATTTTGTCTCTCTTTGTAACGTATATTCCGGTGACTTTAGGTTGGGTGGCGATGACATTGGCCGCTGTTGCGGTGATGGTGGTGGCCGCCGTTTACTGGGGTGAGGGGCGTTGGCAACAACAATTAGCGGTAGGTGGTGCCAGTTATGCCGCAGTTTTGCCGATTGTGTTAAGTTGAATGGATTTTTTTTAGAGGTTTTTTTATGATTGAAGTGGATGTTGATTTTGCGGTGCCTTTTATAGATGAAGGGCAGGTTCTAAAGCTGTGCGAACAAGCTTTACAAGTGCTTTGGCAATGCCCTGACTTGGCGCTGGAAGGCGAGGGTAAGACATTACTGCTGGCGATGAGGTTGTCTGACGATGTGGAGGTGCAGTCCCTTAACAAACAGTTTCGTGGTAAGGATAAGCCGACCAATGTTTTATCCTTCCCCAGTGGTGATGATATGCCGGGTATGGAAATGGTGGAAATGCCTGAAAAATACATTGGCGATGTGATTGTTTCAGTGGATACTTTAAAGCGTGAAGCGCAAGCGCAAAATAAAAGCGTGGAAGATCACTTTTGTCATTTGTTTATCCACAGTGTTTTACATTTGTTGGGTTACGACCACATTGATGACGCCGAGGCGGAAGAGATGGAGCGTTTAGAAATTGACATTTTAGCCAAACTGGGCGTTAATAACCCTTACCATAAGGGTGAAGATAAGTTCAATAATTAAAGGGTTTTTATATCTTAGATGGACAGTAAAGTAGAGCCAGAGACGTCGTCGAGGCGTGGTTGGAAAGACGGTTTTAAAGGGTTTTGGACCAAAATTTTCCGCAAGGATGTGGATCAGGACCTGCACGATCTGATTGACAGTCGTGAAGATGAGGAGCCGTTGTCTGAAGAAGAGAAAAACCTAATTACAGCTGTGTTAAGCTTTAGCAGTATCACTGCCGGTGCCGCTTGTGTACCAAGAAGTGACATTGTGTATCTTTCTAAAAAAGACGATTATCAAACCGTTGTGAAGTGTTTTAAGGAGTCTGGTTACTCCCGTTTACCTGTGTGCGGTAAAGACTTGGATGAAGTTGTGGGTTTTGTTACCTTAAAAGACATGGTTCAGCACATCGGTGAGGAAAGTTCTTTTGATCTAAAACGTGTGATGCGACCTTGCACTTTTGTGCCCGAAACTTTGGCAATCCCATCTGTGTTGGATGAAATGCGTAACCGCACCGTCCAAGTGGCGATTGTGGTGGATGAATACGGCGGCACCGAAGGTTTGATTACCGTAAAAGATATTATGGAAGAGTTGGTAGGCGACTTGGACGATGAAAATGAACAAGTTAGCGATGCGGAAGATGTCGTGGAGCTTGTGGGTGGACGCCTGCAATTGGACGCGCGGATGGAAATTGTCGACATGGACGAAGCCTTGGTTCAAGGTTTAGGCGCTTCTGCCGATGGGGATTATGAAACGTTGGGCGGTTTTGTCTTGGACTTTTGCGGCAAAGTGCCAGCGGAAGGCGAGCAGTTGAACCTTGAGACAGGTGCAAGGTTGGTGGTGACAAAGTCTGACGGTCGCCGTGTTCAGCGTTTGACCTTTATTCCAAAAGATGAATTGTCAAAGGCTGTTTAAAAGTGTTGATGACTCAATTAAAAGGGGTGTGTGACCGATTGCGGGGCACGCCTTTTTTATGGGCGGTGTTGTGTGGCTGTTTGTATACCTTAGGGTTTGCGCCCTTTAATCTTTGGCCGCTTGCGCTGTTGGCGCTTTGGGGTGTGGCAAGTATGGCCTTTCAGCTTCAGGGGTTTTGGCGGGTGGTTCTGTTTGTGTTTGTGTTTGCCTTTTGTCACTACCTTACCGCACTGAATTGGTTGATTGGCTCATTTTTAGCGATGTATGATCCTTTGTGGTTGGCATGGCTTTTGGGTGTGGTATGTGTTGTGGTTTTGTCGGCTTTCTTGGCGGCGTTTATGGCGTTGTTTTTAGCACCGGCGGTGCGGTTGCTTCAAGGTCGTGGCGTGTTGGTTCAGGGGTTGTTTTTTGCGTCTTTTTGGGTGGCCTTTGAGGCGATGCGCAGTTTTTTGGTACCAACTTTTGCGTGGAACTTGCCTGTGCATGTGTGGGCGGACAGTCCTGAATTTTTGCAAGCATTGCCACATGTTGGCTTATTTGGTTTGTCCTTTATTTTTGTGCTTAGTGCGGTGTGGTTGCGTTGTCCTGTGGGGCGGGTGTTTTCAGTCTTGCTTTTGGTGGGTGTTTATTTGAATGGCTTGGCGGTTTTGTCTAATGCGCCTGACGGCTTGACCGAAAAGGATGAAAAAGGTTTGTCGGTGCATGTGGTTTCGGGTTATGTGCCGCAAAAGGAAAAGTGGCAAAAGCAAACAAAGTGGTCTTATCTGAATGACTACTTAGAGCGGTCAAGTCCGCCCGAGGAAGTGGACCTTTTAATTTGGCCAGAAACAGCTGTCACGTATTATGTGGAGCGTGATGATGCGCTGAGGGACTACCTTCGACAAAAGACAACTGCGGAGGCCTTTGTCTTTGGCGCGCCTTCTTACCGCCTAGGGGGTTATTATAACAGTTTGTATAAAATGGATGCGGACGGGCAGTTATCGTTCCGTTATGACAAGCGTTATTTGGTGCCGTTTGGTGAGTATTTCCCGTTTCAAAATTGGATGCCTGCATTTTTGCAAAAGTTTTTGCAAGGGCAGTCCAGCTACAGTTCTGGGCAGGCGGATCAGCAGGGTTTGATGGTGAAAGGAGTGGTTTTTGCACCTTTAATTTGCGGTGAAATTGTTTTGCCTTTTGCGGCAGACTTGGTGGATGGTGACGCTGATTATGTGTTAAACATCACCAATGATGCATGGTTTAGAGGGTTTTGGGGTCCTGCCCAGCATTTTGCCATTGTAAAGGTTCAAGCGGCGCTACTGCAAAAAACTGTTCTGCGTGTTGCCCATGGCGGAACTTCTGCTTTGATTGATGCTTACGGTCGTGTGTTATGGCAATTGGTGGACGGTGAACAGGGCGTTCTATCGTTATAAGGTGAAGTTGTTTCTGTTTGGATTCTGGTGGTTGTTTTTTGTGTACACTTTTTAAGTTGTTTTGGGTTTTTGTTAGGTTCTTGAAGTTGTAAAATGCGCAAAAATGTGCATTTACTTTGTAATACATTTTGTTTTCGTATATTCTCCTGTCAGTTTTGCTGTGGGGTGGTATGTTAAAACGTGTCCATTCTGTGAAAATTAAAGTAATTTAAATAATATAAATAATAGGTGGTGTAAATGAGTGGACCGGATCCTGTAGATGTTCATGTTGGTAGTCGCGTAAGATTGCGTCGTACGGTTTTGGGTATGAGCCAAGAAAGATTGGCCGACCAGTTAGGTATTACTTTCCAACAAGTACAAAAATATGAAAATGGTAGCAACCGCATTGGCGCCAGCCGTTTGTATATGATAGCTACTATTCTAAATGTGTCTGTTGAGTATTTCTATGAAGGTTATAAGTCGGATGCGTTAGAGGTGAACGAAGAAGTTTCTGAATTTGATCGTCAGTTGAACAAGCGTGAGTCTATTGATTTGATTCGTGCTTACTACAGTATTGCTGATGATAAGGTGCGTAAAAAAGTTTTGGATCTTGTAAAATCCATGGCTAAAACAGCAGCCTAAATTTTTTTGTGACAACACTTGCAGTGAAGGGGGATTCGTTATATATTCCCCTTCAGGTAAACAAGTTTTTAAAATTGTTTTTGTGTAAAAAACAAGTGGGTATACCCCGCTTTTTTTAATTTTATAAGGTGAATAGAATGCTACAACCCGTAGAACAAGAGATTTGGCAACTGTTAGAACCTGGTGTGGATGAGCTGGGTTTGCGCGTGGTGCGTGTGCGCTTTGCTGGGGGTGAGCACAGCGGGACTTTGCAGGTAATGATTGAACCGAAAGAAACCACACGAGATAACATGATTTCCGCGACGGTGGACCAATGCGCAGAAGTTTCAAGAATGGCTTCAGCTTTATTAGATGTGGAAGATGTGATTCAAAGTCGCTATAACCTTGAAATTTCAAGCACAGGGATGGAAAGGCCGCTGATTACAGATGCGGACTTTGAAGAGTACACAGGCGCCCGTGTGAAGGTGCAAATGGCAGTGCCGTTTGACAATCGCCGTAAGTTTGTAGGCGTTTTAAAAGGTTTAAACGAAGGTGAAGTGACCATTGAAATGGATGAAGATGGCACAGAGGTAAAATTGCCTTACGAGCAAATTAAGTATGCCCATCTGTTCTTTACAGATGAAGATATGAGAAAAATTATAAATCGAATAGAAGGATAAAGAAATGACGTTGGAACTTTTACAAGTTGCAGATGCTGTTGCACGTGAGAAGGATATTGACAAGGAAAGTATCATCACGGCGATGGAAGAGGCTATTCAAATGGCTGCACGTCGTAAGTTTGGGATGCACCTGAACATTATCGCCAATATGGACCGTATTGACGGTGGCATCACTTTGAAAAAAGCGTTGGAAGTTGTCAACCTTGTGATGGAACCGGTAAGCCCAGAAGAGTACCGTTTGGCTCAACGTGAGCAGCGCCCAATGGAAATGCGTCCGGCTTGTGACAGCAAGGGTTACCCGTTGAAAGAAAACGGCATGCAAATTCTTCTAGCAGAAGCGAAAAAGAACAACCCGAACATTGAAGTGGGTGAGTTCATCATGGAAGACTTGCCGCCAATGGACTTTGGTCGTATTGCGGCACAAGCTGCCAAGCAGGTTATTTTCCAAAAGGTACGTGATGCTGAACGTGGTAAAGAGTTTGAAGCCTTTAAAGAAAACGAAGGTAAGTTGGTAACTGGTACGGTGAAGCGTAACGATCACTCAGGCACCACGGTGGAAGTGAACGGTGTTGAAGCCTTCCTACCACGTGATGAAATGTTGCCACGTGAATCTTACCGTTTAGGCGACCGTGTCCGTGCTTACGTTTTCAAAGTACAGCGTGAAGTGCGTGGTCCGCAAATTTTCCTATCTCGTACGCACCCAGAGTTTTTGAAGAAGCTTTTTGAAGAAGAAGTGCCAGAAATTTCAACCGGTGTGATTGAAGTGATGGGCGTAGCGCGTGATCCTGGTCACCGTGCAAAAATTGCAGTGAAATCATTTGATCACAACTTGGACCCAGTGGGTGCTTGTGTAGGTATCCGTGGTTCTCGTGTGCAGTCTATCACCAGCGAATTGCAAGGTGAGCGCATTGATATTATTGAGTGGAAAGCCAACCCAGCAGAATACTTGGTTGAGTCCCTTGCGCCTGCAGAAGTTTCTAAGATTGTGCTGGATGAAGAAGAGCAACGCATTGACGTGGTTGTGCCAGAAGATAAATTGTCTATCGCCATTGGCCGCCGTGGTCAAAACGTGCGCCTTGCTTCCATCCTTACAGGTTGGAACATTGACATTATGAGCGAGCAGGAAGAAGAAGAGCGTCGCCAAAAAGAATTTGCGGTGATGTCTAAGACCTTTATGGAAGGTTTGGATGTGGACGAAACAATTACCCATGTTTTGGTGGGCGAAGGTTTCTCAAGTATCAACGACTTGCTGTTGGTAAGTGTGGATGAAATTGCAGCGATTGAAGGCTTTAACCATGATCTAGCGGTTGAAATTCAAGCCCGTGCTCAAAAGAGCGTGGATGCACAAATGCAAGAGCTGCAAGACAAGAAGGTTGAAGAAGCTTTGATCAACTTGCACGGCTTGAAGTTTGAAGCATTGATGGAAGTTGTACGTGGTGGTGTCACTACGCTTGACGACTTTGCAGAACTTGCAACAGACGAACTTCTTGAGATGTTGACAGATGGCATGATGACCAAGCACCAAGCTGAAAGCTTGATCATGGAAGCCCGTAAGCATTGGTTCGAGGACGAAGAGTCTGACAACGAAGAGTTGGACGCCACAGCGTAATTGTTGAAAGGCGAGGCATATGTCGCAAGTGTTTCTTTTTGAAAGTGAAAGCTTAACAAAAGAGGAGCGCTTGCGCTTTGTTTTGGATGACCAAAACAACCTGTGGTTTGACCTACACGAAAAAGCGCCGGCGCAAAAATCTTTTTACATCCCGGCAACCAAGGATTGCTTGCAGCAGTTTTTGCAACAGCAGTTGGCTGAGGGTTCGGGTGTAACCGTGGCAGGTAATATGAAGAATGCGGTTGAAAATGCTTTGAAGAAGCATTTTTTACAGACACTTTCTTTGCTTAAAAAGTCTGGCTCGATTGTGGTGGGACTGCCAAAGGTTCAAGAGCGCATGGCTACAAAACCCCTAAAAGCGTTGGTGTTGGCGAGCGATGCTGGCAAAGATGTTTCAAAACGTGTACATTCTTGGCAAATTATGTTATGTCATGGTGTAACAAGTTTAGACCTTGAAAATGCACTGGGCCAACACAATGTAAGCTTGGTTGGTGTGGAAGACAAAAAAGAAGCTGATTGTCTTTTAAACGTGTATAGTAAATATAAAGCTTTGATTGATTAAATGATGAGGTGATGAATGACAGATTCTGATAAAGGTACAAAAAAAGGAACGTTAAGCTTAGGTGGAACATTAAGTCTGGGGAGCTCTGGTAAAAGCAGTGGCTCTAAGTCGGGTGTTTCTGTCGAAGTGAAACGTCGTCGTTTTAATACATCACCTAGTCAGTCACAAAGTGAAGGTCCTGCAAAGCCTTCTGGTAACAGCGAGCTGGACCAGCGCCTAAAAGTGTTGGAAAAAGCTAAAGAAAATGAAGTGCTGGAAGAAAAGCGCCGTGAAGAAGAGCGCAAACGCGCTGAAGAACTCAAAGCCCTTAAAGCGCAAAAGGAGGCAGAGTCTCAGCAAAAGCAAGAAGCACGCAAGGCTTTAGAAGAAGCCAAGCAAAAAGAAGCGGAAGCGCAAGCAACTCCAGACAAAGAAAAACAAGAAGAAGAGCGCCGTAAGCAAGAATTGGCTGAGCAGCAAGTGGCTGCATCGGTTGATCAAAAAGGCAGTTCCAAGCGTTTTACAGCGGAAGAATTTACCTCGGGTAAGAAAAAAGCACCCGCTGGTAAAGCTGCGCCTGCTGGCAACAAAAAACGTGGCGGCCGTAATGCTTACCTTGAAGGTTTGGAAACGCGGATGCGTGGCATGCACGGCACACGCCGTCAAAAGGTGAAAAAATACGGTGGCTCTGAACAGTCTGCCGAGAAGGTGATCCGTGAAGTGGTGATCCCAGATATCATCACCGTGCAAGAGCTGGCAAGCCGTATGTCCGAAAAAGTGGCAGATGTAGTCAAGAAGTTGATGATGATGGGCCAGATGGTGACACAAAACCAGTCGATCGACCAAGAAACAGCCGCTTTGATTGTGGAAGAGTTTGGCCACACCTACAAATTGGTGAGCGACAGCGACATTGAAGAAGATTTGGTGGGCAACGAAGATAAAAAAGATGAACTTTCCGAGCGCCCTCCTGTGGTGACGGTAATGGGTCACGTTGACCATGGTAAAACATCTTTGTTAGACGCTTTGCGTAAAACACACGTGGTGGACGGTGAAGCTGGTGGTATTACACAGCACATTGGTGCGTATCAAATTCGTACCGAGTCTGGCCGTTTGATCACTTTCTTGGATACACCAGGTCACGAGGCGTTTACCTCCATGCGTGCCCGTGGTGCATCTGTGACTGATATTGTCATTTTGATTGTGGCAGCAGATGACGGCATTATGCCACAAACTGTTGAAGCGATCCGCCACGCGAAAGCGGCGGAAGTGCCAATTATTGTGGCGATTAACAAATGTGATAAACCAGAAGCGAACCCTGACCGTGTTAAACAAGAGCTTTTGAGCCACGACCTTGTGCCAGAAGACTTTGGTGGTGACATTGTTTGCTGTGAAATTTCAGCAAAAGCTGGCACAGGATTGGAGCACTTGGAAGAAATGATTCTGCTGCAAGCGGACGTGTTGGAACTTCAAGCCAACCCCGACCGCCGTGCCGACGGTGTGGTTGTGGAATCCCGCTTGGATAAAGGGCGTGGTCCGATTGCTTCTATCATTGTAAATCGTGGTACATTGCGTGTTGGTGATGTGTTTGTGGCGGGTTCCATTTGGGGCCGTGTCCGTGCGATGATGGACGACAAAGGGAATAAATTGACAGAGGCTGGCCCAGCAACGCCGGTTGAAATTCAAGGTTTGCAGTCCGTTTGTGATGCAGGTGATGGTTTCCAAGTGGCGCCAAATGATCGTCGTGCCCGTGAAGTGGCTGCCTTCCGTGAGCAGAAAAAGCGTGAAAAAGCGATGGTTGGTTCTAAAGCTTCACTTGAATCATTGTTTAGCAAAATTGCTGAAGGTGAAGTGGTTAAACTTTCTGTTGTTGTGAAGGCAGACGTGCAAGGTTCTGTTGAGGCGATTACCGATGCCTTGAACAAGCTGGCAACAGATGAAGTGAAGGTTCAAGTGATTCACGGTGCGGTGGGTGTTATTACCGAAAACGACGTGAACTTGGCCTCGGCTTCAGATGCGTTGATCCTTGGCTTTAACGTCCGTGCCAATGCTCAAGCGCGTACCGCTTCGGAGCGTGAAGGTATTGAAGTGCGTTACTACAGCGTGATTTACAATTTGATGGACGATGTAAAAGCTGCGCTGACGGGTCTCCTTTCTCCTGAATATGAAGAGAAGGTGATTGGCCGTGCGGAAATTCGTCAAGTGATGTTGATCAACAAGTTCAAGATCTCTGGTTGTTATGTGACAGAAGGTAAGTTGATCCGTAACGGTAAGATCCGTATTGTGCGTGACGGTGTGGTTGTGCATGAAGGTGAAATTGATACCTTGCGCCGCTTTAAGGATGATGTGAAAGAGGTGGCAGAAAACTACGAGTGTGGTTTAACCTTTGCCAACTTTGACGACATCAAAGAAGGTGATGAAGTGGAGGCCTATGAAATGGTGGAAGTTAAACGTACCCTTGAAGATGTGAAAAAAGCACAAGCTGATAAAGAAGCGGCTGCCAAAGCAGCCCGTGAAGAAGCGGAACTTCAAGCAATGATGGACGCTGAAAGCTAAGCTTTTGGCTGTTTATATAAAAAGGCGCCTTCGGGCGCTTTTTTGTTTTGAGCAACTCGGTTGATTTGTAAAATTTGAAAAAGTTTTATTTTTGACTTGATTGTGGTATACACCTTGCTTACTTAAAAGGTAACTTAAAAATTGAATGAGGTTGATACAATGAAAGAAATGTCCGTAAGGCAAGAGCGTGTGGCAGAGCAAATTCGTGAAGCTCTGGGTCAAAGTTTGTCCAAAGGCGGCTTTAAAAACCCACTGATTGACGGGATGATCTCTATTCCTCACGTGTGGATTAGCCCAGACCTGCGCAACGCCCGTGTTTTCTTTACAACCTTGAATGATGCGGATCAGGATATGACCAAAGAAGTGGCCAAAGCCTTGAATGCAGAGGCGTTCCGATTCCAGCAAGAACTGACGAAATTTAGCCGTAAAAGTACGCCACGTCTGAAATTTATTCCGGATGAAGACACAGCACGCACAGCACGCATTGAAGCACTTTTTAATCAAATTGGCGTGGGTGCATAACTGCGATTGTCAGTTCTTTTAAAAAGTAACTTTCTTTCTTGTGTATATGTTTAGGACTGTTTTGTTTTTATAAGGAGTTATCATGGAGTTGACTTTGTATAGCCTTGTTGGCATGTGTGGCGCTTTTGGTTATTTGTTGTCATATGCTCTTTTACAGCTTAAAAGGGATTATGCTAAAACGATGAGTTATTCGTTGTTGAATTTGTTCTCAGCTTTGCTTGTGGCAATTTCATTGCTAAAGGACTTTAATGCAGGGTCGATGTTTATTCAATTAAGCTGGATTCTGATTAGTGTTTATGGTGTTGTTAGGTGTTTGAAGTATGTTGTCACAAAAAGGCAAAACTTGCCTGAGAATCGAATAAAGGAATTGGAGCGTGAGATTTTGACACTTAGGCAAGAGCTTGAAATGGAGCTCAGAAGATTGGATGATGTTAATCATGAGTCGATTGATTTGATGGCAAACTTAAATGCGAAGAAAGTTTGATATGCGTTTACATAGAGTTGTGTTGCTTTTGTTTTTTTTGATTTCTTCAAAACCTCAGGATGTATATGGTTGCGATGGTCGGGTGGATGATGAATATCAACCTGAATGGAAGTCTTGCAAACAAGATGCAGACTGTGTGGTTATTAAGGGTACTTGTGGCAGCAGTGCAGCCGTTCATCAAGATTTTAAAAATGACGCTGAATGTCACTTTCAATTGGCCAGTCAAAAAATGCCATATTGCCCCAAGTATTTAGAGCCCCCAATTCAAGATGTGTATTGTGACACGGACATTGAAATGTGCATTATCAAATTCCAAAAATAAAATAGGTGTATTGTGGCAAGGCGTAAAAAAGGTCAAGATATTCACGGTTTTGTGAATTTTTATAAACCCAAAGGCATGAGCTCGAACGCAGCTGTGGGATATGTGCGTCGTTTGTTTGATGCCAAAAAGGCCGGTCACGGGGGGACATTAGACCCGTTGGCTGAAGGGGTGTTGCCGATTGCTTTGGGCGAGGCGACCAAGACACTTTCTTATATGTTGGCGGAAGATAAACATTACCAATTTGAAATGACCTTTGGCGCGGAACGTGACACCGATGATGCCGAAGGCGAGGTGGTTCAAGTTTCAGACAATCGCCCGAGCCAAGAAGAGTTGCTTGATGTGATGGCGAACTTTCAAGGTGAAATTTCGCAAATGCCCCCGGTTTACAGCGCATTGAAGGTGAACGGCAAGCGTGCTTGTGACCGTGCCCGTGCAGGTGAAACGGTGGAGCTTGCACCTAGAGATGTCACCATTTTTAATATAGAATTGGAAAGTTTTGACACGGATAAAGCGACGCTGAATGTCCATGTTAGTAAGGGGACGTATGTGCGGTCCCTTTGTCGGGACATTGGTCGGGCACTCGGTTGTTTTGCTTTTGTGAGTGTGTTGGTGCGTACCAAAGTGCCACCTTTTTTAATATCGCAAGCGGTAACGCAAGAAAAACTTGATTTATGCACAAAAATGGGGCAAAGTGCCCAAACTTATCTTTTGGATGTGGATTATGTACTGGACGATATCCCGGTTTACACCATTTCTAAGGATGAAGCGCAAACCGTGTTAAATGGTCAAGCGCTTGAACTGAAGGGTGACCACGGTTTAAGCACAGGCCAAATGGTGCGGTTAAAAACAAAATGTGGTTTGTTGGTTAGCTTGGCAATGTTGGATAATGCAGTTGCAAAGCCGCAAAAAAACTTCCCACTTTTGTTTGAAAAATGATAACGATATCGACATGTAAGGAAAAAATATTATGTCTATTACAGCTGCTGATAAGCAAAAACTGATCAAAAAATTTGCACGTGCCGAAGGTGATGTTGGTTCTCCTGAAGTGCAGGTTGCAATTCTAACAACACGTATTGCCAACTTGACTGAGCACTTTAAGTCTCACAAGCAAGATAAGCACTCTCGTCGTGGTTTGATTGCTCTTGTAAACAACCGTCGTAAGATCTTGGGCTACCTGAAAGGTAAAGACCAAGACCGTTACACGGCTTTGATCAAAGAGCTTGGCTTGCGTAAGTAAGAAATCTTAAGGTTTCAAACTGTAAAAAGGCTGCTTTTAAGGCGGCCTTTTTTGTGTTTAGGGCTTGAAAAAAGGCTGTGTGGTTCTTAAAACAAATTTGTTCTTAGGGAACACCTTGTCTTTTCATTTCTTTTTTAAGGAAAATTCTTACATGAAAAATTCAAAAGGTTTTACGTTGATTGAGCTGATAGTTGTGTTGGTTATTATTGGAGTGTTATGCGCGATTGCTTATGGCTCTTGGTTTATTGTTTCTGGCCCGTATGTTTGGCCTGGCGAGCGTGAACAAATTGCCAAGCAGCTTTTGGTGCGTCATGTGCACGAACAAGGTATGGAGCATATTGGTGGTCTTGAATGCGACGCAGATGATGACGAATACAGCGAAGTGGATTGTGAAATTGAAGTACGCAAGCCAAATGGTGAAGAAAAGTGGTATTATGCCAATTGTTACCATGACAAAGGATATTGCGAAGCAGATCCACGCTTGTTTGGTATTTTTGGCGACTAAAATAAGCTTTGTTTCGATATAAAAAGAGCACCCTCGGGTGCTCTTTTCTTTTTTCGCTAAATGTTTCTGTTCAGGTTTAATCCTCGTAAGGATCATAACCTTCAGGGACAGGCTGGCCACAATCGGCTGTGTACTGACGCTGGGTCAGCCTTGCGACTTTACCTTTACCAGCATACCAAGCACGTACTTTGTTGTCCGCAGGAAGCGGCGCAACGTAAGTATGCGCAGGTGCATTGCTTTCCATGAAGTTAGACATGTCATCAAAATCATCTAATTCCATTTCGGTTCGGCTGTCTGAATTCCAGTAACCGTCAAGGTCATCATCGCACATCATTCCATGATCTTCGCAGAATGCTATGTGTTCTTGATACTCTTTGTTTCGTTGTTCGTTTTGAAATTCTTTCCATGCTTTAGGCATATGCCCATCACGTGGAAGGTGTTCAAAAGGTACGAAGTTGGCGAAATAATGAGTTTCTTGGCATTCAATATAACCATGATTGAGCAGGAATCGACCATATTGTTCCAGCATGGCCTGTTCATCAGGATACTCCAAAGAGTGTTGCGATAGGAGGTATTCCTTTGCGCAATCTGCGTAAGCAGCTTTTGTTGAGGTGTAACCGCCCAAACAACGCGTCTCTTCATACTCTGCCAAGCCTTCTTCAATGGAAGGTGCGTTGGCAGACTTGAAACGCACGATGCGGTCAGCGTCCATGCAATCGCTCCAGTGCGTACGGTGTGTACGCGCTTCACGTTGCTGTTGTTCGCCAAACCCTGTTGGGTGCTTTGAACGCCCGAACTTTAAGGTCGCTGGTTTTGGGTTGAATTGACTGATGGATTCATCAATCTCCGCCTTTGCAAGCATGCCAACTAACAAAGATCCCCAGCTGTTTTGTGTACTACCTGTTACGTTTGACATAAGTTTCTCCTGTTGCAGAATTTTCCTTGAAACTCTATATGAGCAATCTTTTTCTTGTTTTTCAGATATTGCGGGACGCGTGTATTGTTAAATACACTGGCGTTTCCACAGCCTTCAAACAAGTAAAATCTTATCTCATCTAGTTGATTCATGAATAAATTCTGATATGTCAATAAGTGCGATAAATCGCACAAAATAATTGTTAAAGTCACAAAGTGACCTTGAAAACGGTAACCAGAATGGCCACCTTCAAGTTGCCACTCTGAATGTCAAAGTTAAAAACTTATGGCTAGGCCTTGAAACTGCCCTTGTAAAAAGCTGACAGTTTGGTTTTAGCACTTTAAATTTTGCCTTAAATGAAGTATAAAGAGTGGGTAAAATTGTGCTCTTTGGGGTGGAAGAGTTTCGTTTAAAAGCCTTAAGTTTAAAGTTGATGGGGTTTTTAGATGAAGCGCTTCACCTAAAGGGCGTTTTGAAAAATGAATTAAGGAAATAAAATGTTTAAAATTTTCAAAAAAGAAATGGAATGGGGCGGTCGTCCATTAACCATTGAAACAGGTAAAATGGCCCGCCAAGCTGATGGCGCAGTTATGGTAACATACGGTGGCACACAGGTGCTTGCGGCTGTAACTTTTGCTAAATCTATGAAAGAAGGCCAAGACTTCTTCCCACTGACCGTAAACTACACAGAAAAATTCTACGCTGGTGGTAAAATCCCTGGTGGTTTCTTCCGCCGTGAAGGCCGCCCAACTGAAAAAGAGACGTTGACATCTCGTTTGATCGACCGTCCAATCCGCCCATTGTTCCCAGAAGGTTTCAAAAACGAAACACAAGTTGTGTTGACTGTTTTGGCATCTGATGGCGAAAACGACAGTGATATCCCAGCGATGATTGGTGCGTCAGCAGCGCTGACACTTTCTGGTATTCCTTTCCTTGGTCCAATTGCTGCGGCCAACGTTGGTTTTAAAGATGGCGAATACATCTTAAACCCAACCATGGATGTGATTGACGAAACAGACCTTAAGTTGACTGTTGCTGGTACATCTGAAGGTGTAACAATGGTTGAGTCTTCTGCTTCTGAACTTTCTGAAGATCAGATGTTGGGTGCGATTATGTTTGCGAAAGATGAATACCAAGCTGTGATTGATGCGATTATTGAATTGGCTGAAGCTTGTGCAAAACCAGGTTACGAATTTGAAACACCTGACCACAGCGAACTTTTTGGCAAACTGAAAGAAAAATTCAGTGCCGATGTTCAAAAAGCATACGAACACGCTGATAAGTGGGACCGTAAAGATGCGATGAGCGCTGTAAAAGAAGCAGCGGTTGAAGCCTTTGCAACAGGTGATGATGCTGAGTACAGCGCAGACCTTGTAAAAGCACAAATGAAAGAACTTGAAGGTGAACTACTACGTGCGAACATTTTGGAAAATGGCAAGCGTATTGGTGGCCGTAAGGCGGACGAAATTCGTCCAATCATCTGTGAAGTGGACGTTCTAAACCGTGTTCACGGTTCAGCTTTGTTTACCCGTGGTGAAACGCAGGTGCTGGGTGTGACCACTTTGGGCACAGGCCGTGACGAGCAGATTGTGGACGCTATTGAAGGCGAATACAAAGATCACTTTATGTTGCACTACAACTTCCCTCCATACTCTGTGGGTGAAGTAGGCCGTATGGGCGGTACATCTCGCCGTGAATATGGTCATGGTATGTTGGCACGTCGTGCTTTGACAGCTATGTTGCCAAGCAAAGAAGAATGGCCTTACACAACACGTGTGGTTGCAGAAGTTCTATCTTGTAACGGTTCTTCTTCTATGGGTACAGTTTGTGCATCTTCCATGAGTTTGATGGCTGCTGGTGTCCCAATGCCTCGCCCTGTTGCTGGTATTGCTATGGGTCTTATTAAGGAAGGTGATGACTTTGCCATTCTTTCAGATATTTTGGGCGATGAAGACGCTTTGGGTGATATGGACTTTAAAGTTTGTGGTACCGAAAAAGGTATTACAGCTTTGCAGATGGATATCAAGATTACATCGATTACCAAAGAAATTTTTGAAAAAGCAATGGCGCAAGCTAAAACAGGTCGTTTGCACATTCTTACAAAAATGGCTGAAGCAATCCAAGAAAGCCGTGGTACAGTTTCTGACACAGCACCACAAATGCACAGCTTGCAAATTCCAGTGGACAAAATCCGTGAAGTAATTGGTACAGGCGGTAAAGTTATCCGCGGTATCATTGAAGAAACAGGCGCTGCTGTGGACATTGAAGATGATGGTTCTTGCCGTGTATCTTCTGAAAATGCAGAAGGCTTGAAAGCGGCTGTGAAGATGATTGAAGACATTTTGGCGGAAGCGGAAGCAGGCCAAACTTACACAGGTAAAGTTGTGCGTATTGCAGACTTTGGTGCGTTTGTAAGCATTCTTCCAAACCAAGATGGCTTGGTACACATCAGTGAAATTTGCAACGTACGCCTTGGCACTGTGGACTCTGTCCTCGCAGAAGGTGACGAAGTAACTGTACACTGCATGGAAGTGGACGAGCGCGGTAAAGTGCGTTTGACCATGAAAGGTCAAGACCAAAACGAAGCTGTTGCGGCGAAAATCAAAGCAGCAGAAGAAGGTGGTGACCAGCCACGTCCAGAGCGTAAAGACAACGACAGAAAAGATCGTAAGGATCGTCGTCCACGTCGCAGCGCGTAATTTTTATAAAAAAAGCACCCATCGGGTGCTTTTTTTTGAGCAAACAAAAAGCCCTCAAATATGAGGGCTTCTTACATCGTTCAATCAAGGTGTGGCATTAAAGCGTTAATATGGCGGGTTCCCTGTAAAAGGGGTCAGCTGCATTGCTGTTATCATCCACTGCAATAATGTCTTTCACCAGATACTTATCAAGCCATGTCACTTGTGTCAGGTCAGGCTCCATGGTGAGGGTATAAAAAATGCGTTTGGTTTTAACGCAGGCTTTTTTCTCTAAAGTGGCCATGCCGTACATTAAGTCGCATGACTTAAAACCGCCGCGGTAAAAAAAGGTAACATAACGGCGTATGTTCTTTTTTTCGGTGGGGCCAATGTGAAATTGACCGCAGTTGCTTAATGGCCAGTCATCGGTGTTTTTTAAGTAATCTTGGTAACAGTACGTTTGAATGTTACCCGTTTCACTTTTGCAAAAAACACGGTTGATGTTTGAGTCTTCGCAGGCAAGGCTCTGGTTGATGGGTGAGGGTATTGAAGGGTCTTCAGTGCATTGTGAAGGCATCATGAATTCCTTATTGGTAAAAGGTTCGGTAAAAAGTTACTGCTCCTTATGTAAGAGTTCGTTACGCTTTTTACAAGTCTCTTTGTTTTTTAGTAATCCAGTTTCGGCAGTGTTTGCACTTGCAGTAGGCTTCTGGCTTGTGGGCGTGATAGCCCCAGTCACCGTCCGGTGTGTGGAATGATAGGGCGCAACAAATTTTTGGCCATAAGTTTCTGACTTTTTGGATCAGGTGAGAAATTTTTTTCATGGTAAAACCTCAAAAAGGGAAGGTGATTTTAAAAGTTAGAGTGCGTTAAAAGGGTTGCTTTGTCAAATTTTTATCGGCAGCTCCATCACCAGTGCGTCTTCTTTTTGGGTGCTATTGGCTATACTGTAATAATTGGCACGTCGGCCAATGGTTTTGCCACCCTGGTTTTGATAAAGCTGAATCGCTGCTTGATTACTGACCCTCACCTCTAAAAACAGTTTTTCTATTTTTTGGGCGGTTGCCATTTTAAACACTTCCATCAGCAATTTTTTGCCATAACCTTGGCCTCGCTTGTTTGGTAAAATGGAAATGGTGAGCAAGTCACCTTCGCCCCCGCTGTGGGAAAACAGCGCATAACCAATTGCATCTTCCCCTTCCATTGCCAAACAACCTGAAACATAAGGCGTGCTGAGAAGAGACTGAATCATTGTCAGGTCAAACACTTCACTGTCAAAGCACAAGCTGTCCAACTGGGCGCAAATCTTGGCATGGCTGATGTTGATGGCGGTAAAGGTGAGCATGTTTTAAGAAGTGGCTTTGCTGAGTGGTGTGCCATCGCTTTTGTAAGTTTTATGATACTGAAGCGGGTGAATATAAAGTGGTTTTAGGTCGTTGACGTTTGCCTTGTTGTGCTCCAACGCTTCAAAAGCCATCTGTGCTAAAGTTGTGGCTTGAACATAAAGCTGGTGAATTTGTTGTGCATGGGAGGGGGCAGCGTCGCTGTATTTTTGCATACCACTGCCAGCAAGCATTTCACCCTCTTCAATTTTTTCAGCTGCTAGTCCTGCGGGGAGGGATTCAATGTCGCATTGTTTCTCACCGTGCAGGAAGGATGTGGTGTAAACATTGCCGCCGTGGGCTTCCACCCAAATGTGAAGCTTTGTTTCAAGGTTGTCGCTTTCGGCAATTTGCTTTGCTAAAACTTCAAGGGTGTTAAATGTGACCACTGGAATTTGAAGGGCAAAGCTTAACCCTTTGGCAGCCGATAAGCCAACACGCACACTGGTAAAGGAGCCAGGGCCTTTGGTGCAGGCAATGGCAAGAAGTTGTGGGTATGTAATGCCAGCTTCGGTCATGCATTGCTCAATGGCTGGGTGTAATTTGTCGCTTAGGTGGCGAAAGGCCAGCTCATTAAATTGACTTAATGTGTTGCCCAAACGGTCAACAACCGCCACGCTGAGGTGTTCGGTTGAGGTATCAAAAGCCAGAATGTATTCTCTATTTGTCATGCCACGTTTTATACAATGTTTTGAAAATAAGATAAAGCAAAACCACAAAGGGTTGGTATGGTTATCCATTAAGGGGTGACAGGAATATTCAAAAATAAAGTTGTATACATTCCCATAAGTAGTGTGGATGGAAGCCGTATCAAGCAAGTGCAAAAAAGAATAAAATTGAATAAATGTAATGCTAGAAAGGTTATGCCATGGTCGCAGGAGTCAATTCAGTTGCCATGAGCGCTTACGCTCGTGTCTCAATGGGAATAGAAGAACATAGTTCGGACTTCGGTGTTGTTGCACTTAATATCGCGAATGGTTTTGCAAGTCAGGATAATCCATTTGGATTTTCCAGACTGTCCCCCAATAATGAGGAAGGTCCAGCCTTTACGGACATGTCATCCATGGGTGGGCTGTCCGCTACAGTTGCAGTTTCAAGCCAGATGGTGAATGCTATTCAAAGCGTGAATACGGACAGTGCTGTGACGGACCAATCCTTTTTAGATGAAATTGTCGCCATCACCAACGCCCGCAGTGTTTTTGACTTACCTCAAGGTGATGAGGAGATCTCCGCCGCAGCAACCAGTGCAGCTTTGGTGGCGTTAGCAGGAACCACCGGTGCGGTTGAAGGTTCTAGCGCCACAGCAGCTCTTTCTAATATTGGTCGCACCAGTAACATTGGAGAATTGTCGTCTGAGCCTTCATCAGTGTCTGGTGAGGATGTCGGCGAAGCGTCGCCTGTGCCGGAATATATTGAGGAGCCGATTACCAGTAGTGGCGGTCAAGGCAGTGCCGAGCCGTTGGCGGGTTTGGGTGGTTCAAGTGCTCTAAGTGGTGATGCCGAACAAGCGAAGATGATTGACATTAAAGGTGAAGAACTAAACCGCATTGAAACAGGGCTTTCACGCGCGGAATCGGAGGTGGGGGTCGCCCAAACCACCCAAGATTTCCGAAAAATGGAAGCGCTGACAAAACTACAAGATGACATTGAAATCACCCACAAAAAAGCCTTGTCTTTGGTGTTGATGGGGTCATAAGTTTAATGTCCGACCTATTTTGGTTGTTTTAAACTGTTCTAAGGGTTGCGCTGTGAAGTTTGGTTTTTCTGGAAACAACCCCTTGTCAGTCCATAATTTACGTGAAATGCCATAAATGTAGAGAGAAAGGGAGGTAAAAATGACCAACATTACAAGTACGATGAATCAATCACTGCTGGCCAACAGCTTTGGTAGCCGTGTTTTGAGCAGTGCGTCCCAAAGTTCATTGTTACAGTCCTACGTCAGTCAGCAAATTCCTGATGTGAATGTGGATTTTGGTGGCCAAACACAGCCCCTTTCGGGTGCGGTGGCGCAAGCTCTCAGTTCTCAGGAATCGACATTAAGCTCGCTGGCTCAACTGAACAGTTACAGCGCGGCAGATTCGTTACTAAGTGCCGCTTACGGTGTTGGCAGTCAAGGTTTATCAGGCTTGCTCACCTCATCATATGGCGCGTCGGGTGGTGTTCTGTCACAAGCTTATCTAAGTAACAGCGACGCTGTCGATCAATACGCTTAAAATTGGAGGGATGTTTTATTGATTAATTTATTAAATTCAGGAACTTTAAGTGCTTCTTCCGCATTGACGACAGCTGTGAAAGGGGCGCAAAAAGCCCAAACAGACTTTTCATATGCGGCAACCGACTTGGTGAACACATACAGTGCCGCCGCCAATGTGGTAAGCGGGTCGGATTTATCGCCTGAAGCTTTTCTGGCTGCCAGTGACCCTGTGTCCCCTGTGGTGGATATGAAAGTTTCACAAAGAGCATATGAAGCCAGCTTAACAGTATTCTCCGCTGTGAATGATATGGAAGATGCCTTGTTGGACATTAAAGCTTAACCGGCGCAAGACATTACCATTCTTAATATTTAAAACAGATTAAATTTGCAACAGCGTTGCCTTGGATGCGCACCCTGTAAGAGGGTGTTTTTTGCTAAAATGCTTTACATGACGGTACAATGGAATTTAAAATAATTGATAAACAAAAATTAACTTTAAAGCATTCAAAAAGAAGAGAAAAACAATGGCGCCAATTGAAACCAAGAGCGGTAAAAAAAGTTTTCAAACTTTTATCAAAAAACTTCAAAAAAACAAGCAGGGCAAAAATTTAGCAAAATTTGCGCAACTTTATTTTGACAGAACGCCAGAGGCAGAAGTCGTCTCACTGATTGATAATCGCCCTCACTTTGATAAACATATGGAGCACGCTTTTGATGTTTTAAAGGCCTTTAAACCGGGTGAACAGCATGTTTCGGTCTACCGCGCGCAGGACACCAGCAATGTGGTGATTGAAGTTTACATGGACGATGGCCCATTTTTGGTGGATTCCATGTGGGAAGAAGCCCAAGATAGGGACATTGAAGTGCGCCACACCTTCCACCCTGTTTTCTTGGTGAAGAGAGATAAAAACGGCCGTTTGCTTGAGTTTGAGGACAACACTGATTCAGGCGAGGCGCCAGAAGGTTACAACCGTGAAGTGTTGATCCACATGGAATTGGAATATATTCCTGAAGATTCTTTGTTAGAAGAAATTGAAGCCGCTATTCAACATGTTTTAAAAGAAGCTGCAGCTGTTAGCCGTGACTTTGCAGGTATGGTGAAAAAAATGGATGCTTTGGTGCAAAAGGTTGAAAAGTCCACAACGGCCAAAAAGCACAGCGAAGAATCTGAGTTTTTCAAATGGCTGATTAACAAAAATTACATTTTCTTAGGTTATCGCCATTATAAAATTTCACACGAAAATAAAAAGACATACATGGCGCTTTCCAAGCGCAGTGGTTTAGGCATTTTGCGTGATGATAAAACGTCATCTGTTTATGAAAAAACATGTTTAGATGATGTGCCGCCAAACCTTAAACATTATTACTCCAACAAAAAAGATTTTGTCACTATTACCAAAGCCAACACCAAGTCTCCAGTTCACCGCAGGGCAGACATGGACTACATCGGTATTAAAGAATTTGACGAAAAAGGCAACGTGATTGGCGAACACCGCTTCCTTGGTCTGTTGACATCCCGCGCGTACACCACCAACCCAAGGCAAATTCCAATTGTCCGCCGTAAAATTGAAAAGGTGCTGTCCGCACAAACCAACTTGCCGCCACAGTCTCACAACTACAAAGCGTTGGTCAACATCCTTGAAATGTACCCAAGGGACGAGCTTTTCCAAATTGATGTGGATGATTTAGAACGTATTTCTACCGGGATTTTGAATTTAAAGGAACGTCAACAGGTGCGCCTTTTTGTTCGTCAAAGCCGTCACGAGTTGTTGACCACCGCCATGGTCTTTATTCCGCTAGACCGTATGAGCAGTGCGTTGCGTAAGAAAATTGTTGCCATTTTAACAGAAGAATACAACGCTGAAGATATTGAATATTTGATGAACGTAGGCGAATCACGTCTTGCGCGATTGTACCTAAAAATTCGTTCCAACCCACCGTCTGTCCCACAGGTGAAAGAGCTGGAAGTGGAAGCGCGGATCCGTGAAGTTGCAAGGTCGTGGACGGACGACTTGGAACACCAGCTTTGCGACGCTTATGGTGAGCGTGAGGGTTTAAGCTTACACAAAAAATACAAAGGCGCTTTCCGCCTTGGTTACCAAGAAAACAACAATGTTTACATGGCGTTGCAGGACATTACATCCTTTGAAAACATGTTTAAATATGACCTCAACTTCTTGGTTTCCATCGCTCTAGGAGAAGAAAAGGAAGTGCATTTAAAAGTGCTCCATAAAGAAGAACGAATTGGCTTGTCCCAGTTGATGCCAACCTTCAATAACATGGGTCTTTACATCACAGATGAGAACTCAACATACATTGAAGCTTTGAACGAACCAGGCGTTTGGGTGCATGATTTTGGTGTTGCCGTAAATGCGAATCAAAAGTGCATTTATGACGAAAATGTGAGAAATGTTCTCACAGAAGCGGTGGAACGCGCATGGTGTGGCGAATTGGAAAATGACAGCTTGAATGCATTGATTGTTGAAGCTGGGCTCAACATCCGCGAAGTGGTTTATTTGCGAGCTTTTGTGGCTTACCTCCAGCAGTGCGTGATGCCTTACTCAAAAGAATATATCCGCCAAACTTTAATCAAGCATGCTGATATTTCCCGCACCTTGTGTGAACTTTTTGATGCTCGCTTTAACCCAGCGCTTTCAAAAGCGGTGCGTGAAAAGTCTGAAAAAGCGATTGCAGGTAAATTAGAAGAAACCTTGGCGCAGGTGAAGTCACTGGATGAGGACGTGATTTTGCGCCAAATTTGGGGCGTGATCAATGCGTGCGTGCGTACCAACGCCTTCCAAAATGAAGAGGCGACAGCGCCACTAGCCTTTAAGGTGGAAAGTGCCAAGGTGCCAAACCTGCCAAAACCACACCCCATGTATGAAATTTTTGTCTACCACAGTGTGGTGGAAGGTGTTCACTTGCGTGGTGGCATGGTGGCACGTGGTGGTTTACGCTGGTCGGACCGTCCAGAAGACTTTAGAACCGAAGTGCTTGGCTTGATGAAAACACAGATGACCAAAAATGCGGTGATTGTGCCGTTGGGTTCAAAAGGTGGTTTTGTCCTGAAGGCGGAACCTGAAAGCAAGGATAGAGCATCGATGATGGAAGCTGTGCAAACGGCTTACAAGGTGTTTATCCACGGTTTGCTTTCGGTGACCGATAACTTATTTGAAGGTAAAGTGCTTCACCCACGTAACGTGGTGATGAAGGACGGCGATGACCCGTACCTTGTTGTGGCAGCGGATAAAGGTACCGCCACATTTTCAGACCTTGCCAATGAACAGGCGTTAACTGCCGACTATTGGGATGGCACCGATGCAGGCTTCTGGCTTGGCGATGCCTTTGCATCAGGCGGTTCAAACGGTTATGACCATAAAAAAATGGGTATCACTGCCCGTGGCGCTTGGGAATGTGTGAAACACCATTTCCGTGAAATGGGTCGCAACATTCAAGAAGAAGACTTTACCTGCGTAGGCATTGGCGACATGGCGGGGGACGTGTTTGGTAACGGCATGTTGCTTTCCAAGCATACGAAGTTGGTGGCAGCGTTCAACCATATGCACATCTTCTTAGACCCGAACCCAGACGTGGCGAAAAGTTACAAGGAACGTCAACGCCTGTTTAAAAACCCAAGGCTTACTTGGGCGGATTATGACACAAATGCCATTTCAAAAGGTGGTGCCATCATCAGTCGTGGTGAAAAGTCGGTTGAAATTTCAAAAGAAATGCAGCAAGTGCTCGGTGTAAATCAAGCGAAGATGACACCGAATGAATTGATTCAGTGCATTTTAAAAGCACCAGTTGATCTGCTGTGGAACGGCGGTATTGGTACCTTTGTGAAGTCTAAGGAAGAGAGCAACGCCGAAGTGGGCGACCGTGCCAATGATGCCATTCGTATCAATGCGGATGAGCTACGTGTGAAAGCCCTTGGCGAAGGCGGTAACTTAGGCTTTACCCAACTGGCACGTATTGATTATGCGGCTAAAGGTGGTTACGTCAACACCGATGCGATTGATAACTCGGCCGGTGTCAACTGTTCTGACATTGAGGTGAACATTAAAGTGTTGCTCCGTTTGGTTGAAGAAACCGGCAAACTTAAAGAAGCGGCACGTAATAAATTGTTAGAAGAAATGACAGAAGAGGTGGGTGAACTTTCACTGGAAGCCAACTACCGTCAGTCACAAATTTTAAGTATTGCGCAAATGGTCAGTAAGGATATGTTGGAACCGCACAAGCGCTTGTTAACATCGCTTGAGAAGAAAGGTTTCCTAAACCGTAAGTTGGAATACCTACCAGATGAGGAAGAGCTGGAACAACGTTCTAAGGAAGGAAGAGGGCTTACAAGGCCAGAACTTTCTGTATTGATGGCTTACACCAAAATGGACCTTTACAACACTTTGGTGAACAGCAAGTTGCCAAGTGAGACGGTGATGGAAGACTTGTACCTGTACGACTACTTCCCAACCAAGTTGCAGCGTAAATACAAAGACTTTATGCAAAAGCACCGCCTGAAAACGGAAATTATTGCAACGAAGGTGACCAATGAGCTGATCAACCGCATGGGTATGACCTTTATGGACCGTATGATGGATGAAACAGGCCACGAGGCTTGCACCATTACCCGTGCCTTTGTTATTTCTAAGAAACTATTGGGTGCACAAAAATGGTATGACGCCATTGATGCCTTGGATAACAAGGTGAACGCCAATGTCCAAAAAGAAATGCGTAATGTCGTTAAAAAACTTTTAGAAGGTACAGCGTTTTGGTTCTTGCGTAATGGTAAGGACAAACCATTGAACGTGGAGAAAAGCTTAAAAGCGTTCCAAACTTACTTTGATGACATTCGTAAGGTGTTGCCAAAACACTTAACGGCGGACATGCAAGAACGCATTAACAAGCGTGAATCCACATGGCTTGAAATGGGCGTGCCTGCAAAAGTTGCAAAGGAATGGTCTCTGATGCCAACGCTTAACTGTTCGGCCGATGTGGCAACCATTGCCATGGAACGTCAGAAAAAAGTGGGCGAGGTGATGGACCTGCACTTTAGAGTGGGTGAAAGCTTGGAGTTTGATTACCTGCACAAACGTACTCGTGCAATCCCCGTGACCAACAACTGGCAACGGGTGGGTAGCTTGTCTATCATTGAGCAGTTATATGGTTATCAAAAAGAAATTACCGGCCATGTGATTGAAGACAAGGAGTGCGGTAAAATTAAACAAGCAGGCGACGCTGTTAAATGCTGGCTTGGCACCAAAAATGGTTCAATGACTCAATACAACAAATTTATTGAGGAGTTGAAGGAGAACGAAGAAGTCTCTCACGCCATTTTAAACGTTGCTTTAGGGCAGTTAAAAGGCTTGGTTAACTAAATCAGAAAGCTCCCCGTCTGGGGAGTTTTTCTTTTCATGGTATTGAAATTGGCATTTAAAATGCCTACATAATCACATGTAATCAATACTTGATCTTTTACGGTCACACTCTCCGTGTGGCAAAATCTTAACGTAACTTGCCCTGTTCAGGGCTAAGGATATCTTATGACCAATCAAAAGCCTGCTGTGGCTCATAACCGTTTAAACATTGCGGCAAACCCAAAGCTTTTTGCACGTTTGGTGCTGGGCGATGAATCTGCAACGAAAGACATTGCGCTACGTGCCGTTCAAAATCGTGCAAAGTTTGTAGGGGTGCCAAATGGTGTTTCCACCCAAATTTGTAACAAATTAGCACGTGAACTGGAACCTGCAGGTATTGGCGTGGACTTTGTAAATTATACCATTGCAGAACGCTGGATTACCGAGGCACGCCAAGAGCAAAAGCAGGTAAAACCTCGCTCGAACCCAGCTCGCCGTAAGGGTAACAGTTCACGCTCAAGCAACAATTCTGGTTTAGACCGTTACGGCTGCGATAAGCATGGCAACAAGCGTCGCAAAGCGCACAAAAATAAGCGTACCATTGCCGAGCAGCAAGCGCACAAAAAGGCACGGGCCGAAAAAGACCGTGCACGTTGCAAAGGCGGTAAATCCGATAAATCATAATAAGCGATGAAAAAAGCCACCCAAGGGTGGCTTTTTTGTGGGTTGTTGTTAAATTTTATCCAAAGCTTGACTGAGGTCGGCAATGATATCGTCTGGGTGTTCAATGCCAATACATAGGCGGACATAGCCATCGGTGATGCCGGCTTTCAAACGCTCTTGGCTGGGGATTTGTGAATGCGTGGTCGACGCAGGGTGAATGGCCATCGAACGCACATCACCAATGTGGGCTACGTGGTAAAACATCTTTAAACTTTCCACCACCTTTTTGCCTGCAACAGTGCCGCCTTTAACGTCCATGCCGACCAATGCACCGTAGTGGTCACCGCCAAATTGTTTTTCAGCCAGTTCTTTGGTACCGTCGTTGGCAAGGCTTGGGTAAATGACATGTCCAACCTTGGGGTGGTTTTGTAAAAATTCAGCCACTTTTTTGGCGTTGGTGCAATGTTTTTCCATTCTAAGGGATAGGGTTTCCAGTCCTTGGCTCATTAAATAAGCATTCATGGGTGCTAAGCATCCACCAAAGTCACGCAGCATGGTGGCGCGCAGTTTGACAAGGTAGGCCAGTTTGTCAAATTTCTTCACCCACTCAATGCCATGAAGGGAAGGATCTGGCTGGTTGATCATCGGGAATCTGTCGGGGTTTTGGCTCCAGTCAAAATTGCCACTGTCCACCACAACTCCAGCCATGGCATTGGCATGTCCGCCAATGTATTTGGTTGCGCTGTAAACCACAATGTCCGCACCATGTTCAATCGGGCGACACAAAGCCGGTGTGGCGCAGGTGTTGTCCACAATTAAAGGCACGCCGACATCCTTGGCTACCTTTGCGATGTCCTCAATAGGAAGTACGTTTAGGCGTGGATTTGGCAAAACCTCCCCGAAAAACAGTTTTGTTTTGTCATCCATCGCGCGGCGGAAGTTTTCAGGGTCTTCGTGGTCGACAAATCGTGCCTCAATGCCATAGTCCTTAAAAATATTCATAAACAGGTTTGAAACACCACCGTAAAGGTTGCGGCTGGTGACAAAGTTGTCGCCCGCTTTGCAAATGTTCATCACCGCATAGGCCACGGCGGTCATGCCCGATGCTAACGCAACGGCGCCAACGCCATCGTCTAATGCGGCCATGCGCTCTTCAAAATGATCCACCGTTGGGTTGCCCATGCGACTGTAAATTTGACCAAATTCATCTAACGAAAAACGGTTGGACGCTTGCTCGGCCGATTCAAACTGAAATGACACATTTTGATGGATAGGGGTGATGGCGCTGCCGCTGGAGGGGTCACATTTTTGACCGCTGTGGATGGCTTTAGTTTCAAAGTGCATGGGGTTAACCTCATTGTTTTTTGTATTATTTTTTATATGAACATTATAGCCTGACTTGAAGTGACCACCAAGAAAAGAACTTTTAATATGGAGTGAGCGTTGTTTTTTTGCTAATCTTATTTTTATGAAATATCCAGAAATCCAACCCTACAAAACTGCTTTTTTGCCGCGTGGTCAGCATAAAATCTATTATGAATTATCAGGCAACCCAGAAGGTGTGCCGATTGTGTTTTTACATGGTGGCCCCGGCAGTGGCACGTCGGCTTGGCAACGGCAATTTTTTAACCCTGAAAAATATCAAATTATATTGTTGGATCAGCGTGGCTGTGGTCAAAGCATTCCCCACGGTTGTTTGGCTCAAAACACCACCTCTGATTTGGTGGAAGACTTGCACGCTTTAAAAGAGCAATTGGGGCATCAAAAATGGCATGTTTTTGGCGGGTCTTGGGGGTCAACCTTGGCACTGGCTTACGCTGACCAATACCCAGAAGATTTTTTATCAGTGGTGGTTTATGGTGTCTTTTTATGTCGGGAGCGGGAGCTGTTTAACATGTATGAAAAAGGCGGTGTTTCAAGTGTTGTGTTTGCCGATGTTTTTGAAGACTTTGCCAATGTTCTTCCCACAGAACAACAAGGGCATATCATCCAAAATTATCACCGCATTTTTCAAACAGGTGAGCAGAAGTTGAAAAAGAAGGCTTTGCAAGCTTGGACGAAGTGGGAGCTTTGTATCTCTCGGTTGGAGGTGGATGAGGCTGCGTTGAATGCACAAATGGAAAATGCCGATTATGTTCTAAGCCACAGCTTGATAGAAAACCACTACTTTGTAAACAAAGGCTTTATAGATGGCGATGCCATTTTGAAAACCATTGGCCAAAAAACACAAGACTTTCCTGTGCATATTGTACAAGGGCGTTATGACATGGTTTGTCCGTTTGAAACCGCTTATCAGTTACATAAAGCGGTGCCACATAGCCAACTTTACGTGATTGGCAATGCGGGGCACACCGCTAAAGAGCAAAGGACAACGCAAAAAATTACGGAAATTTTGGACCAACTGTAAAAAACACTTGCGTCTATATGACCTGTTTGATAAAAGGGTCAACCCTAATGAATGTGGGTTTTTGGAACCTGCATAATCTTTATCTTTTATTTTCTTTCACCTGATTTAGGAGGTTTAGCTTTTACCCCCACCCTTCTTTTTTGTCTTTTCTTGGAGATATATGACAAATATGAAAAATACAATTTGTGTTGAACGTAATGATTTAGGCGTTGTTAAAAAGCGTCGTTTGTACCCTTCAATTGTGGTAACCATGTCCAAAATATTAGAACAATTTATTGAACGCTGTTCTGGTTATCGCAGTCTTTGCCAAAAACAATCGCATGCGCATCATGCGGTTTATGTTTACGGCCTAAGTTTAGGAGATGCCAACCGTGTGCGCCATTACCGCGCTAAAAACACACAAGGCATTTCACTGAATGTGCATGACATTCATATGGCGCATATACCCTTGGTAACATTGCCTGACAAACGTTTGATTAAAACGCTCCGTAAGCAATTTAAAGATGATAAAAACAGCTTTGCGGTGATGTTTCAGCATAAAGAAGATGCTGAAAAATTTGTTGCCAAAGTGGCCAAGCTGGCGCCCAGCGCAGTCATTTACTATGACCAGATGCCGCACAAACAAAACGAGCCTTTAAAACAGGTGTCTTAGCGATGAAAAAAAACCGCCTTTAACAGGCGGTTTTTTGTTTGTGTTGCAAGCGTTATGACGCTTTTGCGCGGATGGTGTTTAAAGCACTGCCGTTTCTAAACCAAACCAATTGCTCATTGTTGAGTGAGTGTTTCAGTTCAATTTCAACAGTTGAGCCGTCTGCGTGTGTGACCACAGCTTTGACACGGCTGCCTGGTGCCAAGTCCTTCAAGCCAACAAGGTCGATTTTGTCACCTTCTTCAATCAGCTCGTAGTCCGACTCATTCACAAAGGTTAAAGGTAGAACACCTTGCTTTTTGAGGTTGGTTTCATGGATACGTGCAAAGCTACGGGTGATTACGGCACGGCAACCGAGTAGCCTTGGGCTCATGGCCGCATGCTCACGGGACGAACCTTCACCGTAGTTGTTGTCACCCACGGCAACCCAGCCTTCGCCTTTGGCCTTAATGGCACGGGCAATTTTGCTGAACTGCTCTTTTTCTTCGGTGTAAGGGTTTTTACCAAAGCCAGCTTCACCGCTAAAGGCGTTAATGGCGCCGTTGAACATGTTGTCACTGATATTGTCAAGGTGGCCACGGAACTTCAACCAAGGCCCTGCTGGAGAAATGTGGTCGGTTGTGCATTTGCCTTGCGCTTTTAGCAATAGGCGGAGGCCTTTGTAGTCCTCGCCGCTCCATTTGTCGAATGGTGTGAGCCTTTCAAGGCGTTCGCTGTTTTCGTCAACAACAACGTCCACTTTGCCGTCTGCTGGTTTTTGGTAGCCAGCTTCATCCTTCACAAAACCGTCGGCTGGAACTTCCGCAACATTTTCGGGTGCGTTGAGGCGGAATTTTGTACCGTCTGCGGCTTCAATGTCGGTGTTGTATGGGTCAACGTCTAGGCGGCCAAACAAGGCATAAGCCAACGTCGTTTCAGGGCTGCCGATGAATGAGCAAGTTTGTGGGTTGCCGTCATTACGTTTCGGGAAGTTACGGTTGTAAGATGAAACGATGGAGTTTTCTTCGCCCATCTCAATGTCGTCCCGTTTCCATTGGCCAATGCAAGGGCCACAAGCGTTGGCAAGAACGGTTGCACCCAATTTTTCCAGTGAAGCCAATTGCCCATCACGGATGATGGTTTGGTGAACTTGCTCACTGCCCGGTGTGATGAGGAGTGGCATTTTCAACTTGGCGCCTTTTGCAGAAAGTTGCTCGGCCATTTCGGCGACACGGCCCATGTCCTCATAAGATGAGTTGGTGCAAGAACCAATGAGGGCGGATGTGAGGTTTTTAGGCCAGCCACCTTCTTCCATGTGCTTTTTCATGCCTGACACAGGCACGGCCAAATCTGGTGAGTGTGGGCCAACAATGTGTGGTTCTAGTTCGGACAAGTTGATGTCGATCACCATTTCGTAAAAGTCTTCCGGTTTGGCGAGCACTTCATCATCTGCGCAAAGCAAGTGTGTGTACTTGTCGGCCAGTTCGGCAGTTTCTTTACGGTTGGTGACACCAAGGTAGGTGGACATGCGCTTGTCATATGGGAAGATAGATGTGGTTGCGCCGAGCTCTGCACCCATGTTGCAAATGGTTGCCTTACCGGTGCAAGAAATAGATTGCACACCTTCGCCAAAGTATTCAATCACACGGTTGGTACCGCCCGCACATGTTAAAATGCCAAGCAGCTTCAAAATAATGTCTTTCGGTGCGGCCCAGCCTTTAAGTTCGCCTGTTAAGCGGACACCTACAATTTTCGGGTGTAAAACTTCCCAAGGCATATCAACCATCACGTCGACAGCGTCGGCACCGCCTACGCCACAAGCAAAGGCACCAAGGCCACCAGCGTTTGGTGTGTGGGAGTCTGTGCCCAGCATCATCAAACCAGGGAAGGCGTATTGTTCCAGCACCACTTGGTGGATGATACCAGCACCTGGCTTCCAAAAGCCAAAGTCATAGTTTGAAGAAGCGGATGAAAGGAAATTGTAAACCTCTTTGTTTTCGCTGTTGGCTGTGGCCAAGTCGTCTTTTGCGCCTGTGTGGGCACGGATCAGGTGGTCACAGTGAACAGTCACTGGTACAGCAGCCGAGGACTTACCTGCGAGCATAAATTGTAAAATAGCCATCTGCGCGGTGGCATCTTGCAATGCGATGCGGTTGGGGCGTACTTTAATGTAAGATGTACCATGCTCAAGTTCAGCGTCTTGTGGGTCATCTAAGTGGCCGTAAATAATTTTTTCTGCGTAGGTGAGGGGGCGTTTAAGCCTTTCACGGACAATTTTCAGATTTTCTTCTGTTTTTTTGTAAACAGCTTCCACAAAGGCTGGTGTGCTTTCAATTTGCATGGGGTTCACCTCATTTTTCTTATTTTGTTTTTAAAAACTTTAAAAAATATTCGCTATCACATTTGTGGTGTTGAACCATCGCTTTTTCAAGTTGGTTGCCACGATATGCTTTTTTTTAAATAACGTTTGACTGGGAGTATAACATTAAAAATAAACATTCCCAAAAATAAAAGCTCTACACAGTGTGCAGAGCTTTTGAAGTTGTGTCGATATGTTAAGTGATAGGTAAAAAGCGCTGGTATTGTGCATTGGTTAAAGCAGTGCTTTAGTAACCTTCATCAACGCTAAATGAAATTTGTATGATTAAGATCGCTTTACAGCTTCATTACGCTGGTGCTGTTACAACGATCTTAAAGTCCTGCGGCATACCGTTTTGGTAACCGGTCTCGTCATTTTCTTGACGCGGTTTGATCGCAATCTTAATGCCTTGCTCTTCAATTTTGCTAATTTGCGATAGAATAGAAGGCTCACCTTCCCGCTGGTCAGAACCAGGTGTTCCATTGTTGATGAGATCAAGCGGGAAACGATTGTCGCTAAAGTAAATTGAACTTTCAAATTCGCTTGATTTTGCAATGCACACGTCTTGATTGACAAAAGGTTTGAGTGTGCTTTGAATGGTGGCAGCAGCCACAGCTAGACTGATTTTGTTTTTTTGTATAGGCATAATAATACCCCTCTTAGATGAAAACTTCATGAAGTTTGAAGTTTAATGAACGAAAAGATTTGGCGTTTAAGTTGTGCCTTGATGGTTCTATATCCTTATTGGTTTTATTGTATACTTGGTTTGTTATGAGATGTCAAGCTTTTGAAGTTTCACTAAAAAAGCCCTGCTGTGTGCAGGGCTTTTTTATGTATCAAGCTATTTTTGCCAAGTCAGCAAAAAGCTTTGTTGTTTGAGCTTATGCTGTTTTAGACAAGTAAGCGCTTGTGCTTTCACGGTTGGCTTGCATACCTTCTTCGCCTTGTTTCCAGTTTGCTGGGCAAACTTCACCGTGTTTTTCGTGGAAGTCTAAAGCTTCCACCATGCGCAACATTTCTTCAACGCTGCGGCCAAGTGGTAGGTCGTTCACAACCATGTGGCGAACTGTACCTTCTTTGTCAATTAGGTAAGATGCACGGAAAGTCACACCGCCATCAGCCAAGATGCCAAGCTCGTTTGAAAGCTTACGCTCAATGTCTGAAAGCATTGGGTAGTTCACTTCTTCAATGCCACCGTCTGCCAGTGGTGTGCGGCGCCATGCAGCGTGAGAGAAAACGCTGTCCACAGATGCGGCAACAACTTTGCAACCCAGTGCTTCAAAACGGCTCATTGCTTTGTTGAATGCCACAAGTTCTGTTGGGCATACAAATGTAAAGTCAAGTGGGTAAAAGAATACAACTGTGTATGAGCCTTTGCCATGCTCGGCTACGCTAAAGTCGTTGTTAATTTCGCCATTTTCCATAACTGCTGGTGTGGTAGCAGTTGGGAATTTTTGCCCAACCATAAATGTCATTTTTTTCTCCTTAATTTTTTATGACTTAAAAAATATAACCATATAACCGCACTATAACAGAACTGGCGGAAATGGTAAAAATGAAAATGTCAGACTTTTATTGTGTTGAACTTCAACCAGAAGCTTGTTAATAATAATCCCTACATGCATGAGATTAACATCAAAAAATATGGTTTAAATGACAATGTCCAATAACATTCACCGCAAAGTTATCATTTTAGGCAGTGGACCTGCCGGTTCAACCGCTGCTATTTACACAGCACGCGCAAACTTAAAGCCCATGCTTATTCATGGTTTACAGCCAGGTGGTCAGATGACCATTACCCATGAAGTGGAAAACTATCCTGGCTTTGCAAACGTTGTTGAAGGCCCTTGGTTGATGGATCAATTTAACAAACAGGCGGAAAACTGCGGCACAGAAATGGTGAATGACACCATTGTGGAAGTGGACTTGAAGCAAAAGCCACATGTTTTAAAAGGTGACAGTGGCACGACTTACACCTGTGATGTACTGATTGTGGCAACAGGTGCTTCTGCCAAATGGTTGGGCTTGGAAAGCGAACAAAAGTTCAGTGGTAAAGGTGTGAGCGCTTGTGCCACTTGCGATGGTGCGTTTTTCCGCGGTCAAGATGTAGTCGTTGTGGGTGGTGGTAACACCGCGATGGAAGAGGCTTTGTACCTCAGTGCCATTTGTAAATCGGTTACGGTGGTGCACCGCCGTGATGCTTTCCGTGGTGAAGTTGTGCTGCGCAACCGCATTGAAAAAACCGAAAATATTCAAGTAAAGTGGAACTCGGTTGTGGCTGAAATTCAAGGCACAGAAGGCCCGCTGGGTGGTGTAACATCTGTGAAACTTCAAAACACCGAAGATGGGGCATATGAAGAAGTGCCTTGTCACGGTGTTTTCATTGCCATTGGTCACAAGCCAAACACTGACTTATTTAAAGGTCAGTTGGATATGGACGAATATGGATATCTAGAAGTTGAAAAGGGCACAGTCAACACGAATGTGGATGGTGTTTTTGCTGCTGGTGACGTGGCTGATCCAATTTACCGCCAAGCGGTGACAGCAGCTGGTTTGGGCTGTATGGCGGCTTTGGATACCATCCGTTATGTTGAAGGGCTGCTTGAGGCATAAGCGCTCTTGCTGCATCTGTTTCATTTTTATGCCGTGTCGTGTAGGGCTTTTTCTACACGTCCTCGTTTAAAAATAAAACATATACAACAATATCACTAATGCTGCTGACATTGGTTTTAGCTGATACATTCAAAAAACCCCTCTCAAGGTTGAGAGGGGTTTTTTATCGAAATGTTACTGTATCTGGCTGGCGATTAGCTGAACAATGTCTTGATAGTTTTGAGACTTGTGCGCGCTACCGTCTTTATCTGTGGTGATGGCATGGTCGCTGTCAGCAATACCGTCATGAGAGCAAAGAACCATTGTGACAGCCTGAATAAGCTTGTCTTGACCGGTTTTGAATTCGTGGTCAAATTCATGCATCATTTCTTGACCGGTTAAGTGTGTTGGCATTTTACCAATGCGATCGGAAATGTTTATGAATTCATCTTTGCTAAAATTATAAATCTTCCGAGCGCGTTGCAGGATGTTAGGGTCTAAGTTGTTAAGCATAAAGCCTCCTGAAAAGGAAAAGAAAGTTGATAACTTTTTGTAATGTAGGCTTGTTTGCATTTTTTGTAAAGTGGTAATTGCGAGTGGTAACCTTTTGTGAGATATTCTTTCTTATGATTTCTTCCGATGACATTAAATTAACCAGCGAATTCGAAAAAGCGTTTGAAACGCTGGAGTATACTGGCAGTCATGTGTTTATCACAGGTAAGGCGGGGACTGGTAAATCCACTTTTTTGGATTATTTTCGTAAAAACACCAAAAAGAACATCGTCGTCGTGGCGCCAACGGGTGTCAGCGCTTTAAATGTCAGGGGACAGACCATTCATTCATTTTTTGGTTTGGAACCTCGGTTTGTCGATGTTTCAAACATTGGTCGGCGCCGCAACCGCAAAACTTATCAGCAAATTGATTTGGTGATTATTGATGAAATTTCCATGGTGCGTGCCGATGTGATGGATGGTATTGAAAAGGTTTTGCGTGTCAATGGTCCTCAACAAGGTATGCCGTTTGGCGGTGTTCAAATGTGCGTCATTGGGGACCTTTTTCAGCTGCCACCTGTGATTACCGGTGAAGAAGAGGAATATTTTAAACGTTTTTACAATTCTCCCTTTTTCTTTGATGCCCACAGTTTTGACATGGACGACTTTGAACTTGTGCGCTTTAACAACATTTTTAGGCAACAAGAAGACGGCTTTATTGATACTTTAAATCGGGTGCGGGTTGGCCACAAAACGCCGGAGATTTTAAACTTTTTAAATGAACGTCATGGTGTGGATATGGAGGACTATCAAAGCAGTGTTACCTTGTGTTCTACCAACAAAATTGCCAATACGTTGAATCAATCAAAGCTCAAAGAGCTGAAGGGCACGCCCTACACTTTTAAAGGAGACGTGAAGGGGGAGTTTGACAGCGAGACTGGTCGCCTGCCTTGCCCTGAAAGGCTGGTTCTTAAAGAAGGGGCGCAGGTGATGTTTGTGAAAAATGACCCTGATAAAAGGTGGGTCAATGGCACCATTGGTCGTGTGGTGAACTTGTCCCTGAAAAATGTGGAAGTGGAAATTTTTAAAAATGGTGAGCCAAGGCGTTACAAGATAGAACAGGAAAAGTGGCCGTCTATCCGCTATTCTTTTGATGAAGAGGAAGATAAGCTGGTGGAAGAGGAAATTGGCAGCTTTAGCCAGTACCCCCTTATTTTAGCATGGGCGATCACCATTCACAAAAGCCAAGGCAAAACATTGGACAGTGCGATTATTGATTTGGGTCGAGGTGCTTTTGCGCCAGGTCAGCTTTACGTTGCCCTTTCCAGATGTAGACATTTTGATAAAATTGCGCTAAAAAAACCCATTCAGGCGAGAGACATTAAATGCGATGAGCGTATTTTAAGTTTTGTGAAGGACTATGCGCAAAGTCAAAAAATGAAAGAAAATTCATGATTACAGTTTATGCGTTTGCATTATCAGCCCTTGGTATGGCGGGTGTTTATTTGGGTATTGCTTTTTTAAATGGCTTTTTGTTCCCTTCTGTTTTTGGCGGTCTATACGCATTGACCGACAATGTTGTTTTGCGGATCATTGCAGCCTTCCCTTTGTTTTTTGGCCCTTCTAATTATTTGATTGGTAAGGCTTACGAAATTGGTGGTGCGACCATTGGCGGTGTAGGTACAGTCATTTTTACAGTGATTTGGATGACGTTGATGGCGATTATTGTGGATCAAGCAAAGGTGAATTTATGGGTCATCAGCGGTGCGATGGTAGCCATTTTTGGCTGTTTGATGGTAGTGCATGGTATCAAAGGCTTTTAACAGAAGCTTGTAGATAAACAAAAAAACACCCTCGCATTGAGGGTGTTTTTATTCGAAGGGGTTGTTTTTATAAATAGCTATCTTTGGAAAGCTGGTACTTTTCCCTGAGGATGTGGGCTTTATCAATAAAACGAGTTGGTCCTTGCTCCATGGTCCACCAGCTTTTTTTGTTCGCACCGCCACCTTTTTCTTTGGTGACAAACAACGTGCCAGAAGTTTCTTTGTATTCACCGTTTCCATCATTGGCAAGGTCATCCCACACTTTGGCGACAACAGGTTCATTTTCAGTAAATCCCCAGCCGTATTCCCAGTTGCGGTGGTGCAAAAACAGGGTCCAGCAGGTGCGTTCACCCGTTGCGGTTTGCGGGAGGGTTACAAAGTGCTGGGTTTGATGGGTTAAACTGCCAAAGCTCCCGGCGGAACGTTGATGTTGAACACAGCCTTTCCCTTCGGCTAGTAACGTCATGTCCTTCAAGCGGGTTTCGGTGTATCCACCTGCTAAAATGGCGCTGTAAGATGTGCGCCACGGGTGGGTGTGCAAGTGCGGTTCATCACTGGTGCGGAAAAAGTGAATGTATCCAATCAATTCTTCCGTGATGAACAACGGGTAGCGCTCAAGGTACACTTGCGGGCTGTTTGACTGATTAGGATCATAAGATGTAATCAGCCGAAGCGGAGAGTTTTGTGTCCATTCAAACAGGTTTTGCCGCAAGGTTTCTTCGCTGATATTTTCAGCAAAAGGCAGTTGTGGTGATGCTTGACCTTCATACGTTTGCATATAAAGGTCTTGTGCGTACAATCCACGTATTTTGCTATTAAGGGGTAAGCCGTGAGGCATTTGGGAAATCACTTCATTTAAAAATTCAATGAGGTTTTTGTCCAGGTCATGCCCACGCTTGGTTAAAAACCCTTTTTTAGTCAGGGTTGGGTACTTGGGTGACTGCATAACGATACCTCCACAGGTATGTTTTTGATAAATGTCAATTATTTGTATGTAATGACAAGAGTGTAGGTTTGGGTGAATGAAAAGAATATGTTGTAAAGTTGTATCTCATCAAAAATAGCAAAAATAAGTCTTGTGGGCAAGGTCTAATGATTTGGACTAGAAAATGGTTTAAAAAAAAGGCGTTTGCCCCTATACTCACAAGTCTATCATACAAATATGGAGTGATTATATGAAGCGCTTAAGTTGGTTGTTTGTTGTTTTGCTGGCAGTTACAGTTGGCTGGTACTTTTTGTGGCTTCAAACCCTTCACAAAGTTGAAGAGGTTGTTGCACAAAATATTGAAAGATTGCAACTTTCAAACCCTAAAACAGACGTGGATGTTCATTACACTCTCAAACCAACGGGCTTTCCTTTTAAGGCTGGGTTTGATGTGGAAAATGTTGGTCTTATTTTGTTTGAAAAAAGCACAAACCACCGCGCTAAGCTTACAACCAGTGGCGAAAACCGCGTCTATGTTTCCATTTTTGATTTTTATAAAGTGTTTACAGGTCAACCCATTCAGGTTCACAGCTTTATTAAGGACTTTGAAGGTGTTGTGGATGTCCAGTCCGACCAAGACAATGTTCAAATGCGTTTTAACATTGCCCGCTCTGTGGGTGAAGGTGTTTGGGGCGTTTCCAAGAATTACAAGGGCGTGATGAGTGATTTGGATGTTTATGTGACATCGGAAGACATTGCGGAAAAACGCTTGTTAACTGTCAACTCTATTCACCTTAACTCGTCAGATAAAACCACAAAAGGTGCATTGAATGGTGAAACATCTGTCAAAGTTTCAGGTGCAACATTCTTTGATTTGCAAGCCGAGAACAGTTTTGAAGTGGATGCTTTTAGTTTTAAACTTTTGTTGAAAAATATGCCAACTGATGTGCGTGTATTGTTAGACGCTGTGCACGCTTTGGACGCTCAAAATGCGACCACTGCACAAAAACGGGCGCTAAAAAATTCCCTCATGGCCTTTGCAAAGAATATGGCTCAGCAAGGGGCTGAATTTTCTTTGGAAGATTTATCCCTTAAAATTGATGACTTTGAAGGGGAACTTTCATATCAGTTACGCCTGAATGACGATATGAAGCCCGTGGGGCAAATGCGCATTAAACTTAAAAACATTGATGCTTTAAACCATATTGGCGGTGTTAATGAAGCACCGGTGGACCTCACCAAATTCACCCCTAAAGGACAAGAAGAGGTAGAAATTCACTTCGAAAGTACAGGTCAAAAAGTGTTGTTTAATGGCTTCCCTATTATGATGTTTGTGCCAAGTTTTAACCATATTTTAGAGTCTTACTTGGGGGATGTGGAAGATGTGGTGACTTCTGACCCTGAAGCGGTAGAAGATAAGTCACAAGGAATGAGCTCTGTGACAGAAGTGACAGGCCTTGAGGTGGACGAAAGTCAGCCCTCAGCTGCCCCTACCTTAGAAGTCAGCGAAACAGCTGTTATGCCACAAAGTGATGTGTCCGAAACGGCTGTGGTGGTAGATGGGGTTGTTAAAGTTGTCTCACCTACTGTAATCGTAGTTGAAGGTGAAACAGAGGTTGACGTGGAAGCGGAAGTTGAACCTGTTAGCTTAACGGGTGCTGTTTCCTCAGCTGAGGTGTCAATCACTGTGGATGTGTCCGCAACGCTCTAGCGGTTGGGGAAGTTGACAACTTCTGCCACATAAAGGGGTTTTTCACAATTCAGAATCTCTAGCGCTGTTTCTGCAGAGGTTTCTAAAAATTTATGTGGTTTACTGGCTGATTCATTAAGCCACTTATAACCCAGTTCAATGTTGTTTAAAATATGCATAATGTTGATTGGGCAGCTTTTTTCTTGTTGCTCATGGTAAATGAACTCTAAGCTGCTGTATACCGCATCTGTTATGTAGGAAGCGGCTTTAGCCTTTTTTTGATGTGTTACCGTTTGCACTGATGCTTTGCTTTTGTTATGGGTGTCTTCGCATTTAAAGGCCATCAATCCCAACATTTCTTCAAATAAATTAGCTTCTATGTTGTAGGTGAGTGTTTCTTGAATAAGGTCCACCACGGGTGCAATTGTTTGCGCATCTCTTTCATTAAAAAATGTTTGAAGCGGAATGTCGGTTATAATTTTGTGGATGAACTCAATTTGTTGATCAGACGACATTTGAGACGTCAAATCCAACAGTTTTTCATACTTATCACGTTGTGGCATGGCTTGCCCTCGTCATTAAATTCCCTCTTTAAAAAGGTGTAGGGGTGCGTAGAATGGAATGCAAGCCTAAATATCTTATTTATCAAAAAAATAATAAAAACCTGAGGTGTCAGGAGGTGTAAGTTTTTTTAATAATTGAATTGGTGTGATGTTCTATAAATAACTGTTAAGGGGATTAACTGTGTAAGCAAAAGGGAACTTATGATGGATATTCTTGCCGCAAGGCCAGAACTGAAGGAAATACTGGGTCACACTGGGAAAGAGGCCCAATTTTCTGACCTTGTAAACAATATGAAACCCAGCGAGCTGGCGGCGCTGAATCATTACCTCAATAAGGCACTGGAAGAGAGCGATTCCACAATTTGGGGTAATAAAAGGCGTGTGCGAAAAATTGAGAATCAAATTCAAATCCTAAAGCAGGATTTTAAGGATATACGCTCAAAATTGGAACTGATTCAAAAAGACTTGCGTACGAATTTTAGCATTGTTTACAAAAAACCAAGCCAAGCAGAACAAAAATGTTTGCAGTGGGAAGGTGTTAAAGGGCTGATTAAAACAGGTTGGACACTGCGCAATCGTCCGGCTGTTTTTGGTAATTTGCGTGGTTTTTCACTTTTTGGTGTTGTGAATACTGGGGGCAGGTTGCGCGCAAAAGAAGTTGCGCATACAATAAATTATGAACAAATGAAAAAGTCATTCAACGAAGGCAAAAAAATTGCCAATTGGCTTGGGCATATACTAAAGGGAGTTTAAAAAATGGTTGTGATTGATGGAGAAAAAAAATCTGCTCAAATTAAAGAGCTTTTAGATGGTGAAATTAAACCACTCGAGGGTGAGTTGAGTGCGGCTCAAACGATTTTAAAAGAATCCGAGCAAACGCATGAAGTTTATCTTGCGCAGTCTCGCCAAGTTCAAATGGCGCTGGAGAAAGGCCGTGATAAAGTCATGGATAAAAGCCTTGAGCAACAACATGAGCAAGAACAAGGCTTTGATTTAGAGCGCTAGCCCTTGTAAGTGCTACTGCAAAGTCACAGCAGGGCGGTTATAATGGTGCGCTTGTCTTTACAGGTTTGGTACGGCGTGTATAGTGAATAAAAAATATAAGGCGTAAAGCTTCAATGTCTCAAAAAACTTTTTTGTATACAGCTCTTGTGGTGGCTGCGGCCATTCCTTTTGTTGTACCGGAAGGGTTGATGATTCCAGCGGTTGTTGCCGCTGTTGTTGCGATGGCTTATATTTATTTTAAAAATCGCCCCAAAGCAGGCTATAAAAAGCAAGTGGGCGAACTTAAGAAAATGCAAGGCAAGGCAAGTCATGCCCACGGTTCTGCTGACTTTGCAACCATGAAGGATCTTAAAGAAGCGGATCTTGTCCGTGAAAATGGCTTTATGCTGGGCAAGTTTGATAATAAATTTGTGCGCTTTCGCAGTCCTGGTCACTTAATCACGTTTGCACCGACACGTAGTGGTAAGGGTGTTGGTCACGTTATTCCAAACTTGTTGGACCACCCAGGATCTGTGGTTGTGAATGACATTAAAGGTGAAAACTACGCCGTTTCTGGTCGTCACCGTGCACAATTTTCAAAAGTAATCACGTTTGCACCGTTTATGGAAGGTAGCGGTTGCTTTAACCCCATTGATTTTATTCGCATTAACACCAGTGATGAGTTGGATGATGCCGCCTTAATTGCGGATATGATTATTGTCCCCGGTGGTGGCGATGAGTTTTGGACCAATGAAGCAAAAACCGTGATCACAGGCCTTATTCTTTATGTGGCCAATGAAAGCCCTGCGGCGCTGCGCAACTTGGGCGAGGTGCGTTACCTGATTATGCAGGACCAAAAAGACTTTCAGCTGACCATTAAAGACATGCAGCGCAGTAAAAACCAAATTATCCAAAGGATTGCTAACTCAGTAGCGGCGACCGAGCCTAAGGTATTGGCTTCGGTTCTTTCCACCGCAAAGTCGCAAACCGCTGTTTGGGACAGCCCAAGGCTAACCTCCATCACATCACGCAGTGACTTTAAATTAGAAGACATTAAAAAAGAGCCGACATCTTTTTATGTGATTATTCCACCTGAGTATTTAGATGTATACAAGCCTGTAGTGCGTTTGATGATGGGTATCACTATTGCCACGCTGACCCGTACCCAAGAAAAACCAAAAGACCCAACTTTGTTTATTATTGATGAGTTTCCAGCCCTTGGTTACATGAAAAACATCGAATCAGGTGTCGGTTATTTGGCTGGTTATGGCATTTCCCTTTGGATGTTTATTCAGGATTTATCACAAATTAAGGAAGATTATCCCAAGTGGGCGTCCTTAATTGCCAACTGTAGTGTTCGGATGGCTTTTGGTACCAATGACTTTGACACCGCCAAAATTTTGTCTGACATGATGGGTACAACCACGGTCCGTGTGGCAGGTGAAGGGACCTCGAAGGAGAAGGGGCAGTGGTTTGGTGGCAATGTCAGCAGCAACGTTTCCGAAACGTCGAGACCTCTCATGACCCCTGATGAAGTGATGCGGATGCCAAACGACGCACAGGTTATTTTTGTCCAGGGTTGTCGTCCGGTCTTAGCAGAAAAAATCCGCTACTACGCTGACCCTGAATTTAAAGGCAAGTTTGACGCTTGGTAAGGCTGTTGTGTCGCCAGTCAATTGTTTATATGTCTTATGTATAGAAAGTTGCCATACAAAGCTGTTTTGTCTTTAAAAATGAACTTTCTGTTTTTTTTCTCACAAAAATCATTCACAATGTAACCATTCTGAAAATAGGTGCGAATATCTATGTAGAAATAACAAAAGCAATAATACTGCTTGCATTCAATAATAAGGAACTTGAACAATGAACAATACAACGAAATTGGCTTTCTTGGCGCTAACAGGTGCGCTTGCAACCACGGGCGCTGCCAGTGAAGCTGAAGCGAAGAAAAAAGAACATGAAAAATGTTATGGTGTTGCTAAAGCCGGTCAAAACGACTGTGGTACATCGGTACACTCATGCGCAGGTATGTCAAAAGAAGATGGCGACACCACTGAATGGGTTTACGTTCCAAAAGGGCTTTGCGATAAGCTGGTAAACGGCAGTTTGGAATCGTCCGAGTCTTAAATGAACGACATCCGACCAAATGGTGCACAAGACCTCACAGCTCATGTAGGTGTGGGATTGCGTGCACCGCATTATCAAGAAATTCTAGAACAAAAGCCTGAAATTGGGTTTTTGGAAGTACACAGTGAAAATTTTTTTGCATTAGGCGGTAAGGCGCATGCCTATTTGCAGGCATTGGCTGAACATTATCCTCTAAGTTTTCACGGTGTTGGTTTGTCCCTAGGTTCACACACAAGGCCAGACCTTAAACACCTAAAACGCCTTAAAGAAATTGTCGATCAATATCAACCGTCGTTGGTCAGTGAACATGTGTCATGGTCAGGGGTGGACGGTATGCATCTCAATGACCTTCTGCCACTGCCTTATACCCGAGAAGCGCTGGAAAGACTGTGCCAGCATATTGACATGGTTCAACAATTTTTGGGCAGGAAGATTTTGATGGAAAACCCTTCTGTTTACGTTGGCTTTAATTTGAAGGGTCAGCAACCAGAAGGTGAGTTTTTAAGCCAAATGGTGGAAAAAACAGGTTGTGGTTTACTGTTGGATATGAACAATGTTTATGTCACGGCGGAAAATTTGGGCCTTGATGCGACGGATCAATTACGCGCCATGCCGTTTGATGCGGTTGAGGAGGTGCACCTTGCGGGGCATGAATTGCAAACCCTTGCCTCTGGTCAGGTGGTGAAAGTGGATAGTCATGGTGCTCAAGTGGCAGATGATGTTTGGCAGTTGTACGAATTGTTTTTAAAAAGCACAGACAGGCGACCAGCCACTTTGGTGGAGTGGGACAGTCAGATTCCAGCGCTTTCGGTACTGATAGGGGAAATGGAAAAGGCGATGACTGTTCAACAAAAAGTAAGGCCTCAACATGTTGCATAACCTTCAGCAGACTTTACAACAGCACTTTTTAAAACAAGAAGGTGCAAGCTTACCAAGTCATGATATTGTCAGTGGTCAAATGGTTGAGCGGCTGGCCATTTATCAAAACAATATATTTGTCAGCTTAAAAAAAGCGTTGCACACAACATACCCTATCACAGCGGAATTGGTGGATCTGGCCTATTTTCGCTACATTGCGGAAGAGTATATTAAAGCGTATCCACCGACATCGGGTTGCTTGTTTGAATATGGTGAAAAATTCCCTGAGTTTTTGCAAAACCACCCCTCTGCGCAGAATTACACATTTTTATATGATGTTGCAAAGTTGGAATGGGCGGTGCACCAATGCGAACACGCTGAAAATGACATGTCTTTAACGGGTCTGTCATTGGTTCATATAACCGAAGATGATATGGAAAATTTACGCTTTAAAGCAGTGGATAGGGCCTGTTTAATGGCTTTTAATGGTGCAGCTGTTTCACTTTATAATAACATTCAATCGCAATGTGGTTTTGATGTCGAAAATATTGATTTGGCTCATAATGAATATGCCTTGATATGGCGAGATGAATCCTACGACTGTCAGGTTCAGGGGCTGTCAAAAGCTGTGTACGGTGCAATGCAAGCGCTATTTGATGGCAAAACTTTAAGAGACATTGCTGAAGAAGATGGCGGAGATACGCTAGAGCAAGCCTTAACGCTGGCATTGCAACATCAATTGATTGTGAGGAGAGATGACCATGAACAATGAACAAAATCAAACTATGAAAAAATGCGGTTGTTGGGGAAAGTTGTGCCAGTTGGTGCAATGTAAGTTTATTTTTTTAGAACGGGTGGTGGAGCCAGTAAATTTGTTGGTGATACGCTTTTGGATGGGTTTAATTTTCTTAAGGTCGGCTGACACCAAGGTGACAGGTGAAGGATTGTTTGGCTTGCCTGAAACGGTCAGCTTTTTGGGTGTGCAGTTCCCTCTTATCCCTCTGCCTTATCAAGTGACGGATACGGCTTATATGTTGTTTGAATATGAATACAATGTGCCTTATCTTTCACCTGAATTTGCAGCGTTAAGTGCCACGTTTTTTGAAATTGTTTTTGCTTGGATGCTGTTTGTTGGCTTGGGTGGGCGCATTGCGGCCTTTGGTTTGCTGATTATGACCTTGGTGATGCATTTGACATACCAAGCACATGACTTACACTATTTGTGGATGCTGCTGTTAATGGTGGTGGTCAGCCGTGGTTCGGGCTGTTTGTCGCTTGATAGCTGGGTGAGGCGTCAATTTAACAAGGTGTGTGTGCAATGTGGCAAAAACTAACCCTTGCCTTCTTGGTTTTGCTTTTTTGTGTGAACGACTTGTTTGCGCAGGCAAGGCCTGTGCTGTTAGAGCTTTTTACCTCACAAGGTTGCAGATCTTGCCCTGCGGGTGAGAAGGTTATCCGCCAATTAAATGAGCGTGACGATTTTTTTGCCTTAAGCTTCCATGTGGATTATTGGGATAAAATGGGCTGGCAAGACCCTTTTGCCCAAGGTGCTTTCAGCCAACGGCAAGTGCATTATATGGAAAAGTTTGAAAACAGCAGCCTGTACACGCCACAAGTGGTGGTGGACGGTCAATCAGAAACCACTGCCTCATGGGGCTGGCGGGTTAAAATGTTGGCGTCATCGGCACGAAATAATCAAGTGAATGTCCCAATTTTTTACAGCCAAAAAAACGGCCGAGAATATGTTCAAATGCCTGCCTTTGACATGGGCGGTGTCGCCAATATTTGGTATGTGTCTTACAGACCTGAAGCTGTCACATCCGTCACCAAGGGTGAGAATCAAGGGCGTGTTTTACACTCGGTGAACATTGTCCGCTCTAAGGAACTGTTAAAGGTGTGGGATGGTCAAAAAGAGCTGTCCCTGACATTACCACTTAGACCCGAAGGGTTGGAAGCTGCGGTGGTGATACAAAAGCAAAATATGGGGCCTGTTGTGGGCTTGTTCTACACAGAACAAAAATAAAAAAGCCCTCATAAAGAGGGCTTTTGTTTGTCATTCACTTTTGGGTGATTGATCTTTTCGCTGTTTTTTCTGTTTGCAAGAACAGGTTTCACAACCGGCTGGGTTGCGCTTACACTTTTTCTTCTTGGGTTTATCATCCGCACTTGTGCGCAGAATAATATCGTGATCGGAATGCATCATGGTGAGTGCTCCTTAGGTTTGATGAAGTTTGGGTCTTGTGCCTGTTTTTCTTTTAAGTATTGGTTTGACATAAAATAACAAATGCCCAGAAATACGCTAAATACGGCTAATTTGCAGAATAGGGCTAAAAATAAAAGCCCGTGGTTTGACATCATTAAATAAAGCATCGTTAAACCTCCTTATGAGGTGGCTACAGGCGCAGCAGAAAAAAATGCGCCGTTAAAAGAGGATGTGAGTAATTTGTTAAAAAATTATAGGCACAGCTTCTTTAAAAGACAAGCTTTAAAAATAAACTAAAAAAAGGTATAGTTTTTTTGAACAATAAAAGGGTTTTGTAAATGGAAAGTTGGATGGTTTTTGCCATTGGTATGGTTGTGGGGCTAAGCCTTGGTTTGGGTCTTGGTTTTTACTTGGTGAAGCAAGCTAAACAAAATGCTGAACAGCTTTTCCGCGAGCGTGAAAAATACGCCCGTGAAGATATGGACCGGATGGTGAATTCTATGAAGGAATCCTTCGGTGCGTTGTCTTTAGATGCATTGTCCAAAAACACCGAGTCCTTTTTAAAAATGGCCGGAGAGTCCTTAACAAAACATACCGAAAACAACAAACAAGAAATGGGCGCTAAGAAGGAACTGATTGACCAAACCCTTAAAAGCATGAAGGGCGAGCTGGACAAGGTCAATGAAATGGTTCAAACTCTTGAAAAGGACCGCAAGGCCAAGTTTGATGTGCTAACTCAAGAAATCACCAAAACAGCGTCAGAAACCAAAAATTTAAGGGAAACAACGCACAGCCTTAAAAATGCGCTTACCAATTCACGGGTGCGTGGCCAGTGGGGTGAGCGAATGGCAGAGGATGTTCTGCGCCTTGCAGGTTTCATTGAAGGGACCAACTACCTCAAGCAGCAAACCTTAAAGGAAGGCGATAGAAGCCGACCAGACTACACCTTTTATTTACCAGACAATCATGTGGTGCATATGGATGTTAAATTTCCGCTGGAAAATTACCTCAACTACATGAATGCAGAAAATGACTTGGAGCGGGATAAATACAAGTCACAATTTTTAAAAGACGCAAGACAACGTATTGACGAAGCGACAAAGCGTGAATATATCGACAAAAGCCAAGGCACCTTGGACTATGTTTTGGTGTTTATTCCCAATGAGCAGGTGTATGCCTTTTTAAACGAACATGACCATGACTTGGTGGACGCATCATTGCGCAAAAAGATTGTCCTTTGCTCCCCGACCACTTTGTATGCTGTTTTGGCGGTCATTCGCCAAGCGGTGGACAACTTCCATATGGAGCGTAAGGCAGGGGAAATTTTGGAGCTGTTGGAAACTTTTTCGAAGCAATGGTTTAAATTTACCGACGCAATGGAAAAAGTGGGCAAGCATATCGACAACTCGCAAAAAGCATTTACGGAATTGACAACCACAAGACAAAGAATGCTGGAAAAGCCTTTGAATAAAATTCAAGAGCTCAAGGAAAATGAAAAGCTGACAGAAACCAAAACAGGTGCGCCGCTAAAAATTATCACCAATCAGGACAGTCATTAAAAGCGGATAAAATTTGTCGCATGCTATTTTTTTAGGTAACATATAAGGGCTTAATAATAAAAAAGGAATGCGCCCATGCCACAAGTGAGTGACAAATACGCCCACACAGAAGGCAGCCCCATTGTTGCCATCAACATGAAGGCAAAAGCCTTAGCCAAAGAAGGTCGTGAGATTTTTAACTTCTCAATCGGTGTGCCTGGTTTTTTACCACCTCAACACGTTTATGAAGCGGCCACAAAAGCCGTAAACGAAGACAGTGGCGCTTATTTGTCCTCTGCGGGGAGCGACGAACTGCGCGAGGCATTCTTAAACCTTTTAAAGTCGCAAGGGTTCACTTACAGCTTGGATGAAACATGTGCCACCATGGGTGCAAAAAATGCTTTGACCAGTTTGTGCCAGGTGTTGTGCAATGCCGGCGATGAAGTGTTGTTCCCCGCCCCTTTTTGGAGTAATTACATTCAAACCGTTCAAATGGCGGACGCTGTGCCAGTGCCCATTGAATGTGGCAGTGAGCAGGGCTATAAGCTGACACCAGAACAGCTAGAAGCGGCCATTACCCCCAAAACACGCATTTTTTTGTTTAATAACCCTTCAAACCCCACAGGTATGGTTTACACCAAAGCGGAAATTGCCGCGTTGGCCGTGGTTCTTAAAAAGCATGATGTTTGGATTATTTCCGACGATTTGTATGACAAGATTATTTTTGATGGCGAAGAGTTTCACCACCTTTTAACTGCGGAGCCAGAGCTGCGTGACCGAATGGTGATTGTGCAGTCGGTTTCCAAGTCTTATGGTATGCCCGGCTGGCGTGTGGGTTTTGTGGCCGCCCCGAAGGATATTATTAAAATGATGGTTTCTGTGGCGACCAACACTTTTATGAACATTCCCCACGTTTCCCAGAAGGCGGCGGCGGCGGCTTTAACAGGTGACCAAACGTTCATTGAAGAAAGGTGTGCTGAATTCAAACAAAAGCGTGACGCCGTGATGGATAGCTTAGAAAGCATTGAAGGGCTGGTTTGCCCATTCCCAAAAGGGGCTTTTTATGCGTTTCCTGACGTGTCGCATTTTATTGGTAAAAAGTACAAAGGGCAAACCATCACCGATGATGTGCGTTTGTGTGAACTTTTATTGGAGAGTCACGGTGTAGCCTGTGTGCCTGGCAGTGCTTTTGGCCACCCCGGCGCTTTAAGAATTTCCTACGCTTGTGACCTACACACCCTTGAAAAGGGGATGGTTCATTTTGAAACCTTCTTTAGTGAGGTAGAGGCGTAAACATGTAAGCGGCTACGTTGTTGTGTAGCAGTCGTTATCGAAAAATAAAGTATTTCACACAATGTCACTTGTTTTGGTGATGCGTTAACAGTGCTTGACCGTTCAAAAATAAACCCCTCTGATGAGGGGTTTTTCTTGTCGCTATTTTAAAACTTAATTTAGTTTGGGCGCCGCATTCTGGTAATAAGTGCACAATCTCTTATCTTTGGCATATGCTTCACATTTTTCTACAAAAAACTTGGCTTGTATGGGATTGCTGTCCCAGTTGGAGCAGTGAATGCCCGCCTCGTGTCGGCGTGCTTTTTCGCATATGCGTCCCGTATCAAAGTACAGGATTGTAAAGAAGTGGCTTTTTGGGCGAACTGTTTGTTTAAATATTTTTTCAAGTATAATAGCATCCCTGTCGTTTATTTTAATTTCATCAGCATTTGCTGAAGCGCAAAAAACAAAGGTGGTTGCCAAAACAGCTGTTATCAGTTTTTTCATGATTAAACGCCTAGGTTATGTGTAGGGCCAATCCCCACATGTTGGTTATTATGTAATGTGAATGCCTTTGCATTTCAAGGCTGTTTGTTGTATTTTCTCATTTGTTATAGAAATTAAAGGGTTTTTGAGTCAATGTTTGATCAACTTTCAGGTCGCTTAGATGGTGTTTTTAAAAAGCTAACGGGTCGTGGTGTGCTGTCCGAAAAGGATATTGACGCCGCAATGCGTGAAATTCGCATCGCACTGCTGGAGGCGGATGTCGCCCTGCCGGTGATCAAAACGTTGATCAAAAAAGTAAAAGAAGATGCGGTTGGCGAAAAGGTTTTAAAATCTATCAAGCCGGGCGAACAGGTTGTTAAAATTGTCAATGACAAGTTGGTTGAAATTTTAGGCGAAGGTGAAGGTTTAAACCTTGCCACGCAACCACCAGCCGTGGTGATGATGGTTGGCTTACAGGGCTCGGGTAAAACCACAACCACTGGTAAAATTGCCAAGCGCCTTAAAGAAAAAGAAAAGAAGAAGGTTCTGCTCGCTTCTTTAGATATTTATCGCCCTGCTGCTCAACAGCAATTGCAAACATTGGCCGAGCGCACAGGCGTGGACGGTTTGGAGATTGTTGAGGGTCAAAAACCTGTTGAAATTGCAAAGCGTGCGCTCAAGGCTGCCAAAACAGGCGGTTATGATGTGCTGTTTTTGGATACAGCAGGTCGCTTAGAAATTGACGAAGATCTGATGGCTGAGCTTGAAACGGTCAAGCAACTTGTGAACCCAGTTGAAACATTATTGGTGGTGGACAGTTTAACAGGTCAAGTCGCTGTGAATGTTGCCAAAACATTCCACGAACGTATTGGCATTACCGGTAACGTCCTTACCCGAATTGATGGTGATGGTCGTGGCGGTGCTGCCCTTTCCATGCGTGAAATGACGGGTTGCCCTATTAAGTTTTTGGGTATGGGTGAAGGCCTTGGCGCCTTGGAAGTGTTCCGCCCTGAAAGCATGGCCAACCGTATTCTTGGCATGGGCGACGTGGTCAGCTTGGTGGAAAAGGTGCAAGAAGCGACATCTGAAGAAGATATGATGGGCATGATGGAAAAAATGCTGTCCGGCCAGTTTGATTTGAACGACATGAAAAAGCAGATGAAAATGATGCAACGCATGGGCAGTTTAAAGGGGATGATGAAGTTGATCCCTGGAGTGTCTAAAATGGCGAAACAGCTGGACCAAGCCAATGTAGATGACAAAATGGTTGTCCATCAAATTGCCATTATTGATTCCATGACCAAGCAGGAACGTAAAAACCCTTCTATTTTAAATGCCAAGCGCCGTCAGCGCATTGCAAAGGGTTGTGGTTTGGAAGTGAGCGCTGTTAACAAGCTTATTAAGTCTCACCAACAAATGCAAAAAATGATGAAAAAAATGCAAAGTGGTGGCATGGGCGGCTTGGGTTCAATGTTTGGCGGTGGTGGTGGGTTCCCTCCCATGGGGCGTTAAGTCATTTTAATAAGTTTTCTCTTGTAAAACATAAAGTGTATACTTATATGACAACTGTACAAGCAATATACCCTTTCCGTTTACTTTCTTATAGGAGGCATTTATGTCTTTATTTGATTTACCTGTTCGTAAAAAGTTTTCGTCAGTTGATATTTTTGTTGAGTGTAGTGTTCTTCGTGCATTGGCGAATTCGTTTATGCTGGATGACCCCGAAAAATCCATGAAAACGCGTTCTGAAATGGAGGCGAGTTTGGATGAAGAAGATATTTTGGGTTCGCTACAGTCTATTTCAAATACACGTATGAAGTTTGATGAAAGCTATCGCAAAAATCACTTTACAACAGATGTGTCGGTCACTGTTTATAAAGTTAGTAAGTATAGAGCGGAAGATGCGCCCGTTTTTGCAGCTATTTTGTGCGATGTTATGGATCATCCGCGTTGTGCTGATATTTTAGCCAGCTTAGGTGCGGATGACCTAGCGGCTATAGAGCGGTATCGTGATCGTATCACGCCCGAAGCGTTAGAAATTGTCGCAGAAATTGACAAGGCATTAAACTGTTAGCGTCATTAAAAAAAGCACCCTAATCAATAGGGTGCTTTTTTGTTTTCGATGTTTATGATTTGTTCCTTACTTTAATGCCCTCGGCAAGGTAGTATATGTATATTTCAACAACGCCTCTGGACTTTGTTGGTGATGCGTTGTGAGTATCGTCTAAAACCTTTCCAACTGATTGTGAATACACGTAAAACATAGATCTTTGATGCTCGCCAACCTTGGGCGGGTTCTGCAAGAAATTAGAATAAATTTTTTGTGCTTCAACAATCTCTTCATAAGAAGGTGTATGCGGGTGTGTTTCAAGCTCTAAGTAAAGTTCCTTGTATGGGCTTGGTTCAAAATCTTTTACGGCTTTGTTGAACTGTTGAATGGCTTTAAGGCATCCATACAGGGTGTCTTGAGGTTTTGCGTCATCAGATACGCAGTATGCACCGGCTTCCACAATATCTTGGATGTAGGGATTTGTTGTGTCAGTTAAATTTTTAGTTTTGAAAAATTCAAGGAAAGCACTGCTCCGAGCTTGATTGATTTTTTCAATTGTTACTGTTTCAGAATTTTCAGGGGCTGTTGAATGTCGCACTGTTGCATAGTACAGGTTACTTTTGGCTAAAGCGGGTAGCATCTCATTATTGGTTGCATGAACAAGCAATGAGGTGCAGAAAATACACAACGTCAAGGCGATGTTTTTCATAAGATAGATTTCCAAAGGTTGATGAGAGCACGGTGCTCAATTGAAAAGAGGATGTTATGCTTTTACAAACTTCATATAACTATCTGCTATCTACATTTCAAGGTTTTTATTGATTTTTAACATGGTTATAAGCCTCCAGCGCTTTCTCACGGCTGGTTTTAAGGTTTACAATGGGCTTGGGGTAGGTTTTGCCCAATTCAATGTTGGCCAGTTTTAGGTCAAACACACTGGCTTCCCAAGGTTTGTGGATGTATTTTTTGTCAAGGTCTTGTAGCTCGGGTAGCCATTTTTTAACATACTCGCCATTTTCATCAAAACGTTCCCCTTGGGTGACGGGGTTAAAAATTCTAAAGTACGGGGCAGCGTCCAAACCGCAACCTGCCACCCACTGCCATGAAGCACTGTTGGCGGCTTCATCCGCATCAACCAAGGTGTCCATAAACCATTTTGCGCCTTCTTGCCATGGGATAAGCATGTTTTTGGTGAGGAGCGATGCCACAATCATCCGCACACGGTTGTGCAATGTGCCTGTTTGCCAAAGTTCACGCATGCCGGCATCCACAATGGGAATGCCTGTTTGACCTGTTTGCCATGCTTTTAAATAGGCATCATTTTCAGACCATGGGAATTCGGCAAACTTTTCGTTGATGGCTTTGTGGTCAATGGCGTCATAAAAATAGAGTTGTTGGTATGAAAATTCACGCCAGACCACTTCACTTTTAAAGTGATGAATGTTTTTGTTGCCTTGTTCGTTTTGTGCCAGCTCAAAGGCTTGTACTTGTTCAAAAATGTCGCGTGGGGAAATTTCACCAAAATGTAAATGAGGGGAAAGTAGGGAGGTTGCGTTTTCGCTTGGATAGTCCCGTCTTTCTTTATATTCCAAAACTTTTTCCGCCAAAAATGCTTCAAGCTTTTGCTGGGCGGCGGCTTCGCCAATTTGCCACACTTTTTCAAAGTTGTGATGCCACGTTTTACTATGATCAATTAAGGCAAAGTCATCTAAAGCACAATTGAGGTCACTTTGGACACGCTCACGCTTTGATTTGGGTGGGTTAAAGGGTGTGGGCGCAGGGGCTTTATGGGTCATCAGTTCTTTGAACATCGGGGTGAAAACTTTAAAAAACCCACCTTGCTTGTTTTTAATTTCCCACGGTTCAAAAAGCAGGTTGCCTTTGCAGGACTGGCAAAGCACGTCGCCATCATCTTTGTACAGGTCCTTGATTTGGGTGTCTGTTTTTATGCCAGCTTCATCGTAGCGGCGGTTCCAAAAAAGGTGTGTCGCTTTTTGTTCTTGAATGAATTTGGGTAAAATTTCAGCGGCGTCACCCTTTAAGTAAACCAAAGGGATGCCGTTTTTGGTTAGGTTTTGCTCAAGGTCTTTTAAGCTGTGGTGCAACCACCAATCCCGCGCTTGGGTTTGTTGGCTTTGCGGTTCACGCACATAAACGGCCAACACTTCCCCTATTTGGCAGGCGGTATTCAGTGCGGGGTTGTCTTCAAGTCTTAAGTCGTTTCTCAGCCAAATAATTGCGGTCATCTGTGGTTCCTTGCCATTAAATGTGTTGCGGTTATTTTGACAAAATTTGAGCGAAAAATAAAGTTGCGATGTGTTTTGTGATAAAAAGTGTTGATTTTAACCGTTTTTGTGTGTAAAACACGCTTACCGTATCGCGCTGGTAGTTTGTTCGGAGATGGTACGGGAAGGGATGAGCCCTTCAACAGCGCGACTAGAATCCGAATTATAAAATTTAGGAAAATACTATGGCAGTTAAAATTCGTTTGACGCGTGGTGGTCGTAAAAAGCAACCTTTTTACCACGTAATCGCAGCGGACGCTCGTTCACCTCGTGACGGTCGTTTTATCGAAAAATTGGGCTTCTGGAACCCAATTAAAAAAGAACTTAAGTGGGACGCAGAGCGCGTAAACTACTGGTTAGGCACAGGTGCACAGCCAACTGAAACAGTTTCTAAGCTGATCATCAAAGAAGGCCTAGGTTCTGACGTACAACGTGCGAAGTACCAAAAGTCTATCGACCGCAGTGCTGAAATTGTACGCAAGCGTGTTGAAGCTAAAGCGGCTGAAGAAGCAGCGGCTAAAGCAGCTGAAGAAGCTGAAGCTAAAGCAGCAGAAGAAGCGGCAGCAGCAGAATAATGCACAAGCGCCCACCTGTTAAAGAAGGTTTCTTTTGTGCAGGTGTTATTACTGCGGCGCATGGTCTGCGTGGGGAAGTAACAGTAAAACTGTTTATTGCAAACCCACAAAGCATTTTTGAATATGGCACGTTGTTCAGTTTGGATGACGTGCCATTTTCTGTTTCAAAAGCAAAGTTAACCCCCAAAGGTGCGCTGATTCACTTTGACGGTGTCACCAACCGGAATGAGGCAGAAAAACTTTTAAAAACTTATCTTTATGTTTCGGATGATTATTTACCAACCTTGGATGAAAATGACATGTTGTTGGACCAATTGGTCGGCACCGCTGTGTTGTTTGAAAGTGGTGAAAAGGTGGGGGTGATTCGTTCTCACTTTGACAATGGCGCGCATACGGTCATTCAAATCAAACGGGCGGAGCCGCAAACCAAGGATATCTTAATTCCGTATACTGATGAATACATCTTAAAGTCTGATATTGATGCGCAGGTTGTGACAGTGCATGACGATGTTGCGGACTTCTTTGACCTTTAATTAAATTTTTAGTGTCGATTTTATAAAAAAGACCTGGGCATAAGCTCAGGTCTTTTGTCGAGGGGGAGTTAGCTGGTGCGCATGCTTTGTGCAATGGGATGGCCCGTTTCAGTAAACTTGATAAAACGGCTTTGGCCGTCATCGCTCCACTGTTCGGTAACCAAATCAAGCAAAAGCAAACTTTCATGCGCTTGTGACAATTTCTGGTCAGCGGGGACATGTGCGCCAAATAAAGGCAGGGTTTCCATGTATTCGCATTCCAGCTCTGTTAAAGGGCGTTTTAAACCGCCAGTTACATGCACAGGCGTGCCTGTTTTTTCGATAAACGCTCTATAAAGAGTAACGCTTGCAATAGCTAAAGCAGATGCTAGGATGATTTCCATAAATGTTCCTTAGTGGCACAAGGCCACAGTTTATAATGTTTCAAAGTATTGTTAACCTTTTATGTGTCTTGTTAATAATTTCTGCAACAAAAAAACTCACACATTGTCAAATGTGTGAGCTGGTAACGTTTTTTCAGTTGGGTTATGCGTTGTCAGGTTTGGGGATGTAGGCATGGTACCCCTTGCTTGGGGTGCAGGTCACGTTGCACAGTCCTTTTTCATGCAGGGCGTCTGCAAGGGCTATGTCTTGCTGGTTTGCATCGTCCATGGCTTGATCAATGGTGAGTTTGAAAGGTTCTTTTTTTAAGCGTTTGAGAAAGTTTTTCTCTTGTGTTGTTAGGTTCATAGGGGAACCCTCCTGTGGTGGTGAAGTAAAACGGTTTAGGTGAATGTTGCTAAAAATTATGGGGTCGTTTTGTTAAAAATCAACACTTTAATTTAAATTATTTTAATTGTGCTTGTTTTTTTAAGGGAATTTGCCTACAAAAAAGAGGTAATTTAAAGGAAAAAGCATGACACTACCCATTACTGTTGTAACCCTGTTTCCGGACATGTTCCCTGGACCGCTTGGTGTTTCCATCATGAAACGTGCGGAAGAAAAGGGCTTGTTTGCGCTGAGCACCGTTCAAATTCGTGATTTTGCGTTTGGTAAGCACAAAACTGTGGATGATACACCTTATGGCGGTGGCGCTGGAATGGTGATGCGCCCCGATGTTGTGGCGGCAGCTATTCGTCATGCAAAAAAAGGCTCGCCCAATGCCAAGGTGGTTTACATGAGCCCTTCAGGCACGTCCTTTAATCAAGAAAAGGCACGCCAGCTGGCCAGTCATGAGGGTGGTTTGATTTTGCTGTGTGGTCACTATGAAGGTATTGATGACCGTGTGCTACAAGCGGAAGTGGATGAGGAAATTTCCATTGGGGACTATGTGCTCAGCGGAGGGGAATTGGCGGCCATGGTTGTGGTTGATGCGGTGGTGCGCAATATTCCTGAAAGTTTGGGCAATGCTAACACCTTGCATGAGGAAAGTTTTGACATTCAAACTGAAGCGGGGGAGGTTTTACTGGAGTACCCGCACTTTACCCGCCCTGTGGAGTGGGAAGGGCAAACGGTGCCCGAGGTGTTGACCAGTGGTCACCACGCCAACATTCAAAAATGGCGGATGGATAAGGCTTACCAAAAAACCAAAAAGAACAGGCCGGATTTGCTGAAGGGCTCGTAAACCCTCTCAGCTGTGGCTTTGCTGTGTCAAGCCGCTAAAAAACTTCAAGCAGAATAATGGTCACCACGCAAAGTGTGAAGATGGTGCCGGCTACGGGGTTGGCATTGTCCTTTACCCCAACCATTTTATGGTAAAATAAAAATAGAATCGGTGCGCTCATGCAAATGGCGCTCACGTAAGCAGGGTTTGGTGCCAGCGCAACCGCAGCCCATGAAGTGACACAACCTAAAGCGCCAAATAATCCTAACACCCAAACGCTGAAAGTCTTTAAATGAACAGGCGTGTGCTGCACGCTATGCGACGGTGCCTTTGCGTGGCGGATGGCAAGGATGAGGCCTGTGCCAAGCAGTTGGGTGCAAAATATAATGAACCCTAAAATAAGCACTTGGTCTTGCAAGGCTTTGCTGGCGTCATTGTCTAATATTTGTTTGCCAACAATGGTGCAAGCTGTGAGGATTACCCCCATTAAAATGGAGATGCCAAGGTAACCTTTTTGGCCATCTTTTTTATGACTTCGCATAAAAAATGTGCTGGCAAAGGCTGTGAAGATGCACAGACTGATTAGACTTGACTGCCAAGGGTTGCTTAAAAATTTTTGCTGTTCGGCAGGGTCGATCAACAGCCATGCAATGTAACTTAAGAGCATGGTGAAGTTGGTTGATATGCTTGAAATGCGCCCGTTAAATTGTGCCGCAAGGTAAAAAATTGTAATGGTGTGGGCGGCGGAAACAACCCCAATGAGGATTGATGCGTAATAAAAACTTGCTTGCTGGGGCCAGTTGGAAATGAAAAGGGCTGGGCTAAAGCACAAAAATGCTGGGATACAGCGCCAAAAGTTAAGTGTGATTGGGTGGTGCTTTCGGGCGCGGTTCCAGTTGGCGACTGTTACTTGTGCCAGTAAAGTTGCCAATGCAGGGGCAAGCCATAGCATCTTAATTTATCCTTTTCTTTTGTTTATAGCATAAATGTCAGTCATCTATTATTCTTAAATAACATAAATCTTTGGGCAAAAATTATATTTTTTGCTTTTCTTTTGAGCGGAAATAGCGTATTTAGAGGAGCACTGCGTCATATGCGCGGTGTTTGAGAGAAATTTTAAAACCAGCAATGTCTCTCTGAGCCGGTGGCTTGTATGTGTTTGTTACAGCCAAGAGTAAGAGCTTATAGACATAATGCGAAAGATAAAGGGTTCGAGCAATGAACATTATTGAACAGTTAAACAAACAAACAATTGAAACTTTGGGCAAAAACGTACCAGAGTTTGCAGTCGGTGATACATTACGTGTAAACGTAAAAGTAAAGGAAGGTTCTCGTGAGCGTATTCAGGCTTTCGAAGGGATCTGTATTGCTCGTAAAAATGACAGTGTGAACTCGAACTTCACAGTGCGTAAAATTTCATACGGTGAAGGTGTGGAACGTGTATTCCCACTTTACTCTCCTGTAGTAGACAGCATCGACGTTGTGCGTCGCGGTGTGGTACGTCGTGCCAAGCTTTACTACCTACGTGAGCTACGCGGTAAAGCAGCGCGTATCCGTGAAAAGCGTATGTCTTAATTCCTTTTAAAATACGGAATTTTAAGCCCCGATTCTTCGGGGCTTTTTTCTTGCTATACGGCCTTAATCTGTATACAATAACTGGAGTATTTACCTTTCTTTCCTTTTTAGGAGATGTCTATGTTCACGTCTATCTTAACCTTTGCAGTTATGTTAGCTGCGTTTTTGCTTGCATTTGTGTTGCATGAATTGGCACATGGCTGGGTGGCTTATAAATTGGGTGACCTCACCGCGCGGGAGCAGGGGCGCTTAACCTTAAATCCCTTCAAACATGTCGGCCTTGTGCCTTCATTGGTTCTTCCGGTTTTAACATACCTTCTTTTAGGTTTTGTGCTGGCGGCTGGAAAGGCGGTGCCAGTTAATTCGTTAAACTTTAAAAGTGCTCGTTGGGGTATGGCTTTGGTTGCGGTTGCCGGACCTTTGATGAATGTTGTTTTAGCCGTTTTCTTTTTGGTGGTTTTGGTGTGTTTGCATACACCTCAAGAAATTTGGGATCTTGCGGGTTCTGGCTTGAGTTCATGGAGCACATTGCAGTTATTTCTGATTGCTTCGTATTTATACAATGTGATTCTTGCATTGTTTAACTTGTTGCCAATTCCGCCGTTAGATGGTTCGCACATACTTGCAGCGGTTTTGCCAGGAAAGTTGCGCCGACTTATGTATACAAGAGGCTTTCAAATTGGCGGATTTGTGCTGATTCTTGTTTGTCTCTATCTGGGTTGGTTTCAGTCTTTGATTGGCTTTATTTTTACTTAAATGTCATACATATGCACCTTTGTTGTCTGTAAGGTGTTGTTATCGTTCAAAAAGGGGGTTCGCTCCCTTTTTTTGTGGCTTCTGTGGCACATCTAAGTTGAGTGCCCTTGCCTTGTTGCCTGTTTTTTCAGCATTTTGTTTGTGGTTTATTTGCATGGCATGGTATAAGTAACGGTAGAAGTTCAATGACAAGGAGCTGTGGCTATGTTGCCCATCTTGCCGTTGAAGACTGTTTGCCTACCGGGGGAGGTGCTAACGGTAACCCTCACCGAGGAACGTTACATCCAATTGGTGCAACGCTGCATTAAACATGCGGGGGAGCTGGCGGTGGTCTTATGCACGGATTATGAAAATGAACTTGAAACCCTTAAAACGGTGGGTTGCCAGGTTCAAATCACACATCATGAGATGTGCTCTTCGGGTTATCTTCAAATAAAAGTGCTTGGTCAAAAGCGTTTTTCATTCACCCAAATTGAACAAAAGCTCGGTGTATTCTACGCCGCACAGGTAGATGTTTTGGAAGATGTGAAGGACATTCCCGGCACTCACACCCTGTTTTTAGAAGTTTCAGAAACTTACCAGACTTATTTGCAAAAGCTTAAAAATTACGATGCGGCGCTGTTGCCGGATGAGATTATACAAGGCATTTCATATGCGGACATTGACCATATATTAAGTGGCGTCACATTGTCATTGGAGAAGAAGCAACAGGGGCTTGCCACAAATTCCATCAAAAAGCGTCTAGAATTGACATTATCCTGCTTACATTCCGAGCTGGACATGTTAGACTTCGTGATAGAGAGAAGTGTCGATGAGCAAAAGGTTCAAACACCTTTAAGTTCATTGAATTAAATGCCATTGAAGGGGAAGGTTTTGCAGTTAAACCCGTTACAGGTTGTTTTGTCGGATATGCACCATGCCGGTGTTTCTGACGCTGTGACCGACAACCCTTTTGACTTCTTCACACAAAAAATTGAAAACCCCTTTGCAGGTGATATGGCCAGTGCGCAACCTGCCATGGCCGCACCTGTTGCTGCCACCCAAATGGTGGAACGCACAGAACAAAGCCAGCCACAGCAACCTGCGGCCACGCCAAAGGTGCAAACCAAAACCGAAACCGCCCCAAAAACGAGGGATGTGGCCGACCTTGTCTGGCGTTTTGGTGCAAAGGATGCGACGGTGGAGGTGGTAATTTCCAGCTACGCCCAAAAGGGTGTGCATCCGCTTTCGGTTCAGGCTAAGTCTCTGTTTGAAAAAATGCTAGCCGCCATTGGTTTAGCGGAAGATCAGGTGGCTTATGTGGTGTTGGCCAATGCCGATAAATTTAGCTCCGCAGAAAAAGCTTTGGTTCAGCATTATGGCAGTGCTTTGGGGCAGGCTTCCCAAAAGCTTTTTGTCGGCGAAGGAGCGGTGAAATGCTTGCTGGATAAAACCTTGATCCGTGCCCGTTTGGCGGAAAATGAATTCCACGGCCAAAAAGTGGGGATGGTGATGCACCCGGAAAGCTTGCTGACCCAACCAGCTCTTAAAAAAATGGCATGGCAGGACTTGTTATCGTTTCAAAATTTGATCAGTGGGAATGTGCATTATGACTAAGTTGTTTTTAAAAAGTGCTTTGATGTTGACTGTGATGGCTGTTTGCATGCAGTCAGCGGTGGCAGAAAAGGGCCGTTTAATCGCTGGTGAAGGCACCCAAAAAGTTCAAAAAAATACCGATGTTCAAGACCGTTTGGTGAAGCTGGGCTACTTGACCGAAGATATCCCTGCGGTTTTGTCCAAAAATGATGTTTACCTTTACAAAAAAATGTTCCGCCTACAACGGAATTTACAGCGCTCGCAAGTGGCATCTTTGGTGCCAAAATTGCAAAATAGAGAATTGATGGGGCATTTGATTGCCGAGCGTTTGCTGCATCCTCGCACCCGTGCACCATACAATGACCTTAAAAAGTGGTTGTCACGTTATGGAGACCATTCCATGGCGCCAACGCTTTACCGTCTTGCGAAAAAGCGCCAGCCATCCAGTGACCGTTATGGGCCACAAAAACCGCCGATGGTGCTAGCTTCGGTTGCAAAATACAGTGACCCCGACCAGCAAGTGCGCCGTGAAAAGGTTAAAAAAACCCGCAAGCGCCAAGCGTTGTTGCGCAAGCTTAAAATGTACCGCCAAAAGGAATATTACTCTAAGGCGATTATTCAACTTTCAAAATCTCAAAACAAAGCCTTGTTGGGTGAAGACACTTGGGCACAGGTCAGCCTGCGTTTAGCCCGCGCCATTTTAAATTATGGCGACTATAAGCGCCCTGAACGTGTGGCACGCATGGTGCTGAACCACACCGAATTTCGTAAAAGCGAAGCCCTTTGGATTGCAGGATTCAGCAGTTATAAAATGGCGGACTTTGACAAGGCGGCCGCCTACTTTAGAAAATTGACATACGGTGTGCCACGCAACAGTAAATACTTTGCCCGTGCCGCTTTTTGGGCTGGTAAAACCTATGACGTGCTGGATAGATCCTCCATGTCTCGTGTGTTTTATAGTTTAGCTTCACAAGATGCAGACTCGTTTTATGGTCAACTTGCGGCAGAAAAAATTGGCCGTAAACGTTACTGGGCGTGGGGTGCACCTTCCATCCGCTCAAAAGATAAGGCCTTTTTATTCAATGACCCATTGGTCCGCCGTGTCATTGCCTTGGCGCAAATTGGCGAACATAACTTGGCACAAGAAGAGCTGAAGCTGATTCACTCAAGAGTACCCTATGACATGGACTTAAGCTTGCTGGCACTGGCGTCACAGCTGAATTTGCCGAACATTCAAATGTCCCTCGCGCGTAATTTAAAAGAGCAGAATATGGTTTATTACGGTGGTTTGTACCCCGAGCCTAAAGCATGGAGCCCCCGTGGCGGTTATGAGGTGGATAAAGCCTTGATTCACGCCATTTCCCGTCAAGAAAGTGCCTTTAAGCCGGATGTGAAATCTCGCTCGGGTGCCCGTGGTTTAATGCAATTGATGCCAAACACCGCGAAGTACATTCGTCGCAAACAAAACCGACCTGTTTATTCACGCGCAGCGCTGTTTAAGCCTTCGGTGAACATGACCTTGGGTCAAGACTATGTTGAATACTTGATGGAAAAATTGAACGGCAACGTCATTCACGCTGTTGCGGCTTATAACGCCGGCCCTGGCAATGTGGCCAAGTGGGTGGAAAAGGGCATTGCCCAGCATGACCCTATTTTGTTTATTGAAAGTATACCGTTTACCGAAACAAGGAAGTACGTCAAACATGTGATGAGCAATTGGTGGATGTACCAAGACCGTTACAATAGCAAAGACCAAGGCCTTGGCATGTTGGCGCAGAACAGTTGGCCGATTTTTGAAGGTTATAAAACAGCTGTTTCATTTAAAAAATAATCAACATTATATAAAAGTGTTTACAAAGGGGGAACCATGTCTTTACCAGACTTTTCAATAGAACAAGCGTGGCTTGAAAAAGGTGCTTCTGTTTTGGTGGGGGTGGATGAAGTAGGGCGTGGCCCTTGGGCTGGGCCTGTGGTGGCGGCGGCAGTGTGCCTCAACCCTGCGGACTTACCTGTGGGTGCCACAGATAGTAAAAAACTTTCCGCCAAAAAACGATTGCTCTTATGTGAAGAAATTAAACAAAAAGCCCAATGGTGCATTGCGGAAGCGTCGGTGGAGGAAATTGATAAACTTAACATCCGTGAAGCGACATTGCTGGCGATGACCCGTGCGGTGGAAGGCTTGAATTTACAGGTGAACCACACCTTTGTCGATGGCAATGCTCTACCTTCAGCGCTCCCTTCTGTGACTGCGGAATGTGTGATTAAGGGCGATTCTAAAGTGCTTTCCATCGCTTGTGCGTCCATCATCGCCAAAGTGTATCGGGACAATCTGATGGCCAGCTTGGCGGCAGACTACCCACACTTTGCATGGGAGAAAAACGCTGGATATGGCACCAAGGCTCATCAACAAGGGCTCAGCGAATTTGGTGTTACTCCGCATCACCGCAAATCTTTCAAGCCGATTCGTGCCTTGTTGGGGCAAGCATAAAATGGCCAAACCGTTGCACATTTTTATCAATGGTGTTCATGCAAAGTCTGGCGGTGGATTGTCAGTCCTCAATGCGGTTTTACCATTTTTTGCACAAGATAAAACGGTGCAAGTCACGCTGTTGCTTCACCAAGATTATGCCAGTCGAGTGCGTGTGCCAGAAGGTGTTGCGGTACAGCTTGCTGATGTGCCAAGTGGCTATGGCAAAATGTTGTGGTGGGAACATGTCGTTCTGCCTAAAATGATCCGTCGTTCAGGGGCAAAGGTGGCATTGCACCTGACCGGTTACGCACCTTTGTTGCACAGGCGTTCCGTGGCTTATATCAGCAACAACCCTGACGTACAAAACTTTGTGCCAAAGTTACAGCGTTTTTATTGGCAGGTGTTAACGTTTTTTGTGCGGTTTAGTTTGTTAACCCACCGCTGGTGTATGACCAATGGCTTGCACATTCAAAACGCTTACACACAAGATTTTTGGCGCTTTTTAAAAAGGAAGATGGTCAGCGTGCCCACAGCGTCTGATGTGGATGCGGCTTTGCTGGGTCTGCCTAAAAAGCATCAAATTGTCACGGTGGGGGATGTTTATCCCCACAAGAATTACATGGCTTTGTTGCAGGCCTTTAAAAAAGTGGCAGAAAAGGACAGTGAGGTTATTTTAAAAATCATTGGTCGCCCCATCCATAAAAACATCGCCAAGGAAATGAACCAATACGTCCGTGACAATGGCTTAACAGCGCAGGTGGCGTTTTTAGGCCCTATGCCCCATGATGAAACTTTAAAAGTGGTGCGCCAGTCAAAAGCTTTTGTGAACTTGTCGTTAGTGGAAACTTACAGCTTAACATTGCTGGAGTCCTTAAAGTTACAAACGGCCGCTGTTGTTTTAAATAAGCCCTTTAACCATGAAGTGGCGGGTCAAGCCGCTTGTTATGTGGATGAGGGGGAAAGTGTTGCACAAAACACTGCGGATGCCTTGTTAACCTTGCTGGAAAATGAAACTACCCGACAAGGTTATGAGCATAAGGGCGCTGAAGTAACAGCAGAATCCTCATGGTTTAACACGGCGCAAAGCATGTTAAATGTTTTGAAAAAGCTTTAAATTTGTTGACATCTGTACAGTGTATACATATATGTATAACACAATAAATATCTTTATAACGTTTTCTTAATCTCATTCTTTTACATGTCCACTGGAGAATTTGTTATGTCTAACCGTGATAATCTTGAGCTGATTGCTCGTTATTCAAAAGACCACCTTAAACAGTCTATTGGTAAAGATGCTCTGTCTAGTAACTTTATCAGCTACGCTCTTACTGTTGTTGTTATTGTTCTTTTAGCCTGTTGGGGAGCTCCTGATACATGGCATGTGGCCAATGTATTGTTGTGGTTTCTAATTGCTTTGTCATTTGTTATTCGGTTGTTAGTTCTTATTTATGTGCCCATTAAGCGGGAAGTTGAAAATGATAATGGCACCGCTGGCGGCGAGGTGTACCAATATTTGAAATATGTTGAAGGATTTAAGCCGAATTGTATCATAGCATCCGTTTTGATTTTGGCTACTTGCCTTTTGGCGGGTCATTTCGGTAAGGCAATTATTTATGGTATTGCTTGTGCGTCTACATGGTTTATGGCGTACTTTTATTGGCGTAAAAGCTACCCAGCGGCTTTAGCTGCTGCACGCAAGGCAACGGGCGCGACTGTTTAAATCGAATTACTTTTTAAAGCTCCGTTTTGGCGGGGCTTTTTTTGTTTGTGTTTTTGCAAAGTGGCGGTTATGCTGACCTTACTTAAACATCTGAACCTTTTGGAGGTTTTTCTATGGAAACCTTAAATCTAACGCCTGATGCAAGGCAGTTTATGCAACGCTTTAAACTTATCATCCCCTCAAGGCGGCAAGGTGATATCCCCCTCACTTTTGCTGAAAAGGTTTTGTTTTGTGGCCTGTTATTACTTTCGGGTTTGTGGGGCAACGCCTTTGCTTCAGTGATGGTGTGGGTTGTACTCTTTTGTTTTTCGGGGTCGCTTTTTTACAAAATTGGCCGCTTGCTTTACTTGCAAAGCAAAAACAATCAAAACAGTGAGGAGGCGCTGGCGCGCCATGCCCATTTCTTCTGGTTGGTTCAATTTTATAAAAAGGCCTGCGGCTTTATTTTTGCCACTGCGGTGATGACGATTACCGCCTTTACCGGCATGTGGTCACAGTTTATTGTGTTTTTTGTGGTGGCAGGTTTGGTGCTATCCGTTCAAAAAAGTTGCTACCCCTATGCGCAAAAATTGCAAGCGCAAACCATTTCTTAAATCGATAATTGCCCCTTGGATGAGGGGCTTTTTTTATGCTGGGTTTTGGGCAGTTTGTAGCACTTTTTTCATTAAAGTGGGTAATGGTGGCAGGTTGTCAGCCTGAAAGGTCTGCGCCTCCATGTTGCCTTGGTAGCTAAAAACATCTAAGGTCAGGTCAATATGGGTGAAAATATGGCGAATTTGCCCCAGCATCACCGCCTCGGACTGTATCATCTCAAACCCTTCGGGTGCGGTTTGGCTTTGGCCAACCCAGCCAGTGGTGGGGAATTCCCATAAATTGGCAAGCAGGCCTTTTTCGGGCCTTTTTTGTAAATAAAAATCACCGTTTTGATCTTGAATAACATAAACAGCGCCATGCTCTACCTTTTTGGGCTTTTTAGGTTCTTTAACCGGTAACGCTTCTGGGTTTTGATTTGTTTGAAAAGTGGTGCATTCGCTTTGTACTGGGCAGGTTTCACAGGCTGGTTTGCGTGGGGTGCAAATGGTGGCGCCCAGCTCCATAATGGCGTTGCTGTAAAGGGCATTTTCGCTGTTAGGAGTTAGCTCAATGGCTTTTTCCTTAAAGGCTTTTTTGTGGGTGGGCAGCGGCAGTGTTAGGTTAAAAACGCGTGCCATCACCCGTTCAACATTGCCGTCCATCACCGTGGCTTTTTGGTGAAATGCCATGCTGGCAATGGCCGCGGCAGTGTAAGGACCAACCCCAGGCAAGGTTAAAAGTTCAGCTTCGGTGGTGGGGAACTGGCCATCTTTATCAAAGGCAATAACCTTGGCGCATTTGTGCAAGTTACGGGCACGGGAATAATAACCAAGACCCTGCCACAGGTGCATCACCTCTTCTTCGCTGGCGTTTGCCAAGTCCTCCACAGTGGGGAATTGCTGGGTGAATTTTTCAAAGTAGGGGATAACGGTTTTAACCGTGGTTTGCTGTAACATAATTTCGCTCAGCCACACACGGTAAGGGGTTGCATCCGCCCGCCATGGGAGCGGGCGTGCATTTTTTTTGTAATGTGCTAAAAGCTGGCTGGCAAATTTGTTCATAGGGGTGTATATTGAAGATATTGAAAAAAATTTCAAGTAGAATTGGGAACAAACGTGAGACCACTTGGTTTTTTAAGCCATAAAATGCTAAGGAAGCCCGCCCGCAAGCGAGGCTTTGTGGAGGTTTCTGTGCTGGAAAAATGGCCAGAGATTTTCCCGGCTTACGCTGCATTTATGCGCCCGATTGCCATTAACAAAGGTGTGTTGAAGGTGGCCACCAACAGCGGGTCTGCCGCCAATAACTTGCGGATGCAAGGGCCTTACTTAATTGCTCGTATCAATCAATACTTTGGTTACGCCGCAGTCAAGGACATTAAATTTGACATTCGTCACTTTACCGCCGAGGAAAAAAGGCAAATTGAAAAACTGACTGCCAGCCCTCAAGCTGTTGACTATGCCCATAAGTCATGTGAAAGTATTGCCGACCTTTCTTTAAAGCAAAGCTTTGAAAATTTGGCAATGATGGTTTATGAAGAAAAAAATTTAAAAAACAAAACAAAATAATAGGAAACGTTATGAAAAACTTATTAACCTTGACCGTGATGACACTTTCTTTATGGGGCTTCCAAACAGCTCAAGCTTTAGACGTTGTGGTTGCCGAAAGTGACCCTGCTATGGTTACAGCCCTTGAAATTAAGGAAACCGACCAAGTGGTGGGTGACGCCGCTGCACCTATTACCATCATTGAATATGCATCCATGACCTGTGGTCACTGTGCGGACTTTCATAACAAAACTTACCCTGTCTTAAAGGAAAAGCTGGTGGATACTGGCCGCGCTAAATTTGTGTTCCGTGAATTGCCTTGGGACAACCGCGCGCTGGCTGTTTCCATGGTGGCACGTTGCGCCCCAGAAGAAGATTTTTCAAAGTTTGTTTCAGCCTTTTTCAGCACCCATGAAACATGGGTACGCAGTGGCGACTTTATGGAAAGCATCAAACAAATTGCCCGCCTTGGTGGCATGAAAGCCGACGATGTGGACGCTTGCCTTAAAAACCCAGACGTCAATGACTTGGTGCGCAAAAGCCGCCAAGAAGCAATGGACGTTTTAAAAGTAACAGGCACGCCAACGCTGTTTATCAATGGTCACCGTTTAAATGGTGCTTTGCCAGCAGGTGAAATTTTGGACTATGTGGCACAGCTTGAAGCAAAGCTTAAATAATGACCGAGAAAGACAACAAGGACCTGCAAAAGGAAATTGACGCCATTAAGTCGCGTTACAAAACCTTGGAAGAAGAAGAGGCCGAGCACCAACAAAAAGGCGAAAGCGACTGGAGCGGTTATGTTCTTGGTTTAAACCTTTTTGTTTCAGTTTTGGTTTGCACCGGTATTGGCGTGGTGTTGGATAAATTCTTTGAAACAAAGGGCCTGATGGTTGGCTTGTTTGTGGTTTTAGGCTTTGGTGCAGGGCTTTGGCAAATTTGGAAGAAGTTTTCATAAATTTGCGTGTAAAGCATGCCTTTGTTTAAAAGCAGCAACCTATAAGTTGTTGCTTTTTTTTATGCGTTCTATTTTTTGAGTGTTTTTTTTGACCAATGCGACTTGTATTTCCTGTTAAGGTTGCCTACTTTTTAATGGATAACTTGTTACATAAACGTTTCCTTAAGAAGTTCTTTCTTAAATTTCTACAACATACCCTTTTGGGTAATGGAGGTCATTATGGCTGAATATGAATTTGTAGTTAACCCTAATCTAGAGCCGTCAAAGGCTGAAAAACAAAGAGTTGAAGGAGAAATTGAAACTCTGACATCTGAAATTGCGGAAGCTGAAAAGCGTTTGGAGGAGATTAAGTCTCAAAACCCTCTCGATGAAGAAAAATTTGAACTGAAAGTTCATCACATTGAAGAATTGAAGGGTGTTCTTTCGCAATTTAAAACGGCATTGGAAGTGCTGACCGCAAATGTTGAAAAAGCAGAAGTTTTAGATGCCAACGGCATGGTGCGCCTTGATGATATAGAAAAGGTGGACTTTTGCGAAATTTCAGCGGTGTTGGTGCCTATCGTCATTTCTTTGCCTATGCGTGGTGACTTTGTGACAGATTATCACGGCACTTGTAGTGGCAGTGTTGTTGGGCGTAGTCCGCACCTGAACATTGAAAAGTACGGTCCGTTGATTGAGCGTGCTTTTACAACAAAGTCGTTGGATGCCAACATCATTGCGCAAATCGCAATGGATAAAATTACTAAAATTGTCTCAGAGGCGGAAATTCAACGTCGCGTGGATGCGCAAATGCCATTGTTACAAATTTGTCCGGAAATTAAGGCAGTGTTGCCGATTGTGGAGTCTTTTGGTGGGTCCCCCACCGAGGCGTATGCATTGTCAACAAAACTCCAAAGAGAGTCTAAAAAGGCCGGTGTGCCGATTTATACTTTTACGGAGCATGGTGCTTTTTCGGGCGGTTTTTTTGTGCTTTCAACAGGTGTTAAAGCTTTTGCTTGCGGTCCCTTTACCAAAGTAGGTTCCATTGGTGTGGTGACTGGTTATGGTAAAATGACAGAGCGTGGCTTAAAGCGTGCTGATTGGCATTACTATACCGAAACCGCAGGTGATAAAAAGCGCAATAGCTTGTGTGATCCGCAGGTTCCTGCCTCGGAAGAGGACCTTGCGGAGCTTCGGGAAGATATCGCCGATTGTCATGCGGAGTTCATTGACTTTGTGAAAGGAAATCGTGGTGACGCCATTAAAGCCCCAGAAGATGAGGTTTTTAACGGTGCAAGCTTCCGTGCCAAAAAAGCTGTTGAGATGGGTTTGATTGATGGCATTTGCCATTATGAGGACTTTATCACCCGTGAATTTGGTGAGCGTGCGTTGCACATTGAAGTGGACGTGACGGACCCAAGTTTAGATGTAATGATGAAAAGTGAGAAAGGCGAAGGCGGTGACGGTGCTGAAGTGAAGGCTGTGCGCACGGCCATGCCGGACGTAGTTCAGTCTAACCTTGCCCATATCCGTCAATCTCAGCATGATATTTTGGCCATTAAATAATAGCGATAAAAGTGCCCCCTTTGTGGGGTGCTTTTTTTTGGCCTAAAACCGCCATTAAAGGTTGACTTTCAGGGTGATGCCTTGTAAAAACAAGCTGCATTATAAAAGTTTTTTATGGAGTTAATAAGTAAATGGCAAATCCTTTAGAGCAGTTTGTTGTTAAGCCTTTGAGCGAAACCCCCATTATTCCAGGTACGGAAATTATGTTGACCAACCAAGCTGTTTGGATGTTTGGTGTCACCTTGTTCCTTGGGTTCTTCTTGGCGTTTGGTGTGCGTAAAAAAGCCTTGGTTCCAGGGCGTTTGCAAGCCTTTATTGAAATGACATACGGCTTGGTGGAAACCTTGTCGAAGGACATTATTGGCCCGAAAGGCAAAAAAATGATCCCAACCATTTTTGCCCTTTACATGTTTATTACAACTTTGAACTTGGCGGGTATGATTCCAGGTTCTTACACAGCCACTTCACAAATTATCACCACAGCCATTATGGCGCTGACTGTCTTCTTCAGTGTGATTATCATTGGTTTGCTAAAACATGGTTTAAAATTCTTTGGCTTGTTTGCCCCTGCGGGTGTGCCACTGCCATTGTTGTTTATTTTGGTTCCGCTTGAAATTGTTTCATTCTTCATTCGTCCCTTTACACATGCGGTGCGTTTGGCTGCCAACATGATGGCAGGTCACATTGCACTTAAGGTTTTCGCTTCATTTGTGTTGGGCTTTATGGCCATGGAAGGTGTGGCATCATTCGGCGCAGTTCTGCCATTTGCAGGCCTGTTTGGTATTACAGTTTTAGAAGTGGTGGTTGCTTTGTTGCAGGCGTACATTTTCACATTGTTGACATGTGTGTACCTCAGCGACGCGGTCAACCTACACTAACAAAAGTTTCTTAGAATTTTTATTCTAAGTAAGGTGGGGTTGCAAAGGGTGTAACCTCCAAAATATATAAATATAAAAAAGTAAGGTTAATCACTATGGAAATGGAAGTACTAAAGTTTATTGGTGCGGGTCTAGCTGCGTTTGGTATGATCGGTGCTGGTATTGGTCTTGGTAACGTTTTTGGTAGCTACTTCAACGCTGTTGCTCGCCAACCATCTATGGAAAAAGCATTGTCTAAATACTTGTTCATGGGCTTCGCGCTTGTGGAAGCGATTGCTATTTTGGCATTCGTACTAGGTATTCTTTTGATGAATGCGTAAGCTTTTTACAAAGCAAATTAAAAGTTAATTTAGGAGTTTTTTTTAAATGGAAATGCTATTAAACGCGGAATATCTACATACACAAACTTTTTGGTTGGTGGTGTCATTTGTGGCATTGCTTGCCATTATGTGGAAATTCGTAACACCTATGCTGACAGAAACTTTAGACGCCCGTGCCAACCAAATCCGTGAAGATTTGGACCGTGCGGCAAACCTAAAAACTGAGGCTGAACAAATGCTTCAAACATATGAAAAGCAGTTGAAAACAGCTCAGGCTGAAGCGGCCGACCTTGTGGCGCAGGCCCGAAAGGACGCGGAAGACCTCGCAGCTAAGCGTACTAAAGAACTAGAAGCCGAGCTTTCTCGTAAAGCTGAGGTGGCGGCTAAAAGCATTGAACAAGCGCAAAACCGCGCAATGGAAGAGCTCCGCAAAGAAGTTGTGAACCTAACCGTTCAAGCCACAGAAAAAGTGGTTGGTTCGATGATGGACTCTAAAACTGCGAAGAAATTTGCAGATGAGGCCCTCAACGAGCTGAACTAACATCTTCTAAATAACTTTTAAAAAGCGCCTCACATGGATGGGGCGTTTTTTTTGTGCCAAAGGGCAGGTGTGAGGTGTTTTATTTTTGCTATAAATGGTTGTTTGTGCTAGTTTTGCGTCACTAAAGCAATCTGCTTTCCCGTTTTTGTTTTTCCCCTTTAGCTGGAGGTAATCTCTGTTATGAAAATCCGTTTAACTGACCCTGGAAAAAGATACATCCTTTCGCAATTTCCAAATTTGCAATTGCTTAAAGATGTTTTAACAAAAGTGTCCCAGATTCAAGGTGTTTTTGACAAAAGCACCCTGCGCCAAATGTTCCCAAACTTGAACAGTTGCCAGTTGCAAATTGTGGTGGACCTGATTGCCACGTCCTTTGATGCGGAAGACAGTCAAAGCACAAACACTGCGGTGACTTTGGTGGCAGACGGTTATGAAATTCAATCGCTGGATCATTACAATATGGTCACCGGTAAAATTTTAGACCGCTTAGAAAGCAAGCAAGCACATATCCCCATTATTTTTCAACAAACGAATGACGTTGCACTTGGACAGCAAATGCAGCAGTCTGTTTAGCCTGTTTAACGAAAAAGCACCCTTAATGGGTGCTTTTTTATGCCGTTTTCACAAACTTGTATGGTTTTATTAAATCGGCATTCTGAGAATTTCTTGATAAGCTTCTACCGCTTTGTCACGCACGGTCAGCATGGTTTGCAAGGTCAGTTCCGCTTCGCTGACAGATTGGATGACCTTGTGCATTGGCACATTTTCGCCAGATGCGGCGGCCACGGTCATTTTTTCGGCCATCCGTTGGTTGTCGGCTGTTTTTTCAATCGCTTTGGTGACCATGTCGCTAAAGGCGTCGCCAGCCGTTGGCTCACTTTTAGATAAAGCGGTGCTGCCGCCGAGAGTGTTTTTTAGTAAACCTTCAATTTTCATAAGATTGTCACCTTCCTTTATTAACGCAACATATCAATGGATCTTACCATCATTTCCTTGGCAGATTCAATAGCTGACATGTTCGCTTCATAAGCGCGTGAAGCGCTCCGCATGTCAACATTTTCAATCAAGGTGCTGACGTTGGGTTTGGCCAAAAAGCCCTTGTCATCCGCCAATGGGTGGTGGGGGTTGTACTCACGGTTTAAGGGGGTGTTATAGTCCTTTTTAATGTGTTTTACATTCACTTTGGACATTCCTGTCGCACGGTCGATTGACTCTTCAAATGTGATAAGTTTACGACGGTAAGGCCCACCTTCCGGGGTGACGAGAGAGTCCGCATTGGCAATGTTTTCAGAAATAACTTGCATCCGTTGGCTTTGAGCAGCCATGCCACTGGCGCTTACTTGTACTGATTTCATCAAATCCATGGTCTAAACTCCTTATTGTCCGCTACGGCCTAAAGCCAATTTTTGAAAGCTCACTTGCTTTTTGTAAAGCTCGGTGGCAAGGCGGTAATTCATTTGAATGTCTTGTAGTTTCAACATTTCTTCGTCCATTTTCACGCTGTTGCCGTCATGGCGCATGTGGGTGCGGTCTTCTGTCATGCGGTGTTTGCCGCCAGAAATGGCCTGACCCTTGATGTGGCCACCGTTGGTGGTTGCCATGTTCATGCTGTTGGCGGTTACCAGTTTTTCGAATGAAATGTCCTTGGCGCTGTAGCCAGGGGTGGAGGCATTGGCAATGTTGCCAGACACAACACCTTGGCGGTCTACCAAGTAGTCCAACCTATGTTTTAGTGACATACTGACGTTTTGTGGCATTTTCTCTCCCTCAAATGTTTAATTCAAAACGTAATTTAATCTCCCGCTTGATATAAATGCATGATGTGTGCCAATTTTTTAAATGGCTGGGTTGTTGCTTGTTTCAGGCGGTGGATTGTGCTATTTTTTGTGTTGTTGTTCACTTACTCTTTTGTTTTTTTAAACACTGTTCTCTCAAATTTTGCGAGGTAGCACTTATGATTGCAACACTCACCAGACCTTTGTTCTTATGCTTGGCTGTGGTTGGCTTTGGCATTGGCCTTTTGGTTGGCCAGCACCCACCAGACCTTAGCACCGCCACAACGCTCGGCCGTATTTCGGGATTTGTAGGTTACTTGATTATGGCGGCGGCGTTCCCCACCATGGTGCTTTATGCCCGTTACCGCAATGTGGTGCGAAAAGGCTTTTTCCATAAAAGTTTTTGGCATGTGGTGTATTTTGCCACCGCCGCTACGGTATGCTGGGCGATCCTTTATTTGATTGGCCCAGGCATCGTGCCCCTTGGCGTTACCTTGGCCATTGCTGTTGTGGCTGTGTGTTGCCTGCTTTGTATGGCACATGCCTTAAAGACCTATGACCGAATAAGCCACGATGGCGATTAACCTTATGGCGTTTTAAAAGCTCTCCTCAGTGGAGGGCTTTTTTTATGGCAATAAAAACATGCAACGCACTTTGCTTTGATGTAAAGTAACCCTTATGGCTGATGAAGATGAAGACAAGAGTTCCAAGACGGAAGAACCCAGCGAGCGGAAACTGACCAAAGCCCGCGAGCAAGGCAATGTTCCCAAAAGCAGAGAAGTGAACAACTTCTTTGTCCTGTTGGCGATTCTGGTGGCCATTTTAACCACCCTCCATTTTGCTTGGGCAAGGTTGTTAAACCTGTTTGGTGGTACTTTTAGCGAGCTGGGTTTTAAGCGTGCGTCCAATGCGTCTGAAGTGGGGGGCAGCATGGTCTTTATGGTGCAGGAAATGTTTATTGTGCTGGCGCCGACCTTTTTGCTGTTGCTGGTTTTTGCTTACTTTGGCGGTTTTATTCAAAATGGTTTTGTCGCATCGGTGGAGCCTTTAAAACCCAAACTTTCCAAAATTTCACTCATCAAGGGCTTTGGTCGGCTGTTTTCCATGCGGTCATTTGCGGAATTTTTAAAGTCCCTTGCCAAAATGGTGGTCTTAGGTGCGGTGATTTACTTTATTTTATACATCCATATGGAAGAAATTGTGGTGCTGACCGATAAAACGGTGATGGACACTGCCACCACGGTTGAAGTGATTTTGGTGCGGATTATTCTGGCGGTGCTGGCCATTGCAGGGTTGATTGCGGTGGCGGACTTTTTGTTTCAAAAGGCGCAGTTTATGAAGGACCAGCGCATGAGCCGTAAGGAGCTTAAAGACGAATATAAAGAAACCGAAGGTGACCCCCATGTTAAGGGTCGGCAAAAGCAAATTCGGTTGGAGCGTGCCCGCACAAGGATGATGCAAGAAGTCCCCAATGCGGACGTGGTGGTGACCAACCCCACCCACTACGCCGTGGCCCTGCGTTACGACAAAGAAAAAGAGCAAGCACCCCGCATTGTGGCCATGGGGGTGGACAACATTGCCCTGCGCATACGCGAAATTGCCACCGAAAATGACGTGCCATTGTTTGAAGACCCACCACTGGCCAGAAGGCTTTACAGTGACGCCGAACTGGGGGAAGAAATTCCGCTGGATATGTACGAGGCGGTGGCGAAAGTTGTGGCCTTTATTTACGGCTTAAAGAAACGTTAAACCATATAAACCCATTTTTGTTATGCGCTTTGATTGACAATGCCTCCGCCCAGTCTTATATATAAAATTGAAATATACATCTTTCTTTTTACTTTTTGCCCATAACCTTAAGGAGGTTTTATGGAAAACGTTTCTACAGAACGGCCATCTTGGCATATGCCCTTTGCTGGTTTTAGTTTGTTTGTCGTGCTGCTGTCGGCTGTTTTTTACACCGTGGTGACCCATCAAGGTGAAAATGCATCCAATATGGCATGGGTTGTGTATGGTGCGCTTATGTTTTATGTTTTTTGCATACTTTCAACGTTTATAGCTCATGCGAACATGAAAAAACGCAAAGAATCTATCTATGCAATGTGGACCGTTATTACAGCGCTAGGGTGCGCATTAAACAGCCTCACCCTGCATGCTTGGTCACTCATGCACCCGTTTTGGCTTATACTTACAGCCATAAGCGTGGCGATTCTTGTTGGGGAAGGTTTGTTGATGACAACCACTCAAAAAAGATAGCCGCTTATATCTCGAATAAAAAACACCCTCTCGGGGGTGTTTTTTTTAGGTGAAATACTTGATAAAGGCGGTGATACGTCTTATGTGCATTGTTGTAATAAATAACCTTCTCTTTTTTACTGCCAAACCCTAAGGAGGGAATATGGCTACACCTATTCAAAGGTTTTCAGTAACGGTACGTTCGCTGCTCGTTTTTACAAATCATCGTAAGCTATCGCTATTGATGGTTAACTGCCCTGAAACGAAAGATGTTCATGTGGAAATGAAGCGAAATTTGGGCGTGAATCCTAAGGTGGTTAAATCTTTGGTTGAAGAAATAGAGCGTCGGCCTAATCATGTTCGCGATATTATTTCTGAAATGACTGAGAGCCTTTTTGCAACGCAAAACATTAGAGTAAATATCTCAGATGCGCAAGGTTATGTGGAAACTTTTCATGAAGATGAAGTAGCTTCTGAACTTAAAGGTGCCTTTCAATTCAATGGTACTGTGACGTTTCTTTAGTTTCGCAGGCGAGTTTTAAACACCCTCTCGGGGGTGTTTTTTATGGCGCATGGTTTGTTTAGTCAGGGGAGACCAGCAGGTTGACATTGCCGCTGTAAGACCCTGATGTGGTGTACTGCATCACGCTTTCATCCACGGTCACGCGGACTTTGGCCGAATTCCCACCCACGCCACAGGTTTCATCTGCTGTGTTTGGGTTGGGGAAAATGGTGGCAATGTTTTCGTTTAACACCACCCAGCCAGGGGCGCTGTCCTCTTCGTATTCCACAGTCATGGAAATGTCGCTGGTGCCATTGGTTAAAATGTATGCGTTGCCGGCGCCATCGCCTGTGCCAGTCACTTCATAGTTGCTTTCGTTGTCGTTTTGCACATAAACGCACAGCGTGTAATCGCTGGTCAGGTCGCCGGTGCCACCCCAAGTGCCAAGTGGCTGGTCGCTTAGGCCTGTAATGCGGGCGCAAAGATCGGTTGGCAGGCAGGCCGTTGCCACGGTTGGGCTGATAACACAAATGAGGCTGGCAAGAAGTAAACGCATTTTATTTTCCGTGTTTGTTTTGATTAACAGTTTAATATGCAAAGGCTGTGCCGTAAAGGCTTTTGATGATGAGGCAAAAAAAGCACCCTGTAAACAGAGTGCTTTGGGGACCCCACAAGTGCTTATGTGGGCGGTGGTCAGCTTCTTTTAAGGGGGGGGAGAAGAGAGAGAAGAAACTGACCCCATTTGTTTTGACGGCAAGCCCCACCTTAAAAAGGGAGGGGAGGGAGAGTTAGGTAAGGCTCACCCGCCAAACTGGTTGTGAAGAGGTTTGTTTTAAAGCAGTCGTTTGAACCGCTCGGCAAATTTTGCCTCTTCTGTTGTTTTTATTTTTTGAACCAAACCCTTTTCTATTTGTTGGTTGTTGTTATGTGTATGTCGTTCTTAAATCTTAAAATGGTAGCCATTTATCCAAGAACTTCACCGCAGGTTGCGTCTCTTGTGCTTCGTCCACCATGCCACGACCAGCGTAAGCAATGCGGGCTTCGGCCACTTTTTCGGACGGGATGGTGTTGTCCGCTGCAATGTCATCGGGGCGAATAATGCCGCTGATGGTCATGTTTTGCAGCTCATAGTTCACCAACACTTCACGCTGACCTTGAATGACCAGATAGCCGTTGGGCATCACTTCGGTCACCATGGCGGCAATACGACCTTCAAAGGTGTCTTCCCGTTCGGTTTTACCGTCACCGGTGAAGGTGCGGTTGGAGTTGGTGTCAAACATGTTGCCGGTGGCATCGTCAATAATACCGCTGCGTCCTAGCACGTTGGTCATGTTAAGCAGTCGGTTAATGCCGGCAAGGCCATTGTGGGTGCGGTTGGACTCTGTCTCCGCTTCCACTTCTGCTTTTGCTTCTTCTTTAATAATCACGGTCACAATGTCGCCAATGTCACGGGCACGGCTGTCTTTAAAGAAGCCTTTGGCGCCATGCTGCCATAAGGAGCCGGAGGCACGGGCCTGCTGTCTTGGCTTGTGGATCGGCGCTTCGTGGACACGGGTGTCCATCTTTTGGTTCACCGACTGATCCACAGGTGTGAACTCTGGTCGGGTGCTGTAAAAGCAACCTGTCAGCAATAAGGTGGAAGCCAGTAAGCTGAATTTTGTCAATTTTGTTGTTGTCATTTCTCTCTCTCCCCAATTTTTTTAGTTTACAAGGACGGCGCCATTTTTTTGCACTACACCTTGTAGCATCTGCTTCGAATCTTGGTTGAGCACTTTGACAAAGTCGCCCACTTCGGCATCGGCCATAATCAGGCCATCTGTGCTCAGCTGAACACGACCCTTTTTAAAGATTACAGGGGCCATGGTGCCTTTGCGTACCGCAGGTACTTCACGGAACTGGACCGTGTAAAGCGGCATGCCTGCACGAACATTGCGCAAGGACTCTTTGCCAATAACATTGCCCGGGTTTTGAATGATAAAGCGTGGCACGGTTTGACCTCTATACTCTTTCATTTCCAGCATGTTGTGAGTAACTACGTCGCCGCGGTCAATGCTTTGCTTAAGCACGGGGATGGCGTTTTCCATTTCCTCAATTGGCATCAAGTTTTCGGCATTGGCCATTTTGGCAGCGAGGAGAAGCATGGTGATGCTGGCGGCCATCATACTTCCTTTGACGATACTGAGTGCTTGCATATCTCTTCTCCTTGGTTTTTTGTTGTTTGTTTTAGTTAGTTTTTTCTATTATCTCATCTGGTTGGCAGCAGCCATCATCTCGTCCGCAGTGGTGATTATCTGTGAGTTCAGCTCATAGGCACGTTGGGCGGTGATTAGGTCGGTGATGCTTTCAATCGCATCAACGTTTGACCCTTCTAAGTGCTTTTGCAACAAGGCACCTGAACCATTTTCACCCGCAATCACGTTGGCCGCTGCGCCAGAGGCTTCGGTTTCACGGTAAAGGTTGTCACCAATCGCTTCTAGGCCACCTTCGTTGATAAACATGTTGGTGGTAATTTGCCCAAGGTTGACGCTGTTGTCGTTGACCGTGGCGGTTACTACACCATCGGAGGAAATGTTCAAGTCAATCGCTTCGGGTGGAATGTTGATCGCTGGGTCAAGTAGGTAACCTTGCGATGTCACCATGTCGCCGTTTTCATTCACTTGGAACGCACCATCACGGGTGTAGGCGGTGTCGCCGTTGGGCAGTTGAATGTTGAAGAAACCACGCCCTTGGATGGAAATATCCAAAGCAGAGTCCGTTCTCACCACAGCGCCTTGCTGGAAGTTACGGTGGGTGGAGCCAACGCTGACACCAAGGCCGTACTGCACACCGCTGGGTGCCAAGGTGTTGGCAGCAGATGTGGCAGCCCCAGGGGTGCGGTCGTTTTGGTAAAGAAGGTCTTTAAACGATGCACGCTGACGTTTAAACGCTGTGGTGTTGATGTTGGCAATGTTGTTTGAAAGCACATCCACGTTGGATTGTTGTGCCAGCATACCTGTTGCGCCAATTTTTAATGCATTCATGTTATTCCCTCCTTAAAATTCTAATTTAAGTCTTCGTTACGGCAATCGAGACAAGTTCTGGATTGCTTTTTGTTCAAGTTCTTCCAGTGATTTAACCAACCTTGCAGTGCTTTGGTAGCGGCGGTTCAGTTCGGTTAAGGTCACGGTTTCTTCGATGGGGTTAATGTTGGAAGACTCAACAAAGCCTTGCACAACGTTAATGTTTTCCACCGGGATTGAGGCGCCATCTTCTAAAATGTAGCCATGTTCACCAGTGCGGGTTAATTTTTGTGGGTCTGCCACTTGCACCACACCCAATTGGGCAACAATGCCGTTTTGGTTTGAAATGGTGCCGTCACGGCTGATTAAAATCTCAGCGCTGTCTGCGGGAATAATGATGGGTCCGCCGTTGGCGTCCAAAACAGGTGAACCTGCGTCCGTCACCAGCTCGCCCACATTATTCATGGAGAAATGGCCATTGCGTGTCAGATGAATTTGACCGTTCCGTTCGGTTTGGAAAAAGCCCGCCCCTTGGATGGCCACGTCAAAGTCATTGTCTGTGCGCTCAAAGCCGCCTTGAGTGAAGTTATAAAATGTACCATTGTGATGTGTGAAAGATCCAACCGTTTCGGCTTTTTGGCGGCTGACAACCTCCTGAAAGGTCATGCCAAGCTTTTTAAAGCCAACCGTGTTGCTGTTAGCGATATTATCGGCCGTCATGTCCAGCTTTTGGCGCTGGGCAATCATGTTTGACGATACGATATATACTGGTACAGTCATGTTTCCACTCCCTCAAATTTATCTTATGTCACTTTTGGTGGTGACATCTCTCCTACGTTTCTCCCCAGAAACTTTTCACCGAAGTTAAAAGCATAAAGTGTGCCAAAAATTGTAAGTAATTGAAATTTAATGAATTTATAATATACTTCTGCGTTGCAAGTAAGAAACAATCATTCTTTTTAAGTGGCGGTGATTCCGCTTTGTATGATGCTTTTGTTTGCTTTTTGATGAAAATGACCGCAAAATTGAAAAAAATATAAATTAAGTTTAGGTAATTTGAGCAATGAAAGATGCACCCAGCATTCTCCATGACATTCGCACCATCCGCGACATTGAAACTTCTTTAGAAGAGGCGGAAGATTTTATCTCACGGGTGAAATCAAATAAAGTACGTCTGACAATGACCGACGGTGCCATCAGCATCTCACGCGAGGAGATGGCAAAAATTACCGACCTTGTCGTCACCCTAGAACGCAGTGGTAAAGCGCTTGAAACAGCCGTTTCTTACCTGCGTGAGTTGATGGCTTATGACGAAGTGACCCAAATGTTTTCGCGCCGTTACATTTTGCATTTGGTGGAAAAAGAGCTTTACCGCGCCCTTAGGTATGATACACACTTTAGCGTGATCGCCTTTGAATTAGACCCCTTCGGCGATGACTTGCCCCACATTAGTATGGGCGACATGAACATGCTGGTGGGTGAAGCGGCGCGCGCCATTCGTCACTTTATTCGTGACAGTGACTCGCCAGGACGCACCAGCGAAAAAACATTCATGGTGCTGTGCCCTGAAACCGACGTGGAAGGTGCAAAAATCTTGGCAGAGCGTATTCGTGCTTCGGTGGACAGGGACTATGACCTATCGGTCGGTCGCACCCGCATGACCATGAGTGGTTGCGTGGTGGACAGTCGTGACCCTGCGGTACGTGACATGGCAGGCCTACTTTATGTGATGGATGGTAAACTTTCACAAGCCCGTGAAAATAACCCAAACACCATCATTGTCTAGGCTTTCGCTTTAAAAAATTTAAGCGGTCAGTGATAAAAAGAATAAGCAAATCCTAAGTTTAGGTTGTGCTAAAAAAAATTTGCGCTAAAATGTCAGTTATACTTAAGTGGTATTTTGTGCAAAACCTCATAAGGTATGTGTGGTAATTAAATAAGGACTTTAAGGTATAATGTCAGTGTTCATTGCAGCGCCAGAACTTTCACTTGCGGACAAAGTGCGTGCTTTGTTCTTGCGTCAGAATTCGCCCCTTTCAGGGCAGCCACATCAAGCTGTTGAAGGTTTTGAGAAATGCCTTGTTGCCTTTGAAAAGGAAGAGTCTTTTGACGTTATTATTCTGGTGACGGATGAGTATAACGCGCAAACCATTGACTTTATCGACCATATTGAACGCCGTAAAAAAGGCCCCATTTTGGTGATGACTGATTCGGACGAAGTTAAAAGCCGCAGTCGTTCCCGTGGTTTGCGTTTTGTGTTGCCACGCACCAGTGTGGACCAAGACGTTTTTGTCAGCGTGATGGATGCTTTGAAGGAATATCACGCACTGGGTCAGTCTGTTTCCAAGTTGGAAGAAGTGAACCGCTTATCCGAACAGCGTTTTAAAGACGTGGCGGACCACTTTGCGGATTGGTTGTGGGAAGTGGACAAAAACCTCAACATTATTTTTTCATCCAGCCGTCGCCGTTCCATGGAAAATGTGGAAAAAGGCACCGCTTTTGCCAAATGCTTTTTACCAGAAGAAGAAAGCCGACTGGCGGACAATTTCAACGCTTATTTTAAAGAGCCAAAACCGTTTCATGACGAAGAATATTGGAGCTTTGACGCCTTTGGTAGTCGCCAATGTTGGTCGCTCAGCGGTGTGCCTGTTTTTGATAAAACCGGCCGTATTGTGGGTTACCGTGGGGTTGCAAAGGATATTTCAAACGAAAAAGCATCGGTGGATCACCTTTATTTCCTCACCAACAATGACGCATTGACCGGCTTTTTTAACCGCACAAGATTTGTAGAAGAGCTGGGGCGCAGTTCCCGCTATCACCTTAGAGAAGGGCGTGACGGTGCGCTGTTGGTCATCAACATTGACCGTTTTAAATTTGTGAATGACCGTCACGGTTATGACGCTGGCGATAAATTGCTGGTGCACACAGGACAAATTATCAAGTCGCTGGTCCGCAGTCAGGACGTGGTGGCCAGGGTCGGTGCCGATGAATTTGCCATCATTATGCCCAATACCAAAATTAAGGACGCTGAAAAACTGGGCAAGGACTATATCCGTGCCATTTCCAACCGTGTCTTCCACTTTAATGACCATGAACTACATTGCACAGTGCGTGTTGGCGCTGTCAGCTTGGGTGTGCTGGGTATTTCCACCAGTGATGAATTGCTGGCCAACGCCCACATTGCATTGGAAGAAGCGAAAAAACGTGGCAGCAACACCCTTTGCGTTTATGACGACCTTGAACTGCGCCAAGGGGATTCCATCAAGCGGATGGAGCTGTTGAACTTTGTGTCCTCCTGCTTGGAAAAAGAACAAGAGCGCGTTATTTTGTATTACCAGCCCATTGTAAGCTTGAACAATGAAGCAGGCGCTGAACGTTATGAAGTGTTGGTGCGCTTGTTGGACCAAAACGGTGATATTGTATCCCCTGTGAAGTTTATTGAAATTGTTGAAGAATATGGCTTGATTGCCAAGCTGGACCGCATTGTCATTGGCCGTGCGCTGGACATGTTGGAACGTTGGCAAGCCCAAGGCAAAAACGTGTCGCTCAGCATGAACATTTCAGGCAAAACTTTTGCCGATAAGGATACCATTGACCGCATTATCCACCACCTATCCACCAAGGACATTGCCACCGGCAGCGCCATTTTTGAGCTGACTGAAACATCCGCTTTGAAGGATATTTCTACCGCAAGACGTGTGATTACAAGGCTTAAGGAGCAAGGTGCACTGTTGGCGTTGGATGACTGTGGTGTGGGTTATTCTTCTCTTGATTACATCCGCCAATTAGACCTGGACTTTATTAAGATTGACGGCTCCTTCATTCGTGACTTGCACCGCAACAAGGAAGACGAAGCCTTTGTCCGCGCCTTGCGGGACGTGGCTCATAAACTTAAAATTTTAACCGTTGCCGAAATGGTGGAAGATCAAGAAACGGTACACTTCCTCAAACAATTGGGGATCGACTTTGCCCAAGGTTACCACTTTGCAATGCCAGCGGCCGAAATTTTAGAAGGATTTGACGACATTCAAAGAAAAACGTTAAACTAACTTTACGTTTGCAATAAAAAATTGAAAGTGTCTTGATGTCCGACCTTTATCATTATGACGATATGTCTGCCTTGCAGGTTTTAGGGCTTGTGGGTAAAGGGTTTGAAAAATCGCTGACCCCTGAACTTAAAAATAAAATTTCCGCCTTCCAACAGCAACTTCAAGAGGGGGACTACCCAGCCTTTACCCTTGCCTTGCGCACAGAGGACGTGGCGGCGTTGCATGTTTTGATTGAAAACTGGCAGAAAAAGTTCAAGCATTTGGTTGTTTTGGGTGTCGGCGGGTCGTCCCTTGGGGCGCAAACGCTTGCCTGTTTTAAGGGTCTGTTTGCCAGCACGTCGTTTGATGTTCATTTTGTGGACAATGTGGACCCAACCACGGTGGATGACCTGATCAGCCACTTGCCACTTGAAAAAACGGCGGTTTTAAGCGTGAGCAAGTCTGGCGGCACGTTGGAAACTTTGGCGCAAACATCTTTGTTTATGCAAGCTTTTCAAGCGCAAAATCTCAATGTGGCCGACCATCTGGTTGGCTTAACCGAACCCAAATCCAGCCCACTGCGTCAACTGCTTGAAAGTGAGCAAGTGCCCATTTTAAACCACCCTGAAGAAGTGGGTGGCCGTTTTACGGTGCTGACCTTGGTGGGGTTAATCCCTGCCATTGCCGCTGGGGTGGACGCGGTGCAAATTCGCCAAGGGGCGGCGCAGGTGTTGCAAAGCTTTTTAGCCAACCCACATCAGCACCCTGCGGTGCAAGGGGCTTTGTTGGCCACCGGTGATAAAACCATTCAATACATGATGCCGTACAGCGACCGCTTGCGGAAAATGAGCGAGTGGTTTGTGCAGTTGTGGGCGGAAAGTTTGGGTAAGGATGGTTTGGGCACCACCCCTGTGGCGGCGGTGGGCAGCACCGATCAGCACAGTGCCTTGCAATTGCTAATGGACGGCCCAAAGGACAAACTGGTCACCCTCATTGTGCCAGATTGCCAAAACCAAGGCACTGCCGTTGAGCCTAAAATGGCGCAAAAAGCAGGGGTGGATGTGTTGGCGGGCTTAACGCTGGGTCGGTTGATTTATAACCAAGCGCAAGGCACGGCCGATGCGTTAACGGCGGCCGGTGTGCCGGTTCGGGTTTTTTACACCCCAGCCTTAGACGAAAAAGTTTTGGGTGCCTTGCTGATGCATTTTATGCTGGAAACAGCGGTGGCAGGCCTTGTTTTAAATGTCAATACATGGAACCAACCGGGAGTGGAAGACGGTAAGAAGCGGACACTGGGCTATCTGTTCACATCAGCCAATTAAGCCAATTATTATAGGCATTAACCATAAAAAAAGCCCTCCGAAGAGGGGCTTTTTTTTAATATAATTTATGCGTAAGTCTGGCCAGAAAGTTTCAGGTAACGGCAGGACTGGGCATTTTGACCGCGGGGGTAATCATCCACCGGTGCAAAAATGGTTTGAATGTCCACATTGTGGCCGTTCACCGTTTCAAAAGTTGTGGTCAGTTGTCTCACCGTGCCGGGTAAGTTGGTCAGTTTTTGACCATCCACCAGCAGGATGTTCGGCGGTGGGCTCATGCCATTCATGAAGTAATCTTCAATGTGCTGGGCGTGAATGGCGGCAATGGCTTTTTTGTCTTCAGGGGTAAAGTGGCTTTCCGGCATAAGTTTCTGCTCTTCAATATGCAGGTCAGGCGAGATGCCATTTTTAATTTGGAACATTTGCTTAGGTTTCATTTTTCAGCCCTCCAGTCGGGGTGATGAATAAAAGTACATAACATCTGTTAAGGGTAAGGTGAAGTGGTGGGTGAAGGAAGGTAGTAGATGCACAAGCTTTAAAAACTGAAGCATCAAGGGTTTGAGGTGTAAAACGACAAGGTTTGCATTTGCATTCAGTAGCATAAACAAATTGCCGTCATTGTCAAAGAAAAATCAATTTATCGTTTAAATGATCAACCATTTCAGTTATATTTTGCTTTATGAAAAAGATCCAAGTATTGCCAGAATTTTTAGCCAACCAAATTGCCGCCGGTGAGGTGGTGGAGCGTCCGTCCTCCGTCATTAAGGAGCTGGTGGAAAACGCGCTGGACGCAGGTGCCACCCAAGTGGACATTGCGGTGGAAGAGTTTGGCACCAAACGCTTAACCATTAAGGACAATGGCCAAGGCATTTCAAAGGATCAGCTCCCCTTGGCGTTGGAGCGTCACGCGACTTCCAAAATTCAACAAACGGATGACCTGTTTAACATCCACTCCTTTGGTTTTCGGGGTGAGGCTTTGCCGTCCATTGCGTCGGTTTCTCGGTTTTCCATCACCTCTAAAGCCGCAGGTGAAGACGATGCATGGGTCTACAAAGGCGAAGGGGGTAAAAACTTCACCCTTGAACCGGCGGCCCACAACCATGGCACCACCATTGTGGTGGAGGACCTGTTTTTTAACACCCCCGCAAGGCTCAAATTTTTAAAAGCCAAACGCACCGAAATGGAACACATTCAAGACGTGGTGGTGCGCTTAGCGCTGGCCAACCCAAAGGTGATGTTTAAGCTGGTTTCCGATGGGGACGAAGTGGTGCGCTTTGCCCAAGCTCAAGGGGAGCTGTTGGACGATATGTTGCCACGCTTGGCCTCCTTTATGGGGCGGGACTTTGTGGATAATGCTATTGGGGTGGAGCTGGACCGCGGCGACATGGCCATCAAAGGTTTTGTCAGCCTGCCCACTTACAACGTTTCCACCACACGCAAACAATTTATGTACATCAACGGCCGTCCGGTGAAGGACAAACTGTTGATGGGCGCCCTTAAAAACGCTTATCATGACCTGTTGCACACCGGTCGTCATCCTGCGGCGGTGTTGTTTATTGACATGGACCCAAGAGCGGTGGACGTCAACGTGCACCCAGCCAAAGCGGAAGTCCGCTTTAAGGACGGTCGCAGTATTTTTGGGATGATCCGCACCTGTGTGCGCCAAGCGTTGGATGAACACAGCACCGAGGTAAGCACCACGCCTTCTAACGAAGCGTTGCGCCGTTTTGTCACTACGCCACAAATGCCGGCACAGCCCCGTTTTGATTATCACGCGGCATCAGCGCCGATGCCACAAACAAGCTTTGAAAATGGCGCAAACGCCCAACCACGCACCGTGGCGGAAGAGGCGACGCCAATGCGTTATGAAATGCCACACATTCCACAAGAAGAACCTGCGGTGGCACAGTCCATGCAGCAGTTTGAAGGCCACCCCATGGGGGCGGCGGTGGCGCAAATTCACGGCACTTACATTGTGGCGCAAACCGAAGGCAGTATGATTGTGGTGGACCAACATGCCGCCCATGAACGCTTGGTTTACGAACGTTTTAAAAAGCAAATTCTCAACGGCTCGGTGGAGCGTCAGGCCTTGTTGTTGCCTGAAATTGTCGAGCTTAAACCATCCGAAGTGGATGCCTTGCTGGAGCGAGAATCCGAGCTTTTGGCCTTTGGCTTAGAAGTAGAGCAATTTGGCCCGCAAGCGGTTTCTGTTCGGGCAACGCCAGCACTGCTGGGGGAAGTGAACGCCAAGCAATTGGTGCTGGATATGGTGGAAGATATCCGCAATTTAAAAAAGGAAACCACCTTGCAAGAAAGTGTGGAGGAGTTTTTATCCACCATGGCCTGTCACGGTTCCATCCGTGCCAACCGCAAACTTTCGGTGGCGGACATGAACGCCATTTTGCGGGACATGGAAACCACACCCAACAGCGCCCAGTGCAACCATGGCCGCCCCACTTACATTGAACTTAAAAAGGCGGATATTGAACGCTTGTTCGGCCGCAGATAACCAAAAATGAAAATTAAAGAACTTAAAAAAGCGATGCAACAAAGTAAAAATATTGCCATTTTTAGCCACGGCACCACGGTGCGCATTGGTGCCATCCAGTCGGCTTTGGCCAAGGCTGGCTTAACTTGGAAAGCTTTTGAACTGGGCAAGGGCGACAAATGCCCCGAGCTGGGTGACTATGACGGTGTTATTTTGATGGGCGGGCCCATGGGCGCTTATCAAACCGAAGATTTTCCATGGTTGGAAACGGAAATGACTTACGTCGAGCAGATGATCCAACAAGGCAAACCCGTGTTTGGTATTTGCTTGGGCTGCCAGTTGTTGGCCAAAATGCACGAAGGGGACGTTTTTGCCGGCGACAAAGGCTTTTGCGTGGGCTTCCGCCACCTTTATGTCCATGAACCCGATGAAACTTTTGGCAGCGAGCTGAAGGGTTTAAACGGTTTTAGCTGGCATGGTGACACTTATAAGCTGGGCGAAGGTTGTGACCGCTTGATTACCGGTACTTTTTACCACGAACAAGGGGTAAAGTTTGGCGAAAAGGTTTACGGCGTGCAGTTCCACCCCGAAGTGACCGAAGAAATTATCCGTGCATGGTACATGCGGGACATTCAAGCCGGCACCTTGCCCGAATGCGCCAAGCCAATGCATGAAACCTTGGAAGAAGCCGCCGAGAATTTACCGCCGGTGCACGCTTGGCTGGAAAAATTCATCCGCCGCCTCTTCGTAGGCACTTCCGCAAACGCCTAGCGGTTCAATGGCACGGCAGTGCCGTATTTACTGTTGCAGGTTTTTGTATGCTTGCGAACGGCTCTTATGTGGTGGACATGGCGACCCAAAATGCCGACACCTTGACAGGTGATGGCAAAAGTGTGTACGTGATGGCTTGGTTTTAAGCGCAAGTACAAGATTTACAAAATGTCGGCCTCGCACCCGCACCGCACCCATCCGCACCGTCTTGCACCTGCCCCCGCTTTGTACCGCCTCGCACCTACCACCTCATACCTGCAAGCTCTTGCGGTTAATCTGTATACATTTTTTTAATTTTTAGGCGTGGGTGTGTGTTTGTTTGTGAATATTGTATGCAATTCAGATGCGCATTTGATGCACTTTTCCCCAGCTTTTAGTTACTTTTTACAACTTTTAATTATTAAAATGGCGCATTTTGATGTTTTTTGTTGGGGTTTTGACGCATTGATTCGCTTTTTTGCGTCAGCAATTCGTCCTTTTTTCCGCTTCAATTCTGCACTTTCAACTTTTAGGTGTGCTGTTTTGCACACCGCTTTGGCCAGGGGCGGGTCGTTATTTTTGTTCTAGCAGATATAGGGTGCTTTTGCCGTATTTTTTGGTTTTAAGAAGGTCAAAGCCAAAGGCCTCTGGGTCGATGTCCAGTCGGCTTTCCACTTCCAGCAACCACAGGGTGCCTGTTTGGCCATATTGCTCTTTGTGCTCAAGTGTTTTTTCCGCCAAACCTTGGCCGTATGGGGGGTCGGCAAAAACAATGTCCACCGTGTCGGGTGTGGTGAAATTTAACACGTCAGAGCGGTGGCTTAACCATTGCTCAGCAGGGATTTTGCAGTGCTCGGCGTTTTTTCTCGCCCATGTAATATCGGTGTCCACAAAGTGCACTTTTTCTGCACCTCGGGACAAGATTTCTATGCCAGCGGCGCCACTGCCACAGTACAAATCAAGGCACAGTTTGTCGGCAAAATCGGTGCGGGCAAACAGCATGTTGAAGCCGGCTTCACGCACCCGTGATTTGGTTGGGCGCACAGGGCTTTCATCGCCTTTGTATTCAGGGGTTTCAAGGTTTCGGCCACGGTATAAACCGCTGATAATTTTCACGCTCATAGTTCTTCAATGTCCATGGTTTTTAAAATTGCTTTGGTCACTTTGGTGGGCACTTCGTCGATCATTTCTTTGGGAAGTTTGCCCAGTTCAAAGCCGCCGTATCCAAGGCGTTTAAGGCGAGATACACGCAGGCCAAGGGCCTCCATCATGTTCCGAATTTCACGGTTTTTTCCTTCGGTTAAAGTCAGAGTCACCCACGAGTTTCGGCCAGTGGCTTCGCCTTGCACTTCCACCTTGGCAGGGGCATATTTAATTCCTTTGTGCTTGATGCCTTTTTCAATGGCTTTGATTTGGTCTAGGCTTAAATTACCGTCAATCCGCACGCTATAAACCCGCTCAATTTTAGGGTTGGGCTTCATTAAAGTTTCCGCTAATTTAGGCGTGTCTGTCAGTAAAATAAGGCCTTCGGAATCAAGGTCTAACCGGCCAATGTTGATCAGCCTTGGCAGGCCCTTTGGCAAAAGATCGAAGATGGTTTTTCGGCCTTCTGGGTCGTGGTTGGTGCAAATAACACCACGGGGTTTGTGAAGCCTGAAAAGCCTTGGGTAGTCAGTCTTTTGGGTGATGACGTTGCCCCGCACTTTGATTTCATCTTCCGAGGTGACGTTCAGCGCTGGAGAGTCAATGGTTTTGCCGTTGACTTGGACATAGCCCTTTTCGATCCATCTTTCCGCTTCACGGCGTGAGCATAGGCCCGCCGCGGCGATGAATTTGGCAATGCGTTGTCCGTTATTTGTTGTGTCTTGTTTCATTGATAAAAGCTTTGATTAGTTGGTAATGTGGGCTGTTTTGGTCTTTTGTAAAAAATTCTGGGTGCCATTGAACGCCGATGGCGAAGGGGTGGTCTTCCACTTCAATCGCTTCGATGCATCCGTCTTCGGTGCAGTGGGCGCTGGCTGTTGTGTTGGTGCCTAATTGGGTGACCGCTTCCCGGTGGGCGCTGTTGACGGCAAAGGTTTCCAGCCCTGTTATTTGGTGCAATTTACTGCCCTTTAATAAGGTGACATGGTGGGCGTTTTCTTCCTTGGGGGCGCCGTTTAAATGGTCAATTTTTGTGGTGATTTTTTGCTGAATGTCCACCGTCATTTGACCGCCGGCAACGCAGGCTAAGAATTGCATCCCAGCGCAAATGCCCAGTACGGGCTTTTTGTGGCTTAGACAGTGTTCTGTCACTTTCAAATAAAAGTCCGACCATGCGGAGGCTTCGGGTAGGGTTGGTACTTCTTCTTCGTACCAATGGGTCGGCGACGCAAAGGAGCCACCAGGGATCAGGACACCGTCGACGTTCGCCATGTGATGGTCGAAATGTTCCGCTTGGTAGGTCAACGCTTGTGGGATGCCGCCACACTGGCTTACCGCCTCAAAATAGAGGGCTTCCATGGCATAGTGAGGGTGGCGTGAAAAGGTGCTGTCCTTCATGCCCAGTGGAATGCCGATGATGGGTTTGTTTGCCGTTGTTTGCATGCTTGTTGCGCAAGGCCTTTGTGTTGTGTTTGTTGCTGATGATTTTCTAGCATAAATTGGCTTTGAATACAATCAATTTGTTGACAGGTGTGTGTATTTTGTGCAACATGTAATAGAGCTTTGTTTTTTGTTAAAGCTCAACCTATGCAACGGTTTTAAGGGAAATGCAATGCTCAAAGTTGAAACGGCCATGGCCACCGCTATTGAAGAGGCTAAAAAGGCTTTTGCAGCGGGGGAAGTGCCTATTGGTGCGGCGCTTTTTCATAAAAAATCGGGGCGTTTGATTGCGGTGGGTCACAACAAAACCAAGGCTTTAAATGACCCAACATGGCACGCTGAAATGGAAGTGATTAAAAAAGCATGCCAAAGCCTTGAAACAACTTATTTGAATGACTATGTGTTATTCACAACTGTTGAGCCTTGCGCCATGTGTGCGACGGCTTGCGCCCATGCCAAAGTGGGTGAAATTTACTTTGGTGCTTATGATGTTAAAAGCGGAGGAACAATCAATGGCGCTCGGATTTTTAACCAGCAGACGTGCCACCACAAACCCGAAGTTTATGGAGGGATTATGGAAGGAATATGTCAAGGACTCATTCGGGACTTTTTCAAGGAGAAGAGGGGTGTGGGAGCCGTCCCGTCTTGAAAGATGGCGTGAGACATTGGTCAGCGGTGACGTGGTTGTTGCACCGGCGGAAGGTGTTTATGGCTACTGTTGCGACCCTTTTAACGAACGTGCGATTTATAAAATTATGTCCTTGAAGCAGCGTGCTTCTAACAAGGGTTTAATTGTGCTGTGCCGTAACATTTTTGATGTGATGCGCGTGGCGGACATTCACGGCAAATATGACCGTGAAATCCGCAAGGCCATGGAAGCGCATTGGCCTGGGCAGGTGACGTTGATTTTACCAGCAAAAGCCTCCCTTTCAGACGCTTTGACAGGTGGTCGTGGCACGGTTGCGGTGCGCATTCCTTCGGCTGAATATATGCATGAATACCTTGCAAAATGGAAAGGGCCTTTGGTTTCCACCAGTTTGAATATCTCAGGGTTTCCACCAGCGCGTTATGAAAGTGAAATTCCATATGGGCCGATTGCGCTGAAGCATCCGCAAGCTTTGAATGGCTCTTGCTCCCGCATTTACAATGTGATGACTGGTGAGTGGTTGCGCTAGCTTTAAGCCTTCTATTGAAATTTAAAAGGGTGCGTTAAGCGCCCTTTTTTGTTGGCTTGAGCTTTGGATTTGCTTTGTTGGATTGTGGGCAAAATAAAACCCCTCAACATTGTTGAGGGGAAATAAGAGAGTTGTTCAATGAAATTAATCAGTGATCAATGTTGGTCACACATTGATTTCTTGGTAATTAACCTCAAGAACCTCGTATGTGCGCGATCCGCCTGGAGCGTTGAATGTAAATTCATCTTCCTCCTCTTTGCCGATCATCGCGCGTCCTAGTGGAGAAGAAATGCTGATTAAGCCTTTTTCAAGGTCAGCTTCTTCTGGTCCAACCAAAATGTAGGTGGACTCCTTGTCATCTTCGTCAACAACTTTAACCGTTGCGCTCATCATAATTTTTTTGCCAGACATCTTTTTCGGGTCAACCACGTCAGCGCGAGAAAGTTTGCTTTCAAGGTTTTTAATCATCCCTTCGTTGATGGCTTGGCGTTCCTTGGCGGCGTGGTATTCAGCGTTCTCGCTCAAGTCGCCGTGGGCACGTGCCTCTTCAATGTCGTCAATGATTTGAGGACGCAACGTGCGTGTGCGGTGGTGGAGCTCTTTTTCCATCTTAGCGTAGCCGTATGTTGTCATTGGAACTTTGTCCATTGGGTTGTCCTCTTATCTAAATTGTTTCTTGTTTTGGCATGGTTGCCGAAACGTGAGGGGGAAATTTACGCCTTTCGAAATGGCTTTGCAACACTTATCAATCGCAGCTGCTTAAAAATTGAGCATCAAACTTTTTGTTGTTGGTTTTAAAGGGTTTTTACCCATTTAAAGGTGTAATTGTCAGTTGAATGATATCCGAGGGGCAATTTTTATAGCGTTTATATGCACAACAGTCTTGCAAAAGGTGTGAAAATTCATTATCAATGTGTATAATTACACAAGGCGGTGATGGATTTATATCACTTCTCTTGTTGGCTGGCGCTTTCTTTTGGTGTCCAGTTTAAATAAAAGTGGTGTCCGTCCTCTGTCTGTATCAATTTTTTGAAAAAATGTGAGGGTGTATGTCAGCGGGTCGTTTTTCTCCTGAAGTTTTAGAACAAATTCGTCAAAGAGTTTCTTTGTACGATGTGGTGTCTAAGCATGCGCAAGGCATGAAGAAAAAGGGTCGTGACTGGTGGGCCTGTTGCCCCTTTCATCATGAAAAAACACCATCTTTCCACATTCACGAAAACAAGGGTTATTACCACTGCTTTGGCTGTGGTGCGCATGGCAATGTTTTTGACTTTGTCAAAGAAGTGCGTGGCGGCACCTTTGTGGATGCGGTGGTTTATTTGGGTGAAATGGCTGGCGTGGATGTGAAGTTTGAAGCCTATGACGAAAGGGAACAAAAACTGCGCCAAGACGGTTATGACGTTTTGGAAAAGACGGCGGCTTTTTATCAATCCAATTTAAAAAATGCGGCGGAAAATTATTTTGAAAAGCGTGGTTTAAGCCCGCAAACCATTGAGGACTTCCGCCTTGGCTTGGCGGTGGATGAATGGTCTGCCTTGACAGATCATCTGATGCAGGCTGGTTTTTCGAAGGATATTTTGGTTAAAGCCAATGTGGCGTCGATCAGTGAAAAGAAAAAGTCCCTGTTTGACCGTTTTCGCAACCGTGCGATGTTCCCCATCGAAAGTGTGGACGGCAAGGTGGTGGCCTTTGGTGGCCGTGTTTTAAACGATGACGATGACCCGAAGTACCTTAACTCATCTGAAACCAAGTTTTTTAACAAGCGTTACATGCTTTATAACCTCAACCGTGCCCGGGAATTTATCCGTAAGGAAAATCAGGCTTTGGTGGTGGAAGGTTATATGGATGTTATTGGCCTATGGCAGCAAGGTATTAAAACCGCTGTGGCACCCATGGGTACCGCGATCACCGAAGATCAGGTGCGGTTGCTGTGGCGATTTTATGAGTCCCCCATTGTTTGCTTGGATGGTGACCGTGCAGGACGCGGTGCTGCGGTGCGGATTGCCAAACGCATTTTGTCAGTCTTAGAGCCGGGCAAAACATTGCAGTTTGTGTGGATGCCGGACGGCGAAGACCCAGACAGTTTTGTTCAAAACCACGGTAAGGAAAAGTTTGAAGCGCTTTTAAGCAAACCTTCCACCTTAGAAGAAGTGCTGTGGCAGGACATGACCCAAGGCCGTGATGTCAGCTCGGGTGATGGTCGTGCCGCCATTGAAAATGAAATTGATGAACTGATGAACCAAGCCAGCCATGAAACAATCCGCCGCCATTACAGCCGCGCTTTGAAGGACAGGCTTTGGCAAAAAGGCCATCAAGCACCGCAGGTGGCAAGGGTGGTTAAAGCGGGTCAGCAAAAAAATATTTTGCCGGAGGATAAACAGGCACACATTTTGCTTTCTATTCTGTTCCGCAAAGTGGAACTGTTTGAAACGTTTTATGAAAAGGTTTCCCATGTGCAGGTGCAAGACCCTGACTTGGAATCATTTAAAAAAGTGCTCTTCAAACTTTTTTTAAGTGGAGGACTTGAAAAGGATTCTCTGGAGTCTTATTTCGCTAGTACGGGCATGTTAAATAAAATGAAGGAACTTTTAAGTTCCGAGCTGGTGGCCCGCACGGAAGATGACGAATTGGAAGCCTTATGGCTCAAGGTATATGAAGACCTTGAACGTGCAAACGCCTTAAAAAAGGCCAAGCACGAAAAAGTAGATGTTGGCGACGTTTTTGACGCCGACACTGCAAGCACCGCTTGGGAGCAAATTAAAGCGGCGCGCAAACACAGATTAAAATAAAGAGTTGCTTTTTACAAAGCAGAGCAAGCTTTTGACTGTTTGTTTTGTAAAAGTAAAGAATGTTAAACACATAAAAGTGAAGGACATAAAGACAATGGCTAATGTAACGTCTGAAATGGAAACAAAAACCCAAGAGCAAACAGCTGTGACGGAAGGTGTTTCTAAAAATGTTGTCAACCGTTTTGCAACGGATGAAGTGGACAGCGACGACACAGTTGAATTTGAAGACGACGTGAATGATGACTCTGATGATGTCACTTCCACTTTGGGTCGTCCTTCACTGGCTGGTCGCACTGCGGATGAAGATGTCTCTGCGCCGACCATGTCTTCTGAAATGAACGAGCACCCAGACTTCTTTGGTGCCAAGGCTGACAAAGCGGCTAAAAAGCGTACCGCATCTGATGAGTACGGTCGTACCGATGACCCTGTGCGTATGTACCTGCGTGAGATGGGTAACGTTGAGCTTCTAACCCGTGAGCAAGAGGTGGCGATTGCCAAGCGTATTGAGTCCGGTAAAGAAGTGATGAACGAAGGTCTGTTTGGCACACCTTACACATTCGAAACCATTTTGGGCATGTGGTCTGGCGTGATGACAGGCGAAAAATACCTGCGTGAGCTGATTGACCTCAATATCGCGATGGGTGGCCCATCTGATGATGAAATGGACGAAGAGGAAGAGTTGGCAGCGGCAGATAAGTCTGATGAGTCTACATCGACTGAAGAAAAATCTGATGAGTCTAAAGAAGCGAAAGCGGATGATGCCTCTGACGAAGCGGACGAAGAAGATGAAGAGTCTGAAGAAGACGAGCACTACTCTCTTGCAGAAATGGAAGAGCTGTTGATGCCACGTATGACAGAACTGTTCACCGACATTGAAAAGAACTTTGCAGATGTGAAGAAGGTGATTGCCGAGCGTCAAACAAAGGACGACAAAAAGCTTGAAACCAAAGAGAAGAAAATTTGGAAGAAACTGCACGACTTGATGATGGAAGTGCCACTTTCTAACCCAACAACTGAAAAACTTGTGAACAAGTTTTACGAAACCTCTCGCGCGTTGACCAAAACTGAAGGTGCTTTGATGCGTCAGGCTGTGGCTTGCGGTGTGGACCGTAAGGAATACTTGGCGGCTTACATTGGCAAAGAAGGTGACGCCACTTGGGTGGAAGCTGTTAAAGCGAAAAACACAGCGTGGAAAGCGTTTTACGCCAACCACTTGAACGATGTTCAAGAAACCGCTGAATTTGTACAAGCCCGTGTTGATGAAGTGTTCTTAAGCGTTGAAGGTTTCAAACGCTTGGTGGCAATGCTACGTAAAGGGGAGCGTGAAGCTTCTGTTGCGAAGAAGGAAATGGTTGAAGCAAACTTGCGTTTGGTAATCTCCATTGCGAAGAAATATGTTAACCGTGGTTTGCAGTTCTTGGATCTTATTCAAGAAGGTAACATTGGCTTGATGAAAGCGGTGGATAAATTTGAATACCGCCGTGGTTACAAGTTCTCAACCTATGCAACATGGTGGATCCGTCAGGCGATTACCCGCTCTATCGCGGATCAGGCACGTACCATTCGTATTCCTGTGCACATGATTGAGACAATCAACAAAATGGCCCGTACGCAGCGTCAAATGATGAATGACCTTGGTCGTGAGCCAACTGTTGAAGAGCTTTCAGAAGTGTTGCAAATGCCGGTGGAAAAAGTGCGTAAAGTGCAAAAAATTGCCAAAGAACCGATTTCTCTGGAAACACCAGTGGGTGATGAAGATGACTCGAACCTTGGTGACTTTATTGAAGACACCAACGCTGTGTTGCCAATTGATGCAGCCTTGCAAAAGAACTTGCGTGACAGCACAACCAAAACATTGGCAACGCTGACACCGCGTGAAGAACGTGTGTTACGTATGCGCTTTGGTATTGGTATGTCTTCTGATCACACATTGGAAGAAGTGGGTCAGCAATTTAACGTAACGCGTGAGCGTATCCGTCAAATTGAAGCGAAAGCTTTGAAAAAATTGCGTCACCCAACCCGTGCACGTACATTGAAAACGTACATTGAAAACTAAAAAAGTTTGACTTGAAAAATCACTTTTTTAGAAGACTATAAGGGCGCCTTCGGGCGCTCTTTTTTTTGTTGTTTGGGTGGAAAAGTCTTACAGTACATGTCTGATGATTGATGGTGATTTTTGCCATTTTAGGGCAAATGAGCCACCATTATTATTTTATGATTCAGTTATTTATTTGTTTATTAGACTATAAGTATGTAAGTGGAATAAGGACTTTAAAAACATGATAGCAACATTTGCAAATAAATTAGAAATGCGTGCTGCGGATCACGGCGATGGCGGCATTGTGTTTTATGACCACTCATTACGCTGTCCGGTGGATGTTTGGTTCGAAAAAAGCGATAAAAACAAGTTTGGCTGGGTTGTTCAGTTTAAAGCACCCCGTAGCTCTATCTTAGATGAGTTTCGCACGGACATTTTTCGTCAGGCGGTTAAATATATTGAAAGGCGTGCCAGACGTCCCGTGACCGAAGTTTCATTTGCCGACATTATGAGTATGGCCAACGCATTAGAGGTGAAACATTTAGACCTTCACTAAAAAAATAACAATAAAGGCAGAAGTTAGATGAACATTGGACAGATTGTAGAAAAGCGTAAAAGAGATGTCCCACAAATTAGTATTTATGACAATGTGCATGAAACAGTGCGCCTGTTTAGCCGCAATGGCTACAAGGCAGCTGTGGTGGTGGATGAAAGCAAAGCGCTTTGCGGCGTGGTGACCGAGCATGATCTTGTACGTTGCCTTGGCGAAGACGGTGAGCTAGCTAAAAAAAGTAAGATAGAGGACATTATGTCGCTTGATATTGTGGTGTGCACACCGCAAACATCTATCCAAGAGGCAATGAAATTGATGTCTGACAACAATGTCCATCATCTGCCCATTGTTGATGAGTCTGGTCACATGCGTGGCTTTGTCAGCATGATGGAAGTGATGGTTTCCTTTGTGGAATCAACTTAATTAACCTTTTGGTTAACTGTTTTTTGTGTTACGATGGCTTATTGAATAACAGCAAAATGACAAAAGGCGTGCCTTGTGGATTACTCAATTATTATTCCAGCCTATAACGAAGAAGATTACCTACCGCAAACCCTTGCTTCGGTGCAAAGTGTGGTGGATGCCTTGCAGGGCCAACAAGGTGAAGTGATTGTTGTAAATAACAATTCTGATGATAAAACAGCGGAAATTGCGAAGTCCTATGGAGTGAAAGTTGTGTTTGAGCCTCAAAATCACATTGCTCGTGCCCGTAACGCAGGAGAAAAACATGCCAAAGGTCGTGTTTTAATTTTTGTTGATGCGGACACGTTGCTAACAACTTCCTTGGTGGAAAGTGCATTTTCGGCCATTGAAGCAGGCGCAAGTGGGGGCGGTGCTTTGGTTCAGCTGGATCAAAAAGTGTCATTTTTAATGGAACTGCCCCTTCATGGTTGGAATGCTTTTAGCCGTTTGGCTAAAATTGGCGCAGGATGCTTTGTGTTTTGTCTAAAAGATGCTTTTGATGGTGTTGGCGGTTTTGACGAGCGGGTTTATGCCACGGAGGAGGCGTACTTTTTTATGGCTTTGCGCAAATGGTCCAAGCGTCAGGGCAGGTTCATTCAAATTATTACCACTGAAAAGGTGGTATCCTCCGCCCGTAAATTTGAAACCCATGCATGGTATGAAGTTTTGTTGCTTTTTATGCTTCTGCCATTTTTTCCGCTGTTGGCACGCTTTCAAAAAAGCACGCATTTTTGGTGGTATAACAGGCGTAAATAATAGGCTTTGCCTAAATTTTTCATCAGCTAGGCTGGTTTGCATACATTTCCATTGACAGTTTGCTGTGAATCTGTAACAAGTATAATTGTTAATTTTTAACAGAAGCACTTTTTCTTTTTAAGGAGGTTGTTATGTCGCAACCTAAAAAATGGCCACATTGGCTTACCAGTGTTTACTCCACATTGGCTTTGTTACCGCATGTGTTTTGTTGCCTGTTGCCCATCGTTTTAGCGGTGATTGGTTTTTTTGCATCGGGCAGTTTAACAATGCATCATTGGTTGACTCACCCTGTTTTTGTGTGGATTCATCAGTATCACCTATGATTGTTGCTTACGGCGTTTTTAAGTGTTTCTTTGTCTGTTTACTTTTTGTTGAAACAAAAAAAGAAGAGCAACAAAGCCATTGCGTTTGTTTGTGCAACTGTTTTTCTGCTGATTGTGGATTTCATTATTTTTATGGCGGAAGGTCACATTTTTCATGTGCATCACTTTCGTTTTCATTGATTTGATTTTTACCTGAGGAGTTTGTTTTATATGAACATTACATCAATTACGCCAGACGGCGTTATTTTGTCCACCCAAGCGGCAGAAATTTTTCGTCAAATTCAAAAGCTTGAAAATAAGGACGACCCAAACAGAAGGGGCGACCTTTACGGGCCTTATGAGGCGGTGTGGCTGGCTAGAACTGGTCAACTTCCGCCGGAGTACTTTGAAGAAAATGACCCGGAACCATGGAAACTGCTGGGAGATGAGGCACGTCGTAACATTTTGTGGCAAGCCCTTTCCGGTTGTTTGGACTTTAATGCTGAATGGGCGCTGATTTACATTCAATTGGTGATGGATGATGCTTTGGATGATGATGACTTTGCGAAGGAGCTGGCAAAAGTGAATAAGCAATTTTTGCATAGCTTGGACCACCGCTATGGTGATCATCACACGCATATGAAGCATAAAGTTGGACACATTGATTGCCCTGGTTGTTCAGCTACGGCAGCGCTTTTGATGATTGACCCGCAACTGCGGTCACGCTTTGAAGGGGAGCTTGCCAAACTGAACAAGCTGACACCAGCCGAACGTATGGATATTTTACGGGTTCAAGGGTTGGAAAAGTACCTGAACGCCACCATTCAGGACGAGAAAGGCGGTAAGATTATCTTGCCTGATAGCGAATAAAATTTGAAGAAGTCTCCGTTTGTGGAGGCTTCTTTTTTGTTAAAATTTAACATTTACAACGCCGACTGTTCGGATTATATTGTTAAATCTTAACAAAGGAGGTTTAAAAATATGCGTGTGGCATTTGTTGCAAAAGGTGGAAGTGGTAAAACAACGGTTTCTTCGTTGTTTATACGTTATGCTTTAAGTCAAGGTAAACAGGTAACAGCCATTGATGGCGACATGAACCAGCACTTAAGTGCAGCGCTTGGGTTAAAAGAGGAAGGCTTGAACATCAAGAGCCTTGGCAACAATGAAGCCCGTCTGCGGGAAATTTTGGGCACAAACCATGCGTACCTCACAAGCATTGACCAAATGATCGAGTCCACACCGGCAGGGGAAGGCTCTCACCTTTTTACCAGTCAAAGTCAAAGCCCTGTTTGGGACGAATTTGCCTATAAAGACGAAAATTTACGCTTTTTAACCGCAGGTACCTTTAAAAATGAGAATATGGCAGAAACCTGCTACCACACCTACACCGGTGCGGTGACCATGTTTTTAAACCACTTTATCGACAGCTCTGACGAGTTGGTAGTGGTGGATATGACGGCAGGTTCCGACCCGTATACATCCGGCATGTTCAGCCGCTTTGACGCTGTTGTTTTGGTGTTGGAGCCAACCCTCAAATCCATGGCTGTTTATGACCAGTGTATGCAATATGGCAAGGACTATGGCATCCCTCTTTATGTGGTGGCCAACAAAGTGGAAGATGAGAGTGACCTTGAATTTATCCGTGAAAAAGTGGGTGACGACTTGATTACACACCTTGGCTCTTCAAAATTTGTCCGCCAGCAAGAGCGTGGCGTTTGGGCAAACATTGAAACGCTGGAGCCAGAAAATTTAAACGCTTTGCATACAGTCCTTGAAAAAGTGATGAACACACCCAAAGACTGGGATAAGTATCAAAAATTAGGTGAAACTTTCCACAAAATTAAAGCGGAGGGTTGGGGCAACGTTTTTTGTGGTGGCGACTTGATGCAACAAATTGACCCGAATTTTTCATACGCCAAAGCCGCACAGGAATTAGGAGTTTAAAACATGAGCGCACAACTTGCCCAAGCGGAAAATAAAACCACTGAAAACTTGCATGCAGGTGTGCCCACGCTGACAGCGAAGCAAAGCCCTTTGGTGCAGTCGCTTTTAGCAAATAAAGAAAAGCTGTTGCAGGCCGTTCAAGTTTTGCCAGAAGGGCATATTCATGTGGTGTTGCCACAGCAAATGAAGCAGAATATTGCAGAAATGCGTCAAATTTTTGGTGAATATGGCATTGAGCCACGCATTTTTGTGTCTCACAAGCCCAGCAAGTCCAATGCGCTGATCAAACAAGCAAGGGCGGAAAACACAGGTTTAGATGTGTCCTCCAAAAACGAATTGATTTCCGCACTTAAAAATGGCTTTTCGGGGCAAAATATCTGCTGTACGGGCAGTAAAAATGATGACTATATCACCCTTTCCATTCAGCATGGTTGCCTCCACAGTGTGGACTCGATAGAGGAGTTAGAGCGCTACATTAAAGCTTGTGAAAAAATTGCACCGCAGGAAAAAAGAAATGTCCTTTTAAGAATCAACAGCGCCGATGCACCCTACGGCGGTAAGATTTCTCGCTTTGGGATACCCATGTGCGACTTAGAGGCTTGTTATAATTTATTAAAAGAAAATCCGAATGTAAATTTGGATGGTTTTCATATGCATTCAGGGGAGAGCGATGGAGACCTTCGGGCTGAAGAGTTAGATTTTTTACTGACTTTATTTAAAGATGCATATGAACAGGGTTTTTCACCTAAAACAATCGATGTGGGCGGGAGCTTGCTTAAAAATATATATGAAAAAATAGAGGAGTGTGAAGCGTTTGTTGACCACCTTTCAGATGCTTTAAAGAATAATAAGGAAACATATACCTGGCGCAGGTATGGTTATTCTATTGCTGCTGGAAATCAAAATCGTGTTTCTGGAAGAGAAGGTTTGATGGGCTTTTTCAAGTTAGATGATTATGGACCTTGTGTGAAAAAGATGATGAATGTCCAAACGCTGTATAGTCGAACAAGCCACCAAACTTTGTTAGAGTGCGTTTTTACGCTTGCTTTAGAGCCGGGTGTGTCGGCTTATGATCAGTGCGGGATTATCTTGTTTAAAATTGTGGACACCCGCTTTAATAATAAAGGTGAACACATGACTGTTTTAGACGGTAATGTATTTAACTTGTCTTTCAATATTACGGAACAGATGGCCGACCCTGTTTTGTTGACAGAAGATGAAGATGCAAGCGAAACCTTTTCAACATACCTTGTGGGCAACCTGTGTACAGACTTTGACATTATGGTTAAACGAAAAGTGGTGCTTAAAGGCAAGCCTAAAGCTGGCGACTACTTGTGCTTTATCAACACCGCAGGTTACACGGCAGACTTTCACGACGCACCTGTGCATCAACACCCAATGGGGCAAAAAATTGTTGCCATAAGCGCTCAAGATGGCTGGCGCTTTATGAGCGAGGACCGCTTTAACCCTTACTTAATTGAAGAAGGAAGTATTTTATGATTTATAACTCTGTGATTGACATGATTGGCCAGACGCCCATGTTAAAAATCCCTGCCGATGTTCATGGTTTGAAGCATATCGATGTCTATGCCAAGTTGGAATATATGAACCCTTATGGCTCGGTGAAGGATCGCATTGCATACGGCTTGATGAAAGACCACGTTGAGGAGATGAAAAATACGGGTAAAAAACCTGTGATTGTCTCCAACGCTAATACGGCGAAAGCAGTGAGCGGTATCAGCCATTATTTGGGCTTGCAGCCTTATATTGTCAGTAACAAAATGCCTTATAAAGAGGTGAGAAATCAGTTGAAGTTTTTGGGCGCAGAAATTGAAGAACTGCCAGCGCTGACCCAATGTCCAAACCCGTTTGACCCAAACGATATGATCCAATACGCCGAGCGTATGGTGAACCAAAGCCCAGATAAATTTCACTTGATTGACCAATTTGGGGACAGTAACAATCCTAAAATCCATTTTGAAACCACAGGCAAAGAAATTTACGATGACCTTGGCGATGTAGACTACTTTTTTGCAGTGCTTGGCACATCTGGTACCACGTTGGGGGCTGGCAATTATCTGCGTGAGAAAAACCCGCAAACAAAAGTTTTTGGCGTGATAACAGAAACTGGACACAACGCACCTGGTGGTCGTTCAAAAAGTGAAATGTGGGAAGTGGGTATTTTTAACCCAGACCATTATGACGAAATTATTGCTGGTACCAAGCAACAAGCCACCGCAGGCATGCGTGAGTTGAACAGCAAGTGCGGTGTGATGTGTGGTCCAACGGGTGGTCTTGGCTACCACCGTATGCTGGAAAAACTGCGCGAGATTGACAAAGGCTTAAACGGTGAAAAACGCCACAAAGCGGTGTTTATTGCTTGCGATCGGATGGAGCCTTACATGGACTATGTTCAAAAGGCATGCCCTGAAATGTTTGAGGAAAAACCAAGCAATCAATTGCGTGTGCAAACATTGCCTAGCGACAAAGTTCAAAACGCACCCAGTGTGGACGCTGAAGGCTTGATGCAAATGTTTGAGAGTGACACCAAACCCTTGGTGGTGGACACGCGTGGCGCCTTTGGTTATTCCATTGGCCATATTCAAGGTTCCATCAACATTCAGGACACATTTTTAGAGCAAATGCTGGACAACGGTAAACCGTTCCCACAAAATCAGCCGATTGTGTTTGCTTGCATGCGTGGGGATGTTTCAACACGCTTTGCGGCCTTTGCAAGGGAGCAGGGCTACGAAGCATACTCCCTAAGCTGTGGTGTGGGCGCTTTTGTACAGTTTTATGATGCAAAGAAGGCCGTGGCATAGCTTGGTTTTCTCTTGCAGATATCCAAGGGTTTTGCTAAAAAGAAGACTTCTTATTTCATGAGAGACACATCTTCTTTTTACCCCTTCTGCGGAGAATACCTTATGTGCGAAAAACACACCACGGGCGTTGGCCCTTATGCAACTCAAATGGGTTATGACAAAGCGGCTACGGCTGCGTTAAGCTCACATTTAACTTTTAACGTGACGGGTCAATGTACATACTTTGATTTGGGTTTCATCCCAGCAAACCTTGCCAAGTGGGTTATCCAAATTGAAGTTTCAAAATTTGCACTTTTTGTGCAAAATGCAAAGGGTGATAAAGCACCCATCCAAATTGAAGAAAATAGCAAAGTTCAAAACATTCAACTGGCCATGCCAGAAAGCGGCGTAGATTCATGGGTGCATGACACTTTGCGTGACTTTTTACATATGCAATATGCACCACTAGGTATTGTGCCAAGTTACTTTAACTTTGGTTTCCGTTTGTTTGACGAAGGTGACCCAAGGCATGGCTCAGTTCAAGTTTTTGCTTATGCGCATGTAGATTGGGTGAAAGAATTTGGCCTGAATAATACGGGTAAACCCAATGTTTCATGGGTTGAAAAGGGTGGTTGTTGTGCCAGTAAAGGTGCGGCAGATTTGATGCCTTTAATTTTAAGCTTAAAGCCGGATTATATCCGCAATTTACCACAACAACATTCGGGTGCGGTTTTGTATAGACTGTTGCCATTGTCAAAAGAGCAGTTGGATGTGGTCGCTTCGGCCACGCCAGAGCAATGTGTTACGCATCTGGTCAAAGACGAGGGTACACAGGTTGAAATGACACTTGCGAATGAATCAGGTGAAAATGTACCCGTTTCATTGATGCATCCAATGTCTTGTTATGTGCATCCGCATATACGTCAAATCATGCATGTGATGGATACCCCTTCAGCGTCCCTTTTCGGGGCCACTTATGTGTGGGGTTTTGTGAACGATGACACTTTTCAAGGTATGGTGTTTATGTGCCTTGCGCCAGAAGTGAACGGCCAGCCCAAACCTTGTTCAGTGGAAGAGTATGTCCCAGAGCCACCGCTTATTGCAACCGATGGTCAACTTGCTAAAAAGCGTTGCCCTGCTTGTAAAAGCTAATATCGAAAAAGCCTCCGTTTTGGGAGGCTTTTTTTGTGAGGTTGATGGAAATTAACCAGCTATTTCAATTTGTACGTAATAGGATTTTTTCAGTCCAGTGTCTGAAAATTCTGACACTAAAAGGGTTGGCTTTTGGGCAATTTTTTGTAGAAGTGCTATTGGGAATGGCGAAAGAGGAATGTCGTTCTCTTGGTTTTTTAGCTTAAGTGTTTGACTTTCTATGCAAATCTCAGCTTTTTGGGCTTCGGTTTTTAACTTTTGATCTGCAATGGAAAGCATCAGCTCCCCTGTGCTGGTTTCTACAAGTTCGAATATGTCATTTTTTTGAGGCAAGTGGCTAATCTTTTTCCCTATATGTATATGTGTAAAGTATAAGGGGGAAGTTGAGTTTGTCAAATAATCAAGCCATGAAGGATGCAGAGCGTATTCTTGCGTCTGAAAAATGTGTTTATTCTATGGGTGAAAAAGGTTTGATGGAAACTCTTGCTTCTTCACACACCATGCGTGGGGTTATGGGCGTGGTGCTGGTGAGCACAAGCTCTCAAGCTCTAGCAGGTATAACAAATCAATCCCAGTCAATAAGCGCAGGCGATTCTACCTCGCATGCTGTTATTCAAGGGCAGAGCCAAACAGTTCAGGATGTGATGGGAGGTCATGCCGTTGAACAGTCATCTGGTGAATATACACTTTTTGCGGCTAAGCAGGTTGGCTTGGATCAAAAACAAAATTTAACGACCGTTGATTATGCACAGAAAAAGCTGTTGGAGAATTCGGCTGTTGCGCATTCTATTTTCATTATTGATGATGCCAAATATCAAGAGGTTCATACATTTCCAGATAAGTTAGACATAAGCACCCGTGAAGCTTATCACAACACCGTAAAATATGACGATGGTTTAATCCGTGAAGATTTGCAGGCTCGAGGTTTAAACCGTGAGGATTGGTCTATGATTGGTGACCAAGTTATGGATAAAGCTGGAGATATAGCATTTGACTTGCAATACCGGCAATATCCAGCAAGTTATTATCCGGCATCTGCAGCCAGTGCGACGTTTGATGGCAAATTGAATTCATGCACCATTGCACCCTTGCTTGAAAGTTCGACGATAGAGCAGACTTTAGAATCTAACTATGGTTCAGATGGAACTATTTCCTTCCATGTGCCAGAAGTTGTGAGTCAAAATTATGAAAAACTGGTCATTAATGAAGAAATTGCGCATTGTCAGGACATGTTGCTGGAAGCAGAAAATTTAAGCAAATATGAAAATATGGGCGAAAACAGTGAGCTTCTGTCCTCCATTCGTTTAGAACGCTATGGTCAATTAAAGTCTGTGCTGGAAATGGCGCGTGATTTTGACGACCTTGAAAGTGGTGCATTTTTAAATAACCGTTCAAAGCTTCATGCGCTAGCGCCAGTTCGTCACAGTTTGGACCATGATATGGGTGACCTTTTAGATCAAACATTGCCCCAGATTGATGAAATGATGCAAGACGGTTCGTTGCAAAACATGACATTTGATGAACGTCATGAATGGACACTCAACCAAGTTGAATTATCCATGCAAGGTATGACACCCGAAAGTGTCAATTATCAGCAAGAGCTTCTAGCTGAGCTTAATCAAAAAATGGAAGGAATGACCTTTAAAGAAAAGCACGCGCAACTTCAAAGCATGGAAATTCCACCGGAAATTGAAGCATATGTTACGCGATTCAATGAAGGCTACGATGCCATTGTTGTGGAGCGCCAGGTTGACCCAGAATTAAGCCGTGGTGAGTTCCGTGACGAAGTGCGAGAGGGCTATTTAGATTATTTAGGCCGTGAAGCAGTGGAGCGTGATGAAGACCCTGCTCAAGTTGGTCATTTTTATAATAGAGAATACCGTAATTTAGCCGCAGAGAAAGAACAACGTATTGAGTTCTCAAGGTCGCTGGATCGTGACCATGAAGACTACCAAACCGTGAGGTCGGGCATTTTTGAAATTTCGGTTAAAATGAAAGCGCTAGAAGAGGTATATTCAGGGCATATGGAAAAACACCCAGAGTTGACAGCAAGTTCTGAGGTTGAGATGAATAGAGACATGGATCGTTAAAGGGGATGTTTAACTGATAAAAGGTGAAGGCTAAAGGTAAGACTCCTCGCTCCTGAAATAATTACCATGATATTTAAAGGGCAAAGCCCGGTGCATCTAAACGCGAGTAAGTTGATGCGCACGAAGCGTTCAAATTGGATTGGCTCTAAAAGTTTACTATTTGTAAAGTATGACCTTTTAATGTAATGTAGGTAATCTTATAAAATCTTATGAGGTTTATTATGGCTCATATTATCGTTTTAAATGGGACTTCAAGTTCTGGTAAGTCCAGCATTGTAAAAGCTCTTCAGGAAAGTTTCGAAGAGCCATATTTACACTTACAGCTTGATATGTTTTGGGATATGGTTCCAAAGCATATTGAAGCAAATTCAAACAATTTTGCCAATATAAAGCATGTTGTTATGGACACATTATGGTCACTAAATAAACATGGTATGAATGTAATTCTGGATACAGTTGTTATGCCTAAAGGTTTGCTTTTTGTTCAGGAGCAACTGAAAGGGCTAGATGCTTTTTATGTCTATGTTCATGCTGATTTAGATACATTGAAAGAACGTGAAAAAAATCGCGGTGATCGTAAAATAGGTCTCGCAGAGTCTCAAAAGAGTGAAATCTTAAAAGATTGCTCTTATGATATTCATGTAGATACGACCCATAAAACAGCAGAAGAAGCTGCTCAAGAAATTATACCAAACCTTTAATCACGAATAAAAGCCTCACATAAATGTGAGGCTTTTTATTCTTGTGAGTAGAGTTTTACGCTGTAAGTGGGTGGCGAAACGGCGCAGAACGGCGGGCTTTTTGGGGTGTAGGCATAAAAAAACACCCTGTGGGGTGTGATTTTAAAATAAATGGTGGATCCGAGCGGGATCGAACCGCTGACCTCCTGCGTGCAAAGCAGGCGCTCTCCCATCTGAGCTACGGACCCACAACTGTGGAACGAGTGGTTTATACACCTTCCGCCGTGGGGAATCAAGTTGTTTTTTGCTCAAAAGCTCATTTTTTTTATGATTGTGGGAATGCGGCGTCCGTTTCTGTCACCTTTTCAGTGAGATAGAACCATTCCTTGCCAACTTTGCCTTGGTGCACAGGCATGGTGATAAAACAGTCGCTTGGCGCTGTGTACTGCTGTTGGTCATCGTGGCCAATTAAAGTGCCTTTTTCAACAAATTGCAGGTTGCGCCATTTTTGTGCAAATTCGGCGCCTTCTTGACGGAAGAATAGGTGGGTAAAGCGGTAAAAGTTTTGTGGGGCATTGCTCGGTTGTGGCGCGCCTTGCAGCATTTCTAAAGTGCGCATTGTTTGGATGATTGCATTGTATGCAAAGTGTGTGGCTTGTGGGTCGGTATGTTGTCCACACTCGACAGTTAACCCCATTTTTCCTTGGCTGTGCGCATAAGTTTCGGTGGATTGGCAATGTTCGCTGTCAGGGTATACCTTTTCCCATTCCAGTAAAATATCTGGCGGGTTAATGGCTTTGGCAATGGCTGTCAGTGTGGGGTGGGGGTGGTCAATAAAAATACAAGGTTCACAAGGGGAGCCCATGGAGTGCAGGTCTAGCAAAATGTCGCAGTCGTCAATGTAACGGGTTAGGCAGTTGGCGGCTTGACTTTCATAGCTTTTTGCTTGGGGGTGTTTTTTGATAATACGGTTTAGGTCTTCGTCTGTAAACCTTACGTTATTCGCATAAGAAAGTGGGTTGCAGCATGGCACAAAAGTGACTTGTCCGGCCTTTAAGGTAAGCTGGTTTTGTCGCAGGTCTTCCATAACCTTTTGAATGGCCAGCGTGCCGCAAATTTCATTGCCGTGAATGGCGCCAAAAACCAGCAGGTGTGGCCCTGTTTTTGTGCCCTTGAATGTGTGCTTTGTAATCTCCATAATCATAACCATAAAGGAGCGCATGCCTCAGTACAATTGTTTCCTATACTTTTTGGGGTGTCTTGTGGTAAGATGTGTGCTGTAAATAACGCAATATGTGGGGTTTTTATGGAGTTAAACGATCGTTTTTTAACCCAGTTTTTATCAGGTGAATATCGGTTGGAGCCAATGCAATCTGGCATGTCCTTTCGGACATATGACCGTGTACACACTGAAAAATCTTCTTATGTGGTGATGAACGTGCCGGTGGGGCAACAGTTAGAAGACGGCCAAACCGCAGTGTCTGGCGTTATACGTCCTTTTTTAAAAGTTCATAAATATTTGCAAGGTTTAAATATTCCTGTACCACAGGTGTTGCAGGTGGATGAAAGTCTAGGTAAAATTCTGCTGGAGGACTTGGGTGAGGACACTTTTTACGATATTTACGCGCAAAACCCCATTTCGCTTACTGAATATGAAAAGGCGGTCGACCATTTGGTTGCGCTTTATAAAGCCCAGCCGCTGGAAGGTGTGGAGCATTATAACACCCAATTAGCAACCATTCGGGGTGACTTTTTCTTGGAAGATTACCTCCCTGCGGTGACGGGGGTGGAGTCTACCGATGTCCAGAAGGAACATTTACACAGCATTTTGAAGGAAATTTATGAAGTGGTGGCCGGTGTGAAGTGGGGCACAATTTTGTGGGATTATCACAGCCCCAACCTGATGCCGCATGATGGCCAAGTGGCCGTGCTGGACTTTCAAGATGCTAAACACGGGCCGCTGAGCTATGACTTGGCAAGCTTGCTTTATGATGCACGGTTCCCATTTGCTAAAACACAACGAGATTTCTTATTTAACTATTTTGTTAAATGTGCTGGTTTAGAAGACATTCAAGCCTTTAGGGACAGTTTTGAAATGGCGGGCCTGCTGCGGAATTTGGGTGTGCTTGGTCGTTTTGCACGGTCCTATTACAGGGACGGTCGCGCCGAGTTTTTACCTAAAATTGCTGTTTTGTGGCCGTATATGGAAGAGGCGTTGCAAAACCCTTGTGCGTCCAAGCTGAAACAGTTTTTAGACCTACACATGCCAGAAAACAAACTGCTGGCAGTTTCGTGAATACAAAGCCTGAACAAGCAGAAGGTGATACTCCTCAAAAACCTACGCCAGATGGTGCACAACCCAATGCGTTGGGGCAAACCTTGGTGCGCATGGTCATTTTTGCAGGGTTCTTTTTGCAGGTTGTTTATGCCTTTTTCATTTTTGTGGTGTTACACAAATTGCAACTGTTTGCCTTTTATGGTGGTAACTTTCAATTGATGTTTGAATTGCTGTTTTCGATGTTGCCTGCCGTTTCTTTCGGTTTTTTAACGGCCAACTTTATTTTTCACAAATTGCCTGTGGTGGGGGAAAAGCTGGCCGAGGTGAATGATTACAAAGAAACCCAATTGATATTGCTGAAGGTTTTGCTCTATTCCTTGTTGTTTGCAGTTGTGGCTGGGTTTTTGGTGCTTTTTTTACCCCGTTTTTTGTGATATTTTAAAATAAAAAACATGTATTTAAGGCAAAAAAGTCAAAAAGGTCAAAGTCAATCCAAAAATGGGCAGTTGCGCTCGGTGCACACCTTTTCCTTTTACAGTTACTTTGATGAAGATCACAGTGGGTATGGCGCATTGCATGCGGTGAATTTGGATGTATACAGTGGTGGTGCTGTCAGCTCTGTGCAGAAGTTGTCCGCTCGCAGTATGCTGATTTTTGTCGAAGAGGGTGACCTTTGTTTAACTGTAGATCAAGGTGATGAAAAGTCTTATGAGGCAGGCGATGCAGTGCTTCTTTCAGCAACCAAAATTGGAATGAATTACCAAATTAAAAACGGTGGCCAGCACAGCTCCTTAAAGCTGTATACCTTTTATTTTGACGTGCCTGCTAAAACTCAAAACAGTGTTGGGCACATTGCGGTACCACCGCACGAAGGTTTGAAGTCTATCCTGTTCCCTGGTTTGAATAAGACAGCTTATTTGCAATTGCCACAGTCCGATGTGCGGATGTTTTTGTTGCATGCAAATCTAGGGGAAGAGGTGCGTTATCCCCTTAAAAAGGGTCGGAAATTATGGGTGGAGGTGATTCGTGGCTCGGTGGAGCTGGAGCAAAGCTTCTGGGAAGAGGATTTGGTGCAATTGAACGCTGGCGACGCTTTGGGCTTGGATGCTCAGTCCCCCAAATTGCAGTTTGAAGCCTTGGAAGGGGTGGAGCTTTTTATTGTCGATATGCCAGACGATTAAGGGTTTAACATCTTTAATGTTGTACGGTCGCAAATTGACCAATTTTTTCTGCCAGTTTTGAACGTTCTTCATAAGCATGGTTGATGCGTTGCATGTGGCTTGCATTGGGTGCTTGGCCCCCGTCTGGGTGGTAAATTTTGGTTAATAGTTTGCGCACTCTTGCACATTCACTGACCGAGGCTGTCGGCGAAGTGCCTAAAACCTCCCACCAGTCACCGGTGCTTTGTTTTTTGCTTTCACTCAGCGCTTGTTGATGTTGTTTATCCTTTTTCACATTGAGAAATATCCCCACCACATAAAAAGCAACCAAAATGTAAAGCGCATATTGGGATGGAATGGTGAACAGCACAAATAAAAAGAAAACATGCGGCAATAGGAATGACAAAACTTGATGCATAAATAGCAACCCTTTTATTTGTTACACTCCCTTTATTATATGAACTCTTTGAATGATTTGCACTTTATTCGGCGATGAAATATAATTTATTTAAAAATAACAAGTAAGGTGTGTGCTTTATGAAGGTTTTGGTGGCGGTAAAACATGTGGTGGATGCTTATGTTCAAATTCGCCTGATGGCAGATGGTTCTGGGGTGGACACACGTGGTCTAAAGCACAACATTAACCCTTTTTGTGAAATTGCGGTGGAAGAGGCTGTTCAACTTAAGGAAAAAGGCGATGCCAGCGAAGTGGTGATTTGCTCTATCGGGGAAGATGCGGTGCAAGAAACGTTGCGCAAAGCGTTGGCATTAGGCGCAGACCGTGCGGTGCATTTAAAAACCACAGCGCAAATGCAACCTTTGCAACTGGCCAAGGTACTTCACACCTTGGTGGAAAGTGAAAAGCCGGACTTGGTGTTGATGGGCAAACAGTCGATCGATGGGGACAACAATCAAACAGCGCAAATGTTGGCAGGGCTTTTGGGTTGGCCGCAAGGGATGTTTGCTTCACGCCTTGAGCTCAAAGGGCAAGAGCTTGTTGTCAACCGCGAGGTGGACAGCGGTGAAGAAACCCTTCAATTAAAATTGCCAGCGGTGGTCAGCGCCGACCTGCGCTTAAACCAACCCCGTCATGTAACTTTGCCCAACTTGATGAAGACCAAGCAAAAACCGCTGGAAGTTCAAACCCTGCCGGATCTCGCCCCCAGTTCTTATAAAATCTTAAATGTGACCGAACCTGCCAAGCGCCAGAAGGGTGTGTTGCTAAACTCGGTTGATGAATTGTTAGACAAATTAAAAAATGAAGCAAAGGTGGTGGGATAATGGCTATTCTTGTGATTGCAGAACATGACCACGGGCAATTGAACCCTGTGACTTTATCCACCCTAAAGGCGGCGACACAGCTAAGCGGAGATGTTGAGGTGTTGGTCGCAGGGTATGACTGTAAAAACGTGGTGGAACAACTGACAAAATGCGAAGCTGTTCAAACTGTCCTGTCAGTAGATAATCTACTCTATCAACACTTTTTGCCCGAAAATTTAAGCCTGTTGATTGCAAGCATTGCCCAAGGTTACAGTCACATTTTAGCGCCAGCCACCACCTTTGGTAAAAACTTTATGCCTCGGTTGTCCGCCTTGTTGGACGTGCAAATGGTCAGTGATATTACCGCGATTGAAAGCGAGGACACCTTTAAAAGGCCCATTTATGCTGGCAACGCTGTGGCGACAGTGCAGTGCAGTTCACCGCAAAAGTTGTTGACCATACGCCCGACAGCTTTTGAAAAGGTGGCTTTAAACCGAAGCGCCCCTGCGCCAGTCCGCAGCGTTCCAGCGGCGGAGGGTTTTGAAGACTCGGCGTTTGTTTCTGTCCAGCAAGCCAATGCGGATAAACCACAGCTGAGCCAAGCCAAGGTTGTGGTGTCTGGCGGTCGAGGGCTGCAAAAGGCCGAAAACTTTAAAATGCTGGAAGACTTGGCCACAAAACTGGGCGGCGGTGCCATTGGTGCGTCCCGTGCGGCGGTGGACGTAGGCTGGATTGGCAATGATTGCCAAGTGGGTCAAACGGGCAAGGTGGTTGCACCAGAGCTATATGTGGCGGTGGGGATATCGGGTGCGATTCAGCACATTGCAGGGATGAAGGACTCAAAGGTCATTGTTGCCATCAATAAGGACGAAAACGCCCCCATTTTTGAGGTGGCAACATACGGTTTGGTGGCCGACCTGTTTGACGCTGTGCCAGAACTGATTGAAAAATTAGCAGAAGAGGGTTAGCCAAATGCGGGAGTCTATGCAGTATGACGTGTTAATTGTGGGCGCTGGGCCAGCAGGTCTGGCTTGTGCCATTCGCCTTAAACAGTTGGCGGAAGCGGAAGGTAAAACATTGTCGGTCTGCGTGTTGGAAAAAGGCGCTGCCGTTGGCGCGCATTTGCTTTCAGGCGCTGTGCTGGAAACCCGAGCATTGGACGAACTTTTGCCCAATTGGCAAAGCATGGGCGCACCCATTGACACCGCTGTGACAACGGACGATTTTCAATATCTCTACAACGACCAAAAAGGTCTAAAGCTACCCACGCCAAAATTGATGAAAAATGACGGCAATTATATTGTCAGCCTATCCGAGCTTGGGCGCTGGCTGGCCACTCAGGCCGAAGCTTTGGGGGTGGAAATTTTTGCAGGCTTTGCGGCAAGTGAAATTTTATACCACGCAGATGGTGCTGTGAAAGGTGTGGCCACCGGTGACATGGGCATTCAAAAAAATGGTGAAAAAGGTGACAATTATACCCAAGGGGTGGAAATTCATGCCCATCAAACCGTGTTTGCGGAAGGGTGCCGTGGGTCATTGAGCAAGCAATTGATTGCGCAGTTTGACCTTCAAAAGGACAAGTCACCGCAAACGTACGCACTGGGTGTGAAGGAAATTTGGCAGGTGGAAAGCCCGCATTATAGCGCCGGTCAAATGTTGCACACGGTGGGCTGGCCTTTAAAAAACAACACTTACGGCGGGTCATTTGTCTATCACATGGCAAATAACAAGGTGGCTATTGGCTTTGTGGTGGGCTTGGATTATCAAAACCCAACGTTATCACCTTTCCATGAATTACAGCGCTTTAAACATCACCCCGACATTTTACCTTTGCTTGAAGGTGGCAAGCGCTTGGCTTATGGTGCGAAAACCTTGGTGGAAGGGGGTGTGCAGTCCATGCCGAAGCTGACAGCGCCGGGCGCTGTTTTGGTGGGGGACGCAGCGGGCACTTTAAACGTGGCGAAAATTAAAGGCAACCACACAGCGATGAAAAGTGGCATGGTTGCGGCGGAGGCGTTGTTTGAACACTTTAACGCAGGCGGCACGGGCGGTGAAGTGGTGGCCTATGAGGTGAACTTTAAATCGTCTTGGGCATATAAAGAGCTTTATCAGGTTCGTAACATTCGTCCCGGCTTTAAACATGGCCTTATTTTGGGTGCTTTAAACGCCTTTAAGGAAATGTACCTTTGGCCAGCTAGACGCACCTTGAAAAATCACGCCGATCACGCACAGCTTAAGCCTGTTGGTAAATTTAAGCCGATTGCTTACCCCAAGCCTGATGGTGAGATAAGCTTTGATAAACCCAGCTCGGTTTACCTTTCCAACACCTATCATGAGGAAAATCAGCCAGCCCATTTAAAATTAAAGGATGAGGCCGCCGCCATTGACGTGAATTTGAATCAATTTGGCGCACCCGAAACCCATTATTGCCCGGCCGGCGTTTACGAAATTCTTAAAACAGAAGATGGTTTGCCGTTTTTGCAAATCAATGCGCAAAATTGCCTGCATTGCAAAGCGTGCGACATTAAGGACCCAACCCAAAACATCAACTGGCAAACCCCAGAAGGAGGCGGCGGCCCCAATTATACCGATATGTAAGTTTGGTTAAAAATCGCTCGATTTTTTTGTTGAACTCTACTGACGGCAAATTTGGAATTTTTGGCTGACAGGGTTCCAGCGCATTTTGCCAAGGTCACCAGCGGCGCCGCAAACTTCTGACCCTGTACCGGCAATTTGCGCCGAACCTGAAACATCCAAGGCACCTTGGCGACCGGTGACCAGTCTTTCACCGTCCACGTCCATGTGCACTTCGCCTGTACCGCTATCCATAATTGAAATGCTGGTGTCCGCCACTTGCAGGCTTCCGGCAGAAACGCCTGTTAACCCAGATCCATCGCCAATAAACGCATTGGCTTTAACAGTGCCAGAAACTTCAAGTGTTGTGCTTGGGTTTTCAAGGCCAATACCCACACGGCCTGAGCTGCCATCAATGGTCATGTTGCGGCGACTCCAATCTCTGACAATTGTGTCAAAATGAACATCTTCCGCATAGTTATTGTTTGTGCGCCTTGTACCTAAAATAAGGCTGTTAGATTCTGCGTATGCTGCAGTGTTGTCACCGTCGCCACCAATCAGTATGACACCGCCACGATAGCCGTTTGTGAGCAAGTTACCGACACGGACAAAACCACCGTCCGATTTTGTGTAAAGGGCGGCGTTTTGACCGTTGAATTTCAAGCCTGCAACTTGTTCATCGCTATATTCCAAGTAACGTTGACCGTCCACATCAATGGCAATGACCGCAGAGTTACTGCCATCATCTACAATTGAAATGCTGGTGTCATCCATAAATAGGCTTGTGCCTGCTGGTATCCCTGTCAACCCAGACCCATCCCCCACAAAAGCTGTGGCGGAAACGGTTCCTAACACGTCAAGTTCCGCATTGGCAGACACTTGGTTTACAGCAACCTGACCACCTAGAATGGCCATTGTGTTACTATCTGTCACTTCTGTGCCTGTCACGTCTGCCAGTCCAAACACCATTGAATTGTTACCGCTTACAAACGCATTTTTACCCATCGCAATTGAATTTAAACCATCCGCACGGGCCGCTGTGAAGGCCACTGCAGATGTGCCTGAAACGCTTGAGCCCGTGCCAATTGCAACGCCATAGTTTGCATAAGCGTCAGAGCCTGTACCAATCGCAACCGACGACAAGCCATAAGCTTGCGCACCACCATTCAAGGCACCGGAAGACCCAATAGCGATAGATCTTTGACCATAAGCGCCACCGTAACGCGCAACGGAGAATGCATCTTGTGATTCTGCATTACCTTGAAGTGCAATTGCGTAATTGGCAGAAGCTGAACCGCCAAAACTAATAGAGCGATTTCCTGTAGATCTGGCATTTGTTCCAAACGCAAATGACCCATTACCAGATGCAATGGCACTGTCACCAAAAGCAAAGGAAACATCACCCATTGAGGAGTCGTTAAACATACCAGCATATGCGGCTTTACCAATGGCTAAAGCGCGCTTGTCAGGGTGCCATACAAAGGCTTTGTCTCCGTTTGAATAACCACTTGGTACTGAACCTTCTTTGTAGAAATTAACACCTTGATATTGAATTGATTCAGAAGCGTCTGTCCACAAACCTCCTACGTTGGTTAAACCTGAACCATCCCCCACAAAGGATGTTGCGGAAACGGTGCCAGCCACTTCAAGCTCAGTGGTTGGATTGACAATACCTATGCCAACCTCACCGCTGGATGCGATACGCAATCTCTCCTGCATGTTGGAGGCCTCTGTTCCTGTATTTACAACCACAGCTGTAGGCAAGTTACCCGAGCTGACCGTACCATCTACAACAGCATGAATGGTTGCGGCCATTTCTGTCTCTGCACCTAAGGAAGTTGTTGTGTGACCTGCAAAACCGATACCTGGCAAGTAATCACCTTCGGTCATTGGAATTGGGCTTGTGTCTAATACACTATCGCGGTTACCAATCATAATAACACCCAACATTCGACGTAGATTATCTGAGTTGTTGTAACCAGCGACAGCCAAGTGCAAAGCACCTTCTTCAGTTGATGGGTCGGTTGTACCAATATTCAATCGACCCGCATATGTGCCACCCGTGCTGTGGTTTACAATATAATTGTTTAACCCGCCACGTGCATAGAATTTATCATATCCATTACTGTACGCAAAAGGCACACCATCTAACACACCAGCATTGTTATACTGGAACCATCCGTTATTGCCACCTGGCGTTGCTGAAACTCCTGTCAAACTTGTACCATCCCCTACAAAAGCGGTGGCGGATACGGTGCCGGAAACATCAAGTTCGGCCAGTGGCGTTGCAATGCCCACACCAATCCGGTCGTTGGCCAAGTCACCGTATAAGCTGTTGCCGATGTTTAGCTCATTGGAGGCGGTTGGCGCAGATGTGTCAGCCAAAACTCCAATTACAATATTGTCCGAACCTGTGGAAACACTGTCACCCGCTTGGTGACCCACGAAGATGTTACGACCACTGCCTGAGCGTAATCCATAACCGGCACGGTAACCCAATAAAGTAGTGTGGAAAAAGTCTGCATTACCGGCTGCACCCATGCCTGCTTCGGCACCAATGGCGGTGTTTTCATACCCGAAGGATCCGTACCTTAGTGTGTTATAACCCACGGCGGTGTTGGTGTAACCCACGCTGTTACGTCTAAGCGCATATCCACCTAGTGCGGTGTTAAAGTCTCCTGAAGTTGTGTTATTTAACGCATTACTACCCACTGCGGTGTTGTTTTGACCTGTGCTATTGTCTTTTAATGCCGCATAGCCCAAAGCGGTGTTATCTCTTGCGGTTGTATTACTGCTTAAAGCATCATGACCAAGGGCGGTGTTGTGACGACCCGATGTGTTGCTTTGCAAGGCATCTGTACCAACAGCAACGTTCGAGAAACCTGTTGTGTTGGCGCTTAACGTGTTGCGCCCCACACCCACACTGTTGTTGGTAAGTGCACCATTGTTGGCACCTGCATCATGACCTATGAACAGCGATGAATAAGGCGTTGCAGATGAAACGCCGTGGACAACACCCACAATTTGAGACAAGGAAACAGGGTCTGTGTCCAAGCCTGTCAGCTGTGAACCATCCCCCACGAACGCTGTGGCGGAAACGGTGCCAGAAACTTCCAAAGCGGTTGAACCGTTCACAAAAAGCCCTGCGTCGCAAATAATGTCCGTGCCGTCGGTGTAACACAGCTCATTATTGTTGAGGGTGCCAACCGTACCAATGTTGGCCCAATTTTGCGCACGCGCATCACTTGCTGACATGATGATTGTCAGAGTTATAATCGCAATAAGTTTAACGCAAAACATAAAGTACCCTTAATTCAATGCCATTACACACAATACTGTTACCAGTATATAGTTTTATGGGTATCTGTTAAAATATAAAAATGACAATGAGCTGTATTTTATATAAACCTCCAAGAGGAGATGTGATGTCTACGCCTGTTTGGCTTCTTGCTCAGACTTTTCAACGGTTTCGTTATATTCTTTAAGCTTGTTGCGCAAGGTGCGGATGGAGATGCCTAAGATGCCTGCCGCATGGGTTCGGTTGCCTTTGCAATAGTTTAATGTGGAAAGGATGAGCTCTTTTTCGACATCGGAAACAGTGCGGCCAACCATGTCCGCAGGGGATGATTTACCAATGCCTTTTTCGAACCCGCCAGAGGCGTTGGCATAAGCGCCAGCAGCGGCGCCAATAGCCGCTTTTGCACGGTCCACATCGGTGCGCACAGGGGCCTCTGCCACGTTGGAGGCCATGTTTTGGCTCATCGGTGAAATGGTGATATGTTCAGGCTGCATCACGTTGTCGTCGCCCATCATCAACACGGTGCGATGGATGGTGTTTTCCAGCTCACGGACGTTGCCTTTCCAGTAACAGCTGACCAGTTTTTCTTCCGCTTCTTTGGAAATTTGAATGTTGTTTAAGCCATTTTGCTTGCCGTACATTTCCGCAAAGAACAATGAAAGGGGGATGATGTCGCCTGGGCGTTCCCTCAGCGCTGGGATGTCCAGCATCACGACGTTGAGGCGGAAGTATAAATCTTCCCTAAAGTTGCCATCACGCACTTCGTCTTCCAAGTTTCGGTTGGTGGTCGCAATCAGGCGAATGTCCACCGGCACGGGCTTGGATGAACCAACTGGGTCAATCACCCGTTCTTGAATGGCACGCAATAATTTGGCTTGCAGGGCAATGTCCATCTCGCTGATTTCGTCTAAAAGCAATGTGCCACCGTCTGCTTGTTGGAATTTACCTTGCCTTGCGCTTACAGCGCCAGAAAAAGCACCTTTTTCATGGCCAAAAAGTTCACTTTCTAGCAATGTTTCGGGGATGGCAGCACAGTTAACGCTGATAAACGGCTTGTCTTTTCTTGGGCTGTTGTTGTGAATGTAGTTTGAGTAAACTTCCTTACCGGTTCCACTTTCACCACGCAGTAAAACGGTGGCGTTGGAGGAAGCAAATTTTTTGGCCATCGCCAGCATGTTTTCGGTGGCGCTGTCGCCATAAATGGGGCCAGATGCCTCTTCGGAGGGTTTAACACGTTCAATCAAAGTGTTTGCCAAGTTGCCTTCAATGGGTGTTGGCAGGTATTCAATCGCCCCTAGGCGAATGGCCTTCACCGCATTTTGCACCGGTGTTGCCGCACCCACCACCACGGTTGGTACGGTTATTTTGTTTTCATTTAAGCCGGTGAAGTATTGCGGAAGTTCTAGCCCTGTGTCTAAAAAGACCATATCCACTTTTTTGTCGCACAGCACTTTAAGGGCGCTTTCCACGCTTTCGGCCTGCAATGTGCCAATGCTCATGTCCTTGGCAATTTTTGCCAAGGGGCCCGTGGCATCTTTTAAAGGGCCAATGAGTAGAATATTCGACTTAGACATCCGTTTATCTCACCCTTCTTAATCAAACATGCTAATGCGTTTGCTTGGTGGCAAGATAGTGTTGAGCACAAGTTCCAGCTGGCGTGGGTTTTCTTGACGGACAACACTGAGCACTGAGGCGGTGTAAACCTTACGAACTTGTAATTCCAGTGAGGTGTTAAGTTCGAGCTTCGTAGCCAAAGGGTTGAAAAACATATTGGCCATAATCGCACCGTACATGGTTGTCAGCAAGGCAATGGCCATGGCAGGGCCAATGGCGCTTGGGTCATCCAGCGAGCCAAGCATGATTACCAAACCAATCAAGGTACCGACAAGGCCCATCGCTGGCGCAATTTCGGCACTTTTTTTGAAAACTTGGGTGGCAGATGCGTGACGTTCCAGCATATTTGCAGTGTCCGACTTCATGATGGTTTCAATCACTTCGGGGTTGGTGCCATCCACCGCTAAGCCAAAGGCTTGTTTTAAAAAGTCGTTGGGGATTTGTTCAATGTCGCCTTGAATGGCCAAAATACCGTTGGCACGGGCTTTTTGCGCCAGTTCAATCATTGTTTTGGCTTCTTCTTCCACTTCGGGCAGTTTGAACATGATGGTTTTCATCATCACGCTTTGCGCTTTGATTACATCGCCTAGTTTAAAACCAACTGTGGTAATGGCAAAGGTACCACCCACAACAATCAACATGGATGGGGGGTCAATAAAGCTTGCCATGTTGGAACCAATACCACCGGCCACAAAACCAAAGCCCAGCAAAAGTCCAAGGAGGGTTGCTATATCCACAGTTTGATCATCCTATTCTTATTTTTTTTGTTTCTTTGTTAGCGAGATTTCACAATCTCGGTCATGGTAATACCTAATTTGTCCTCAACAATAACAACTTCACCACGCGCCACCAAGCGGTCGTTGACCAAAATGTCCACTGCTTCGCCAACTTTGCGGTCCAGCTCAACCACGGCGCCACGCCCCAATTTGAGCAATTGGTGAATTTGTAGGTCACATGTGCCCAGCACTGCAGAAACCTTAACAGGGATGTCATAAACGGCTTCTAGGCCGGCATCCGGTTCAGCAGGTGATGTGAGCTCTTGCTCGTCTTGCCCGACAGCTTGACCTTCAAGCTCGTTGAGTTCAAGAGAATCTGTTTCTTTGTTATCGCTCATGTTTTACCTTTTTCAATTGCGCATTTGCGCTGGTTTTATATTTAAATTATAAGTTTGTGCCACTGCATATTAAAGGCATTACTTGCATTTATTATGCCATATTGTCCATCTGTTGAAAAGAACACCGTTTTTTATTTGCTGTCCTTTTCTTCACTGGTTGTGACATCTTCGCTTCGCTCGCTCGGTTCTTCAGCTTCATGGTTCTCGGCTTTGACCTTTTTTTGAGGTTCTTCCTCTGAGGGTTTAGGTGCGGCTTCGGCCTCGCTTTGAGCTACCTCCTGCGCAGTGGCTTCAACGTCTTGAGTGGCTTCCGACTCTGCCTCTTCTGGTTGGGCATCTACCGCGAGGACAATATCTTTTGGTTCAATGTTGTCATGGGCGGCTTGCAAAATGTTATGAATTTCAGTCTTGATGTTTTCAAAGCGAGCGTCCACGCCTTGATTGTCCCATGTGATGATGCATTCGCCAGCTTGAATGTTATCGTCTTCCACAAAATGAGCTTGGGTGTTTTGCAAGGCTTTGCCAGCATGTTCTTGAATGTAAAAACGGTCCGCAGGGGCCATATGCACTTCTATTTTCCCAGTTTTGGGTGCGCTTTCCATGGCTTTTTCCAGCATGAATTCAATCAGTTCGTTGCTGTACTTTTGCTGGGCATCCTTTAAAATGCTGCCAATGACATGCTGAATAAACATCAAGCTTTGTTTTTGAATGTGCGCCACTTGAGGTTTAAGCAGGTTTGGTAAATCATTTAATTGCTCTAAGGTTGCGCCAAGGTGCGTTTCTAGTTCAGCTTTCATCGCCGCTTCGGCTTGGCTTTTGCCCGCTTCTAAGCCTTGTTCGTAACCAGCTTTTTCGGCTTTTTGAAGGTCCTCTTCGGTTATTTTGGGCAAAGCGGCAAGGCGTGCCTGTTCTTCTTTTTCTGCGGCTTCTTTTTCAAGGCGTGCTTGCTCTTCTTTTTTCTTCAAAAGTTCGGCACGTTTTTTTTGAACGGCCAGTTCTGCAAAGTCGTTTTGATTTAACAGTGATTCAAGCGTCGCCTTAGATGAAGTCATCCGCACCACCTTCTTCGGCTAGAACAATTTGACCCGTTTCTGCAAGGCGTTTGGCAATCATCACCACGCTGTTTTGCGCTTCATCCACATCCTTAACGCGCACAGGTCCCATCGCACCCATATCCTCTTCCATGATTTTCGCCGCACGTTCGGACATATTACGCATGAACATATCGAGCAGTTCATCGTCCGCACCTTTAAGGGCAACAGGTAGAAGGTCTTTCTCCACTTCACGGAGAATGGTCTGGATGCCTTTGTCGTCGGTTTTCTTGAGGTCTTCAAATGTAAACATGAGCGATCGGATGCGTTCGGCATCGTCGTGGCTGCGTTTGTCCAACAAGTCCATGAATTTTTGTTCGTTTGATCTATCAAAGTTGTTGAAGATCTCGGCCATAAGCTCGTGGCTGTCACGTTTTTGTTTGGCGGCAAGGTTGCGCATAAATTCATTCTTAAGGGAATCTTCCACGCTTTCAATCACCTCGCGGGAGACATTGTCCATAATCAAGATACGTTCAATCACTTCCAGTGCCAATTCTTCAGGTAAAGCGGCTAGGACTTTTGCGGCGTGCCCGGGTTTAATGCGGCTGACAATCACCGCCACTGTTTGTGGGTATTCGTTCTTGAGGTAGTTCGCCAAGATATCTTCGCTGACGTTGGCCAGTTTTTCCCACATGGTGCGACCGGCAGGACCACGCATTTCGTCCATCAAGTCACGCACGCGGGACTCGTCCATAAAGCTCATGAGGTAACGCTCGGTCGCGTTCCAACCACCTACCAAGCCTGCACCGCCTGATCCAATGGCGTCGGTAAATTCATTGATCACATTCTCAACGTCTTCACTGGTCACTTTGCCCAGTGTCGCCATTTCACGGGAGATATCACGAATTTCAAAGTCATCCATGCCACTGAAGATGGTTGTGGCATTTTCTTCGCCCACAGCCAGCATTAAAATGGCAGCATTACGTGCACCTATTTCACGCGGACTTCTGCTGCTGCGGCTTTTGCCTTTGTTTGGGTTGTTGTCTTCGCTCATTAGTCTTCTCCTTGTAGCCACCCACGAATGATATTGGTACTTTCTTCTGGGTTTTCTTGGATAATTTTAATCACCTTCTTAATGGAAGATTCACGCACTTGACCTTCCACACTTTGAAGGTCAATCATGCTGTCGCCTTCAACAATTTCGTTGGTTGGAATGTTAATCGGTGTGCCGTCAGGGGCTGTGGCTTGCGCTTGTCCGCCAGCTGCACCACCACCTTGAATGTTAACCGCAGGCGCACCTGGGCCAACAGCTACGCCACCAGCCGCCGCAGTTGCACCTGCGCCCGCAGCGCCGGCTTCGCCTGCCATTTTGGCGCCAATGTCGTCGTCTTTTGGAAGGGTTGCCTTTAAAATTGGCTTAATAATCATGAAGATTAGCAAGAAAATGGCAATGCTGATCAGTGCATACTGCGCAATCATGAAGTAGTCATCTTTGTTGAACAAGGGCTCTTCGTAAACTTCTTCTTGCACTTGGGCAAATGGCATGTCCACAATTTCCACCATGTCGCCACGTTCTTCATCAAAGCCAATGGCAGTTTTAACCAGTTTTTCTAATTTTTCTAGGTTTTGTTGGTCGTAGGGAACATATTTTTGTACGCCATCTTCATTGGAATAATTACCTTCCACCAGCACCGCAACGTTCAACTGCTCAATGTTACCACCAGACTTGACATGACGGCGGATGGTTTTTGAAATCTCATAGTTGATGGTTTCTTCCGCGCTTTGGCGTTCTTCACTGCTGCCTGCGGCACCGCCACCCACTTCTTGACCGGGGATATTCGCTGAAGCGCCTGCGGCTTCGTTGGGTTGAGTTTGCTTGGCGTTCATGCGGTCTTCGCTGCGTTGCTCACTGCGCACCACTTGGTTTTCAGGGTCAAAAATTTCGGACTCTTCTTCAATGCTGTCAAAGTCTAATTCAGCGGTCACTTTCACGTTGGCTTTGTTGGGGCCAACCACACGTTCCAGCATCCGTTTTAGGCTATGTTCGTATTCCGTTTCCACTTGACGCTGAATTTTTTGCTGCATGTTCATCACATTGCCTTGGGACTTGTTCCCGCTGGAAAGCATGTTGCCGCGGTTGTCCACCACTGTGACATTCTCAGGAGTTAGTCCCGGCACAGATGCCGCCACCATGTGGTTGATGCTTTGTACCTGTTCATCACTCAAAATACGTGTGCCAAGGTTCACCACCACCGATGCGGTGGGTTCAATTCGCTCTCTCGAAAACAGCTTTTTCTTCGGCATCACAAGGTGAACACGGCTGGATGTGACAGAGGGAAGGGAGGTGATGGTGCGTGCCAGCTCGCCTTCTAAGGCACGGCGTGCGTTGATGTTTTGCACCAAGGATGTTGTGCCAAAGCTGGACTGATTATCCAAAATTTCATAACCAGAAGTGCTGGAGCCCACAATGCCTTCGCCTGCAATTTTAAGGCGTATTTCGGGGATACGGCTTTTGGCAACATAAACCCCGCCAGACCGCACTTGATAATCAATGTTCAAGCCGTCGAGCGTTTGGGCAATTTTTGCCTGCTCTTGTTCGCTAAGGCCGCCATAAACAATGCCATAGTCAGGGGCGTTGCCACGCACCGCAATCATAGAAATGAGACCGATCAGCATCACAATGGAAACCACAAGCATTGCAAGGCGAGCAGCTCCAATACGGCGCAAAACTGTTAAAAATTTATCCAATATCTTAAATTCCGAAATTTAATTACACACGCGTTCAAGTTTGATACTAGCACGAACCGTGCCGAAAAAAAGCATTTGCCGTGGCGCTTTTGCCTATGCTGGGTGGTTTTTAAATGGCTGGGCGTTGTAAAAAAGCACAAACGGCAAGGTTTGCGCTGTTAAATGGTTGTTTTAAGGGTTGTCAGTCACCCTGTCAGGAATTTAAGGCTTGGCAATTTGTGCCCCATTTCATAAAATAGACGAGTTTATATTTTGTTTAAAATAATTTTGTGCAAAAACACATTGTTTATTAAATAAGGTATGGACTTTGGGTGCGAAAGCGTCCATAATATATAAGGTGGACAAGTAGTCTACTATGTTTAACATAATCCATGTAGGAGATAATAATATGCCTATTACAATTAACACAAACGTATCTGCGATGATTTCGCAACGTAACTTGAACGCTGCGTCTGAGCGTAGTGCTTCTTCACTTTCTAAGCTGTCTTCTGGTTCTCGTGTACCAACAGCTAAGGAAGATGCTGCGTCACTCGCAATTGGTACAGGTCTTAGTGTTGAAAACGCTGCTTTGAAAGCTGCTCAAGTGAACGCCTCTCAGGCTTCTTCTCTTTTGCAAATTGCCGATGGTGCTTTCTCTCAGATTTCTGACATTTTGACACGTATGAAATCACTCGCAACAACAGCTCAGTCTGGTCAGCTTTCCGGTACGGAGCGTGGTTACTTAAACGATGAGTACGGCCTACTTCGTAACGAGATTGACCGTATTGCCGCAACAACCGAATTCAACGGCCAAGCGCTGTTGGGTGGTTCAAACACCTTGAGTGTTACAGGTCAAACTGCTGTTGCTGATACCGCAGCTGGTTTTGTTGGTTATGAATTTGACGCTTCTCGAGTTAATGCTACTGATACATTCGCTGTTCAATTTGATACAAGTGAAGGTAACCTTACAGTTGTTAATACTGCACAAGGTACTGCTCAGACTATTAACTTAGGTTCTGCAGGTGATGACCCTGTTGCTGCAGGTGCAACACGCGAACTTGACTTTGCGAATGTTGGTGTAAAAATCACCATTAACAATGACTTTTTCGCAGGTGCAGCGATTGGTGCAGGTGCTGACTTTGGTGATTTGACAACTACACAATTTACAGCTGCTGCTGGTACATCTTCAGCTGCTGCAACCTTTGCTTTCCAAGTTGGTTCTGGTAACTCAGTAACTGATGCGAACAACTCTATCTCCATTACAATTTCTGAAGGTAACTTCAGTGCCTTGATTGGTGGTGGTACAGGTTCTAACTTAACAACTGCCGGTAACGCAGCGACCGCTTCGGACGAAGTTGATGCTGCGGTTCAAGCGGTAAACACTGCCCGTGCGGATGTTGGTTCTAGCCAAAACCGTATTGAGTTTGCTCAAAACAACTTGGCTGTATCGATTGAAAACAGTGAAGCGGCGCGTTCTGTCTTGCTTGATGTTGACGTATCTGCCGAGATCACAAAGTTCACTTCTGAACAGGTGTTGATCCAGGCTGGTGTGTCCATGTTGGCTCAGGCGAACCAGCAGCCATCACTGCTACTAAGATTGCTACAGTAATCTCGTAGTTAGATAAAAGTTAAAAGTATAATTAGTAAAATATAATTAATTAGCTTTAGCGAAAATTTTCCGATACTCACAGAAAAAGGCGTCGTCGCGGACGCCTTTTTCGCGTTTCGTCCTTATGCGCACCATATGCATATTTATTTCGTCATTATGCGTCTTTCGTTCGCATTTTACGCATCGGCTAAGTTGTTGTTTTTTTATTACCCTCATTTATAATAAATCTGCGCATACCATAGGGTTTTGGCTGCTACTTTTAGCGGTGCATGAAAAATGTCAGTAATATATGTTTTTTATTACTGAATGTTGGTATAAGAAATTGAAGTTGCACTTCTTAGTACTTGTGCGACGGATGGGGAAAATAATTTTTTAGGGGAACTTATGGCTAAAAACAGCAACAAAGTTAATGTTAAGCTTAGCAACGCGACAGACAACGAAAAGTCTATCAATTCTAAGAGTAATCACAAACTACAGCATGGCGACGACCAGCAGGTTTCTGGTGCAGAAATGGGCATTTCTGGCGTCAGCAACAAGGCGCAAGTTTCTGCTGACATTGGCGAAGGCTATGCCAACATTTCCCTTGATTCCGCTTGGAACAGTGTTAAAAACATTCAGCTTTCTTCCCGCAGTGCGGCGGACGTTAAAATTGACAATTTTGTCCACACAAACATTAACTTGCGCGGCGATGGCGACTCTAACGTTGAAGTAACAGGTGCTAAGCGCGGTAACATTTACACAGGCAATGGCGATGATAACATTTCCGTCGATGCACAAACCAATGGCTCTGGCTGGTCTAATAATTTCCTTATCCGCTCTGGCTTTGGCGACGATACTATTACCTTAGATGGTGACAAGGGTCATACAATTTTTAAAGTGATTGCAGGTTTTGGCGACGATGTCGTTAAAATGATTGGCGACGATTATAAAAGCTCAAACGTCAACCTTGGTTCTGGTAATGATAGTTTTGAAGGTGGCAGCGGCAGTGACCGTGTCCTCAGTCGTTCTGGCGACAACCGCATTGAAACTGGCGCTGGCGCTGATGAAATTTATGTCGGCCGCGGGAATGACATTGTAGACGGTGGCGTGGGCGCTGACCGTATTTCCGCTGGTGATGGCGACGATATTGTAAAATATGACGCTGATGATCAGCGTATTGATGGTGGTCGTGGTAATGACACACTTGTGGTGGATGGCGACATTGACGTGGATTTAGGCCAAGTGCGTCGCTTTGAAAACATTGACTTAAAAGATGGTGCTGGCGATGACAGTGTGACGATCTCCATGTCAGAAGCGCGCACCCTTTCTGACACTGATATTGTTAAAATTACGGGCGATATGGGCGACTTTGTTGCAGATTTTGACTTTATGAAACAAAATGACGACGTAACCGAAGGTGATGTTACCTTTGCCGTGTTTGAAGGTTTCCGTGGTGAACAAATTTGGGTTGAGCATGGTATCAGCGTCGGTGACCGAGTGATGGGTGAACCCGAGCCAGAGCAGTTTGAAATGGTTTTTGTCAGCGAAGAAGCTGGTTACAAAAACACAATTGGTTATTATGTGGTTGACCAAAATGGCGAAATTTCTGACGTTCAGTTGAACTTTGACAATGCTTCAGCATACCGCAGCGGTGGTGACCTTATTGATGGTTATTCATCTTCGGCAATTGATGCGCCAGACGGCTCTCACGTTGAGTTCTTTATTATTTCTAATGGCTTCAACAAAAATGGTGGTTTTAAAAAGCTAGACCTTGAAGCTGGCGAATTAAAATTTGTGAATGCTGAAGGTGGCAATGCATCTGTGTTAGATGCTGATGCACCGAAGTTGGTGCTGGTAGGTGAAGATGGCCAAGAAGTGGCTTTAAAAGGCGACATTTTCCACACCAACTATGCCAACTTAAGTACAGATGGTTTAAGCCATGCTGAAATTGAAGTATCTGAAGATGGTTCATCTGTTCAAATTTCCTTTGAGGATGTTAAAGGCTTAGGTGATCAGGACTTTGATGACCTTGTGGTGGAAGTAAATTTTGGGCCATTTAATGGCCTGGTTGCAGGTGTTGAAGCCGGCACAGGCCCAGTCAACGCCCCTGTGGCGCAAGACGATGGCGTTGAGCAGTCTGTTGTTTTAGGTTCTATTGGTGAACATGGCTCCATGGCTGATTGGGGTGCGCTGAATGAAGACGGTTCCGTTTCTTTTGATAAAGAAGGCGTGTCGGGGTCTATCCAAGCATTGAATGTAAACGGCAGCGCTAGTGGAGTTGAGTATTCTGTTGGTAGAGAAGGTGGTGGTCGTGATGATTATGGCCTTGGCGTTAGTGGCGGTCAGTCGAATGAGGTGGACTTGAATGAGTCCTTGGTTGTGAACTTTGACAGCCCCGTGCAAGGTGCACGTGTTGGTCTGGACAGTTTATACAGCCACTTTAATGAAGGTAGCCGTCAAGATGCACGTGTATCTTATAAAGCATACAAAGATGGTGAACTGGTTGCCGAAGGTGAAGTGATTAACGACCTACATAACGTGGATGGTGATGGTAAGCGTGAAACAAACTTTTTTGATGTAGATGTGAGTTTTGACAGCTTAGTGGTGGAAACTGTTTCCCCCACTTCAACAACAAATTCAAACTTTGTATTACAATACATTGAAGTGAACACTGGCACAGGTTTCCCTGTGGAAGAAGGCGAGCCTTTGGTGATTGATGCGGCAACCTTGCTTGAAAATGACTTTGACCTTGATGGTGATGTGTTGAACATTGTTTCCACCAGTGCAACGTCTGAAAATGGTGGATCGATTCAATTTAACCCTGAAACAGGCGAAGTGACTTACACCTCGGCTGATGGTTTTGTGGGTGAGGACAGCTTTACATACACCATCAGTGATGGTCAAGGTGGTGAAAGCACAGCCACTGTGAATGTGTTGGTGAAAGAAGGTGACGCCTCTGCCGAGCCTGTGAACACAGCACCAGTGGCGGAAGATGACTTGTTTGTGACCGACGAAGATACCGAAACCAGCTTTACGGTTGAGCAACTGCTTGCCAACGATGTGGACGCTGACGGCGATGCGTTGACTTTGCAAACATTTGATGCAACAACCGCAAATGGCGGTGTGATTGCCTTGGATGAAACCACCGGCGAAATGACTTACACACCGGCTGAAAACTTTGCAGGATTGGACAGCTTTACCTACACCGTGAGTGATGGCCAAGGTGGTGAAAGCACTGCGATGGCCTACATTACTGTAAGCCCTGTGGATGACGCTTCTGATATTCAAGGCGAGTCTTACCAAGTGGCTGAAGATACAACACTTGCTTTAACGGTGAATGACTTGCTTGCCAACGATTCGGACATTGATGGCGATGCGTTGACCATTACAGCCGTGAGTACAAGTTCTGATCAAGGTGGCGTGGTTGATTTTGACCCGACAACTGGTGAAATTTCCTACACACCTGAGGCCGACTTTAACGGCGATGACAGCTTTACATACACGGTTACTTCAAGCAGTGGCGCTGAATATACAGCGACAGTTGCAGTGAATGTAACGCCTGTTTACGATGCGCCAGAAGCACAAGCCATTACGGCAACAGCTGTGGAAGATGGCTCGCCAGTTGTGTTGGATGCCAATGTCTTGAATGTAGATGGTCAAGCGTTGTTCTACTCTTTGGCCAGTACAACAGATGAAGGTACGGTGACCAACAACAATGACGGAACGTTTACGTTTGATGTGGGCGGCGCATTCCAAGACTTAGACAGCGGTGAAGTGCGTGAAGTACGCTTTACTTATCAAGTGACTGATTTGTCAGGTAACTCATCCGTTGCGGATGCCGTTATTACGGTGGCCGGCATCAATGATGCGCCTACTGCAACCAACATGGCATACAGTTTTAATGAAGATGCAGTGACTGCGATTAACGCGGCTTACAATGTGTCCGATGTGGATGATGAACCGTTGACGGTGACCTTGCTGGGTCAGCTGGATGCGGCAACCGAAGGTACAGTTGTGGACAATGGTGATGGGACATTCAGTTTCCAACCAGCTACTGACTCGAATGCATACAATTACCTTGCGGAAGGTGAATCTCTGGTATTGTCCGTTGAATATGCGGTGACAGATGGCGATGCAACAAGCACAGCAACCCTTCAGTTTACAATCAATGGCCAAGATGATGCCATGGTTGTAGCACCTGTGGTGATTGGTGAGGATGAAGTGGTGACCGATGATGGTCAACCAATTGTGATTGACCTTGGCGGTGCTGTCAGCGACGCTGATGGTTCCGTGACTATTACAATTCCAAACCCACCAGCGCCAGAAGAAGGTGAAATTGTCGACAATGGCGATGGCACTTACACATTTGTGCCGGCACCAGAATTGGATGCGTTGGACGAGGGTGAATCACAAACCATTACCTTTGAATATGAAGCTACAGACGAGCAAGGCAACACCGTGGTGGAAGTGGTCACTATTGTTGTGACGGGTACCAACGATGCCCCTGTTGCTTCTAACATTATGGTGACAACAGAAGAAGATAACTCCGTTGCGGCGCCATTGAGTGCGACTGATGCCGATGCCAACGATACTTTGACATACAGCATTGTCAATGCGCCAGACCCTGTAACCGAAGGGATTGTGGTTTTAAATGGTGATCACTTTAGCTTTTACCCAGCAGAGTCCTTAAATGCGATGGCGGTGGGCGAAACACGTGAAATTACATTTAACTACCGCGCATATGATGGTGATGCTTATAGCAACGAAGCATCTGTCACCATTGAGGTGATTGGTACCAATGATGCACCTGTTGTCAATGATATTACGATAAATGCAACAGAGGAAGGTGCGCCAGTTCAAATTAACATTCGTTCATTTATTGATGATGTTGACTCTGATGATACCTCAGAGAGTTTGACTTATGCCATAAACCAGCCAAATCAAGGTCAGTTGGTGGACTTGGGTGATGGTTTGATTGAATTTAGACCAAATGGTGACTTTAACAACCTTGCGGCTGGTGATTTGATGGTGATGAATGTTCCGTTGGTGGTGAGGGATAGTCATGGTGCATCCACAACATTAAACCTTACAGTGTCTGTTGCTGGTGAAAATGATGCACCTGTGGCCTCTGATTTAAGCGTGAGCACAACGGAAGACTCAAATGGAACATCATTTGCAATTCCAGCTAGTGATGTGGACGGTGATGGCTTAACGGTTACATTTTTAGATGTTCCGCCTGAATTGAACGTTACCGTAAATCGTTTAAATGCAAATGTAACTTTAAGTGATGCTTTGCAAGTATTGGATAATGGTGAAAGTGTTGTTTATAACGTAAACTATATAGTTTCTGATGGTGTGGAATCTGTTCAATATGTTGCAACATTTACAGTAACTGGTTCAAATGATGCGCCTGTTATAGAAAGTATTGCGACGACAATGCTAGAAAACGATGTTTCTGTAACGCACGCGTTAAGCAGTGTAGACGTTGAAGGTGATGATGTTGTTTATTTGATTCAAAACCCTCCTTTGGATTCGGATGGTTATGTTACAATTGATAACGTGAACGATACATTCACTTTCCATGCTGGTCCAGGATTGGAGGGGATGCAGGCAGGAGAATTTAGAATTGTTGAGTTTACTTATGTAGCAACAGATGGAAAAGACACCTCAGCTCCACAAACGGTTCAAGTGACAATTGAAGGTCAAAATGATGCCCCTGTGATTAGTGCTGTATCAATTGTTATGGGTGAAGACGATGGTACTCAAACCTTCGCTCTTGCTGTAAGTGATGTGGATAATGACCTTGCTAGCTTGACATACACATTGTTAGAGGCACCTACAAATGGCACAATTGTTTTGAATGGTGATGGCACGTTTAGTGTAACGCCAGGCGAAGAGTTGCAATCTTTGAATGACGGTGAAGCTGCTAGCATTGACTTTAGATTCTCTGTGAGTGATGGTGATAACATTGTTGAAAGAGATGCTACAGTCGTTGTTGTTGGTAGTACTGATCTGCCTGTTGCTAATGATGTTATTTTTGGTGAGCCTATTCAGTCCGTTGAAACGTACTTGTTTGAATTTGATATTAATGAAGTCTTTTCAAACCTTATTGGTGATGAAACAATAACTGTGACTGATTTGAATGGGAACCCTGTTTCGTTTGTGTCATATGATGCACAAACACAAATGGTTAAAGGAGTGCCCGGCTCTACTGACTTTGGGGAATATGATCTAAGAGTAAATGTGCAAAGCGCGAATGGGCAGTCGGTTTCTCAAGAGTTTAAATTGTATGTGAATGAAATAGGTGCATCTTTAGATACAAGTGCAATTATTACAGGTTCTTCAAATGATGTGATTACAGGTACATCTATGTCTGAGTATATTTCAACAGATGGTGGTGTAGATGTTGTGAATGCAGGTGCAGGTAATGATGTAATTTTAGCAGGTAAAGGTAATGATGTACTAGACGGTGGTGCCGGCAATGATACATTCTTATACGCAGGCCGCTTCATTTTGGACGGCGCAGATACAATTATCGGTGGAGAGGGCTTTGATCAAATTGTCGTAAGTAGCAGTGGTTCTGGGCTGTTTTACTTAGATGGAGATTTTTCATATGATGTAAACTCTATTGAGGCGCTCAAGTCTAGCAATGGTAGCCCGCTTCGTATTTATAATTCAAGTGGATTTGACACAATGGACTTTAGCCAGACTCATGTAATTGATGGTACGAAGTTTTATGGTGGTTATGGCGATGATGTGATAACAGGCTCCTCTTCCGCAGATTATATCTATGGTCAAAATGATAATGATGTGATTGACGGTTACCTTGGTGATGACGTCTTGTTTGGAGATAATGGCGATGATGTTGTTTCGGGTGGAGCTGGTAATGATTTTATAAACGGTGGTAGTGGCTCAGATTCTTTATACGGTGGTGAAGGTAATGATACCCTATTGCTAGATATCCTTGATGCGGTTGTCGATGGTGGAGAGGGTGGTTTTGATATTCTATCTCACAGACAAGATTCTAATATTGATATTGCTGGAAGTGCAATGAATATTCGAAATATTGAAGCAATTGATATGGATGTTGGTAACTTTGGTAATGAATTGACATTGGGCTTGTCGGATGTGCTGGAGATGAGGGACCCTCAATCCGATGTCCTGTACATTCTTGGTGACAATGGCGACAATGTTAACACAGGTGGTACATTTGATGTGACATCTCGTGTTGATGTTGTGGATACCAATGGTGACGGTGTGACGGATACAACTTTCCAAGTTTACAGGTCAACACTTCAAAGTGATGTGTTTATTGGCTTGGAGTTAGGCGTTGGTTTGTCACTGGATGGCAATACTGTATAAACTTAAAAAGAGCACTTTTAAAAAGCCTCCTTGTGAGGCTTTTTTCTTCCACTTTTTATATACATGCTTATTTTTTGGGCATGTATATAGTGGTGACATGTGCTGTGGGTATCTATATATTGTGTCAAAAAGTTTGGTGACTATTTTATATAACTTTGAATTATAATGTTTTTTGTTTTTGTAAGCGCTGAATTTTAAAAAAATAGGATCACAGGATATAGTGTCAACGCAAAATAAGTACGTTTTTTGTGTACGATTTTGGGTGCAATTTTTACCTTTGCGTGGCCCTTTTTTTTGGTTATACATAAATGGCACACAGGTTGACCAAGCTTTGGTTGGGATGAAAACAAATTTTAGAGGTCTTTGATTTATTTAAGTGTATGATTTTAAATTGATTTTAAGTTTATTGCCTGCTTAATTTTTAATCACACTGTAAAATAAATCACTGGTTTCGAGGTTCTATATATAGTATCTTTATTTTTGTTGGGTACAATATATAGGTTAGCCATTTGGTTGAATGTTCTGTTTAATTTAATGGTTAATAACAATGAAAAGAATGAGGTAGCACACATGTATGACATTAAAATAGATCACTCACGCGATGATAAAATTACAGCTTTTGGTAAGGCGACTTTGAAGGATCGTTACTTATTGCCAAATGAAACCATTCAAGAAGCTTTTGCACGCGTATGCTGTGCTTTTGCCGATGATGAGTCTCACGCCCAGCGTTTGTATGACTATATGTCCAACTTGTGGTTTGCACCATCAACACCTGTTCTTGTAAACGGCGGTGCCAAGCGTGGCTTGCCAATTTCTTGCTTTTTAAACGAAGTTGAAGATTCCCTAGACGGTATCACCGACACATGGATGGAAAACGTGTGGTTGGCTGCCAAAGGTGGCGGTATTGGTACTTACTGGGGTAACGTGCGCTCGATTGGTGAAAAAGTAGGCCGTGTGGGCAAAACTTCTGGTATTATCCCGTTTTTGCGTGTGCAGGATTCCTTGACAATGGCTATCTCTCAAGGTTCACAACGTCGTGGTGCTGCGGCAGTTTACCTACCTGTGTCTCACCCTGAAATTGAAGAGTTTATTGAAGTGCGTCGCCCAACTGGTGGTGACCCGAACCGTAAAGCGCAGTACTTGCACAACGCTGTGGCTATTACTGACGACTTTATGAAAGCTGTTGAAGAAGATGCCGAATGGCAGCTGATTTCGCCACTTTCTGGCGATGTCGTCAGCACAGTGCCTGCCCGTGACCTATGGATTCGTATTTTAACAGCGCGTATTGAAACAGGTGAGCCTTACATTCTATTTATTGACACTGTGAACAAGGCGATCCCAGAATTCCACAAAAAACAAGGTTTGACGGTGAAAATGTCCAACCTATGTAGTGAAATTACATTGCCAACGGGTATTGACCAGCATGGCCGCATGCGTACAGCTGTTTGTTGCTTGTCTTCTGTGAACTTGGAGCTTTACAACGAGTGGAAAGACAATGAGCTGTTTGTTGAAGATATTATGAGATTTTTAGACAATGTCTTGCAGGACTTTATTGACCGTGCACCAGATGACATGAAAAACGCCCGCTATGCAGCCTTGCGTGAGCGTAGTGTTGGCCTAGGCGCTATGGGCTTCCACAGCTTCTTGCAAAAGAACCGTATTCCATTTGAATCAGCCATTGCTAAGTCATGGAACAAGCGCATGTTTAAACACTTGCGCCAAAAAGCGGACGAAGCGTCTGTGAAGTTGGCGGAAGAGCGTGGTCCATGCCCAGATGCGGGTGAAGCTTTGGTGATGGAACGTTTTTCTAACAAAATGGCCATTGCGCCAAACGCTTCTAGCTCTATCTACTGTGGGAACGCTTCCCCAGGGATTGAGCCAATTGCAGGGAACTCGTTCACCCAAAAAACATTGGACGGTTCATTCAACGTGCGTAACAAGTTCTTAAAAGAATTGTTGGCCGAAAAAGGCATGGATGATGATGAGACATGGTCCTCCATCACCACCAATGAAGGTTCGGTTCAGCACCTTGACTTCTTAACAGATGATGAAAAAGACATTTTCAAAAGTGCATTTGAAATTGACCAGCGTTGGGTGATTGAACATGCCGCTGACCGTGCAGAATTTATTTGCCAAGCACAGTCTGTTAACTTGTTCTTGCCAGCAGATGTTCACAAGCGTGACCTGCACACATTGCACTTTGATGCGTGGAAAAAAGGCGTGAAAAGCCTTTATTACTGCCGCAGTAAATCAATTCGCCGTGCTCAAGTTGTGTCATTCTCTGACACAGGGCGTAAAAAGCTTGATGCTATGACCCAAAATGACCAACCTAAATACGAGGAATGTATCGCATGTCAGTAGTAGAATTTTTAAAGAACCGCGAAATGGGCGAGCGTCATGGCTTGCTTGCTGAAAGTTCAGTTTACAAACCTTTTCGTTACCCTTGGGCTTATGAATACTGGTTGGCGCAACAGCGTGTGCACTGGTTGCCAGAAGAAGTCCCAATGGCGGACGACGTAAAGGACTGGAAAAACAAAATCACGCCGCAAGAAAAGAACTTGCTGACACAGATTTTCCGTTTCTTCACCCAAGGTGATATTGAGGTGAACGATTGCTACATGAAGGAATACGCCAGCGTTTTTGGCCCAACTGAAGTGAAAATGATGTTGAGCGCCATTTCAAACATGGAAACCATCCACGTGGCGGCTTATTCTCACCTGTTGGATACCATTGGTATGCCAGAAGTTGAATATGAAGCGTTCTTGAAATACAAGGAAATGGTTGATAAGTACGAATACTTGCACCAGTTCCACTGTGATTCAAAAGAAGGTATTGCCTTGACCATGGCGGTGTTTGCCGGCTTTACCGAAGGTTTGCAGTTGTTTGCTTCTTTCGCCATTTTGATGAACTTCCCACGCCACAACAAAATGAAGGGTATGGGGCAGATTGTTTCATGGTCTGTGCGTGATGAATCCTTGCACTGTGAAGCGATGACCCGTTTGTTCCGTGCCTTTATCCACGAAAACCCAACGGTGTGGACCAAGGAATTGCAAGATAAAGTGGTGGAATGCTGCCGTGACGTTATTCGTCTTGAAGATGCCTTTATTGACCTTGCCTTTGAAATGGGCGGCGTTGAAGGCCTTGAAGCGGAAGAGGTGAAGCAGTACATTCGCTACATTGCGGACATGCGCTTGGGTGAATTGACGCTAGAACCGATCTACGGCATTGAGAAAAACCCACTGCCATGGATGGATGATATGTTAAACGGTGTGGAGCACACAAACTTCTTTGAAAACCGTGCGACAGAATACTCTAAAGCTTCAACCCAAGGTTCTTGGGAGGATGCCTTCGCTGTACATGACGCTGAGGCGGAAGGAACTTCTGCTCACTAGGGAATAGGCACTTAAGTGTGCCTATTTCACTTTTATAGCTTGCCGTTTAGGTTTCTAAACTTCCAAGCATGGGCTTTGCCCTATAAAAATAAAATAAACCCGCTTTATTCACCTTCTTGCGGATATGTTGAAGGTTTTTATTGGCGGAAAGTGGCAGGCACTGATTCAATAAAACAGGCACCTTGAGTGTCTGTTTTATTTTTATTGCTTGTGGTCTAAGTTTTTAATATTCCCACTATGGCCATCTTCTTGTCACAATAAGCATGATTTATTTCGACTTTTCCTTGAATTGTATACATCAAGGTGTTATATAAAAGGGGATTTGTATCTTTCTTTTCTTTTTTTGAGGAGGGCTTATGTTTAAGCTTTTTGATAATTCTTGGGGTCGCTTAGTTGTGATGATTTGGCTGATTTCAAGCTTTTGTATTGTAAAGTTTTTTGAGCCGAATGCATCAATTGCACATCTTTGTCTTTTTTCGCTGGTTTTGGCTTTTGCGCCATGGAGTGTGACGGTATTTTTTGTCGATCTTTTGCCCGATTTTAAGCGTTTGGGGCAATTAACCTTCTTTGAGTATTTGGGTGAATACAGGCCCGGTCGATTTTGGTATGATACGGTTGTGTATGTCTCTTGGTTTATAATGCCACTCATTCTAGGATATACATGTCTTCTTTCCTACTTTGTTTTTGGTTGGGAGGTAAGTTTTTTACAGTCTGTGCTTTTGGGGTATTACTTCTTCTTTTTGTCGGTTAAAGTACTTTTGTGGGTCAGTTTTTTTGTGGTTGGCAAAAAGAAAGGCGTTGTCTAACAGCTTTAACCTGCTTTATCGAAAGCAAAAAGCCCGCATTGTGCGGGCTTTTTTTGTGGTTACGGGCAGTTATTCAAAAAATCGATTAAGCCCGTAAAATCGCTTGTCATGGTTTTGTGTTGATAAAAGTTGGCGCCAGAATTTTTGGCTTCTTCAATTTTTTTAGGGCAGTCATAACCTGAACACATGGCAAAAGGCATGTTTTCGGGTAGGTTGAAGCGCTCTAGCCGCCCACGTCTTAATTTGCGCAGGACGTCAATGCCATGAAAGCTGAGTCGGCCGTTTCTGGCAGGCATGTTCCAGTCACTGACAATTGCATCGTAATTTTTTGGGTTTTCTTCTAGGGATCTAAAAGCTTCCCGTGGGTTTTCGTACCAATCATAGGTGAAGCCGGCGGCGGTAAGTTCTTCTGCCACGACTTCGCCAATGTTGCGGTCATCTTCAAAGAAAAGGATGTGCTTGGGCATAAAGCCTCCAAAGGTTGGGGAAAAGGGTAGGTGTTTGTTTGTATATTATTTGGTATACACTTTTGCCGGCTTTGTGTCAATTGGTTATAGGTGTTTGATTTTTTGGGATGCTGAAGTGCAATGAAGGGGTGGGTGCGCTTTTATTTTGCAAGGTCTATTTACATAATAACATTAGAGAATAATTTGGAGGACAGAAAATGAGTGGCGATGACTATGAACTTTTGTGCGAAAACGCTGAAATTGCTGAAAACATGGGCATATCAAAACAGGATTTGAAAGTGATATGCGATGCGATGAAAAAGGAAACGTTGCGCACAAATTCGGAAGATGCCTGTGCGCACAAATTGGCATGCGACGTGCGCGGTTATCTTGCCCGCAAAAAAGAAAATAAATTTTAAGTTTTTATAAACGCCGTTTCACTGGCATGGTTTGTGCATAGTGTTTGTTGAGAATTGACAAAACACTAAGGAGATATGACATGCCAATATCAATTGTAAGTAACTCATCTTCAGCCATTGCCCAGCGTAATTTAACGTCGGCCAACAGCGAGGCGCAAAGGTCTATCTCAAAAATATCATCTGGTCAGCGTGTGTTTAACGCCAAAGAAGATGCGGCCGCACTGTCAATCGGTTCTGGTTTGCAGGTGGACTCGGCTTCTTTAAGAGCGGCGTCTATCAATGCGTCTTCCGGTGTGTCGCTGATGCAGATTGCTGACGGTGCGTTGTCTCAAATTTCAGAAATTTTAACCAGAATGGACACGTTGGCTGTTCAGTCTCAATCAGGGCAAATTACGAACACAGAGCGTGCGTATTTGGATGAAGAATTCCAAAACCTGAAAAGCGAGCTGGACCGTATTGCTACGACAACCGAATTTAACGGCTCAAAGCTTTTGGGTGGTGTAAATTCTGTAGAGTTGAATAACCTCGGCGCCAACATTGACTCGGATGATGGTTTTGTAGGGTTCCAAATTCAAGACTTTGTCAACCCAGCGTCGGTGTTTCAAGTTGAATACAACAGTGCCGCTGGTGTGATGACGTTGACCAACCAAACAACTTCAGAGGCGCAATCCATTGCGGTGCAAACGCCCACAGTGGGTCGTTTAAATGAATATAACTTCCAGTCACTGGGTGTGACTTTGACATTGAACAGCGACTTTGATTCAGCGACAGACATTGTCCACGCAGGTGCGGGGGAAGAGTTTGATGTATCCCTGTCAGCGTCTGTCACAGCAAGTACCTATGAATTTCAGATTGGTCGAACCACAGCCGCAGAAGACCGTGTTTTGGTGTCACTGCCTGTGATCAATGTGGATCAAATGGGGTTAACCCTTTCCAATGTTGCGGTACAAAGTGACGCTGGCTTTGCGGTGGACGCTATTAAAAATGCTTTAGATATTGTGGTGAGTGCCCGTTCAAACTTGGGTGCAAGCATCAACCGAATGGAGGTTGCGTCTCGTAACATTCAGTTGTCACTTGAAAACACAGAGAGCGCAAGGTCTGCCCTGTTAGATGCTGACATTGCAGCGGAAATTACCAACGTAACAGCCAAGCAGGTTCTGTTAGAGGCGGGGACAGACATGTTAAACCGTGCCAACCAAACACCTCGTATTCTGCTTGACTTGGTGCGTGGTGCGTAAAGATTAGAACTTTATAATTGAATGAGCGGAGGTTTGCGATATGCGAAAACCGATGACGATTGATCAATCACAGCTTGAAAATGCAAGCAACAAGCAGGCTGAAAAGTCTCTGGGTGCGGCATCTTCTGCTGGTGGTCGATTGGGTTCATCAACGGTTATTTCAAGCAGCCGTGAAAAGTGGGCGGTGCCTGTGCTCAAGGATGGGTTTGATCTAGATGCAGAAAAAGGCCGAGCCATGCAAGAAGCGCGTCATTATATGAATGATATTTTATCGAATGACGACTTGGTGGTGGAGCTGGATGAAGATGATGCAGGCAACACCCAAGGCCACGTTAAAGATGCGCAGACAGGTAAAGTTGTTAACAGTTATGCGGGGACGGACATGTTAAAGCTGTATTCGCAAAACAAAAAAGAACGTGGTATTATTGTAGATGGTCGGGTGTAAGTTTTTTTGAATAAAAATTTGTGCCGATAAACATAAGTAAAGGTGGAGAGCTAGGTAAGCTAACCCTTTAAGGAGAGGACAGGTATGGACTTTAGTTTTGATAATTCGACAAAAACCAGCAGCGGTAATGTCCGCTTCTCAGGTGTGTCATCAGGGATCAATTCTCAGCAAATTATTGATTCTATCATTTCAGCGCGACGCATTCAGGTGAATCAAATTGAAGATAAGATATCTTTAAACGATCAGCGTGTGTCAGCGATTGACCAATTACAAGGCCTGACCAAAAATTTTGCCGCCAGCATGGACGTGTTGCGCGGTGCCAACAGTTTCTTTGTGGATGATGTGTTTGACAATAAGCTGGCTTTTACCAGCTCCCGTGCAACGGCGTCAGCGCCTGCGGGTCACACATCTTCAGCGGCTGAGTCTATTTTGTCTGTTACGGTGGATGATTCTGCGGTGGCAGGTTCTCACACGGTAGAAGTGGTGCAAATTGCCAAAGCTCAGCAAATTCGTAGTGATGCCTTTGCTTCCAAGACAGATTCTTTATCATCGCAAGGTTACCCAACAGGTGACTTTGAGATTAACGGTCGTAATATCACAGTTAACGGTTCAGATTCCTTGCTCGATCTGCGTGACAAGATCAATGCGGTCAACAGCGGTGCAAACGCAACAGGTGTCAGTGCCTCGGTTGTCAGTGTCAGCCCGACGGAAAGTTATTTACTGCTTTCCAGTGACGAAACAGGTCTTTCAAACACCATTACATTCGGTGGGGATCAATCGATTCACAATGCTTTAGGTTTGACAGATGCCGGCACAGATAATGCAAAAACAGTAATTCAAAATGCGCAAAACGCCATTATTCGGGTGGATAACTTGGGTGTGGACGTTGTGCGTGAAAGTAACACCATTGACGATGTTTTTTCTGGCGCAACGATTGACTTGTTCCGTGCGGAAGAAAATACAGAAATTGTGGTGGATATTGAAAATGACCTCAATTCAGTCAAAGCTGGTATTGTGGACTTTATTAACGCTTACAATGAGCTAAAATCTTTTATTGAAGATCAGCAAAGTGAAGTAGTGCGTGAAGAAGGTGGCGAGCCCGAGTTTGGCGTGTTGGCCTTTGATTCTACTTTGCGAAGTTTGGAGTCGCGCTTGTCACAGGTGGTGAGCTCTATTGTACCTGGTGTGGACGATGGTTACGCCAGTTTAGGTCAAATTGGTGTGAGTATTGAGGATGATTTTACCCTGGCGGTGGATGATGGTACGCTTGATAATGCATTGCTCAATAACCTAGACAGTGTGCGTAAATTGTTTGGTTTTGATTTCTCAACTTCGGATTCTCGGGTGAGTGTTATTTCGGTTGGACCAAATTCGGCTTACACAGTTGATGGTTCTGACGTGCCGGAGCCTTATTACTTAAACATTGCTGGTACAGACGCCAATGGCGACTTAACTGACGCTAACTTTGTCACTTCAGCTGGCACTGGTAACGGCGGTGCAGGTAACAACACGGTAAGTATCAATGGTAAGAATATGACCATTTTGCCAGATTCTAACGCAGATGGTTTGAAGTTGTTTTTCAACGGCGATCCGAACCTTGGCCCTGTGGATGATATTGAAGTAACCTTTACACGTGGCGTGGCGGATAGGCTTTACAACTTCTTCAATGATTTTTCGAAAACCGGTGGCGAGGCGGATTCTCTCAAACTAAACTTGCTTGAGCAAAATGACGATTACGAGACTGATATTTCAAGAATTGACAGCCGCCTTGACCTTCAACGCAAAAACTTAGAAGCACGTTTTATTGCCATGGAAACGGCGATGTTTCAATTGAATTCATTGAAAGAGAGTTTGTCACAGCAAATCTCAGCCATGGCTGGTGGCGATAATTAAAAAAACCGAAGAGGACATTAAATGAACAGAAATGCTGCACAGCACTATCAAGAACAGCAGATTTTGAATGCAACCCCTGCGGAGCGCATTGTACTGCTTTACAATGGTGCGATTAAGTTTTTGATGCAAGCCAGGCAGGCGATTGACGAAAATAATATTCAAGAGCGCTTTAACAATAACAAGCGTGCCAGTGATATTATATTTTACCTTCAAGATACGGTTGACATGGAAAAGGGTGGTGAAATTGCACAAAACCTTTACCGCATTTATGGTTACATGCTTAGACGTTTGATTGATGTGGACATGAAAAATGACCAAGAAGCCATTGATGATGTAATTGCAAAACTGCAAGAGTTGAATGCGTCATGGCGCAAAATTGCGTCGGGCGAAGTGTCAGTGAATCAGCCCAAAGGTGATAGTGCTGAAAATGTGACGGACAGTGACGAAGAAAAGGGCAAGCAGGCGGTTTCAATTTCAGCCATTGCTTGAGTCTTTAAAAAAGTTTAGTATAATGATCATCATCAAAGGTTTGTTGTAAGCTTTTTGATTTTTAAAAAAGAATAGAATTTTTAAGGGTTAATCCCTTTGTTTTTTTGAGGAGTTTTTATGGCTGAAGAAGAATTGGAACAGCAAGAAGGTGCAGAAGGCGCTGAAGAAGGTAAAAAAGGTGGCTCGAAGCTGCTGATTATCATTTTGCTCTCGGTTATCCTAATTGGTGGTGCTGGTGTGGGTGCGTTTTTGTTTATTGGTGGTGATTCGGATGAAGCATCTGAAGAGGTTGCAAAAACAGAAGCTGAAGCTGCTGGGCCAGAGTTGGATAAAGATGGGAACCCAATCCCTCCAAAGCCGTCGGCTTATTTCTTTGAATTGCCAGAAATTTTGGTGAATTTAGCTTCAAGTGGTAGTGCGACAAGGTACCTCAAATTAAAGGTTAACCTTGAAGTGGCTACCGAGCAGGACTTGCAACAGCTTGAATACATGATGCCACGCATTGTGGATGATTTTCAGCTTTACTTGCGTCAACTGCGTGTGGAGGACTTGAACGGTTCGTCAGGTATTTACCGCCTAAAAGAAGACTTGTTAATGCGTGCCAACCAGGCGGCGGCACCGTTGCAAATAAGTAATGTTCTGTTTAAGGAAATTTTGGTTCAATAACTAAAAGTTCCCTAAGCAATTGAAAGGTCACGATTTTTCGTGGCCTTTTTACTGTGTTAAACATGTTTGTGTTTGTTGCTTTTTTGTGTTTTTTTGTGGTATTCTTAAAAGTGAATAGTCTTACATATGTTTGATTTTGTGTCTTTGATGCAAATGTCATGTAAAGGGAACGGTTTAGAATGTCTGAAGAAGAAAAAGAATTGTCAGAAGAAGAGCTGCTGGAACAATGGCAGGATATGGCCTCTGATGAAGAGGGTGGCGAAGGGGCAGATGCTTCTGATCAAGGCGCTGGCGACCTTGCAGAAGGTGGTCTGCCCGAGCGTATTCTGGATCAAGATGAGATTGATTCCCTTCTGGGGATAGATTCTGACGAAGATCACGGCGGTGTGGGTATTCGTGCATTGCTAGACACCAGCGTGGTGAACTATGAGCGTTTGCCGATGTTGGACGTTCTTTTTGATAAATTTGAGCGTTACCTTTCCACCTCGCTTAGACATTTTACCGCCGATAACGTTGATATCACCGTGGATAGCATTACTACAGTCCGCTTTGGTGACTTTTTATCATCCATTCCGCTGCCAGCGGGGATTGTGGTTGTCAATGCCATTGGTTTGGACGATTATATTTTGATGATTTATGAAAGCCGTTTGATTTATGCGGTGGTGGATATTCTACTGGGTGGCCGTAAGGCTCGACCTGCACGGATTGAAGGGCGTAACTTCACTACCATTGAACGCCGTATTATGGACAATTTGTCTGATGTTGTCCTTAACGACTTAAGCGAGGCTTTTGCCCCTGTGGCGCCTGTGCAGTTTACAGCTGAGCGTATGGAGGTGAACCCACGTTTTGCTAATATCACCCGAGAAGGTAACGCCGCTATTTTGGTGACTGTACGTGTTAACTTGGAAGAACGTGATGGTATTATTCAGTTTTGTATTCCATACGGTACATTAGAGCCGATCCGTGAGCAGTTGTTGCAACAGTTTATGGGTGAAAAGTTTGGTCAAGATAATATCTGGGAAAGTCACCTTGCGCAGGAGTTGTTTTACACAAATGTGCCACTTAAGGTGGTGCTGGATGAGGAAACGTTCTCACTTAAAGATGTTTTGCAATGGCGATTAGGTGACACAATTCCACTTCACACAAGGCCAGGTCAACCAGTCAGCTTGTACTGTGGTCATGAGAAGAAGCTTGAAGGTCAGCTTGGTAAAATGGATGACTTTAAGGCTATTAAGGTGACAAAGAACATTAATGATGTGAACAACGAAGAGTCGGAGAAACATTGATGTTAGCGCTTTCAGGGCAAATTTTAGACGTTATGGTGGTGTTGATGCTGGCGGTTGTTGGGGCGCTGGTTTTGTGGTTGCATTTTCGTTTGCACCAAGTTAGATCCTCTGAAAAAAAGATGTTTATGCTCAGTGAAAAGTTAAATGAAAGTCTCAACAAAGCTAACCGTGGTTTGTTTGAATTTTCACGCGTTGTGAGAGATGAAGGTCCAAAGGTTGAGGCGGAAGTTTTTAAAGCTGGGCAAACCGTGCAGGACCTTGACTTTATGTTGGTAAAGGCAGAAAAGTTGCTCAAAAGAATGGACGATGCGTTTGACCGTGCGGGTGTTGTGCTTGAAGGCGTGGAAACGCACTTGAAGACAGAAGAAAAAGACACGTTGCTGGGCACTAAAAGGTCAACTGAAAAGTCTTCTCAAAACCGCGTTGCAACCGTTCGACCGAGTCGCGTGGCGCAACCTATGAAGGCTTCTTCCCCTGAATTGTCAGAAGCGGAAATTGAAAAGAAATTGGAGCGAGAGCTTTTGACAGGTTTGATCAATGATCTTCCAGAAAAGTCAGAGCAAAAGCGGGTGGTGGCTGAAAAGTCTAAGCGGATGGCAAGCCCGCAAATGGGGGCAATGGCCTACGGCGGTGCATCACAACAAGTAAAGCGCTCAACAGACGCAGAAAAGGACTTGTTAAAAGCATTGGAAGGGCGACTGTAGTGCTGAATGTTAAGTTTTTATGTGTTGTTGTTTTGTTAACATTTTCCCACACTGTGTATGCCCAAGAAGACTTGGACGTGAAGGAAACACCCGATGAAGTACAATTGACATTTGAGCACAGGCAATTTACAGCAACGGAAATTCAGCTTTTGCAAGAGCTTGAAAAACGCCGTGTTATACTAGATCGTAGAGAAAAAGCCTTGGAGCTGCGTGAGAGATTGGTGGATTTGGCAGAAAAACGTCTTGCTGAAAAAACCGGTTCTATGGAAATATTGAAAGCACAGCTAGAGCAGTTGTTGAAGAATTTATCTGACAAAGAAGAAGGCGAGCTCAAAGAGCTTGCGAAGATTTATGAGGAAATGAAGGCAGAGTCAGCGGCAAGTGTGATGAACCGGATGGATAATAAAATTGTTTTTGATGTGTTTAAGCGTATGTCACGGAAAAGTACGGCTAAAATCATGGAAAAAATGGACACTGGTAAGGCCCGTATTATCTCTGAAATGTTGGCAGAAAAAAGCGAGCTACCACTTTTTAACTAAGAAAATCTTTTACTTCCTACCGCTATGTCAGGTAAAATATAATAAAAAATTTAAGGCGTTTCTTATAAGTCTTAGAAGTTAAATTATAAAAATAAGAACAGGAAGGATAACTTTCATGGCAGTCGACAAAAGAATGCGCATTCTCGTCGTAGATGACTTCCAAACAATGCGTCGTATTATTATCAACCTGCTTAGGCAGCTTGGCTTTACCAATGTGGTTGAAGCTCAGGACGGTCAACTGGCACTTGAAAAGGTGAAAGATGACAAGATTGATCTTGTGATATCAGATTGGAATATGCCGAATATGACTGGTTTGGAGTTTCTAAAGGTATTGCGATCTTCAGAAGAATATAAAGACCTCCCATTTATCATGGTGACGGCAGAGGGCAAAAAAGAAAATGTCATTGCTGCTGTTCAAGCCGGTGTCAACAACTATATTGTCAAACCCTTTAACGCTGCAACGCTCAAAGAAAAGTTGAGCAAGGTTATTGGTGACTTTTAATTAGAAAACGAAAGACTTTTTAAATGGAACTGAAGTCAGATATTCAAAAAACAATTGAAAATTTAGAATCAAAAACCGAAGGGTCAGTGCCTATTGAAGAGGTGAAAGAGCTGATTCGTGGTGTGAAAGATATCTTTGAAGGCCGCTTTGAAAGTGAAGATGTTCACTTGTATGGCGAACTGGGTGAACTTGCACGTTTTATCAATGAAGCACGCAAAGACCTTAGAGAATTTCAACCGCATCTGCTAACAGATCAGGAAATTCCTGACGCGTCTGACCAGTTAGATGCAATTGTGAACCAAACCGAAAAGGCCACAGGTTCTATTATGGACTCTTGCGAGCAATTGGAAGGTTTGAATCAGCGCGTAATTGACCGCTTGATTAGCCACAACCCTCCTTTGGATGAAGATGTTCTTGCAGGTGTGGATGATGCTTTGACAGAGTCTCAAAATCACATTACCAACATCTTCGAATCATGCAACTTCCAAGACCTGACAGGTCAACGTATTATGAAAATTGTCAAAACCTTGCGTGAGGTGGAAAGACAGGTGTTGCGTATGGTTGTTGTGTTTGGTCTTCAAAACAAATCTGTTGATGATGATATGCGCAAGAAACTGGAAGACGAGGCAGAGCTGCTGGAAGGTCCACAGTTACCTGGCAACAGTCTTGAACAGGATGATATTGACGATATCCTAAACAAGCTTCTTTGATGAGGGGGTGAAAGTTGTCTGCTAAAATTAAAGTTTTAATTGTTGATGACTCCTCTTTCATGCGTAACATTTTGTCACGCATGATGCAAAAGGATGGGCGTTTTGAGGTTGTTGGACAAGCCAAGGACGGGCAAGAAGGCGTTGAACAAGTGCGCCTGTTAAAGCCGGATGTGGTTACAATGGACATTGAAATGCCCCGCATGACTGGGATTGAAGCGCTTAAAGTCATTATGAAAGAAAACCCAACACCTGTGGTGATGGTAAGTTCTTTGACCAAAGAAGGTGCAACCTCCACACTTGAAGCGATGGATTATGGCGCTGTGGACTTTATTGCAAAGTCCATGGACGAAGGCGGTGGTAAAAACCTACTGGCCAAAAGTGCCGTGTTGATGGATAAAATATTTGCCGCGTCCAAGGCGCGGATGATTCGCCGTTATGCGAGACCACAGGCAGAAAAGGCAACTGCGGCTCAACCTCAAAAACCTGCTGTTTCAGTTAGCTCTGGTATCAAAAAGCTACCAAAATCACGTATGAACAATGCCAAATTGTTGGTGTTGGGCAGCAGTACGGGCGGTCCAAGGGCTTTGCAGGAGGTAATACCCAAGCTTCCACTGAACATCAAGGTTCCGATTGTCATTGCACAGCACATGCCTGCGCATTTTACAGGGCCAATGGCCGAGCGCTTGAATCAGGTTTCTGATATTCAGGTGTTAGAAGGCAAAGATGGCGATGTTTTAAAGCCTGGTGTTGTTTACATTGCACCCGGTGGTGCCCACTCTCGAGTTGTGAAAGACGCAGGCGTTTTTAAGCTGACTGTCAAAGAAGATCAAGGTGGTGAAAGTGTTTACAAGCCATCTGTAGATATCCTTGCTGAATCGGCCGCAATTTGTGCGGACGGTGATATTTTGGCGGTTATGCTAACAGGCATGGGATCGGACGGTTCACGCGGTTTTGGCGATATTAAAAATAAAGGCGGTTATGTTCTTGCGCAGGATGAGGCTTCGTGTGTGGTTTATGGCATGCCAAAAGCAGTTGCGCCGATTGCGGACGAAGTGCTGGATTTAAACGAAATAACATCAGCCATTATAAGGTTGGTGGGTTAAAAATAAAAAAAGGTGCGCGTATTATGGATGATATGCAAGAGATTATGGATGACTTTTTCCAAGAAGCGGATGAAAGTCTTGATGAGCTAGAGCAGGATTTGATTAAGCTGGAAACGGCTTATGATACAGGTTCTTACGATAGTGATTTGGTGGATCGTATCTTCCGTGTTTTGCACACCTTAAAAGGTGGGGCGGGCTTCCTTGGGCTTGAAAAGATGGCCAGCCTTTCCCACGCGGGTGAAAATTTGCTAGACGCTGTACGTGGTGGCACAGTGCAAGTAAGCACCGATGTGATGGATGCCTTGCTTAAAACCAATGACCTCTTAAAAGAGTTGTTGGATATGGAAAAAGCAGGCGAAGAAACAGCCAATGTGGATAATTCCGATACTGTGGCTGAATTGGAACGTTTGACGTCAGGCGGTGCTAAAGCTGAAAGTGCCCCTGCTGAAAAACCTCAAACGGAAGAACCAAAAAAAGAAGCTGAAGAGGTTGTTTCTGAACCAGAGCAAGAACAAGATGCCGCACTTGCACCAACTGTTGACCCAGAATTATTAGCTGAAATTGAGGCAGATGACCGCTTGGCTGGCGGTGATGATGAAGGTTCTGAAGCGCCCGCGGTTCAAGTGAATGCTGAATTGCTGGCAGAAATTCAAGCGGACGAAAGGCTTTCAGGCGGCGATGATTCTGATAGTGAAGAAGCGGTCGACCTAGCACCTGCCATCAATGCTGACCTATTAGCCGAAATTGAAGCAGATGATCGCCTTGCTGGCGGTGAAGACTCTGAGAAAGATGCAGATGCGGTTGCGGATACCTCCAAACCCGCTGTGAACGCTGAGCTGTTGGCAGAAATTGAAGCGGACGATAGACTTTCTGGCGAAATGCCAGACGTTGAAGAGCAAACTGAAAAAGTGGCTGAAGCCGAAGTGGAAGTTCTTGAGCCTGTTAAAGTTGAAGCTAAAAAAACTGCGGAAGAGGAAACCACAATCACCCGTGGTGCCAAACCGCAAGACGATCGCCGTGAAAAGGTGGACCGTAGGCAAAAACAGCGTAGACAAAGCGAGGTAGAGTCAAGCATCCGTGTTGAAACAGGCAAGCTTGATAAAACCATGAACTTGGTGGGTGAGCTGGTGTTGGCACGTAACAGTTTGGTACGTTTCCTAAACCTACCTGAAATGAAATCTGTGATGCAAAATGCCCCGTATATTAACGAGGTGATGACAAATATTGAACACTTGTCACAAGTGACAAAAGACCTTCAGCTGTCGGTGTTGTCTACCCGTATGCAGCCCATTAAAAAAGTTTTCGATAAGATTCCAAGACAGGTTCGTGATTTAAAATCCAAGCTTGGCCGCGAAGTTGATTTGGTGATTGAAGGTGAATTTACAGAGGTTGATAAAACCTTGGTGGAGGAGCTTGCCGACCCAATGGTTCACTTGATTCGTAACTCTCTTGATCATGGTATTGAGAAACCAGAACATAGACAGGCAGTGGGCAAAAAGCCAACTGGAACCCTGAAGGTTAGCGCCTTTTATGAAGGGAATAAGGTTGTTATTCAAGTAAAAGATGACGGTGCGGGGATTGACCCTGAAAAAATTCGTCAAATTGCTGTTAAAAAAGGCATTATCAATGAAAAAGACGCTGAAGAACTCAGCGATGATGATGCAGTAAAATTGATCATGGCGCCTGGGTTTTCCACCGCGCAGGAAATTAGCGATGTGTCCGGCCGTGGTGTGGGTATGGACGTGGTGAATTCTTCTATTGAGGCGATTAAAGGCAGCGTGGATATCATTTCCGAATTTGGAGTGGGAACCACCATCAACATCTCACTTCCGTTGACCTTGGCCATTGTTCAAGCTTTGGTTGTTAAGTCACGTGAAGAAGGTTTTGCGATACCAATTGGTGATATTAATGAAGTGATTAAGTTCCAGCAAGAGGAAGTTCATAAAATGAACGATCAGGACGTTATTGAACTGCGTGGTGATGTGTTGCCACTGTTTTACCTAAGCAGTTTAACTTCGGGCTTGTTGCCAAAAATGCATGCGGAAACATCGGAAGTAGATGGCCATGTGGAAACCAAGATTGTTGAAGGCGAGGCAACCGACTTGATTGAAAAAGGCGTTGCACAAACGCAGTCAGCGGCAAAAGCATCACACAAGAATGGCAATAATGAAAACAGCTATGTTGTGGTTGTGCGTGAAGGAAAGCAAGCACTTGGCGTTGTGGTTGATGACTTGATTGGTCAAGAAGAGGCTGTAATCAAGGCTTTAAGCGATGATTTTGAGTATCACAGCTCCATCGCAGGTGCGACAATTACAGGTGATGGCCGCGTTCACATGATTTTAGATGTGCCATATCTTATTAAAGAAATGTCCAAAAGGTAGTATACTATCCAACTAAGTAATACTGCGTAACCTGCAAGTGTGGGTCAATGGTTATTGAATAATGGTGATGCTGTTTTGGATGATGAAATATTAGAATCAGAAGGCGGGGACGAAATGGGGGTTGTTATCCTCATGTTAGGTCTATACTTGATTGTATTGGCCTTCTTTATTCTGCTTAATGCCATGAGCGAAACCAGCGAGGAAAAAGTTAAAAAAGCATCCGAAAGTGTGGCAGAAGGTTTTGGTTTTCAGCTGTCAGGTCCTGTGAATATGCGGGATGATGTGGACGTGACGCTGAACCCTGTGTTCGATATTGTATCCCGTGAAATTCAAAGTATCCTCGAAAGTTACATTTCCGACACCAATTTCAAATTTACCACCAATGCCAATCAAATGGTTTTATCCATTGATACAAAGCGTATTTTTGCGCCGGGGTCCATCCGGATCCGGCCAGCAATGGCATACTTTTTTGAGGATGTGGCAAGGGTTGTTTCAACCGAGAGACCAGGTTCGCACTTGGTTTCAGAAATTGTCGTAAAGAATAATGAAACGGACCTTGGCAACAGCCAAATTCCACTGCGTGAATTGGCAGGACGGCGCTCGGCTTTGTTTTTGCGTGCCTTGGCGGAACGGGGCGTGGATGCGCGTTATATGACTGCAGGTGCACAAGTGAGCGATGAATCCATGGTGGAAGTGTTCTTTGAAATTATTGTAACAGACCATCAAAAAGCGGCAGCTCCAGCAAGGGAAGTGATCAGACGCCAAGGGTCTAACAGTATTAACAAACCTATTGAGCGACCATTGCCAAGATAGTTATTTTAAGGAAAGGAGGTTAAAATGTCAGATGAAGATGAAGGAATGAACCCTGAACCGCCAAGTATGGATTGGCTTTTAACCTTTGCTGACCTTGTGAGTCTGCTGATCACATTTTTCGTATTGCTTTACTCCATGAAGGTGGTGGATGTGCAAAAATGGGACGAGCTGAAAGGCTCCTTTTCTGGTGTGTTCTCTATCCGAGAGCCTATTTATAAAGTAAGCCCTGATAAGGACACGTCGGTTGAAAAAATTGACCCGCTGAAGTCGGATAGTTTGGAATATGTCGAAACGTTATTATCGCGCGCTTTCCAGAAAAATCCCGACCTGCGGGGCATTGCTATGCGTCGTAGCCTAGAAATGGATACCCTAACATTTACAGTGCCAAGTGATGAGTTGTTTGAAGATAGTAATGCCGAACTAACCGAAGAAGGTGCAGGTGTTTTAAGAAGCATTGGTGATATTTTAAGGCACTTGGATAATCGCATTGTGGTGGCGGTGCACACCGACCCAGAGCATGAAGCAACCAAGCAATTTCCATCTAACTGGGAGTTGACGATGATTCGTGCCATTCGTGTGGCAGAAGTGATGGAGTCGCAAGGTATTGTGAAAAGTATTGTCACAACAGCGGAAGGTGCAAGCCATTTTGATGAAATTGCACCAAGCTTACCTTTAGCAGAGAGATATAAGCTGGCAAGAAAAGTGGATGTTATTTTGTACGGGGAAAAGGAACTTTAAATGAAATTTGGGGTCACTTTTGGTTTTGTTTTATTGCTGTCCAGCACGGCATGGGCAGCCCCTGTGGTGACCTTAAATGAAAAAGACGGCAATTTGATTGCAGAAATTGATGCCGATAGACAGCGCCTTGCCACTTTTTTAAAGGATAAAGCCTTATGGGTGGTCAGTGATGCGCAAGAGAATGTTGACCTCAACATCCCGTCCGATATCCGAAAAAAATATAACATCACAGCAGGCGAGTCACTTAAGGTGAATGGCGGCGCTGGGGTGCGGATTGCTTTTGGCGATAGCTTGCCTACTATTGAAATGTTGGACATGCCACAAGGCGCACAACCGCTCAGCTTAATTGACCTAAAAGAAGGGGTGGTGCTTTCAGGCTTTTCGGGCGCTAAGTTGTTAAACGCTGCCAGTAACCTGACAGGGGAAAATGTGACAGCTCTCCCATATTTCGCAGGCAGTGCCCAAGCTGGCAAACAGCTTAACGATGGCTCGCAACTTTTGCCATCTTATGCTGGTTATGCCTTTGTGTCAGACAAAGGTCAGGGGTTGCAGTCGCTCTATCGAGGTCGCCAGCAATTTTTAGCGAATGATACGCAAAAACTGTTGCGTCTTGCTCAAAAATCACCCGTGGCGGAAACGGTTTTGTCTACGGCTGGTACTGTAACACCGACAATACAAGCTGTTCAAAACCAGCCAAAAACGCAAGAGCAGCCGGTGGCCACTCAAGCTGAAAAGCAAACAGAACCGCTGGAAGTCGTTGAAGTTGCACCAGTGGTGGAGGCTGTGCAGGTTTTACCAGCCATTGTCACACCCGTAACTGCGACCACAGACCCAGCGCCAGAAAAAGCAGAAGTGCCACAAGCTGAAGCGGTGGTCAATTTAGATCCAGCTGTTAAAAAAGCCCGTTTTGATGATGCGTTGGCCAACATTACCCAAGCAACAAAACGCTTGAGAGATATCAATGTCCCTCAAAGGTCAAAGGCTGAAACCGAGACTATGTCAGCTGAACCTGTGCCTCAAGCCGTGGTGGCACGTACCGCAGAACAAGATGCTTTTGACAGCTTTTTTGGCAATGATGTCGCCCGTCAGGACGATTTTAAAGTGGATGATAAAAAGCCAGAAGGTGTCTCTGAAAAGGAAACGGTTGTGACCCCTGTTCAGGAGGTTCCTGAAGTTGAAAGCAAAGCGCAAGCGGTTCGCATTGCACAGCAGGTTTTAACAGATATCGGTGCGATTAACGGCCAAGACATCGCTGTTGAATTTGACTATGAAAAAGCGGGAAGTTTTGACGAGGTCAACTTTAAAATTCCAGACCTTGACCCGAATGAGCCGATTTTTAAAAAGTATGGCGATGGGTCTTACGATGTTTATCAAAAATTCCAAAAGAAATTATTAGACGCCCTTTCACAAGCGCCCAGTCAATTAAAGCGCCAGCAATATCGCTTAAGGTTGGCCAAGGTTTACATGTCCTATGAGCGACCTTTTGAAGTGTTGATGATGATGGATAACATGCCCAAAGACCCTGAAACAGGGATGATTGTGGACACTTCCGCAAGAATATTAAGTGGTGCGGCTAATGTTATGATTGGTCGACCACAAGAAGCGTTGCCATTTTTAACTGAAACTTCAGAGAATTTTGAAAAGGATCGCCAGCTGTGGTTGGCAGCCGCCCTTGAACAAACTGACCAAGATGAGGCGGCACTGGACCTTTATGAAGAATACATCGACGCGGCGGACAGCTACCCCAAACATCTGGTGCAAGAAATTTACACATCTTATGGTCGCTTGCTTTTAAGGCAGGAAAGGTTGAGTGATTTAAAACAATTGATGGAGCAAATGTCCACTAAAATGCGTCAAGCCAATTTGCCGGCAGAAGCTTTGATGTTGCTGGCTAAAGCCGCCATTATTGAACGCAATGACGGCTTGGCTGAAACGCTGTTGGCACAAGCGGCCTCCAGCGATAACCAAGAAGTTTCTTTCCTTGCGCAGTATGAATTTGTGTCGTTCCTACTGTCACGCGGGGACTTGGGTGTGAAGCAGGCCATTGAGCACTTAGAAAACTTGCGTTACTTGTGGCGTGGTGGTTTTGTGGAAGAGCAAATTTTGAAGAAGCTGGGTTATATGTATGTCAGCCGTGGTGAACAGCGCAAAGGTTTAGAGCGCTTGAAGTACCACAACATTTACTTCCCTTATGCGGAAAGTTCGAGTGAGATTACCGAGCTGATGATGTCCGCCTTTACCGACCTTTACCTTGATGAAACAGCAGTTTCAAAATTGGATCCTTTGGCGTTACTTGGTCTTTATTATGACTACCGTGAGCTGACCCCGCCAGGCCCGAAAGGGGATAAGTTAATTGCTCAAATTGCAAGGCGATTGCGGGACTTGGGGCTGTTTGACCGTGCCATTACAGTGCTGGAAAGACAGCTGAAATACCGTGTAAAAGACAATGTGCTTAAAGCGGAAATGGGGCGCAATTTGGCGAAATTGTATTACTTAAACGACCAATATGATGAAAGCTTAAACGCCTTGGTGAGAACCGAGCACAGCCCACTGGCGGCGGAATTGGCCAAGTCTCGCGCTTACATTGAGGCGGAAAATTACATTGCACAGGGCGCATTTAAAAAAGCCGAGAAAATTTTAAAACAGCAAAATGGCGATGAACGGTCTGTGAAGTTATTGGCTGAAATTGGCTGGCTGGAAGAGGAATACAGCAAAGTTGTTGACGCTTATCAAAAACTTTATGACAACCCTAAAAGCTTGCCAAAGGCATGGCAAGAGGAAGAAAAGTTGAACTTTGTTCGCCTTGCTGTGGCTTACAACGCCTTGGGCCAAAGCCGAGATTTGGAAAGTTTGTTTGACCGTTATCAAAGCAACCTTGAGCAAGACCCGAACATTCTTGAAGTGGCTCAATTTTTGATGAAGGACCAAGGCTCAAGCTCGGTGATTCCGAAAGGGGCACCAAAGGGCTTGTGGCAGAAGTTAACAGCTTCGATGGATGCTTACCATCAGTTTGCGGACTTTTATGAACAAGCCATTGAAGAGCGTGAACAAGACCGCCGTGACAAGCAAATGTTCAACCGACGGATGCGCCAAATGAGTGCGCCGCCAAGGTTTTAAGTTGAATATAAAAAACCGCCTCAATCGGGCGGTTTTTTAATGTGTTGTTGCAGGATCTCTTAGCTGTTCTGCGGTGCTTTTTTAACGCGGTTGTAAATGGATACAAGGTAAATCAGCATAAATAAAACTAAGAATGTTTCGTTCACCTCTTTCAACTCTTTAAAGGCGTCACGCTCGGCATATTCAGGCTTAATACCCATCCAAGCGTAGTAACGCTCCCACAAGCGGGAGGCAAAGGCCAACACGCAACTTAACATCACGGCGCGGGTTGGCATAACCCAGTACCAAAAACTAGTGGCTTCAAGCTGAATGGCTTTGGACTTTTGCACCAAAGGCCAAATAATGCCACCAAAAAGCGCAGCAATGTGAAGGAGGATTTTGGGCAATTGTTCCATTTCTGGGGTTAAGTTGTGCAGGTTGGTTTCATACATTTGGTTGTTTTCAAGGAAGTATTGTGGGGAGGACCAACCAAAAATGTGCTGACCCCAGCTTGCTTCTTCCCCGCCAAGGTAAATTAAAGCCACTGTAAATAAGATGAACCAAACTTTAAAGAACTGCGATTGTGGCATGTCCTTCGTCATAAAAATAAGCCTGAAGGAAATGACCGCAGCAATAAAGGAATAAAGCACGGTTAAATTTTCAATGATGCCAAACTCACTGCGTAGCAACCATTCATAAAACGGCCCTTGCTCGATGAGGTTAAAACCTAAAATCAGGCCAATCATAATCACCAAAGGTGAGAAAAAGTGCAATGACTTGGGGACAAATTTATCCATGCTTAAATATACCTTTTAATTTTGTGTTTTACACGTTTGCCGTCAAGGTGCGAAGGATTGAACCAAGCTGCCAGAAAGCAAGTGCCAACCATCCACCATAACAAAGAAAATAATCTTAAATGGGAGCGAGACAATCACCGGCGGTAACATCATCATACCCATTGACATCAAAATGGATGCCACGGTCAAATCAATAACCAAAAAAGGTAAAAAAAGCAAGAAACCAATTTCAAAGGCGCGTTTCAGCTCGCTGATCATAAACGCTGGCACAAGGGCGCGAAGGGGTGCATCTTCTGGGTTTTCCAGTTGTTCAGGGCGTTCACGCTCGGGCATCATGCCAATAAAAAGCTCTAAATCTTCGGAAGCCACTTGACTGCCCATAAACGCTTTAAACGGGGTGACGGTGCGCTCAAACGCTTCTTCTTCGTTAATGTCTTCTTCTAAGTAAGGGGCAATACCACTTTGATAAGCGGCTTCAAAGGTGGGTTGCATGATAAAGGCGGTTAAAAACAGCGCTAAGCTGACCAGCACGCTGTTGGGTGGCGTGTTTTGCAAGCCCAAAGCGCTACGGGTGAATGAAAAGACGATGATGATGCGAGTAAAGGACGTCACCATAATCAAGATGGACGGTGCAACCGATAACACCGTCAGCAAAATAATCATCTGGAACAAGCGCTGTGAGGATAATAAATCGTCGCCTACGTTGATGTTCAAAGGCCCAGCGTCCTGTGCCAAGGCAAGGCTTGGCAACCAAACTGCCAGGGTCATCATCATCAAAAGCAGGGGCCATTTTTTAAAGTTGATCATTGGGAGGGTTCAGCCTTTTGCTTGTTTTTCTTGGTCGAAGTTGTGTTTTTCGCTTCTTTTTCTGCCGTTTTTGTTGTGGGGCAGTTGCCTTTCACAAATGCTTTTAAAAAGCCAATGCCGCTTAAACTGTCCTTGGTGCAAATTTGCGCTGTGTCAGCGCTGGAGGCAATGGCGTCAGTCGCTTCTTGGCTACCCAACATTTCCATACCGTTTGGTGAAATGGCGACCACCATTTCAGTGTTGTCCAACTGGATGATGCTGACCTTGTTGCGGCTGTCAATGTAAAGCGTTTCAAGCACTTTAAGGCGTTTTTTCTTCATGCCAATCAAGGTTTGTGGCTGCTTTTGTTTATAAAACTTTAAAGCGTTGGCGAAGAGAATGAGCAACAGCATCAAAACGCCGCTGGCGATCACCCACCTTGTAATGTCAATTTCTGTTTGAAACATGTTTTATTCCTGATTGGTGTAACTGGCTTGTGCCTTAATTTTTTGTAAAACGTCCATCACCGCCTTGCGGGAAGAGTTTTTGGCATCTTCAATGGCTTTTTCCAAGCTGTCCATCAAGCCCATAATGCCAACCAAGTCGTCCTTGTGGGGCAAAACTTCTTCAACGGGAATGTCACCAAGGGCGTTGATGCGCCTTGTCAGGTCCATCAATGCGGTTTCCATCACGTCAATTTCCTCTTGGGTAGAAGCACCTGTTTTGCTTTGAATTTTGGCAATATCTTCGCGGATTTTACGCATTAAAACATCAGCCCGTGACATGGTTTAACCCCTTTTTATTTTCTATTTTGACTTACTTTATAAATGTATGCAAATATTTCCGCAACGATTGCGTAGACTTCAAGCGGAATTTCTTGCTCAATTTCAATTTTATCTAAAATCTCAACAAGGTCGGCGTCGCTGTGGATGGGGATGTCATGCTCTTTGGCAATTTCAAGAATCCTTTCCGCCACCAAGCCTTTGCCTTTGGCGGTCACCAAGGGGGCGGCGCTTTTGCCTTTGTCATATTCCAGTGCGACAACTTTTTTATCTTTTTTGTTCTTGTCTGTCAAAATTGGCAACCATCTTGCATAAATAATCGTTGTTATTAATAACCCGTTGAATGAAAGGTATACTTGCCATGACTATAGCACCGTTTTCTAATTTAGGGAATATACAGGGGGCAAATGCACAAACGGGGGGAGGACTTTTGGGGACAGGTGGCCTTGCTGGGCTGTTTGCGGCACTTTTAGGTGGCCAAACATCGGCATTGTCTTCACTGCAATCAGGGTCGTCGGATCAACCAGCCTTGGATGAAGGCATGGCTGACATTTTAAAATTTATGCAAGAAGGTGTCAGCCAGTCCAAGCAAGGGCTTGGTCGCACTTTGCAAGCGTTTTTACCACAACAACTAAACAACGCGGACATGAAAGGGGTGAGCTCGGAATCATTGCTGAGTGACCTTTTTGGCTCGTCCGATGTTGCGGGCGGTGGTTTAGACGGCCTACTTTCACAATTTGGTGAAGGGGAAGGTACAGCTGTTTTTTATCAAAAAATTGTGGTTGAAATTCAGAAGGTTTCAGTTTCGTTGCACACTTCAGGTGTGGACCTCAGCGGCATTCAAAGCTTGGACCAGTTGGCCGCCGCATTTGAAAAAATGGGGATGCCGCAGGACATGGCACAAGCCAAGGCCAAACGTGTGGATGAAGCCATCCGTTTGATGCAAAAGCGCTTAGGCATTGAAGTGGAATCTGAAACTGCGGTGGAAGAAAATGCACTTTCCAGCGTGTTGTTTTCAATGTTTCATGGATCGGGCCTTGCACAAAGTGAATTGTTGGCTTCGTCTGCCTCTATTCAGGTCAGTCATACAATGCTGGCGTTTGAGTCCAGCAACAGTTTGGTGTCGTCCGATGTGGCGATGAAAGTTTTAAAGGGCGAGTCCATAAGCCCAGCTTTAAAAGGCGCACTTGGTGAAAATGCTTTGCCAGTAGAAGGTAAGGCAAGCGTGACGCCACAGCCATTGGTTCACACCAAGGTGGCGGATGTCTCTGTTCAAAGCGTGGAAGGTGAATTTGCACCGATGACCGCTAAAGACTTTGCAACAGCGGATGCCACAGCATTAAAGGTAACGCCTGATGCTGTGGCGCAAGCACCTGTGAAGCAGTCGGCAGAAATTGCCACCTTGGCGGATGATGCAGGGCAATTTGTGGCAGCCAATGAAGATGTGGCGAAGCAGCGTAAAAGCACCAGCAGTATTGCAGAAGATAAATTGCTGGGTGATGTGAAAGCGCGGGACTTGTTTACCGTTAAACCAGCTAAGGATATGGGCATGGAAATGAACATGCAGCTTGAAACCTTTGAGGGTGAGGTGATGGACGTTGAGATGACCGAAGACGGCGGCCAAGAAGTGGCAGAACTGGTGGCGCAAAAAACGGCTTTTGATAACCGTGTGGAAGGGCTTAGCCGACCGGCGATGGCAAAAATTTCTACCATCAGCAGTCAAGTTGACATTCAAATGCGTCAACTGATCAACCAAAATGGTGGTCAGGTGAAGTTTAGGTTGGACCCACCCGAGTTGGGCGAAGTGAATGTCGAGCTTAAAATTCAAGGTGGCAGCGTGAAAGGTACAATTATTGTACAAAGTATCGAAGCGGCTGAACAATTGGCACGGGACTTGCGTCTACTACAGGAGAGTTTACAAGAAGCCGGTTTAAACCTCAGTGAAGAAGGTTTGAAGTTCCAGCTTCAAGATGAACAACCAGACTCTGAACACCAACAAGCTTCAGGTGAATCAGAAGAAGGCAGTGACACAGGTTCAGACACCGACGCTGACATCAACGCCCAAGGCGACGTGGCAGCAGAATGGGTGAGACCCGATGCACTGGTAGATGTTTCAATTTAAGGCATAGATGCTGAAGGAGATGAAAAATGGCAATTAGTTATCTAACAAATAGTCAGGCAAATGTTGACTTTGTCAACAACTCAAACGGTTTTGACGAGAATGACGATACCGTACGCTCAGCAGCGGATATGAACTTTGAAAACTTTTTAAAGCTTTTGGTAACCGAGCTTGAGCACCAAGACCCGCTCAACCCAATGGACAACAAAGAGATGACCGCGCAGTTGGCTCAGTTCTCCAGTTTGGAGCAAAACATTGAGCAAAACGAGCACTTGGCAAAAATTGCCGGGCAGACAGATTATTCACAACAAACAGTGGCGCTGTCCTACATTGGTAAAGAAGCGTTGATCCCCGGTTCGGACGTGATCAATGACATTGGCTCAGCCGAAGCGACCTTGAACTATGTTGTGCCATCTGCGGTGACCAATGTCAGTGTTGAGATTATCAACAGTAAAGGTGAAGTTGTCCGCAATATGGAAGGTGACATCTTCATTGGCCGTAACAGCGTGAAGTGGGACGGTACAGACGATGCAGGTAACCCGGTAGAAAGTGGCTTTTACAGCTTTAGAGCCAGCGGTGTTGACCCAAGTGGCGACAGTGTGCCGATTACAGAATATGCATATGGACATGTTTACTCTGTCGAAGGTACGGGCGAGAACATGATGTTCACATCTGCTGATGGCCGTAACTTTGTTATGGACGATATTTTGCAAGTGCGTGAAGCGTATCAACCAGTCACAACTGTTGACCAAGGTGGTGATGCGGATACATCAGAGCAAGAGCAAGAGCCTGAAGAGCAGGCATAACATATAACAGTTTTAATAAAAGATTTTTAACGAAAGTTAAAAGTGCTTCCTCAAAAGAAGCAGTTTTGGAAAAGTAGAAAAGGAGACAAGGCGATGAGTTTATTTGGATCTATGTCAAGTGGTGTTTCTGGTTTGCTCAGTCAATCTGAGTCTATCAGTGTTATCTCTGATAACTTATCAAACGTAAACACAATTGGTTACAAAAACACACGTACACTTTTTGACCAGCAGGTAACAAGTGCAGGTTTAAGTGGTACACTTTATAATGCGGGTGGTGTTGGCACAAGCTTTGACCGCTTCCAGAACGCTCAAGGTTCCTTGCTTTCAACGCAAAGTTCAACTGACCTTGCGCTGAGTGGTAACGGATTTTTCACAGTGGTGGACAACACAGAGATCACCACCGATACAGGTTTCTTCTACACACGTGCGGGTGCATTCAGTGAAGATAACCGTGGTTTCTTAACCAACCCATCAGGTCAGCACTTGCTGGGATGGAGAACGGAATCGGACGGTGTGATTCAAGACATTCAAAGCCCTGAGCCTGTTGAGCTACAATCTGTGAGTTCCTCGGCCCGTGCATCCAGTGAGCTTGTGATTGGCTTTAACCTGACAGCGAATGAAACAGTGCACCCTTATGACACAACACAAACGTTGGACCAAAACTTGGACGCCATTGTGGCAGACCCAACAACGGCTGACTTTGTGACCGATGTGCGATTCTTCGACTCGGAAGGTGGCGCGCGTGATATCTCCATCGTCTTCTCTAAAAAGGCGAACAACGTTTGGGATTGGTCGGCTTATACCGATGGCTCGGAGGTTGTTTCTGACTTCTTTGGTAACTCGGTAGCGGACGGTACAAACGCAACAATTGGCCGTGGTGAGTTGTTCTTCAACCGTGATGGTGGTTTGAAGTTTGCTTCTGGTACCAATATGTCTATCCAATGGGCTGGTGGTGTTGAAGAAGGTAGCATTGACATTGACTTTGGTGACTACACCGGTGGGTTCTTGTTTGATGACTCAACCATTGCAGGTGGCTTCAACTTTTCTGATGGTGTGACTGATGTTTCGATGGCGGAAGAGGTGAGTAACTCTCCTGCAAGTGCTGGTCGTACAGTGGCAGGTACCTATAACTTTAACAACCTTGGTGCAGTACCAGGTGGCTATAACATCCAGTTGACGGAGCCAGATGGCACAACATTTACAGCGGTTTTACCTGCAACCAACGTGGACCGTACACTTGAATTTTCTAATGGTGTAACACTTACAGTGAGTTCGGCCTTCAACGTCGCGGCGTTTGGTGCAGGTTCAATTGACATGCCAGCTGTGCAAACACCACCTTTAGATGAAGGTCGTGGAACAGATGGCGCGGTTCAGTTCTCTTCTGCTTACAACACGCGATTTGCAAACCAAAACGGTTTTGGTTCTGGTACTTTGGCTTCGGTCAATGTGGATGGTGATGGCTTTGTGATTGGCTCATTCACCAACGGTGAATCCAAGAAGTTGTGGCAGCTGGTGATCTCGGTTTTCCAGGATACAACTGAGCTTGAACCAGTGGGTAACAGTTTATTGCGTGAGACGGATGCGTCCGGTCGCCCTCTCTATAAAGTAGCGGGTGTGGGCGGTACAGCGAAAGTTGTGTCCGGTGCGTTGGAGCAATCCACCGTAGATATTGCGCAAGAGTTTTCCAACATGATTATCTCGCAGCGTGCGTTCCAAGCATCGTCTACCATCATTTCGACGGCGGACCAAATGCTGAACGAACTGTTGCAGATTCGATAGTTGGAACCTTAACGGCTGGAGACTTCTCCCCCCCCACTTACAGCACTTCCAGCCGGTCCCTTTAAATAGACACCTTCGGGTGTCTATTTTTTTACACCAATTTATTGGTAATGGTCTGATTTTGATGCGAAAACCATGCGAAATATGGACGTATAATGACGAATTGATGGTGGGTTTTATGCCTGATTTGCGCAAAAATGGCCAATTTTACCCACCTAAGGTTGTAAATTTGAAGGTGTGATGCGTAAAATGCGCATCAAAAGCGCACCGGCATTGTATGCAATGAGTTTGTAAGAGGGGGTGTTTTTATGTTGCATTCTCCATTTTTGTATACACAATCAAGGCAGGAGCAGGCAGGAGCAGGCAGGAGCAGGCAGGAGCAGGCAGG